>JAESGX010000026.1_pt1 | contig 478601 bp, 463 predicted proteins | sample 9269801 | NCBI WGS metagenome assembly JAESGX01 (sample SAMN16773122, study PRJNA677054) | algae metagenome | isolation source: Pleurocapsa minor GSE-CHR-MK-17-07R and co-occurring heterotrophs from wet... | place: USA: Lower Calf Creek Falls, Grand Staircase Escalante National Monument, UT ... | reverse complement strand
AAGGGAAAAAACGGTGTGATCCGAGCCATTTGACGCTCGCTCAGCAGAAACAGGCCACTCATCAGAATCTCCTCGAAAGGGACTCTGAATCACATTCGCTTGCACATTAATAGGTCCTGAGCCTAGTGAATGTCGAAGAAATCAAAACGCACTTGCATCTCGATGCGCTTCCCGGACTCACAATCCGCAAAATTGCGCAGCGGCTGGGGATCGCCGACCGGGCGGCAACCAAGCTTTGCTCATCAAGCATCCTGCCGACAACTGTTGTTCGTCATCCAATCCATAAATGCCCCGTGACCGTGGTTTCAGAAGCCGCCATGTCGAAATTCGAGGAGGAATTCGTCCCGCTCTTCAAACTGGCGCAAGAGCGAAATATCCACTTCAGAGCCTTGAAAAAGCTTCTCGGTGACGCCGGGATTTACCCGGCGCTTACCTCAGAACAAGCAGGCGCATCATTTTATCGACGAGCCCTGATGCCGGATTAGTCTCGGCATCAGTCGCAACGCTCAGCCCGCCAACGGCGGGCTTTTCTGTGGGCTGAACACTCCCCAAAAACAGCCCTGCGGAACTTTTTAAGGTGAAGTTGCGGAATTTTCGAAGGCAAATACGCCAATAGTGGTCTTAAATCCCCGGGACTTGCGGAACGATTCTGGGTTCCGTTACAGGCGACCATCAACCACAGCCCCATCGCGTGGATCGTCGGGCTTGACCCGACCATCCACGCCCGTGTGCGCGAACCATCATGACGGTTGGGTGATGGACGGTTGCGCTGAAATGGCGTGACCGAGCCTTTGCCGCCGGGCCTATCCATCACATGGCATGATCGACGCCCCAGCCTCGGTGCAAATGACATCACCTCCACGGGAACAAACCGCCGGCATGCGCGTTGATCCCGCTGCAGGATTGCCTCGGGGTTTTCGCCGCAGGCGATCCGGCTGGCATGGAGTGAAATCAAATGTCCCGTTCATCACCGACACGCATCGCGCTTGCTGCATCGGCCTTGCTGCTGTCCGGCATGGCTGCATCGGCGCAAGGCATCCAGCTCGATCTTCAGAACGGCAGGCTCGGGATCGTGCCGCCGCGCGAGGAACGGCGCGCTCCACGCGATGATGATGGTCGCAGGGGCCGTCCGTTCATCGAGGATGAACGCGCGGGGATCAGTTGCGGGCAGGGCAGCCGCGCCGTCAGGTCCCGCGGCTTTCGTGATGTGCGGACCATCGACTGCGGAGGCAGGAACTATGTCTATTCAGCCCTGCAGCGTGGCGAGCCCGTCGAAGTCCGCGTGTCGTCGCGTGACGGCCGCATCATGTCTGTTCAGCCGTTCTGAGGCCGGACCATGACACGTGTCGTGCTGCTGCTCGCCCTTCTGGCCGTCGGATATGATGCCTACAGCCATCAGGGCTTCCACACCCGTGCGGCTGTCGAACTGGTGGAGACCGGGATCCAGCGCCTGAGCACTGCGGTGGCGGAAAAGCCCGCACCGCTTCCGCCGCAACCAACGCCCCAGCAACCGGCCCCGCCACAACCTGCAACGCCGCCGACCTTGACGCCGTGAGGTTGTCCGGGCCTATTTTCGCGGCGGGCTCAGCGGCCGGGGCGGCAGTATCTCGGCATCGTTGACGACCTTCTTGGCCATGAAGATCGCGGCGTCCAGCTTGGTGAAGCTGCGACCCTTGTAGAACCTGAGCGCCGTGTCGTTGTTCTCCGCAACCTCCAGCACCAGGTGCGAGCAACCGCGCACCCGTGCGAGATGCTCAAGCTGGTCCATCACGAACGAACCGAGCCCGCGCCCCTGATAACTCGGGTGGACCGCCAGCTCCTCCACATAGAGCGGGTGCATCTCGCGGTTTCGGAAGTAGCGCTCGTTCATCCAGGAATCGGAGCCGATGATGGCTTCGGCACACTCGGCATAGCCGACGATCTGCTCCCGCGCGTCGACCATGGTGACGAACAGCAACTGCTCGACGCCCTTCTCCTCGTAGCGTTCGAGGAAACGCTTCTTCGAGGTCGGGCGCTGGAATTCGACGGTGGTGCGGTTCACCTCGCGGAACACCAGCTTGAGGAATTCCCAGGTCCGGTTGAGGTCGCGGCGATGAATCCGGCGCACCTTCACCACCGGCTCCAGCGAAGGCGTTTCGGTGCTCGATTCTTTGGAACTCAGTTCGGTCATGCGACGTTTCTAGCCCGTGTTGCGGCTGCAGGCCAGATGCACGCAGATGGCCTCTCGCCAAATCAAGCAAGTTGGCGTAAGCTTTCCTAACGGCATGGGACAACTCCCCGCCGTCCACAAGAGAACAGGGGGACTGAGACATGCGCATGACATTCACCCGCACTGCTCTGGGGGCAGTTTTCGGCCTGGCCGTCGCCGTGTCTGGCGCAGAGGCGATGCCGATCGGGGCAGGAGCCGCGCCGATGCAGGCAGCAGCGCAAGCAGGCCAGATCGAACAGGTGCAGTATTATTATTCCGGCCCGCGTCGCTACTATGGCGGCCCACGCTACTATGGCCACAGAGGCTATTATGGCCGCGGCTGGCGCGGTGATGGCGTGGCTGCAGGCGTTGCGGCGGGCGCGCTCGGCGCGTTGGCGATCGGCGGACTGGCCGCTTCCGGCGCGTTCGATCCCGAACCCCGTCTGGCCCCGATGGCTCCGGGCCGCAGGCAATGGTGCGCCGACCGTTATCGCAGCTACAATCCAGCGGACGGCACGTTCGTTGGCCGCGACGGTCGCGTCCGTTATTGCGGCTGAGGCCTGCGCACCGGCCGGGCAGGGCGCCCGGCCTGTGTCGCTTTGTCAGACGACGGCAGCGCGCTGAAAGCCGATGATGGCGAGCGCCAACTGTTCACCGGCCCAGGTGAAAGCGCCCCGGCGGAAATCATCGTCGAGCGTGACTTCGGCCATGATGGCGAGGTCTTCCGGGGCGGTCGGCTCCGTTTTCATGATGGCGACCAGCCTGGCATGACGCTCTTCGCCAAGCTGATTGGCCTCGCCACCCAGGCGCATCCAGCCTGAAATCCCGCCGCTTTCGGCCGTTTCGGCGATTGCGCTGCGGTGCGCGACAAGCTTGAGGCGGATCGTTTCGGCCTCGGCCCAAAGCACGCCGATGGCGGTGCTGGCAGGCGAAGGCGCGGTGGCGGCCAATGCGGCAGGCGTTGCGGTCAGCATGGCTGCGGTGGCCACAAGGCCACGGCGGGTCAATCTGTTGGTGGTCATGGCAGGTTCCATTCGGCAGTTGGAGCACCGGGAAATAAATGTCGGGCGATAAGTTCGGCACGAGAGTTCGGCTCACCGGAAGGGTCGTTCCCGGCGCATGAACGGCAGCTATATCAAATGTGACAAGATTGCGGCGGCCGGCCGCCCGTGGCCCCAGTCTGCACGAACCGTCATGACAGGACGGTCGAGTATCCGCGAATCAAAGCGCAGTGACACGACCAGCGAAACACTTGAATTTTCAACAGGATCAGACCATATCTTCACCTGCATAAGTTCCATAATATGTCTTATGCGAATCATACGTGGGTGCAGATGCCATTGCGAGACTCGTTGAAAGGCTCGTCGAAAGATCGGCCGCATGGACATCCGCTCTCAAGCGTTGGCAGCTATCAGGCCTCGCCCAGCGTCCAGCCCTCTCTGGTCGCGGCAATGAAGTCCGTCAGTTGCCCTGCCGCGATCGCGGCCCGCAGGCCTGCCATCAGGTCCTGGTAGTAGGCAAGGTTGACCCAGGTCAGCAGCATCTTGCCAAGCATCTCGTCAGCCTTGACGAGATGATGGAGGTAGGCGCGGCTGTAGCTGTTGGCCGCCGGGCAACTGGATGCGGCATCGACCGGGCGAATGTCCTCGGCGAACCGGGCGTTGCGCAGGTTCATCCGGCCAAAGCGCGTGAAGATCTGTCCATGCCGGCCAGCGCGGGTCGGCATCACGCAATCGAACATGTCGACGCCGCGCCTCACGGCCTCGCAGATGTCATCGGGCGTGCCGACACCCATCAGGTAGCGTGGCTTGTCGGCAGGCAGATGCGGCTCGACTGTCTCGATCATCGCAAGCATCACGTCCTGAGGCTCGCCGACCGCGAGCCCGCCGATGGCGTAGCCCTTGAAGTCCATCTCGACGAGGGCGCGTGCGCTTTCGGCCCGCAGGGCCGGCACGGCGCCACCCTGGACAATGGCGAAAAGCGCCCTGCCCTGATGCGTCCCGAACGCCGCCTTGCAACGCTCGGCCCACCGCACCGAAAGGCGCATGGCCTTCTCCGCAACCTTGTCTTCGCATGGCAGAGAGACGCATTCGTCAAGCTGCATCACGATGTCGGAACCGAGCAGGTTCTGGATTTCGATCGAGCGCTCGGGGCTCATCTCATATTTCGAGCCATCGATGTGCGACTGGAACGTGACGCCCTGTTCGGTGATCTTGCGCAGTTGCGCCAGCGACATGACCTGAAAGCCGCCGGAATCGGTTAGGATCGGGTATGGCCAGTTCATGAACTGGTGCAGGCCGCCGAGTTTCGCGATGCGTTCCGCCGAAGGGCGCAGCATCAGGTGATAAGTGTTGCCCAGCACCACATCGGCGCCGAGAGCCTTGATCTGGTCCGGATACATGCCTTTCACGGTCGCAGCCGTGCCCACCGGCATGAAGGCCGGTGTGCGGATGATGCCGCGCGGCATGCGGATTTCGCCGGTGCGCGCTGCGCCGTCCCTGGCGCGAATATGCAGGCCGAAAGGGGTTTCCGCGCTCATCGGCTGGCCTCAGCGCCCCGGCCAGACGGCAACGCCGATCAGCCATGGGTGCAGCCACTTCGCGAACACGAACCACAGCGCCAGCCCTGCCCCCAGCGCGATCCAGTCACGCTGGATGAACCCGCCCGTGGCAGTGGGCACCGTGACGCCTTCGCGGCGCTTGAGCGAAATGCGGGCCATCACGGCCCAGGCCAGAAAACCGCCGAAAAGCAGCATGCTGCCAAGATCGCCGTTGGCCAGAAGATGCGCCGCGGCCCAGATCTTCACCGCCAGCAGCATCGGGTGCTTGACGGCTGCGTGGATGCGCCCGCCCGAATTGCTGGCCGCCAGCAGCACGAAGATCGGCAACGTGAGCAGCAGGGCAAGATGCCGGGTCCAGACCGGCGGAGACCAGACATCGATCCAGCCGCTCGCGCGGTAGAGCCCGAAGCCATAGATGATCAATGCAAAGCCAAGCAGCGAAAGCGCGGTGTAGAGCCCCTTGAAACCACCAGCCCCCAGCCTGGCCACAAGGCTGGCGCGCGGGCCACGCGCCATGGTGAACGCATGCGAGCCGAGGAACAGCGCGAGCCCGAGAACGAGAATCAGCATGATGGGTTCCCTCAAGACGCCTTGTCGCCAGATCGCAGGACGCAGGCCTGCTTGACCTACCCCGGCGGATGGCGCGGACCAAGAAAAATCGCGCCGAGGAAATGACAACGCGGAACTCGGCTGCGCCGGTTTCATGGCGCGGCCCCTTGCCGAATTCGCGGGTCGTGCGATGCTGTCTTGCGCTACACAGGGGCTGGCATGAACAGAACGAACTTTGCGGCGACGACGCTGATCGTCATGTGGCTTGGCGGGTGTCAGACAACCGTGCAGGTGCAGTCGCGCTTTGAACCGAAGCCCGCCGAAACGGCCCTGCAGAGCGGGACCAACACGATCAAGGGCAGCGCCTTCATGCGCAAACGCACCGGCTCGATCGTGCCTGCAGCCGGCGAGATCGTCTATCTGATCCCCGCGACGCCCTACGCCGAGGAGCGCTTCGCCAAGCTGTTCCCGCGCGGCAAACTCAACCCGATCCAATCGTCACGCAACGCGGATGCGACAGATCCTGACTATGTGCGCCTGATGCGCACCACAAAGGGCGACAAATCCGGCAATTTCAGCTTCGAGAACGTTAAGCCCGGCCCCTGGTTCATCTCTACGCGCGTCAGTTGGCATGAACCACGCGCTGACGTGCCAAGCGGCGGCGCCATCTACGAGCGTGTCGACATCAAGGGGCAGGACCAGGTTGTTGAGGTGATCGTGTCGGGGAACTAATGCCTTCGCCGCTCCCTATGCGTCATCTTCTATCCGTTCCCGGTCATTCCCACTCGATCGTGCCGGGCGGCTTGGAGGTGATGTCGTAGGTGACGCGGTTGATGCCCTTGACCTCATTGATGATGCGGGTGGCGACGCGGCCGAGGAAGCTCATCTCGAAGGGATAGAAATCCGCCGTCATGCCGTCGACTGAGGTCACGGCGCGCAGGGCAAGGACATGGTCGTAGGTGCGGCCATCGCCCATCACGCCGACGGTCTTCACCGGGAGCAGCACGGCGAAGGCCTGCCAGATCACGTCATAAAGGCCGGCGCGGCGGATTTCCTCCAGATAGATGGCGTCCGCCTTGCGCAGGATATCAAGCTTCTCGCGGGTGATTTCGCCCGGGCAGCGGATGGCGAGGCCGGGTCCGGGAAACGGGTGGCGGCCGACGAAGGCGTCAGGCAAGCCTAGTTCACGGCCAAGCGCCCTCACCTCATCCTTGAACAATTCGCGCAGCGGTTCGACCAGCTTCATGTTCATGCGGGCAGGCAGGCCGCCGACATTGTGATGGCTCTTGATGGTCACGGACGGTCCGCCGGAAAACGACACGCTCTCGATCACATCGGGATAAAGCGTGCCCTGGGCGAGAAAGTCCGCGCCGCCTGTCTTCTTCGCCTCGGCCTCGAACACGTCGATGAACAACCTGCCGATGGTCTTGCGCTTGGCTTCGGGATCAGGCCCGCACTTTTGCAGTTCGCCGATGAACAGGTCGGCAGCGTCCACGTGCACCAGCGGGATATTGTAGTGATTGCGGAAAAGGTTCACCACCTCCTCGGCCTCGGCATGGCGCATCAGGCCATGGTCGACGAAAACGCAGGTGAGTTGATCGCCAATGGCCTCGTGAATGAGCACGGCGGCAACCGCCGAATCGACGCCGCCGGACAGCCCGCAAATCACCCTGCCCTTGCCGACCTGCGCACGGATCTTGGCAATCATCTCGGCACGGTAGGCGCCCATCGACCAGTCCGGCGTGCATCCGCAGATCTTGATGACGAAGTTCCGCAACAGCTTGCCACCATCGGGGGTATGCACAACTTCGGGATGAAACATGGTGGAATAGAAGCGCCGGCCCTCGTCGCTCGCCACCGCATAAGGCGCGTTCTCGGAGGTCGCCTTGACCGTGAAGCCAGCCGGAAGCTGGGTGACCCTGTCGCCATGGCTCATCCAGACGGGGTAGCGGCCGCCCTCTTCCCAGATGCCGTCGAACAACGCAGATGGCGTGACGATCGCGAGGTCGGCGCGGCCAAACTCCGCCGCGTGTCCGCCTTCGACGCGCCCGCCAAGCTGTGCCGCCATGGTCTGCTGGCCATAGCAGATGCCGAGGATCGGCACGCCCGCCGAAAACACCGCTTCCGGTGCGCGCGGGCTGCCCGCTTCGGGCACCGAGGCCGGTCCGCCTGACAGGATGACGCCCTTGGGCTTCGTTTTCGTAAAGGCTTCCGACGCGCTCTGGAACGGGTGGATCTCGCAGTAGACCCCCGTTTCGCGAATGCGGCGCGCGATCAGTTGCGTCACCTGGGAACCGAAATCGATGATCAGAATGGTGTCATGCTGGGCCATGGCGGTGCGTTACGCCATTGCCGCTGGCCGCGCAACCTCACCGCCGTCAACGCTCCGGCGCAGCCGATGGCGGAGCCAGGTTCTGGCCGGTCGGGATGCCCCCCAGGGGGTCGACAAATCTGCGCAGGATGCCGGGCGCGAGGGCAGAAAGCGGATTGACCGACATGGTCGGCGAACTTGCCGAACCGGCAATCCGGAAGTTGACCGCAAAAAGGCCTTCATAGCGACCGCCGCCGAGCAAAGGACCGAGGATGGGCACCTGCGAGAAGGCATTGTTCAGCGCGTAGCCGGGAACGAACGTGCCTGCGATGTCCGCCCGGTCGCGGGCATAGTCGATGCTGCCTTGCGCAGACACGCCGATCTCGTTGCCCCAGATCACGCCATCCTTGATTTCAAATCGCGTTGCATTGCGCACAAAGCCGCCTTTGAGCCGAATGAACGGCACGTCATCGCCGCTGCTGGCCGAACGGGTGACGCGTGCGCCGTCAGGCCCTTGCGTCTGTGTTTGGACAAACTGTTCGCCCAGAACCCGCTTGAGCGCCGGCTCGCCGCGAACCCGGAAGTTGCTGAACACAATGTCGCCCGCCACGCTGTCTTCGGCAGGGCGAGCATCGACGATCAACTCGCCGCCATGGGCTCGCCTGTAGAAATCGAGGTAGCGCAGGAACGATCCGCCATCTTCAGCCCTGATCCTCAGCCGCCGCACGTTGCCGTCGCGCGAATGCTGCACGCTGAGCGGGGCGCGGCCGATCCGTCCGGTCAGGTCAAGCTGCCTGAGGGTCTTGCCGCGCACCCCGAATTTCAGCACGGCATTGCCGATCACCTCGCTGTTAAAGCCGGTGAGGATCGGGATGGCCATATCCACATCGACATCGTCGGGACCATCTGGCGGCTTACCTGACGTGCCTGAAGAGGTGATCGGCTTGAGGAACGGCCGCGCATCGGCAACCTGCCCGCGTATCGTGACCTTGTTGACGCTGCCCTCGCGGCGCACGTCGACGCGCATGTCATCGCCGGTCGACAGCCGGAACTGGCTGAAGCTTGCCTTCTGCAATTGCCCGTCGTTGGAGACAGAGAGCTTGCCACGCACCAGCACGGGCGCGGATTCGAGCACGAGATCATTGATGTCGGGGCCGTCGTCATCATCCTCGTCGAGCGAGAATGTCAGCCGGCCTGCCCGTCCCGCCGGTTTGGACCAGCCCGGCAGCAACCCGTCGATGGCTGCGCGGGCAAGATCGATGTCGAAGCGCGGCGAGGCGTCCGGCGTGCGGCCAAGCGGCTTGACGACCCGCAGCGACACCGGTCCGGTAACGGCGCCGCCAAAATTCAGGCCCCGGCGCTGCCGGTTGGCTTGATCTATCGTCATGGTGACGACCGCCTCGCCGACGCCCTTGCCGTCCTGCCTGAGATCGATCTGCGCTGGTGTTCCGCCGATGCGCGCGTCACCCCTCAGGCTGAGATTGCCGCGTTCGAAGCTGGCCGCAAGGTTGCCGGCTTCCAGCTTTTCGTTGCCGATCAGAGCGTCGGAGGCGAGCCCGCTGATCATGCCGGATGACTGCACGATCACGTCGCTTGGCTTGATGTTGTCGATCAGCGGCAGCGATGCGGCGCTGCGCAGATCGATGCGCCCCTTGATCGTGTCGGGATCGACCTGCCCGGGCGAGGCCTCCCGCAGGGCCGGCAACGCAAGCAGCGCCGCAAGCGCATCGACCGGGCCCTGGGTCCGGAAGCTCACCCGGCCTATCGGCCGTTTGCTCCATGTGTCGGCAATGCCGAAAGTGCCTTCGCTGAGCGCGAGCTGTCGGCCCTGCGGCAGTTCTATCCGGGCGCTGGACGCCTGCACGGCCAAGGTCCGCCCGGTGCCCGTTGCACTCAGCACCAGATCCTGCAGCTTCGGAATGCCGTCGCCCACGATGAAACGCACACCGCTGCCGGTCACCCTCACATTCACGCTTTCATCCGGCGAAGGATCGCCGGCCTGTGCCGCACGCAGGGCATCCGGGTTCATGTCCAGGGCAAGATCCATGGTCTCGAGCAGGCCCGCCTCGATGCGTTCGACCAGAAGCTTGCGAATGATCGGCGAAATCATCGAAGGCCAGGCCGCCAGAACGCTGCGGACCTGCGAGTTGGTCGATTGCAGTCGAACATACACCTCCGGCCCGTCCGCGGTCTGGGCCGCCCGCCCGCTGCCCTTGATCGACATCAGCGGCCCCTCCACCGTCATCGACGTCAGCGTGGCCTGCTCAAGTCCGTTTCCCTCGATCTGCATGGCGCCGCGCGACAAGGCGTGGACGGGATCTGCGCCCTCCCCCGCAAGGCTGCCGCTGGCCGTGCCGGACAAGGTCCAGCGCGGCCCTTCCAGACGCTCGAAAACGCCTGCCATCGTCAGCTTTGTCGCTCCCGACGCAATCTCGATCACAGGCAGGTTGACACGCCGCAAGGTCGCATCGGCGTCGAGACTGACCGCGAAACTGTCAACGGCGACGCTGCCGTCTGCGCCATCCGGCACCTTGGCGCGGCCAGCCCCGACCGCGAACGAGCCTGTGGCGCGATTGCGGCCATCGGGACCTGCGCCGAACGTCAGCGTGCCGGTCACCGGGAATCCGCTGAGGAGGGCTGCATCGTTGCCGACGAACAGCCGCTCGAGGCTGTCCAGGCGAAAGGAATTGATCTTGACGCCAAGCCGTTGTCGACCGGCATCATCGCGCGCGCTGGTGATCACGACATCCTTTTCGCCCGAAACGCTTCGTCCGGTCAGCCTGAGTTCACGCCCCGTTGCCGCGCGCGACAGCATCACGGAGGTCCGGTCGAGAGCAACCCGCTCCTGGCCATCCGGCGCGACAAGCGTGAGTTGCGCGCCGGTCAGGGCAACCCGGTCGAGGCCTTGAAACAGGGCATCGTCGTCGAGCAGCGTGCCGATCGCGGCGGCGACCTGCTCGATCACGGAAGGCGCGGCGGCATCGGCAGGCTTTTCGAACGCGACCTTTCCCGAACCGGTGTCGAGGCTGAGCGCACCGTTGCGGTCGACCTGGAGCCTGAGATTGACGCCGTGAATATCGATCGAACTGACCCGCAGACTGCCGCCGAGCAGCGACAATGGGTCATAGCGGATGTCTGCGTCAGGGGCGCGAAGACCAAGGCCGGAGACATGCACGAACTCGGCATTCCTGATCTGCAGGGCGGCATGTCCGTCCGTTCTGACAATAGCCGCCTTGCCGGCTGTGACGGTCCATCCGGCTCCAAGGCGCTTCTGCAGATCTCCCGCCACATAGTGCTGGAGCCCCGTCAACGGCACGAAACCGGAGACGAAGAGCGCACCCACCGCCAATGAGAGCACCAGTCCAACGACGCAGACGGCGGTTGCGACGGCCGCGATCAGGCCGATTATGTCGCGCTTCCGCCGCCGCCGCGCCTTGGCGGCGGAAGGCGCGTGGTCCGCTTCGGCGCGAGAGGCATTGCCGGGTGTCAATTGAACATCATCCGAAGTCCAGGATAGCAGAGAAAGCCTGTGTCAGGGAGTTGATTCGGACCTTCACGCTGGCACCGAACGCACTATATGAGCTTTGGTCTCAATCAACAGAACACGACGAAAGGAAGGCGACATGTCTCTCAGTGTTGGTCATGCGGCACCTGATTTTTCCCTGCCGACTGACGGCAACGGCACTGTTTCCCTGTCTTCGCTGAAGGGGAAGAACGTCGTTCTTTACTTCTACCCGAAGGATGACACCAGCGGATGCACGAAGGAGGCGATTTCCTTCAACGGCTTGAAGACAAGTTTTGCCGCTGCGGGCACCGAAATCATCGGCGTTTCGGCCGACAGCGTCAGCAGTCACGATAAGTTCAAGAAGAAATATGATCTGGATCTTGTCCTTGGCTCTGATGAAAGCAAGGCCATGCTGGAAGCTTACGGCGTCTGGGTCGAGAAAAGCATGTATGGCAAGAAGTACATGGGCATCGAACGCACCACAATTCTGGTCGACAAGGCCGGAAAGGTCGCGGCGATCTGGAACAAGGTTAAGGTCGACGGGCACGCGGAAGAAGTCCTGGCTGCCGCACAAAAGCTTTGAGCAAACGCCTGCCCGGATTGACGTCAACGCCACCTCGACAACCGCCCTGTTGGGAATTGATTAACCCTAGTCAGGCGTAATCATCGCAATCGTAACTGTTGTGGTGACTCGCGTGGCAAAAGTACCGCCTTCTTCGAAGTACGACACCGGACTGCTGACCATTCGCCGCACCACCCTCGGCGCCAGCCTGTTTGCCGCGACGCTGCTCGCAGGCTGGTCTGCCGGCGCGACGTGGCTCGTTTTGTCGAAGGACAGTTTCGCCGGCCACATGATCAAGCGTGAAACCGCGCGGCAATATGTTTACGAGGATCGCATAGCGGCGCTGAAGGCGGAGATCGACAAGCTCTCCAGCCGGCAGCTTGTCGACCAGGACAGCGTCGAATCCCGCGTTGCCGAACTTGTCACGCGGCAGAGCCAACTGGAAACACGGCATGCGATTGTCGCAGCCCTCGCCGAAAGCGTCAGCGGCCAGCAACTGGTTTCCGGCCGCGCGGCCCGCAGCGGCATGATCATGCCGCAGGCGGCGGTGACAGGTTCGCTCGCGGGGCCACAGTCGAGCATTTCGAGTTTCGCGCCAAGTTCCCGCCCGATGCCGGTGCCGGAGATGCCCGGGTTGCGCCGCGAGACCGAGCGCAGGACCACCTCAGCCAATGCGTGGGAACAAAGCGCGCTGGAAGCGCCAAGATCGCTCGATGAACATCTCGGCAAGATTGACCGCAGCATCGGTTCGGTTTCCGCAGCCCAGATCAAGGCGTTGAACCGTATAGAAGCGTCAGTCACCAGTGCGCATGCGTCCTTGCGCACCGTTGTCGCGGATGTCGGACTTGATCCCGAGCGCATCGTCATGTCGTCGCGCCAGCCCGGTCAGGGCGGGCCGCTGGTGCCGGCCAATCTCGACGCGAAGGCGGGGCCGTTCGAGGCGTCGGTCGTCCGCCTGCAGCCGCGCATCGCAGCGGTCGAGCGGCTGCGGACGGTTGTCGCCGCCCTCCCCGTCCGCCGCCCGATGGGCCAGGAAGCGGAGCAGACCAGTCCATTCGGGCATCGCCTCGATCCGTTCACGCGTGGCCTGGCCATGCACACCGGCCTCGACTTTCGCGCCGAACATGGAACTCCGGTGCGCACCGCAGGCGCGGGCCGCGTGGTGATGGCCGAATACAATGGCGGCTATGGCAACATGGTCGAGATCGACCACGGCCATGGCCTCACCACACGCTATGCCCACCTGTCGCAGATTTCGGTTGCCGACGGACAGCAGGTCACCGCCGGGGCGATTCTCGGGCGGGTTGGCTCGACAGGACGCTCGACCGGTCCACACCTGCACTACGAGACACGGATCGATGGCGATGCCGTCGATCCGCAGCGCTTCATCAGGGCAGGTCAGCGCTTCTTCACGCCGAACTGATCACGCGTGACGGATCAGTCCACATCGCCGACATCGCCCACCGTCGTGCCATAGACGCGCTGGGCCAGCGACGCTTCCATGAACTCGTCGAGGCCGCCGTCGAGCACGTCGGAGGGGCTGGTCGAGACGGCGCCGGTGCGCAGATCCTTCACCATCTGGTAGGGCTGAAGCACATACGAACGTATCTGGTGACCCCAGCCGATATCGGTCTTTGACGCTGCGATGGCGTTTGCCTTTTCTTCCTGCTTGCGCAGTTCGTGCTCATAGAGCCGTGCCCGCAACATGTCCCAGGCCTTGGCCCGGTTCTTGTGTTGCGAACGCTCCTGCTGGCAGCCCACGACGATTCCGGTCGGCAGGTGCGTGATCCGCACGGCCGAGTCGGTGGTGTTGATATGCTGGCCGCCCGCGCCTTGCGCCCGGAACGTATCGATGCGGCAATCGGATTCCTTGATGTCGATTACGATGCGGTCATCAACGACCGGATAAACCCAGGCCGAGGCGAAACTCGTCTGCCGCCGCGCGTTTGAGTCGAACGGCGAGATGCGCACCAGCCGGTGCACGCCCGATTCGGTCTTGAGCCAGCCATAGGCGTTGTGGCCCTTGACCAGCAGGGTTGCCGACTTGATCCCGGCCGTGTCGCCAGCCTGGCTTTCCATCAGTTCGACCTTGAACTTCCGGCGTTCGGCCCAGCGGGTGTACATCCGGAGCAGCATCTCGGCCCAATCCTGGCTCTCGGTGCCGCCTGCGCCGGGATGGATCTCGACATAGGTGTCGTTGCCATCCGCTTCGCCGGAGAGCAACGTCTCGACCTGCCGGCGCGCGCCTTCGGCGTGAACGGCGCGCATCGCCTCCTCGCCCTCTGTGATGGAGGCCTGATCGCCCTCCATCTCGCCCAGTTCGATCAGCGTCCTGGCGTCGTCGAGGTCACGTTCGAGTTTGGCGATGCCGTTGATCTGGTCTTCCAGCGACGTGCGCTCGCGCATAATCTTCTGCGCAAGTTCGGCATCGTTCCACAGGTTCGGGTCTTCAGCCTGCCCGTTCAGTTCGGCCAGACGCTTGGTTGCCGTGTCGTAGTCAAAGATGCCTCCTCAGCAGTCCGATTGACTGCTTGGCATTTTCGGCAAGGGCTTCGATTTCTGGACGCATATGTCTGCAGCCGTCTGGGTCGAGGGAAAGGACGAATGACCCAACCGGGCCTCATGCGGCCCTTGCTGCGGTCAATCGCGAGGCTGCTGGCTTAGTCTGCGCCAGCCGGCATGTAAAGCAGCCGACGCCAGGCCATCGTCAATACAGCCCGCCCGTGCCCGCGCCGACATTGCGTTCGGCGTCTGGCGAGACATTGATGCCGCGGCGGCCCGACGCACCGGACAGACCGATGATCGAGTAGCTGTCCGGCGGCGCTGTTCCCGGCTTGAAGGCTTCGAGGAAACTGCCCTGCCCGCTTGAACGCATGCCCGAACGCGGATCGACCGGAATGAGCTTGATGTTCGCAGGGACGCGGAATGGCGTGTCCGGCTTGTCCTTGAGCGCAGCGCGCATGAAGTCACGGAACACGGGAGCGGCGTATTGCCCGGCGGTCGCCGAGTCGCCGAGGGATTTCGGCTTATCGAAGCCAAGATAGACACCGACAGCCAGGTCTGGCGAATAGCCCACGAACCAGACGTCCTTGGCTTCGTTGGTTGTGCCTGTCTTGCCGGCAAGGCGGCGGCCCACATCCTTGATCACGGTTGCCGTGCCGCGCTGCACCACGCCTTCGAGCATTGATGTCATCTGGTAGGCGGTCAGCGGATCCAGCACCTGCTCGCGATTGTCGACGAGGCGCGGCTCGCGCTGCTCGTTCCACTTCTCGGCGGCGCAGCCTTCGCAGACACGCTCGTCATGCCGGTAAATCGTGGCGCCCCAGCGGTCCTGGATGCGGTCGATCAGGGTCGGCTTGATGCGGCGTCCGCCATTGGCGAGCATGGCATAGGCCGTCGTCATGCGCATCACGGTGGTCTCGCCAGCGCCGAGCGCCATCGACAGCACAGGAAGCATGTCATCATAGACACCGAAGCGGCGGGAATATTCAGCCACAAGCGGCATGCCGACATCCTTGGCAAGCCGCACGGTCATCAGGTTCTTGGATTGCTCGATGCCGAAGCGCAGCGTGCGCGGGCCGGCCGGCTTGCCGTCATAGTTTTCCGGCTCCCAGACACCGAGGCCGCCGCCCTGATCGATCGAGATCGGCCCGTCAAGCACGATGCTGGACGGCGTGTAGCCGTTGTCGAGCGCGGTCGCATAGACGAACGGCTTGAACGACGAACCGGGCTGGCGCAGGGCCTGTGTCGCGCGGTTGAATTCGGACTGGTCATACGAGAAGCCGCCGACCATGGCAAAGACACGGCCTGTGTGCGGATCGATCACCACGATAGCGCCATTGACCTCCGGAATCTGGCGCAGACGGGCCACGCCCGGACGATTGTCCAGCGGCTCGACGTAGACCACATCACCCACGGAAAAGACCTGCCGGACGCTGCGACGTGTCCAGCGGTAGCCTTCGGGGGTCACTGTCACCATGTCCCGCTGCGGCGCAATCAGGTTGCCAGCCTCGCGGCGCGGCTGAAGGCCGACGCGGGCACTGTCGGCAGTGACCTCCGTCACGACGCCCAGCCGCCACGGCTGCACATCCGCCAACACCGGCAATGCCGCGAGCGGAATGCCCCAGTCGCCGCCGTTGATGTCGATTTTCTGGAAGGCGCCGCGCCAGCCCCGCGCCTCGTCATAGCGGACGAGGCCGTCGGCCAGCGATTTGCGCGCCATCAGTTGCAGCTTTGGGTCAAGGGTGGTCCGGACCGAAAGCCCGCCCTCCTGCACCTTCTTCTCGCCGTAGCGCTCGTTCAGATCGCGGCGGACTTCCTCGGCGAAGAACCCGGCCGCGATATTGTTCGGCGAGATGTTGCGCGGCACGACCCCGAGCGGCAGCTTCTTTGCGGCTTCCGCATCCTCGCGCTTCGCCGTGCCGTCGATCGCCATGCGGTCAAGCACGTAGTTCCGGCGCTCGATGGCCCTCTCGCGGTTGCGGAACGGATGCAGTTCGCTGGGCGCCTTCGGCAGGGCCGCGAGATAAGCCGCCTCGTGAAGCTGCAGTTCGTGCACGGACTTGCCGAAATAGTCGAGCGCCGCCGCAGCGATGCCATGGCTCAAACGGCCTGGCGTGACCGCGCCGAGGTAAATCTCGTTGAGGTAAAGCTCGAGGATCTTGTCCTTGGAGTAGGCGGACTCCATGCGGATTGCGACGAGCGCTTCCCGGATCTTGCGGTCGAACGAACGTTCGTCGCCGACCAGGAAATTCTTGGCGACCTGCTGCGTGATCGTCGAGCCGCCCTGCAGGCGGCGATTGGAGCCACGATTGCGGAAACTCGTCACGACCGCGCGCACAAGGCCCTCGGGGTCGACGCCCATGTGCCTGTAGAAATTCTTGTCCTCGGCGGCGAGGTAGGCATTCACCACCAGCTTCGGCACGGCCTGGATAGGCAGATAGAGCCTGCGCTCCTTGGCATACTCGGCGATCAGGCTGCCGTCGCCCGCATGGACGCGGCTCATCACGGGCGGTTCGTAGTTCCGCAGTTGCGCATAGTCGGGCAGATCCTTGGAGAAATGCCAGATCACAACCGCAACGACGGCCATGCCGACGAGGAACACCACTGCGCCGGCGGCAAAGAGCCAGCCAAAGAACCGAAGGACAAACCGCATCAGTGCCTCTGTGAGAGCTGTTGGCGATGCAGATGACGGCTCCCCCACAAGGCCGTCGCGCGCACCATACCGTTATAAACTTGGTTTATGAACAGTTACTCAATGCCGGTAGCATGACATGCAACCCAAATCCACAGTCGATCACAGTTGAGGTGAAATCGAGGCGCCCCGGCGCTGAAGTTGCACGCGAGACGAAAAATGCACGGTCACAGCCTTTGCGATCGCCTCGGCGGCAGTTTTCTGCCACTCGGCCGATGTCAGCAACGCGATGTCGCTTTTGCTCGAGAGAAATCCCAGTTCGATCAGGATCGACGGCACGTCAGGCGCGGTCAGCACCCGAAAGCCTGCCGCACGCTGGGGAATCCGGTGCATCTTCACCGCTCCCGACAGGGACGTCACCAGTTTCGCGGCAATCGCGCCCGACTGCGAGCGGGTTTCCCGCCGCGCGAGGTCCATCAGAATATCGGTGACGGCTTCGCCGGCCTGCCCGGTTTCGGCGCCTCCAAGCGCGTCAGCCGCATTTTCCTTTTGCGCCAGCCGGGCCGACTCGGCGTCGGTCGCCCTCTCGGAGCCTGTATAGATCGTGGCGCCCCGCACATCCTGGGCTGCTGAAAGCGAGTCGGCGTGGAGCGACACGAACAGGTCGGCCCTTGCCTCGCGTGCGAGGCGGACGCGCTCGGACAGGCTCAGAAAGCGGTCGTCGGCGCGGGTCATCTGCACCCTGACCATCCCGCCTGCTTCGAGTTGCTCCCTCAGTTTCAGCCCGATCGCCAACACCAGAGATTTCTCCGCGACCGAGCCGGCAAGCGCGCCGGGATCAATCCCGCCATGGCCAGGGTCGATCACCACCAGAGGCCGACGGTCTTCGTCGGATCGAGGCTGCAACTGGAGCGGGGCGAGCGCGTCTCCCATGCGCTTGCGGGCGGCGTCGGCGGCGGCCTTCTCGAAGTTTGCAGGAGCGATCGGCTCGAAATCGATCTGCATGTCGACGATGCCATCGGCCCGGCGAACCTGCCGGATCGCGGACACCTGCGCGGGCGCGCCAAGGTCGAACACGATCCGTGACCGGCCGGGCGCGACCAGTCCTGCCCGAAACCCGGTCACCAGCGTGCCGTGCCGCCGCGGCGCCGCGGTTGCCTGGAAACTGATCTCGGGAAGCTCGATCACGATCCGCATCGGCTGGCCTAGGGTTTCGGCCGAAACCTCCACCGGGCCGGAGAGCGTCAGCCTGAACCGCGCCGAGCGTTCCGAGGCCTCGAGGCGCGCATCGATGCCGACGATCGCCGCCGTGCCGGGCGTCTCGATGGCGGCCGAAGATGGCTTCCGGTCTGACCCCGCGGGCGGGCGACCTTGAGCAGCGGCCGTCGCGGCCGGAAGGACGGCGGCGAGCATCAACACGAGCCCACCCAGGAACATGCGCGGGAACATGCCCATGGACGCGCCCGCGGACACGCCTGCCATAGTTAGCCAGAGTTGACCCGAAGGCTTGCCAATCACCATGAAGTGTCTGTATTGGATTCGTGGACGCAGCGCAGCGTCATTTGAGTCTGATATGTCGCGGCACCTTAGCGTGCGGGCGAATCAGGTTCGCGACTTCGATGCCAGACGCGAAATCCCGCTGCAATATGTCGGCAGGATGAACCCACGGGCTGAGACTGCGCTGTGAGCCTAGGTCAAACAGATCGTGAGCGACCCAGGCGGATGTGGACTCAGGCGACTGACCGAGCCTCCGCCCGATTGCAAGCGTGATTACGGGCTGCCGCGGAGCGGCACGCTCAGGTTCGGGTCGGAATGTCGAGGGTTCTGGCGCAATCGCGCCACTCATCCCGTCTGGAGACACTGCATGCGCCGCTTGAAGGCGCGCCTGCTGTTTCGGCCTGTTTTTATTGCCCCACAACTCTGGCCGGCTCCGTCCGGCCTCGCCGCAGGATAGCCCAGCGTTTGCAGCCTTTTGCTGCAGCCGACCCCCTGGCATGTCCTGCGCCGCATCCAGGTCCAGAACAATGGCAAACAAGATGCTCATCGACGCCTCCCATCCGGAGGAGACCCGCGTTGTCGTCGTACGCGGTCAAAAGGTCGAGGAATTCGACTTTGAGTCGGCTTCGCGCCGCCCCCTGAGGGGCAATATCTATCTGGCGAAGGTCACCCGCGTCGAGCCGTCGCTCCAGGCGGCCTTCGTGGAATACGGCGGCAACCGCCACGGCTTCCTCGCCTTTTCCGAAATCCACCCCGACTATTATCAGATACCCACAGCGGACCGGCAGGCGCTGCTGGCCGAACAGGCCCGCTATGACGAGGACGCCGATGGCGACGGCGAGCCACGCGAGCGCAAGTCGGAGCGCGGCGACCGTGATGGCGGCCGTGGCCGTGGACGCCGCCGCCGTGGCGGACGCGACGGGTCCCGCGAGAAACGCGCCGGTTCCGACGCGACCGTTTCGGCGCCCGTCGACGAGGAAGGCAACCCGCTGCCCGTCGACGATATGGCCGGCAATGGCGAGATGTCCGAACACACCCCGGCTCTCGGCGATGATCGCGGCGATGATGCCGGCCATGAGAGCAGTGCCCGCAACGAGAACGGCGGGGACGAGAATGGCGGAAACGGCCATGACGAAGACGGCGGCGCAGACGAAGCGCGCAAGCCTGACGAAGCCCGCAGACCTGCCGAAAACGACGAAGACGGCGAGGATGACGACGGTCCGCGCGACGAGCGCCCGGCGCCCGAGCAGATGGGCGGCGACGACGCCATGGACGACGTGCAGGAGCGCCCGCGCTACCAGAGCCGACGCCAGTACAAGATCCAGGAGGTCATCAAGCGCCGCCAGATCCTGCTGGTCCAGGTCGTCAAGGAGGAGCGTGGCAACAAGGGCGCGGCGCTGACCACGTTCCTGTCGCTGGCGGGCCGTTATTCCGTGCTGATGCCCAACACCGGCCGTGGCGGCGGCATCTCGCGCAAGATCACCAGCGCCGAGGACCGCAAGCGCCTCAAGGAAATCGCCGGCGAGCTCGAGGTTCCGGACGGCATGGGCATCATCCTGCGCACGGCGGGCGCCTCGCGCACCAAGCCCGAGATCAAGCGGGACTACGAATATCTGATGCGCATGTGGGAGAGCGTGCGTGAACTGACGCTCAGTTCATCCGCGCCTGCGCTGGTCTACGAGGAAGGCTCGCTGATCAAGCGCGCCATCCGCGACCTCTACAACAAGGACATCGATGACATCATGGTTGCTGGCGACGGCGGCTATCGTGAAGCGAAAGACTTCATGAAGATGCTGATGCCCAGCCACGCCAAAAGCATCAAGGCCTATCGCGAGCAGCAGCCACTGTTCGCCAAATTTGGTGTCGAAAGCCAGCTTGACGCGATGTTCTCGAGCCAGGTCACGCTCAAGTCCGGCGGCTACATCGTGATCAACCAGACCGAGGCGCTGGTCTCGATCGACGTGAACTCGGGCCGCTCGACCCGCGAACACAACATCGAGGACACAGCCCTCAAGACGAACCTTGAGGCGTCCGAAGAGGTCGCGCGCCAGCTCCGCCTGCGCGATCTGGCCGGTCTGATCGTGATCGACTTCATCGACATGGAGGAAAAGCGGAACAACCGCCATGTCGAAAAGCGGCTGAAGGATTGCCTGAAGAACGACCGCGCCCGCATCCAGGTCGGCCACATCTCGGCCTTCGGCCTGATGGAAATGTCGCGTCAGCGCATCCGCACCGGCGTGCTCGAGAGCTCGTCGGTCAAGTGCGCCCATTGCGACGGCACCGGCTTCGTGCGTTCGACCCCGTCGGTCGCGCTGCAGATCCTGCGTGCGGTCGAGGAATCGCTGATCCGCGTCTCGACCCACAGCCTCATCGTCAAGACCCGCACCGAGGTGGCGCTCTATGTGCTCAACCAGAAGCGCGCGCATCTGACGGCGCTGGAAAACCAGTTCGGCGTCAGCGTCACACTCGATGTCGACAACCTGCTGATGGGCTCGACCTATTATTCGATCGAGCGCGGCGAATTCGTCCAGGCCGAGCCGAAAGCTCAGGTCACCGGCGTCTACGCGCAGGAGATCGACGAGGAGATCGAGGACGAGGACGCAACCGACGCGGCCGAGATCGAAGCCACGGACGAGGAAGACGAGGCCGGAGACGCCGCGCCCCGCGACCGCGACAACGAGACCGACGAGGAGCGCGAGCGCAACGACACGGCGGAAGCCGGCCGTGGCCGCAAGCGCCGTCGTCGCCGGCGTGGGCGCGGTGGCGAGCGCGAGCTTGGCGCCGACCGCCAGAATGGCAGCACGTCGAGCAACGACAATGCCGATGGGCAGGCCAGCGAGTCTGAGGCCGATGCGGATGGCGAGATCGCGTCCTCAGGCAACGCAGACGATGGTGAAGATCGTGGCCCGGGTGGTCGTCCTGGCCGGCGTCGTGGCCGTCGTGGCGGCCGCCGCACCCGTGAGCAGATCGCGGGCGACGAGGCGGCGGATGCAGCGAATGATGATGTGGCCGTTGCCGGTGATGAGCCTGTTGCCGAGCCTGTCGTCATGGCCGCGCCCGAGCCCGAGATGCCCCCGGAAGCGGAGGCGGCTCCGCCCGAGAAACCCAAGCGTGGCCGCAAGAAGAAAGTCGTGGAGGTCGTCGTCGCCGATGCCGACGTCGCGGATATCGACGAGCCGGTGGAAGCGCCGCCCGCCCCCGCTGCCGAGCCCGAACCAGTCCTGCCGCCAGTTCCCGAACCGGAACCGGTCGCCGTCGTGCTCAGCGAAATCGACCCCAATCGCCCCAAGCGCGGCGGCTGGTGGGCGAAGAAGTAGTGGTTTGATCAGATAGTGAAACAAAAATGCCCGGTGATGAGCCGGGCATTTCTGTTTGGTCTTCACGTTCGTTACGTCATCGTGGCCGCGCTTGACACGGCCACCCCCTTTTAAACGGACCAGAAAACGTGGATTCCTGCGTCAAGCGCGGGCTTGACGTTGGGGTGTTCGGAACGTCTACCCCAACCACGCCCCCAGCCGCTTCACCGCCTCGCGCATGTCCCCTTCGGTCCCCGCAAACGACAGCCTCGCAAAACGGTGTCCGTTGTCGGGGTCGAAATCGAGGCCCGGCGTGATGGCGACGCCGGCTTCGCGGATCGCCCTCTTGCAGAAGTCCATGCTGTCATTGCTGAGCGCCGAGATGTCCGTGTAGACGTAGAACGAGCCGTCGATCGGCAGGAAATTGCCGAGACCGAGGCGGGGCAACTCGTTCATCAGGATGTCGCGGTTGCGGGCGTAGCCCTGCCGCACGAGTTCCATTTCGTCCTGCCCGTCGAACGCCGCCAGCGCTGCGACCTGGCTGAGATAGGGCACCGAGATGGCCATGTTCTGCTGCAGCCGCTCAATCGGGCGCACAAGATCCGGCGGCACCACCATCCAGCCGACGCGCCAACCGGTCATGCAGAAGAATTTCGAGAACGAGTTGATGATGACGGTGTCCGCATCGAACTTCAACGCTGTCTCGGCAGGCCGCTCATAGGTCAGCCCGTGGTAAATTTCGTCGGAAATGAAGGCGATGCCAAGCTGGCGGCAGGTGGCGCCAAGATCGGCAATCGCCTCGGGCGCCATCACGACACCAGTTGGGTTGGCCGGGCTCATCGCGAGCACGCCCGCCAGCGGCTTTTTGGCGTGCGCCGCTGCGATGGTCGCTCCTGACAGCGCATAGCGCGTGTCGGCCAGCGTGGGTATCTCCACCACTTCCAGCCCCAGTGCCTTGAGAATGTTGCGATAGGCCGGATACCCTGGCGCGGAAATCGCGACGCGCTGGCCGGCATCGAACATCGACAGGAATGCCAGCGTAAAGCCGCCTGACGAGCCCGTGGTGACGATGACGCGCTCAGCCGCGACGCTGACGCCATGCCAGTCATGATAGTGCCTGGCGATGCGCTCCCGCAGCGGCCAGATGCCGAGCGCTTCGGTGTAGCCGACCGCCCCTGCCGCCAGCGCCTTCGCTGCTGCCTCGCGCGCTGCACACGGCGCAGGGTGTCCTGGCTGGCCGACCTCCATATGGATGATGGAGCCGCCGGCCCGCTCGATCGCAGCGGCCTGGGACATCACGTCCATGACGATGAAGGGCGAGACGCGTGACGAGCGCTGCGAAACGCGGGGTTTAGAAGGCGGCAAGTCAGGCGTCTGCACGGCGTTTCCTCGGCGGATAATCCGCATAGCGCGGTCGCAATCTTGCCTTCAAGTCTTTCTACGCGGATAAGCAGTGACAGTTCATCGATCCTTCGGCGACGACATGCCCCGCTTCACGTTTCCGCTGCGCCGAACGCTGACCGCGGCGGCGTTATGCCTTGTGCTGCACGGCGGAGCGCTGGCCCAGGGCTCGGCACGCCTTTCGATCGTGCGCGACACCGAGATCGAGCAGTTGCTGCGAGAGTATTCGGCCCCGATCTTCCGCGCAGCCGGGCTCAACGCCAGCCTGACCGACATCGTGCTGATCCAAGACCGGACGTTCAACGCCTTCGTGGCCAATGGCCGCCGCATCTTCATGAATGTCGGCGTGTTGATGGATGCCGACACGCCGAACGAGGTGATCGGCGTGATCGCCCACGAGACGGGTCACATCGCCGGCGGGCATCTTGCGCGGCTGCGGCAGGAAATTTCCAATGCCCAGATCTTCGCGGCCATCGGCATGCTGGCCGGCGTCGGAGCCGTGGTCGGCGCGTCCCGCAGCGGCGACCGGGTCGGCAATGCGGGCATTGGCGCGGCCGGCGTGTTCAGCGGCGGGGCCGAGATGGCGCGGCGCAGCCTTCTCGCTTACCAGCGCTCAGAGGAACAGGCGGCGGACCGCGCCGCCGTGCGTTTTCTCGACAGCACCGGCCAGAGTGCGCGCGGCATGCTGCGCACCTTCCAGCGTTTCTCGGAATCCGGCATGTTCTCGTCGCGCGCCATCGACCCTTACCAGATCAGCCACCCGCTGCCGGTCGAGCGCATCGGCCAGCTTGAAAATCTTGCCAAAGGCAGCCCTCACTTCGAGCGCCGCGACAGCCCGGCGCTGGTGGCGCGCCACGCGCTGGCGCGCGCCAAGCTCTTTGGCTTCATCGACAGGCAGGACGGCATCGCGCGCCGCTATCCCGCCCATGACGTGTCGGTCCCCGCCCGCTATGCCCGCGCCATCGCGGCGCATCGCTCGGCCCGTCAGCAGGATGCGCTGGCCGGCATCGACGCGCTGCTGCGCGAACAGCCTGGCAATGCACATTTCCACGAGCTGCGCGGCCAGATCCTGCTGGAAAGCGGGCGGGCCGCAGCCGCCATCGAGCCGCTTCGCCGGGCCGCGCGGGCGGCGCCGACCTCGGGCCTGATCCGGGGCATGCTTGGCCATGCGCTGCTGTCAGCAGGCCAGCCGGGGTCGCTTGACGAAGCCATCCGAGAACTGTCGTTTGCTGGCTCGCGCGAGAAGGAACTGGCCGACCCGCACCGCCATCTTGCCACCGCCTATGCCCGCAAGGGCAATATCGGCATGGCGGAACTGTCCGGCGCGCAGGCCGCGTTCCTGGAAGGTGACCTGGTCAGTGCGCAGACCCAGGCGACCCGCGCGATGCAGAAACTGCCGGCCGGTTCGCCCGGCAAGCTGCGCGCTGAAGACATCGTGAATTACCGCCCGCCGCGTTTGTGATACTGCGGCATAAAACTGGTGCCGATTCGTTGAAGGAAATCGCCATGCTCCGCCACCTTGCCCTCGGCCTGTTCGCCGCGACAGCCTTTGTCGCTGTTCAGGCCTCGCAGCCCGCGCGTGCGCAGCAGAGCTTCTCGGCCGATCAGCGCGCCGCGATCGAAGCCATCATCAAGGATGTGCTGCTGAAGAACCCGGAGTTGATCCAGGAAGCGCTGGTCGAACTGGAAAAGCGCCAGCAGCAGGCCCAGGTCGATTCGCAAAAGCAGGTTCTGGTCACGGAGCGCGCTGCCATTTTCGAATCGCCGAAAAGCGCCGTCGCAGGCAATCCGCAGGGCGATGTCACGCTGGTCGAGTTCTTCGACTACAATTGCGGCTTCTGCAAGCGCTCGCTCACCGACCTTCAGGAACTGATCAAGCTGGATCCGAAGCTGAAAGTCGTGCTCAAGGATTTCCCGGTTCTCGGCGCGGACTCGGTCGAGGCCAGCAGGGTCGCCATCGCCGTGAAGAACCAGCTCAAGGGCGACAAGTACTGGGCCTTCCATGTGGCGCTGATGGGCACGCGTGGCCGCATCAACGGCGCAAAGGCACTGGAAGTGGCCAAGGAGCACGGCGTCAATCTCGATCAGGCGCGCAAGGACATGGAAAGCGCCGAGACGCGCGGCGCCATCGAGGAAACTGTGGTCCTGGGCGACCGCCTTGGTCTGACCGGCACGCCCGCCTTCGTGCTGGCCGACGAAATTGTCTTTGGCGCCGTTGGCGTGGAGCAGATCAAGAGCCGCATAGACGCCGTGCGCAAGTGCGGCAGGACGAATTGCGGCTGATCCGCCTGCCATTCGATCAACAGCCTGTTGCTGCGAACACTTCCCCTGTCATGCGTCAGGCGCTAAGACAGCCCGTGAGCGCCGGATGAAAATTCGCGCGGCACTGGAGCCGACATGCTTGCTGTCCATCTGATCAATGGCCCGAACCTCAACCTTCTCGGGCGACGCGAGCCTGCGACCTATGGCTCCGCGACGCTTGCCGACGTTGAGCAGCGCATGCTTGCGCTCGCCGCCACCAAAGGGGTGGCACTGACTTGCCACCAATCCAACATCGAGGGCGACCTCGTCACGCTGGTTCAGGATGCCGGCATCGCGGGCTGCGGCGTGATCATCAATGCCGGCGCGTATACCCACACGTCGATCGCGCTGCGCGATGCCATCAAGGGCGCGGAGGCCGTGGCGATCGAAGTGCATTTGTCGAATGTGCATGCCCGCGAAGAGTTCCGCCATCATTCGTGCATCGCAGCCGTGTGCGCCGGCGTGATCGCAGGCTTCGGAACCAGAAGCTACGAACTGGCGCTCGACGCCATCATTCCGATCCTCGACGCTCGCGCCCGGAAAACTGGCTGACTATTTCTGAGAGAGATTATTCGCATGGCCACCAAAAGCCCGATCGACCCTGATCTTGTCCGCGACCTCGCGCAACTGATCAACGAAACCGATCTCACTGAAATCGAGGTCCAGAAGGGCGATCTGCGCATCCGCGTGGCGCGCACCATCACCGCCGCTTTCCAGACGCCGATGATGCAGCCGGTCATGCAGACACCTCCGGCCCCTCCGGCTGCGGTGCCTGCCCCGATCGCCACAAAGGCCGTTGCCGCACAGCATCCAGGCGCAGTGAAGTCGCCCATGGTCGGCACCGCCTATCGCCGCCCCTCGCCTGACGCCAAGGCATTCATCGATGTCGGCTCGGTGGTCAAGGAGGGCGAGAAGATCCTGCTCGTCGAAGCAATGAAAACCTTCAACGAGATCGTCGCCCCGCGTGCCGGCACGGTCACCGCCATCATGGTCGAGGATGGCCAGCCGGTGGAATATGGCGAGCCTCTCGTCGTGATCGAGTAAGGCGTCAACGGGATGTTCGACAAGATCCTGATTGCAAACCGTGGTGAGATCGCGTTGCGCGTGCTGCGCGCGGCCAAGGAACTCGGCATCGCCACCGTGGCCGTGCACTCGACCGCCGACGCCGAGGCGATGCACGTGCGCCTTGCCGACGAGAGTGTCTGCATCGGCCCGCCAGTCGCGCGCGAATCCTACCTCAACATGCCGGCGCTGATCGCCGCCTGCGAGATCACAGGCGCGGATGCGGTGCATCCCGGCTACGGTTTTCTATCGGAGAACGCCCGCTTCGCTGACATGCTGGCGGCGCACAACATCACCTTCATCGGCCCCAAGGCGGAGCATATCCGCATCATGGGTGACAAGATCGAGGCCAAGCGCACGGCGAAGCGCCTCGGCATACCATGCGTTCCAGGCTCCGAAGGCGGCGTGACCGAAGATGCCGAAGCGCTCAGGATCGCCAGGGACATCGGCTTTCCGGTGATCATCAAGGCTGCTGCCGGCGGCGGCGGGCGCGGCATGAAGGTGGCGCGCACGGAGGACGACCTCGTCGTGGCGCTGCAGACGGCGCGCACCGAGGCCAAGGCCGCCTTTGGTGATGACGCGGTCTACATCGAGAAGTATCTCGAAAAACCCCGTCACATCGAAATCCAGGTGCTTGGCGACGGCAAGGGCCATGCGATCCATCTGGGCGAGCGCGACTGCTCGTTGCAGCGCCGCCACCAGAAGGTCTGGGAGGAAGGCCCCTCGCCCGCGCTCAATGCCTCAATGCGCGCCGAGATTGGCGAGACGTGCGCCAAGGCGATGCAGGACCTGCAATACATCGGCGCAGGGACGATCGAGTTCCTCTATGAAGAGGGCAAGTTCTATTTCATCGAGATGAACACCCGCATCCAGGTCGAGCATCCGGTCACCGAGATGATCACCGGCATCGATCTCGTCAACGAACAGATCCGCATCGCAGCGGGCGCAGAACTGTCGATCAAGCAGAGCGACATCGTGCTCGAAGGCCACGCCATCGAATGCCGCGTCAACGCCGAGCACCCGGCGACGTTCCGGCCCTCGCCCGGCAGGATTCAGTCGTTCCATACGCCCGGCGGGCTTGGCGTGCGGGTCGATTCAGCAGTCTATCAGGGCTACACGATCCCACCTCACTACGACTCGCTGGTCGGTAAACTGATCGTGCATGGCCGCACGCGCAACGAATGCTTGATGCGCCTGCGCCGCTCACTCGACGAATTCGTGGTGGACGGCATCGACACGACATTGCCCTTGTTCCGCACGCTGGTGCGCAACCAGGACATCCAGAACGGCCAGTATGACATTCACTGGCTTGAGAAATTCCTCGCGGCAGGCGGGATGGAGTGATCCAGCGCTCCTCTTCGTGAGCCTTGCGCTCATGATGCTGAGCCTTGTGATCCTCATCCTGAGCCTGTCGAAGGATGAACTCGAGATGGTCACGGACTGGAACACCTCCTTCGACGGGCTCAGGATGAGGACAGTGAATTGGCGAGCGCGTATTGCCTGACCGCGCGTCCGGGACTGCCGCCGTCACGTTGAACTCACGTCGAAATGACGACCTTATCCTTGTTCAGCGCGATCACCATTCCGTCGAACCCGACGATGACCCCGTCCGGCATGGCCGCCACAAGTGCCGCATAATCAAGATCAGTGTGCAGGTTCGTCAGCACGGCCTGCTTCGGTTTGACCTTGCCGATCCATGCCAGCGCCTCGGCCAGCGAAAAGTGAGACGGGTGGGGCCGGTGCCGCAGGGCGTCGATGATCCAGATGTCGAGCCCGTCAAAATGCGGCTCAGCCTCCGCCGGAATTGCGCTGACATCGGGCAGGTACATCACGCCGCCGATTTTCAGCGCCAGCGAATTGATCTCGCCATGGACCACACTGATCGGCAGGATATCGATCTTGCCGCCAGGTCCGTCTATCGCAAATGACGTGCCGGCGTTGATCTGGTGGCGGATGGCGATCGGCGGATAGCTGCTGCCCGGCAGGCTCTCGAAGATGTAGCGGAAGCGGTCGAGCATCACGGCTCCGGTCACCTCGTCCATGAACACATCGACGGTGCGCCGCATGTGCAGCACAAGCGGCCGCAGATCATCGATGCCGTGGGTGTGGTCGGCATGTTCGTGGGTGAGGATGACGCCGTCGAGGCGTTCGACCTTCGCATCGAGCAATTGCTCGCGCAGGTCCGGACCGGCATCGACCAGGACACTGGTCGTGCCGTGTTTTCCGCGTCTTTCGACAAGGATGGCACAGCGGCGGCGGCGGTTTCGGGGATTGGCCGGATCGCACTCGCCCCACCCCATGCCAGGCCGCGGCACCCCGCCGGACGAGCCGCAGCCGAGGATGGTGATCTTGAGGCTCATGCGATGGCGGCGGCGCGGACAAAGGCGGCCAGGCGCGGCAGGGCGCGCTCGGCATTGGCCGTCGTGGCGACCGCAAGCTCCTCCGCGCTGAGGCCCTTCACGCCGGCCAGCACAGCGGCAGTGCGCGTCACGTAGGACGGCTCGTTCGGCTTGCCGCGAAAAGGCTCCGGCGCAAGATAAGGTGCGTCGGTTTCCACGAGCAGCCTGTCAAGCGGCGCGGCGGCCGCGATGGCGCGAAGCTCCTCCGAACGCCTGAATGTGATGATGCCGGAGAACGACAGGTAAAAGCCGAGGTCGAGCCCGACGCGCGCAAGTTCCGCGCCGGATGAAAAGCAATGCAGGATCGCGCCAAAACTCCCTTTTGCGTGCTCGGAGACGAGGATGTCGATCATCTCGTCGTCCGCGTCGCGCGCGTGGATCACGAGCGGCAATCCGGTCTCACGGGCGGCCGCGATGTGTGTGCGAAACACCTTGCGCTGCACCTCGCGCGGGCTCTTGTCATAGTGAAAGTCGAGACCGGCTTCGCCGATGGCCACGCATTTGGGCGAAGCGGCAAGTTCGACAATCCTTTCCAGCGCTACATCCGGCTCCTCGGCGGCATTGTGCGGATGCGTGCCGATCGTCCAGAAGACATGGGTGAAGCGCTCGGCAAGCGCCCGGTAGGCGGCGTGACGGCCGACATGGGTCGAGATCGTCACCATGTCGCGGACACCGGCGGCGCGCGCCCGCGCCACCACCGCGTCGATGTCCGCCATCAGGTCCGGATAGTCGAGATGGCAGTGGGTATCGACGAGCATCAGCCTGTCGCCCCCTCGGTGGCGGCAGGCTCGACATAGCGCGGGAAGATGCCGGCGGGGGCTGGCAATTCGGCGCCGGGCGTCAGCCGATGCGCTGGACCAAGATGCGCGAAGTCGCGTGCGTCAGGGGCGATGCCGAGCAGGTCCAGCAGCCTGGCAGCCGCCGACGGGATCGCAGGCTGCGCGAGAATGGCCGTCTGGCGCAGCAGCTCCGCTGTCACGTAGAGCACGGTCGCCATCCGCTCCGGATCGGTCTTGCGCAGCACCCACGGCGCTTGGCCGGCGAAGTAGCGGTTGGCCTCGCCGACCACGGCCCAGATTTCGTTCAGCACCTGATGGATGGCGAAATCAGCCATCGCGGCGCGGGCCTTGTCCAGCAGCGCGTCGGTCGCGGCCAGCATGGCCTGATCTTCGGGACCAAACGCAGCAGGCAGGGGCACCTTGCCATCGCAGTTCTTGTTGATCATCGATAGAGAGCGCTGCGCCAGGTTGCCAAAGTCATTGGCCAGATCCGCGTTGATGCGGTTGACGATCAACTCGTGAGAGTAGGTCCCGTCCTGCCCGAAAGGCACCTCCCGCAGGAAGAAGTAGCGCAACTGGTCGACGCCGTAAGCTTCAGCGAGATTGAACGGATCGAGCACGTTGCCGACCGACTTCGACATCTTCTCGCCCTTGTTGAGCAGAAAGCCGTGGCCGAACACGCGCTTTGGCAGTGGCAACCCCGCCGACATCAGGAAGGCGGGCCAGTATACCGCATGAAAGCGCGTGATGTCCTTGCCGATGATGTGCACATCTGCCGGCCAATAGCGTTTCCGCGCGTGGTTCGCGTCAGGAAAGCCGGTGCCGGTCAGGTAGTTGTTCAGTGCGTCGACCCAGACATACATCACGTGCTTGGGGTTGCCGGGCACCGCAAGGCCCCAGTCGAAAGTCGTGCGGCTGATCGACAGGTCGGTCAGGCCGCCCTTGACGAAGCTGACGATTTCGTTGCGTCGCGTCTCCGGCGAGACGAAGTCAGGCTGGCTTTCATAAAGCGCGATCAACTTGTCCTGATAGGCGGAAAGGCGAAAGAAGTAGCTTTCCTCCTCCACCCATTCGACGGGCGTGCCCTGTCCGCCAAGCCGGATGCCGCCTGGCGACAGGGTGGTTTCCTTCTCGTCATAGAAAGCCTCGTCGCGCACCGAATACCAGCCGGAATAACCGCCAAGGTAGATGTCGCCATTGGCCTCCATCCTGCGCCAAAGCTCCTGCGTCGAGGCCACATGGTCCTCGTCCGTGGTGCGGATGAAGCGGTCGAACGAGCAGTTCAAGGCCTCGCCCATCGCCTTGAAGCGAGCCGCAAGTTCATCGACATAGGCTTTCGGCGTGACGCCTTGCGCCTGCGCGGTGCGCTGCACCTTCTGGCCGTGTTCGTCGGTTCCGGTCATCGCGAACACGTCGTAGCCGTCGAGCCGCTTGAAGCGCGCGATGGCATCCGACGCCACGACCTCATAGGCATGGCCGATATGCGGCCGGCCGTTGGGATAGGCGATGGCCGTGGTCAGATAGAACTTGGGGCGATCACGGGATGACGTGGACATGCGCGTCACCTTTCCAGCAAACTGATGGGCTTGAACGGGCGAAACAACCTGAGGCCTGTGGCAACGCGGGCGGCTGAGCCCGGCAAGCCCTCAGGCCGTCCGCATTCGCGTGACGGCGTCTGCCAGATCCTGGAAGATCGACAACACCAGCGGTTTGCGGTCAAGGTTCAAGGCATCTGTCTCCTTCAGCGCGCGTTCGGTCTTTTCCCATACCTCAGCCAGCGGTGCAAGGTGACGCGCACCGCGGGTGGCGCCGTCATGCACCGTCGCGCTGGCCCATTCTTCTAGAGTTTCGACAAAGACGGCGAAGTTCGCTTCACCGGCACGTCCGGCAAGCTGGTCCGCCATTGCCATCACGCTCTTGACATCAAGGTCAGGCAGCCCGGCCAGAAGCGACTTGGTTCCGATGATCAGCGCTGCCGTGTCCGGATCAAGCCTGGTCAAGGCGCGCCTGACCGAGCCGTCGGCCAGCCTGACGGCCTGCTGGACATCGCTGTCATCAGGCTTGAGCCCGATGCCGCCAAGGGCCCGCTGCATGTCAGTTTGATCAAGCGGGCGCAGCATAAGCTTGCGGCAGCGCGAGCGGATGGTGGGCAGCACGCGTCCGGGTTGGTGCGCCAAGATCAGAAAAATGGCACGTGGCGGCGGTTCCTCCACCACCTTGAGAAGGGCGTTGGCGCTGGAATTGTTCATGTCCTCGGCGCTGTCGACGATGCAGACCCGCCAGCCGCCGCTGCCTGCAGTCGCTCCGAAGACATCAAGCGCCCGGCGCACCAACTCCACGGGGATCTGCGTCGTTGCCTGCTTCTTGTCGGTTGCAGGCTGACGCCGGAGCACCACTAGATCAGGGTGCGCCAAACCGCTGACCAGGCGCGCAGCGCGTCCGTCCTGGTCGAACGCCAGATCGTTGCCGGACGGAACGACGCCAGGCTGAAGGCTGAGCAGATATTTCGCCACGTGATAGGCGAAGGTGGCCTTGCCAATGCCCTCCGGGCCGCCGATCAGCCAGGCATGGTGCAGGCGCCCGGCCCGCACGCCGTCCACGATGGCGCCTTGCGCGTCATGGTGGCCGACAAGAACACGAGTCTCGCGCGGGTGCGGAAAGCCCTCGAGCCGGTCGACTTCATCGCCTGCATCAGCGCTCAAGACCGGTCGTCCCCTGACAGGAGCCGGGCCTCGACAGCCGCCCAGGACATGTCGAGCACCGCGTCCGGCGCCTGTGACGCATCGATCACGACGCAGCGGGCAGGTTCTTTCTCGGCGATGTCGAGATAGGCACGGCGCAGCCGCGTGTGGAAGCCTCGGCCCTCGCTTTCGAAGCGGTCGCTTGCGGCAGCGCCGCGCCGGGCGGCTGCCCGTGCCAGGCCGACGTCGACAGGCACATCGAGGATGAGCGTCAGGTCCGGCCGAAATCCGGCGAGCGCGGCCCGTTCGAGGCTGGCCAGCAGGGCCGGATCAAGCCGGCCAAGCGCGCCTTGATAGGCGCGCGTCGAATCGGCGAAACGGTCGCTGATCACCCATTCGCCTTGCATGAGCGTCGGCTTGATGGTGCGGTCGACATGGTCGATCCGCGCCGCATAGAACATCAGAGCCTCCGCAAACGGGCCGAACGGCGCAATTTCGCCGCCAAGCAGGGTCTCGCGGATGATCTCCGCCTTCGGTGAGCCGCCGGGTTCCCGGGTCACCAGACAGCCGATCTGGCGCTCAGCCAGCTTCTGTTGCAGACCGCGCGCCAACGTGGACTTTCCAGCCCCCTCGCCGCCTTCCAGCGTGATGAAACGCGCCGTGCCGAACGCCTGCCCGGCCGATGCCTGCGGCAATCCCGCCTTGGTGCGCGCATTCATGGCGACGCTGGACGTGACAGCGCCTTGCGCAGCCAACCCGTCGACAATTCGACGGCTGCTTCCGTAGCGCGTTTGGTCAGCGGTCCCGCCGCAACCGCCTCGGCTGCGAACAGCGGCGCATCCAACGCCTTGATGTCGCCGCGCTCGATCTGCAGCCGGCCGATCTCATCGCCCTTGGCGACCGGGGCCAGCACCGGCCCCCTGTAGACAATTCTGCCACGGACGCGGTCACTTGTGCCGCGCGGCAACAGCAGCTTGATCGCAGTGGGCGTGCTGACCGCCAGGTTCGATTTCTCGCCGCCGAAGACGCTGACTTCACCAACCACCTCGCCGGCCGCGAAAACTTCACGCCCTTCGAAAGTCCGGAAGCCCCACTCGAGAAGTTTGCGGGCCTCCTGTCCGCGGTCGCGGGCGGATTTGAGCCCGTTCACCACCACAATCAGCCTCTGGCCGTTCTGCACTGCCGAGCCGACGAGCCCAAAGCCTGATTCCTCGATGTTTCCCGTCTTCAGCCCATCTGCGCCGACATCCATGGCCAGCAACGGGTTGCGGTTCTGCTGGCGCACCCTGTTCCAGGTGAACTCCCGCTGTCCGAACAGCCGGTAGGCTTCAGGGTACTTCCTGATGATGTGATCAGCCACGAGCGCCATTTCGCGCGAGGTCACGCGTTGCTCCGGATGCGCAAACCCCATCGGATTGCGAAAGACAGACCTGACAAGGCCGATCTTCTTCGCCCGCTCGTTCATCAGCCTGACGAAATTCTCCTCGCTGCCGGCAATGCCCTCGGCGAGCGCGATCGCCGCGTCATTGCCCGACTGCACGATCAGGCCGGACAACAGATCACTGACCTTGATGCGGCTGTTCGGCAAGGCAAACATCGTCGAGCCGCCGGAGACAGCGCCACCGCGCCGCCACGCGTTCTCCGAAACCACCATCTCGTCTTCGGGCTTCAGGCGACCCTGCGCCATCTCCTCGAAGACCACCAGCGCCGTGACCAGCTTCACCATGCTGGCCGGCGCCATCAACTCATCGGCGCTCTTCTCGAACAGGGTGCTGCGGCTGTCGACATCATACAGGATGGCTTGCGGCGCGAGCGTCTGGAACAATTGCGCGTATGCGGGTGCGCCCGCAAACAGCAGCGCGCAGCCGACAAGCAAAGACGCGCATGACTGCGCCCGCGCTGCCGGATTGAGGCACCAGATCAAAGATTTTGAAAGCGACATGCGATGTTTTGCGACGCCTTGGCCGCAAAATCAACTGTGACGCATGACTATGCTGCGCATGCGGTTAGCGCAGCGCCACGAACTTCTGCGGCTTCAGGTCTCGCACCAGCGGGTGCGCGCGGTCAAACGCCTGCGCCGGCCCGATCGGCTTGGCGAAATACAGGCTGGCGACCACTGGCCGCGACGAAGAGGCTGCAGCAAGCCGCGCCGACGCCGGCTGAGGACCGGCAAAGGCAATCGGCGTCGCCGCGCCAGGAATGGTCGCAAGGTCGAAGGGCCGTTCCGGTGGCCGGGGCGCGCCGGAAACGGGACGCACGATGTCGCTGATCCCGAGAGGCGTGATGGCCGCGGCAGGAGCCTCGGCAAGGACCGTGCGAGCCGGTTGCTGGCGTTGCGCCAATGCCGGAACGCTGTCGGATTGGGCCGTTGCCGGTGTCACGCGGGGCGACGTCAGCGGCGGCGCATTGGCCACCATCGTCTCGGGCTGGCTCATGCCGGGAACCGCCGCCGGCGAGCCGTCCGTTGTCAGCGACGCCATCAGCATGCGGTCATCGCTGCCGCGCAACGACGCGCGACCGACATACTCGACCCGCACGCGCGCCGTTCCGAGATGGCGGAATTCGAGCAGATCGGCCGTTCGTTGAGAAAGGTCGATCACACGACCGCCATGATAAGGGCCCCGGTCGTTGACGCGGACAACGATCGAGCGGCGGTTGGAGAGATTGGTGACGCGCGCATAACTAGGCAGCGGCATCGTCGGATGCGCGGCGGAGACGCCGTGGCGATCGTAGACTTCGCCGTTCGCCGTTCTGCGGCCGTGAAAGGCCGGGCCATACCACGAAGCCTGGCCCGTGATCGTGTAGCCCATGGGCTTCACATAAGGCGTGTAGCGTTTTCCGGCGATCGTGTAGGAGCGGCCGACATGATCGCGACCGCCGCCTTTCGGCACCGTCTCGCCCTCGGCCAGCACGCGCGGACTGGCGGTCCCGAATTTGCGGTGCGAGAACGAGCCCGCTTCCCGACTTTCCTGCGCTGAAAGCCGACTTTGGCGCTGCTGTTGGCCGCAGTTTGCGACAACAAGACCAAGCCCGGCAACGAACAGGAGCTTGAGCGGCGATGCGGCACAAGCAGACATCACGGCAGAATGGGGGATCAGCTTCCGCATGGAGGCCCTTTACGCACTTGACGAATGCGCTTGCCGACAAGGCAACGCATGCGCAAATTGACGAAGTTCCGTGAAAGGACCGTTAAGGAAAAATCTCGTGAGCCGCAAGGGCATAAGGCAATGCTGGACAGATGGCACAGACGTTGCCGAGAGAAACGCCCGCGGCGTGGCTGTTTCTTCGACCAATGTCTTATGCCGCCTGATCAGTTGCCGATGCGGGCAAGGCCGGTATCGCCGTTGTCCTGATTCCAGCGAAGGCGATCGCCGCCAAGATGGATCAACTGGAAGCACATGCGCTTGCCGTCATACCAGGTCTGCCACTGCTGGCAGAGGCGGTTGCCGCTGACCCACCAGCGCCCACTGTCGGTCGGACGGGCCAGACGTCCAAGGCCGACTGCCTCGCCGGACCCGTCAACCCGACCATCCCTGCGGTAGAACAACGGAAACTCGCCGCCCAGCGGAACGGCCAGAAAAATCCGCTTGCCGGTAATCTTCTCGCGAATGTCCTCTTCAGCCAGTTCGCGGGCCTGCAGCTGTGGCGCGAGTGCGGCAAGCGTTGCGGCGGCCAGAACAAGGGATTTCATCGTGCTCATGGGAATCTCTTCCAAAACGGTATGGGACAAGGCTCTCGTCGGGCGTGTTCTTAGGTAGGATTACGTAGGCAAGATTGTGTCAGATGCTGCTTCGTATCGCCGCAGGCCCGGATGACGCGCGCGCGGGCGACGCGAACGAGGTCGAACACTTGCCAAAGTCGAACACTTGCCGAAACGGCGACATTCGGGCATGTGGCTGCACATGGAAGGGTGGCCGAGTGGTTTAAGGCAGCGGTCTTGAAAACCGCCGTGGGGGCAACTCCACCGTGGGTTCGAATCCCACCCCTTCCGCCAGTTTGAGCATATGCTGCAAGTCGAACCCACGGTATTGATTTGATCGCGCGTGGGGCTAGCCCGACGCGCTGCCACAAGGAACCGGGGTTCGGATCCCACCCCCTCCGCCAGTTTGCGCGCGCGCCGAAACAACTGCGCGTCTCGCGCAACCCAGAGAGCATCATGAACGCCCCTGCCCCGAAAATCTCGTTTGTCTCGCTCGGCTGCCCGAAGGCGCTGGTCGATTCCGAGCGCATCATCACCTCGCTGCGCTCCGAGGGCTATGAGCTGTCACGCACGCATGCCGGCGCCGACCTCGTCATCGTCAACACCTGCGGCTTTCTTGATTCCGCCAAGGCGGAATCGCTCGACAACATCGGGCGCGCACTGTCGGAAAACGGCAAGGTCATCGTCACCGGTTGCATGGGGGCAGAGCCGGAACAGATTCGCGAGCGTTTTCCGGATGTGCTGGCGATCACCGGTCCGCAGGCCTATGAAAGCGTGCTTGGCGCGGTGCATGAGGCATTGCCGCCGGCGCACGATCCTTATGTCGATCTCGTGCCGCCTCAGGGCATCAAGCTGACGCCTCGCCACTATGCTTATCTCAAGATTTCAGAAGGTTGCAACAATCGGTGCAGCTTCTGCATCATACCCAAATTGCGCGGTGATCTTGTCTCGCGCCCCGTTGGCGATGTGCTGCGCGAGGCCGAAAAACTGGTGACGGCCGGCGTCAAGGAACTGCTGGTGATCTCGCAGGACACCAGCGCCTACGGCGTCGACATCCGCTATGCACCGAGCCGGTTCCATGACCGCGATGTCCGCGCCAGGTTCCTCGACCTGTCGCGCGAGCTTGGCCAACTCGGGGCCTGGGTCCGGCTGCACTATGTCTATCCCTATCCGCATGTCGACGAGGTCATCCAGTTGATGAGCGACGGGCTGGTGCTGCCCTATCTCGACATCCCGTTCCAGCATGCCTCGCCTGACGTGCTGAAGGCCATGAAGCGGCCAGCACATCAGGAAAAGACCTTGGAGCGCATCAGGAAATGGCGCGCGACATGTCCCGATCTCGGCGTTCGCTCGACCTTCATCGTCGGATTTCCCGGCGAGACGGATGCGGATTTCGAGATGCTTCTAAGCTGGCTCAAGGAAGCCCGGCTCGAGCGCGTTGGCTGCTTCAAGTACGAGCCGGTGACGGGCGCGGTGGCCAATGATCTCGGCCTCGCGGTCGTGCCGGACGAGGTCAAGGAGCAGCGCTACCGGCGTTTCATGGAGGCGCAGCAGGCGATTTCCGCAAAAGTGCTCGCCTCGCGCGTCGGTCGGCGCATCAAGGTCATCATCGACGACGCAAGCCAAGCGGTAGCCAAGGGGCGTTCGGTCTGGGATGCACCGGAAATCGACGGAAACGTCCATGTCAGTTCGCGCCGCCCGCTGCGCTCTGGCGACATCGTCACCGTGAAGATCGAACGCGCGGACGCGTATGACCTCCACGGGCAGGCTGTCTGACGCCCGCTTATTTGTCGGCGTCTTCATGCCCTTCGAACAGCGCGACGGGACTGCCCGGCATGATCGTCGAAATTGCGTGCTTGTAGACCAGTTGCGAATGACCGTCGCGCCGGAGCAGCACGCAGAAATTGTCGAACCAGGTCACCACACCCTGAAGTTTGACACCGTTCACCAGGAAAATCGTCACGGAAATCTTGTTCTTCCGCACGTAGTTCAGGAATGTGTCCTGCAGATTCTGAGTCCGCTCGCCCGCCATTGAAGTCTTCCTTTTTTGGGATCTTTTTTGATCGTGGCGCCGACCTGATCCGGTTGCCGGCGCCTGTGTCTGCCTCATCCCCCTGACGCGGCAGCCTCTCAAATCTTCGACAAGTTGTGATGAGGTGCAAGCAAAACTTGCGCCGCCGCCCCGTTCACTCCACGCCCAGCGACTTCAGCTTGCGATGCAGCGCTGAGCGCTCCATGCCGATGAACTCCGCCGTTCGCGAGATATTGCCCGAGAACCGTGCAATCTGAGCGACAAGATACTCCTTTTCGAAGATTTCCCGCGCCTCGCGCAGTGGCAGGCTCATGAGTTTTTCGCCTCCTGACCCTGTCGGCGTTGCAGGAACGAGCGCGCCGACTTCGGCCGGCAGCATGTCGGTCGTGACCTCGGCTGCAGGATCGCCCTTGGTCAGGATCATCAGCCGCTCGACATTGTTGCGCAGTTCGCGGACGTTGCCGGGCCACTCGTGCGACTGCAGCACAGCCATCGCATCCTCGGCGATGGACCTGCGCGGCAGGCCGGATGCGACCGACAGTTGATCCATGAAGAAATTGATCAGTTCGGGCACGTCCTCGCGGCGCTCCGACAGGGCCGGCACGCGGATTGGAACGACATTGAGGCGGTGGAACAACTCCTCGCGGAAACGTCCGTCGGCAATTTCAGTCGCCACGTCCTTGCAGGTGGACGAAATGATCCGCACGTCGACATGCACCCGTGTCGTGCCGCCGACACGCTGGAAATTCTGGTCGACCAGCACGCGCAGGATGCGGCCCTGCGTCTCCTTCGGCATGTCCGCGATCTCGTCGAAGTAGAGCGTGCCGCTATGGGCCTCCTCAAGCGCGCCAACCTTGCGCGCCCGGCCATCGACCGCCTCGACGCCGAACAGCTCTTCTTCCATCGTCTCAGGCGTGATCGTGGCGGAATTGACGACGACGAACGGCCCCGACGCGCGGGCGGACAGAGCATGCAGCGTGCGCGCAGCCAATTCCTTGCCTGTGCCAGGCTCGCCCGTGATCATCACGCGCGCGTTGGTCGGTGCCACGCGCTCGAGCGTGTTGCGGAGCTGATTTGCCGTGCTCGACCGGCCGACGATCCGGCTGGCCTGCACGGTGCGTGTCTTGAGATCCTTCACCTCGCGCTTGAGCCGCGATGCCTCCAGCGCGCGGTCTGCAACGAGCACGAGGCGGTCGGCCTTGAACGGCTTCTCGATGAAGTCATACGCGCCACGGCGGATGGCGGAGACCGCCGTCTCGATGTTGCCATGGCCCGAGATCATCACGACCGGCAGTTCAGGGTCGCTTTCCTTGATCAGGTCGAGCACCTGAAGCCCGTCCAGGCGGCTGCCCTGAAGCCAGATGTCGAGGAAGACGAGATTGGGCCGGCGCGACTGGATGGACGACAGAGCCTCGTCGGCCGAGGCGGCGCGGCGCGTCGCATAGCCCTCATCCTCGAGGATGCCGGCGACCAGTTCTCGGATGTCGGTTTCATCATCGACAACTAGGATGTCTGCGGAGCTCATGTTTGCCGTGCCGTTTCCTTCCCGGCGTCGCTTGCGGCGCCGGAGTTGCTGTCAGGATGATGGGTGGGCTGATGATCGGCCTCGGCGGGCAGCCAGAGCCTGACATTGGCGCCGCGCCTGCCATCCGGGCGGTCAAGCAGTTCGATCTTGCCGCCATGATCCTCGAAGACCTTGCCGACGATGGCGAGGCCAAGCCCGGTGCCGCCCTCGCGGGTCGTCATGTAAGGTTCAAGCAGGCGTTGGCGGTTGTCCGCCGGAAAGCCCTTGCCCGTGTCCAGCACGTCGACAAGCCAGTTGCCGTCCTGCCGCGACAGATGCACGTCCACGCGCTTTTCCGCGCCATCGTCGGAGCCCACCGCCTGGATCGCTTCGGTGGCGTTCTTGATCACGTTCGTCAGCGCTTGCGACACCAGGCGGCGGTCGAAGACGGCCATGGCCGGGTCGTCCAGGCCGACGCATTCGATCGCCAGATCGGGGTTGCCCACCCGCATCATAAAGACGACCTCGCGCGCCATCGCCGCAACGTCGTCGCTTGCGGGTGACGGCTTCGGCATGCGGGCAAATGCCGCGAATTCATCGACCATGCGCCGGATGTCCTCGACCTGCCTGATGATGGTGTCCGTGCACTGGTCGAGAATGTGCCTGTCTTCGACGATGACCTTGCCGAACTTCCTGCGGATGCGCTCCGCCGAAAGCTGGATCGGCGTCAGCGGGTTCTTGATTTCGTGGGCGATGCGCCGCGCCACGTCGGCCCAGGCGGAAGTCCGCTGCGCCGCCACAAGGTCCGTGATGTCGTCGAGCGTCACCACCAGCCCGAGTTGCGCGCCTTCGCCTTCGCGCGACACCCTTACGTTCAGCGTCCGCTCACGGCCCTGCCGCATGATCACGACCTGCGAGCTGACTGTCCGCTGGCGCGCGAGCCGGGCCTCCTGGATGGTTTCGGACAATTCGGGCACAAGCACCGCCAGCGGCTGGCCGATGCCCTTGCGGTCGGCGCCTATCAGCGCCTCCGCCGAGCGGTTGAGCAGCGTGACGGTGTCGTCCCGGTCGAGGCCAATCACCCCGGCCGAAACCCCGGCGAGGACCGTTTCGGTGAAGCGCCGCCTGCGGTCGATGACTTCGCTGGCCGAGACGAGCCCGTCCCGCTGGCGCCTCAGTTCCGAAGTCATCTTGTTGAAGGTCTCGCCAAGGTGGGCAAGATCGCCCTCGGCGCGCTTGACCGGCACCTGCACATAGAAATTGCCGGACGCAACCTGGTCCGTTGCATGGATCAGCCGCCGGATCGGCGCCACCAGCCGATCCGCGAAGCTCAACCCGAACCACACGGCCGACAGCAGCACGGTCAGCGAAATCAGCACGTACATCGACCCAAACGCGATCTGCACGCCCTGCCTGCGCGAATCGATCGCCAAATACTCGACCGCCGCGCTGCGCGCCTGCGCCGGAAATTCCACCGCCAACACATCGACCTGCCGGGCGATCAGCAGGAAGAGATCCGGGAAATCCGGCAACCTCATCAAGGCGCTGAACACGCGGGTGTCACGGTTGACCGAGCAGATCGGATCATCCGACTGCTGCGCCTCCTCGAACGCCTCCTGCACGAGGGGAGCGGGGTCCGCGATGACGTTCAGTCGCGCCCGCGCCACGATCTGGTAGGGCTGCGACAGCATGAACACGACGGGCAGGCCCAGCGCACGGGCGCGGACCGTCAGGAAGTTCTCGAACCATGCGCGGTCCACATCGAAGGCCTGGCGCACGCTGCCGACATCGCCGGCCATCAGCCGGATTTCCCGGCCGAGATTGGTGCACTGGCTGTTGGTGTAGGTGTCTGCAACCTCCACGGACTTGAAGATAGCCTGCCGCATCCGATCCGAGAACCAGGGCTCCAGCCCCTTCTCGAGCGTGATCGTGGCGATGATGGCGACAAGCATCGCAGGCAGCGCCGCCACCAGCCCGAACAGCATGATGATCCGGACATGAAGCCCTGCTGCGGCCGCGCCCCGGCGCCGTGCCCGGAACAGCACGAAGCCCTGCCACAGCACCAGAGTGAGCAACGCGAGGATGATCAGCGCGTTGATCACGAACAGCGTCACCACCACGCGGTGGACCGGCACGATCGGCGTCGATCCGGAGATGACGAGGAACGTGCAGAGCGCGGACGTCAACGCAAGCGTGACCAGGCACACGCCGATCCACATCACCACGCGGCCGGGCCTTGCGTCAGTCGGTCCCTGGATCTTGGGTTGGATGGTCGACGACAATACCGCTGCCCATGCTGTGTTGCGAGCACTGGACAAAGTCCGCATGACTTCGCCCTGCCTCCATCGCTTGCTTGCGCCAAGTGATGCAGCTTTGCAACGGTGTTGTCAAAATATGACAGTAATGCGGCCAGCCTGGCAGCAAGTTTCCGTCACGCGCGGCCGTCAGCGCGGCGAGCGCATCACCTGCATGTCGAGTTCGCGGATTTTCTTGCGCAAGGTGTTTCGGTTGAGGCCAAGAAGTTCGGCAGCCCTGATCTGGTTGCCGCGCGTCGCCGCCAATGCAGCGGCGATCAGTGGGGCTTCGACCTCGCGCAGGACACGGTGATACAGGCCCGGCGGCGGCAGATTGTCGCCGTAGCCGCCGAAATAGATGCCCATCTGGCGCTCGACCGACACCGAAATCGAATCCGGGCGATCCTGCGTGACAGCGGATGCCGTCGATGCGGAAGGCTGCAATTCTGCATCGATGATTGGCCCGGTGATCGTCTCCTGCGGGTAGAGCGCGGCAAGGCGGCGCACGAGATTTTCGAGTTCGCGCACATTGCCCGGCCAGCGATAGCGCTTGAGCAGGTCCATGGCCTCGCTGTCGATCTGCTTGCGGCTGAGGCCTTCCTTTTCCACAATGAGGAAGAAGTGCCTGACAAGATCAGGGATGTCCTCGACACGCTCGCGCAAGGGCGGCAAGCGGATCGGCACCACGTTCAGCCGGAAGAACAGGTCCTCGCGGAAAAGACCCTGCTGGATCGAAATCCGCAGGTCCTTGTTGGTGGCGGCGATGATGCGCACATTGGTCTTGATCGGGGTGCGGCCACCGACGGTGGTGTATTCGCCTTGCTGGAGCACGCGCAGAAGCCGCGTCTGCGCCTCCATCGGCATGTCGCCGATCTCGTCGAGGAACAGCGTTCCGCCCTCCGCCTGCTCGAAGCGCCCGGCGCTGCGCTGCACAGCGCCGGTGAAGGCGCCCTTTTCGTGGCCGAACAGTTCGGACTCGATCAGGTCACGCGGGATCGCTGCCATGTTGACCGCCACGAACGGGCCGTTTCGCCGCTTGCCATAATCATGCAGCGCGCGCGCCACCAGTTCCTTGCCGGTGCCCGATTCGCCATTGATCATCACGGTCAGGTCGATCGGCATCAGCCGTGCCAGCGCCCGGTAGATCTCCTGCATGGCAGGCGAACGACCGACCAGCGGGATTTCCTCCGGTTCCGTCATGGTCCCGCCCGAGATGTCGCCGCGCGGACGCGACAGGGCACGCCCGACGATGGCCACGAGTTCCTTGAGGTCGAAAGGCTTCGGGAGATACTCGTAAGCGCCGCGCTCCGAGGCGCGGATGGCCGTCATGAAGGTGTTCTGCGCGCTCATCACGATGATCGGCACATCGGGGCGCACCCGCTTGATGCGCGGCAGCATGTCGAACGCGTTGCCGTCAGGCATCACGACGTCGGTGATGATCAGGTCGCCGAGGCCCTGCGCAGCCCATGTCCACAACGTGGCGGCCTGCCCGGTCGAGCGCACTTCATATCCCGCGCGCGACAGGGCCTGGTTCAGGACCGTGCGGATCGCCGCGTCGTCATCTGCCACTATGATGCTGCCGTTAGGCATGTCGCGTTCCAGTCATCCGTATCGCCTTCTCGACGGGCATGCCGTCCTGTTCGCAAGTGTCCCGCGTCAACCAAGCCGCCGCCCGTCGAGCGAGCGATGGATCGGCATCAGAACCCTGAAACTTGTCCGTCTCGGCACGGATTCGCATTCGATGATTCCGCCATGATTGCCAACGATCTTGGCAACGAGTGCAAGACCGAGGCCACTGCCCTGCGCCTTCGTCGTCACGAACGGATCGAACAGATGCGGCAGCAGATCGGCGGGCACGCCGGAGCCGTTGTCGCGGATGCAGATCTCGAGCGGCAACGCGACGCGCTCCTCGTGCCCGCTGCGTTTCATCCGGATGCCAGGCCGGAATGCGGTCGAGATGACGATTTCGCCGTCGCTGCCATCCGGGTCTGCGGCTTCTGCCGCATTTTTAAGCAGATTGAGGAATACTTGAACAAGCTGATCTCTCACTGCATAAACCGGCGGCAGCGATGGATCATAGCTTTCCACCACCCGCAGGTTGCGCGCGAAACCCGAGACGGCCAGCCGCCGCACATGATCGAGCACGTCATGGATGTTCACCGGCGCGCGGTCTCCCGGCCTGTCATCGCCGAACATCTCGACGCGCTCGACCAGTTTCACGATGCGGTCGGTCTCGTCGCAGATCAGGCGGGTCAGCACCCGGTCCTCGTCCGGCACGGAGGTTTCGAGCAGTTGCGCCGCACCCCTTATGCCTGAAAGCGGGTTCTTGATTTCGTGCGCCAGCATCGCGCCCAGCGCGGTCATCGAACGGGCCGCGCCGCGATGGGTCAACTGCCGGTCCATCTTTTCGGCGATCGTGCGCTCCTGCAGCATGACCACGACAGACCCGACGGGGTCGCGCAGGGGTGAAGCGAACACATCGACGATGCGGTCCTTTCCGAGCCGGGGCGAACTGATGTCGATCCGGTATTCGGTCACGCTGGCGTTGCGCTGGCGGACCTCGTCGATCAGCGCCAGCACCGGCGAGCCGAACGGGATGATCTCGCTGATGGTCATGCGCCGAAGCATCAGCACGCTGGTTTGCAGGAAGTCCTCGGCCGCGTTGTTGGCTTCGCTGACAAGGCCCTGATCATCGACGACGATGATCGGAATTGGCAGCACGCCAAAGATCTGTTCCGAGAACACACGACCATCCGCCACCGCGATTGCCCCCGCAACCAGGTTGTTGTCGACCCCGTCAAGCTGCACGCGTCAACTCTCCCTTGCAATCATCCTGCTGCCCTGCGAACGCCTCGATCAGCAGCGCCTTGACCGCGGCAGCGTCCGTCCCCGTGCACACCTGCGGCTTCAGCGCCGCTGCCCGCGCCGCGCCGCATGCGGCCGCATCGTCGAGCGCCGCCGCGAGGTGCTTCCTCGCGTGCCGGACGCCGGACGCGGGGGCCATGGCCGACAAAAGACCCTCATAATGTTCAAGCGTCGCATCGCGCTTGGCCTCGAGCGTGGGCTCGTCCGGTTTGCGGCCCGTGTTGAGTTCCGCCGCGATCAGACCCGGCAGCCATGGTCGTCCGAGCGCCGCGCGGCCGATCATCACACCATCGGCGCCGGAGGCGCTGAGGCACGCGCGAGCATCGGCTGCGTTCCGGACATCGCCATTTGCGACAAGCGGCACGCCCGGCACCGCCTCGCGAACGGCACGGATCGCCGCCCAATCCGCGGCGCCCTTGTAAAATTGCTGCCGCGTGCGGCCGTGCACCGTGATGACGCGCGCGCCTGAGGCAACGGCCCGCCGCGCTAGCTCGGGCGCGTTGAGGCTGGCGTCGTCCCAGCCCAGCCGCATCTTCACCGTGACCGGAAGCGAGGTTGCTGCCACGGTTGCCTCGATCAGCTTCACGGCGTGGTCAAGATTGCGCATCAGCGCCGAACCGGCCCAGCCGCCCGTGACGCGCTTTGCCGGGCACCCCATGTTGATGTCGATCACGTCTGCGCCAGACGCTTCGGCCAACCGGGCGGCATCTGCAAGCCAGGCGGGATCGCAGCCAGCAAGCTGCACGATATGGGGGGCGACGCCCTGCCCTTCCGCACGCAGCCGCGTTTCCTCATGGCCGCGCACGAACTCGTCGGATGCCACCATCTCCGACACGACGAAGCTGGCGCCGAACCGCATCGCGATCCGCCGCAAGCCGTTGTCGGTGATGCCCGACATCGGCGCAAGCGCGACCGCCACGTCGGGGGCGTGTGGAAAAACCTCCGGCCAAAAGCCTGTTTTTTGATCACTCTTCATTATGCCTGTCATTTAATCGTTTTGCTGCGGTGCGGTAAAGTCATTTTCGGCGTGCCTGCAGCAAAGCATCACGAAGGGGGTGACGTGCTGCCGGCCGGGCAGCTAGAACGGCTCCGGCACCATCCGCCGGAGACGCCTGAACGTGCAGCGCAACACCCTCGCCACAATAGCCCTCATCGTCGCTGCGGGCCGCGGCTCGCGCGCCGGCGAAGGTGTTCCGAAGCAGTATCGCGCGCTCGGTGGCGAACCTGTGCTGACGCGCACCGTCCGCGCGTTTCTCGACATCGACCCTGTCGCGCAGGTTCAGGTCGTCATCCACCAGGACGACGTGGCGCTCTATGCGGACGCGATGTCGCACCTTCCGGCAGAGCAGCAAAAGCGCGTGCGGCCCCCAGCGTTCGGGGCCGCGACCCGCAGCGGCACGGTCAGAAGCGGCCTGCATGCGATCGGTCCGCAAGCGGATGACGCGATTGTCCTGATCCATGATGGCGCACGCCCGCTCGTGTCGCTGGACCTGATCAACCAGGCCATCGCCCACGCGCGGCGCCACGGAGCCTGCATCCCGGTGCTGGCCGTGACCGACACCGTGAAGCGGCTCGGAGCCAGCGGCGAGGTGATCGAAACACTTGACCGCGGCATGTTGCGCACGGTGCAAACGCCGCAGGCTTTTCCGCTGGTAGCGATACGGCATGCGCATGACGAAGCCATGCGGCAGGGCCGTGACGATTTCACCGACGACGGCGCCTTGATCGAATGGCGCGGCCTGCCGCTGTCGACATTCCCGGGCGATGCGTCCAACATCAAGCTCACGACGGTGGAGGATTTCGTGCTGGCTGAAAACCGGTTGAACACGACATCACGCCTGCTGACCCGCGTTGCCACCGGCTATGACGTGCACGCGTTCGGGCCAGGCGACCACATCTGGCTATGCGGGGTGAAGGTGCCGCATACACACGGCGTGGTGGCGCACTCCGATGGCGACGTGGCGCTGCATGCCTTGTGCGATGCCATCTTCGGCCTCATCGCCGACGGCGATATCGGCGTGCACTTTCCGCCAAGCGACGAGCGCTGGCGCGGGGCGTCATCCGACCAGTTTCTCGCCTTTGCCTGCAAGCGGCTGGCCGAACGCGGAGGGGTTATCGACCACATCGATCTCAGCATCGTCTGCGAACGTCCGAAGATCGGGCCATACCGGACCAGCATGTGCGAGCGCATCGCCGCGATCGCAGGGCTCGACATGGAGCAGGTCGGCCTCAAGGCCACGACGTCAGAGCGGCTGGGCTTCACTGGGCGGTCTGAAGGGCTGGCCGCATTGGCAACCGTCACCGCGCGGCTGCCGGTCAAGGCCGCGAAATGAACACGGATGCCGACATCGAGACCCTCGCCGTTGCGGCGCTCGCTGCCTGCCGCGCTCGGGGCTGGATGGTGGCCACCGCGGAAAGCTGCACTGGCGGCCTGGTGGCTGCCGCACTGACGGCCGTGGCGGGCTCATCCGATGTGGTCGAGCGTGGCTTCGTCACGTATTCCAACGAGGCGAAATCGGACATGCTCGGTGTATCCGCAGGCCTTGTCGGGGCGCATGGCGCGGTAAGCGCCGAGGTGGCGGACGCGATGGCGGCAGGCGCGATTGCCCACTCGCGCGCCGCGGTTGCGGTGTCGATCACGGGCATCGCCGGGCCAGGTGGCGGCAGCGATGCGAAACCGGTCGGGCTGGTCCACCTTGCGAGCGCAACGCGCGACGGCAGGACCAACCGAATCGAGCGGCGCTACGGCGACATCGGTCGAGACGCCGTGAGGCGTGCGGCCGTCATCGACGCGCTCGGCCTCATCGTGCAGGCTGCCGGTTCTCGTTGAACTTCAGCCAAGCGGCCTTGAGGATGTTCGAGAAATCATCGGTCCATGGCGTGATCGCACCCGACGCGGGCGTGATGTCGTGCCAGCGTTTGTCGCTGTCGGCGAACGCAAGCTGACGGAGAACTTCGGTGTTATCCGTCACGATCGCAATGTCGGTCGAAGCCTTGCCGGCCTTCAGCTTTTCGTCCGACATGGCCTGCTTGTTGCTGCGCCAGGTTTGCAGGGACAGGGAGCCGGCCGTTGCGGCGACGAACGGTGCGATCGTCAGGTTCCGGTTGGACAGGTGGAAGACGAGCGCGCCCCCCTCGGCGAGTTTCGTGCGGTAAAGCGCCATCGCCTCGCGCGTCAGCAGATGCAGCGGAATGGAATCGGACGAGAAAGCATCGACGATGATCAGGTCATATTTTTGCGGCGCGGCATCCTGAAGCATCAGGCGGGCGTCGCCCAGCACGATGCGGGCAAAAGGTGCGCATTCGCTCATGAAGGTGAACATCTTCGGGTTCTGCGCGATCTGCACGACAAGCGGATCAATTTCGTAGAATGTCCAGTTTTCGCCGGCCTGCTTCAGGCAGGCCTGCGAGCCGGTTCCGAGGCCGACGACGGCGACATTGGCCAGATGGCCGCCTCTTGCGGCGCGCGTGGCCTGGATTGTCTGATCGAACGGGCCGCCATGATAGTAGTAGGTCAGGGGATCGGGCCGAACACCTGACGTATATTGATCGAGCCGTTGCGCGCCGTGATAGGTCGTGCCATGCGACAGGTAGCGCAATGTCCCATCGGCTGATGTCGAGATCTTGCTGACCCCGAAGAACGAGCGCACGGAGACGAAGCCATCCTTGAAGTGCGGCGCGATCGTCAGCATCAGCATGATCGGGGCCACCACGATGGCGACCATCTTGATGTCGCGCACCAGCGCGAACAAGCCCAGCATGGCAAGCGCTCCGGCGGCCTTGACCGCGTGCCCGGTCCAGTCGTCGGCATGCGGGCCGCTGGTTGTCGCCAGCACCATGTAGGCGGCGATTGCGACAATAATTGCTCCGCCAAGAAGCAGCGCGTGACGACGGTCGATCTCAGGGCAGCCCTTCACGCGGACCACGAGCGCCGCGAGGAACAGCAGCCCGTATTCATGCACGCCATTGAAGACCTGCGGCGCCACCAGACCTGCGAAGATTCCGCCGAGAACCCCGCCAAACGACATCCAGACATAAAATTCCGTCAGATGCCGAGCCGCGGGGCGCAGCCGCACGATCTCGCCGTGAAAGACCATGGCCGATGCGAAGAACGCAGCAAGCGTCAAAGCAAGCGCCGCAATCACGCTGGTTCCGACCAGCGCTGAGCCGAAGCCGAACGTGGCCACGACAAGACCAGGCTGCAAAGCCAGCATCAGCTTGTGACTGAGCCAGGGCCTTGCCTGAAAGGTGATGATGAAGGTGAGCAGGAACAGTGACAGCGGCAGAACCCACAGCAAGGGCGCCGCGGCGACATCGGTCGAGATATGGGCAGTCACCGCCACCAGAAGACCGGACGGCACGAATGCGAGCAGGCACCATGTCAGCCTGGTCGACAAGGTCGGGGCATCCGCCGCTTCATCCGGGGTTGCCCGCGCCTCGTCGCCCTCGCCGTTGGCGCGTGCAGGCAGGAACGCCGCGCACATGGCGACGCACGCGATCAACAAGGCGAAGCCGAACGACCACAGGATGGTCTGCGATCTCGTTGGCAGCAGCGGCTCGACCAGAAACGGAAAACTGAGCAGCGCGACCAAGCTGCCGGCATTCGAGGCGGCATAGAGAAAATACGGCTCAGACGCATGTTCGTGACCGGTCCGCGCAAACCACGCCTGAAGCAGGGGGCCGTGGGCGGAGACCACGAAGAACGGCAATCCGACCGACAGCGTGAACACCGCCAGCAGCCACCATGTCGCCCCATCTGCGGGTGGCTTGCCGAGCGCCGTCGTCAGCCCGATGGGCAACGCCAGCAGCAGCACCGCCGACATCACCGCAACGTGGACAAGCGCAGCCTGGCGCGGCGCAAGCCTGGTGGTCAATACATGGGCATAGCCATAGCCGGCCAGCAGCATGGCCTGGAAAAACACCATGGCCACCGACCACACGCCGGGGCTGCCGCCAAGCGTCGGCAACACGATTTTCGTGAACATCGGCTGGATCGAGAACAGCAGGAAAGCCGACAGCGCAACTGCCAGGACAAAGACCGGCACTGCAAGGCCGACGCGGCGGACCGCCGGGCGGCTCTGCACCCCGTGATGAACCTGCGACATACGCCACTCCTCGCACCGACCGCGAGGAGTCATAAGGCAACAAGCTTAACTGCCGGTTGCCGGACGCGTCGATGAGCCCGGGGCGCCATAGACCTCATCGGCCCGCGCCTCGAAAGCTTCGGAAAAAATGCGGAAGATGCGGTCGAACACGGCGCCGGCCAGCATCTGCAGCATCCGGCTCTTGAATTCGTAGGTGATGTAGAACTCCACCGCTGCCCCGTCCGGCCCCTTGGCCGTGTCGGCCATGAAGCTCCAGCGGTTGTCGAGAAACGAAAACGGCCCGTCGACATATTCCGCCACGATGCGCAGCTTGTCCCGGTCAAGCTTGACGCGGCTGGTGAAGCTTTCGTTGATCGCCTTGTAGCCGATGTTCATGGCCGCCACGACTGTCTCGACACCGGCTGCATCGGTGCTGCGGCGCTTGACCACGAGGTTCTTGCAGAACGGCAGAAACTCAGGGTAGCGCTCGACATCGGCGACAAGATCGAACATGCGCTGTGGCGAGTGCGCGACCCGGCGCACGGTGCGGAACGAGGGCATTCAGGCGGCTTTCGGCGACATCATGGCGGCAGGATCGGCAAGCAGCGCCATCGCCTCGCGCCGCGACCGCAGATGGACCAGTTTCGCGCCCGCGCCAAGCGTCTCCAGCGCCGTGATGATCTTTGGCCGCTCCCTGTCACGAAAACCCCACACATACTTGACGAAGGCCCGGTCGTAGCGCTCGACGCAACCCGGCGCCATGTCGGGCCGCTGCTGGCCCCAGTAGCGCAAGGGCCGCCACAGGATGCCTTTCAGACAGACCAGGCGGGGCAGATCGAGAAACACGACGACATCGGCGCGCGGCATGCGTTGCGCGAAGGTGCTCGCATAGTTGCCATCCATCACCCAACGCTCGCGCTGCGCCAGTTCTGCCGCCTTCGCGCGCCACGCGGGCCGATCCGGCTGCTTCCAGCCGGGAAGCCAGTATTCCGCATCAAGGTGTATCAACGGCAGGGCAAGCTTTTCCGAGAGCCTGCGCGCAAGCGTCGATTTGCCCGCGCCCGAGCATCCGATCACCAGAATGCGCTGCGGCCCCACGGGCTCAGCGCGAGGCGGATTTTGCCGCACGCGCCGCCACGAGCCTGGCGAAGTCCTCGCCGGCATGGTGCGACGAGCGTGTCAGCGGCGTCGCGGACACCATAAGGAAGCCTTTGACATAGGCGATCGTCTCGAAGCCCTTGAATTCGTCCGGGGCCACGAAGCGGATCACCGCGTGGTGCTTGCGCGACGGCGCGAGGTATTGCCCGATGGTGATGAAATCGACATCTGCCGAGCGCAGGTCGTCCATCAGTTGCAGAACCTCATTCCGCTCCTCGCCAAGGCCAACCATGATGCCGGACTTGGTGAAGATGTTTGGGTCGATTTCCTTGACGCGTTGAAGCAGCCGGATCGAATGGAAATAGCGCGCTCCCGGCCGCACCGTCAGATAGTTTGAGGCCACGGTCTCGAGATTGTGGTTGAAGACGTCGGGCCGCGCCTTCACCACGATCTCCAGCGCGCCGTCCTTGCGCAGGAAATCGGGCGTCAGCACTTCTATCGTCGTCTTCGGCGACAGCTTGCGGATGGCGTTGATCACGTCGGCAAAATGCTGCGCACCGCCGTCGGCCAGGTCATCGCGGTCGACCGATGTGATCACGACATGCTCAAGGCCCAGTTTGGCGACGGCTTCGGCAATGTGCTGCGGCTCATGGACATCGACCGCGCCCGGCACGCCCGTCTTGACGTTGCAGAAGGCGCAGGCGCGGGTGCAGGTGTCGCCAAGGATCATGAAGGTCGCGTGCTTCTTCTCCCAGCACTCGCCGATGTTCGGGCAGCCGGCCTCCTCGCAGACGGTGACGAGGCCGTTTTCCTTGACGATGCGGTTCGTCTCGGCCCATTTCGGCGAGCCGGGCGCCTTGACGCGGATCCAGTCCGGCTTCTTCAGCAGCGGGTTTTCGACGCGCTTCTGCTTTTCCGGATGGCGCAACACGTCTTTTGGCGCCTCCGCCCGGCGCGGGTCGGCTTTCAGAAGGTCAAGAACAACGGCCATGTCAGGTTCGCCTTATGTTGGGGCGGATATAGGGACGATCGGCGCGGTGCGCAAAGCGGCGGGGTGATGCAGTTAGCTATGAGTGTCATCGCCGGCCTTGTTCCGGCGATCCCCGCTTCGCAGGCAACGCACTTTCACACCGAGATGGCAGGGACAAGCCCTGCCATGACATTGTTGGCTGACGCGATCATCCCTGCTTGGCATAGCCGATCACCAGCACGCCCGCGATGACCAGCCCGAGACCGAGCAGCTTCAACGGCGAAATGCTGCTCTGCGGGAAGCCAAGCGCGCCGAAATGATCGAGCGCCAGCGAGACTGTGAGTTGCCCGGCGATCACCAGCGACACCGCAAGCAGTGCCCCGATCTTCGGGCCGGTGACAATCGTGGTCCAGACATAGAACACGCCGAAAAAACCGCCGAGCCACATCCAGGGAGCCGCCTGCCCCAGCTTCTCCAGCGATGGCGTGCCCTCCCTCATTACCAGACTGGCAATCAGCCCCGCCAGCGCGCCGACCGAGAACGAGATCGTTGCCGCCTGCATGGCCGAACCGACGATCTGGCGCAGCGAGCCGTTGATGCCGATCTGCATCGGCAAGGCCGCGCCACCGAGCAAAGCCAGCAGCACGAAGGGGAGTTTGGGGTCCATGTCAGGATCAATCTTGGACGTTGAAATCAACGCTAGAGGGCGACACCTACCTAGTCCGCAAGTCGATCACATCCAAACCCAGTATGGCGTCATACCAAGCTCGATACTCTTTGTTTAAAGGCACTTGCAGAAAAGGGATACACGCCACAAACATCGATGGAACATAGAAAACGAGACGCCCCATTACCTTCAGGAGATTCGGTTTGTTTCCGCTTGCTCGATCTCTAATCGCTATTTTCATTAGTTTCTTCCCGGGCGAAGTGCCGAGAAACAACCAAAACGATCCCAGCACTGAAACACCAACAAGGTTTGACCATGCGTTCCATGGAACATTGAACGCAATGTTGCTGTTATCGCCTTGGGTTCGGACAGTGTAATTCAGTTCTCCAAGCAAGTATGCAGATGAGAAAATCACTGACATAAAAATAAAAAAATCAACAATAAATGCAATCAGTCGCCTGCCCGGCTCTGCATTGCGTATTACGTCTTCGACAATACGAGCAGTCGAGCTCATGACATATTCCTTTGTTGCTTACGTCTCATGCATTCAACGCCCTGCCATAGGCGTCCAGCACGCTCTCCTTCATCATCTCGCTCAGCGTCGGGTGCGGGAAGATGGTGTGCATCAACTCTTCCTCGGTGGTCTCCATGCCCATGGCGACGACGTAGCCCTGGATCAGTTCGGTGACTTCCGCGCCGATCATGTGCGCGCCGAGCAGCTTGCCGGTCTTGGCGTCGAAGATCGTCTTGATCAGCCCGTTGTCCTCGCCGAGCGCAATGGCCTTGCCGTTGGCGGCGAAGGAGAAGCGGCCGACCTTCAGCGTGTGGCCAGCCTCTTTTGCCTTGGCCTCGGTCAGGCCGACGCTGGCAATCTGGGGGTGGCAATAGGTGCAGCCGGGAATCTTGTCCTTCTCCATCGGGTGCACATGCAGGCCCGCGATGTGCTCGATGCAGATCACGCCCTCATGCTCGGCCTTGTGCGCCAGCATGGGCGGGCCGGCCACATCGCCGATGGCGTAGACGCCCGGCACGTTGGTGCGGCTGTAGCCATCCGTCACCACGCAGCCGCGCTCGGTCTTGATGCCGAGCGCCTCCAGCCCGAGATTCTCGGTGTTGCCGACAACGCCGACGGCGGAAATCATCCGCTCAGCCGTGATCTCGGTCGATTTGCCATCCGCCTCGACCGTGGCTGTGACGGAGTTAGCGCCCTTCACCACCTTGGTGACCTTGGCGCTTGTCATGATCTTGAGGCCCTGCTTGTCGAAGGTCTTGCGGGCAAAGGCCGAGATTTCCGCGTCTTCCACCGGCAGGATCTGCGGCATCACCTCGACCACGGTCACGTCGCAGCCCATGCCGTGATAGAACGAGGCGAACTCCATGCCGATGGCGCCGGAGCCCATCACAAGCAGCGATTTCGGGATTTCAGCAGGCACCATTGCCTCGAAATAGGTCCAGATCAGCTTGCCGTCCGGCTCGATGCCCGGCAATGCGCGTGGCCGCGCGCCGGTGGCGATGATGACATGCTTCGCGGTGTAGGTGCCCTCGCCCAGCGTGCCCTTGGGCGCCGGATGCGCGGGCTGCACGGCGGGCTTTGTGGCCTTGCCGACGATGACGGTGCCGGGCTTGGCGAGCTTGGCTTCGCCCCAGATCACGTCGATCTTGTTCTTCTTCATCAGGAAACCGACGCCGGCATTCAGCCGCGCGGAGATGCCCCGGGACCTTGCCACCACGGCCTTGACGTCGGGCTTCATCGTGCCTTCCAGCACGAGCCCGTAGTTCTTGGCATGCTGCGCGAAATGCAGGATTTCCGACGAGCGCAACAGCGCTTTTGTCGGGATGCAGCCCCAGTTGAGGCAAATGCCGCCCAGATGCTCCCGCTCGATGATCGCGGTCTTCAGCCCAAGCTGCGCGGCGCGGATGGCGGTGACATAGCCGCCGGGGCCGGAACCGATGATGAGAACGTCATAGGCGGACATGGGGTGATCCTTTCAGTCGTGGTCCATCGTCATTCCGGGGCGGCAAAGCCGAGCCCGGAACCCAGGAACATAACTCGTCCAGTTGAAACGCAAATGGGTTCCGGGCTCCGCCAGCGGCGGCCCCGGAATGACGATGACCGTAGCGGGCGGCCATCACAAAATTCTCAAATGCAGCGCCCAGCCCAGCAGCGCCAGCGCCGTTACACCGAACGCGAGATGCGCGCCATAGCGCCGGTTGAACTCCGCGATCGAACGGTTGCCGTCGCCGCCATGCTGGCCGAGGACAAACGTCGAGCCGATGGTCGGCAGCGTGAAGGCCGACAGCGCCACCCCGCCGATGATGCCGAACACGATCATCCCGAAACCCCAGAGGTAGCCGCTGGTGACAAGCGCAAGCAGCATCAATCCGGCCGCCCCGCCAAGCGAAAACCAGCCGCTCATCGCACCCATGGTTGGCGAGGCATGCAGCTTTGCGACATCGACCTTGTCGGAGATGTTTGCAGCCCCCATCTCGCGCAGCGCCACGCGGAGCAACTGCGAGCGCAGGATGAAAAGCGAAAGGCCGAGGAGGATGAGGAAGGCGGTCAACAGCTTTCTCCCGCGTCATGGTCGGGCTTGACCCGACCATCCAGGTCTTCTTGTCACGGCTCCGAGGAACGCACGTTCGGCGCAAAGCCAAGCATGACAGGGCCGGAACGACAGCCCGTCACACCAGCATTCCCATCGGGTTCTCGATGTACTTCCGGAACGCGGAAAGCGCTTCCGCGCCAAGCGCGCCATCCACCGCGCGGTGATCTGTCGACAGCGTCACGCTCATCACCGTGGCGACGCCGAGCGTGCCGTCCGCCTTCACGACGGGGCGTTTCTCGCCAGCGCCGACCGCAAGGATCGTGGCATGGGGCGGGTTGATCACGGCGCAGAAATCCTTGACGCCGAACATGCCGAGATTGCTGACGGCAGTGGTCCCGCCCTGATATTCCTCGGGCTTCAGTTTCCGGTTCTTGGCGCGGGCAGCCAGATCCTTCATCTCGTTCGAGATCGTCGACAACGTCTTGTGGCAGGCATCGCGGATGATCGGGGTTATCAAACCGCCGGGGATCGAGACAGCCACGCCGACATCGGCATGCTTGTGCTTCAGCATGCTGTTGTCGGTCCAGCTCGCATTCGCGTCAGGCACAGCACGCAGGGCCATGGCCCAGGCCTTGATCACCATGTCATTCACCGAAAGCTTGTAGGCCGGCTTGCCGTCGCTGACCGGCGCCGCGGCGTTGATCTGCTCGCGCAGGGACAGCAGCGCGTCGAGGTTGCAGTCCACCGTCAGGTAGAAGTGCGGCACCGTCTGCTTCGACTCGGTCAGACGGCGCGCGATTGTCTTGCGCATGCCGTCATGCGGAATTTCCGTGTAGGAGTCGGGCGCGAACAGCTTCTTGGTGGCCTCATCTGATGGGCCTGCAGCCATGGCGGGCCTGGGTGCGGGCGCGGCACTGCTTGCAGCAGCGGCAAACGGTGCAGACTTGGCCTCAGGCGCAACCTTCGCCCCACCCCCGGCCTGCGCCGCCTTCACGTCACGTTCCACCACGCGGCCATGCGGGCCGGAGCCGACCACGGCTGACAGATCGATGCCGAACTCCTTCGCCATGCGCCTGGCGAGGGGGGATGCGAACTGCCTTCTGGTGTCATCCCCAGCGGGAGGCGCAGCGGCTTGGGAAGGGGATCCAATTGACGCATATGCAGGGGGATTTCCTTCCTGCGCCGGCGCCTGCGGCGCGCCGGGAGCGACAGCGGTGGCGGGAGCCACGACAGGCGCAGCACCACCGGCGCCCACCTTCGACGCATCCTCGCCTTCGCTGGCGATCATCGCAATGATCTGGTTGACAGGCACATCCTGCGTGCCGTCCGGCACCATGATCTTCGCCAGGATGCCTTCATCGACGGCCTCGACTTCCATCGTCGCCTTGTCGGTCTCGATTTCGGCGAGGATGTCCCCCGACTTGATCTTGTCGCCTTCCTTCTTCAGCCACTTGGCAAGGTTGCCTTTTTCCATGGTGGGAGACAACGCGGGCATGAGGATGTTGATGGGCATGTTCCGGGCTCCTCAGCGATAGGTCACGGCTTTGACAGCCGCGATCACCTCGCCGACATTCGGCAGGGCGAGCTTTTCGAGATTGGCCGCGTAAGGCATCGGCACGTCCTTGCCGGTGACGCGCAGCACGGGCGCATCGAGATAGTCGAAGGCCCGGGCCATGACTTGTGTGACGATCTCGGCGGTGACGCCCGATTGCGGGAAGCCTTCCTCGACCGCGACGCAGCGCCCGGTCTTGATCACCGAAGCGATCACGGTGTCCATGTCCATGGGGCGGATGGTGCGCAGGTCGATGATCTCGCAGTCGATGCCGTCCTTCTCCAGCTCGGCGGCGGCCTTGATGCAGTAGGTCATGCCGATGCCGAACGAGACGAGCGTGACATCGTTGCCGGGGCGGTGGATGCGGGCTTTGCCGATCGGCACCAGCCAGTTGTCCATCTGCGGCACCGGGAAGGACTGCCCGTACAGGATTTCATTCTCGAGGAAGACAACCGGATTGGGATCGCGAATGGCGCTCTTCAGCAAGCCCTTGGCATCGGCGGCTGTGAACGGCATCACCACTTTGAGGCCGGGCACGTTGGAATACCAGGCGGCGTAATCATGGCTGTGCTGCGCCCCGACACGGGCGGCGGCGCCATTCGGCCCGCGGAACACGATTGGGCAGCCGAGTTGCCCGCCTGACATGTAGAGCGTCTTGGCGGCGGAATTGATGATGTGGTCGATCGCCTGCATGGCGAAGTTGAAGGTCATGAACTCGACGATCGGGCGCAGGCCTTCGTACGCCGCGCCAACCGCGATGCCGGCAAAGCCATGCTCGGTGATCGGCGTGTCGACCACGCGCTTGGGGCCGAATTCCTGCAACAACCCTTGCGTGACCTTGTAGGCGCCCTGGTATTCGGCGACCTCCTCGCCCATGACGAAGACATTGCCGTCGGCGCGCATTTCCTCGGCCATCGCGTCACGCAACGCTTCGCGCACGGTGGTGTTGACCATCTCGGTGCCCGCGGGAACCTCGGACGAGGCGTCGTAGGTCTTCGGCTGCGCATAGACGGCGTCATCCCCGGCGGGCCGCGCAGCGGCCTGGGAAGGGGATCCACTGGAGGGGGCGGCGGCTGGTGGATTCCCTTCCAGCGCCGGTGGCGCGCCGGGAATGACACCAGAAGGGGCTGCTGGCGCGGCAGCCTTGCTGGCATCCTCGCCCTCGCCCGCAATCACGCCGATGAGCGCATTCACCGCCACATTGTCCGTGCCGCCTTCGACGATGATGCTGGCCAGCACGCCTTCATCCACAGCCTCGATTTCCATCGTCGCCTTGTCGGTCTCGATCTCGGCCAGGATGTCACCCGGCTTGATCTTGTCGCCGACGCTTTTCAGCCATTTGGCAAGTTTGCCCTGCTCCATCGTGGGCGAAAGGGCGGGCATGAGAATGTCGATCGGCATGAGATTGCGCTCGAAAATTCGGGAATCGGAAGGGTTTGCGGGGAAAGCCTGCTGCGGGCTTTCAGATCATGATGTCGGTATACAGTTCGGACGGGTCCGGCTCCTGATCATGCGTCGCAAATTCGGCGGCGTCGTTGACCACATCGCGCACCTTGGCGTCGATGGTCTTCAGTTCGTCCTCGTTGACCTTCCACTGCTTGATCAGGCGCGCCCTGACCTGCTCGATCGGGTCATGCTCCTCGCGCATCTTCTGCACCTCGTCCTTCGAGCGGTACTTCGCTGGATCGGACATGGAATGGCCGCGGTAGCGGTAGGTCTGCATTTCGAGGATATAAGGGCCCTTGCCCGAGCGGGCATGCTCCATGGCGCGCTCACCGGCAGCCTTCACGGCGCGGATGTCCATGCCGTCCACCTGTTCGCCTGGGATGTTGAACGAGATGCCACGGCGTGAGAAATCAGTCTGCGCCGAAGCGCGGTTCACCGACGTGCCCATGGCGTATCGGTTGTTCTCGATGATGTAGACCACCGGCAGCTTCCACAGCGCCGCCATGTTGAAGCTCTCGTAGACCTGGCCCTGGTTGGCGGCGCCGTCGCCGAAGTACACAAGGCTGACGGACGGCTCGTCGCGATACCAGTTGGCGAAGCCGAGCCCGGTGCCGAGCGAAACCTGCGCGCCGACGATGCCATGGCCGCCGAAGAACTTCTTCTCGCGGCTGAACATGTGCATCGAGCCGCCCTTGCCGCGCGAATAGCCGCCCCGGCGTCCGGTCAGTTCCGCCAGCACGCCGCGCGGCTCCATGCCGGTGACCAGCATGTGGCCATGGTCGCGATAACCGGTGATGACCTGATCGCCGGGCTTCGACGCCATCTGCATGCCGACGACGACCGCCTCCTGGCCGATGTAGAGGTGGCAGAAGCCGCCGATTAGGCCCATGCCGTACATCTGTCCGGACTTTTCCTCGAAGCGGCGGATCAGCAGCATTTCCTTGTAGGCGTGCATGTCCTCATCGCGCGTGCTCAGCGGCGTATTCGGGATCAGCTTCATTGCGGGTCTCGACCCGGATTTCATCACGGCGGATTTCGTCTTGCGCGCAGCTACGGCCATCGTCATCTCCCTGCAGGCTTGTTGCCGAGAAGATAGAGCGCCCACGCAGATTTGGCGAGAGGTGATCTGACAAGATTGAAATTTGTCAAATATTTGAAATATCACATATAAATTGATTTAACTTGAATACAGTTAATCAGCGCGCTTGAAACTGTTGTGCGGCGCGGCATACCGGGAACGATCACGACATGCGGGGCTCAACGCCCGATGATCACGACGTCGTTCCGGTGAACACGGCTCAGCGCATCACGTGCGCGCTCTTCCAGCAGATCGCGGTCGACCTCTTCGCGCAGCATCAGCCCGACGCGTTGCTCCCAGTCGGTGCGTTCGGACTTCAGCTTGTCGATTTCCACCTGCATTTCGGCAATCTGGACCTTGAGTTCCTGTTTGCTCTCGAGCCCGCGCGGGCCGTTGTGCGCATGGTAGAGAAAATACGCCACGCAGGCACAGGCCCCGACATAGAAGGCGAGCGGCGCGAGAAAGCGGCGGGGACCACGGCGAATGACCATGCCCAGACGATAGCGCCGGATGGTTGACGCGCCGTTAAGGCTGCGGCGTCAGATCACTTGGAGATGCCTGAAGACCCTGCCCGGCGTCAGTGCCTGGGCCGCCTTCATGATGCCGTGCGCGTCGATTCCGAAATGGCGGTAGATGTCCGCAATGGTCCCGGTTTGCCCGAAATGCTCCACGCCGAGCGAGCGCGTGCGGTGGCCGTTGACCGCGCCAAGCCAGGCCAGCGTCGCCGGGTGGCCATCCAGCACCGTGACAAGACCTGCCTGGCGCGGAGCATCGTCGAGCAGCCGCTCGATGTGGCTGCGGGCCTGCACCACGCCGCGCTCCCTGGCCCGCTGGCTCGCTGTCCATCCGGCATTGAGCCGGTCCGCCGAGGTGATCGCAAGCAGCCCGACATCGCGGCGGTCCTCGCCCATCAGCCCGACGGCACGGATGGCCTCCGGCGCGAGTGCGCCGGTGTAGGCGATGATGATTTCGGCATTGGGGCCAGGTTTCCGCATCCAGTAGGCGCCGTCGACGATGTCTTCGGCCAATTCCGGCGTCATGGCACGCTGCGGCTGCTCCAGCGGCCGGGTCGTGAGCCTGAGATAGACCGAGCCGCCCGTTTCGTCGCGCAACCATGTCTTTTCGTTGGGCTCGCCCCCCGCGCTCCCCTCGCCGTCACGCTGCATGTAGTCGAAACCCCAGCGCATCATCACGGCCAGTTCGTCGACGAAAGCAGGCTCGAACGAGCACAATCCGTCCTGCGTCAGCCCGATCAGCGGCGTCCCGATGGACTGGTGCGCCCCGCCTTCCGGCGCCAGCGTCACGCCCGACGGCGTCGCCACGATCATGAAGCGCGCATCCTGGTAGCAGGCGTAGTTCAACGCATCGAGCCCGCGGCTGATGAACGGGTCATAGAGCGTGCCGATCGGGAGCAGCCGCTCGCCGAACAGCGAATGCGACAGGCCCATGGCGGAAAGCAGGATGAACAGGTTCATTTCGGCAATCCCAAGCTCGAAATGCTGCCCTTCCGGCGAGAACTCCCACGAGAATGTCGACGGAATGCGCTCGCGCTTGAACACGTCCGCCATCGATTTTCGCGCATAGAGCTGTCGCCGGTTGACCCATGCCCCGAGATTGGTCGAGACCGTCACATCTGGCGCGGTGGTGACGATGCGGCTGGCGAAGGCGCTGTCCTCGCGCGCGATCTCGTTGAGAATCAGGCCAAATCCCGCCTGTGTCGACATGACCGGCTGCATCGGCACGGCGAGCGCCGCCGGAACAGGCACCTTGGGCGCATTGAAACGCCGCCGCCCCCTGGCGAAGAACGGCACGTTTTTGAGGAAGGCCTCCATCTCCGCCGCCGGCTTCGCAAGTCCCTCGAAACGGTCCCACTCGTGGCCTGGCCGCACGCCCGTGGTCGCCCGGTAGGCTTCGAGCTGCGTCGGCGTCAGCAGGCCGGCATGGTTGTCCTTGTGGCCGGCCAGCGGGAGGCCCTTGCCCTTGATGGTGTAAGCCAGGAAACAGGTAGGCCTGTCATGCGTCGCCGCCGCCTCAAACGCTTCGACAAGGCTTGGCAGGTCATGGCCGCCCAGATTGGTCATCAGGTCTGAAAGCTGCGCATCGCTTCGCGCCTCAATCAGCTTTGTCACCGGCCCCTGGTCGCCGAGGCCATCGAGCAGGCGCTTCCGCCAGGCCGCCCCGCCCTGATAGGTCAGCGCCGAATAGAGCTGGTTCGGGCAGGTGTTGATCCAGTCGCGCAAGCGCTCGCCGCCTGGCTCCTTGAAGGCAGCTTCCTGCAGGGTGCCGTGCTTTATGATCACCACATCCCAGCCAAAGGCCCGGAAGATGGCTTCGAATCGCTCCCACAGGCCTTCGCGAATGACGGCGTCCAGGCTCTGCCGATTGTAGTCGACCACCCACCAGACATTGCGGACGCCGTGCTTCCAGCCTTCCAGCAAGGCTTCGAAGATGTTGCCCTCGTCCATCTCGGCGTCGCCGACGAGGCTGATCATGCGGCCTTCCGGCTTGTCCTTGGCCCAGCCCTTGGCCTTCACATAATCCTGCACGAGACTTGCGAAGAGCGATTGCGCCACTCCGAGACCAACCGAGCCGGTGGAGAAATCGACATCGTCGACGTCCTTGGTGCGCGACGGATAGGATTGCGCACCACGATAACCCCGAAAGTTCTCCAGTTTCTCGCGGGTCTGGTTACCCATCAGATACTGGATGGCATGGAAGATCGGCGAGGCGTGCGGCTTCACCGCCACGCGATCCTCCGGCTTCAGCGCAGCGAAATAAAGCGCCGTCATGATCGAGGCGAGCGATGCCGATGACGCCTGATGGCCGCCGACCTTGACCTCCCCCGCCTCCCGGACGTGATTGGCGTGGTGGATCGTCCAGGTGGACAGCCAGAGCAGCTTCTTTTCAAGTTCGGCCAGAAAGGGCATGCGCGGATCGGTCATGGGGCGCTCTCGGTGCGAAACAGTGATCAGACACGATCCTCATCTCGAACGACGTCGAAGGATGAGGGCAAGGCAGCAGAAACTGCCGTTTCACCTCGGCTCGGGCGTACCGCCGGCGAGAATTGTCGCAGCCCAATCGCGGTCGATATTGCCACCACACAGGATCACGGCGCATTGCCTGCCTTGCATGCGCTCCTTCTCCTTGATCAGCGCCGCCAGCGGCGCCGCGCCGGCGCCTTCCGCCATGTTGTGGGTGTCCTCATGATAGATGCGAATGGCGTCCGCAACCTCGTCGTCGGAGACGCGGACGACGCGGGCAACGGCCTTGGCGTAGATGGCGAAGGCGTCGGGGTGCGGAATGCGGGTCGCCATGCCATCCGCGAAAGTGCGGGCGGACTGTCCCTCGACCACATGCCCCGCCTCGATGGAGCGGGCCGCCGCGTCAGCGATGTCCGAAACGACTGCGATGATCTCGGTCTTGAGGCCAAGCGCATCACGAGCCGAGATGACGCCGCAGATGCCCGAGCCGAGCCCGATCGGCACGTAAACAGCATCGAGATCGGGGAAAGCGCCAAACAGTTCAAGCGCATAGGACGCGACGCCCTTGACCAGGTCCATGTGGAACGACGGCACCATGTTGAGCCCGCGCACCTCGGCGGTCTCGACAGCGACCGCACGCGCGGCGTCAAAATCATCGCCGGCCTCGATCAGTTCAGCGCCAAAGGCGCGCATGGCGGAGTTCTTCTCGCGCGAGTTGCCCTTTGGCACGACGATCGTCACGGGAATCCCGAATTTCCTGCCAGCCAGCGCGATGCTCTGGCCATGATTGCCGCGTGTGGCGCTGACCACGCCGCGTGGCACATTGTCGCCCGGCTGCCGCAGGCGCTCCGCGTCGGCATAGCCTTCCATGTAGACGAAGCCTCCCCGCACCTTGAAGGCCCCGGTCGGCGTATGGTTCTCGTGCTTGACGATGACCTCGACGCCAAGGCGCTCCTTCAGCAAGGGCCATGCGATCTGCGGGGTTGGCGGCATATGCCGGTGCACCGTGGCGGCAGCGGCCTGCAGTTCAGCGAGATCTGGCGTGCGAATTGACGTGAGAATTGGCATGGCGGCTCCGGACACAGCCATGATCAGTACCGGACGATCACCTTGGCGATCAAGTGCGGTTGACCCGCCTTGCGCCCTCGCCTATCAGCACGCCACGCATGGTGCGAGTTCGTAGCTCAGTCGGTAGAGCACGTGACTTTTAATCATGGGGTCGTGGGTTCGAATCCCACCGAACTCACCATGTGTCCTTGCCGCATGCGGCACGCTTGCGAACGCTGTTGCCAATACCGCCGGCATGTCCTCAACTGATCCATCGCCGACGGAGGACCGCAGCGTTGAAGTTCATCGTCATCCTGCTGGTCGTCGGCGTTGCCGGCGTAATGGCGTTCATGGCTTGGCGCGGAGAGTGTCCAGGTGGCTCCGTGGTGTTTTCCGAGAGCCAGTGCCGCCAATCCGGCAGCTTCGACGCCAATATCTGCGGGCTGATCTTCCGGGCGGCTGACAGCGTGCTTGCGCGCGCAAGCACGGTCTATTCCGATGAGCAGAACTGCATGCGGGATCATGAGCGCTGCGTGCGCAGCGCCCGCACCCAGGGTTTCACGCCGGTCCCCGCAGGCTTCTGCGTGCAGGTCGGCGGCGGTGAGATCACGCGGCAGGAGCCTGTCTATCGCCGCATCAACGCCGCACAGGCCGGGAGCCGGCCTTGATCGGCAGCAGTGTCAACGTGGGCAACGTCTCGTTCGCCAATCATCTGCCGTTCGCGCTGATCGCCGGCCCGTGCCAGATGGAGAGCCGCGCGCACGCACTGGAGATGGCGTCGGCGCTCAAGGAAATCTGCGCGAAACTCGGCATCGGCCTTGTCTTCAAGACATCCTACGACAAGGCCAACCGCACCAGCGGCAGCGCCGCGCGCGGCGTCGGCATGAGTGCCGCGATGCCGGTCTTCGCCGAAATCCGCGAGAAACTGGGGCTGCCGGTGCTCACGGATGTGCATGAGCGCGACCACTGCCAGATCATCGCGGAGGCCGTAGACATCCTGCAGATTCCAGCCTTTCTTTGCCGCCAGACGGATTTGCTCAAGGCCGCAGCCCGAACCGGCCGCGTGATCAACGTCAAGAAAGGCCAGTTCCTCGCGCCATGGGACATGAAGAATGTCGCCGCCAAGATCACCAGCGCGGGCAATCCGAACGTCATGCTGACCGAGCGCGGCGCTTCGTTCGGCTACAACACGCTGGTGTCGGACATGCGCTCGCTGCCGATCATGGCCGAGACGGGCGCGCCGGTGATCTTCGACGCCACGCATTCGGTGCAGCAGCCGGGCGGCAAAGGCTCGTCAAGCGGAGGCCAGCGCGAATTCGTGGCCGTTCTGGCGCGCGCGGCGGTGGCGGTCGGCGTGGCCGGATTGTTCATCGAAACCCATGAGGATCCCGACAACGCGCCGTCGGACGGCCCCAACATGGTGCATCTCAAGGACATGCCGGCGCTGTTGGAGCGCTTGCAGGCCTATGACCGCATCACCAAGGCCGCCTGAGGAATGGACAAGGCGACAGACGCGGCGACCCTCAAGCGACTGATCTGGGTGCTTGGGGCCTGCGGCTTCGCCAGCACCTTCACCATGCGCCTGCTCGATCCGCTGGTGCCGACGCTTGCAAACGAGTTCGGCCGCACCATCCCGCAGGTCGCCATGGTGGCGACCGCGTTCTCGATCAGCTACGCCATCGGCCAGCCCTTTCTCGGGCCGATCGCCGATGCGGTGGGCAAGGCGCGCACGATTCTCGTCTGCGTCGCCGCGCTTGCGGTGATGCTTGTCGCATCTGCGCTGATCACGAGTTTCGAGGCGTTGTTCGCAATCCGGATGCTGATGGGCGTGTTCGCCGGTGGCATCATCCCGATTGCCATGGCAGCCATCGGCGACCGGGCGCCCATGGCCGAAAGGCAGGTTGCCCTGGGCCGGTTTCTCACGATCATGATCGTCGGCCAGACGGCTGGAGCGGCAGCTTCCGGCGTGATCGCCGATCACTTCGGCTGGCGCGCCGTGATGTTCACGTCGGCGATGCTGTCAGGCCTCGCGGCGGCGCTGGTCTTTGCCGTGCTCAAGCCGCGCCCTGGCGCGAAACGTGAGCCGCTCAGCATCAGCGGCGCGCTCGAGCGCTACCGGGCAGTGTTCCGAAATCCGCGCACGCTTGTGCTTTACGGACTTGTCATAACGGAAGGCGCTCTCATTTTCGGCATCATGCCCTATGTCGCCTCGATCCTTGGTGATCGCTGGGGCGTCGGCGCGACCGAAGCCGGCCTTGCCGTCGGCGGAGCGGGGCTCGGCGGGCTCGTCTACGGTTTTGCCGTGCGTGCTCTGGTGGCCGGGCTCGGACCGGTGCGCATGGTGACGCTCGGCGGACTGCTGATGGCAGCCGCCATCGCCATGTTCTCGATTCCGGTCCTGCCATGGTGGACCGCGATTCCATGCTTCATGGTGCAGGGCTTCGGCTTCTTCCTGATGCACGGCACGTTTCAGGCGCAAGCGACGGAACTCGCTCCCGAAGCGCGCGGTTCAGCCGTGGCGCTGTTCGCCTGCGCGCTCTTCTGCGGGCACGCGCTCGGGCCGGTGATCGTCGGCGCCCTGAAACTGGGCATCGGCATCACGCCTGCGCTGCTGGCCCTTGCAGTGGGCATAGCTTTGCTCGGGCTCGCCGCGCCAAAGCTTCTGAAACTGTAAGCAGCAGCATCCTTGCGGCGCAGCAACACAATGGCTGCATCTATCGCCCGCGATAGGGCATGACGCCCTGGTCAGGCACCCAGAGGTTCTTTGGCGCAGCGCCCGTCTGCCAGAACACGTCGATCGGGATCCCGCCGCGCGGATACCAGTAACCGCCGATGCGGAACCAGCGCGGTTCCAGCAGATCCACCAGCCTCTTGCCAATGCCGACCGTGCAATCCTCATGGAAAGCGCCATGATTCCTGAAGCTTGTCAGATAAAGTTTCAGCGACTTCGACTCCACAAGCCATTCGCCTGGCAGATAGTCGATGACGAGGATGCCGAAGTCGGGCTGGGCTGTCACCGGGCAGATCGAGGTGAATTCGGGAGCGGTGAAACGGGCGAGATAGTCGGTGCCGGGATGGGGGTTGGGCACACGGTCGAGCACGGCCTCTTCGGGGGAAGCGGGGATGCCGGATGGCTGGCCGAGATGTAGGGTCGATGGGCTTGCCATGGGTGGCTCCTGTTGGTGACCGCGCTTTTGGCAGGTGTCGGCCAAGAAGGAAACCCGCCAATGTCACGTTTGCTTCGCTGGCGGCCAGGCACCGAAACACAGAGTTCAAGCCCTGCAGTTTCCAACCGGGAGGCAGCGGAGCCAGATATGCGTGAGCCAGGCATGCGCGCCGCCAGCATGTCCGGCTGACCGGTCCGCGACCTTGAACGGCCGGCTGATCTGGAGATGTGCAGAGCCGATTGAATTGCTATCACATCCCGATGCGCCCGTTTGTCCTCGATCCGCTGTTTGCGCCTGTAACGTCCTTGCCCGGCATCGGGCCGAAGCTGGCGCTGTTGTATGACAAGCTGCTTGGCGAGCCCGAGCGGCCTGCGCGGGTGCTGGACCTGATCTTCCATCTGCCGCAAGCGGGCATCGACCGGCGCAGTTCCGGTTCGATCCTCGATGCGCCGATCGGCGAAGTCGCAACCTTCGCCGCGCGTGTTTCCGAACATCGCCCGGCCCCGCCCGGCAAGGGCCGCGTGCCCTACCGCGTGCTGGTCGAGGACGAGAGCGGCGACGTCAGCCTCGTGTTCTTCAAGGCCGATGCGGGCCGGATGCGTCAGATGCTGCCCATCGGCGAGGTCCGCTACATCTCCGGCAAGATCGAGTTGTGGGAGGGCCGCCGCCAGATGGTTCACCCCGACAGGGTGATGGACCAGCGCGCCTTCCAGTCGATGCCGAATGTCGAAGCCGTCTATGGCATGACCGAGGGCCTGTCCTCACGCATGCTGGCGCGCACGGCGGAGGCGGCGCTGGCGCGGCTTCCGCACTTGCCCGAATGGCAGGATGCCGCGTGGCTTGCGAGGTCTGGTTTTCCAGGCTTCAAGGATGCGCTCGAGGCGATGCATGCGCCATCCGACGTCGCGGCTCTTGCCCCCGAGACCGCCGCGCGCCGCCGCCTCGCCTATGACGAACTGCTCGCAAGCCAGCTTGCCCTCGCCCTTGTGCGCGCCGTCCGCAAGCGCAGCGCCGGACGCGCCAACAGCGGCGATGGCCGTCTGATCAAGGCGCTGGCAAAGGCCCTGCCCTATGAGCTGACCCGCAGCCAAAGCGAGGCCGTCGACCAGATCAGGGCCGACATGGCCAAGCCAGAGCGCATGCTGCGTCTGCTGCAGGGCGATGTCGGCTCGGGCAAGACTGCGGTCGCAATGATGGCGATGGCGAGTGCTGCCGAAGCAGGGCGTCAATCGGCGATGATGGCCCCGACCGAACTCCTGGCCCGCCAGCATGCCGACAGGCTGCACGAGCAGGCCAAGGCGATCGGGCTGACGCTGGCCCTGCTCACGGGCCGCGAAAAAGGAGCGGAGCGCGCCCGCGTGCTGGCCGGGCTTGCGGATGGCGGCATCGACATCGTGGTCGGCACCCACGCCCTGTTCCAGGAACACGTCGTGTTCCGCGATCTCGGCCTCGCCGTTGTCGACGAGCAGCACCGCTTCGGCGTGCACCAGCGCCTCGCCATCGGCTCAAAGGGCGAGGCGGTCGATGTGCTCGTGATGACGGCGACGCCGATACCGCGCACCCTGGCGCTGACATGGTTCGGCGACATGGATGTGTCGGTGCTGAGCGAGAAGCCTGCAGGCCGGAAGCCGATCACGACGCGCGCCGTTTCGCTCGACCGCCATGACGAGGTGGTCGGCGCCGTGGGGCGCGCCATGGAGGCCGGCGCGCAGGTCTATTGGGTCTGCCCGCTGGTGCAGGAAAGCGAAACGCTGGATGTCTCCGCCGCTACGGACCGCTTCGAGGCGTTGCGCGAGCGGTTCGGCGACCGTGTCGGGCTGCTGCACGGCCAGATGGCGGGCCGCGACAAGGATGCTGCGATGGGCCGCTTCCAGGATGGCCAGACTTCGTTGCTCGTCTCGACCACCGTGATCGAGGTTGGCGTCGATGTGCCCAACGCCACCGTCATGGTCATCGAACATGCCGAACGCTTCGGCCTCGCCCAGCTTCACCAGTTGCGCGGGCGGATCGGCCGCGGCGCTGCGGCCTCCACCTGCATCCTGCTCTACAAGGGCCCGCTTGGCCCAGTCGCAGAGGCACGCATCGCCATCATGCGCGAAACCGAAGACGGCTTCCGCATTGCCGAGGAGGACCTCAGGCTGCGCGGCGAAGGCGAGGTGCTCGGCACGCGCCAGTCCGGCATGCCCGGCTTCAGGATAGCGCGGCCCGAGATCGACGGCGATCTTCTCGCCGCCGCCCGCGATGACGCTCGGCTGATCGTGGAAAGGGACCAGGACCTGACAAGCCCGCGTGGGCAGGCGCTGCGCACGCTGCTCTATCTGTTCGAACGCGACGCGGCGGTCAGGTTGCTCAGAGCCGGATGAGGCATGATCGGCATGCTTTCTCGTGACATTGCCTTCCGGTCCGGTTCGTTCCAGAAGGACATATCTCGTCATCTCCAAACGGTGAATCGCCCGTGACAATCGCACCCCAGCCCCTCGATCCACATATCGTGGCAACGCTCAGCGGCGTGACCACGGCGACGATCACCACGATCCTGCTGAAGAAGGGCCTGCGCAACATCTGGATGCGCGGCTCGAAGCCGATTCGCGCAGGCCAGAAGCGGCTTGTGGGCCGCGCCTTCACCTTGCGCTTCGTGCCGGCGCGCGAAGATCTGGCCACGCCCGAATCATGGTCGTCGCCGATTTCCACCCGCGCCGCCATCGAGGCGATGCCCGAAGGCTGCATCGCCGTGGCCGGCGCGATGGGCGTGATCGACGCCGGGATTTTCGGCGACATCCTCTGCGCCAGGATGGCGAAGAAGGGCGTCGGCGGTCTGGTGACGGATGGCGTGGTGCGCGATCTTGCCGGCGTGCTCGGCACGGGCTTGCCCGTATGGTGCCAGGGCGCGGCCGCCCCGGCTTCGGTGGCGGGGCTGACCTTCGTCAACTGGCAGGAGCCGATCGGCTGCGGCGGCGTCGCTGTCTATCCGAACGACGTGGTCGTGGTCGACGATGACGGCGCGGTGCTGATCCCGCAAGCCCTGCTCGATGATGTTGTGAAACTCGCCCCTGAGCAGGAGCGCATGGAAGCCTGGATCATGGACGAGATCGCCAAAGGCGTGCCATTGCCCGGCCTCTACCCGATGAATGCCGACACGAAGGCGCGCTATGAAGCGGGCACGCCCTGATCCGACGACCTGACCGCGAGGGGCCAGAGCCTATGGAACACTATTTCTTCACGCCTCCCGTGGTCAGCGCCGTGCCGGTTGCAGGCGGCGGGCTTTTCCCGGTGCGCCGCATCTTCTGCGTCGGCCGCAACTACGCCGAGCACGTGCGGGAGATGGGCGGCGATCCCGACCGCGAGGAGCCGTTCTTCTTCACCAAGCCTGCCGACGCCGTGGTGACGGACGGCGGCGCGATGCCCTACCCGCCGTCGACCAGTGACCTTCACCACGAGATGGAACTTGTCGTCGCCATTGGCACCGGCGGCGCCGACATCGAAGAAGCCCACGCGCTTGACCATGTCTTCGGCTATGCCGCCGGGCTGGACATGACCCGCCGCGACCTGCAGGCCGCTGCGAAGAAGGCCGGGCGGCCATGGGACATGGCAAAGGGCTTCGACCATTCCGCGCCTGTCGGAGACATCTGTCCGGCGGCCACCATCGGCCACCCGTCAGCCGGGCTGGTCGAACTCACGGTGAATGGCAAGGTGCGTCAGTCATCCGATCTTGCGAAAATGATCTGGACCGTGCCCGAGACCATCGCCTACCTGTCGCGGCAGGTCCGGCTCAGTTCCGGCGACCTGATCATGACCGGCACGCCGGAAGGCGTTGCCGCCGTGGTGCGCGGCGACGTCCTGGAAGGTCAGATCGCGGGCGTCGGCACAGTGCGGACGCAGATCGTCTGATCACAGCTTCGCACGCGCATCGGTGCGCGCCAGACGTCCGAGCAGGTATTCGATCTCTGATTTTGCCGTGGCGCTCAAGCCGGCCGCGGGCTTGCGCTGCGCGTCATGTGAGATCAACCCCCGCCGCATCAGCACATACTTGCGCACCGCGAGGCCAACGCCGGGCTGCTGCTCGTAGCGCAGCAATGGCAGGTGCATGTCGAAGACATCCTGCGCCGCGTCGCGCTGGCCAGCCTTGGCCAACCTGACCACGTCGATCAGCATTTCCGGGAAGGCATAGCCCGTGTTCGAGCCATCCGCGCCGCGCGCCATCTCGAAGTCGAGGAACAATCCGCCATTGGCGACCATGATCGACAGTTCGCGCAGCGACCCATCCTTCTGGAAGCCGCGCAGGGCGCTGATCTTTTCGAGGCCCGGCCAGTCCTCCGCTTTCAGCATCACGCAGGATGGATGGGCCATGACAATGCGGCGAATGACGCTCGACGTCATGACCACGCTCGTCATCAGCGGAAAATCCTGGATCACCCACGGCACGTCCGGCCCGATGGCGTCGATCGCTTGGGCATAATACCCGACGATCTGGTCATCCGTGCGCAGCGTGTTCGGCGGGGCGATCATCACACCTGCGGCGCCAGCCTGCATCACGTCGCGGGTCAGCGAGCGCATGGCGGCAAGCCCCGGCGCCGACACGCCGACGATGACGGGACGCGCTTCCATGATCGCCACGGCGTGCTTCACCAGCGCCAGCGATTCGGCCGGCTCCAGCTTCGGTGCCTCGCCCATCATGCCGAGCACAGTCAGGCCATCGGACCCGATCGCGCGATAGTGGCCGAAAAGCGTGTCGACGCTGGCCCAGTCAATCTCGCCATCGGGCAGGAATGGCGTCGGGGCGATGGGATAAACGCCGCCAGCTTGGGCTGTGAGGGGCATCGGAACAATCCGTCAGTGCGCAGGTGGGACAGAACCGGAATGATTCAGGACGTCAGAAGCTGGACCAGACCGGCCATCTCGCTTCGCGCGTCGCCGACATCGATGCAAGCGCAATTTCTGCACGGCGTCGCGCGGCAGCCTCAGGCTGCGGCTGCGATCACCCTGTTGCGGCCATCGCCCTTGGCCTTGTAGAGCGCCTCATCGGCGCGCTTCAGCATCTGCGCGGGAGACTGGTCGCCAGCCTTGCGGCTGGCCACGCCGATCGAGACCGTGACGGCGATCTTGCTGGTTCCGCTGTGGATCGAGAAGCCATCGGCCTGCACATGCTCACGGATGCGCTCCGCGACAGCCGAGGCGGCCTGCAGCCCGGTTTCCGGCAGCACCACGACGATTTCCTCGCCGCCAAGGCGCGCAACCACGTCGACGACGCGCGTGGCGTCCTTCACCCGGGCCGCGAATTCCTTCAGCACCTCATCGCCGGCATCGTGGCCATAGGTGTCGTTGACGAGCTTGAACTTGTCGATGTCCAGCATCAGCACGGCCAGGTCGCGGGCCCGCATGGCCGATTCGTCGAACAGGCCATTGAAGTGGGTTTCGAGATAACGGCGGTTGTGCAGCCCGGTCAGTTGGTCCGTCACTGCCATCTCGATCGACGTCTGCACGCCGTCGCGCAGCCTGTCGCCATAGCGCTTGCGCTTCACCTGAGTGCGGACACGGGCCAGAAGCTCGTTCCGGTCGACCGGGCGCACGAGAAAGTCATGAACCCCGAGTTCGAGGCCGCGCAGGATCCGCATCCTGTCCTCGGCCTCCCCGACCATCAGCACCGTCGCGTTGCGGGTGCGGTCGAGCGAGCGCAACTGGGTGCACAGACGCAAACCGTCGAAGCCCTGCAGGTCGAGCGAGACGATGACAAGTTCGAACGATCCCTCGGCGGCGCTCACCAGCGCCTTGTGCGGATCAGGCTCCACGGAGACGTTGTGCACCTTCTCCAGCGCGCCCTTCATGCGCTCCAGCGAACTTGTGCGGTCATCGACGATGAGGATCGTCGCGTTCTCGCCCGAATCACTGGCCGCGACGGCGATCGGGTCGGCAATGCCAAGGCTGCGCGACGCCATGGCGCGGTTGCGCAACTCGTCGGTCATCGCTTTCAAACGTGCGAGTGAGCGCACCCGGGCAAAGAGGGCCGTGTCGTCGAGAGGCTTGGTCAGAAAATCGTCAGCGCCGGCATCAAGCCCCCTCAGCCGGTCGCTTGGCTGATCGAGCGCGGTCACCATGACCACCGGAATATGGGCTGTGGGCGCCGATGATTTCAGCCTGCGGCAGACTTCGAACCCATCCATGCCGGGCATCATGATGTCGAGCAGCACGATGTCGACCGCCCCGCTGGCGCAGATTCGCAGCGCATCGGGGCCGTTCGTGGCGGTCAGCACATCGAAATACTCCGCAGAAAGCTTGGCCTCCAGCAGCTTAACGTTCGGAGCGAGATCGTCGACGACGAGGATGCGTGCTGTCATGACTGAACTCCGCTCACGCCGGACCGAGATAGGCGCGAACTGTTTCGAGAAACTTCGCGACCGAAATCGGCTTCGAGAGATAGGCCTCGCAGCCGCCGCGCAACATCCGCTCCTCGTCACCCTTCATGGCGAAGGCTGTCACGGCGATCACCGGGATGTGGCTGATGTTGTTGTCTTCCTTGATCCAGCGCGTCACATCTAGGCCCGAGACTTCCGGCAACTGAATGTCCATGAGAATGAGGTCAGGCTTGTGCTCGCGGGTCATTTCCAGCGCCTCGATGCCATCGGTCGTTTTCAGCGTGCGATAGCCATGAGCTTCCAACAGGTCGTTGAAGAGCTTCATGTTGAGCAGGTTGTCCTCAACAATCAGAACCGTCTTCGCCATCATCCCCATCCTGCCGCAGGCAACTTGTAACCGCTTCATCCTACGGCGTAACGTCGGAAGCGATACAGGAAACACCTTTAAGAAACGCAAACCGGTTTTCAGAAAGTGGATTTGGCCCTGATGCTGCGCTCCAGACACAATCAAGATGCCGAGGCCCTGGCGATCGGCGCCCTCGGTTTCCTCGCATCGGACCCGGAACGGCTGGGCCGATTCCTGTCGGTGACCGGCCTTGGCCCGGAAAACCTGCGTGCGGCTGCCGGCGAGCCGGCATTCCTCGTCAGCGTGCTCGACTATGTCGCGGCGGACGAAGCGCTGCTTCTGGCGCTTGCGGCCGACCTTTCGGTGAAGCCCGAAGCCATTATCGCGGCGCATCGCGACCTCGCCGGTCCCGCGCGGCACGACGACTGAGGACAGCGCAAGATCATGATCCGCACTCTCTGCCGCGATTGCCTGCATGACGAGGCGGGGCCCTCCCCGTCCCGGCGCTGCCAGGCCTGCGGCAGCCCAAGGCTTGTCAGCCATCCCGAACGTGATGACCTCGCCATCGCCCATGTCGATTGCGATGCGTTTTACGCGTCGGTTGAAAAACGCGACAACCCCGGCCTGGTCGACAAGCCGGTGATCGTCGGCGGCGGCAAGCGCGGCGTTGTCGCCACCTGCTGCTATGTCGCGCGAACGTTCGGCGTGCGTTCGGCCATGCCGATGTTCAAGGCGCTGGAAGCCTGCCCGAACGCGGTGGTGATCAAGCCCGACATGGCCAAATATGCCGCTGTTGGCCGCGAAGTCCGGGCCCTGATGCTGGAATTGACGCCTCTTGTCGAACCCATCTCGATCGACGAGGCCTTCCTTGACCTGACGGGCACCGAGCGGTTGCACCGTGCCAGCCCAGCGATCACGCTGGCCGGCTTCGCACGCAAGGTCGAGCAGGACATCGGCATCACCATTTCGGTCGGCCTGTCCTACGCCAAGTTTCTCGCCAAGATCGCATCGGATTTCGACAAGCCGCGCGGCTTCTCGATTCTTGGACAGGCGGAGGCGGTGTCGTTTCTGGGCGACAAACCCGTCACCATGCTTCCCGGCGTCGGCAAGGCCGCTGCCGACAAACTGGCCGAGGCGGGACTGCGCCTGATTGGCGACCTGATGGCAGCGCCGCCCGAAACGCTGTTCCGCACGCTCGGAAAAGATGGCCCGCGCCTGCAAAGGCTCAGCAGAGGCATCGACGACAGACGCGTCAGTCCCGATCACGAGACGAAAAGCGTGTCATCCGAAACCACGTTCGACCGCGACATCTCTGCCCATGACGAGCTGGAGCCTGTGATGTGGCGGATGGCCGAGAGAACGGCGCAGCGGCTGCGCAAGGCAGATCTCGCGGGGCGAACCGTCACGCTGAAGCTCAAGACCGCCGATTTCCGCCTCATCACCCGCTCGCGCCAACTCCACGAGCCGACCCAGCTCGCCAAGCGGCTTTACGACGAGGCGCGCTCGCTGCTGCATGCGGAAACCGCCAGGGCAAGCTATCGCCTGCTCGGTGTCGGCGTCGCGGACTTGACCGACGGTTCGGACGCGGACCGTGGCGATCTCGCCGACACGGAAACGCCGAAGGTCGCGGCTGTCGAGCGCGCCATGGAGAAGCTGAGGGGCAGGTTTGGCGCCGAGGCGGTGATCAAGGGCGTCGGGCTCGGCAGGAGCGAGCCTACTTCTCGCAAGCGCTAGGCTTCATCAGATCCAGCTTGGCCAGCTCGCCGGTCATCCGGAAGTCGCGATAGTCGAGGATAAGGGCGCGCGTCACCCCGTTTTCGAACAGATCGAAGCTGATGGCATATGACGGGCTGACCTCGCCGGACCCTGCCTTGAAATAGCTGATCGAAACCGGCCAGCGCGCCAGCCTCGCCATTTCCGGCGCCCGCACCGCCTCTTCGAGTTTGTCGAGCGGCCCGGCGTCGATCCTGCGGCCAATGACGGCAAAGGTGTCATACACCTGCTTGCCTTCGTCCGAGCCGTCATAGACCTGCACGTTGTAGGTGGTCGAGCCTGCGCGCGCTGCCTGGATGACGCGCTTGAGATGCTCGCTCGGAAAGATCACGTCGGCGCCGAACTCGAAGCGGTCCGCCTTGGGTTGGCGGACCTGCACGCGGAAATTGCTGCCGCGCTTTTCCGCGACGCCATCGACGCGGTCTTCGAGGCGGCCGCCGGCCGCAGCCTGTGTCTTGAAGCGGAAGAGCTTGCCGTCGCCATCCTCGAAATTCGTCGTCCTCACGTCGATGTTGCGCGACCCAGTCTCCGCGCTTTCGACGACGGTGACCTGCCGGAATGACAGCGCATAGCCGTCGCAGGCATCGCCCGTGAAATCGAACGCGATGCGGCCACGTGCGCCATCGACGCTGCGTGACGGCTTGGCCATGTCGAGCTTGAGATCGTAGACAGCCCGATGTGGTGCGAGCACCACGCGCCCGCCCGGGGCGGTTTGAGCGACTGAAGGGCCGGCCCATGCGCACAAGGCAAAGGTGCCCGCAGCAAGGCCGGGCAGCAAGCGCAACGTCATCCGATCCATCTCCATCTGCTTCGAGAAACAACCTAAGCACGACACGCGCCGCGGACAATGTGCCGGAGCAATCATTTATTGTGCCGGACCAGGCCTCATCCGGGCCTCAGGCAGGATAACGGCACAAATGTCACATCGAGATGTTTCGCATTGCGCGGCGCCGCGCCGCCGTGCAACGTCATCAGGCAATTCGCACAGAGGTCATCCATGAGCGCCGTCGAACAACGCCTTGCCAGCCTTGGCATCACCTTGCCATCGCCCGCCGCGCCCGCCGCCAACTATGTGCCGTTTGTGCTGACCGGCAATCTGCTGGTCATCTCGGGGCAGCTTTGTTTCGGCGCTGACGGCAAGCTCGCACCTGAACACAAGGGCAAGGTCGGCGACACGGTCTCGGCCGAAATGGGCAAGGCGGCGGCGCGGCTTTGCGCCATCAACCTGCTGGCACAGGCGAAGCTGGCCATCGGGGATCTCGACAAGATCGCCCGTTGCGTCCGCCTTGGCGGCTTCATCAACGCGACCCTCGACTTCGAGCCGCTGGCACTTGTCATGAACGGAGCGTCCGACCTCATTGTGGAAGCGCTCGGCGACAAGGGGCGCCATGCCCGCAGCACGGTCGGCGTGATCGTGCCGATGGCCTGCGCGGTGGAAGTCGAAGGCATGTTCGAGATTGCCTGATGCCGCACGCGAGGCTTGCTCCAGCGTGGATGACCGCGCGCCCCATCGCCCATCGGGGCCTGCATGATGCAGCGAATGGCATTGTCGAAAATACGCCATCGGCGGCTCTTGCCGCGATCGCAGGTGATTTCGCCATAGAATGCGACGTTCAACTCACGTCCGACGGCGAGGCCGTGGTCTTCCATGATTTTGAGTTGGACCGCATGACGACGGCGTCTGGACGCCTCGATGCCCTCAGCGCGGACGCGCTCGGCCGGCTGGAGATGCGGGCAACCCGGGATCGCATCATCACGCTGGGCGGGTTCCTTGACCTGATCGCCGGCCGCGTGCCGCTGGTGCTTGAAATCAAGAGCCGCTTTGACGGCGACATGCGCCTGACACGGCGCGTTGCCGAAGTGGTCGATTCCTCGGCCGCACCGATTGTCCTGAAATCCTTCGATCCGCGCATCGTGGCGGAACTGCGTACGCTGACGCCCGATCACGCGCGCGGCATCGTCGCCATGACAGATTACAGCTATCCCGACTACGCATCGTGCAGTGCCAGCGAAAAACACGCCATGGCAAATCTGCTGCATTTCGATCATTCGCAACCAGACTTCGTCTCGTGGCGCGTGCGCGACCTGCCGTCCGCTGCGCCCTTCCTGTGCCGCAGCCAACTCGGAATGCCGGTGATGGCCTGGACCGTGCGCACGCAGGAAGATCGCGCGCTAGCGCAGGCACATGCCGATCAGATGGTGTTCGAGGGCTTCGTCCCCTGACCATGAACCCGGCCACCCTCGACATCAGCCTCAGGACAATTGTTTCGCTGAGCGAGGTTTCAGCACAGGACTGGGACCGCTGCAGCCAATGGGCAGGCCCGGCAGATGCGGCGCAAACGCTTGAAAAAGCGGATTCAATATCTCAGGTTGATGCGGCCAACCCCTTCATCAGCCACGCTTTTCTACTTGCCCTCGAACAGTCTGGCTCGATTGGTGCACGGACCGGCTGGAACAGCGCTCACCTCGTCGCGCATGATGCTGCGGGCCGGGTGGTCGGCGTCGCGCCCACCTATCTCAAGTCCCACAGCCAGGGCGAATATGTGTTCGACCATAGCTGGGCGGATGCCTTCCAGCGCGCGGGGGGCCGCTATTATCCGAAATTGCAGGTGACGGCGCCATTCACGCCGGCGACAGGACGGCGGCTGCTGGCCGCCCCCGGGGACAATGCGCTTGTTGTCGAACAGGCCCTGGCCGCCGGCGTCATCGCCCTGCGCGACCAGATGAGCGCTTCGTCGGCCCACATCACCTTCCAGCCGGAGGCGGAATGGGAACGCCTGCCGACGGAGCACTGGCTCAGGCGTGTCGATGTGCAGTATCACTGGTTCAATCACGGCTTCGGCAGCTACGATGATTTTCTCGCAACCCTCGCGTCGCGCAAGCGGAAAGCACTGAAGCGCGAGCGGCGCGACGCACTGGCGGCAGACATAAGCATCGAAAGGCTGACGGGCAGCGAACTCACCGAAGCGGTGTGGGACGATTTCTTCGCGTTCTACATGGACACCGGCTCGCGCAAATGGGGCCGCCCCTATCTCACCCGCGCCTTCTTCTCGCTGATCGGGCAGAGCATGGCCGACCGCATCGTGCTGGTGATGGCCAGACGCGCCGGCCGCTACATTGCCGGCGCGATCAATTTCGTGGGAGGCGACGCGCTCTATGGCCGCCACTGGGGTTGCCGCGAAGACCACCCCTTCCTGCACTTCGAGGTCTGCTACCATCAGGCCATCGACCATGCGGTCATGTTGAAGCTTACCCGCGTCGAGGCTGGAGCCCAGGGCGATCACAAGATTGCGCGTGGCTACGAGCCAGTATTGACCCGATCAAGCCACGCGATTGCGCATCCTGGCCTGCGGCGCGCGATTGCAGACTTTCTGGATCATGAACGGACACAGATCATGCAGGTAAGTGAACAAATGCGCAATGATCTGCCGTTTGCGAAGACCAACGATGACTGAGGGCTGCTGGTCCGACAACTATGATGACCATGCAACAAGTTTGCAGAGAGGCTCGAGAGTTAACCATGCTGTAAGGCAGCCGTCATAAAACGCGAGTTGCGTATTCCGCATGCAAGGCCCCGCAGAATGAAGTCGATTCGCGCCAAGCTGGCGATGCCGTTCGCCCTTTTCCTGCTGCCGATCGGATTCCTGCTCTATTTTCTGATCGCCACCCATCAGAACACCATTTCGATGGCAAAGAATGAAATCGCTGGCATTCCGGCCATCGCCGCCTCGTTGATGGTCGTCCACAACCTCATTGGCCTTTCCGACCCGGCAAGAACCGCCGATGCGCGGACAAAGATATCCGAAGCGCTCGATGTGCTGAAGGCCGAGGCCGCCACATGGCCGAATGACGGCCATACGGTCCGGATGTTCGATGCGGCGATTTCCGGAGTTGTTTCGACGCTGAACATCCGCGCGCCGTCATATGCCGATGTGGCGGAGCCTGTCCGCACACTTTATCTGTTGATCAGGGCGGTGGGCGACAGTTCCCAACTCATTCTCGACCCTGATCTTGATACCTACTATCTGATGGACATGCTGGTGGTGCAGCAGGCGCAGATCAAGTCGCGCATCCTTGACATCATGGTCCTGGAAAGCACGGCGCAGCGCACTGACGCATCTCGTGAGGCGTTCGCCATCAGGCTTGTCGGCATGCAGGCCAATATCCGCGATCGGCTGGAGGCGCTGAAGGAGGCGTATGATGCGGTCAAGCGCAATGCGCGCGACGCGGCCGTGGATGCCGCCCTGTCGAGCCACATGGTTCGCTATCTCGACCAGGTTGCCGCGCTCGAGCGGCAGTTGGGACTGGCAGGCTTCTCGAACAGCCCGAACCGCTACTGGTCCGTGCTGGACGCGGCGACCGAAGCGCGCAGCAAGGTGTCGTCGGAACTGTCGAGGCTCCTGAATGCGCGAATCGCGTCCGCGGAATTCGCGCGGAATATCCAGGTCGGTCTCGCCATCACGCTGTTCGCGGCGATCGTCGCGATCATGATTTGGCTGGTCCACCAGAACCTTCTCAAGCCGCTTTCGCGCCTGAAGAGTTCGGTCGTGACCCTGTCCAAGGGTGAAGCCAGCGAGCGGATACGCGGGATCGGCCGTCCGGATGAGATCGGCGATCTTGCGAGGGCCGTCGCGGTGCTGCAGCAAAATGAAGTCAGGCGCAGCGAACTCGAGAAAGATGCGGTTCTGATCGAGGGGGAGAAAGCCCGCCGCTCCGAACTCGACAAGCTGCTGAGCCAATTCAAGATGACCCTGAATTCGCTTGTCGACACGCTGGATTCGTCTTCGACGTCGTTGAAAGGGGTCGCGGCTGCAGTCGAAATCGCCGCAATCGACACCTCGGAGCGTGCGATTGCTGTCGGCGCCTCGATCGAGCAGACGTCGACGACGATCTCGACAGTGGCTCAGGCGGCGCAGGAATTCAGCTATGGCAGCCTCGAGATCGGCACCTATATGCGCACCAGCGGGGAGGTTTCGGCGCAAGCAGTCGAAGCCACCCGGACGGCCGTGATGGAGATCGACCAACTGAAGTTGGTCGGCCAGCAGGTCGGGGAGATCGTGAGCATGATCGGTTCGATTGCGGGCCAGACAAACCTGTTGGCGCTCAACGCCACGATCGAGGCCGCACGTGCGGGCGAAGCAGGTCGCGGCTTCGCCGTCGTCGCGCAGGAGGTCAAGAGCCTTGCAGGGCAGACACAGCGCGCCACGCAGGCCATTCAGGACAAGATCACCGCATTTGACCACGCACTGCTGCAGGCAACGGCCCAGACGGCCGCCATCGCGAGCATCATTGCCAAGGTTGATTCCTCCTCGATCGACATCGAGCAGAAGTTGCAAGGCCAGTCACAGGCAAGCGAAAACATCGCGGCCTCCGTGTCGGAAATCTCATCGACCGCGGGGCACCTGTCCGAGATTGTGGCAGACCTGCGCGAGACATCGGAAATCGCGCGCACGGCTTCCGGAGATGCGATGTTCGCAGCCGAGGGGTTGACCAGCGAGGCGGAATGTCTTCGCGCCGAAGTGCTGCGCTTCTTCACCCGCATCGAAGCCTTGACGATGATTGACCTCCCTGAATTCGCGGAAGCCAAGCGCAAGCGCGAAGCGTTCGAAAGCGCTGCCTGATGACAGCCTATGATCCTGCCAACATCTTCGCCCGCATCCTGCGCGGGGAAATGCCTTGCCACCGGATTTACGAGGATGCCGACTGCCTGGCCTTCATGGACATCATGCCGAGAGCGCCAGGACACGCGCTGGTGATCCCGAAAACCCCCGCGCGAACCATTCTGGACATCGAGCCGGCGGCTCTCGGCAAGCTTGCCGTCGCTGTTCAGAAAGTGGCCGGCGCAGTGAAGTCCGCGATGGCCGCCGATGGCCTGACAATCCAGCAGTTCAACGAAAGCGCCGGCGGCCAGGTCGTGTTCCACCTCCATGTCCACGTCATCCCGCGCTGGGATGGCGTCGGCATGCGCCCGCACACGTCGCAGATGGCGGAACCGGACGAACTAGCAGCCAATGCCGCGAAGATTCGCGCAGCGCTCGCCGGCTTCTGAGCCGTCAGGCCAGGGCAAGCCCCGCCCCGATCAGAACGGCTTCACCGGCCAGCAGCCCGACCAGGACGGATTTGCGCGCAGCCCAATAGGCGGCGATTCCCGCTCCGAGCGCTGCAAAGCGCCACAAGAGCGGGACGAACGCGAGCGCGCCCGATGGAGCCATCAGCAGTTTCGCGACAACCCCAGCCACCAGGGCTGCGGCGACCAGCCTGACCCAGATCATCATCTCCGATGTCTCGTCGAGGTTGCGCCCGGCCAGCACGCCGGCGATGCGCCAGATCTCGGTCGGCAGAAAGCCGATGAAGATCACGACAAGGTAGGGCCAGAGACCGCCGGTGGCATGTTCGATGGAGGCCAGCATCAGCCTTGCCTCCGCTTGCGGTGAACCAGGTAGGCGGCACTGCCGCCAACCAGGCCGACGACGAGCAAGTCAAGATCCTGACCCACCACATGGATCGCGACGGGCGCCAGCGCGAAACCGAAAACCAGCGCGCTCCAGTCAGCCCAAGTGCGTGAGCCTGCCACCAGCGACAGCGTGAAGAACATCGGCGTGGTGAACAGCAGCGCCGCTGCGAAAGCCGAGGGCAGCGCCGCAATAAGATAGTATCCCGCGCCGGTGGCGACCGCAGCCGCAGCCATCACCATCGCGGCGAAGCCAAGAAAGAACGGCAGCCGATCCTCGACCGCCTGACCGGGCAGAAGCCGCCTGCCCTCGGTCCATGCCGTGACCGCGACGAAATGCGCCGCCAGCAACAGTTTCCACGTGCCCACGGTGGGTCCGCGCAACAGCGGCAGCAGGGAGACCGTCATCGGGAAGAAACGGATCGACGACAGGCAAACCGCGATGGCGATGGCCGGGAGGGACGCCCCGGCGGCAATGGAGCCGAACAGCAGCACCTGCGCCGGCCCGGCCCACACAAGGACAGTCGACAGCACCCCGGCCAGCATGGGGTAGCCGATGTCACGGGTCAGCCCGCCCACCCCGATCAGCGATGCCATCAGCACAAGTGACGGAAGGCCCGAAGCCTGCCTCACACCAGCCCAGAAAGGCCGGTGAACGTGTCGGGGTTTGTATGGGGCTGTCACCATCGGGGTGTATCAGGCGATGGCTCCGAAGCGACAGGCGTGCCACGCATGGTCTTCATGCCCGGACCGCTTATCTGCCGGACATGCCATGCGCGGCCTTTTCTCAGATGCCGCCGCCTGTCAGCGTCGCGAAGACCTCGGCGGCAAAATCTGTCAGTTCCTTCGGGATGCCGCCAACCGCCTGAAAAGCCAGATATGCCGCATAGAGCAGCGCAGGCACGAGAATCCAGCCGAGAACTTCTTCGAACATCTTCCGGCGCTTCCGGCGCTTGTCGCGCTTTTCGCCCCAGCCCAGCTTCTGCCTGGTAGGGGCGGCCACATGCCCCTGCTCAGCCGCATTCCGCCTCACCCCAGCCCCCTTGGCATCAATCCTTGTTCAGCGGCACCTTCGGCACCGTCCTGACAACACCTCCGCTTTGCTTGTCAGGATCTGACGGTGGTGGCAAGAACTTCGCCATATCCGGCCCAGGGTCCTTCTTCCGCGATGTCTTTGGCTTGCCGGAAGACTTGCCGCTGGACTTGGCAGACCTCGGGCCGCCTTTCGCACGCGTCTTGGCGGCGTCGCGCACATCCTTCTCGGGCTTGGGGGTGATCGGTCCTTCCGGAAACTCGAAACCGAGAACCTTGAGTCCCGTCGTCTCCGATGCCACCACGACAACCCGCACCGCACCGCCATTCTTGAGGCGGCCAAACAGCACCTCGTCCGCCAGCGGCGTCTTGATCGTCTGCTGGATCAGGCGGCCCATGGGCCGCGCGCCCATCTGTTCGTCATAACCGTTCTCGGCCAGCCACTCGCGCGCTTCATCGGTCAGTTCGATGGTGACGGCACGATCAGCCAACTGCGCCTCAAGCTGCGCGATGAACTTGTCGACAACCTGGCGAATGACCTGCTTCGGCAGATGCCCGAACGAGATCACGGCATCGAGACGGTTGCGGAACTCCGGCGCGAACATGCGGCTGATCGCCTCCATGTCGTCGCCTTCGCGCTTGGTGCGGGTGAAGCCGTAAGCCGGGCGGGCCATGTCGGCCGCGCCCGCGTTCGACGTCATGATCAGGATCACATTGCGGAAATCGACCTGCTTGCCGTTGTGATCGGTCAGCTTGCCATGGTCCATGATCTGCAGAAGGATGTTGAACAGATCCGGGTGTGCCTTCTCGATTTCGTCGAGCAGCAGCACGCAATACGGGTTCTGGTCGATGCCGTCAGTCAGCAGGCCGCCCTGATCGAAGCCGACATAGCCCGGAGGTGCCCCGATCAGACGGCTGATCGTGTGACGCTCCATGTATTCCGACATGTCGAAGCGCAGCATCTCGACACCGAGCACCTTGGCGAGTTGCTTGGCGACTTCCGTCTTGCCGACCCCGGTCGGTCCTGCGAACAGGTAGCAGCCGATCGGCTTCTCGGGTTCGCGCAGCCCGGCGCGCGCCAGCTTGATCGAGGCGGACAGCGACGTGATGGCCGATTCCTGACCGTAGACAACGCGGCGCAGCGTGGTTTCCATGTGCGCCAGCACTTCGGCATCGTTCTTCGATACGGTCTTCGGCGGAATGCGCGCCATGGTCGAGATCGTGGTCTCGATTTCCTTGACGCCGATGGTCTTCTTGCGGCGGCTCTCGGGCAGCAGCATCTGCGAGGCGCCTGTCTCGTCGATGACGTCGATCGCCTTGTCCGGCAGCTTGCGATCATTGATGTAGCGCGCCGACAACTCGACGGCCGCCTTGATGGCGTCGCCGGTGTAGCGCAGCTTGTGGAACTCCTCGAAATAAGGCTTCAGCCCCTTGAGAATCTCGATCGCGTCCGGGATCGACGGCTCGTTGACATCGATCTTCTGGAAGCGCCGGACCAGCGCGCGGTCCTTTTCGAAATACTGGCGATACTCCTTGTAGGTCGTCGAGCCGATGCAGCGCAGCGTGCCGCCCGACAGTGCCGGCTTCAACAGGTTCGACGCATCCATGGCTCCGCCTGAGGTCGCGCCCGCGCCGATCACCGTGTGGATCTCGTCGATGAACATGATTGCCTTCGGGTGCGCTTCGATCTCCTTGATCACCTGCTTGAGGCGCTCTTCGAAATCGCCGCGATAACGCGTGCCGGCCAGCAGCGTGCCCATGTCGAGCGAGAACACGGTGGCGTCAGCCAGGACTTCGGGCACCTGCCCCATGATGATCTTGCGCGCCAGGCCCTCGGCGATCGCCGTCTTGCCCACGCCCGGGTCTCCGACGAGCAGCGGATTGTTCTTCTGGCGGCGGCACAGGATCTGGATCGTGCGCTGCACCTCGGCTTCGCGGCCGATCAGCGGATCGATCCGGCCGTCCCTCGCCTTGAGGTTGAGGTTTACGCAGTAACTCTCGAGCGCACCCTCTTTTTTCTTTTTCTTGTCTTCCGCGCTGTCGGAGCCCGGCTCATCGCGCTTTTCGCGACTCTCATTCTCTTCGTCCGCACCGCGCACAGGCCGCGCCTCCGAAGCACCGGGCCGTTTAGCGATGCCATGGCTGATGTAGTTGACCGCATCATAGCGCGTCATGTCCTGCTCCTGCAGGAAATAGGCGGCATGGCTTTCGCGTTCGGCAAAGATCGCGACAAGCACGTTGGCCCCCGTCACCTCCTCGCGCCCGGACGACTGCACATGAATCACCGCGCGCTGGATCACGCGCTGGAAGCCCGCGGTAGGCTTGGCATCGTCGCGGCCTTCATGGATGAGGTTGTTGAGTTCGGTCTCGACGTACTCGACGAGATTGCGCTTCAGCAGGTCGAGATCGACGCTGCAGGCGCGCATCACGGCGGCTGCATCCTGATCGTCGACAAGCGCCAGCAGCAGGTGCTCCAGCGTGGCGTACTCGTGGCGGCGCTCGTTCGCCAGAGCGAGGGCCCTGTGAAGCGCCTGTTCAAGACTGCGCGAAAAACTCGGCATGAGGCGCTCCTAGTTCTTTTCCATGACGCATTGCAGCGGGTGAGAGTGCTTGCGGGCGAAGTCCATCACGTTGGTGACCTTCGTCTCCGCGATTTCGTAAGTGAACACGCCGCACTCGCCGACACCGTTATGGTGAACATGCAACATGATTTGGGTGGCCTCGTCACGCGTCTTGTTGAAGAAACGCTCGAGGACGTGGATCACGAATTCCATCGGGGTGTAATCATCGTTCAGAAGCAGCACGCGATAGAGGTTGGGCTTCTTGGTCTGCGTCTTCGTCCGGGTGATGACGGCCGTGCCTGCGCCGCCGCCCTTTGAATCGCGCGGGCGGTTGGCCATGGAGCGAGATGGCGGAATGGCGCTGCCTGCTCCGGAATGATCAGCCCAATGGCCGTGAAATGTCATCATCAGTGTCAGGCTGTCCGCTCGCGTGCTTTCGAAACTAATGTATATTCGCGGACCGACGTTCGCCAGTGCGGGGAACAGCTTAGATCGATCAAATTGCCCGCGCTCTGGCGACGCGGCCGCATTTGCGGCTGCCAACGCCGTATCCAGTCCATAAATGCAAAAACCCGGCCATAGCAGGCCGGGTTCCACGCAATCTTGCGGTGCAGGTGACCCCGGAGGATCACCGGATCGTCATGTCACTTGGAGGCAGGGGTCGCCTTCGCGATCACGGCTTCGAACGGCTTGAACGCGTCCTTTGCCATGGCGGTGTAGAGTTCGCCGATCTTGGTTGCCTGGGCAACGAAGCCTTCGTAGGCGGTCTTGGCGTAGTCGGCCTGCACTTCGAACGCCTTGTCGAGCGTCTTCACGGCGACGAGCTTTTCGACGACGGCGGTGCTCTGTTCGAACGACTTCTTGGTGAAGTCGGTGGTTTCGACGGCAATGGTCTGCATGCCCTTGGAAGCTGCGCCAAACGCCTTGAGAGCGGCGTCGACGTTTTCCTTGCCGACCTTCTGGATGGATTCGAACTGCTGCATCATGACATCAACACGGCCGAGGGCCGCCCCTTGCTTGCGTGGGGCATCAGCCCCGGTTTCATCTTGTCAGGCGCGATGCGTCACCGCGATCTGATGAACCGCATATTGTGCAATGCAATATGAATGTCAAGTGAGATGCTGCAATGCACCATTCCACCGGAATGCGCCCTGCCTTAACCGGCGGGTAACCTCACCCGGCTAACCTGCCAACCTGTGACCAAACTGCAACGCGCGGAGCGGCTGCAGGTGTTGAGTAGCGTACGGGTGGTTCGAGTATGGCGTTCTCTGGCGTTTTCAAGCGTTTGCCGACACTTGTCGGCGCTTTCGCAGCCGCAGCCCTTGTGCTTGCGTCCGGTATCTCGCCGGCTGAGGCCGCCCGCAAGAAGCGCGGCGGCGGTTACAATCCCCCTTATGCCGCCATCGTCATCGACGCCAAGACCGGGCGCATGCTGCATGGCGTCAATGAGAACGCGCTGCGCCATCCCGCCTCGATCACCAAGGTGATGACGCTCTATATGCTGTTCGAGCAGATGGAGCGCGGCCGCTTCCGGATGGATTCGCCCCTCCGCGTCTCGTCCTACGCCGCCGCCCGTCCTCCCTCCAAGATCGGCTTTGCGCCCGGCGAGACCATTGAAGTGCAGGACGCCATCAAGGCCCTGATCACAAAGTCCGCCAACGACGTTGCCGTGACGGTGGCGGAAAACATTGCCGGCGACGAGGACACGTTCGCCGAGCAGATGACCCGCCGTGCCAGGCAACTGGGCATGAGCCGGACCACATTCAAGAATGCGTCGGGCCTGCCCGACCGCGAGCAGGTCACGACCGCCCGCGACCTGACCATCCTGGCGCGCGCCGTCCAGGAGCGCTTCCCGCGCCACTATCATATGTTCCAGACCCGCAACTTCGAGTTTGCCGGCAGGAATTATCGCAACCACAACAAGCTTCTGGGCCGTGTCGAGGGCGTGGACGGCATCAAGACCGGCTATACCCGCTTGTCAGGGTTCAACCTGATGACGTCGGCCAAGGCCGATGGCCGGCACATTGTCTCCATCGTGCTAGGTGGCCGCTCGGGACGCCTGCGTGACAACATCATGGCCGATCTCGTCGTCGCGCATCTGCCGCGCGCTACGACCGGGCCGCGCGCAACCCTCGTGGCGCAACTGCCAGACACCGATGACGAGGCCGAGACCGCGGCCGAGACGCGCCAGCCAGCGCGTGCTGAGCGTGTCCGCGTCGCGGCCGCGGCGGAGATCGCACCCGTCCCGGCGCGGCAGCAGCCAGCAGCCCGGGAAGCGGCTGCAGAGGCGCCTGCGGCCACGGTTGCCGTGGCGGCAGTCCGCCCGTTGGCGCGCCCGATTGATCTCGCCGCCGCGCGCTCGATCAGCGCATCAGCTTTTGCAGCACCGACGCCAACCTCGACCTCGGCGCAAGCGATGCGCTGGGCCACTGGTGCTCCACCGGCCGGTGCACGTGAAATCCGTCCGCCAGCGACGGTCGCGCAGGCTGCCCCGGCCCGCACCGACATACGGAAAACCGCATCCCCTGTCGCCGCCGCACCCGTCGCCATCCCGGCGCCGCAGGCGGTGCGGCCTCCGGCGGCAGTGCTCGCCACGGCTCCTGCGCCAGTTCGCGCCGCTCCTGCGGTGAACCCGCCTGCTCAGGTCCGCACGGACGGGCCGCGCCCCCCGGCGAATGTCCAGTTCACATCGTCGGTGGCAAAATCCGCAGAGAAGCCCGAGCCGACACCTGCCAACGGCTGGATGATCCAGCTTGGAGCAACCGACGATGAGGGCAAGGCCAAGGGCATCCTGAGCGACGCGCGCGCCAAATCCCGCATGCTCGCAGAGGCCAAGGGCTTCACCCAGAGCGTCGAGCGCGGCGGCTCCACCCTCTTCCGCGCCCGATTTGCCGGCTTCGACGATCAGTCGGAAGCCAACAATGCCTGCCGCGATCTCAAGCGCAGCGGCTTCTCCTGCTTCGCAACCCGGACCTGAGGGCGCAACGATGTCACTTCAAGAGAACGTCCTTGGCCTCGTTGACGCGCGCAGCAAGAGCGCTGGTGCCGCCGGCATCGGGATGGATGCGCTTCATCAGCGCCCGGTGAGCCTGGCGGACCGCCTCCTCGCCCGCCCCCTGCTCAAGCCCAAGGATGTCGTAGGCCTCCTGTTTGGTCATCGCGCCCGGCTTGCCCGCGCGGTTCAGCCCCGCGTCACCATCCGCCTGAGCGTGCTCACCCCCTCCGGCAAACCGGCGGTCCAGATAAGCCTCTAGCAACCGGGCGGCATCGGGGTCGCCCGATTGCAGTTCGGCCATCAGCGCCTGCAGGTCGGGTGCGCCAAGGCTGTCGAGATCACGGCCCTTGAAGGCACCTTCCAGCACCTGACCGCGCATCGATCCGCTGTCATGGTCGAGTTCCATCACCAGCGAGCGCGATGCGACCTTGGAGATCTTGCCCTCCGACGCCTTCCAGCTTTTCGTCCACTGCGCGAACGGGTGGCTGTAGGCCCAGCCCAGCAGCCAGGCGGCAAATCCGCCAACCAGCATCGCCATGTCGAGCCGCCCGCGCATGAACAGGAAGGCCGCCAGCACCAGCGCTGCCCCGCCGCCAAGCTTCTTGAGCCAGGCCGCCAGCAGCGCCGGGTTCGACCCTGCAAAGAATTTCGCCACCCACCAGATGGCGACCAGCGCCGCCAGTCCGTAAATCAGCCCCATCAGCGACCGTTCCCCATCTGCGTCAGCAAGCCGCGCGCGCCGGCCTCCCGGTCGGCCAGCCGGGCCAGAGCCCCTCTTCCACCAGCCGCATAGGATGCCGCCGCTTTCAACAGATCAAGCAACTGTGCCGCCGAACCCGCGTCGAAACGGGCGTAGGCCCCGCCTGTCAGCCGCGCTATTTCGCGGAACACGCTTGTCGCCGCCACGTCATGGCCTTCCTGGAACATGAAACCCTTGACGCCGACGAGGCTCAACTGGCCCGCCAGCGCGCACAAGTCGTCAGCATGTTCCTCCATCGCGTCACCGACGAACACGAAAGCCCGCAGCGGCTGGCACCTGGCCTCGTCGCGAACATGCGCCAGCACCCGGCCGATCTGGGTATGGCCCCCGCGGCAATCGATTCCGGACATCAGTTCGGTCAGGCGGCGCGGATCGCCGACCCAGCCCGAGGCGCGGCATTCGTTGAAGCCACGAAAATAGACCAACTGCACGCCAAGACCGCCCAGGGTCGCGCAGGCGTCGAACATCCGACCCTGCAGCGCGCAGGCCATATCCCAGGTCGGCTGCCGGCTCATGGTCGCATCCATGGCGAAAACCAGCCGACCCGCGCCCGGCTGCGGCGCCGTGGCGGCCACCGATTTCGCCTCGCTGAGAAATCTCTCGATCTCGGCATGGCGCGACGGCGCGGCCGCAGGTGCGCCTGCCTTGGTCCGGTCCGGGGTTTTCGGCACATCAGCCATGCTTGACCTCAGAATCGGGCATCACCGCCCGTGTTCATGATATTGGCGCAGGCAAGCGGATTTGCTACGCCCGTCTTGCAGATCAATCACGACGTGATGTCGGAAGGCCGCCGCATGCCTCAAGTGCCTGTCGTCCGCACCGTGAAGGCGCTTCGCAGCATCGTCAGCCAGTGGCAGGCCGATGGAGAACGCGTGGCGCTGGTGCCGACCATGGGCGCGCTTCATGCCGGCCATATCGCGCTGGTCACCATGGGCCGCAGGCGGGCCGGCAAGGTCGTGGTTTCGATCTTTGTCAATCCAACGCAGTTTTCACCGGTCGAGGACCTCTCGAAATACCCCCGCACCTTCGCCGCCGACCGCACAAAGCTGACCGAAGCCAGGGCGGACCTGATCTTTGCGCCAACCGTGGCCGAGATGTATCCGGACGGCTTCGCCACCACGGTTTCGCTGGCCGGCCCGGCTGCGGCAGGGCTGGAAGATGCGTTCCGGCCGACGCATTTTCCGGGCGTGGCCACCGTGGTCTGCAAGCTGTTCACGCAGTGCCGGCCGGATGTCGCGGTCTTCGGCGAGAAGGACTACCAGCAGTTGCAGGTCGTCACCTGCATGGCACGTGACCTTGACCTCGGCGTCAGGGTCATCGGCATCCCGACCGTGCGCGAGGCAGACGGCCTCGCCATGTCGTCGCGGAACCGCTTCCTCAGCGCTGCCGAGCGCGAGGCTGCGCTGGTGCTGCACCGGGAAATGAGCCTGGCTGGCGCAAGTATTCGCGCAGGCAAACCTTTTGGCACGGCTCTGCAGGGTGCGCGCAACGCTATCGCCAAGGCAGGATTTGCGCTCGACTATCTGGAATTGCGCGATGCCGCGACGCTTGCCCCCATCGAAACAGTCGGCCCTTCGCCGCTGCGCCTGCTGGTGGCTGCGAAGATCGGCGCCACGCGGCTGATCGACAACATCGCGGTGTAGGCGCCTGTTCGCACGCCCATGTCCGGCGCCCGTAGCCAGCTTGTCGGCGGATCGCCACGGAAGCGCGCGCCGCATGCCAAAATCACTTGACTTGGTTGCCCCTCGCCGTCACATACACCTCAGATTTCGGTCGGGTGCGTCCCGGCTTTTTTTGTTGCGCTGGTTTCACTGGCCAACCCACACAAACAGGTGCCCCATGGCCAAGGCCGTAACCATCAAGATCCGGCTCGTGTCGACCGCCGATACCGGTTATTTCTACGTGACGAAGAAGAACTCGCGCACGATGACCGAAAAGATGACGAAGAAGAAGTACGATCCGGTCGCGCGCAAGCACGTCGAGTTCAAGGAATCGAAGATCAAGTGATGGCTTCAGGCCGCGGTTGAGCAAACCCGGCCAAGTGGCTTTTGTTGAACAAAAAGGCGCTCCTCTGAGCGCCTTTTTTGTCGTCTGCCCTTGCAAAGGGAAGTGGCCGGTTGATCGCGGATCTGAGGAGGCCAGAAACTCCCGCCACCAACCGGCCGAGCCCTCGAATTCCCAGGAGATGCGGCGGACCTGAGCATCCGTGGGCAGCCCGGCGGCGCGTCATCTGCGCCGTCGTTGGATGAACCCTATGAGAAGATAGGGGCGTCAATCAATGCAAAGCGGCAGCTTCGGCCGGTTCATCGATTGTAAACCTTACCTCGAAAGCATGGTCGTTAAGCAGGCTCGCAAAACAGCCTCAGACAGCCGCCTTGCCGCTGAAAACAGCCGCGAAGCCGAGACTGGTCCTGCCCGGCGGTCCGGAACCGAAGCGGTGGACATGCACATTCATGAAGCCCGCTCCCGAAAGCGCGCCGACCACAACCGCTTCCGGAAACACCTTGTGCCGCCAGCGCAGCCAGACCAACGTGTTGCACCAGTGCGGCTTGCTGACCACGAGAAGCAGCAAGCCGCCGGGTTTCAGAAGCTGCGCCATCTCGTGAAGGCCAGCCTCGGCATCATCGAAATGTTCGATGACATGCGCCGCGAGGACGATATCGTAGGTCGCGCGACGGCCCTGCATCACCGAAAGGTCGCCATGGATCGTCGAAGCTGGAAAGCCGGCTGCTTCAAGCTGGCTGGCAGCCTTTGCAAGCATGCCGTCGGAAACATCCAGCAGATCAAGGCGATGGCCGACAGCAATCCTGCCCGCCAGAGCCAGGGCGAAGCCGCCGGTGCCGGACCCGACATCCAGCACAGCCAGCTCCGGCCTCCAGGCGCCGATGCCCATGTGACGCTCCGCTGCCGCCACAAGGTCACGATATGCGTCGAGGTAGCCAAGGCGAAGGATCATCGCGTGCCATGACGAAGCAGCGCGGTCATAAAGTCGGTGCAGCACAGCCGGTTGATGAGGCCGCCGCATCGGCAGAACCACGCTGCGCCAATCGTCCGGGCCGTGTTGCTCCGCCTTGCTCATGCGGCGTGCCTCCTGATGGCCGTGTAGTCGCGACCGCCATCGTCGTTGCGGCGACAAGCGTAGCGCGGCTGCCGACTTGTGCGCAATGGCTGCGCGCATATGGACGGCGCGCGCAAGGTGACAATCGGCGCAGCGTTGCTAAAACATACCGCGACCTGTTCCTGCGCCGCCAAAGGACACCGACATGCTTGCCAACAGCACCCGCCCGTTCAATTTCGACCTTGGCGAGACCGCTGACGCAATCCGCGAATCGGTTCGCGACTTCTCTCAGGAGAAGATCGCGCCGCTCGCCGCCAGAATCGACAAGGATGACTGGTTCCCCCGCCATCTCTGGCCCGAGATGGGCGCGCTTGGCCTGCACGGCATCACGGTCGAGGAGGAATGGGGCGGCGCGGGCCTCGGCTACCTCGAACATGCCATCGCGATGGAAGAAGTCAGCCGCGCGTCCGCATCGGTCGGCCTGTCCTACGGCGCGCACTCAAACCTGTGCGTCAACCAGCTCCGGCGCTGGGGCAGCGACGAACAGAAGAAGCGCTACCTCGGCAAGCTGATCAGCGGAGAGCATCTTGGCGCGCTGGCCATGAGCGAACCGGGCGCAGGCTCGGACGTGGTCTCGATGCGGCTGCGCGCCGACAAGAAAGGCGATCGCTACATCCTCAACGGCTCCAAGATGTGGATCACCAACGGCCCGAGCGCCGAAACGCTGATCATCTACGCCAAGACCGACATGGACGCCGGCTCGCGCGGCATCACGGCCTTCATCGTCGAAAAGGATTTCAAGGGCTTTTCGATCGCGCAGAAGCTCGACAAGCTCGGCATGCGCGGCTCGGAGACCGGAGAACTCGTGTTCGAGGATTGCGAGGTGCCCGACGAGAACATCATGGGCGGCCTCGGCAAGGGCGTGCAGGTGTTGATGAGCGGCCTAGACTACGAGCGCGCCGTGCTGGCGGCAGGCTCGCTCGGCATCATGCAGGCCTGCATGGACGTCGTGATGCCCTACGTCCACGAGCGCAAGCAATTCGGCAAGGCGATCGGCGAATTTCAGCTCGTGCAGGGCAAGGTCGCCGACATGTATGTGACGATGAATTCCTGCAAGGCCTATGTCTACGCGGTCTGCAAGGCCTGCGACCGGGGCGAAACCACCCGCGAGGATGCAGCGGGCGCAATCCTGATCGCCGCCGAAAAGGCGACGCTGATGGCGCTCGACGCGATCCAGCTTCTCGGCGGCAATGGCTATATCAACGATTATCCCACTGGCCGCCTGCTGCGTGACGCCAAGCTCTACGAGATCGGCGCAGGCACCAGCGAGATCAGGCGCATGCTGATCGGGCGGGAACTGTTCGAGAAGACGCGGTGAACGCTGTGGAGCTGGCTACCGGCGGGTGTCTCTGTGGCAAGGTTCGTGTGATTGCATCGGGCCTCCCGTATCGCGTCGGTATTTGCCATTGCCTCGACTGCCGCAAGCATCATGGGGCCTTGTTTCACGCGTCGGTCGTGTTCCCCGAGGCATCAGTCGAAATAGAAGGCCAAACACGCAGCCATGCCGGACGGAATTTTTGCCCTGATTGCGGATCATCCGTATTTTCACGCAGCAATGACGAAATCGAGATAAATCTCGGTTCCTTGGACGTTCCGGATCAGTTCATGCCAACCTATGAACTCTGGACAATCAGGCGCGAGAGGTGGCTGCCGTCATTTCCGGTCAAACGCCAGTATCAGCGTGATCGCGATAATCTGGGCCGCGCCGAAGAGTGAACGCACGAATGATTGCACCTGGCGGCTGTAAACACGCATGACTTCCTTGGCGGGCGTGCTAGCAACACGCTATGCTCCACGCAATTCTCATTCTCCTCGGTTGCCAGCTTGTCGGCGAAGTGCTGGCGCGGGGGCTTGCGCTCCCTGTTCCCGGCCCGGTCCTTGGCATGGCGCTGCTTTTTGCAGCGCTTCAGTTTCGCGCCCGGTTGAGGCCAGAAGCGGCCGATGTCGGCACGCTGCCGCTTGGCGCGGTGGCGGCTTTCCTGCTTGCCAACCTGTCGCTTTTGTTCGTGCCGGCCGGCACCGGCATCCTCCGGCAGACTGCGGTGCTGACGGCCCACGGTCCAAGCCTGATCATCGCGCTTGTCGGCTCGACCGCGCTGACATTGATCGTGACGGCGCTGGTCTTCGTCATCGTGGCGCGGCGCACCGACGCCAGGCAAGACGCGGCGGACCGCTCATGAGCGACCCCGCACGCCTCTGGGTCTTTCTGGCCGCAAGCCCGCTGTTCTGGCTGACAGCGACGCTTGCCGCGTATGCCATTGCGGACTGGCTGTCGCAGGCGGCCGACCGCAACCCGCTGGTCAACCCGGTGCTGATAGCGGTGCTGCTGCTGGCTGCGCTGCTGACGCTGACACGCACGCCCTATGAGACCTATTTCGAGGGCGCGCAGTTCGTCCATTTCCTGCTTGGGCCGGCGACCGTCGCGCTTGCCGTGCCGCTGCACCGCAATTGGGCGACCGTGCGCAAGGCGCTTGCGCCGATCTTTGCGGCGCTGCTCGCCGGGGCCGCAACGGCTGTAATCTCCGCCGTGGGCATCGCCTGGGCCTTCGGTGCGCCCTTCGACGTGTTGGCTTCGCTCGCGCCCAAATCCGTCACCGCCGCCATCGCCATGGGCATCTCGCAGGAAATCGGCGGCAATCCGGCGTTGACCGCCACGCTGGTGATCAGCACGGGCGTGCTGGGCGCAATCATGGTCACGCCATTGATGAACGCCATGGGCCTCACCGACTACCGCGCCCGCGGCTTTGCGGCCGGCGTCGCCTCGCATGGCATCGGCACCGCCCGCGCCTTTCAGGTCGATCCGGTGGCGGGCACGTTCGCCGGCATCGCGCTTGGCCTCAACGGACTGGTCACGGCGCTGATCATCCCGATCCTCATCGGTTGGCTGCGGTAGCTTTGCCTGAACGCACAGTGCCGCTAGAACAATCGGCACAATGGACACGCGCCCATGAGAATCACCACCTGGAACGTCAATTCGGTCCGCCAGCGGCTCGATCACCTGCTTGCATTCCTCAAGGAGGCCGAGCCCGACGTGCTCTGCCTGCAGGAGATCAAGACCCAGGACGAGGGCTTCCCGCGCCTCGAAATCGAGGCGGCCGGCTATCAGGTCGTGACGCACGGCCAGAAGACATTCAACGGCGTGGCGATTCTCTCCAAAGCGACGCTGGAGGATGTCCGGCGCGGACTTCCCGGTGATCCATCCGACGAGCAGGCACGCTACATCGAAGGCGTGTTGCCGTTCCGCGCTGGCGTGATCCGTGTCGCCTCGATTTATCTGCCGAACGGCAATCCTGTCGGCACCGAGAAATATCCCTACAAGATCGGTTGGATGGACCGGCTTGCGGCTCACACCAAAGAGCTTCTCAAACTGGAAGAGCCGCTGGTTCTGGCAGGCGACTACAACGTCATCCCCGAGCCGCGCGATTGCCATGACCCGCTGGCCTGGGCCAATGACGCGCTGTTCCTGCCACAGACGCGCGCCAAGTTCCGCGAGTTGCTCAATCTTGGCCTCACCGAAGCTGTGCGCGCCACCACCGATGCAGAGAAGCTCTATACGTTCTGGGACTACCAGGCCGGTGCTTGGCAGAAGAACAACGGCATCCGCATAGACCACCTGCTGCTTTCAGCCCAGGCTACCGACAGGCTGCAAGGCACTGTCATCCACAAACACACGCGCGCCTGGGAGAAGCCGAGCGACCATGTGCCAGTGAGTGTCGAACTGGCAGCGTGAGGGCTGCGCCTCACCGCCCCCGGTTCATCTGCCGCTGCAGGAAAGCCAGCGCGGCCTCGCGGTCTTGCGGCGTTGCCGCGTCGAAGGCCTTGCGATGGGCCTCGATGATGTCGGCATGGCGCACGGGGTCTGCGCCGTCACGCGCCAGCGTCAGCCACATCAACCCGCGTGCGGCCTGACGGGGCATGCCGGCCACGCCTGTGCTCATCAACTGGCCGAGAAGCGCCTGTGATTCCACATGGCCCTTTTCGGCGGAGAGGTTGAGCCAGCGCGCCGCCTGCCGAGCGTCCTTGGCCACGCCGCGCCCCTCGAGGAACAGGCGGCTGAGTTGGTATTGCGCGTCCGCATCGCCGTAATAGCTCGCAGCATACTGGAACAACTCGGCGGCGCGCGGCGCATTGGCCGCGACATAAGACCCCTTGATGCCGTCGCGCATGTAGATGCCAAGCTGTGTGAAGGCGGAGGACACAACCTTGGCGTTCTGGGTGCCGGGCGTCTCGTCGGCGTATTCATCGGCAATCTTCGAAAAGTACTCGAACGCCTTCAGGTCGTCATGCGGCACGCCATCGCCGATGGAATGCATCTTGCCGAGTTTCCACAGCGCCAGGACATGGCCCTGGCCGGCGGCATACTCGAGAGCACGGGCCGCACCGATCTTGTCGCCTGCGTTATAGTCCTTGACGCCAGCCCGAAGCGCATCCCGCACCGACGAGAACGGCGCAAGTGGCACCATCTGGGCAGCGCCCGGAGATGGCGCAAGGATGGCGCGCGGCGGCTGCACGCTGAGCGCGGCATCCTGCGCCAGCGCGGGAAGTGCAAGGCCGCTGATCAGGACAACAAGGGTGAAATCAGATATCCGCATAACAGTGCTTTTCCGCCGCCCCGCCCGGGTGTGTCACGGCCCCGCCCAGCGCCGATCCAACCTGATCCGCGTACTTCCACAGCGCGCCGGAGGTGTAGTCGGTGCCACGAGGCTTCCAAGCCTTCTTACGCGCCCGGAGTTCGGCGCTCGTAAGGCGAACTTTGAGCGTTCCCTTGACCGCATCAAGATCGATTATGTCACCGTCCTGAAGCAGCCCGATCGGCCCGCCCACGGCAGCCTCCGGGCCGACATGGCCGACGCAGAAACCGCGCGTCGCGCCCGAAAAGCGCCCGTCCGTGATCAGCGCCACCTTGTCGCCCATGCCCTGGCCATAGAGCGCGGCCGTGGTGGCCAGCATCTCGCGCATGCCGGGACCACCTTTCGGCCCCTCATAGCGGATGACGAGCACGTCACCTTCCTTGTAGCGCTTGTTCTTGACCGCCTCGAAGCACTCTTCCTCGTTGTCGAAACAGCGAGCCGGACCCGAAAACCTCTGCTGCGATTTCGGCATGCCGGCGACCTTCACGATCGCGCCTTCGGGCGCGAGATTGCCCCGCAGACCAACCACGCCGCCGGTTTTCGTCAAGGGCTTGTTGGCAGGATAGACCACGTCCTGATCGCTGTTCCACTGCACGTTGGCCATGTTCTCGGCCATGGTGCGGCCGGTCACGGTCATGCAGTCACCATGCAGGAAGCCGTGGTCGAGCAGCGTCTTCATCAGAAGCGGAATGCCGCCCACTTCGAACATGTCCTTGGCGACGTATTTGCCGCCGGGCTTCAGGTCCGCGATGTAGGGCGTGCGCTTGAAAATCTCGGCGACATCGAACAGGTCGAACTTGATGCCGCACTCATGCGCGATGGCCGGCAGGTGCAGCGCCGCGTTGGTCGAGCCGCCCGAAGCCGCCACCACCGTGGCCGCGTTCTCGAGCGCCTTCAGCGTCACGATGTCACGAGGCCGAATCTGCTTCGCGATGAGTTCCATCACCAATTCACCGGCGGTGTAGCAGAAGGTGTCGCGCACCTCGTAAGGCGCGGGCGCGCCGCAGGAATAGGGCATGGCAAGGCCGATCGCCTCTGCCACCGTCGCCATCGTGTTGGCGGTGAACTGCGCCCCGCACGAACCGGCGGAGGGACACGCCACCTCTTCCAGTTCCTTGAGGTCGGCATCGGACATGGCGCCGACCGAGTGCTTGCCAACCGCCTCGAACACGTCCTGCACTGTCACGGGCTTGCCCTTGAAGCGGCCCGGCAGGATCGAGCCGCCATAGAGGAAAACCGAGGGCACGTTGAGCCGGACCATGGCCATCATCATGCCGGGCAGCGACTTGTCGCAACCCGCAAGGCCGACGAGCGCGTCGTAGCAATGGCCGCGCATGGTCAACTCGACCGAATCGGCAATGCACTCGCGCGATGCCAGCGACGACTTCATGCCCTGATGGCCCATGGCGATGCCGTCCGTCACGGTGATGGTGCAGAACTCGCGCGGCGTGCCGCCTGCCGACGCCACACCCTTCTTCACCGCCTGTGCCTGCCGCATCAGGGCGATATTGCAGGGGGCGGCCTCGTTCCAGCAGCTTGCGACGCCGACGAATGGCTGCGAAATCTGCTTCGCGGTCATGCCCATCGCATAATAGTAGGAGCGATGCGGCGCACGGGCGGGCCCGACCGAGACATGCCGACTCGGCAGCTTCGACTTGTCAAAAACCGTCACGTTCATCGTCGTTTCCCCCAGACACCATGCGCGATCCGTTAGCCGCATCGCGACCTGCCATGCTTGCCACGTTCCGGGATCGCTCGGCAACAAAGAGCCGGCATCTTCACGGATCGCGCAGCCCTGTCACAGGCGCATGGATCGGATGACAAAACGTCTGGAAATCAGTGCCTTACCGCCCATCGGTTAAGCCCGGGGTTTGTGGCGCAATCGCGGCGGGCCGGCACCCTGCAGCAGCGTGATCACAATGATTCCAAGCTGTGGCGAAAATGCCACGAACCTGATGCGATCAGAGCAGCGCCGGCAGCACGAAACCGCCAATGATGAAGAACAGCAAGATGCCCGTCGCAAGCGGCAGGTGCTTCTCCATGAAGGTGCGGATGTTGTCGCCGTAATAGCGCAGCGCCACCGCAAACATCATGAAGAACGTAATGCGCGACACATATGCGCCGACCGTGAACAGCTTCAGGTCGAAGTGGATGAAGCCGGACATGATGGTCACGATCTTGAACGGAATCGGCGTCAGGCCCTTTGTCAGCAGGACCCAGAACCAGACAGTCTTCGACTCGTCGACCATTTTCTTGGCGTCATCCGCCATGCCGTAGAGGTTCATCACCCAGAGGCCAACGGACTCGTACAGCAGATATCCGATGGCATAGCCCATATAGCCGCCGAACAGCGCACCAACTGAGCACACGAACGCGTAATACCAGGCGCGGTCGGGCCGCGCGAGGCACATCGGTATGAGCAGGGGCAAAGGCGGGATCGGGCTGACCGAACTTTCCAGGAACGTGACCGCGAACAGCACCCAGACAGCGCGCGGATGGCTGGCATAGGACACAACCCAATCATAGGCTCGCTTGAGCATGATGTTCGGCAATCCACCTGGAGAGTGACCGACCGCACCAGAAGCGCGCCGGAAACCAGCGAGAACCGCTGGCGTGCGGGAGATAGCGCAGCGCCTTGCAACTTGCCAGCGTCAAGACATCCCCGCAGCAAACAATTCTGCAGCGTGCAGGGCTGCCGCCGGGCGAAACCCGGCGGCGTTCCTGCCTGCGCAGGCCAGGATCAATCGTCGGATGACAGAATGCCGGCCTTGAACAGCATGCCCGCCACAAGCCCGCCGAGGACCGGCGCGATCATGTAGAGCCAGACCTGCGCCAGCGCCTGTCCGCCCACATAGACGTTGGGTGCAAGCGTGCGGGCCGGGTTGAGCGAGTTTCCGGTGATCGGCACGAAAGCGAGGTGCAGCAGCGCCAGCGTCAGGCCGATGACGAGGCCGGCCACGTTGCCGCCTCCGCCCTTGGCCTGCGTCACCCCGAGGATGACTGCCGTGAAGATCAGGGTCGCGAGAAATTCGACGAGGAAGGCAGACAGCACCGACCAGTCACCGAACGTGTTCTGGCCGAACACCCCGCCCTGGATGACGTAGCCGCCAGCCTTGCCGCCAAGGATCAGCGCCAGCATGCCAGCGCCGATGAAGCCGCCGACGAACTGGCCGATCAGGTATCCCGGCACGTGCGTGCTGTCGAAACGGCCCGCCGCCCACAACGCGACGGTGACTGCCGGATTGATGTGGCAACCCGAAACAGGCCCGATGCAATACGCCATCGCCGTGACCGACAAGCCAAAGGCCAGCGCGATGGCAAGAATGCCCTGGGTCTGGACAGATGCGCCCATGGACGAAGCTGGCGTCAGGCCAAGGCCCAGCAAGTTGACGGCGACAACGGCCCCGCAACCTACAAAGACAAGAACAGCCGTGCCGAAAGCTTCGGCGAAATATTTCTTCATGATAGCCCCTCTCTTGAATTGATTGAACAGAGGCTATGCGAGTCCTGCAATGACAGCAATGTGACGTGGCGAAGTTACAGTTATATCGTCGCTTGCCCGTTGACCTTTGACGTCATCCCCGGCGGCTTGTCAGCCAAGCCGCTGGAGCGCATCCCCGATCTTGACCTGCCGCGCCCTTGCTTCGGCGATGCGTTCGCGGTTTTCCTCGATCACCTCTTCAGGAGCCTTGGCCACGAAATCGGGGTTGGACAGCTTGCGCTCGACACCTGCGATGTCTCCGTCGAGCTTGCCGAGCTCCCTTGTGAGGCGTGCCTTTTCCGCGCCAAGATCGATCAAGCCGGCCAGCGGCATGGCGATCGTCTCGCCCCGCACAACGATCTGCGCCGATTGCGCTGGCGCCGCCGCCGCGAAGCTGATCGCAGACGCCCTCGCCTGCCGGGCGATCATCGCCTCCCAATTGGCGACGATGGCGCGGGTGGCAGGCTTCGGCGCCACGATCACCAGTTCGACCTGCGCCCCGCCCGCGACATTGACCTCGGTGCGCACCGAGCGGATTTCGGAAATGAGATCGACCACGAAGCCGATTTCCGCCTCGGCAGCCGGGTTTTCGAGCCCCGCGAGGTCCGGCCAGTCCGCGTGACAGAGCAGACCCTCGCGCGCCGGACCCGCCTTGCCTTTCACAGCCCACAATTCCTCGGTCATGAACGGCATGAACGGATGCAGCAGCTTGGCGATGATGTCGATGACGTAGGCCACGGTCGCCCGCGTCTCGTCCTTCGCCGCGCTTTCGCCCTCGGCTTGCAGCACCGGCTTGGACAACTCCACATACCAGTCGCAGAACGTGCCCCAGACGAACCGGTAGGCCGCGTCAGCAGCATCGCTGAAACGAAAGCTTTCGATGGCGGCAGCCACATCGCGCGCGGCAGTTGCGGCTTCGGCGATCACCCATTTGTTGAGCGTTTCGCTGACGCTGCGCGGATCGAACCCGGCCACCCGTTCGCAGCCGTTCATTTCGGCGAAGCGGGCGGCGTTCCAGATTTTCGTCGCGAAGTTGCGGTAGCCCTCGACGCGGGCCATCGACAGCTTGATGTCGCGCCCGCCGCTGGTCATCGCCGCGAACGTGAAGCGCATCGCATCGGCGCCGTACTGGTCGATCACGGTCAGAGGGTCGATGACGTTGCCCGTCGTCTTCGACATCTTCTTGCCCTTCTCGTCGCGGACGATTCCATGCAGGATGACGTCGGCGAACGGGGCCTGCCCCATGAATTCCTCGCCCATCATCATCATCCGCGCCACCCAGAAGAACAGGATGTCGGCGGCGGTGACGAGCGTGTTGGTGGGATAGAATTTGGCGAGTTCCGCCGTGTTTTCGGGCCAGCCGAGTGTCGAGAACGGCCAGAGCGCGGAGGAGAACCAGGTGTCGAGCACGTCCGGGTCGCGCTCCAGAACAACCGACTGGCCATAGTGCTTCAAGGCAGCCGCGTGCGCGCTCGCCTCATCCAGTTCGACAAAATGCACGCCATCCGGCCCATACCAAGCTGGAATCTGGTGCCCCCACCAGAGTTGCCGCGACACGCACCATGGCTGGATGTTGTCCATCCAGTTGAAGAACACCTTGTCGCGCTCGGGCGGATGCAGCCTGGTGCGACCTTCGCGCACGGCCGCCATCGCCTTTTCCGCCAGCGGCTTGACGTCGACATACCACTGGTCGGTCAGCCATGGCTCGATCACAACGCCGGACCGGTCGCCGTGCGGCACCGAGTGCACGTGCGGCTCGATCTTGACCAGCAGGCCCAGCGCTTCGAGGTCAGCGACAACGCGCTTTCGGCACTCGTAGCGGTCCAGCCCGCGATACTGCTCGGGCATGTGCGGCTCGTCGACCATATGGGCGGTCGCTGTGAACAGGTTGACCAGCGGCACCACGTCCGAGTGGCGCTTGTAGACCTCGTAGTCGTTGAAATCATGCGCCGCCGTGATCTTCACCGCGCCGGTGCCCTTGTCGGGGTCGGCGTAGGTGTCGCCGATGATCGGCAGGCGGCGGCCCACCAGCGGCAGGATCGCGGTCTTGCCGATCATCCAGCCGATTGTCTCGTTGTCGGGATGCACCGCCACCGCGCCATCACCCAGCATCGTCTCGGGGCGCGTGGTCGCGATGGTGATGAATGTGGTCTCGTCATCCCGGTTGAATTCAACGCCCTCCAATGGATAGCGGAAATACCACATGTGCCCTTTGACCTCGCGCTGCTCGACCTCGAGATCGGAAATTGCGGTCAGCAGCTTCGGGTCCCAGTTCACCAGGCGACGGTCCTTGTAGATCATGCCCTTGCGGTGAAGTTCGACGAACACCTTGAGCACCGCCTCGCTCAAGCCCGGATCCATGGTGAAACGCTCGCGGCTCCAGTCGCAACTGGCGCCCATGCGCTTCAACTGATTCTGGATAGCGCCGCCGCTTTGTTCCTTCCAGGCCCAGACCTCCTTGAGGAAGGCCTCGCGGCCCATGCTGCGGCGGTCGGTGCGGTTCTCGCTGGCGAGCTTGCGCTCCACCATCATCTGCGTGGCGATGCCGGCATGGTCCGTGCCCGGCTGCCAGAGCACATCGCGGCCCTTCATGCGCCAATAGCGGCACAGCACATCCTGCAGGGTGTTGTTGAGCGCGTGTCCGATATGCAGCGAGCCGGTCACGTTCGGCGGCGGGATCACGATGCAGTACGGCTCGGCGCCCTCCCGCCCCGGCCGCATTGCCGCGAAAGCGTCAGCCTCGGCCCAGCGCGCTGCGATGCGCGCTTCGACGGCCGATGGATCGAACCTGTTGTCCATCATGGGAGCGGACCTCAAAACAAAAGCCGGGCAGAACATGCCCGGCTGCAAATCATCAGAAACCGATGCTGGTTTCCTAAAAGCCGAACGAGGGCCGGTTCGTCAACGCCCTTTGTCGCCGGCCCTCAGCGCCCGCCGCGCGCGACGCGTTCGATCTCGGCCTTGACCAGCCGCTCGACGATGGTCGGAAGGTTGTCATCGAGCCAAGTCTTCAACATCGGCTTCATCATGTCCTTGACGAGGTCCTCCAGCGTGCGCGCATTGCTCGTCAGCAGCGTGCTGGACAGCGACGAGAACGCGCCGGCAATCGAAGCGCTGGTCGCCGCGGACATCAGGTCGGACGAAGGCTGCGCGGGCACGGAGACTGCCTGCACCACTGGCGGCGGCGCTGCCGCTACGGGCGGAGGAGGCGCAGGTGGGGCTGGCTCTGGCTCCGGCTCGACTTCCGCAAACAGCAGATCGACGTCATCCTGGCTCTTGGGCTCCGGCTCGGGCGGGAGCGGCTTCGCGGCAACCCCCAGATCGAGCACATCTTCCGCAGGCGGGGCAACGAACTCCGGCGCTGGCGGGGGCGGCGGCGGGGCGTCCTTTTCCGCAAGCACGGCCTGTTGATCATCGGCAATGATGCGCCTGATCGAAGCGAGGATTTCCTCCATCGACGGTTCATTGCCTTTTGGAAGCGCGCTCATGGTCGACCCGGAATACCACGTACAAAACACGGGGCAGAATCAACCCCGACGAATTTCAAATAGATCATGTCTGAAAAGCAGCACAACCTGACAGCGGCCCCGCACACAGGAAAAACACCGCTTCAACCGATGCCTGCACGTTTGGCAGGATGAGAGTCGGGTCCCGCCGCCACCGCCCCAGCGCAGGTCAGCGACCGTCCGGTGTCTGCAGCCCGATCCACTTGTCGCGCACCTGCTCGTAATGAAGTCGTTCGTTGTAGCGGGCAACCTTGAGCCCGAGCCGCTCCGGATTCAGGCGCCCGACGCTCTGCAGGACGGTGTACGAGGCGACGACGCGGTCACGCTGGGCGCTGACGAGCGACGAGCGTGCACTCAGCAGTTCCTGCTGGGCATTCAACACGTCCAGCGTCGTGCGCTGGCCAACCTTGGCCTCTTCACGGACACCGTTCAACGCCGTCTCCGCAGCGAGGACCTGCGCCTGGGCGGCAATGGTCTGCGCCTTGGCAGCTTCGAGCGCGCCCCACGCTGTCACCACGTCGGAGCGCACCTGCTCGCGCGCAACGTCTGCATCCAGCCTGCGTTGCCCGGCGGTTTCCTTCGCTTGCCGGGTGCGGGCATAGACCTGTCCGCCTTCGTAGATCGGGACGGTCAGCCGCGCGACGGCGGATGCGGTGGTCCGGCGGTCATTGAGCGTGTTCGTGTCATGGCGTTGCGCGACCGATGCGGTGAGGCCAAGCGTGGGGTAGAGTTCAGCCTCGCTGACCTTGACGGCGATGTCGGCCGCATCGGCATTGAACAGCGCGGACGTGATCGCCGGATGCACCGACTGCGCCGAACGGGAGGCTTCTTCAAGTGTCTTTGGCAGGTTGCGGTCAAGCGGCCTCGCCGGCGCCAGGCGCTTGGGTTGCACGCCGACGATCTGCCGATAACGCCCGAGGCTTGCCTTCAGGTTGGATTGGGCAAGCGCCAGCTGCGAGCGCGATGACGCCAGCCGCGCCTCGGACTGGGCGACGTCGGTCCGCGTCACTTCGCCGACGTTGAACCGGTCCCTGGTCTGGCGCAGCTGCTCTTCCAGAACCTCGACGTTGTTGGAATTGAGATTGAGGATGGCAGTGTCGCGCAACACGTTCATGTAGGCCGTCGCCGTGGTCAGCAGCACGGTCTGCTCGGTCTGGCGCAGCAACTCCCGGCTTGCCAGCACCGTGGCTTCGGCCTGGCTGACAGCGTTGCCGGTGCGGCCGGCATTCCAGATGGTCTGGTCAAGCTGCAGACCCACGCCGCGCGGGGCCTGCCGAAGCGAGCGCGCATTCGTGCTCGGCGTGTCTGTTTCGAGATAGGACGCGCCGATGTCGGCCGTGCCTGTGACGCGCGGCCTGTAGCCAGCCAAGGCCTGCGGCACGCCTTCGTTGGCCGCGCGCAGGGCTGCGCGCTGAGCATTCAGCGTCGGGTTCGTGCTGTAGGCCTTCGAAAGTGCGGATTCGAGCGTTTCGGCAGCTGAAAGCGGCCCGTGAAGCGCGCCCAGAATCACGAGAGCGCACGCCGAGACTGACAAACGCTGCGATCTAGCGAACGACGTGAACATCTGGATCATACCTCGAACCTGGCCGATTGCTGCAGCGATTGCACCGTTACTCGAATGCCGACGCACGCAGCAGGCCCTATCCTGCGCGAATGTACCTTGCAGGTGTTAAATTAGAAAGTTGTCTGTGACCCGAAGGCTACTTTTGGCACGCCTGACGCAAAAAGGTGACACAACACGCTACAGCGCAAAAACAAGGTCCGCCCGAAATTCGTCGAGTTCGGCCACTGCCGCATCGAAAACCTGCCGTCCGCCCACGACACTGCCATTCCTGACATACAGCATGACGCGGCCCGAACGCCCGGCCCCCTCGACAAGCACCAACTGTCCGCCATCCGCCATCAGGCCGGACAATGACGCCGGGAGCCGCGCGCAGCTGCCGTTCACGAAGATCTGCTCGAACGGCTGGTCAGGCATGGTGTCGACCACATCGACGCCGTTCACGCCGGCCTTGGCCAGGGCGTCGCGAGCGGCGGCACGCAAGGCAGCGGAAGGATCGAAAGCCGTGACTTTGGCGCCAAGAGCCGCAGCCACCGCCGCTGTGTAGCCCGTGCCGCAGGCGTAGTCGAGAAACGTCTGGCCGGGCTTGACGTCCAGCGTCTGCAGCATCCGGCCGCTGGTCATCGGCGCCAGAAGTGCCCTGCCCGCTGCGCCATACGCGTCAAGCGCGACGGGCTGGTCGATGTAGGCCACCTGTCGCCGCGCTTCCGGCACGAAGATCTCGCGTGGAATGTCATCCATGGCGGCCAGCACCGCACGGTCTGTCACATCATAGGTGCGCAACTGGCAATCGACCATGTTGCGCCTCAGGGAAGCATAGTCAGGATCCATCTTCCCCTCTGCCCGCTCCGCTGCGGATGTGCTTCGACCGGCCCACTTGTGTGTGACGCAGCAGTAATTTGCAAGCCCACACGGGCATCCGGATCGGGCCGAAACGCCGTCCGGGTGATGGAGGCCTCGGAGGGAATCGAACCCCCGTACAAGGATTTGCAGTCCTCTGCGTAACCACTCCGCCACGAGGCCATCAGGGCGTGCCGCGCCGTAGCGCTGGCAGGGGCTATAGCAACAAGCCAGCGGACGCCGCAAGCGAAGATCGCTGTTTCGCAGCATGCACGGCGCAACCGCCGCGATATACGGTTGATGGGCTGGTAAGAATGTCTCGGCAACGAATCTCCTCCGACAGGGCTTGCAAGCACGCCGCCGCGTCTGTATTCACCGACCACGTTGATCCTGGGTAGCTCAGCGGTAGAGCAATCGGCTGTTAACCGATTGGTCGCAGGTTCGAATCCTGCTCCAGGAGCCAGTTTTGAAAGCCGGACATCGCAGGATGTCCGGCTTTTTGATTTTGCGGCCTCGTTTTGCCGGCAATGGTCCCGGTCTGGGCCCGGTTACATGCGGCGATTCTGCGCACTGGCCATCGCGCCTTGCAAACCTTAGACCTCGAAAATGAGCATTTCCGGTCAGAACATGTCGCCATCGCTGGTCTGGTTTCGCAACGATCTCCGGCTCGCGGACAATCCGGCGCTGCTGGCCGCAGCCGAACATGGCGGGCCGGTGCTTTGCGTGTATGTGCTGCAGGACGATGCGGCAACGCCAAAGACCCGCGCCATCGGCGGCGCGTCGCGCTGGTGGCTTGCCGGCTCGCTTCGAGCGCTTAAGGCTGATCTGATGGCCCTCGGCGGTGATCTGGCCATCGTTCGTGGCGACGCCGCCGAACTGGTTCCCAGGCTGGCGGCATTGATCGGCGCAAGCGCCGTGTTCTGGAATCGACGCTACGCCAAAGCCGAGACGGATGTCGACACGGCGATAAAGGCTGGCCTTGTCGACAACGGCATCGCGGTGAAGAGCTTCAACGCCCATCTTCTGAACGAGCCATGGACGATCGCCAGCAAGGTGGGCGGGCCGTTGAAGGTCTACACGCCCTATTGGCGCGCCGTGCTGGCCAAGGGTCCGCCGGAGCTGCCGAAGCCCGCTCCCGCAACCATCAGGGGTTGCGCCGATAATGTCCCCGGCAGCCTCGCCATCGACGATCTCGGCCTCGAGCCGACCAAGCCCGACTGGGCTGGCGGCATGCGCGCCGAATGGACCCGCGGGGAGGCCGGGGCAAAGGCGCGGCTGCAACGCTTTCTCGAACACGGCCTCGATGGTTATGGCGAAGGCCGCAACCGGCCGGATCTGCCTTCCACTTCGAAGCTTTCGCCTCATCTGCGTTTTGGCGAGATCAGCGTCAGGCAGTGCTGGCATGCAGCCGAACAGGCTCACGCCAGCGGCCTGACGCGGGCAAGCGACGCCGACCTTGAGATCTTTCTGAAGGAACTCGTCTGGCGCGAATTCTCCTACCACCTGCTGCATCACAACCCGGAGCTGGCGCACACGAACTACACGCCGCGATTCGACGCATTTCCCTGGCGCGACGACAACGTGGCGCTGGCGGCCTGGCAGCGCGGCATGACCGGCTATCCGATTGTCGACGCCGGCATGCGCGAACTCTATGCGACCGGGTGGATGCACAACCGCGTGCGCATGATCGTCGGCTCGTTTCTGGTGAAGCACCTGCTGACGGATTGGCGCCGCGGCGAGGAATGGTTCTGGGACACGCTGGTCGATGCCGATCCGGCCAGCAATGCGGCAAGCTGGCAATGGGTGGCCGGATCAGGCGCTGATGCAGCCCCCTACTTCCGCATCTTCAATCCGATCATCCAGGGCGAGAAGTTCGATCCGGACGGTGTCTACGTGCGCCACTGGGTTCCGGAACTGGCGCGGTTGCCCAATTCAGTCATTCACAAACCCTGGACAGCACCACCGATGATTCTCGGGGCGGCCGATGTCAGGCTTGGCGCGAGCTATCCGAAACCGGTGGTCCAGCACGAGGCGGCGCGCGACCGGGCGCTCGATGCATTCAAATCCCTCAAACTCCTGACGGAAGCGTGATCCGGCGCAGCATCCGTGCTGAAACCGATGGTGCTTCTGGCGCGTATCCCACTACAACAAACCGAAGAACATCGCTCCGGAAGGACTGACCCCTAGATGCGCATCGCAGTTATCGGAACCGGCATTGCCGGCAACGCCGCGTCGTGGGCCCTTGCCAACGGATCGTCCCACCAGATCACGGTCTACGAGAAGGACAGCCGCATCGGCGGCCATTCGGCAACGGTCGACATCGACTACGACGGCACTCCCCTTGCGGTCGACACCGGCTTCATTGTCTACAACGAATTGAACTATCCCAATCTCACCCGGCTTTTCGATCATCTCGACGTCGCCACCGAAGCATCCGACATGGGCTTCTCCGTTTCGTCCGCCGATGGCCGGATGGAATGGGCCGGTCGCCCGACCGGTATTCTCAACGGCATCTTCGCGCGCCGCCGCAACATCGTCTCGCTGGCGCATCTGAACATGATCCGGGAGATGTTCCGCTTCAACAAGGCTGCGCTGGAAGACCGCGCCGCCGGCCGCCTGACCTCCGAAAGCATCGGGGCCTATCTCGATCGCGGCAACTACTCGCGCCGTTTCCGCGAGGAGTATCTGGTGCCCATGGGCGCCGCCATCTGGTCGATGCCGCCTGAAGCATTAGTTCAATTTCCGGCCGACAGTTTCGTCGCCTTTTTCGACAATCACCGCCTGCTGCACTGGAACCGCCCGGTCTGGCGCACCGTGACCGGCGGCAGCCGTCAATATGTCGCAAAAATTACGGCCAGCTTCGCCGACCGGATCCGCCTGGGCGTCGGCGTCACCCAGATCCTGCGCCATGACCTTGGCGCGACCGTCACGGACACCACCGGCCACAGCGAGCGTTATGACCAGGTCATCATCGCGGCGCACTCCGATCAGGCGCTCGCCATGCTGGGCGACCCCAGCGTCGAAGAGCGCACGATCCTCGGTGGCGTTCCCTATCGCGACAATGATGTCTGGCTGCATTGCGACACGGCTCTGATGCCGCGGCGCAAGGCTGCGTGGGCAGCCTGGAACGTGCTGCAAGGCGACAACCCGAGCGAGATCACCCTGACGTATTGGATGAACGCGCTGCAGAATATCGACAAGCGCATGCCGCTTTTCGTGACGCTGAATCCCGAGAAGCCGCCCCGCGAGGAGTTTGTCTTAGGCCGTTATTCTTACGCGCATCCGCAATACCTGAGTGGCTCGACCGCTGCGCAGAAGGCCCTTCCGGCAATCCAGGGCCAGAACCACACCTGGTTCTGTGGAGCGTGGACTGGCTACGGCTTTCACGAGGACGGGTTGACGTCGGGCCTCAACGTTGCGGAGACACTCGGCGCGAACGTGCCCTGGCGCATCAGCGAGCGCCGCCTCGCCGACGCGGCGGAATGACGACGATGACCGGCTCCGCATCCGGAACCCGGCACTTTGCCCCGCCCGCAGGCGCCGCATGGCTTTATCCGGGCGATGTGATGCATGCGCGCATGAAGCCGAAGGCGCATCGCTTCGCATACAAGGTTTTCTGCCTGCTGATCGATCTCGACCGGCTGGACGCTGCAAGCGCAGGCGCGCGACTGTTCTCCGTAGGGCGGTTCAACCTGCTCAGCTTCCGCGAAAGCGACCATGGTGCCGAAGCGAAGGACGCGCCGACCGGGCATCTGCGGCGCTACATCGACCGACTTTTGGCTCCCGCCGGAATCGATGCGTCGGGCGGCAAGGTGTTGCTGCTGTGCTATCCGCGCCTGCTGGGCTTCGCTTTCAACCCGATCTCGGTCTATTTCGTCTATGACCGCGCCGGCGCCTGCGTGGCGCTGGTCTACGAGGTGCGCAACACATTCGGCGAAATGCACACCTACGTCTGTCCGATCGAAGCCGGCCAGGCCAGCGCCGCCGGCATCCGGCAGGAGCGGGACAAGCGCTTCTACGTTTCGCCCTTCATGGGCCCGCGCATGCGCTACCGCTTCCGCATCCTGCCGCCGGGCGAACGCGTCAACGTGCGCATCCTCGAAACGGATGCGGAAGGGCCGGTTCTGGCCGCGACGTTCACAGGCATGCGCCGCGACCTGACCTCGGCAGCGATCTTGAAAGCTTGCCTGATGATGCCGCTGATGACGCTGAAGGTCGTGGCCGGCATCCATTGGGAGGCCCTCAAACTCTGGTTCAAGGGCATCGAGTTCCACAACCGCCCGATCCGGCCGGAGCCTGTTTCCTACCGCGACACATCCCCGACGGAGGCGCGCAAATGAGCCTCCAGGCCGATGCCCTGTGCATCCTTCCAAGGACCGTTGAATGACCAGACTTTCCCTTGACGACACGCCGCCGCAACTGGTCACGGCGGCAAACCTCGACGCCATCACCAAGTCGATGCCGGCGGTGACGCGCGGCGCTTTCGCCTACGGCACGCGCATCGAACGCGGCAGCCTCACGGTGATTCTGCCCGACGGCCGCAAATACCAGTTTCAAGGCCCGAAGAGCGGCCCTGACGCGGTTTTCCAGGTCAATGATTTCGCTTTCGCCCGCCGCCTCGCCACAGGCGGAGACATCGGCTTTGCCGAGGCCTACCTGCGCGGCGAGTGGGAAACTCCGAATCTTGCGCGCTTTCTCGAACTTTTCGCAACCAACTACAATGCGATCCAGACCATGCTGGCCGGCAAGCCGCTGGCCCGCCTCTGGCAGATCATCCGCCATTTTCTGAACCGCAATACGCGCGCCGGCTCGAAAAAGAACATTCACGCCCACTACGACCTCGGGAACACCTTTTATGCCTCGTGGCTCGACCAGACGATGACCTACTCGTCCGGCATCTATGCCCCGGGCGACAACGATCTTTCATCGGCGCAGACGCGCAAATACCGGGAGCTTGCCCTCAAGACCGGGATCGGCGCCGGCGACAGCGTGCTCGAGATTGGTTGCGGCTGGGGTGGCTTTGCCGAGTATGCCGCCCGCGAGATCGGCTGCAGGGTCACCGGGCTGACGATCTCGCAGGCACAGTACGATTTCGCCGTGGCCCGCATGGCCAAGGCCGGGCTGTCGGACAAAGTGACGATCAAGCTGCTCGACTATCGCGACGAGAGGGGCACCTATGACCGCATCGCCTCGATCGAGATGTTCGAGGCGGTTGGCGAGGAATACTGGCCGGCCTATTTCGAGCAGGTGCGGGACCGGCTGCGCGAGGGCGGCACCGCCGGCCTGCAGGTGATCACCATCAAGGACGAAAGCTTTCAGTTCTACAAGCGCGAGATGGATTTCATCCGGGCCTACATCTTTCCTGGGGGCATGTTGCCGACGCCGACTCACATGCGCGACCTCGGGGCCAAGTACGGCGTGCCGATGATCAACGAACGCGAGTTCGGCCTCGACTATGCACAGACCCTGTCGGACTGGCGCGACCGCTTTCGCCTGGCATGGCCAAACCTGATGCCGCTCGGCTTCGACGAACGTTTCCGGCGGATGTGGGAATACTATCTTGCTTACTGCGAGGCTGGCTTCCGTTCAGGAAACATAGATGTGCGGCAAATGGTTTTCAAACGCGCCTGATCATGCCTTCCGTCAATACAGACAACAGGAACATGATATCAAAAATTACTTCAATTTCTCGATGACACATTTCAATCGTTTTTGATATTTTATGACCATTGCTCAACGATATTTGTCTTGATTTTGATCGATTCAATCATGTTTTCGACAAATATGCGTCGCGCATTGGAAAGCGGATTTTATTTGCCATTGCATTATAAATAACGTTACGTCATTTTCGTTGCCGGTCGGGGGGCTTCTCAAATTGCACGCACAGCACGAGATGCTGGCTGCCCGGGAGGACAACATGACTGGCCATACACCAGCGCCTGTGGAGCATGGCTCCACCGGACGCCATCCCACCATCGAATCCCTCAAACTGCTCAGCGGCAACAAGGATCCTGGCCTTTTTGGCCGCATGTTCCCGACCTTGCCGCCATTGCAGGCATCTGATGCCGCGCTGCTGGCACTTGCCAACGCCATGACGGACAGCAGAGGCGAAGGCGACCCTGCCGCCAACAATCCGAATATTCCGGCCGGCTTCACCTACCTTGGCCAGTTTGTCGATCACGACATCACGCTCGACACGACCTCGCTTGCCGAGAAGGTATCCGACCCGCTTGGCTTGACGAACTTTCGCACGCCCCGGCTCGATCTCGACTCGCTCTATGGCCTCGGGCCTGCCGTCAATCCCGAAATGTTCGCGCGAAAAGCTCCGGCAAGCACCGCTCCCGGACCGTCGATGCTGCTCGGCAAGACTGTCGCCGGCGGCGGCGACCCTTCGATTGCCGCCGGCCTGCCCAATGACCTGCCGCGCAATCCGGAGGGGCAGGCCATCATCGGCGATCCGCGCAACGACGAGAACCTGCTCGTGGCGCAGACGCACCTTGTGTTCCTCAAGTTCCACAATGCCGTCGTGGCATGGCTTAGAAACAAGGGGACACCGGATCACCAACTGTTCAAGGAAGCCCGCCGCATGACCATGTGGCACTATCAGTGGATCGTGCTGTTCGATTTCGTCGAGCGCCTGACCGAGCCCGGCCTCGTCAACAGGATCCGGCAGGAAGGCCGCAAGTTCTACAGGTTCAAGACCAAACCCTACATGCCGGTCGAATTTGCGGTTGCCGCCTATCGCCTCGGCCACAGCATGGTCCGCGAGAACTATGCCCACAACCGGGTGTTCGGGCCGACGCAGGGCGCTGTCGCTCCGGGCAGTCTCGCGCTGCTGTTCCACTTTTCCGGCAAGTCCGGGCGCATCCTCGGCGATCTTGCCAATGTGGTTCCGCCGCGGCCGCAATCTCCGCCGAACGTCGAGAAACTCCCGTCCGACTGGATCATCGACTGGCGGCGTTTCTTCCAGTTCAACACGCCGCCCTCGCCGAGCTTCCTGTTCAATCCGTCGCGGCGGATTGATCCGTTCATCATCCCGGCGCTGCATTCCCTGCCGGGCGAAAGCGGGCCTGAAGCTGTCCTGCCCTTCCGCAATCTCAAGCGCGGCGTGCTGCTCGGCTTGCCGTCCGGACAATCTGTCGCCAAAGCCATGAAGCTGCCGGCGTTGACTGCGGCCCAGATCGGCGCCGGCCCTGACGGGGCCGTGGCGGCAGCACACGGTTTCGACAAGGCGACGCCGCTTTGGTACTACATCCTCAAGGAAGCCGAGGTGCATCATCAGGGCCTCAGGCTGGGGCCGGTCGGCTCACGCATCGTCGCGGAGGTCTTCCTCGGCATCGTCCATGGTGACGCCGAATCGTTCATGTGGAACGTCGCGAACTGGAAACCGGTCCTGCCGGCCAAGGTGCCCGGAACCTTCACCATGACCGATCTCCTGCAATTTGTCGGCGACATCGATCCGATCGACGGCATCACCACCGTCAACACGCTGTGAGGCGGCAATCTCGGGATGGCGCTTGCGAGGCTGCCGCCATCCCGTTTCTGTCATGAAAGTGATGGCGGCCCGAAACCGCCATCGTTCCAGCAGCGTATGCTGGTCAAGGCGTCACGATTCGCCCCGCTGGCAAAGTCGAGGCGATGACGCGATCCAATGAACCAACCGTCCGGCAGTTGCTGGGCTATGCGCTCCCTGCCCTGCCCGTGGCGGCGCTCAGCCTGCCGTTCTACGTGATGGTGCCGGAGTTCTACACGACAGATGTTGGCATCCCCATCGCGACGGTCGGCTTTGTTCTGCTGATGGTCCGTATTCTGGACGCTGTGACCGACCCTGTCGCAGGCGCGCTGGCTGACTGGACACGGCCGGGCTTCGGCCGCCGCCGTACCTGGGTGATGGCTTCGGCCCCTCTGGTCGCGCTGGCGGCCTGGTTCGTGATGCGGCCCGTCGCGGGCGCTGGCGCCTCGTATCTTTTCATCTGGGCAACGGCGCTGTCACTCGCATGGACGGCGATTTCCGTGCCCTATCAGGCGTGGGGGGCCGAACTCTCGCGCAGTTATGAGGGCCGCACCCGCGTCGCGGCCTTCCGTGAGAGTTTCACCGTGATCGGCACGCTGATTGCCTTGCTGTTGCCAGCGATCGTGCAACTGCAGGGCGGCACCAGCCGCGATGGACTGGCGGCGCTGGCGCTGTTCATCGCCGTCCTGTTGCCGGTCGGGGCGCTTGTGGCCGTGCTTTCGGCGCCGGAGCCCGTCGAGCGGGTGCAGGCCGGCTCCAACTGGCGCGACGGCATGGCCCACCTTGCAGCCAACCGCCCCTTTCGGCGTCTTCTGGCGGCGTTCTTTGTCAATTCGCTCGCTAATGGCCTGCCCGCGACCTTGTTTCTCTTCTTCGTGGCGGACCGGCTTGGCGCAAAGGATCAGGCCGGACCGCTGCTGGTCCTCTATTTCCTGTGCGGCGTTGCTGGCGTGCCATTCTGGCTCTGGCTGGCCCGGCGCACGTCGAAACACCGGGCATGGGCCATCGGCATGGTCATGGCGTGCTGCGCCTTTGCCGTCGCGCCTTTTCTTGGTCCGGGACAGGTCGTGCTGTTTGGCGCGGTCTGCATCTTCACCGGCCTTGCGCTCGGGGCCGATGTGGTGTTGCCGGCGGCGGTGCAGGCCGACGTCATCGATGTCGACACCGCAGCCTCGGGACAGGAGCGTGCCGGGCTCTATCTCGGCCTCTGGGCATTGGCGACGAAGCTGGCGTTCGCAGGCGCGGTCGGCGTGGCCTTTCCGCTGCTGTCAGCGGCGGGCTATGATCCGGGCGCCGGCCTGAGGAGCGACAGCGGATTGGTGATGCTTGGGCTGCTGTATGCGGGATTGCCCGTGCTGCTCAAGCTTGGCGCCATCGCGCTGATCTGGAATTTTCCGCTCGACAAAGCCGGCATGCAGGCGGTTTCCGACAAGATCGCCAGTCGCGGTTGAACATCAGCCCTGCTTGTTCCAGCCGGTCTGCCGCGCCACGAGCGGGAAATACCACGCATAGGGCAAGAGCCGCATGATCTTCAGGATGAAGGCCAGCCGTCGCGGGAAGATGATCTCGAATTTGCCGCGCTCGAAGCCATCGACCACGCGCCTTGCAGCATCATCCATCGACATCAGAAACGGCATTGGAAAATCGTTCTTCTTCGTCAGCGGCGTGTCGATGAAACCCGGATTGACCACCTGCATGGTGATGCCGAGATTGTCGCAATCGAATTTCAGCGCCTCGCACAGGTGAATCGCGGCGGCTTTTGATGCACCATAGGCCGCGGCCTTCGGCAGGCCGCGATACCCGGCCACCGAGGCGTTGACCGCAACCTGCCCTTTCTTGCGCTCGCCCATGCGTGCAAGCACCGGCGACAGGCCGTTGGCGACGCCGAGCACGTTGACGTTCATGGCCTGGCGGAACGCCTGAACGTCCAGCGCACCGGCGCGCGTGTAGGGCGCGACGCCGGCGTTGAAGAAGGCGAGCGCGATCGGGCCGTGCACGCGTTCGATGGTCTCGACAAGCCCAGCCATCGCAGCTTCATCCGTGACATCGCCGACGTGCGCCACGATGCGACCGGACAGACCAGACGCCTCGGCCGCAACCGCCTCGAGATCTTCAAGCCGCCGCGCCGTGATGCACACCGTCCATCCGCGCCGCGCCAATTCCAGCGCGGTGGCCTTGCCAATGCCGGAGCTTGCGCCGGTTAGCCAGGCTGCGCCATCCTTGGGGGTCATGGTGGTCATGGGCACGGATTCGACCTCACAAAAAACAACGAGAGGCCTTCGCCCCGCGCTGATGGACGCACGTGCGTGATGCGGTCAGTTGCGGAACAGGCGCTGGATGACTTTGCCGACCGGACCAGTCAACTTGACTGGCGCTTCGGTGACGGCAAAGCAGATGCAGTCCTCATCGGCGTCGGCCACGGGCGTATGATCCAGTTCGTCGTCGGCCAGTGCCACGTCGCCGCGCGTGTAATGGCCGGTTTCGTCACTGAAGCCGCCCTTCAACACGATCGTGACCTCGCAACCCTCATGGGTGTGAGCCGGCATCTTTCGCCCTGCCTTGATCCAGTAAAGCCTGGCTTCGGAACGTCCATCAGCGCAGATCACATGCTCCTTCAAGCCCGGAAGTACTGTGCGCCACGGCACGGCGCCGGATGACATGCCCACGAAACGGCGCAGGCCCGGCGTGAACAACGGGTCTGCCGAACCGTCGTCGCTTTCTATTGTTGGATCGTCATCGCGCATGAAGATAGCGTCCAGCATGGCCGCGTGCGACGGGCTGGCCACGGGAACCTGCCGCTCGATCTCCGCGCCGCCAAGCGCTTCGAGGTCAGTCACGAAACGCTCGCTTTGCGGATCAAGGTCAAGGTGCGCACCGATCAGTGCATGCAGCGGGCGCGACAATGAACCCGCCGCATATTCCGCCAACAAAGCGTCCAGCGGGCGAGCAGACGAAGAAGCAGGCGCGTGATGTTTCAAGACAGGCAACCCCAACAGCCGGAGAACGGTCGAACGAAGCGGGGCCGAATTCCCGAACCCCCCGCCCTTCTACAAACCTTTACGTTGATTCAACAAGTCTGGATCATGTCGAGTTTATCGCTTTATTCCATAACAAAAACAGCAGCTTAAATCATTTAAAATCGATATTGGTATTTTTACGTAGTTTGCGCATCGCGCAGCCACCGAATGCGCGTGGTTCTCAGCCGGCGGCGCAGAGGGGCGGCATCCTTCGCCCCTTGCGGCCTGTCGTTGTGCTCTCTACGGTCCGGCAGGCAAAACAGACTTCGGGAAAACACATGAAAATGGCCGCCACCGAACTTCTCTTCCGCGACGATGCCTATCTGCCGGATGTGACGGCCACTGTCCTTGCCATCAATGAGCGTGGTGGCATCATTCTTGACCGCACGGTTTTCTACGCCAACGGCGGCGGCCAACCGGGTGATGGCGGCCAGCTCATCCGCGCCGATGGCGGCCATATCGCCATTGGCACGACAGTCTATGACCCGGCCGACAGATCGGTCGTGATCCATGTCCCTGCCGAGGGCGCGTTGTCGCCGGCCGTCGGAGAGACCGTCACGGCCACGCTTGATTGGGGCCTGCGCCTCAAGCGAATGCGCATCCACACGGCCCTGCATCTGCTGAGTTGCGTGCTGCCCTACCCTGTGACGGGCGGCTCGATTGGCGATGGCGAGGGCCGTCTCGACTTCGACATTCCGGACGCGGGCCTCGACAAGACCGAGATCGCCGGCAAGCTTGCCGAGATGATCGCGCGCAATGCCGCCGTCACGGACCGCTGGATCACGGACGAGGAACTGGATGCCAATCCCGGCCTCGTCAAGACCATGACAGTGAAGCCGCCGCGCGGCTCGGGCCGGGTGCGCCTTGTCGAGATTGCCGGCATCGACCTGCAGCCTTGCGGCGGAACGCATGTGCGCAACACGTCCGAGATCGGCCCCGTGCTGGTCACCGAGATCGAGAAGAAGGGCAAGCAGAACCGCCGCGTGCGGATCGCGCTGGCCTGAAGGGAGCAGAACCATGAACCGCAGCGACATCTTTGTCTCGACCGACTGGCTGGCCGCGAACCTCGGCAACCCGCGCGTGGTTGTCGTTGACGGCTCGTATTACCTTTCGACCATGAACCGCGACGCTGGCGCCGAATACCTCGCAGGGCGCATACCCGGCGCGGTGCGTTTCGACATTGATGCCGTCAAGGATATGGCCAGTCCGTTGCCGCACATGCTGCCGAGCGCAGATGAGTTCGCGGCAAAAGTCGGCGCAATGGGCATCTCGGACGGCATGACCATCGTGGTCTATGACGGGCTTGGCCTGTTTTCCGCTCCCCGCGTGCGCTGGACCTTCCGCACCTTCGGCGCGACGGATGTGCGGCTGCTGGATGGAGGTTATCCGAAGTGGGTTGCCGAAGGGCGCGCCACCGAAAGCGGCCCCGCCCGCGCCCGCGCTGCCGCCAGTTTCAACGCCGTGTTCGATTCAACGGCCGTTGCCAGCATGGCGGATGTGAAGGCGGCGCTGGGCGCGCGATCGGCCCAGGTGGTCGATGCCCGTCCTGCCGGGCGTTTTTCGGGCGCAGACCCCGAGCCACGCCCCGGCTTGCCGTCCGGCCACATGCCGGGCGCGGTCAACCTGCCCTTCGCTGGAATCATCGAGAATGGCCAGTTGAAGGACGAGGCCTCGGTCACGGCCGCCATTGCAGCCGCCGGCATCAATCTGGACAAGCCGATCATCACGAGTTGCGGCTCGGGCGTGTCCGCTGCGATCCTGTCCACCGCAATGGAAATGATCGGCAAGCCACCACAGGCGCTTTATGACGGCAGTTGGGCGGAATGGGCGAGCGCTGATGGCGCGGAGATCGTCAGCACGGCAACGGCCGGCAAGACTTGAGCAACCACGTTCAGCCGCGCCTTCACCTCGATTGACCGCGCCTTAACCCGCCGCGCCCAAAATCGGGGCTTCCGGTTTGGCGAGGCGTGACATGAAGTTCCTGAATGACGTTCTGATCGGCGCCGACGGCCAGACCCCGGGCGACAAGCTGGCGATCCGCCAGGCGCTGTCCTCGCTGCGCACCCATCTGGGCATGGAGGTCGCCTATGTTTCCGAGTTCGTCGGCAACGATTCTGTCTTTCGCGAGGTCGATGCTCCCGGCCTCGAGGCTGTCATCAAGCCGGGCGACCATCGCTCTCTCGACGATGTCTATTGCCGCCACATCCTGGCCGGGCGCTTGCCTGAACTGATCCCGGACACCTCGCAGAACGCCCTCTGCCAGACCTTGCCGATCACCACCGACAGCCACATCGGCGCGCACATGAGCGTCCCGATCAAGATGCAGGATGGCAGCGTGTTCGGCATGTTCTGCTGTCTCAGCTTCACGCCGAACCGCTCGCTCAACGACCGCGACCTGCAGATGATGCGTGTTTTCGCAGACATGACGGCCCAGCAGCTCGGGCGCGAGCGCGAGGCGCAGTTGACCGTCAGCGCCAAGCGCGACCGTATCGAGGCTGCCCTGCGCGACGGCGCGCTGTCGAGCGTCTACCAGCCCATCTGGGATTTCGCACTGAACCGGCCGGTGGGGTTCGAGTGCCTCACGCGCTTCAGGTCGGAGCCGTATCGCAGCCCGGATCTCTGGTTCAACGAAGCGGCACAGGTCGATCTTGGCCTCAAGCTGGAGCTTGCGACCATCGAACTGGCGCTTTCAGCCAGCCACCGCATTTCCCGCGATTGCTACATTTCCATCAATGCGTCGCCGGAACTCATCATGAGCGGCGAATTGACCGCCGTCATCACCCGCCATCGGGGGCAGAAGCTGATTGTCGAACTGACGGAGCACGCCCCTGTCGACGACTACGCCGGGTTGCTCGTGGTGCTCGATGAACTGCGCCGGCATGGCGCGCTGATCGCGATCGACGACGCCGGGGCCGGCTATGCCGGATTGCAGCACATCGTGCAATTGAAGCCCGACATGATCAAGCTCGACATTGGCCTGATCCGCTCGATCGACACCGACAGCGCCCGGCGCGCGCTTGTTTCAGCCCTGATCTTCTTTGCGCGCGAAACCGGCTGCATGATTGTCGCGGAAGGCATCGAGACGAAGGCGGAACTCGCCGTCCTGCGCGGCCTCGGCGTCAACAAGGGTCAGGGCTACCTGTTCAGCAAGCCGGTGAGCATCGACCAGGCTGCCGCCATGACGGGAGAGACCACCGCGCAGCACATGGCATGATATCAATGTCAACTACATGCACACTTAGACAGATATGATGTACACAATATAGGATATTATAGCTATAGCCATTAAATGAGGTATCATCCAGCTATATGATAAAATTACTGCTCGAATCTTACGAAGAAAAACACCTAATTTTCCAATTTTTTCTCCGCCATTGACAATAAAAAGGTGAGGCTTTCTGGTTTGAAGTAGTAAATAATCGACATTTTCATGATTTATTGGACAATCGTCTAATGCTTCGCGATATTCTTCCTGAAGTGCCTGTAGAGAATTCCTTGCTTCTACAAAATTAGAATCGGGGTCAATTAATTTCAGTTTGTGATATACGGTCGCAGTCTTTCGTGCACAACGGTGTAACAGTTCACCTCTGTGAAAGTAATTTTGGGAAGCATCAATTAAACTCGTAAATATAATAAAAACCGACAAAACAATTGAGCAGGCAAGAAGTATTTGGCTTTTTTCTGGTGAGTATCTGATTATGTTTGGTAGGAGAGATATTGATATTACAAAAAGAGATAAAAAAGAAACCATGTAAGATGATTGGTTTTGCCGCTTTATAAGACGTAGATTTGCCTGGAATCTAACATCCCTAGTAATTTCAACACTTCGCTCAAAATGTGTTAAAGCCCTCCTCAAAACATCTCTCTGACTTTTATCAGGATTTTCTTTGAATTGATTATCTGCGATAGAAGTGTTCATTCAGCAAACCCGCCATCAATGCAAAATCTGGCTCAGGAACAGCTTCGTGCGCTCGTGCTGCGGGTTCTTGAAGAACTCGTTCGGCTCGTTCATTTCCACGATCTGGCCGGCATCCATGAAGATGACGCGGTTGGCGACCTGGCGGGCAAAGCCCATTTCATGGGTCACGCACAGCATGGTCATGCCTTCTTCAGCGAGGCTGACCATGGTGTCGAGCACCTCCTTCACCATTTCCGGATCCAGCGCCGAGGTCGGCTCGTCGAACAGCATGATCTTGGGGCTCATGCACAGCGAGCGGGCGATGGCGACGCGCTGCTGCTGGCCGCCGGAAAGCTGGCCGGGATATTTGAGCGCCTGCTCGGGGATCTTGACGCGCTTGAGATAGTGCATCGCCACTTCCTCCGCATCCTTCTTCGGCATCTTGCGCACCCAGATCGGCGCCAGAGTCAGATTCTCGAGGATGGTCAGGTGCGGAAACAGGTTGAAGTGCTGGAACACCATGCCGACATCACGGCGGATTTCATCGATCTTCTTGAGGTCGTTGGTCAGTTCGGTGCCATCGACGATGATGTTGCCCTTCTGGTGCTCTTCCAGCCGGTTGATGCAGCGGATCATGGTCGACTTGCCCGAGCCCGACGGCCCGCAGATGACCAGTCGCTCCCCGCGCGCCACCTTGATGTTGATGTCGCGCAGCACGTGGAAATCGCCATACCACTTGTTGACGCCGATCATCTCGACGGCGGTCTCGGTGTTGAGCGCGGTCGACTTCAGGGCTGCGGGCTTTGAGGCGGCGGCGGCAGTGGCCATGTGGGAGAACTCCTCTGGGTAACCGATGTTCTTGAGCGCTTTGGCGAATTTATCGTTTTTGACCTGCGGCAAGCTTGCCTTCGACCGAGATCGAATAGCGCGACATGCCCCAGCAACAGATGAAGTAGAAGATCGCCGCGAAGGCATAGCCTGTGGCGCGCGTGGTCGGCGTGGCCCATGTCGGGTCGATCATCGAGGCCTCCACCGCACGCATGAAGTCGAAGATGCCGACGACGGTGACGAGCGTGGTGTCCTTGAACAGGCCGATGAAGGTGTTGACGATGCCGGGGATCACGATGCGCAGCGCCTGCGGCAGCACGATCAGCCGCATCATCGAGCCGTAACCGAGGCCAAGCGACATCGCGCCCTCATACTGGCCCTTCGGGATCGCCTGCAATCCGCCGCGCACGACTTCCGCCATGTAGGCGGCGGCGAACAGCGCCACCCCGATCAGCGGACGCAGCAGCCTGTCCGGCGACCATTCCTGCGGCACGAACAGCGGCAGCATGGTATTGGCCATGAACAGCACGGTGATCAGCGGCACGCCGCGCACGAACTCGATGAAGATCACCGAAAACATCTTGATGATCGGAAGCTTGGACCGGCGACCGAGCGCAAGCGCGATCCCGAGGGGCAGCGAGAACACGATGCCGACCGCTGCGATCAGCAGAGTGACGAGAACCCCGCCCCACAGCCCGGTGTCGACCCGGGTCAAGCCGCCCGAACCGATCATGACGCCGCACAGCATCATGAACCCGATGATGCCATAGCGCAGCAGCGTCTCGGGCCGGCTGAAAATGCCCGTGTCGCCTTTCTTCAGCGCCGACCAATCGCCATATAGCGCCCAGACAGCCAGCGCGGCCGCGCTCACCATGTACCAGAACCATGACAGCGAGCCGCCATAGAGCAGCATCCAGGCCGTCACGGGAAGCACGGCGAAGAACAGCATCGCGCCGACGGATTTGAACGGCAGGCGCATCCACAGCATCCAGACCACGCCGATCGCGAACAGCGCGAACACCAGGTTGACGCGCCAGCGCTCTACTATCGGGTATGATCCGTAGATGAAGTACTGGTAGCGGTCGCCGACGAAGGCCCAGCAGGCCCCGATCTCGCGGCCGACCTTGTCCCTCAGGCACGCGTCACGATCCGAACCGGTCCAGACAGCATCGACGAGGTAGAACTTGATCAGCTCCGGCACCGTCGTCGCCACGAGGTAGATGCCGATGAGGGTCATGATCGTGTTGAGCGGCGAGGAGAACAGATTCTCCTTGACCCAATGCACGGCCCCTTTGGTGCCCGGAGGCGCCGGCTGCGCCGGCATGGCATCGTGCTGGACGTAAGCGAGATTGGACATGCTGGTTTCCCCGCTCAGCGCTCAACAAGAGCCATGCGGCTGTTGTAGTAATTCATGAAGGCCGACGTCAGCAGGCTGAACGTGAGATACACCGCCATGGTGATCGCGATCACTTCCAGCGCCTGCCCCGTCTGGTTCAGCACCGTGCCGGTGAACACCTGCACGAGATCGGGATAGCCGATGACCACCGCGAGCGAGGAGTTCTTAGTAAGATTGAGATAGTTCGACGTCAGCGGCGGGATGATCACGCGCATCGCCTGGGGAACCACCACCAGCCTCAAGGTCGAGCCGTGGCGGAGGCCAAGCGCTCCCGCTGCTTCTGTCTGGCCCTTCGAGACCGCCATGATGCCCGCCCGAACCACTTCGGCGATGAAGCCGGCCGTATAGGTCGTCAGCCCGATCAGCAGCGCGAAGAATTCCGGGAACACAGTCACGCCGCCGCGCACATTGAAGCCACGAAGCTCGGGGAAGTCGAACGTGACAGGCTTGCCGGAAACGAAATAGGCGAGGGTCGGCAGCAGGATCAGCGCCGCGATGGCGGTCAGCCCGACGGGATATTGCTTGCCCGTCGACTCCTGCTGCTTTTTTGCCCACATGTAGAAGAACAGCGTGCCAAAGATTCCGAGCAGGACCGCAAGGCCGATCAACCCCGCGCCGTCGCCGAAAACAGGTTGCGGCACAAACAGGCCGCGGTTGTTGAGCAGCATCCCCGCGCCCAGGTTGAGCGACTCGCGCGGGCCGGGCAGCGGCTTGAGCACGGCATTGTACCAGAAGAACAATTGCAGCAGCAGCGGCAGGTTGCGGATGATCTCGACATAGACCATCGCGATCTTCGAGATGATCCAGTTCTTCGAAAGGCGCGCCACCCCGACGACGAAGCCCAGGATCGTGGCGAGGACGATGCCGATCGACGCGACCAGCACCGTATTCAGCAAGCCGACCCAGAACGCCTGGCCATAGCTTGATGTCGCCGAATAGGGGATCAGCGTCTGGTTGATGTCGAAACCCGCGGTATTGCCCCAGAAACCGAGGCCTGAGGCGATCTTCTGGCGCTGCAGGTTTTCGACGACATTCGCGTAAGCCGTATAGATCAGGAAGACGACGATGCCGACCATGACGAGTTGGTAGAAATAGCCCCTGATCTTCGGATCATAGAGCAATGAGGCCTTGCCGGGTTCCGGCGCGCGTTCTGCTGTAGACACCTGTTTCGCCCCACTCCAGTTGCGTCGATCCGTTCAGCTTCAACTCAAGCTGGCGGATGCGCCGGTGCGCCTGATCCAATTCAAGCAGTATTCGTGCCGCGCTGCGAACCTTGCCGCAGCGCGACGGCTTTCATCAGCGGACGGGCGGCGCGTACTGCAGGCCGCCATTGGTCCACAGGCTGTTCTGGCCGCGCGCGATCTTGAGGCGCGAGCCCGAGCCGACATTGGTCTCGAAGATCTCGCCGAAATTGCCGACATGGCGGATGATGCGCACAGCCCAGTCATTGCTCAGGCCGGTGGCTTCGCCGAACTTGCCTTCGGAACCGAGCAAACGCTTGATTTCCGGATTGGTCGAATTCACCTGGGTCATCACGTTGGCCTTGGTGATGCCGAACTCCTCGGCGTTCAGCATGGCGTAGTGGGTCCACTTGATGATGTCGAACCACTGGTCATCGCCATGACGGACCACAGGCGCAAGGGGCTCCTTCGAGATGATCTCCGGCAGGATGATGTGCTGGTCCATGTCGGCGAGGCGCAGGCGCTCGGCATAGAGGCCCGAAGCGTCGGTCGTGAACGCGTCGCAACGGCCGCTCTCATAGGCCTTCACCGTCTCGTCATTCGTGGCGAAGGTCACCACTTCGTACTTCATGTTGTTCTTGCGGAAGAAGTCGGCGACGTTCAATTCCGTCGTGGTGCCCTGCTGGGTGCAGACGGATGCGCCTTCGAGCTTCAGCGCGGACGTGACGTTGAGCTTCTTGCGGACCATGAAGCCCTGGCCGTCATAATAGTTGACCGGGCCGAAGTTCAGGCCGAGCGAGGTGTCGCGCGACATCGTCCACGTGGAATTGCGGGCCAGAAGATCGACCTCGCCGCTTTGCAGCGCGGTGAAGCGGTCCTTCGACGACAGCGGGATGAACTTCACCTTCTTCGGGTCATCGAAAATCGCGGCGGAAAGCGCCCGGCAGAAGTCGGCGTCAAGTCCGGTCCAGTTGCCTTGTGCGTCCGGCAGGGCAAACCCGGCAAGCCCGGTGCCGACGCCGCACTGCAGAACGCCGCGCGCCTTGACCTGCGCCAGAGTGTTGGCTGGAGTCTGAGCCTCGGCCGCGCCTACGGCGAAAAAAGCCGCTGCGCCCGCGACAGCGGTTGCAATTATTCTCTTCATGATGACGCCCTTCCCTCGGTCCAGTTGATCCAGACCATTCAATTTTGTGATGCTGGCTCATTGTTTCGGGCTTAGCAACCCGCCCCAGCCTAAAAAAAAGGCGTCCGGTGGTGCCGGACGCCTCAATTGTGTCAATTCATGGATCAGCGGATCGGCGGGGCGTATTGCAGGCCGCCGTTGGTCCAGAGGGCATTCTGGCCACGCCCGATCTTGAGACGCGAGCCGGCGCCGACGTTGCGCTCGAAGGACTCGCCGTAGTTGCCGACATGCTTGACGATGCGGGCAGCCCAGTCGTTCGGCAAGCCCATGGCTTCGCCGAGCTTGCCTTCGGTGCCGAGCATGCGCTTGATCTCGGGGTTGGCCGAGGTCATCATCTGGGCGACATTTGCCTTGGTCACGCCGAGTTCTTCGGCATTGATCATGGCATAATGCGTCCAGCGCACGATGTCAGCCCACTGGCTGTCGCCGTGACGGACGGCAGAACCGAGCGGTTCCTTGGAGATGATTTCCGGCAGCACGATGTGCTCGTCGGCGTTGGCGAGCTTGAGGCGCTCTGCATAGAGGCCCGAGGCGTCGGTCGTGAAGGCGTCGCAGCGACCGGCTTCATAGGCCTTGATCGTCTCGTCTGCCGTGGCGAAGGTCACGACGTCGTACTTCAGTTTGTTGGCGCGGAAGAAGTCGGCGAGGTTGAGTTCGGTCGTGGTGCCCTGCTGGGTGCAGACCGAGGCGCCGTCGAGCTTGAGCGCAGAAGCCACGTTCAGCTTCTTGCGGACCATGAAACCCTGGCCGTCGTAATAGTTCACAGCCGGGAAATCGAGGCCAAGAGAGGTGTCGCGCGACAGGGTCCAGGTCGAGTTGCGGGCAAGCAGGTCGACTTCGCCGGACTGGAGCGCGGTGAACCGGTCCTTTGACGACAGCGGGATGAACTTGACCTTGTTCGGATCGTCAAAAATGGCAGCCGCGATTGCACGGCAATAGTCGACGTCGAGGCCGGACCAGTTGCCGGCCGCATCCGGAACGCCGAAACCGGCGAGGCCCGTGTTGGCGCCGCAGTTCAGAACGCCGCGCGCCTTGACCTGGTCGAGTGTGGAGCGCGGCGCCTGGGCCGAAGCCGCCGTCACCGTCAGCGCAAGCGCTGCACCGGCCAAAAGGCCGGTCATCGTTGTCTTCATCTGTTCTTCTCCCATGTTGTCCGGCCGGGTTTCCCGACGCCGGTCTTGCATTTGTCGTCAACACATCAGGAAGCATGCAAAAAACGCAATGCTGCATCCAGCTTTCGGATGATGGCAACTGCCAGACTGCCGGACATCCGTCAAGCGCGCCTGACCGTAGCAACCAAGGCCGCCCTTGGCTTATGTCGCGATTGCAGGCCAGTTTGACCTTCGCGTCAAGCGCCGCCACAGTGAAGGCCCACCTGATTTGATCACAAAGAAGCCCGTCCATGAAGAAAGTTTCGCTCGAAGGCCTCAAGCGCTTCCGTGAACGCACGCGCATTGTTCTCGCGGGCCGCGATCCGGAGGACAGCTACGGCTTCGTCAATACGCCGATCGTGCGCGGCTCGACCGTGGTTTACCAGTCGCTTGACGCCTTTCTGGCCCGCAAATCGCGCTACATGTACGGCACCATGGGAAATCCGACCCTGGATGCGCTGGAATTGGCCTGCAACGCGATGGAGGGCGGCGCCGGCGTCGTGGTCTGCCCGTCCGGCCTTCTTGCGTGCACATTGCCGCTGCTGGCCACGCTGTCCGCCGGCGATCACATGCTGGTGACCGACAGCGTCTATCGCCCGACCCGCAATTTCAGCGAAGGCATGCTGAGGCGCATGGGCGTCGAGATCAGCTATTATGACCCGCTGATCGGCAAGGAAATCGAGGCGCTGTTCAAGCCCAACACCAAGGTCGTGTTCACCGAAGCGCCCGGCTCGCAAACCTTCGAAATGCAGGACATTCCGGCAATCTCGAAGGTCGCGCACAAGCACGGCGCGCTCGTCATCATGGACAACACCTGGGCCACTCCGGTTTACTTCGACAGCCACAAGGCCGGCGTCGATCTTTCGATCCAGGCCGGCACGAAATATTATGCCGGCCATTCCGACGTGCTGATCGGCACGGTCTCGGCCCGCACGCCGGAACTCTACAAGCTGATCCGCACCGCCTGGGAGCAACTCGGGGTCATCGTCGCGCCAGAGGATGCGTTCCTCACGCTGCGCGGCATCCGCACCATGCCGTTGCGCCTCAAGGAGCAGGAAAAGGCCGGGATCGAAATCGCCCAATGGCTGCAGACGCGGCCCGAAGTCAGGCAGGTGCTGCACCCTGCCCTCACGGATGATCCGGGCCACACGATCTGGAAGCGCGATTTCACCGGCGCATCGTCGCTGTTCTCGATCGTGCTCAACCCCGTGCCGCACAAGGCGCTGGCCGCCATGGTCGATCACCTGTCGCTGTTCGGCATGGGCGCGTCGTGGGGTGGCTATGAAAGCCTTGTCCTGCCCTTCGACTGCGCCGCCTACCGCAGCGTGACGAAGTGGGAACCAGGCGGGCCTTGCGTCCGCATCCACATCGGCCTCGAGGATGTCGAGGACCTGAAGGAGGATCTCGACGCTGGCTTCAAGCGCATGACGGCGGCGAGTTGAGCCGGACGCGTCATTGCGAGTGCAACGCAAAAAGCCGCTCGCATCGGCCGTGATTTGGGGTTGCTTCTCTTCAAATCACCGTAAAGGTCATGGCACCAGCCACGCCGCTTCGCCACCCGTCACGTCGAACCGCGCGCGCCTGTGCCCGGCATGGGCGAGGTAGAGCCATTCCAGCGTCTCGACCTGGATCACGACGGTGCCGAAGTTGTTGCGCCCCGCCGCGATCTCGGCGTCCGCCGACGGCAAGGAGAACGCGCCGCCCTCGCCGAGCGGCATTCCTGGCGCCGGCGCCGTGCCGTAGCAGATGCGGCTGAACGGGCGTGATGCTTCCCACGCCGCGTCCGCGACCGCGTCATCGGTGTGAAGCGTCGCCACACCTTCGATCCTGATCTGGATTTTCGAACCAACGTCGTAGCCCGTCAACGAGATGCGCGGATCGCTGGCGAGTTCGGCGAATTTGTCGGTGCGCCGGTCGGTGTTGAAACGCAAGGCGCCAGCGGCGACATCGCAGCCGCGCAGGATCACCACCCGCGCTCTTGGCCGCCCGTCGAGCCCCATGCTGGCAACCATCGGTGCATGAAATGCTGAACGACGGTCGGCCACGCCGCGAGCAAGCAGCGCCCAGGCATGGGCGCGGGTCTCGGTGAGATCGTTATAAAATGACGGGATCAACTGGTCTGGCATGGCGCTTGGGTTGAGGTTTTGCAGACTGGCACTCCTCTTTCGACGAGTTCAGCATCAGGAATTCGGATGACGGGCTCGGGACTTGGACCGCGCGTACTCACGCCATCAGATCCGCATCCAGGTCATGGCGGCACCAACAATCCCCGTCCTGAACCTGTCGAAGGATGAACTCCAGCGGGCACTTTCTCCAGACACTGGCGACCCCAGCAGGATTCGAACCTGCGACCCACAGCTTAGAAGGCTGTTGCTCTATCCTGCTGAGCTATGGGGTCTGAACCGATGCTCCTGAGCCTACAGACCATGCCCGACTCCGGGAGCATGGTCCACTGCTCAATGCGTCCATTGTCCGACGCGCGAGAACTTGAAATTGTCGGAGTAGGACATGCCCTTGCGCGGCTTGGCCTCCGCTTGGCTCTCGACGCGATAGGGAATGCCGTTGCGCGCGGCATAGGCGACGGCTTCCTCGGCGCTGTCGAACCAGAGCTTGAGTTGGCTTTTCATGTCGCCCGACGATGTCCAGCCCATCAGCGGCTCCACCTCGCGGGCCGTTTCGGCGTCATATTCGAGAAGCCACCGCGTCTTGGCGGCGCCCGATTGCATGGCCGTCTTGGCGGGGCAGTAGATCCGTGCGGTCATGGCAATTGTGCTCTTGATCCGGACTTCTGGTTGGGAAACTCGGTCGATGGTCGGGGTACTAGGATTCGAACCTAGGACCTCAAGTACCCAAAACTCGCGCGCTACCAGACTGCGCCACACCCCGAAACATCGACAGAGAACGACGGGTTAGCACTTGCATCGACGCGCGGCAAGCATGTCGAAACAGTTTTTGCGAGGGGCAGCGTCAACGCGGCTTGAACAGCCCATGCTCGACCTTGTCGCCCGCCTTCAGGCCGATCTTCGCTGCGATTCCGCCATTGATTTCCAGCACGCCCAACACCGGCTCGCCGGATGGAACCGTGCGGGTCGACAACGGCTCGGTCTGTTCGGCGACGCGCGCGACGGTTCCGTCAGCCCGGATGAACGCCATGTCGAGCGAAATGTATGTGTTCTGCATCCACATCGCGACCGGCTCCACCCGCTCGAAATCGAACAGCATGCCGCGATCCGCCGGCATGAAGCGCCGGAACATAAGACCTCGCGCGCGCTGGTCGGGCGTGCGCATGACCTCGACCTGAAACACATGACGGCCGGATGACGTCACCAGCGTGAGTTGCTCCAGCGCCTGCGCGGCCGCGGATGATGCACCTGCGATGGTAATCAGCCAAAGCGCCGCGAGAGCTGTGAGCAGGCGGAAGCGGCGTTGCGGCGCAAGGCTCATCTCAACTGACCGGCGGCCCATTCGATGTGCCGTCAAGCCGCACTTCAGCGGCCATCTGCCCTTTTGGTCCGTCCCCGAAGCGCACGAACACGAACTGCCCGGGGATCAGTTCCTGGATGCCGAAGCGGCGCAGGACTTCCATATGGACGAAGATGTCGGGCTGCCCCTCGCCGCGCGTGACGAAGCCGAAGCCGCGCAGCCGGTTGAACCACTTCACCATCACCCGCTCGTAGCCGCTGGATGCCGTGACCTGCACATGGGTGCGCGGCGGCGGCAGTTCGGCCGGGTGCAGCGCTGTCGAGTTATCCACCGAAATCACCCGGACCGCCTGCAGTCCCTTCTGCCGGGGCACGGCTTCCACGACGACGCGCGAGCCCTCCGACACCGTGCCAAAGCCGTCGCGCTTGAGGATCGTCACGTGAAGCAGGATGTCGGCCCCGCCGATATCCGGCACGAGGAAGCCGAAGCCCTTGGCCACATCGAACCATTTGACCCGGCCGCCGACCTCGATGCCGTGCTCCACCTGCGGCTGGCCTAGCCGTTCCGACGCCTCGGACTGGCCCACGCCCAACTCACCCAGAGATTTGGTGTCTCGCTCGTCGATCATCGACTGCCGCCCCAATGCACAACGCGATTCGTTGAGAAACGATAGCATCGATGTGCCGTGCGCACATACATCGCCACAACCAAGCTGCACCTGTTTTCGCGCATCACTCAACCATGAGAAGTGGCTCGAGAACATCACCGATATCGCCGCGCACCACGAGGTCGGCGATCCCATCAAAGTCCGTTGGTTCGCGGTTGACGAGGACCAGCGTCGCACCGGCCCGCTTGGCGATCAATGGCAGAGTTGCCGCCGGATAAACCACCAGTGACGAGCCGATGGCCAGAAAGACGTCGCAGGCCTCGGTCAGTTGCTGCGCACGGCGCAAGTGATCCTGCGGCATGGCCTGTCCGAAGCTGACGGTTGCGCTTTTGACGATGCCGTCGCAGCGAAAGCAGGCCGGCAATTCGGCGCGCGCCTCGAAAGCCTCCCGGATCGGCATCAACTCATGCCGTTGTCCACAGGAAAGGCATGCTGCGTAGGTTCCGTTGCCGTGCAACTCGATCACCTGGGCCGCCTCGACCCCTGATGCCTGATGCAGGCCATCGATATTCTGGGTGATGATGGCCGGCATCCGCCCTGCCCGCACCAGGTGCGCCAGCGCCTTGTGGCCACGGCCAGGCTCGGCTCCGGCAAATTCGTCATCCATGGCAAACTTGCGGCGCCAGGCTTCCGCGCGCGCGACCGTGCTCGAGGTGAAGGCGCGAAAATCGATCGGCTTGTTGCGCATCCATGGGCTGCCCGGCGAGCGGAAGTCCGGCACGCCGCACTCCGTCGAGATGCCCGCGCCGGTAAACGCCACGACATTGCTCGCCCGCGCCACGAGGTCGCGAAGGGTCGTGATGTCACTGGCAAGATCGCTGTTCGTCATGGTCATCGGCGGCATGCCCCCAGCGCTTAACTGGAGGTGTCTTTTCAAAACGCAAGAGTGTCGCTCGAATCGCAAGCGATCCGCCGTGATGACAAGGCCAGGGACGGCCAAACGCCGACCTTGCGGTTTTGCCGCCCTTGGCTTTGAGTGCGGACATGAACGCCCCTCGCCTCAACCCGTTGTTGCTTGACACCGGCACGCCGCCGATCCCCGCAGCGAAAAGCTGGCTTGCCGCCTACGACGGCAGGCACGGCCCGGCCATCGACCTGTCGCAGGCCGCGCCCGGCAGCGCCCCGCCGGCGGAGTTGCTTGGCCTTGCCGCCGAGGTTGCAGGGTCGGCCGATGCTGCCCGCTATGGCCCGATCCACGGCGACATCGCACTCAGGCAGGCTTTCGCTGCGGACCTTGCGGCGACCTATGGTGCAGCGCTGGAGCCCGGCAACATCGCCATCACGGCAGGGTGCAACCAGGCTTTCGTCACCATCGCCATGGCGCTGGCCAAGGCTGGCGACGCCATCATCGTGCCGACCCCATGGTACTTCAACCACGAGATGACATTGAACATGCTCGGCATCGAGGCGCGGGCCCTCGTCGCACGCGCTGATGCCGGCTTCGTGCCGGACGTGGCCGCAGCGCGCACGCTGATCGATGCCAGGGTCAAGGCCATCGTGCTGGTCACGCCCAACAATCCGACTGGCGCGGTCTATCCGCCAGCGGTGATCGCAGCCTTCGCCGAACTTTGCCGCGAAGCCGGGATCATGCTGGTGCTGGATGAAACCTACCGCGATTTCCTGCCTGGCGGCTCTAGCCAGCCTCATGAGCTCTTTCAGGAGGCTGGCTGGCAGCGGACCGTCATCCAGCTTTACAGCTTTTCGAAAAGCTACGCCGTGCCCGGCTGGCGGCTTGGGGCGATCGTCGCGGGCGAGGCGGCGCTGCGCGAGATCGGCAAGGCGCTCGACTGCATCCAGATCTGCCCCGCCCGCCCCGGCCAGCAGGCTGTCGCCTGGGGCATCGAAGCGCTGCGTGGCTGGCGCGAGGCCAACCGCGCCGACATCAACGCCCGTGCCGCCGCATTCCGCCAGGCGATGAGCGGACTCAATGGCTGGTCGGTCGATCAGGCCGGGGCCTATTTCGCCTATGTCCGCCACCCGTTCGCGGGTGTGCCGGCGGCCCAGGTGGCCGAGATGCTGGCGCGGCGGTGGGGCGTGCTCGCCCTGCCCGGCTCCTATTTCGGGCCAGGCCAGGACACGCATTTGCGCATGGCCTTCGCCAATGTCACAACGCCAGCGATTGCCGATGCGGTTGCGCGTCTGGCGTTGACGGGCCGTGGCTGACAGCGGCGCAGCGAACCGGAGACAGACGAGATGATGATCGGAATGGTCGGCCTCGGCCGCATGGGCGCGAATCTCGTGCGCCGCCTGATGCGGGAAGGTCATGGCGCGGTGGTGTTTGACCGTGATCCCAAGCCGGGCGCCGCGCTGGCGGCAGAAGGCGCGGCAGCGGTTGAATCGCTCGCGGCACTGGTCGCGGCCTTGGCGGCGCCGCGCACGGTCTGGGTCATGCTGCCCGCCGGTGCCGCCACCGAGGCGGCCATCGACGAATTGTCAGGCCTGCTTGGCAGCGGCGACACGATCATCGACGGCGGCAACACGTTCTGGAAAGACGACATCCGCCGCGCGGCGACACTTCGGGAAAGGGGCATCGCCTATCTCGACATCGGCACCAGCGGCGGCGTCCACGGGCTTGAACGCGGCTACTGCCTGATGATCGGCGGCGACAAGGCCACCGTCGACCGGCTCGATCCGGTCTTCAAGGCCCTCGCTCCCGGCCTTGGCGAGATCGAGCGGACACCGGGCCGCGAGATGCGAGACCCGAGGCCGGAGCTTGGCTACATCCATGCCGGGCCGGTCGGTGCAGGCCATTTCGTCAAGATGATCCACAACGGCATCGAATACGGAATGATGCAGGCTTTCGGCGAAGGCTTCGACATCATGCGCAATGTCGGCAGCGCGGCCATGCCGGAAGAATACAGGCTGAAGCTCAACGTTGCGGACATTGCCGAGACCTGGCGTCGCGGCAGCGTGGTGACGTCATGGTTGCTGGACCTGACGGCGCAGGCCATGGCCGAGGATGAGAACCTCGACGCCTACTCCGGCCATGTCGAGGATTCGGGCGAGGGCCGCTGGACCGTGCAGGCCGCCGTCGAGACAGCGACGCCGGCGGAAGTGCTGACCAGCGCGCTTTACGCCCGCTTTCGCTCCCGCAAGAGCCATACCTTCGCTGAGAAGGTGCTGAGCGCCATGCGCAAGGGTTTCGGCGGCCATGTCGAGGCCAAAAAGCCGGACGCTGCGAAATGACCGTCATCGTCGTGATGGGTGTCGCCTCTTCGGGCAAGACCACGATAGCAGCCGGACTGGCGAAGGAACTCGGCTGGCCCTTCCGCGACGCAGACAGCTTTCACCCGCCCGCGAACGTCGCCAAGATGTCGGCAGGCATTCCGCTCGAGGATGCCGACCGCTGGCCCTGGCTCGACGCCATCGTTGCCTGGATGAACCAATGCCATGACATCGGCGAAGATGCGGTCGTCACCTGCTCGGCCTTGAAGCGCGGCTACCGCGACCGGCTGCGCACGTCGCGCGCCACCATCAGGCTGGTGCATCTTTCGGGTACGAAAGCGTTGCTTGCCGCACGTATTGCCGCCCGCAAGGCGCATTTCATGCCGCCGGCATTGCTGGACAGCCAGTTCGCCACGCTTGAGCTTCCCGAACCGGACGAAGAAGCCCTGACGATCAGCGTCGCCAAGAACCCGAAGGCAATACTGGCCGAACTGGTCCGCACGTTCAGGTGAATGGCGCCGTCGGCGCGAGCGCAGCGAGACACGACAGATCCGACACGGCGCACCCAAACCCGCCAGTTCTTCCCCTGGGCCGCATCCAGAGCGTGCCTGGCCATGTTCCCAGTGACGATAAATGCTTCCTTAACCACGTCCGTTAGGCCTCCGCTTACCGTGATCGCCGAGGGTGATGGCGTGCGAACAGCGCTGCATGGCGATGTGTCGCGCGACAAGCTGCCCGCTGGCGGCAACAGCCTGATCACGGTGTATCGCGTCCATGTCGAAGCTTATTTGCGTTGTTGCTGCATTTGCAGGCCCCTTGGCGGCGGCCGGGCTGTCGAGCACCACGACGTTTGCGCAGTCCGCCCAGCAAGGCCAGTGGCAGATGACGGTCGGCGCAGGCGTGCGCATGCAACCGTCATATGAAGGTTCCGACCGCTTCTCGATCGCCTTTCGCCCGATCATCAGTTTCGGCCGTGCAGGTGCGGTTCGCTGGTGGTCCGCCGAGGATGACGCGATCAGCATCGGTCTGGTCAATGGCGGCAACTGGCGTGCCGGCGTCGGCGCGGCCATCGTGCCATCTCGTTCCGGCAAGGATCAGCGCCGTCTGAACGGCCTCGAGAAAATTCCTTTCGGCGTCGAGATCGGCGGCTTCGGCGAGTATTACCCGACACAGTGGCTGCGTGCCCGGGCTGACCTTCGGCAGGCGATCCGTGGCCACCAGGGCCTTGTCGGCGAACTCAAGCTCGACGCCTTCACCGACCCGAACGCGCAGTGGTCCTTCGGCGCGGGTCCACGCCTCACCGTTGTCAACACGCGCTATGTCGACAGCTATTTCTCGGTCAGCCCGGCGGAAGCGGCAGCCTCGGGCTATCCCGTGTATCAAGGCAAGGGCGGCGTCCACAGCGTCGGCGCGCTCGCCCAAGCGAGCTATCGCTGGACACCCGCCGTCAAGTCGACCGCTTATGTGAAGTACGACTATCTGACCGGCGGCGCTTCGAAGGCTCCGGTAGTCGTCAGCCCGCTCGGCTCGCGCCACCAGCTTGAACTCGGCTTCTCGACGTCATGGTCGTTCGACCTCAGCCGTTGAGATGCCTGTAGCCGACAAGGCTCTCCAGTGCGCGCGAGGCCCGCATCACCAGTTGGTCCTTGCGGGCCGGCCCGACGATCTGCAACCCGACCGGCAGCCCGCGCGCCGTCTTGCCGACCGGCACTGACGCAGCCGGCTGGCCCGTCAGGTTGAACGGGTAGGTGTAGGGCGACCAGTTCACCCAGTCCGTCCCGAACGAGCCATCTTCCGGCGTGTCGTGCCCGGCCTCGATCGCGGGGATCGGCATGGTCGGCGTCAGCAGCAGGTCATGGCGCTCGTGAAAGCGCCGCATCGCCTCGGCGATCAGCGCGCGTGTCTGGAAGGCCGCGACCAGGTCGGGCGCGGAATGGCCAAGGCCCAGCACGCCAGCCTTGACGAACCCCGGATCCTGCTCGCCCCGCCGTTCCAAAGGCAACACGGTCAGGAGCGAACCCGCCCCCGACTGCCACATCATGTCGGCAGCGCCGCGCGCGTCAGCGTAGGCGAAGCCCGGATCGGCTTCCTCGACGCTCGCCCCGAGTTGCTCGAACAACCGCGCGGCATCAGCGCAGATGCGCTCGACCTCCGGATCAAGCCCCTCCACAAAGCCCATGCGCGGCGACCACCCGATGCGCAGCCCGCGCACCCCGTCATGCAGCGCAATCCGGAAATCCGGCGGCACGGTGTTCCACGCCAGCATGTCACGCTCGTCAGGTTGCGACAGCACGTTGAGCATCAGGGCCGCATCGCCGACCGTCCGCGTCATCGGACCAAGGTGCGCGAGAATGCCGAACGGTGAGGCCGGATAGGCCGGCACGCGCCCGAAGCTTGGCTTCAACCCGAAAACACCCGAGAAACTCGCCGGGATGCGCACCGAGCCGAGCCCGTCGGTTCCCAGGTGCAGATGCCCGATGCCGAGCGCGGCCAGAACCGCCGCCCCGGCCGACGAACCGCCAGTGGTGCGCGACGGATCATGCGGGTTGCGCGTGATCCCCGTGAGCGGGCTGTCGCCGACGCCTTTCCAGCCAAGCTCCGGCATAGTGGTCTGGCACAGGATGACCGCGCCCGCCCGCTCGAGGCTGGCGACCGCCGGGCTGTCGTAGCTCATCGGCGCGCCCGACGGCAGCTTCGAGCCGCGCCGCATCGGCCAGCCGTTCTTCATCACGTTGGACTTGACCGACGTCACGACGCCGTCGATCGCCCCGCAAGGCTCGCCCCTGATCCAGCGCGCTTCCGACGCCCGTGCCTGATCGAACGCGGCGTCGCGATCTTCGTGCGAGACGGGATTGAGTGTGCCAGTGATCGCATCGAGCCGCCTGTACGCGTCGGTCAGCACCTCGACCGGCGACACGGCCCGGCGCGCATAGGCCTGTAGCAGCATCGCCGCATCGCCGGAATGATCCCAACTCGTTGCCATCACCGCGCCCCCAGCCAATCCGCAAGATTTTGGCGCTGTTCGGCGCTCATGTGCAAGCCCAGCTTGGAGCGACGCCAGAGAATGTCCTCGGCGTTGCGCGCCCATTCATGTGTCATCAGGTGACGGACTTCCGCTTCGCTCAGGCCGGAGCCGAAATCGGCGCCAAGCTCCTCGCGGCTTTGCGCCTCGCCGAGGATGGTCCTGGCGTCCAGCCCGTAGGCCCGCGCCATGCGCAGCGCTTCCCGCGCGCTCAGGAAAGGGTGCGTGCCCTGCAGATCAGCGGCAAGCGCCTCGGTGCCGCCCCGCGCATAGCCCCCGCCGGGCAGAGGCTCCTTTGCCGTCCAGCCAGCCTTGGCGGCGTTGCCATGCGGCAAGTGCTTCTCCAACCGCTCCAGCGCCTCTTCGGACAGGCGGCGATAGGTCGTTATCTTGCCGCCGAAGATCGAGAGCAGCGGCGGCTGGCCATCTTGCGCCTCCATCTCGAAGACGTAGTCGCGCGTCGCGGCCTTGGCCTCGCTAGCGCCGTCGTCGTAGAGCGGGCGCACGCCCGAATAGGTCCAGACCACGTCATCGGGCACGATCGGCTTGGCGAAATAATCGGACGCCGCCGCGCATAGATAGTCAGTCTCCTCCGGCGTGGTCGCGACCTTGGCCGGGTCGCCCGAATAGTCGCGGTCGGTCGTGCCGATCAGCGTGAAATCCTGCTCGTAGGGGATGGCGAAGATGATCCGCCCGTCGGCATTCTGGAAGATGTAGGCCTTGTTATGGTCGAACAGCTTTCGCACGATGATGTGCGAGCCCTGCACCTGCCTGACGCGCGCCTTCGAGTTCGATCGCAGCGCGCCCGACAGCACATCCGCGACCCAGGGCCCTGCAGCATTGACCAACGCTCGCGCCCTGATCACCTGTTGCGCGCCGGTGATTGTATCCTCGCTGGTGACCGCCCACAGGCCATTCTCGCGCAGCGCGGACATGACCCTGCTGCGCGTCTTGATCATCGCACCGCGCGCGGCGGCATCACGGGCATTCAGCGCCACCAGCCTGGCGTCGTCTACCCAACAATCGGAGTATTCGAAGCCGCGCCTGAAAAGGCCGGGTTTCAGCGGCTTGCCGGCCGCATCATTGCCAAGATCGATGGTTTTCGTCGCAGGCAAGAGTTTGCGCCCGCCGATATGGTCATAAAGAAACAGCCCGAGCCTGAGCAGCCAGGCCGGACGCAGACCCTTGTGATGCGGCAGCACGAAGCGCAGCGGGCGGATGATGTGCGGCGCGATGGCCCAGAGCCGCTCGCGCTCGATCAATGCTTCGCGCACCAGCCGAAACTCATAGTATTCGAGATAGCGCAATCCGCCATGGATCAGCTTGGTGGACCATGACGAGGTGCCGCTGGCGAGGTCGTTCATCTCGCTGAGGTGCACCGAGAGGCCCCGCCCTGCGGCGTCACGCGCGATGCCGCAGCCGTTGATGCCGCCGCCGATGATCGCAAGGTCGTAGATGTCTGGCATTTCGGGAACCCTCGCCATCATTCATGGCCGCGAAATCCGGGCACCGCAACACCTGCAACCAGTTGAAACGCGGGCGAAGCCGATCTATTGTTCACATATGAACGACAAGAGCCTCACCAAAGCGGGCTCCAAGGGAGGACATGATGAAGAAAATGTTTCTTGCGGCTGCGATGCTCGGGCTATGCGCCAGCCCCGCCCTCGCCGATCCGGTCGGCACCTGGCTGCGTGAGAACGGCGAATCGCGCATCCGCGTCGCCAAGTGCGGTGATGCCCTTTGCGGCACCGTTTCGTGGCTGAAGGACCCGGCGACAGCCAAGTCGAAGATCGGCCAGCGCGTGATCTTCGACATGAAGCCGAACGGCGCGAACGCATGGGCCGGCCAGGCCTTCAATCCTGAGGACGGCAAGAATTACACCGGCAAGATGAACCTGTCGGGCTCGACGCTTACGACGGCAGGCTGCGTCGCCGGCGGCTTCATTTGCCGTTCGGTGAGCTGGTCTCGCGTCAACTGACGCCGCGCCGTCTTTCTCGGGTGTAACGCCGGGGCTTTTTTCCGCGTCTGAGATGGTCGGGCCAAACCCGCCCATCTCGGAGCGGCTTCAACGCGTCGCCGTCTGTCCGAACAGCACTGCGCGCACGGCAGGGTCCTGCATGTTGGAGGTGTTGCGCAACTCCCCTGCGACGGCGAGGCCGCGTTCCACCGCAGGGCGCGCCAAGAGCGCGGCGAGCCAGCGCTTGACGTGCGGAAAATCCTCGATGCTCTGGCTCTGCCGCTCCCACAGCTTGGCCCAACCGACCATGGCCATGTCAGCGATGGAGTAGTCGCCGGCGACGAACTCGCGATCCGCAAGGCGCTTGTTCAGCACGCCATAGAGGCGGTTGGTCTCTTTCACGTAGCGCTCGATCGCGTAGGGAATCTTCTCGGGCGCGTAGAGGCTGAAATGATGGTTCTGCCCCAGCATCGGGCCAAAGCCGCCCATCTGCCACATCAGCCATTGCTCGACCTCGACGCGGCCGCGCTCATCGGGCGGATAGAACTTGCCCGTCTTGCGGCCAAGATATTGCAGGATCGCGCCTGACTCGAACACCGAGATCGGCTTGCCGTCCGGGCCATCGGGATCGATGATCGCCGGCATGCGGTTGTTTGGTGAAAACGCCAGGAACTCCGGCTTGAACTGGTCTCCTGCAGAGATGTTCACAGGAATGACATTGTAGGGCAGTCCCATCTCTTCGAGCGCGATGGAGATTTTCCAGCCGTTCGGCGTTGGCCAGTAATACAGATCAATGGGGTTGGACGGCGCGGCGGCCATGGCATTCTCCGGTCAGTTCAATGCGGCGATCGCTGGAAGCTAGTCGCTGCGCGCGCGTTTGGCGACTGCGCTTTGCAGCGGGTCGGCATGAAAGCCGCACAATCATTTCAGTTGCAGTTCACATCTGCGCGAATACACACTTGAGTGGCGGCATTACGCCGCTGTCGGCCGCCGAGCCTGGGGCTGAACGATTTTTCGGAAGGAACAACGATGACGATCCGCTTTGCAGCCGCGCTTGCAGGCCTGGCCTTTGCCGCCACTGGCGCCTTTGCCCAGACGGCTGCGCCGACAAACCCGCTGCAGCCGCGCGTCGTGCGCCCCGCGCCCGCAGCAGCGCCCGCCCAGGCAGCGCCAGCCGCTGCGGCCCCGGCGCAGGCTGCACCCGCAAAGCCGGCCCGCCAGCGCTCCGCCGCCCAGCTTGCCAATGATGACCGCATGCGCAAATGCGGCGCCGAGTGGCGCGCCAACAAGGCTGTCCTGAGCACGCAGGGTCAGACCTGGCGCAAATACAATGTCGAGTGCCGCGCCCGCCTGAAGGCCGCCGGTCAGTAATCTTTAACGACCTGACAACTTCATCCTCGGACTTGTTCCGAGGACTCACGTCTTTAATGAGCGTGTAAAGGCGTGGATCCTCGCGACAAGCGCGAGGATGACGGCTGATATTCAAAATTTCACCGCTGCCCATCCCATTTGGTGATCGCGGCCGCTTCAAGACCGCCCATGCGCGCATGCGGACGGCCGCCGGTCGACATGCACAGCGCAAACAGGATTTCATCCGGGCGCGGCGCATCCGGCACCGCGCAGGTGATCGCATCGAAATGCGAGCGCACGTAGGCGGCGTCCTTGTGGTGGATCGGCAGATCGATGGCTATGCCCATCGCCGCCACCTTGGCCGCGGACGGCACGATCGCCAGCGCCTGCCCGATCAGTTCGCGCATGGCGTAGCCGCCCGGTACATGCCACAGCGCGCCATGCTCCATTTCGCCATTGACGCCAACGATGGAGCCCTTGCCATAGGCTTCCACGTCGCCCGGCTTAATGCCCATCGCGGTGCAGAGCCGCTTCGAGCATTCCAGCCCGAGCGGCTTCAACTCATCCATGAACCATTGCAGATCTGGTTCATAGCGGCCGGCAAAGGGATTGTGGATGATCGCCGCCACCCAGCCCTTCCGAACGGGTTTCGCGAGCGGAGGCCCGCCGTCATGCTGGATGTCCTCGACATATGTAACGATTTTGCGAATCCTGACGGCCATCAGTGCGGCTTTCCCTGAAGTTGCAGCATGGGTCCGAGCGTGAAGGTCTGTCCTTGCAGCGCCAGCGCGGCGTCGATGATCAACCCGCGGATGCGAAAACCCTGGGCCACGTCAAGCCCGAGGCGGAGCGCTGCGGCGATCTCGTCCGCGGACAGTGCCGGCACCGACACCGTGACGAGGCGCATGCCGAGGTCGTTGTCGGGATCAAGCTCGAAAGCCGGCCTGCGCACGATGTCCGGCCGGTCGAGATTGACCGCGTTAGCGATCAGCGTCGCGGCGGCATCCGCCACGGCGGCATTGGCCGCCAGCACCGTGACGCTGTCCGAAATGCCGAGCGAGAAGGACCGGCCGCGCGCGCCAGAGCTGGCGATGCCCCGCACCGGATCGGCTGCCGACAACTCGATCACGCCATTTCGCTGCGGTATGGCCGTTTGCGAGAAGTCACCCATCATGCCGACGCTGAGCGACTGGCCGTCCGTCAGGTGCACCGCAATGTCGCCGCCATCGTTGACGAAGGCCTTGTCCAGTTCTGCCGCAGCAATCATCACGTCGATCAGTTCGTCGGCCACTGCCCCCGCCACCGCCGCCATCGGGGTCAGGAAATGCTCCGGAAACAGCGCGCAGGCGCGGGTCATCCGCAAACCGACCTTGGTCGCCGCAAACGGACTGTCGGACATGGGCAGCCTGAGTTCATCAAGTTCGCCGGTCAGTTCGGCGAGCATGGTCTGGAAACGGTGTGTCGCCGCATCCCGGGCGCGCGCAATCTGCGCTGCCGGTCCCCATGCCTTCAGCACGACGTCGATCGGGCCGTGCTGCAGATGCAGTCGCCCGCCTTCGATTTCCTGAACCTGCGGCATGTCCCACATCGGCATCATCCCAATCTGGCGATCAGCGACAGGAACACCCGTACCTCATCCGGCGTCAAGGGCGCCAGCGTTGCGGCCGAGACCTGGCCGGCCGTTGCCTTCATGTCATGCGCTGCACGCGCGCCGTCGGCCGTCAGCGCCACCAGCACCAGCCGCGCATCGAGCGCATCCGGCGATTGCGAAACCCAGCCGCGCTTTGCCAGACGCCCGACGACGCTGAAGATCGTTGCGGGGTCCATCGCCGTCAACCGTCCGAGCTGATTCTGCGAGGTCGGGCCCAGATCGTCGAGCTTCGCCATCACCGCGAACTGGGTTGGCGTCACGCCGAACCCGCCCATCACCGCGTTGAAATGTTCGGTCGCGCGCTGCTGGGCCTTGCGCAGCAGAAAGCCCACCTGGACTTCCAGCACATAGGTTTCCGCAACGCCGACTTCGGGCGCGGCTCTGGCTCTGGCAGCGCTCATGGCCTCGGTTCCGTCACAGGCGCTCCTTCGGCCAGGGGTTCGCCTCTGGCCACGGCTCGATTCGCGCCTCTGACGCAAAGGCCCTGATCACGTCGTCCATGCCCACGACATCGCCCCTGTGGCCGCCAAGCCGCTCGTACAGCGCGCGCGGCAAGGTGAACTCGATCGGCGCGACGATGGCTGGCGTTGGCACGTAGCCGAACGAGCCCTTCGGCATCCGCGTCACGTCGGCCATCACCGTGATGCCGCCGCCGGCCCAAATGTGAGCGGGGGCGCCGCCCAGCGTCACGCGCGTCTCGCCCCTGGCCACCGAGCGCGTCAGCAGGACCGGATTTTCGCTGACGCCCGCCCGCAACGAGCCGCCAGCGCCGGCCATGAACAGCACCGAACACAGGGACGGTTCGCAATTCTCGCCGATCCGGTCGACGACGACCCGCACAGCTTCGGGCATCTCGGCCGGCACAGGCACGAGGTTCTCGTCGAGAACGCAATAGAGCGCATCCTCGCCGGTGGTCGAGGTCAGCAGCAGGCGCATGCCCGGCCACGCCACGCCGCCGTCGATCTTCTGGATGATCTGGAGCGGATCGGAGATGTCGGTGCCGCCCCAGCCCAGCCCCGGATTGGCGACTTGAAAGTAACGCCCGGGCGTCGACTTTCGCCCACGCACCCGGACGCCGCCGGGCCGCATGCCGAGCACGCGGCCGGCCTGATGTTCGGTCAGCACGCCGGTGATATGGTCATCGACGACGATCACCTCGTCGACATGTCCGAGCCACTGCTTGGCGAAAATCCCGACCGTGGCCGAGCCGCAGCCGACCCGCATGCGCTCCTCCCGCTTGCCGTCGACGATCGGGGCGGCATTGGCCTGCACGACCACGTTGTGGCCGCCGGGAATGCTCATCTCGACCGCGTCGCTCGAACAGAGCTTCAGCAGCGCTTCGCAGGTGACATTGCCTTCCTTCTTCGAGCCGCCGGTGAGGTGGCGCACGCCGCCGATGGACAGCATCTGCGAGCCGTATTCAGCCGTCGTCACGTGCCCGACCTGCTCGCCGCCAACCATGACCGGCGCGGCCTCGGGCCCCAGATGCCGATCGGTATCGATCTTCACCTTGACGCCGCAATACGAGAAGATGCCCTCGGTCACGACCGTCACCGTATCGACGCCGTCGTGGCTCGACGACACGATGAAGGGCGCGGGCTTGTAATCCGGATATGTGGTGCCCGAACCAACCCCTGTGATGAAGGTCCGCGATGGATCGAGCGGCGTGCCGTCCCAGTCCGTGCCAGCGAACTCCACCAGCTTGCCGCCACCATCCACGGTGCGCTGCATCAACAGCACCGGATCGGTGCGGACGAGCTGCCCCTCTACATTCGCATAGCGCGAACATGCCCCGCTGCGTCCTGGCCTGATCCGGCAAAGCACCGGGCAGGCATCACAGCGAACGATGCCGTCGCCCTCGGAAGCGCCGAACCTGGCCGAACGTGCGGCAGTGGAGAGGGCGTCGGTCATTGGCGTATATCCCGCGCGTTTCCGGGGCCGAGAAGCGCCAGCGGATCGGAACCCGGAATCCACATGATGTCCCGTAAACGAAGCGAACTCAAAAACATGAGCGCTGCGCGCAGAACATGCTCTGGATTTCGCGTTCCAATCCGCTGCGCTGCCAGGCCCCGAAAATACGCCTCACACGGCATCACGTTCTCTCCTTCAGCGCTGCCCACAGCCTGTGCGGCAACACCGGCACCTGTGTCATGCGTGCGCCGCACGCATGGCGGATGGCCCCGAGGATCGCGGGCGCGGTCGCCACCAGCGCAGGCTCGCCGACGCCCTTGGCGCCGAACGGGCCGGTCTCCTCCGGGTCCTCGATGAGTATGGTCTTGATGGTCGGCATGTCGCCCGTGGTCGGGATGAGATAATCGTGCAGGTTCTCGGTCCTGCCCGGGATGAACTCCTCCATCAGCGCCAGGCCAAGCCCCTGCGCGATGCCGCCATGGATTTGCCCTTCGACCAGTGTCTGGTTGATGGCGCGGCCAACATCATGCGCCGCGATGATGTTCAGCACCTTGACCGTGCCAAGTTCGACATCGACCTCGACCTCCGCGATCTGCGCGGCAAAACCATAGGTGCCATAGGGGATGCCCTGCCCGTCGGCATCGAGCTTTGTCGTCGGCGGGTCCCAGGTCGCGAGGCCTTCAAGCACGACGCCGCTCGCATCGGCCGGCAGGTTGGCGAGTTCGACGGTGCGAACCGTCTCCCCGTCACTTATGCTCAGCCTCGCCTGATCAAGAGCAATCCTTGCATCCGGCCCAGCGTTGGCGAGTTTCAGGATGCGCGCGCGCAAGGCCTCGCCAGCCAGCCGCGCGGCGTTACCCGAAACATACGTCTGACGGGAGGCGGAGGTCTTGCCGGCATCCGCCGTGAGGTCGGTGTCGCCGACCACCAGCGTGAAGGCCGCAACCGGCAGGCCCAAAGCTTCGGCTGCAACTTGCGTCAGGATCGTCGTCGAGCCTTGCCCGATGTCGACGGCGCCGTTCCAGAACGTGAGCTTGCCATCCGCCGCCAGCGTGATCCGCATGGTGGAAGGGTTCGACATCGAGGTGTTGCCGCAGCCATACCACATGCAGGCAATGCCAGCCCCGCGCCGCATGCGGGCGGCAGATTCATTGTGCGATGCGACGCGCTGAAGCATCTGATCCCAGTCATCTTTCAGTGAGTCAAGGCATTGCGGCAACCCGGCCGAACTGGCGAGGCGATGGCCGGAATAAGTGACATCGCCATGATCGAGCGCATTGATCCGCCGGATCGCCCAGCGGTCGAGCCCGAGTTGCTCCGCCAGATCATCCATCAGCGTCTCGTTGGCGATGGCGGCCTGCGGCACGCCGAAGCCGCGAAATGCACCGGCGGGCGGCTCGTTGGTGTAGACCGCGCGCGTCCGGTTCCAGACATGCGGCACCTTGTAAGGCCCAGCCCCATGCACCGGCACGCGGTTGGCGACAGTCGGCCCCCAGGAAGCATAGGCCCCGGTGTTGAAGTCTCCATCCAGTTCATAGGCCGTCAGCCGCCCTTCCGCGTCCGCGCTGGCCTTCGCAGAGATGCGCGCAGGGTGTCGTTTGGTCGATGAGGCCATGCTCTCGACGCGGCTGTAGACGATGCGCACGGGCCGCTTCAGCAGCCATGCCGCAACCGCCAGCAGCGGCTGCACGGAGACGTCAAGCTTGCCGCCAAATCCGCCACCGCAGGCGGAAGGGATGATGCGCACGTTGTCCTGCGACAGGCCAAGAACGCGCGCCACCTCCTCAAGGTCCATGTAGGGCGCCTGCGTGCAGGCCGTGACCTCGATCCGGTCGTCAATACGGACCGCATATCCGGCTTCAGGCTCGATATAGGCATGCTCGACAAAGGCGGTGGTGAATGTTCCGGTTGCGGTCGCGGCCCCCGCCGCATGCCCGGAAGCGACATCGCCGCATCTGAGATGGCCGCGCGCCAGCACATTGTCCGGTGCGAAAGCATGCAGCACGGGCGCTCCATCGGCCAGCCCGGCATCGATGCCGGTCACGGCAGGCTCGACCTGCCACGTGATCTGCAGCGCAGCATCGGCCAGCCCTTCGACCGCCTCGCGCGTGCCGACCAGCGCCAGCACGGCCTCGCCGCGATAGCGCACATGGCCGGGGCTGAGCACCGGCTGGTCCTTCAGGTGCGGGAAGATGCCGAAGGAGTTCTCGCCCGGCACATCCGCATGGGTCAGGATCGCCACGAGGCCCGGCGTTGCCGCGCGCACGGCCTCCAGATCTCCAGAAATGAACGTCGCCCGTGCATGCGGCGAGCGCACAACCCGCATCCAGAGCGCGTCAGCAGGCGCGTGATCCGCCCCGAACAGGTCAGTGCCAGACACCTTGGCCCAGCCATCGAGCCGGGCGATGCGCTGGCCGATGACACTGGTGTCATCCCCGGCGCGCGAAGCGCGGGAAGGGGATCCATCGTGCCCGTCGGCGGTGGATCCCCTTCCCGGCGCGTTCCGCGCCGCCGGGGATGACACCTCACCTACCGCCAGCACCGCCTCGATGATCTTGGTGTAGCCGGTGCAGCGGCACAGCACGCCGCCGAGCGCATCCTCGACATCAGCCTGCGTCGGCGCAGGGTTGCGCGCCAACAGGTCCGTCGCCGCCATCAGCATGCCGGGCGTGCAGATGCCGCATTGCGCCGCGCCGTGCTCAAGGAAAGCGTGTCGCAGCCGGTCGGTGAGCCCCTCCGGCCCCGGCCCTTCCACCGTCTCGATGCATGCGCCTGCCGCCTGCCCGGTTGCGATCAGGCAGGCGCAGACCTGCGCGCCGTCCATCAGCACCGTGCAGGCCCCGCAATCGCCAGCCTCGCAGCCGACCTTCGTGCCGATAAGCCCAAGCCCCTCGCGCAGCGTGTCGGACAACGGACGGAACGGATCGGCGGCGATCTGCCGGATTTCGCCATTGACCATCAGCGAAATTGCCGGACCCGAAGCATGCGTCTTGTCGAGCATCAGGCAACCCTCCGTGCTGCGCCGGCGCCGAAACCGCCCAGCACGTCGCGCACCAGCGTCAGAGCCGCGTCTTTCCGGTAGTTGCCGGTGCCGCGAACGTCGTCGATCGGCCTGAGACCGCGCAGATGCTCGCCCGTGACGATCTTCGGCGCATCACGCAGCCGCTCGCCGCGCAGTGCCTCTTCAAGCGCAGGCAGCCGCTGCGCCACCGCCGAGCAGGAGCCGACGGCGATGCGCGCCGCACTGATCACGCCCTCGTCGATGTCTATCGCTGCGGACACCATGACGATCGAGATCACCAGATATCTGCGCGCGCCAAGCTTGAGAAACCGCCCTTGTCCCATGCGTTTCGGCAGCAGCAGCGCCGTGACGATCTCGTCGGGCTGGACCACGGTTGCGCGGTAGCCGGTGATGAAATCGGCGATGGGCACCACCCGCACACCGCGAATAGATGTCAGTTCAACGCTTGCATCGAGCGTCAGCAGGCACGGGATGCTGTCGCCGGCGGGTGACGCGGTGCAGATGTTGCCCACCAGCGTGCCCCGGTTCTGGATCTGCACGCCGCCGACCTCGCGCGCCGCCATCCGGTATCCATCGAAAAGTGGCGGAAGGTCAGCCCGGATCAGATCGGTCCAGGTCGTGAGCGCGCCAAACCGCCAGCGATCGGCTTCACTGCTGATGCCGCGCAACTCGTTGAGCGCCGAGATGTCGAGAACCGCCTTGTGCAAGGGATCACCCCAGGCCCGCCGCGTGGCAAAGGCGGAATAGATGTCCGTGCCGCCTGCCAGAACCTGCACATCACCTGCAGCGCAGATGGAGAGCGCTTCATCGAGCATTGCGGGGCGATAGTAGTCAATCATCGATATCCCCCAATCCTCATCCTGAACCTGTCGAAGGGTGAACTCCAGCCATCTGATCTCTCGAGCCTCCTCCTTCGACAGGCTCAAGATGAGGATGCGTTGCAGCCGCATGAGATGGAAACAGCCGCTGTGCGTCCTCAGCCGTATAATACCCCCGCAGTACATCCTGCCTCACAAGTGCTGGATCGCGCGCCGAGGCCGGGCCATAGCCGCCGCCACCGGGCGTCATCACTTCGACCCGGTCGCCAGCCCTCAACGGCACATCCTGATCCTTGGACAGGTGCTCGGGGATGAACACTTCGCCACCGCGATGAATGCGGACGATGTTCGGCGCGCCGTCCGCGCCGCCACCCACGCCGGGTGGGCCGAAGCGGCCATGATCCATCACGAAGGACGCCCGCGCCTCGCCGCGCAGCAACTCGACTTCGTAGTGCACGCCAAAGCCGCCGCGATGCCGTCCCGCCCCGCCAGACCCCTCGCGCAGCGCAAAGCGGCGAAACAGAATCGGATAATACTGCTCCATCACCTCGACGGGCGCGGTCTTGGAGATGCCGATGGTCGAGCAGCCGTTGCTCAAGCCGTCATGCAGGACATTGCCGCCATAGCCGCCGCCGGAAATCTGATACATCACATAGGCCGCGCCCTTCACCGGGTCGAACCCGCCAAGCGCGAAGTTGCCGGATGAGCCCGCGGGCGCCGCGGTGACCTTGTCGGGAATGGCCTTGGCCAGCGCCAGGAACACGGCCTCCGCAATGCGCTGGGAGACTTCCGCCGCGCAACCCGAGACCGGGCGCGGATAGCGCGCATCGAGGAACGTGCCTTCCGGCCGCACTATTCTGAGCGGCTCGAATGCGCCGGCATTAAGCGGCGTATCCGGGAAAATGTGACGAACAGCAAGGTAGACCGCCGAATAGGTCGTCGCCACCACCGAGTTCATGGGACCCTTGCATGGCAGTGACGACCCGGTGAAATCAAATGTGAGTTCAGTGCCTTGAGCCGTTATCTTCAATGCGATCCTGAGCGTTTCGTTGACCACCCCATCTGAGTCGACAAAGGCCTCGGAGGTGTAGATGCCCTCGGGAATGCCGGCAATGTGGGCGCGCATCAGTTCCGCCGCCCGCAAGCGCATCTTGGCAATGGCAGCCTTCAGCGTCGCTGGGCCGTAGCGTGCCACCAGTTCGCCAAGCCGGCTCGCGCCGACCTTCAGCGCCGAAGCCTGCGCCTTGATGTCACCGATGCGCTGATCGGCGATGCGGATGTTGCTGCAGATGATGGCGTAGATTTCACGGTCCATCACCCCGCGCTTGAACAGTTTCACGGGCGGCAGGCGGAGGCCTTCCTGCTCCACCTCTGTCGCCTTGGCCGAGAATCCGCCTGGCACCATGCCGCCGATGTCAGGCCAATGCCCCGTGTTCTGCAGCCAGCAGAACAACTCGCCGTCGACATGGAACGGCATGGCGAAGCGCACATCCATCAGGTGGGTGCCGCCCAGATAAGGATCGTTGACGATGTAGATGTCGTCTGGCTCCGGCCCCGCCACCTGCCCCTCGCGGATGAGCCGGATGATCTCGGAGGTGGAATGCTGCATCGTGCCGACAAACACCGGCAAGCCAAATTCACCCTGCGCGATCAGGGTGCCATCATCCGTCGCATAGATGCCGGACGATCGGTCATCCGCCTCCGCGATCACCGGCGAAAACGCCGAGCGCGTGAAGGCAATGTCCATCTCATTGCAGACCTGCGTCAGGGCCGCCTGAATGACCGCAATGGTGAGGGCGTCGGGTTTGGTGGTCATACGCCCTCCCCAGCCACGATGCGCAGGTTGCCGATGCCGTCCACGCGCGCTGCCCAGCCCGGCTCGATGATCGTTGTTGCGTCAGCCTGCTGGATGACCGCAGGCCCGGCTATCTCGGCGCCGATGGGCAGCATCTCGCGCTGAAACACCTTGGCCTCATGCCACACACTGTCTGCAAACAACGGGCGTTGGCCAACAACCGCCTCGGCGGTGCTGGCTTTGCGGCCAGTGGGATCGATCAGGCTGGCCAGCGGCAAGGCGCGGCGTTTGCCGATCACCGAGGTCACCAAGTTCACCAGAACGGCGCGAATTTCTGGCAACTCGACCTGAAAACGCTTGAAATAGGCCGCCTCGAACAGCGCCTGCAATGTCTCGCGTGTCACATCGGCGCCCGGCAATGCCACCCGGATCAGGTGCGTTTGCCCACGAAACTGCATGTCGGCGCCGTGCAGCACCACTGTTTCAACGATCTCGTCCTGCTCGTCCGCGTTGATCGCCAGCCCCTGCGCCGTCTGCGCCGCCAGCACCGACGCGACCTGGTCCATGTCGGCCTGATCGAGGCCGACATTCAGCGTCTGCACGAAATCCTGCCTGAGATCGGCCACGAGGCACCCGAGCGCATTGGTCAACCCGGGCCGCGCCGGCACCAGCACCTCGGCAAGCCCAAGTTCCCGCGCCAGCGCCACCGCGTGCAACGGCCCTGCCCCGCCAAATGCGAACAACGCGAAATCGCGCGGATCATGCCCGCGAGACAGCGAAACCATGCGGATCGCGCCAGCCATATGCATGTTGCCGAGCGTCAGCACCGCAGATGCCGCAGCCTCGACGCTGATGCCGAGCGGCCTCGCCAGATTGGCCTCGATGAGGCCGCGCACGTGATCAATCGTGACGGGGTTGGTCACGGCCAGCAGTTTGCCGGGGTCAAGCCGTCCAAGCACAAGGTTGGCATCGGTGATGGTCAAGTCTGTGCCGCCGCGGCCATAGCAGATCGGCCCCGGCTCCGAGCCTGCCGAGTGCGGGCCGACGGTGAGCATGCCTGCCGCATTCAGCGAGGCGATCGAGCCACCGCCCGCTCCCACCGTGCGCACGTCCACCATGGGCACGTGGATCGGCAAGCCATAAGCGATGGTCAACTCGGCCGACACCTCCGGCACGCCGCCATGGATGAGCGCAACGTCGGTCGAGGTGCCACCCATGTCGTAGGTGATCGCGTTGGCAAGGCCCGATTGCGCCAGCGTGGCGGCCGCGGCCATGACGCCCGAGGCCGGGCCGCTCATCACGGTCTTGGCGGCATCCCTGGCAACAAGACGCGCCGAAACGGTGCCGCCATTGCCGTTCATGACCAGGAGATCGCGCCTGAAGCCGCGCGCTTCCAGTTCGCCCTGCAATCGGCGGATATAGCGATCGAGGATTGGCTGCACGGCGGCGTTCACACTCGCCGTCGTGCCGCGTTCATACTCGCGATATTCGGAGAGAAGCGCGTGGCCAAGCGTGATGTAGCCGTTCGGCCAGAGTTCGCGCGCGATCTCGCCTGCGCGCAGTTCGTGGGCCGGGTTGGCATAGGCGTGCAGGAAGTGGATGACCAGCGCCTCGCAGCCATCAGCGATGAGTTGTCTCGCAGCGGCGCGGACCGCGTCCTCGTCCAGCGCGGTCACCACCTGCCCGCGCGCGTCCATGCGCTCGGGCACCTCGATGCGCAATTCGCGCGGGATCAACGGCTCGAATGTGCCAAACAGGCCATAGGGTTTCGGGCGTGTGCGGCGTCCAAGCTCCAGCGTATCGCGAAACCCCATGGTCGTGATCAGCCCTACCCGCGCCAGCTTGCGCTCCAACACGGCATTGGTGGTGGCGGTTGTGCCGTGGATGATCAGGTCGAGATCGGCGGGAGAAACCCCGGCCGCCGCGATGGCTGCGATCACGCCATGAGCCTGATTGGCCGCAGTGGTGGGAATCTTCGCGAGTTTTACCGTGCCGGATTCCCCCGCCGCCGCTTCGTAAAGCAGCAGGTCGGTGAACGTGCCCCCCACATCGATGCCAGCCACGCGGCGCAATCGGCAGTTCCCTCATTTGCGACGAGATCATTTGTGCACGAATGAGTTTGGCGGGCAAGGTTGGTGCGCATGGTCATTGCGAGCGCGGCCAACCAATACAGCATCGGCCCATTCCTCATCCGGAGCTTGTCGAAGGATGAGCAACCGCAAGGCACCAACTGAAACTCGCCCTTCGACAGACTCAGGGTAAGGATGCATGGGCGGGTCCAAAGACTGGATTGCTGATGGCACCGAAATTCACACGGTGAGGTAAGCTTCCCTGACCTCTTCATTCGCCTCAAGCTCCGCCATCGTGCCGGAAAAGCGGATCGCGCCTTTTTCGATGACATAGGCGCGGTCCGAGACGGCCGCCGCGAAATGCAGGTTCTGTTCGCACAGCAGCACGGCAAGGCAGGTCGCCTTCATGGCGATCACCGCTTCCGCCATCTGCTCGACGATGACCGGGGCGAGGCCTTCGGAGGGCTCATCGAGCAGCACCATGTCGGGGTTGCCCATCAGCGTGCGCGCGATGGTCAACATCTGCTGCTCGCCGCCGGACATCGCCGAGGCGCGGCGGCCTTCCATCTCGGCGAGATTGGGGAAGATCGCGTAAAGTCGCTCCAGCGTCCAGGCCGCGCGGCCATCGCGCGCGGCGCGGCGGCCGACCTCCAGATTTTCCTGCACGGTCAGGTCCGTGAAGATGCGGCGCTCTTCGGGCACGTAGCCCAGCCCCAGCCGTGCGATGCGGTAGGACGGCATGTTGCGGATGTCATGGCCCGCGAAGCTCAGCGCCTCGGCGTGGGCCTCGACCATGCCGATGATCGCCTTCAGCGTCGTGGTCTTGCCAGCGCCATTGCGTCCCATCAGCGCCACCACCTCCCCACGCCGCGCTTCGAGCGAAACATCGAACAGCACCGACGCCATGCCATAGGCCGCGCTGAGATTGCGGATGGTGAGGAGGGGAGCGGTCATGCACGCGGCCCCGGAGCACCACCAATACCCTCATCCTGAGCCTGTCGAAGGACGAGGGTCCAGCAGTTGCCTATCTCGAGCCCATCCTTCGACAGGCTCAGGATGAGGATCGCAGGGTTCAGGATCGCGGGATCCATGATGGGGGAGTTGCGGACGCCTGCCATCACGCCCGCCCCCGCCGCGCCCGCATCGCTGCCGCCACGCCCATGTCGCCGAGGTAGACCTCCTTGACGCGCTGATTGCCGCGCACCTCGTCGGGCCTGCCGTTGGCGATGATCTCGCCGCGCACCAGCACCAGGATGCGGTCTGCATGTGCAAAGACCGCGTCCATGTCATGCTCGGTGAACAAGACGCCAATCTTCCGCTCGCGCGCGATGGTGGCAGTGATGTCCATCAGTTGGGCGCGCTCCTTCGGGGCCATGCCTGCGGTCGGCTCGTCCATCAGGAGCAGATTTGGCGCGGAGGCCAGCGCCACGGCCAGTTCCACGCGTTTGACATCGCCATAGGCGAGCTCGCGCACGGGCCGGTCGGCATCGGCGCGCATGCCGACCATGTCGAGCAGGTCAAGCGCCTCAGGTCGATACAGCGTTTCAGCCCGCGCGCCGAACGACAGGACGCGGCCATGCCACGAGATCAGCGCCATCTGCACATTCTCGGCCACGCTCATCGACACGAAGGTTTGCGCGATCTGGAAGGTGCGTCCGATGCCGCGCCGCCAGATGTCGCGCGGGGCCAGGGCCGAGATCGGCTGGCCTTCGAGCAGAACCTGCCCGGAATCAGGCCTGAGCTGGCCGCCGACCATGTTGAACGTGGTGGATTTGCCCGCCCCGTTCGGCCCGATGATGGCCAGCATGTCGCCGGCCTCAAGCTCGAAGGCAACATTGTTCGCCGCCACCACGCCGCCGAAGCGCTTGTTGAGGCCCGATACAGTCAGCAAGGGCTGCGCCTTGAGCGGCGTCATGCGGGCGCGCTCGCAGGTTTCGGCCTGGGGATGGGTTCTGGCTTCGGCTTGAAGCGGTCGATCAGCACCGATGCGGCGCCGGAAATCCCGCGCGGAAAGACCAGCACCATGATGATGATCGAGGCCCCGAGGAACATCCGCCAGAAATCCGTCAGCGGCATGAAGAAGTCCTTGATCGAATGAAACGCCGCAGCCCCCACCAGCGGGCCGATCACCGTCTGGATGCCGCCGAGCAGCGCCATCACGAGGAAATCCACCGACATCGGAATGGAGATCATCGTTGGGTCGATCGAGCCCTTCGAGAAGGCATAGAGCCCGCCAGCCAATCCCGCCGCCGCACCTGAAAGCGTGAAGGCGAACCAGCGGATGCGGCGCACATCGATGCCGATGGCGTCGGCCCGCGTGGCGCTGTCCCGCGCAGCGCGCAAGGCATAGCCGAACGGCGCGTAGATGGCGTGGCGCAGAGCGATGATGGCGCTGAGCGTGAAGGCCAGCACGAGGTAGAAATAGACCTGCCGTGATGAGGCCCAGGCCGAGGGCCAGACGCCGACAACGCCATTGTCGCCGCCAGTGAAGCCGACCCATTGGAAGCAGACAGCATAGACGATCTGCGCGAAAGCCAGCGTCAGCATGGCGAGATAAATGCCGGAAAGGCGCACGATGAAATAGCCGAACAGCGCCGCAAACGCGCCCGCGATGATCGGCGCGAGCAGGACGGCAGGCTCCATCGACAGCCCGCCTTTCGTCACCAGCAGGCCAGCAGCGTAAGCGCCAAGCCCGAAATACGCGGCATGGCCGAACGAGACGATGCCGCCGACGCCGATCAGGAAATGCAACGAAAAGGCAGCCAGCGCCAGCACGAGCACCTCGATGCCGACCTTGACCATGTAGTTGTCGCCGAACACCGGCAGCGCCAGCAACACCGCAATTGCAACGCCTGCGAGGATTTTGTCGACCGTGCCGAAGCGCTTCAGCGACAGGATGCCTTCGGGCAGGATGGCCCGCCCCGCCGCCGCATCCGGCTTGCCGAACAGGCCCCACGGCTTGATCACCAGCACCACGGCCATCAGCAGGAAGACCAGCACCAGCGTGATCTTGGGGAAGATCAGGATGCCGAAGGCCTGCAACTGCCCGATGATCAGCGCCGCGATGAACGCGCCCGGCACCGACCCCATGCCGCCGATCACCGTCACCACGAACACCTCGGTGATGATCGAGATGTCCATCTGCGTGTTGATCGCCACGCGCGGGATCTGCAGCGCGCCGCCGAGCCCGGCGAGGAACGCGCCGAGGAACAGGGTGCCCGTGAACAGCCACGCCTGGTTGACGCCGAGCGCGCCGACCATCTCGCGGTCCTGCGTAGCGGCCCGGATCAGCACGCCGAAGCGCGTTTTCTGCATCAGGAGCCAGAGCCCTGCCAGCACCACAAGCCCCGCTGCGATCAGAAACAGCTCATAGGCCGGAAAGCGCTGGTCCATGATGAACACGCCATGCCGCAGCGATGGCGCGCGCGGCCCCGGGATTTCGACCGCGCCCCAGACCTTGATCACGAGGTCCTGCACGATCAGCACAACGCCGAAAGTCGCAAGCAATTGAAACAGTTCCGGCACGTGGTAGATTCTGCGCAAGAGGATGATTTCCATCAGCGCGCCGATCACACCCACGATCAGCGCCGACAGCAGCACGCCCGCCAGGAACATCGGCAGCGAACGGTCCACATCCAGCAGCAGCGGCACGATGGTCACGCCAAGATAGCCGCCAAGCATATACAGCGAGCCATGCGCGAAGTTCACGATGCGCGTCACCCCGAAAACGATGGTCAGGCCCGACGCGATGATGAACAGCGACGAGGCACTGGCAAGCCCGGACAATGACTGGATGATGATGAAGGAGAGGTCCATCAGACCGAACCAACCGGTGTCATCCCCGGCCGGAGCGGAGCGGAGGGGAAGGGAGTCCATCGTCGCGGCTGTGCTGGATCCCCTTCCCGCGCCTTCGGCACGCCGGGGATGACGCCAGGAATCAGCCTCACCCCTTCCGTGCCGCCTTCACCTCAGCCTCGGTGAACATGTATTTCGCGCCGTCCTCGAAACGCCAGTTCTTCATCGCCCCGGCTTTGCCAGCCAGCGTCGTCTCGCCGACCCAGGCTCCCATCGTGGCCTGCTTGTCGATGCCGCGCATGGTGACGGGGCCGGAGATCGTCTCGAACCTCATGTCGTCGAAGGTCTTGAGCAGAGTCTCGGTCTCGACCGAACCCGCCCTGGCGATCAGGTCGCGGCACATGTAAGCGAAGACATACCCAAGGAACGAGCCAAGGCGCGGCGTGTCGTTGTATTTCGTGCGATAGGCCGCCACGAACGCTGCATGCGGGGCGTCCTTGATCTGCTCCCACGGATAGCCGGTCACGATCCATCCCTCGGGCGTCTCCTCACCGAGCGGGATCATGTATTCAGGCTCGCCTGTCAGCAGGCTCACCACCGTGCGCCGCTCGAACAGCCCACGCGTGTTGCCTTCGCGCACGAACTGGGTGAGGTCGGCGCCGAAGGTGACGTTGAAGATGCCATCAGGCCGCGCCTGCGCCAGCGCGCCGACCGTGGCGCCGGCATCGATGCGGCCAAGTGCCGGAAACTGCTCGACCACGATTTCCGCGCCGGGCGTTGCTTCCGCGATGAGGCGCTTGAAGTTGTTGGCAGCCGACTGGCCATACTCGTAATTCGGCGCGACGATGCCCCAGCGCCGCACGTTGCGGGCCTTCACCGCATCGACCAGCATCTTGGTCTGCATGAAGGTCGATGGGCGCAGCCGGTAGGTGTAGCGGTTGCCTTGCGCCATGGTCAGCGCGTCGGTCAGCGGCTCGGTCGCCAGGAACATGATCTTGCGCTGGTTGGCGAAGTCCGACACCGCAAGCCCGACATTCGACAGAAAGGTTCCGGCGATGAACGAGACGTTCTCGCGCGTGACGAGTTCCTCGGCCACGCGCACCGCGTCGCCCGGCGTCGAGCCGTCATCGCGGAACACGAATTCAAGCGGCCGGCCCATGGCCCCGCCCTTCGCGTTGATCTCGTCCTGCGCCATCTGGATGGCGTTGCGATAAGGCAGCGCGAAAGCGGCCATCCGGCTGTAGGAATTGATTTCGCCGATGCGGATCGGAGCGCCGGCCGCAGGGGTCTGAGCACCCACAAGCCCTGTGAAACCTGCGGCGCCGAGACCGCCGACAACCGCGCGACGCGTGAAACCGTATGCCATCGACGAAACTCCCCCGATCCGCTCAAGCGGACATCTGCGCGATGATAGCGGCAAGTTGATGCCGCGCAAGGGCAGAAGACCCATCGCCCGGCCCGTCGCGGAGTTGATCACGGGCGTCATCATGCAGCGGCGCGCGATCGCCGCGCAGATTGTGGAAAATTGCCCAAGCGACGAAAGCGTTCTGTCAACCAGGCGCAGATTTCCTCACACGCAAATGAACAATCTTCGCCGAAGAATGTTATCGTGGGCCATTAAAAACTGACAGTCATCGCCTTTCACGCACGCATTGTGCGTCGCGCGCCATAGCAGATCACAGAAGTGTCTTTCATGGAACGCGATGCCAGCATCTGTTTCAGGAGCTGTCGATGTATGAATCAAATCTTGTCGTGAAACTCGGCCACAACGAAAAGCCGGCGGCGCCGGTGCAGCCGCAGTTCACCACTCCGGGTGAGCTGCTGGCGAATTTCAATCGCTACCACCGGATCGGCTTCTGGGAGTTCGACGTCACCAGCAAGGATGTCTTCGGGTCGAAGGAGGCGTTTGCGATCCACGGCATTGACAGCGCAGAGGGCTTCATCAGCCGCGAAAAGGCCTTGTCGTTCTATGTCAAGGAAGACGTGGCGAAGGTCGAGGACATCCTGCGCAAGTCGATCGCCGTGAAGCAGGGCTTCCAGTTCAAGCTCCGCATCACGCGGTCCGACAACCAGACCCGCGTGGTCGAGGCGATCGGCGATATCAAGCATCATCCGGACACCGGAAACATCATCGTCTACGGCTCGTTCCGCGACATCACATCCCAGACCGGGTTCGAGAATTCACGCGTCGGCCAGCAGGATCTGATCGCGCGCATGCTCAAGACCTTGCCCATCCCTGCGATGATCACCGACCAGAAGCTGAGATACATCTTCGTCAACCAGCGCTTCAGCACGGAGTTCAACCTGACGGAGGAACAGATGCAGCCTCTCGCGCTCCATGCAGACGCCTTTCCGGACATGCCCCCCGCCTGGCTGCACGCCTTCTCCGCAGCCCTGTCCGGCAAGCAGATGGCGTTGACGCATGATGTCTACCAGCGCGCCACAGGTGAGAAATACCTGCTGGATTGGGTGATGCAGCCTTGGGTTTCGCAGACCGGGGAAATTGGCGGCGTGGTGATGTTCGCCAAGATCCACAAGTTCTTCCCGCGACTGCTGGGCGATGCCCTGTTGTCCGCCGAAGCGCCGCCGCAACTAAGCAAGCCTGTGGCCTGACTTTCCGGTTAGGCCACCCGCCGGAACCACGAACCGCTACTTCTCGACGAAGGCCTTCTCGATCACATAGTGGCCCGCCTTCGACGAAGAGCCTTCCTCGAAGCCCATGTCCTTCATCATCACGACCATGTCTTTCAGCATGGCCTCGGACCCGCAGATCATCACGCGGTCGACAGCAGGATCGAGCGGCGGCAAACCCGCCTTCGCCGAAATCGTCCCGTCACGAAGCCCGTCGGTCACGCGCCCCGTGTTGGCGAAGTTCTCGCGCGTCACAGTCGGATGGTAGAGCAGCTTCCCGGCGGCCACCTCGCCGAGATGTTCGTCGGCCAGCACGCCCCCGATCACGCTCCTGCTGTAGCCGAGTTCGGCCACTTCGCGGCAGCCGTGCAGCGCGATGACCTTCTCGTAGCGCTCGTAGATCGCGAAATCCCGCACGATGCTCGCGAACGGCGCGAAGCCGGTGCCAGTCGAGACGAGATAGAGGTTCTTCCCATCCAGCAGGCTGTCCTGAACCAGCGTGCCGGTCGGCTTGCGCCCGATCAGCACCGTGTCGCCAGGTTTGATGTTCTGCAGTCGGGAGGTCAGCGGCCCGTCCGGCACCTTGATCGAGAAGAATTCGACGCCTTCGTCATGGTTGGGGCTTGCCATCGAATAGGCGCGCAGCAGCGGCCGCCCCTCGACCATCAGCCCGATCATCGCGAACTGCCCATTCTCGAAGCGGAACGCCGGATCACGCGTGGTGCGGAAGGAAAACAGCCGGTCGGTCCAATGGTGGACATGGGTGACGACGGCTTCGTGGAAGGCAGCCATGTGCGGTGAGCGCTCCGGATGTGGGCGTGCTTGATAGGCGATGGGGGGTGACGCGGCAAGACTTGGGATGGCTACCTATCGCCGCTTTGCCGTTGCGTAGACTTCGCCACGCTCGAGTTTACCGACAGCAACCACAACCACAGCGACACGGTTGCCTTCAACGCGGTAAACCAGCCGGTATCCCGCAGAGCGCAGCTTGATCTTGTAGTGATCCGGCATGCCATGGAGCGCGTCGCCCGCCACACGGGGCGCGGCGAGCCGCTCGATCAGTTTGCGCTTGAACTGTCCGCGTATGGTTTCGCCAAGTTTGTTCCATTCCCTGAGCGCGGATGGCAGAAATTCGAGCTCATAGCTCATCGAGAGCAACAGGGATCGGCTTCTCGCTTGCGCGGGCTTTGCTGATGTCCACGAGGGACAGGTCATCCAGCCGCTCGAGTATGGCCTCATAGGCTGCAGCGGGCACCATGTAGGCCATCACGCGGTTGTGGTTGAGCACGGCCACCGGCTCACCCTCAGCTTGCTGCATCACGGACGTGGGGCTTTTCTTGAGCGCCGACACGCTGACGGCAATCTTGGCTTCAACACGTTGCATGATGATCTCCTTGATGAAAACATACTAAATTTAGCACGAAATTCAATACCGCATCGTTCACACCACCACTTCCCGCGCCATCTGCGCCTCGACCCCGAACACCCGCATATATCGCGAAATCTCCGTGTTTGGCCCTGTCGCCTTGGTCGGGTTGTCGCTGATCTTCACGGCCGGGCGGCCATTGGCCGAGACGACCTTGCAGACCACCGAAATTGGGTCCAGCGAACGGTCCGGCGCAAAGCCCCTGAAGTCATTGGTGAGCAGCGTTCCCCAGCCGAAGCCGAAGCGCACCTTGCCGAGGAAGTGGGCATGGATCGCCTCGATCGAGTCGACATCGAGCCCGTCCGAGAAGATGATCTGCCGCGTCATCGGATCGACCCCGCGCGCTTTCCACCAGGCGATGGCCTCCTCGCCGCCCGTGATCGGGTCCTTCGAATCGATGCGGATGCCGGTCCAGCCATCCATCCATTTCGGCGCGCGGGCCAGAAACCCGGATGTGCCGTAGGTGTCCGGCAGGATGATTCGCAGGTTACCTTCGTAGTCCTGCTGCCAGTCGGCCAGCACCTGGTAGGGCGCGTTGGCGAGTTCGGCGTCCGTCGTCGCCAGCGCCGAATAGACCATCGGCAGTTCATGCGCGTTGGTGCCGATGGCCTCGACCTCGCGGCGCATGGCGATCAGGCAGTTCGACGTGCCGAGGAAATTCGCTCCCAGCCCCTCGATCATCGCCTGCACGCACCAGTCCTGCCACAGGAAGCCATGGCGGCGACGGGTGCCGAAATCGGCGATGCGCAGGTCTTTCAGTTTTTGCAGCCGGGTGATCTTCTCCCAGACCCGCGCCATGCCGCGCGCGTAAAGCACCTGCAATTCGAAGCGGCCGAGGCCCCGCAGCACGGCGCGCGAGCGCAACTCGTTGATGATCGCCAGCGCAGGGATTTCCCACATCGTGGTTTCGGTCCACGGTCCGTCGAAGGTCAGCTCATACTGTCCGTCGCGCACCTCGAGGTGATAGTCCGGGAGCTTCAGCGCCTCGTACCATTCCATGAAGTCAGGCGAGAACATCTGCCGTCGCCCGTAGAACATGTTGCCGCGCAGCCAGGTGCTCTCCCCGCGCGAGAGCCTCAAGGTGCGAACATGGTCGAGTTGCTCGCGCAATTCGCCGATGTCGATGATCTCAGCAAGGCGGATGCGCGTCGTGCGGTTGATCAGCGAAAAGCAGGCCCTCGTGTCCCGCTGCCGGCGGAAGATCGTCTGCGACATCAGGATCTTGTAAAAATCCGTATCGAGCAGCGACCGGACGATCGGATCGATCTTCCAGGTGTGGTTGTAAACGCGCGCGGCAAGATCGGTCATGGGCGTCCGGGCTCAATCAACAGGCTGATAGTGGACCACGAATTGCGCGTTGTGGCGAGCGACGTCATTGCTTCGCTGCGCTCGCAAAGGCGAAAATCCTCACCCGAACGTCGCCTTGTATTGTTCCCTGAGCACGTTCTTCTGCACCTTGCCCATCGTGTTGCGCGGCAGGTCGTCGACGATGAACACGCGCTTGGGCTGCTTGAACTTCGCCAGCCGGCCTTCCAGCGCCTTGGCGACGCCAGCCTCGTCGAGCGTCGAAGCCTTGCCGCGCACGACGACTGCGGTCACCGCCTCGCCGAAATCCTTGTGCGGCAGGCCGATCACGGCGCTTTCGACCACGCCGGGCAGCGCGTCGATCTCGCTCTCGACCTCCTTTGGATAGACGTTGTAGCCGCCGGTGATGATCAGGTCCTTGCCGCGCCCGACGATATGGACATAGCCGCGCGCGTCGATCCTGCCGAGATCGCCGGTGATGAAGAAGCCGTCGGCGCGGAACTCGGCTGCGGTCTTCTCGGGGTTCTGCCAGTAGCCCTTGAACACGTTCGGGCCCTTCACCTCGATCATGCCGATCTCGCCCGTCGGCAGCCCCGCGCCTGTTTCCGCATCGACGACACGTGCCGTCACGCCCGGCAGCGGCAGGCCGACCGTGCCGGCAATCCGGTCGCCGTCATAGGGGTTGGAGGTGTTCATGTTGGTTTCGGTCATGCCATAGCGCTCGAGAATGGCGTGGCCGGTGCGGGCGCTCCAGTCGCGGTGCGTGTCGGCCAGCAGCGGCGCCGACCCGGAAACGAACAGCCGCATGTGCTGCGTGGCGGCTTTTGTCAGGCCCGGATGATCCAGCAGCCTGACATAGAATGTCGGCACGCCCATCATGGTGGTGGCGTGCGGCATCAGCCGCATCATCTCGTCGGCATCGAACTTCGGCACGAACAGCATCGATGCGCCGGCCAGCAGCACCACATTGGTGGCGACGAACAGCCCGTGCGTGTGAAAGATGGGCAGCGCGTGCAGCAGCACGTCGGCTGCGGTGAAGCGCCAGCAGTCCACCAGCGTCAGCGCGTTCGAGGCGAGATTGTCATGGCTCAACATCGCGCCCTTGGAGCGGCCGGTCGTGCCCGAGGTGTAGAGGATGGCCGCGAGATCATCCGGCCCGCGCGCCACGTCGGCAAAGCTGCCTGACATGGCGGCCGCGCGCGCCACGTCGGCAAAGCTGCCTGACATGGCGGCCGCGCGCGCCATCAGGCTGCCCTCGCCCCGGCCATCCAGCGTCTCGACCGCTGCGCCGCGCGCAATCGCGGCGATGCCCGCGGCCCTCGACGGATCGCAGACGATCAGCGATGGCGCGGCGTCGCCGATGAAGTAGTCCAGTTCCGCCAGCGTGTAGGCGCTGTTGAGCGGCAGGAACACCGCCCCAGCCCGAACGCAGGCCAGATAAAGCATCAGCGCGCTGGCGCTTTTCTCGACCTGCATCGCCACGCGGTCGCCGGGCTTGACGCCTGCCGCGACCAGCGTCGCCGCAATCTGCCCGGAGATGTCGACCAGATCGCCGTAGCTGATCCGGGCTCCATCCGGGTGCGTGATGAACGGCTTGCCAACCGCCGGCATGCGGGTGCGAATGAGATCGAACAGGTGATTGGACATGGGCGGGCACCGTTGGCGACGTCTGCCGTCGGCGTTAGAGCCGATAGGTTGCCGATGTCAAATGTGCTCGCGCAAACAACCTCGGCCTGCGTGAAACGACCTTGTTGTCTTCGCGGACTTCGGCCCGGATCGCCGCGTGCACCGCTCCCCGTTGCCTCAGAAGTTCGGTCGATGGCGGATTATGGATCGAGGCATTGGTGACGGCGGGTGGAAAGTCGACGAAATCATCGAACAACCCCGCAGCCACCCCTTGCCAAATCCGCACAAAACAGCAGGTGTTGTCGGCACAAGTCCGGCGCAAGTCCGGATGTCCCCGGAGAGAAACGCCATGTTGACCCGCCGCCACGCCGCAGCCTTCATCGGAGCTGCCGCCGCCACCTTGATCACAACCGGCCTCGCAGGCGCGCAGACATGGCCCCAGCGCCCCGTCACGTTCATCGTGCCGTTCGCGGCAGGCGGTGGCACCGACGCCTTCGCTCGCCCGCTGGCGGCGCAGCTCGAAAACCAGATCGGCCAGCGCGTCATCATCGAGAACCGTGCCGGCGCCGGCGGCACCACCGGTGCATCGCAAGCGGCCAAGGCTGCGCCTGACGGCTACACCTTCTTCGTGGGCGCTGCCCATCATGCCATCGCGCCGGCGCTGTATCCAAGGCTCGACTACAACATCGAGACGGACCTGATTCCGATCGGCCTCGTGGCGACGCCGCCCCAGGTCATCGCGGTTCATCCGGGCAAGGTGCAGGCCAAGACCCTTGCCGAGTTCATCGCGGCCGTGAAGGCCAGCCCCGGCAAGCTCAACTACGGCTCGGCCGGCAACGGCACGACGCACCACCTGACCGGCGAATTGTTCAAGCTGCAAAGCGGCACGGACATCGTGCACGTGCCCTATCGCGGCGCAGGTCCTGCCCTGACTGATCTCATCGCAGGCCAGATCGACGTGATGTTCGACGGGCTCGGCTCATCCGCAGCCCACATCCAGGCCGGAACGCTGCGCGGCCTTGCGGTGGCCGCCAGCAAGCGCTCGCCGGCGATACCCGATGTGCCGACCACGGCCGAGGCCGGACTGCCCGGCTTCGAGGTCGCGACCTGGTATGCGCTCTGGGCGCCCAAGGGCACGCCGCCGGAGGTCATCGCCCGCATGGGCACAGAGTTGCGCGCCGCCCTCGCCGCCACTCCGATCAAGGAAGCCTGGGCCCGCAACGGCTCCGACGTGCCGACGATGATGGGCGCGGAATTCGGCGCTTTTCTCAAGGCCGAGATCGCGCGCTGGGGCAAGGTGGTCACAGAGGCGAAGGTCGGTTTGTAGCACCGCGTCGCCGGCGCCGTGGTCGGGCTGACGGGGACGTTCAGCTTGTCAGGTCATCAACGCGCCGACGCAGGCGGTCGCGCTCGGCCGACAGGCTGATCACCCGATCGCCGAGACGCATGCTCGCGCGGCGATCGACAGGCCTGAAAACCACGCCAAGATTGCCCTCGTCCCGCCAGATCACACGGGCGGGCTGCCGAATGTCGCGCGAGGCGATCTCGAGGTCGAACTGGTGGGGCACCCAACTGGTGTTGGCGATCTGCAGGCGCGCGCCGTCGTCGCAGAGGTTGCGGACCGTGCAGCTCCAGGTCGAATTCTTGTTGAGTTCTCTGACCGTGCCGGACAGCAAAGTGCGCTGGCGCGGGGTCTTGCGGCGTTCGGGCGCGTCGCCCACCTTGTCAGACATCGGTGTTTCCGGTTCGGGTCATTGATCCTTCGGAGCTACCGAAAAATCGACGGCATGTCTCGTCAGGTTTCTGTTAACGTAAACCGGCAGGCGGCGCGTCATACCGCCACGGCACCGATGGCCATTGCAACAGCGGCCTGCGTCGGGTCGATGATTGGAATGCCGATGGCGTCCTCCAACGGCTTCCGGTGCCGGGCCATGCCGGCGCAACCCATGACGATGACGCGCGCGCCGTCAGCCTTCAAACGGCCGCCCACCTCGATCATCTTCGCCAGCGTGCCCTCGCCGCTCGCGGTTTCGGCCACGCTCATTTCCAGCGCACGTTCGCCGACGAGACGGTCCATCAAGCCCATCTGGCGCATGTAGCGATAGTGTCGCGGGATCGAGCGGCTCTTGATGGCGATCACGCCGAAGCTGTCGGCCCGCGCCAGCGCGGTCAGGATGCCGCATTCGGCAATGCCGAAGACCGGGCGCGCCGTGCCTTCGCGGCAGACATGCAGGCCAGGGTCGGAATAGCAGGCGATGATGAAGGCGGCGCTTTCGTTGTCGGCCTCGACCAGCCGCCTGAGCGGAAGCGCCACGCTTTCAACATGCTCCTGCGTCTCCACGCCGAAGGGGCCTTCCGCCAGCGTGCGGCAGACCACTTCGGGACCATGTGGAGTGGCGAACCCCGCGACTGCGTCACGCAATCCCTGCGTGACGGCCTCGTTCGAGTTGGGGTTGACGACGAGGATGCGTTTGCGTGTCATGTGCATGTTCCATTTCTCGCCGGGACAATTCCACCTCAGACCCCAGATTGTCCAGCCATGCCAGCAAATGCCCATGACCTCGTGATCCGCAACGGCACCGTCGTGACCGCCACCGAGGTGTTCAAGTCCGATATCGGCATCAGGGCAGGCAGGATCGCGGCATTGGGCGCGGGCTTGCCGCCTGCCCCCGACGAGATCGACGCCAGGGGCAAGCTCGTGATGCCCGGCGGCATCGACAGCCATGCCCATATAGAGCAGCTTTCCGCTGGCGGGCTGATGAACGCGGACACGTTTGAAAGCGCCACGCGCGCCGCTGCATTCGGCGGCACCACGACGGTGATCTCGTTCGCCGCGCAGCACAAGGGCATGAGCCTGCGCAAGGTCGTTGACGATTATCACGTGCTCGCCGCGCGCGGCGCGATGGTCGACTACGCCTTCCACATGATCGTGTCGGACCCGACCGAGGCGACGCTCACGAAGGATCTGCCCGCGCTCATCGCCGAGGGCCATTCTTCGATCAAGCTGTTCATGACCTATGACAAGCTCAAGGTGGAAGACGAGACCCTTCTCGACGTGCTCGGCGTGGCGCGGGAGCACAAGGCCCTGGTCTGCGTGCATGCCGAGAACCACGGCATGATCGCCTGGATGAGCCGCAAGTTGCTGAGCGAGGGCAAGACCGCGCCAAAGCACCACGCAGCCAGCCATCCGCGCGCCTCTGAAACCGAGGCGTTCACGCGGCTGATCTCGGCGGCGGCGCTGGTGGATCAGCCGATCATGATTTTCCATGTCTCGACAGCGGAAGGTGCGGCCATCGTTGGAGACGCGCGGCGGCAAGGGCTCAAGGTCTTCGCCGAAACCTGCCCGCAATACCTGTTCCTCACCGCCGCCGATCTCGACAGGCCGGGGCTGGAGGGCGCGAAGTTCATGTGCTCGCCGCCGCCTCGCGAAAAGGCCGATCAGGACGCGCTCTGGGCCGCCCTTGCCCTGGGCGACCTTCAGACGGTGTCATCCGACCATGCGCCCTATCGCTTCGACGCCTCGGGCAAGCTTTCGGGCGGGCCGAACAGCACCTTCAAGCAGATCGCCAATGGCCTGCCGGGGCTGGAGACGCGAATGCCGCTGATGTTCGACGCCATGGTCTCGAAAAAGCGGCCCGAATTCGCGGGGCAGGCGCTGCAGGCCTTCGTGAACCTCACCGCGACGCAGCCTGCCCGCATCTACAACCTCGCGGGCAAGGGCAATATCGCCATCGGCCTCGATGCCGACATCGCGATCTGGGATGCAAATCGGCGCGTGACGCTGACCGATGAGTTGATGGTCGGCAACACGGGCTACACGCCCTTTGCGGGCCGCACCGTCAAGGGCTGGCCGGAAACCGTCATGGTGCGCGGCAAGGTCGTCGCGTCCGGCGGCACTGTGACCGGAGCGGCTGGCTCCGGCCGGCATATCCCACGCAGCGGCGGCTGGGCTGCATCCGCTTAAATTTCATTTCTCTAGTAATTTTTTGGGAAGCGCAATAAAATTTCCGACCCCGCTTTCATATGTTAAAAATGCATGTCCGCCTGTTCTGCGAATTCTTTCTTTCACTGCCGTTTCAGTGACTACTGCTACAAAGTAGGCAAGCCGCTCATAGTCAGAATTACATTCTATACTAAAAAATGTCGGTTGCTCCTGCCCTGCGAGGCGAGCAAAAAACACAGATGCTAAGTTGCAAAAACCGACATAATTTGTATCACCATTTTTTTCAATAATATCAGATTTTGGCGAAAATTTTCCACTTAAGGATATAAAATAGTTATAAACCATAGGCTCAGAAGAGGCTAAAATTTTGTTGTATAAAAATTGATTATTATCTTGAATTTGCTTTAATTCAGGATTTTGCACAAATGACACCTCGATCATTTTTTGACATTTATTCAAAAAACTTATGTAATCGCTTTTTGTGCATCGAGACTTAATTTCAATAGTAGCAAGAACGCCATTTGAAGGAAACATCCCATCTTCCAAAGCATTATTTGCTAAAACAGCAGGCACGATATCTCTGGCAAAAATTATTATATCATCTTGTCCACCGCTTTTTCCAGACATCGGGTTGAACACAGTGCCCGTTCCAATGGCTACCGATGGCGGAAGCCAAGGGCGGAACAGGTTGCCAATGAGAATTTCTCTTAGGCGCCCCTTGTGTCCAGGATGTTTGATCGCCCCTTCATTTTCGGCAAGTTCGATTGCGTGTTTGGCATCGGCGCAGAGGCGCTTCCAAATGTAACCCTTCAGTTCTGACCGATCAGTCATAGATTACTCCCATGTGCCGATAACGCGTAGTCGACACGATTAATCCTGAGCAAATAGGTCTTTTGAACTATCACGCTTGGCAAGTGAAATAAGTCGCAAAAAGCACGTTGGCACGACAAGATTTTGAACGATTCTGAGCAGACAAGTTGACAACTTTGATCCATGAACGACATTCGTCCCATTCCGTGGAGCGCCCCATGAAGATCGCCCTCATGCAGATGAACTCGGTCAGCGACAAGGCGGCCAACATCGCCCAGGCGCGGGATCTGATCACCCGCGCGGTCGATCTCGAAGGTCCGGACTGGGTCTGCCTCCCGGAGCATTTCGACTGGTCGGGCGGCACGTCCGCCGACAAGCTGGCCAACGCGGACGGCCCGAAGGCCGGCCCGGCCTTCGACTTCGCGCAGGAAGTCGCGGCAAGGCACAGGATCTGGGTCCATGCCGGATCGTTCATGGTCAAGGTCGAGGGCGAGAATCGCATCTACAACACCACCGTCGCCTTCGACCGCGCGGGCAAGCCGGTGGCGCGCTACGAGAAGATCCACCTTTTCGACATCACCGCCCCTGACGGCAAGGTCTACAACGAGAGCGCCACCGTGAAACCCGGCAGCCGCGTCGTGACCTATGACTGCGAGGGCCTGACGGTGGGGTGCTCGATCTGCTACGACATCCGCTTTCCCGAACTGTTCCAGACCCTGGCTGCGCGCGGCGCCGACATCATCGCCCTGCCCGCAGCCTTCACCCTTCAGACCGGCAAGGACCACTGGGAAGTGCTCGCCCGCGCCCGCGCCATCGAGACGCAATGCTACCTCGCGGCCTGCGCGCAGACGGGCAGCTTCAGCGCAGGCGGCGAGGTGCGCCACACCTACGGCCACTCGCTCGTCGTCGATCCGTGGGGCCATGTGGTCGCCAAGGCCTCCGACGGGGTCGGCTTCATCGCGACACGGCTCGACCCGGCGCTGATCGGGCGCGTGCGCGGCATGATACCTGTCGCGCGGCACAAGGTGCTTGGCGGTGACGCGGGTGCAGAGGTCGGCAAGGCCGCCTGATGCCGGACCGGAGCTAAGGCCATCGGGCTCGGGCGGCGCGTCATTTGCTGCATCTGCGCTTGGATTCGGCAATCTTCACAAATACGTGTCCGAAAACCTTGGCACATGCGTTGCATCATGCCTGAGACCGCACTAGCACTCGATATGCGGTAGCAGGCATACTTTCCGGCGCGCGTCAGCAATGGCGGCACGCACGGTTGCGCAGACGGAAGCGGGCACATGGCGGGTCAGGGTTTTTGGCGTGGACTTGCAGCCATCACGGTGCTGGGCGGCGGAACGCTCGGCTATTATGCCTATTCAGGGCAGAAGACACCTTATCCGCTGTCGGAGATTCCCTACTTCGACACCGCGGTCGGCAAGGTTGCGAGCCTGATGGGAGCAGCGCCGAGACCGGCGGTTGCGACTGCGCCCGCTGGCTCTCCGGCAGGCGCTGCAGGCCCGGGCGGCGGCCCTCCCGGCGGACGCCCTGCGGTTCCCGTGACGGTCGCCAAGGCGGAGCGCAAGCCGATGCCGGTCCGCCTCGATGTGCTGGGCACGGTGCAGACGATGGCAACCGTCTCGCTGCGGGCGCGCGTCGAGAGCCAGATCATGAACGTGAACTTCACAGACGGCGCCTCGGTGAAGGCAGGCGATGTGCTGTTCCGCCTCGATTCGCGGCAGATCGAAGCCCAGATCAGGCAAGCCGAAGCCAATCTCGCGCGCGATCGCGCGCAGACCGCCGCGGCGGAAGCCGACTACAAGCGTGCGCAGGAACTGGCGCGCCGCGATTTCGCCTCCGAGCAGCGCCTCGACCAGGCCAAGGCACTGGCCGAAACCCAGCGCGCCGTGGTCCGCGCCAGCGAAGCCAATATCGACAATCTCAAGGTGCAGCTTGGCTTCTTCACGCTGACGGCTCCGATCGACGGCAGGGTGGGCGCCGCAGGCCTGAAGCAGGGCAACATCGCCAAGACTGGCGACGGCTCGCCGGTGCTGGCCACAATCAACCAGACCAGCCCGATCTATGTGGCGTTCTCGGTGCCGCAGCGCTACCTCACAGACCTGAAATCGGCGATCACCGACACTGGCTCGTCGGTCGTTGCGACGCCCCAGGGAGTTTCCAGTTCAGCCACTGGCCGCGTCGCCTTCGTCGACAATGCCGTTGACGGCACGACCGGCACCATCATCGCCCGCGCCGCCTTCGAAAACGCGGACGAAATGCTGTGGCCGGGCGCGCTCGTGAATGTCCGCCTTGTCCTGCGGACAGAGCCGGATGCGCTCGTGGTGCCGCGCGAGGCGGTGCAGACCGGCCAGACCGGGACATTTGTGTTCGTGGCGGAAGGCGACACGGTGCGCGTGCGTCCTGTCGTCGTCAATCGCGTGATGGAATCGGAGACCGTGCTGACGAGCGGGCTTTCAGGCAACGAGACGGTCGTGACCGATGGCCATCTGCTTCTGACCAACGGGGCGCGGATCGCGGTCCGCCAGCCAGGGCAGAATCCGCAGGGCGGACCGCGGCCAGCGGGCGCGGCGCCGTCGGCGGGACAGCCAGCCCCTGCCGCACAGCGACGCCCGACGCAGGGCTGAGACCAACCATTTCGACCAAGCACCGGTTCGACCACGCAGGCGCAAAGGACAAGGCCCATGTCACTTCCTGAACTGTGCATTCGCCGCCCGGTCATGACCACGCTGCTGATGCTGTCGTTCGTGGTGTTCGGCTTCTTCGCCTTTCGGCAATTGCCGGTGGCAGCCTTGCCGCGGGTCGACTTTCCGACGATCAACGTCAATGTCCGCCTGCCAGGCGCCAGCCCGGAGACCATGGCCGCGTCCGTTGCGGCCCCGCTCGAGCGAGAACTGTCGTCCATTTCGGGCATCTCCTCCCTATCGTCGGTGTCGCAGCAGGGCTCGACCTCGATCACGATGCAGTTCGATCTCGACCGCAGCATCGACGGGGCCGCGCTCGACGTGCAGTCCGCCATCAGCGCAGCCGCGCGCCGTCTGCCGCAGGATTTGCCGGCTCCGCCATCCTTCCGAAAGGTGAACCCAGCCGACCAGCCGGTGCTGTTCCTGGTCCTGACATCGGCCACCCAGCCGCTTTCGAGCGTCAACGAGTTTGCCGAGACGATCCTTCAGCAGCAGATTTCGCAGATCCAGGGCGTGGCCCAGGTCAACGTCTTCGGCGCGCAGAAATACGCTGTGCGCATCTATGTAAACCCTGATTCCGTGTCGGCACGCGGCATGACCCTGAACGAGGTTCGGGCGTCGGTGCAGGCGGCGAATTCGAATTCACCGGTCGGCACGATCCTCGGCGAGCGCCAGCGGCTGACGCTCGGCGCCACGGGCCAACTCGAGAAGGCCTCCGAATACGGCGGGCTGGTCATTGCCCAGCGCAACGGCATCCCGATCAAGCTCGAGGATGTCGCGACAGTGGTCGACTCTGTCGAAAACAATCAGACGGCCAGTTGGTACAACGGGCAACGCTCGATCATCCTCGCGGTCTACCGCCAATCCGACGCCAACACCGTCGATGTCGTGCAGCAGATCAGGAACCGCCTGCCCGGCTACCGCGAACAGTTGCCGGCCTCGATCGATCTCGCCGTGCTCAATGACCGCGCCAAGCCAATCAAGGACTCGGTCGACAAGGTGCTGGAGAAGCTGGTTGTGGCCACGTTGTGCGTGATCCTGGTCATCTTCGTCTTTCTCAAGCGCCTGACCGCAACCCTGATCCCGACAGTGACGCTGCCGATTTCGCTGATGGGCACATTCGGCTTCATGTACCTGTTCGGTTATTCGCTGGACAACATCTCGCTGTTGGCCCTGACGCTTGCCGTCGGGCTGGTGGTCGATGACGCGATCGTGGTGCTGGAGAACATCGTTCGCCACATCGAGATGGGCAAGAAGCCGTTCGAGGCCGCGCTGATCGGCTCGCGCGAGATCGGCTTCACGATCATCTCGATCACGCTGTCGCTGGTGGCCGTGTTCATTCCGGTTTTCCTGATGGGCGGCGTTGTCGGCCGTGTCTTCCGCGAGTTCGCAGGCACGATTTCGGCGGCAATTCTTGTCTCGGGCTTCGTCTCGCTGACGTTGACGCCGATGATGTGCGCGCGCCTTCTCAAGGGCGGGCATGACGAGAAAAAAACCTTCATGGACAAGTTGGTCGACCCGGTCTTCAACGCGGTCCTGGCAGCCTACACATGGACGCTGGACTGGGTGCTGAAGCTGCGGCTGCTGGTGCTCGTGCTGACGCTCGGCACCGTCTATGTCAGCGTCCAACTCTATTCCAGCATTCCGAAGGGCTTCTTCCCGGTTGAGGATACCGGCCTGCTGCGCGGCGCCACCGAGGGGCCGCCGGACACCTCGTTCGAGGCGATGTCGGCCCGCGTGCAAGCGCTGGCAGAGATCGTGCGGATGGATCCGGCGGTCGACTACATGACGGTGAACGTGGGCGGGTTCAATTCGGTCAACACCGGTTTCATGTTCATTTCGCTGAAGCCGCGCGAGCAGCGCGACAGCGCGCAGGAGATCATCGCGCGCTTGCGGCGTGCGTCATCAGCCGTGCCCGGCCTGACGGCTGTGTTCCAGCCGGTGCAGAACATCAACCTGAATGCCGGACGGGCATCGCGCGCGGCCTATCAATATTCCGTGGCCGGGCCTGACCTGGAGCAGTTGTTCGCGCTCGCCCCGCGCTTGCGCGAGAGGCTGTCGGCACTGCCGCAACTGCGCGACGTATCGCTCGACCTGCAATTGCGCAACCCGCAGGTGTCGGTCGAACTGGACCGCGACCGGGCCGCCAGCCTCGGCATCACATCTGACCAGATCAGGCAGACGCTCTACAACGCCTTTGGCCAGCGCCAGATCGCAACGATCTTCACGGCCTCGAACGACTATCAGGTCATCATGGAAGCGGACCGCGCGTTCCAGCTTGAACCGGCGACGCTGTCGCGGCTGCTGCTGCGAACGGCGAGCGGCCAGAACGTGCCGCTCGAGGCCGTGGCCAAGATTTCGCCCTCGGTCGGGCCGCTCGCGGTGAACCGCATCGCCCAGCAACCGGCGGTGACATTCTCCTTCAACACCGCTCCGGGCGTGGCGATCGGCGAGGCTGTCGTCGCAGTCCGCGCCGCCGAGAAGGAACTCGGCATCCCGGCATCGATCAACACCAATTTCTCGGGCTCGGCACAGCTTTTCCAGGACGCGCTCAAGGGCCAGGGCCTCTTGCTGCTGGCAGCGGTGCTCGTCATCTACATCGTTCTCGGCATCCTGTATGAGAGCTACGTCCACCCGATCACCATCCTGTCCGGCCTGCCCTCCGCTGGTTTGGGCGCGCTGCTTGCCCTGCAATGGTACGGCATGGACCTGTCGGTGATCGCCATCATCGGCATCCTGATGCTGGTCGGAATCGTCAAGAAGAACGCCATCATGATGGTCGATTTCGCCATCGAGAAACGGCGCTCCGAGGATTGCGATGCCATGACGGCGATCCGCGAGGCGGCGATCGTGCGGTTCCGCCCGATCATGATGACCAGCTTCGCCGCCATCTTCGCCATCCTGCCGATCGCGATGGGCACCGGCGCAGGCGCGGAACTCCGTCAACCGCTCGGCGTCGCCGTGGTTGGCGGCCTTATCCTGTCGCAGTTCCTGACGCTCTACATCACGCCGGTCGTGTATTTTTATCTCGACAAGGTCGATGCCCTGATTTCCGGGCGAAGCAAACCGGGCAACTCCGCGCACCAGTCTTTGCCTGCGCCCGCGCCTGCGGAGTAGCCCGAACTGCAAGCACCAGAAGGCTTCCGAAGTCTGTTCAGTCGCCTTCTTAACAATATCCCGAAAAGGCACACGTGCTGTTGTTGTGCCTTAGGGACTTGTTAGATATACCCATGACGCGGCGGGTATATTGGTGTTGGTACGGAGTAGGCGTCATGGCCCGCAATACAGACCCGTGCGGTCATTCATTTCTATCGATAACTGATGCGCCCGGCGAGATCGTTCCGACGTTGCCGCATCACTTGCTTCGCGCGCGTTTCCGCGGGGAAGCCCGCACCTCTGGTAGCCATGGCCCGGCCTTGCGCCTCGCGGCTCTTGGCCTTCTCGGGGCTTGCATCGGCGTCGGCGGCGCTGTCCTCGGAATATCGCTGGTTCAGGCGAACGACCGCACTGACATGTACGAAACCCTCCGGTTCGACGAGAGTGTCCGGAAGGCCAGGCGCGCAGCCGCGCCGCAGGTCATCAGCGCCGCGCACAGCAGTTACGCACCGCAGCGCCAGTCGCTGTATCAACCGCTGCGCTCGGTCAGCAGCCGGGGTCTGATCAGTTTTCCGGATTTCAACCTCAATCCGTTCATCCCTGCAGGCCCGGACCGGAAGGCATCAGGTGGCCGCAAGGGTTCGAGGGTGGACGCCGCCGCGCGCGGTTTTGGCAGCGAGCCCTTTGAAACTGTCTCCAGCGCCGCCGGAGCGCCGCGCTCGATCTGCGTGCGCCTGTGCGACGGCTATCAGCATCCGCTCGGCAATCTGCGCGACAATGCCGATCTGCCGGGACATGAAGCGCTTTGCGCCGCCATGTTCCCCGGCGTTCCGACACGCGTTTTCCGCGTGGCCGCCGGTGCGGACAGCGTCGATGACGCCGTCGGTCGGGATGGCAAGACCTATCACTCCCTGCCGATGGCCTACGCCTACCAGACATCGATCGATCCGGCCTGTGCACGACCGCGCACGGGCGCGCAAACCGTATCGCTGCTCAAGGATTTCACGCTCCGGGCCGGCGATGCCGTCGTGATCAACGGTCGTCCGCGCATCTTCAACGGTTCGTCCAGTTATCCCTACACCGCTGCGAACTTCCGCGATTTCAGATCGTCGAATGCCGTCTCCGAACAGGTCCGCAAGCGCCTCGATCAGACTGTTGGCGTCAGTCAGAGGGAACGCCTGCAGCGCGAGGTTCGGCAGATGTCTCGCGTGCGTGAGGCCAATGCAGCCGACGCCAATCGCGCAGTCGACATCGTGCGTGGCGGTGCGTCTCCGGCATCCGGCAAGGTCCGTGTGATCGATCTGGCCAAGCGCTAAAGCATCCTTCTGGACGCAAGACCGCAGATGGCCGGCCCCGTGCCGGCCATCGTGTTTGTCGGGCGTCCGCCAAGTCTCTGGAATGCATGGAATTCCCGCCGAGATTGAAGTTGTTCAAGACTGGACTCCATGAGGCGCAGCCGTCATCCTTCAGTTTAGAAATCATCTAAGATATTGTTTTATATCACTATTTTATTGACGCAGCGCTGCCGGCGGGCTTAAAGCTGACCGTGGCAGGGCAGATCGCCTCGTCGCCACCGCAGGCCTTGAACCTGCGCAACAGGGCTGGACACATGACAATCATTGCAAATCGCAGGCAGTTTCTGGCGGCAAGCGCAGGGTTTGGCGCAACCCTCGCCGCGCCAGCCATCGTCCGCGCGCAGGCAGGCAGGCAGGTCAATCTCTACACGGCGCGCCACTATGGCAGCGACGACGCGTTCTACGCAGCCTTCAAGGCCGCGTCAGGCATCACGGTCAACCGCGTCGAGGCGGGCGCAGATGCCCTCATCCAGCGGATTGCGGCGGAGGGCGCAAGCAGCCCGGTCGATGTGTTCATCACGGTCGACGCCGGCAACCTCGAGCGTGCGCGTGCCGCAAACCTGTTCCAGCCAGTCAATTCCGAGGCGATCCGCGCTCGCGTTCCAGCGAATCTGCGTGATCCGGATGGCAACTGGTTCGGCTTCACGACACGCGCCCGTGTGATCATGTATCACAAGGACCGGGTCAGGCCGGAACAGCTTTCGACCTACGAGGATCTGGCCGATCAGAAGTGGAAGGGCAAAGTGCTGGTCCGCTCGTCGACCAACATCTACAATCAGTCGCTCACCGGCGCCGTGCTGGCGGCGCGGGGCGAGGCGGCGACCGAGGCATGGGCCCGCGGGATTGCGGCCAACATGGCGCGTCCGCCGCGCGGCGGCGACACCGACCAGATCAGGGCGATGTTCGCGGGCGAAGGCGAACTGGCGATCGCGAACACCTATTATCTCGGCAACCTTCTGCGCGAGAACAAACCCGACGATCAGGCTCTTCTCCAGAAAGTCGGCGTGTTTTTCCCCAACCAGAATGACCGCGGAACCCACGTCAACCTGTCGGGCGCTGGTATGGCACGGCATGCCAAGAACAAGGACGAGGCGTTGGCCCTGCTCGAATTCCTCGCCTCCGACGCGGCCCAGCGCCACTTCGCCGAGACCAACAGCGAGTTTCCCGTGGTCGGCAGCGTGCCAGCGCCACAACGGATCGCGGCATGGGGCGCGTTCCGGCAGGATTCATTGAACGCAGCGACATTCGCGAAGAACAATGCAGCCGCGCTGCAGATCATGGACCGCGCCGGCTGGAAATGACATGACCGAACTTGACGTGCCGCCACGAGGCGGCGCGACTGCCCGCGACAGGCAGCCACGACCGGATCCGCCCAAACGTCCGGACGCAGGCTTTCCGACTGATTCAAGACGCCATGCAGGCCGGTTGGCCTCGCGTGGCCGCTTGCGTCTGGATGGAGTGCAGCTTGCGGCATTGCTGACGGCGGCGCTTGTGGCGCTGCCGCTGGTGACAGTGCTTCTCTCGCTGGCAGGTCCGTACGGCGATGCCTTGCCGCATCTGGCGCGCACGATCCTAGGAGAGGTTCTCATCAACACATTCGCCATGATGGCGCTCGTCGGGGCTGGAACGACAGTGATCGGCGTGGGCACGGCGTGGCTTGTCGCTGCCTGCCGTTTTCCCGGTTCGCGCCAGTTCGAATGGCTGCTGATCCTGCCGCTTGCCATGCCGGCCTATATCATCGGCTATGCCTACATGGACCTGCTGGCATTTGCCGGACCGGTGCAGGGCTGGATCCGCGCCAGCTTCGGGTTGGTCAAGGGCGAGTACTGGTTCCCGCCCCTGAGCGGGGTCGGCGGTGCATCCATCATGTTCATGCTGGTGCTGTATCCTTATGTCTATCTGCTGGCGCGCTCCGCTTTTGTGGAGCAGTCCGCCTGCATCGTCGATGCCGCCCGGGCGCTCGGGGCGCGGCCGTGGGAAGCGTTCTGCAGGATCAGCCTGCCGCTGGCCTGGCCGGCGATCGCTGCGGGCGTGGCGCTGGTGCTGATGGAGACGCTCGCCGATTTCGGCACCGTGCAGTATTTTGGTCTGTTCACGTTCACCACGGTGATCTTCCGCACCTGGTTCGGCATGGGTGAGCCGGTGGCTGCGGCGCAACTGGCGTCCGGCCTGCTGATCTTCGTGCTGGCGTTGCTCCTGCTGGAGCAGCGGTCGCGCTCGAACCGACGGTTTGCCCGCACCTCGCGCCGAGCGCGCACGATGGCGCCCTACCGGCTTGCCGGCTGGAAGGCTGTGGCAGCCGTCGTCGCCTGCGCCCTGCCCGTCATCCTCGGCTTTGCCGTGCCGGTCCTGGTGTTCCTGCGAATGCAGGTGACGGGCGGCGATTCGCTGCTGAGCACGCAGTTCCTGACCCTGGCGCGCAACTCGTTCACGCTGGCAGCCCTTGCGGCCGTCCTGATCACACTGACCGGCGCGCTGCTGGCCTATGCGCTCAGGGTCAGTCGCTCCGGCCTCACGCGCGGCGCGGTGCGTCTGGCGACAATGGGCTATGCCATGCCCGGCACCGTGATCGCGGTGGGCGTCCTCATCCCGTTCGGCCTGTTCGACAACGCGCTGGACGGCTTCATGCGGCAGACATTCGGCGTCTCGACAGGGTTGCTGCTCAGCGGCACGTTGGTGGCCCTGCTGCTGGCCTATCTGGTCAGATTCCTGGCCGTCGCGACCCAGAGCATCACGTCAGGCTATGCCCGGATCGGGCACAATCTCGATGACGCAGCGCGGTTGCTGGGGGATAGCCCCACCAGCGTCATCAGCCGCATCCATCGTCCATTGCTGTCGCGATCCCTGGTGACGGCGGGGGCACTGGTGTTTGTCGACGTGATGAAGGAACTGCCGGCAACCCTGATCGTCAGGCCGTTCAATTTCGACACGCTCGCGGTCAGGGTTTATAACTTCGCGTCTGACGAGAGGTTGATGCAGGCCTCCACCAGCGCGCTCGCAATCGTTGCGGTCGGCATCATCCCCGTCGTGCTGCTCTCGCGCAGCCTCCGGTCGGCCGAGAGTTGACCCGGCAGCAGAACCGTCCCCCGGCCGTTTTGGTGTTGAACCGCTCGGACAGGCCAGGCCGGCTCAAGCCGCCTTGGCATCTCCGAGCGCCACGGCAAAAGCCGCTTCCGTCTTGGCCTGCACCTCGTCGAGCGTGACGCCCTCGGCCAGTTCGATCAGCGTCATTCCGCCCTGCTTCTTGTCGATCAGAAAGACCGCAAGGTCCGTGATGACCATGTCGACCACGCCAGCGCCCGTGAGCGGCAGGTTGCAGGCGTTGAGCAACTTCGACTCTCCCTTGGCCTCGTGCTCCATCACGACGACGACCTTCTTGACGCCGGCAACAAGGTCCATCGCCCCGCCCATGCCCTTGACCATCTTGCCGGGGATCATCCAGTTGGCGAGATCGCCATTCTGCGAGACCTGCATCGCGCCGAGGATCGACAGGTCGATATGGCCGCCGCGGATCATCGCGAACGAGTCCGATGAGGAGAAATAGCTCGTGGTCGGCAGTTCCGTGATCGTCTGCTTGCCGGCGTTGATCAGGTCAGGGTCGACCTCGTCGTCATACGGGAACGGGCCCATGCCAAGCATGCCGTTCTCGCTCTGGAGTTGAACGTTCATGCCGGCAGGGATGTAGTTCGACACCAGCGTCGGAATGCCGATGCCGAGGTTCACGTAGTAGCCGTCGACCAGTTCCTGCGCCGCGCGGGCGGCCATTTGTTCGCGGGTCCATGCCATGTTCGGTCTCCTGGCGGATAGATGTACAATTCGGGAAGATCAGGCGCTTTCGCGCTTGCGCACCGTGCGTTGCTCGATGCGCTTGACCGGCGCATCGAGCTTGATCAGGCGCTTCACGTAGATGCCGGGCGTGTGCATGTGATCGGGGTCGATCTCGCCGACATTGACCAGATGCTCGACCTCCGCAACCGTGACCCTGGCCGCAGTGGCCATCATCGGGTTGAAGTTGCGCGCGGTCTTGCGATAGACCAGATTGCCTTCGAGGTCGCCTTTCCAGGCGTGGATGATCGCCAGATCGGCGAAAAGCCCGGTTTCCATCACATGCTTCGCGCCATTGAACTCGCGCACTTCCTTGCCTTCCGCCACCAGCGTGCCGACGCCCGTCTTGGTGTAGAAAGCCGGGATGCCGGCGCCGCCGGCGCGGATGCGCTCTGCCAGCGTGCCCTGCGGGTTGAACTCGATCTGCAATTCGCCGGCGAGGTACTGCGTGGCGAAGGTCTTGTTCTCCCCGACATAGGAGGACACCATCTTGCGCACCTGGCGGGTTTCGAGCAGGACGCCGAGGCCGATGCCATCGACGCCCGCGTTGTTGGACACGATCGTCAGGCCCTTCACGCCAGCTTCGCGGATGGCCGCGATCAAGGCTTCCGGAATGCCGCAAAGGCCGAAGCCGCCTGCCATGATCGTCATGTCGTCATGCAGCACGCCCGCAAGCGCCGCAGTCGCATCGGCAAAGACCTTGGTCATCTGGCTCATCCTTTGGCAGGGTCCGCGCGCGTCCTGTCATGGCTGCGCGACAGTCAATGTCGACAATCTTACCAACGCGAGCGTATCGCATTGTCAACCCGTCGCACCAAAAACCTTGCACTTGCGCGGCTGTAGTGCATCCCGAGCTTGGCGCCAGGCGCCCCGCGGCCGAAAGGTTCGCGCATCACAACCTCGACTTTGACGCAATGCTGAATTAAGTGATGCGAGTTGGTTTCTGGGTCTGGCCACGTGCATTGATTCTGTCATTGCGGCGCTGGTCGCCATCTGCACTCGAGCGTTGCTCTTTCCGATGTCACATGAATTCGGTTCTCGATGATCAAGCGGCGGCGCGTCGTCATCCTTGCCGGCTTGACCGGGCTTGCAGCCCTTGCTGCAATGCCCTGGGATCTGGCTGAGCGGTCCATCGAGCGCTACATGCTGTCGCGGCTGTCGGCGCAGTTTGCGCTGGCGGGGACCACGGCGGCATCCGGCGCGGTCGCCTTCCTGCCTGTTCCGCGCATCGTCGCCAATGATGTCACCGTCACCTCTGCTGACGGGTCGGTCAGTGCGCGCATTCCCCGCGTCAGGGCCGATCTGCGCCTGATGCCGCTGCTGGCCGGGCGGATCGAGTTCGACCGGCTTTATCTCAGGGCCCCGCAGTTCGAGGTCCGACTAGCCTCCGAAATCGACGACCCGCTGCAGATGATCACGTCGCACAGGCTCTCGCAGTTGCCGGCGCTGCCAAGCGTCAGCATCACCGATAACGGGGCGGTGTTCCTGCGGCGCGGCGCCGGCATCGTCTCGTCAGTGCGTGACATCAATACGGACGTGATGGCGCGTGACGCCGGTGAAGCCGTGCAGGCAAGCGGCACGCTGGCATGGCGTGGCGAGAAACTCGAATTTGCCTTCGCCACCAATTCGGCAGCACGCGACGTCCTGCCGATGCTGCGGCTGAGGTCGGACATTGTCTCGGTGGACTTCGCGTCCGCGCGGTCATCCCGCCAGCAGGCCGGTCCCGGGCTGGAGGGCGAAGTCCAGATTGCGGCACGCTCCATGTCGAGGTTGGGCTCCTGGCTCGCGTCTGGTTCACCGGTGACGCTTCCGCTTGGAAGCACGTCCATCAACGGCCGGCTGCTGGTCACTGCGGAAGGCGCGCAGGTCAGCAACGCCAGCCTGATGCTTGGCAGCGACGTGCTCGACGGCGCGCTGGACTGGCGAAAGCGGGACCAGCGCTGGCGGTTGACCGGGACTTTGGCCGGAAAGAACCTCGATATCGGTCGTCCACAGGCCGGCATCGACATGCACCGCGTGACGATGCCCGAGCCGCTCGCAACCTCGCAGATCGATATCGACGACCTCATGGCGCATGACATCGATCTGCGCGTATCGCTGCAACGGGTCAGGCTGCCCGGCCTCGTGCTGAGTGATGTCGCCGGTCAATTGATGGCGTCGGAACAGCGGCTTGACCTGTCGATTTCGAATGCCGCGCTTTATGGCGGTGTGGCGCGCGGCCGAGGCTCGATCGCCCGCGTGCCCACAGGTGTGGAATTCCGGTCGCAGTTCACTGCGGACCGGGTCGATCTGGCCCAGCTCACCGCCGATCTTTTCGATCTCAGGCGGATGACGGGCACTGGCTCATTCCAGCAGACCCTCGAAACCAGCGGCCGCACGCCGGCAGAACTGGTGGCTCACGCGACGGGGCGATTTGCCCTCACGGCGCGCAACGGCGAATTCCTCGGAACCAACCTCAACGACGCCATGCGGCGAATCGAGCGACAGCCCCTGTCGGTCGTGCGCGACTGGCGCGGCGGGCGCACCAGCTTCGAGCAGCTTTCGCTGACGGGCGTGGTCTCCGGCGGCACGATCGACATCACCGAAGCGCGCGGCCTGGGGCCATCGTTCCGTCTCGCCATGGAAGGGCAGGTTTCGTTGCTCGAACGGCTGTTTCGACTGAGCGGACAGGTGCAGTCGGCAAATGGCGTCGCGTCCGTTCCGTTCGACGTGCTCGGGCCGCTGAACGAGCCATGGGTTCAGGTCAATGCGCGGGCATTCCTCGAGCGCTCGGGCGCTGCGGCGCCGCTGTTGCAACCACGCGCCAACTGACGCGCTCGGCCGTGCCGTTTTGGCGCGATGCGCTAGGTCATGCCCTGTGGAATGACATCGGGCCTGGCAGACGGCGCCAGCGCCTCGGTTCCGTCACTGCGCGGCGCAAATTGCAACCCGGACTCAATGGCCACCAGCCCGATCGCGCCGACAAGCGTCAGCACGACAAAGACAAGCGCGCTCAACGACACGCGTGATGCTGTGAACCGCAAGGAAAATCCGCTCATCTGACGCCTCGAATCGCAAAGGACCCCGACAGCTTCACTTCCGCGCCCGCTCGCGGCGAAATCAGGGCAGAGCTTGCGGCTGAAATGGGGCGAAAGGCGAAAGATTTACCAAACCATGAACGATACATGCGCTGCGCGCATATCTGCCAATGAAACATGCCACTAAAAGTCTGTGAGTGCATGGCCTATATCCGCATTGTTGCAGTGCACAACAGTTGCACGCGCCGACATTCACAACAAACCGCCCCCGAAAGGAGCCACCATGTTCATCGCATCCATCGTTGCCAAGATTCAGTCATACCTGCGTTACCGCGAGACCGTTCGCGAACTGTCCAAGCTGTCCGATCGCGAACTGGACGACCTCGGCATCGTCCGCAGCAACATCGTCGATATCGCGCGTCACTACTCGGCCGCCTGACAAATCGGCCTCGAAACGAAGCTGAACCCGCCATCCGGCGGGTTTTTGCGTTTCTGGCCCCTGCGGCGCGGAATTGCGGGTTTCCTCAAGCCCAAAGTTTGAATACGGAGACGGAATGGCTCCACGGTTCCGCCCCTTCCTGCCCCCGATCGAGGTGATGCCGCCGAACGCCGACACGGCGGCCTTCGAACGGATGGCGACACTGAAATCGGATGTGTTCTCGACCATCGATCGCGGCATCTGGCGCGGCCATGCCGCCATCCGGCGCGATCTGACGACGGCGCGCTGGTGGGCAAAGCCGCTCGCCTGGCATTTTGGCGTGCGCGAGCGCAGGTCGCTCGCCCGGGCCAACGGCATCGGCGGCGTCCCCGCGCTGCTGGCCGCGTCCGATGGCGTCATCATTCGCGGTTTCATCGAAGGGCTGCCATTCCAGATGGCGAAGCCGCACGGGCAGGCGGCCCTGTTCAGCGACGCGAAGCGCCTGCTGCGGCAGTTGCGCCGCGCCGGTGTCTGCCACAACGATCTCGCCAAGGAACCCAACTGGCTGGTGACGCCAGACGGGCGCGCGGCCGTGACCGATTTCCAGCTTGCCACCGTGCATGACAGGCGAAGCCGTCTCTACAAACTGCTGGCGCACGAGGATCTGCGCCACCTCCTGAAGCACAAGCGCAAGTTCTGCCCTGGCGCGATCACGCCTGGCGAGTTGCGCGTGCTGAAGAAAAAGAGCCTTCCAGCCCGCATCTGGCTGATGACCGGAAAGAAGGTCTACAAGCTCATCACCCGCGACATGCTTGGCGTGCGTGACCGCGAGGGCGGCGGCCTGCGGTTGCACCGCGACGCGCCGCGCATGGAAAGCGCGATCGCGGCCATGGCGGGCGCAACGGCGGCAGCGATCGTGGGCTATCCTTATCGGCGCAAGGGCGTCGGCCTCTATGCCTTCGTCGAATCCGCCAGCCTGACCGGCCACGAGGTTGCAGCAGCGCTCAGGCAAGGCGCCGGTGCCGAACCGCCCGAACTGATCCAGATCGTCGAAGCCCTGCCCCGCCGTGCCGATGGCGCGGTTATGACGGACGTCCTTGGCCTCATCGCCACGAACCAGATCGATCTTCTGCCGCCGCTGCTTGCAGCCGCGCCTGGCCAGAAGCAGGCCATCGACGCCATCATCGAAGGCCGCCTCAACGTCACCGATCGCGGGCGCGACTGACAGAGACGCGGTTGCCAGTGCGCCTCAAGCGGCCTATCTCCAGTCCATGAGCACAAGACAGCCCATACACGTCGTCGGCGGCGGCCTTGCCGGATCTGAAGCCGCCTGGCAGATCGCCAGCGCCGGGGTTCCGGTGGTGCTTCACGAGATGCGGCCAGGGCGCGGCACCGAAGCGCACAGGACGGACGGACTTGCCGAACTCGTCTGTTCCAACTCCTTCCGCTCTGACGATGACACGTCGAACGCAGTTGGCCAGTTGCATTGGGAGATGCGCCAGCTTGGCTCGCTGATCATGGCCAAGGGCGACGCCAACCAGGTTCCGGCAGGCGGGGCGCTGGCTGTCGACCGTGACGGCTTCTCGGCAGCCGTCACTGCGGCGCTTGAAGCCCACCCGCTTGTCAGCATCGACCGGCGCGAAGTCGCAGGCTTGCCGCCCGAAGAGTGGGCCTCGGTGATCGTGGCGACAGGCCCGCTCACATCGCCAGCGCTCGCACAGGCCGTGCTGGCGCTGACAGGCGAAAAGGAACTCGCCTTTTTCGACGCGATCGCGCCTGTCGTCTATCGCGAAAGCGTCAACATGGACGTTGCCTGGTTCCAGTCGCGCTATGACAAGCCCGGACCCGGCGGCACTGGGGCGGACTATCTCAACTGCCCGATGGACCGGGACCAGTACGAAGCCTTCCTCGATGCCCTGATTGCGGGCGAGAAGACGAGCTTCAAGGAGTGGGAGGCAAATACGCCGTACTTCGACGGCTGTCTGCCGATCGAGGTGATGGCCGAGCGCGGACGCGAAACCCTGCGCCATGGCCCCATGAAGCCGATGGGACTGACCAACCCGCGCGACCGCGACGTCAAGCCGCACGCCGTGGTGCAGCTCAGGCAGGACAATGCGCTCGGCACCTTGTTCAACATGGTCGGCTTCCAGACCAAGCTGAAATATGGAGATCAGGCGCGGATCCTGAGGATGATTCCGGGACTCGAGGAGGCGGAATTCGCCCGTCTCGGCGGCCTCCACCGCAACACCTATCTCAATTCTCCGAAGGTGCTGGATGATCGGCTTCGGCTGCGCGCCCAGCCGCGCCTGCGCTTCGCCGGACAGATCACGGGTTGCGAGGGCTACGTCGAAAGCGCCGCCGTCGGCCTGATGGCCGGGCGCATGGCATCTGCGGAATGGCTTGGCCGCCCGGCATCGTTGCCGCCGGTCGAAACGGCCATGGGCGCGTTGATCAATCACATCACCGGCGGGCACATCGTCACGATCGACGAGGGGCCGCGCTCGTTTCAGCCTATGAACATCAATTTCGGCCTGTTCCCGCCCATCGCCGCCGTGAAGAACGAGAGCGGAAAGCGCCTTCGCGGCACTGAGAAAGCTCAGGCCCGCAAGCGCGCGCTTGCAAGCCGGGCGAAAATGACCCTGCTGAGCTGGCGAGATGACGCTGACAATGCGGCGCACACACAAGCCGCCGAATAGCTCAGTCGATCAGCTTCAGTTCCGCCGCAACCGCCTTGCCGGTGCGTTTGTCGGTCGTAATCTCGAAACTGATCTTCTGCCCGTCCTTGAGCGGGCCGCAGCCCGAGCGCTCAACCGCGCTGACATGGACGAACACGTCTTTTCCACCATCATCGGGCAGGATGAACCCATAGCCCTTGGTGGCATTGAACCATTTTACCGTACCGGTCGTCATTCCAGGACCCTTCTCGATCGCAAGGCGAATGGCTGACCACCGCCAAAGTCACGAATGGCCGCCACCATCCGCGCAAGCGAGATCGGGACCGAATGCAGGAATTCCTTCGCGACCGCGCGCAGAAGGCCTCAACAATCGCCCGCCCAGCTCGTTCCTGAGGGTAAACGGGAGATTTGGGCCGAATCAAGACAGATGCGCATCCCGTGCTGCGCCCGCCATTCAGCCCATGGCGCGGCGCGCCTGCCGCCACAGCGTCAACTGCCGACGCCATTGCGGCGTCTGGATCACGCTGGTGAAGGGGTCATAGCCCGGCTTCTCCATCAACTGGAGATATTGCTCCACCAAGGCGGTCGGCAGGAACGCCGGCGACATCACAGGCGCGATGCTGCCGCGGAGATTGCGCGTGCAATGCAGGTGATGCCGGGCCAGTTGGCGCATGTCCGACATCGCCGCCGCCACGCCGGGCCCGCCGCGACCGGACGTCACATCGTCGCGCGTCGCGCCGTACTTGAGGAGATATTCCTTCGGAACGTAAACCTGCCCACGCATGGCGTGCCAGGGGAAGGCGCGCAGCAATCCGGTGACGGCATAGGCGACACCCGCGTGTCCGGCCGCATCGGCGCCGCCAGGGTCCTCACCGTCGGCGAGCACAAAGCTGGCAAGACGGATGAGCGCCGAACAGGTCTCGCCGCAATAACCTTCGAGATCGGCAACGGTCGGCATCGGATCATCGTACAGATCGAAGATGCGCGCATCGATCAGCCCGACCAGCGGCTCAGCCGGAAGGCGGAACAGCTTCATCGTATCGAGAAGCGCGGCGGCGACCGGGTTGGATGACGCCTCCCCGCGCGGCGCGCCCTGCAGCAGATCCCGCCACCATTGCAGCCGCACCTCGCCGGGCAGCGGATCGGACACCATTTCGCGCACACGCGAAATCTCGAAGCTGAAGGCATAGAGCGCAAACAAGTGGGGCCGCTTGTCGGCTGGCGCGAACAGGGTCGCAAGGTAACGATCCTTGTCGACATCCCGGATCAGGTCTTCACAGAAACCATAGGCCGCACCGAACTCGCCGGGATGTGCGTGCCTGGCTTTCGGTGCCTGAAGAGACATCATGCGGCATCCGGCTGGGTGTGAGGGAAAACGCGGCTGGTCACCCAACTGGCGCGAGGCACGCCGATTTCAATGTTCAATCGACTGAAATCAGCGCGGCAGCGACCTTGCGGCCTTCGGCGACAAGGATGTTGTAGGTGCGGGCCGCAGGGGGCGTGGTCATCAGCTCGACGCCGATCTTCAATTCCCTGAAACGCCAGCGCAGCGCTTCGGGCAAGGGGCGAAGATCAACGCCGGTGCCCAGCAGCAGCAACTCGATGTTCCCGGCTTCGGCAAAGACGGCCGCGAACTGACCGCCGGCCCATGGCTGCCTGTCCGCCACATCCCACGCCCTGACGCCGGACGGCAGCATCAGGATCGAACCCTTGTGGCTCATCTCGCCGAAGCGGAAGCCTCCTGCGCCATAGGCGTCGATCAGGTGGCGGCCGGGCACGAAACCATCATGGCGCTGTCCGGCGCTCACGGCATCAGGCCTTGGCGCGCGCCGTGACAGCCTTTGCGCCGCCTGCGGCCGCGCTATCCTCCTTCACCTCGCCGCCGCCGGTCTTGAGGCCGAGGTAGATCAGGATCGGAGCGGCGATGAAGATCGAGGAATAGGTGCCGATGACAATGCCGAACAGCATCGCCAGCGAGAACGAGCGCAGCACCTCGCCGCCGAAGATCGCCATGGCCAGCATGGCGAGAAAGGTCGTCGTCGCGGTGATCACGGTGCGCGACAGCGTCGCGTTGACGGCGATGTCGATGACCTGATGCAGTTGCAGCTTCTTGTACTTGCGCAACATCTCGCGGATCCGGTCATAGACCACGACCGTGTCGTTCAGCGAATAGCCTAGGATCGTCAGGATGACGGCGATCGACGTCATGTCGAAAGTCAGTTGCATGACCACGAAGAAACCGAGGGTCAGCACGATGTCATGCAGCGTCGCGACGACCGCACCGACCGCGAACTGCCACTCGAAGCGGAACCAAAGGTAGATCAGAACCCCGAGGATGCCGACAATGACGCCGATAGTGCCGTTCTGCACCAACTCACCGGAGACACGGGGGCCGACGACCTCAACGCGGCGGAACTCGTAGTCGTTGCCGAATGTCTCCCGCAGCTTGGTCACCACATTCTGCTGGGCACGCTCTTGCTCGGCCGGGGTGGGCGCAAGTTGAAGCTCTATGCGCAGCAGAAGTTCGCGTGGCGAGCCGAACTCCGCCACTTCGACCGAGCCGAAGCCAAGCCCGTTCGATTTTTCGCGAACGTCGGAGATATTGGCCTGCTGGCCCCTGGCCTGCAATTCGACCAGCGTGCCGCCCTTGAAATCGATGCCGAAATTCACGCCGATGGCGAAAAAGACGATGATGGTGAACACCGACAGGAAGGCCGAGAACGGAAAGCTGATCGACCGGAACCCCATGAAGGGGAACTTGGTGTCATCCTTGATGAAGCGAAGACGGAAAGCCACGATGCGACCTCAAATCTCGACCTTGGAGGGCCTGCGCCAGCGATACCAGGTCGCGATCATCAGGCGGCTCAAGGTGAAAGCCGTGAAAACGGTGGTGAGAATGCCAAGCGACAGCGTGACGGCGAAGCCGCGCACCGGGCCGGAGCCAAGGAAGAAAAGCACCACGGCGGCGATCAGCGTCGTCAGGTTGGCGTCGACGATGGTGGCCAGCGCGCGCTCGAAACCCGCATCCAGCGCGGAAATGGCCGATCTGCCAAGCCGGGCCTCTTCACGCACGCGCTCGTAGATCAGCACATTCGCATCCACCGCCATGCCGACGGTCAACACGATGCCGGCGATGCCAGGCAGGGTCAATGTCGCGCCGACGAGGGCGAGAAGGCCTAGCAGCATCAGGACGTTGAAGGTCACGGCCACCACCGCCACGACGCCAAAGAAGCCGTAGGTCACGATCATGAAGATCGCAACCAGCGCGGTCGCGAGATAGGACGCCAACAGGCCGGCCTGGATCGAATCCGCGCCAAGGCCTGCGCCGACCGTCCGCTCCTCGATGATCGACAGCTTGGCGGGCAGCGCGCCGGCCCGCAGCAGCAGCGACAGGCTGTTGACCTGCTCGACCGTGAACTGGCCCGAAATCTGGCCCGAGCCGCCGGTGATCGGCGTCTGCACCACGGGGGCGGAAATCACCTCGTTGTCGAGCACGATGGCAAGCTGCCGGCCAACGCCGCGCGTGGTCGCATCGCCGAAACGCTGTGCGCCACGGATGTTGAAACGGAAGTTGACAATGGGCTGGCCGGTGCGCTGGTCGAACGACGCCTGCGCGTCGATCAGGTCTTCGCCCTCGACGATCACGGAGCGCTCCACCGCGACCTGCTGGCCGCTGTCGCGGTTGCGCATCTGTTCGGTCTCGCTGGCGCCCGGCTCCGCCACGAAGCGGAACTGAAGCTTCGCGGTGCGGCCAAGGCGCTCCTTGAGTTGCTGCGGATCGGTCAGGCCAGGAACCTGAACGAGAACCCGGTCAAGCCCCTGGCGCTGGATCGACGGCTCCTTGGTGCCGTCGATGTTGATGCGGCGCTCGATGACCTCGATGGTCTGCTGGCCGACACGGCGGATGCGTTCGTTGAGGCCAAGCTCGCTGTAGGCCATGGTGATCTGGCCGTCCGGCGTCTCGACGATGTCGATGCTCTGATTGCCCGTCGGGCCGAAAAGCTGCTGGCCGACCGGCTGCGCCAATTCGCGGAGCTTGGGCATCACGCGCGCACGATCCTGAGCCTGAGCGACGCGGAACTGGACCCCGGTTGGCTGCATCGCGATGCCGCCTTGCAACGCCACACGCTCCTCGCGCAGAACCCGGCGAACATCGTCACGCAACTGCGTCGTCATCGAGCGGATCAGGTCCTGCTTGTCGATTTCGAGCAGCACATGGGCCCCGCCCTGCAGATCGAGGCCGAGCGAAACGGCTCTCTGCGGCACCCAGGACGGCAGTGCCCCGAACACGGCCTTGCGTGTTGCCTCCGGCATGAGGCTGGGAACGGCCAGCATGCACCCGATGAAGGTGGCCAGCAGGATCAGGATGGATTTGATCCGGGAGATCCGCATCATGGCCGGTTCAGCCCCTTGTTCAATGTATCCGGGCTGCGCCGCATGCCGCTGCCGTGGAGAGTCGCGACATGCACATAACCCCTCGTCCCGAGCTTGTCGAAGGATAAGGGATCAAGAAGACGGGATGAAATGCACCCGTCGGCACGCGTAAGCGGCGGAACGCCGCAAAACGCTCAGGTCTTGGCCGGCTCCTTGTCCTTCACCGGCTCGCCTTTGGCGCGCACGTCCTGGATCATCGACTTGACGAAGCGCACCTTCACGCCGTCCGCGATTTCGGCTTCCACCTCGCCATCGTCGATGACCTTGGTGACCTTGCCGATCAGGCCGCCGGATGTGACGATGGTATCGCCGCGACGCACGTTGGCGATCAGTTCGCGATGTTCCTTCATGCGCTTCTGCTGCGGGCGGATGATCAGGAACCACATGATCACGAAGATGAGGATGAACGGCACGAGCGACATGAAGATGTCAGCGCCGCCGCCAGCACCGGGGACTTGGGCAAAAGCAGGGGTAATCACGAGAAGCACCTCACAAGGGAGCAATGGGCCGCGCCCGATGCGGGGCGGATTTGCGCCGCACTCTTAGCTGAAGCGGCGGCGAAATCAATTGCGGGTGTGACCGATCGCGAAACAAGCGATCATCCCGGATCAGTCCCGTATAACTACGCGATCATTGGCCTCTTCCCTGCAGCGTCACATTCGCGCTACGGAGCGTTCTCGCAATCAAGCGCCCAGAACCAGTCAGTTCTCAGCCATGTCCCAGCCCGATCCCAACACTGCCCTGCTTTCGCGCATCGCCGATGCGCTGGAGCGCATGAGCCCTGCCCCGCCGCCGAGACCGGACATGGGCGGCGCGGACGCATTTGTCTGGCAGCCGCGGGAGCATCGCCTGCAGCCCGTGCAGGCGGTCAACCGTGTGGCGCTCGGGCTGCTGAAGGGCGTCGACCGGGTGCGCGATCTTCTGGCCGACAACACCGAGCGTTTCGCGCGCGGGTTCGCGGCCAACAACGTGCTGCTCTGGGGGGCGCGCGGCATGGGCAAGTCTTCGCTGGTCAAGGCGATCCATGCTGACGTGAACGTGCGCAGGCTTGGCAAGCTGCCGCTCAAGCTGATCGAAATACACCGCGAGGACATCGAGAGCCTGCCGGGGCTGATGGCGCTGCTTCGGGCCGATCCGCACCGCTTCATCGTCTTTTGCGATGATCTCTCGTTCGACAATGACGACACCTCGTACAAGTCGCTGAAAGCGGCGCTCGACGGCGGCGTCGAAGGACGGCCGGCGAACGTGGCCTTCTATGCCACGTCAAATCGCCGCCACCTCCTGCCTCGCGACATGATGGAGAATGAGCGCTCAACATCCATCAACCCGGGCGAAGCGGTTGAGGAGAAAGTCTCGCTGTCGGACCGCTTCGGCCTGTGGCTCGGCTTTCACAAATGCAGCCAGGAAGAGTATCTCGACATGGTCAACGGCTACGCGCAGCACTTCAAGCTGCCGGTTGATCCCCAACAGCTTGAGCGCGATGCGCTGGAGTGGGCCACCACGCGCGGCAGCCGCTCGGGGCGCACGGCGTGGCAGTACATCACCGATCTGGCAGGGCGGCTGGAGCAGCGGCTCGATTGAGGAAAATGCCCTGCCCTGCCCCACATCTCATGGGGGATCGCACGGTCGGGGCTCTTTACAGAACCAGAAACGATGAAGGACGGAAGCGGCCTTTCCTGGGACCGCTCCGTCCTTCTTCACGTCCGGCGCAAGTGTCTCGCGAGCGCTGAACGAAACCTGCGGTTTATCGATTTCAGTTGGCGAGATACGGCATCGGGTCGACCGGGGTCGCGCCCTTGCGGATCTCGAAGTGCAATTGCGGCGAGGCGACGTTGCCGCTCTGGCCCGACTTGGCGATAGTCTGGCCCCGGCTGACGCGCTCGCCGCGCTTGACCGCAATGTCTCCATTGTGCGCGTAGGCCGAGACGTAGCCGTTCTCGTGCCTGATCAGCACCAGGTTGCCATAGCCCTTCAGTTCGTTGCCCGAATAGGCCACCACGCCATCGCCTGCCGCCTTGACGGGCGTGCCTTCGGGCACGGCGATGTTGATGCCCTCGTTCGCGCCCTTGCCCGAGAAGCCGCTGATCACGCGGCCGCGCGCCGGCCAGCGGAAATCCGCCGACGCCAGCTTCGGCTCGTCCTTCGGCGCGTCTTTCGGAACGCTCGATGTCGGCGCGGGATCGGTCGTCTGACGAGAAGCGGCTGGCTGCTGCGCCGCCTGCCGCGTGGACTGTTCCTTGACCTTGCGCTCCGCAGCTTCGGCATCGGCGCGCGCGACCTTCAGTTCGCGATCGGCCTTGGCCTTGGCTTCAGCCTGAAGCTTGCGCTCGGCTTCCGCTTTCTTCTTGGCTTCGGCCGCCTTGATGCGGTTCGCTTCGGCTTCCTTGCTGGCTTCGGCCGCCTTGGCCCGGTCTTCGGCGGTCCTGGCCCTCAACTCGGCAAGACGGGCGCGTTCAGCTTCAGCCTTGGCCTTGGCTTCGGCAGCCTTGCGCGCTGTCACTTCAGCGTCGGCATTGCGGCTTGCAGCAGTCTGCTGCCTGGCGGTCTCGGCGCGGGCACGTGCCGCTTCGGCTTGTGTCCGCGCCTTCTCGCGGGCAGCGTCGGCGGACGCAGAGGCCACGACTTTCGGCGCGGCGACCGGCGCTGGCGGAACAATGCGGGCCGCTTCGGTTTCACGGGCCGGCGGCGCAGCGGCGGCAACAGCCCGCGGTGCAGGTGCTGGCGCCCTTGCCGGAACTGGCGCTGCGGCGCGGATCGGTTCGCCGCGCTGGCTGACGCCTGCCACAGGCTGCGGCGGGCGTGGCGTCGCGGCGGCCCTCGGAGCGGCCGGGGCGGGAGTTGAAGGTGTAACGGCCGGCTCGATCGCAGGCGCGGCAGGCAACTGGGCCCGCGGCGAAGCTGCGCCGGCAGCGCTGTAAACCGGAATGGTGACGCGAGAGCCGGGCGCAAGCTGCGAGCCGCCGGACAGGCCGTTGGTCGCCAGGATGGCGGAGGCCGGCACGCCGTAGCGCATGGCAAGCGTGTTGACGTTTTCGCCCGATGCAACCACCACCGGCGTGCCGCCCGCAGATGACCAGCCCGCCGCAGTGCGGGGCGTGACCGATCCCGTCGATGCCAGATCAACGGCGCTCGGCGCCCGCGAGATGGATGCCGTGCGCGCCGGAACGGCGCTCGCGGCAACTGAACCGATTTGGGAAGCGGCCACTGTGCCTGCAACCGGCGCGGCCAGCGGCTGCGACGTCACGCGGCCAAGAGCCGGAGCGGCAGCGACTGTGCCAAGAGCGGGAGCGGCGGCGACTGTGCCAGCCGCCTGCGTGGCTTGCCGCTTGATCGTGCCCGTGGACGTGCGGTCAACGGCAGTCGCGGCCGAATTCGCGAAGGGATTGGAAAACGGATTGTCGGAAAACGGGCTTGTGGAGAAGCGGGCAGCATCTGTGCTGCACGCGCCCAGAGCGCCCGCGAGCAACCCGGCGGCTGCGACACGGCTCATGGCCGAAGAACGGAGGAATTCGAATTTCAAACGCATCAGCCCGCACCGCAGGTTACGCAACACAACTTACTGACATGATTAAAAACGGATTCAGGTTACGAAAGCGTTGCCAAGCTGAACAATTCGACAGGGATTGGACCAGACAACCGAAAATTCAGCGTTTGCGCCCTGTTGGCCATCGCTCAGAGCGTGTGCGACAGGCCCGGGACCAACGGTGTCAGGCGTACCGGTCCGCCTGTCTGATGGTCGACGGCGTTGTCGCCGACGCGTGCCACCACGATCTTGCGGGGCACTCCGTCGACCCTGAGCGCGCCGACAAGCCTGCCGCCCGGCACGAGCCTCTGCAGCAATCCCTCGGGGATGCTCTCGACAACGCCGTTCAGGATGATCCGGTCAAACCGCCCCAGCAGACGGGTGGCCTGCAAACCATCAGCATGCTGAAGCTCGACCGCCCGCATGCCGAGCCCGCTCAAGCGCTCATGGGCCGCGAGCGCCAGCGCGTGAAAGCGCTCCAGCGACACGACATGGCCACCCATCTCGGTCATCAGCGCCGTGACATAACCCGAGCCCGTGCCGATCTCCAGCACGCGCTGGCCCGGCTCGACCCCAAGTGAAACAAGGAACGATGCCACCACATTGGGTGGGGTCATGGTCTGCCCGCACGCGAGCGGGATCGATACATCGGTGCGCGACAGGTCGGCATAGCGCGCCGGCGCGAAGACCACCCGGCTGACACGCTCCATGGCGCGCAGCACGGCAAGATCGCTCACCCCCTGCGCTCGCAGCGCCAGCAGGAATTGCAGCGTCTTCGCGCCATCGGCGAGCGGCTCATCCTCATCAGCGTCGGGTGCGCCGAGGCTGATCATCCGGCAAAAGCTATGGCAAGCCGCGTCAGCGTCGGCTCGTGGGTAAGATCAAGCTCGAGCGGCGTGATCGAGATGCGCCGCTCCGCAAGCGCCTTCAGGTCCGTGCCGTTGGCCGGATCGTTCTTGCCGCGCTGGAAGGCGATCCAGTAATAGGCCTTGCCGCGCCCGTCCTCGCGCGGGTCGATGCGCAACAGGTTCTGGTTGCGGCGGCCTTGCACGGTGACGGACACGCCCTGAACCTCTTCGGGCAGGCAATCGGGGAAATTCACGTTGATCAGGATGTCGTCCGGGATGCCCTCGGCGAGCAGCCGCCGGATGATCCCAGGCGCGTGCGTTTCGGCGCAGTTCCAGTTGATCGCAGCGCGCCCCTTGGCCCCGTAGGCCTGGCTGAGGGCAATCGAGCGCACGCCCAGAATGGTGCCCTCCATCGCAGCGGCGATGGTGCCCGAGTAAGTCACGTCCTCGGCGACATTCTGGCCGTGATTGAACCCGGACAGGACGAGGTCGGGCCGGTGCTCGGCCATCACCTGCCTGAGCCCCATGATGACGCAGTCGGTCGGCGTGCCCTTCACGGCGAAATGGCGCGGCGAAATCTCGCGCAGCCGCAGCGGATCGTTGAGCGAAAGCGAATGCGAGACGCCGGACTGGTCGGTTTCGGGCGCGATCACCCAGACATCGTCCGACAGCGTGCGTGCGACGCGCTCCAGCACGGCAAGTCCCGGTGCGTGAATGCCGTCATCATTGGTGACCAATATGCGCATGGGAATCCCGCGTTATGTCAGTGCCGCTTTCGCTACGACAAGCGTCGCCGTGGCTCAAGCGGAATGCGGCGGCACCACGCACAAACCTGCCTTGCGACGGGCGCGCGGTGCTTTCCCACACCCCTGGTCGATCAGCCCCTTTCCGCCTGCGGCCAGGCCTGCCAGATTGGAGCGGCCCCGAACCCGAAAGCCGCACCCGCCGAATGACCGCCAAACCGCCCCTCATCGAGGCCAAGGCCATCGTCAAGCGCTTCGGGGCGCTGGTTGCCAACGACCACGTCGACCTGGCGGTGGCGGAACGCGAAGTGCATGCCCTGCTTGGCGAAAACGGCGCCGGCAAGTCGACGCTCGTGAAAATCCTCTATGGGCTGCTGCAACCTTCCGAGGGCCGGCTGAACTGGCGCGGCGAGCCTGTCACGCTGCGCAATCCGGGCCATGCCCGCCAACTTGGCATCGGCATGGTGTTCCAGCACTTTTCCCTGTTCGAGGCGCTGACCGTCGCCGAGAACGTGGCGCTGGCGCTGGATGACGGAGAGACGGTGGACGCCGTCAGCGCGCGGCTTGATCAGGTCTCGCGTGCCTATGGGCTGCCGCTGGAGCCCCAGCGGGAGGTCTGGCGGCTGTCGGTCGGGGAGCGCCAGCGCGTCGAGATCGTGCGTTGCCTGATGCAGAACCCGAAACTGCTCATCCTCGACGAGCCGACCTCGGTGCTGACCCCGCAGGAAACCGAAGGCCTGTTCGCCACGCTCGAGCGCATCAGGGCCGAGGGCTGCGCTATCCTCTACATTTCGCACAAGCTTCAGGAGGTGCGCCAGATCTGCGAGCGCGCCACCATCCTGCGTCACGGCAAGGTCATCGCAACCTGCGACCCACGCCGTGAAAGCGCAGCCTCGCTGGCCGAGATGATGGTCGGCAGCAAGATCGCCGAAACCCGCCATGAGCCGCCGGAGCCCAACGGTCCGGTGCGGCTGAAGGTCACCAACTTGTCGATGGCCTCGACCGATCCCCACGGCACAAGCCTCAAGGCGATCAATCTGGAAGTCCGCGCCGGGGAAGTGCTCGGCATAGCGGGGGTGGCCGGCAACGGGCAGGACGAATTGTTCGCGGCGCTCTCCGGCGAGGCGCTGGCGGACACCCCCGGCACGGTCACCATCGATGGCGTGCCGGCTGGCCGCGAAGGCATCAATGCGCGGCGTCTGATGGGAAGCGCTTTCGTCCCCGAAGAGCGGCTTGGACACGCCGCAGCCCCGCGCCTGCGCCTTTCGGACAACGCGCTTCTCACGGGTCACGCCAGCAATGGCTTCGTGCGGCACGGCTTTGTCGGCAAGGCCGGCACGCTTGCGTGGGTCGACCGCGTTGTGAAGGCCTTCGACGTGCGCAAGGGACCGCGCGACCCGGAAGCCAGGGAGCTTTCCGGCGGCAATCTGCAGAAATTCGTCGTCGGCCGCGAAATCCTGCGCAGCCCGAAGCTGTTGATCGTCTCGCAGCCAACCTGGGGCGTCGACGCGGGCGCGGCCGCGCTGATCAGGCAGGCGCTGGTCGACCTCGCGCGCTCGGGCGCGGCTGTGCTGGTGACAAGCCAGGATCTCGATGAACTGTTTGACATCACCGATCGTTTGGCCGTGATCTACCAGGGCCGGCTTTCGGCGGCTGGCGAAACGCGCGGCCTGAAGCGCGAAGCGGTGGGCCTGCTGATGGGCGGCTTCGCTGCTACGGAGCAGGCCGCCTGATGCGCCTCGTGCTCAGCAAACGCGAAATCGCCTCGCGCTGGATGAGCCTGCTGTCGCCGCTGATCGCAGTCGCGCTGACGCTTGTGTCGGGCGCGTTGATGTTCGCGGCGCTGGGCCTTGATCCGGTGAAGGCGCTCGGCATCTACTTCATCTCGCCGATTTCGGACACCTGGGCCTTGCAGGAACTTGCCGTAAAGGCGACGCCGCTGGTGCTGATCTCCGTCGGGCTGTCGCTCTGCTACCTGTCGAACAACTGGAACATCGGGGCGGAGGGGCAATTCGTGACAGGCGCGATCTTCGGCAGCGCCATCGCCATCGCCACCCACGGCGCAGCGAACGGGCCGTGGGTATTTCCGGCCATGACGCTGGCGGGCATGGCTGGCGGCGCGGCCATCGCCATGATCCCGGCGGTGCTCAAGACACGGCTGTCCGTCAACGAGATCCTGACCAGCCTGATGCTGGTCTACATCGCCGAACTGCTGCTGGACTGGCTGGTGCGCGGGCCGTGGCGCGACCCCAGGGGCTTCAACTTCCCGCAAAGCGTGATGTTTGAAAAGGAGGCGCAGGCCATCCGCCTCATCGGCGACGGCCGCCTCAACATCGGCAGCGTCATCGCCGTGCTTGTTGTGGCGGCGGCCGCGATCATGATGGCCCGCACGCTGAAGGGCTTTGAAATCCGGCTGGTCGGCGAGGCCCCGCGGGCCGCCCGTTTCGCAGGCTTCTCCGAAAAGCGCATGACCTGGACCGTGTTCGCCATCTCGGGCGCGCTTGCCGGCCTTGCCGGCATCATCGAGGTTGCCGGCACGATGGGCCAACTCCAGCCCGTGATTTCGCCGGGCTATGGCTTCACCGCGATCATTGTGGCCTTCCTTGGCAGGCTAAATCCCATGGGCTGCCTGATTGCGGGAGTTTTTCTCGCGATCACGTTCATTGGTGGCGAGAACGCGCAGATCTCGCTGCGCCTCCCGCTGGACGTCACGCGCGTCATCCAGGGCATGCTCCTGTTCTACGTGCTCGCCTGCGACGCTTTCCTCGTCCACCGCATCCGTCTGGTCCGTGGCAACGGCACTGAGGCGCCCGCATGACGATGTTCGAAGCCATCCTGCTCACCATCATCACCGCTTCGACACCGCTGCTGATCGGCGCGATCGGCCAACTCGTCTGCGAGCGCTCCGGCGTGCTCAACCTTGGCATGGAAGGCATGATGATCATGGGTGCGGCCTGCGGCTTCGCGGCGGCGATCCTGAGCGGCAACGCCTATGTCGGCGTGCTTGCAGCCATCGCCGCCGGCATGGCCATGGCGCTGATCTTTGCCGTGCTGACGCTCGGCCTTGCGGCCAATCAGGTGGCGTCGGGCCTTGCGCTGAGCATTTTCGGGCTTGGCCTGTCCGGCGTTGTGGGTGCGCCCTTCATCGGCGCGAGGCGCGACCAGTTGGCGAGGCTCGACCTGCCGGTGCTGACCGACATTCCGGTGATCGGCAAGGCGCTGTTCGGGCAGGACCCGCTCGTCTATGCCTCGTTTGCGCTCGTGACCGGGGTCTGGTGGTTTCTCACCCGCACCAGGCCCGGCCTTGTCCTGCGGGCCTGCGGCGAAAACCACGCCTCCGCCCACGCGCTGGGTTACCCTGTCCTGAAAATCCGGCTGTTCGCGATCCTGTTCGGCGGCGGCTGCGCCGGGCTGGCAGGGGCCTATCTCAGCCTTGTCTACACCCCATTCTGGTCGCCGGGCATGACGGCCGGGCGGGGCTGGATCGCGCTGGCCATCGTCGTGTTCGCCTCGTGGCTGCCCTGGCGCGCGCTGCTGGGCGCTTATCTGTTCGGGGGCATCACCATCCTGCAACTGCACGCCCAGGGCGCGGGATTGAGAATCCCGTCCCAGTTATTGGCGGCCCTGCCCTATCTGGTCACCATCGTCGTGCTCGTCATCATCATGAGCAGGCGCGGCGGCCAGCAAACCGCGCCGGCGGCGCTAGGCACGCCATTCGTGCCGGACCGCTGATCAGCACGCTGCGAGGCGCGGCCTCGCTCGTTTCACCCCGTCAGAACCGTGGCGGCGGCATGTCTCCGGGCCCGCCCAGGCCAGGAAGCTGAATGTTGTCGAGCTGCTTCTGCACTTCCGACGGATCGATGTTCACAACCGAGTCCTTGTAGTGCAGCACCAGCTCCGGCCAGAAATAGACCACGAAAACCATGAAGACCTGGATCAGGATGAAAGGGATGACGCCCTTGTAAAGCGTCGTGGTTTCAACCCCTTCAATTGTCTTGCCGGTGATCTTGTCGACATAGGACAGGCGCGGCGCGACGCTTCGCAGGTAAAACAGCGCAAAACCGAATGGCGGCGTCAGAAAGCTCGTCTGCATGTTCATCGCCATCAGCACGCCGAACCAGACGATGTCGATCTTCAGCGCCTCCGCCGGCGCCACCAGCAGCGGCATCAGGATGAAGGCGATCTCGAAAAAGTCGATGAAGCAGCCGAGCACGAAAACCACGAGGTTCGTGAACACGATGAAGCCGACCGCGCCGCCCGGCAGCGACAGCATCAATTCCTTCACCCAGACATGGCCGTTGATGCCATAGAACGTCAGCGCGAAGACGCGCGCGCCGATCAGGATGAAGATCACGAAGGCCGAAAGCTTGAGGGTTGATTCGCAAGCCTGCTTGGTCAACAGGAAACTCAGCCGCCCGTTCATGGCCGCCAGCACCAGCGCGCCGACGGCGCCCATCGCGCCGCCCTCGGTCGGCGTGGCGAGGCCGATGAAGATCGTGCCGAGCACAAGGAAGATCAGCGCCAGCGGCGGCACCAGCACCATGATCACCCGTTCCGCCAGATAAGACAGCACCTTCAGGCCGAATTTCTTGTTGGCGATCGCGACGCCGAGCGCGAAGAGCACGGCAACCGACGAGCCGTAGACCTCGGGGGCCTGCTCGACGATCGGCTTGAACGCCATGGTCGCACCGATGCCGACAAGCACCGAAAGCGCGATCATCACGAACAGCGAGCCGACGCCCGCGCCGAGCGTGCGCGCCTCGGGCGGCAGCGGCGGCCCGGCCTTCGGGTTGAGCAGCGTCAACACGAAGACATAGATCGCGTAGCAGGCGGTCAGCATCAGGCCCGGGATGATGGCGCCCTGGTAGAAATCGCCGACGGACTTGCCCAGCACATCGGCCAGCACGATCAGCACCAGCGACGGCGGGATGATCTGCGCGAGCGTGCCGGACGCCATGATGACGCCGGTGGCGAGTTCCCGGTTGTAGCCGTAGCGCAGCATGATCGGCAGCGAGATCAGGCCCATCGAAATCACCGCAGCCGCGACCACGCCGGTGGTTGCCGCCATCAGCGCGCCCACGAAAATCACGGCATAGGCCAGGCCGCCTCGGACGGTGCCGAACAGTTGGCCGATCGTGTCGAGCAGATCCTCCGCCATGCGCGAGCGCTCGAGGATGAGGCCCATGAACGTGAAGAACGGGATCGCCAGCAGCGTCTCGTTCGACATGATGCCGAAGACCCGTTCCGGCAGCGCCTGCAGGAAGTTGGGAGTGAAAAGCCCCAGTTCGATTCCGATGAACCCGAAAATCAGCCCGCACGCAGACAGCGTGAACGCCACCGGAAAGCCCAGCAGCAGGAAGAAGATCAGCGAGCCGAACATGATCGGCGAGAGATAGTGGATGATGAACTGGGTCATGAGTTGCTGACTTCCGAGCGTCTGGTCCGGGAAAAGAGCCGAGGGCTCAGTGTTTGATGCCGAGCTTCTGCGCGGCTTCGGGATCGATGGCTTCGACCACGTGCGCCACTTCGGCGACATGGGCCTTCATCTCGTCCTTCTCCTCGACCAGCCCGCGCATGACCGCGACGCGTTTGATCAACTCCGAGACCCCTTGCAGGGTGAGCAGGAAAAACCCGAACAGAACCATGAACTTCGCAGGCCAGATGATCAGGCCGCCCGCATTGGTCGACCATTCCTGCGTGCGGAAGGAAACCATGAAGAACGGGAAGGAGTAATACAGGTGAACCAGCGCGAACGGGAAGAAGAACACGAGCAGTCCAAACAGTTCGATCCGGTCGCGCGTCATCTTCGACAACCGCGACGAGACCACGTCGACCCGGACATGCTCGTTGGTTCTCATGGTCCAGGCAGCGCCGACCATGAAGACGACCCCGAACAGATACCACTGCGCTTCAAGCAGGCCGTTCGATGACCAGTTGATCACCTTGCGGACGGTGGCGTTGCCGGCTGACACCAGCACCGCGGCAAGAACCAGCCAGGCCGCCGCCTTGCCGAGCCGCTCGTTGATCGCATCCACGGCGCGCGAGAATGAAAGCAAAGCGTTCATCGATGGTCCGTCCCTGTTCCAAGTGCGCGGCTCCGGCATGAGCCCGCGCAGTCCCGGCACCTTGCGCAGCCGTCGATACGGGCCAACGCAGGTGCCGGTCTTATGTCAGAAGGACCGCCGCGCAAACCTGTGCGCGCCGGTCCTGATTGTCAGATCACGCGTTCTCGATCACGCGCGGCTGCGCGCACGGATCATGTAGCTGTCGAACGAGAAGTCGCCGATCTGGTTGTAGAGGTAGTAATCGTTCCGGAAGGCCACCTGCGCGTCATAGATCTTCTTGAAGTCCGCGTTGCGGCCGCTGATCTCGGCGTAGAGTTCCTGCGACGCCTTGAACGCGCCGTCCATGACATCCTGCGGGAAGGCGCGAAGCTGGGTGCCGGCGCTCAGCAAGCGCTTCAGCGCGGCCGGGTTGCGGGCATCGTACTTGGCGGTCATTTCGGTGTTGGCGAAAGCCGACGCACCGCGCAGGATCGCCTGGTAGTGCTTGGGCAGTTCATTCCACTTCGTCGTGTTGACCAGCGTGTGCAGCACCGCGCCGCCTTCCCACCAGCCGGGATAGTACAGGAAGCGGGCCACCTTGTTGAAGCCGAGCTTTTCGTCGTCATATGCGCCGACCCACTCCGCCGCGTCGATCGTGCCGCGCTCGAGTGCCGGATAGATGTCGCCGCCGGCAATCTGCTGGGCCACGACGCCAAGCTTTGCGATGACCGCGCCGCCGGAACCGCCGATGCGCATCTTGACGCCCTTGAGGTCTTCAAGCGACTTGATTTCCTTGCGCCACCAGCCGCCCATCTGGGTGCCGGTGTTGCCGCCTTCGAACGCGACGATGTTGTGCTTGCCGAGGAATTCGTTGAGCAGCTTTTCGCCGCCGCCATCCAGCATCCACGCGTCCTGCGCGCGCTTGGACATCAGGAACGGCACTGCGGTGGCCAGGCCGAACGCCGGGTCCTTGCCGAAATTGTAGTAGATGGCGGTGTTCGACATCTCGACAGTGCCGGCCGAAACCGCGTCGACCGACTGCAGTCCGCCGACGATCTCGCCCGCACCGAAGGCCTGGATCTCGAAACGGCCGTCGGTCATTTCCTTGACGTACTTGGCGACGGTTTCCGACGCGCCGAAGATGGTGTCGAGCGACTTCGGGAAGCCCGATGTCAGGCGCCACTTGAGCGCTGGCATCGATTGCGCGATCGCCGGCATGGCCACTGTTGTTGCAGCACCGGCGAGTGCGGCACCCTTGAGAAATTGACGACGCTTCATGCGAGCGAATCCCCTGTATGAGTTGTCCGCCATGACTGGCGGTTCTACGCGCCATGTAATTCGCGCAAGACGGCACTTCGTCAAGTTATCGAATGATATTTTTTTGCGAATTTTGCGGATTGCAGTTTAAATATAAAATCTGCATACACCTAATATTGTTGAATAAAAAAGCGTTTTATTGAATTATCGAATAATTTTGTGTGATAAATCTGAAATAACTCAAAAATACCTCTCAAATTTTCACGATCGTGTATTCAAAGACTTTATATTTATACAACCTACATCAATGTAACCAGATAATATTTTTGTGCTCCAACGGATTTTGATTTCACGAACTCGATTCGCAATGATAACCTCCATCAACGAAACGGAGTTCACGTCATGGCGACCGATAAAAAAGTTGTGTTGATCACCGGCGCCAGCGCCGGCATCGGCCGCGCAGTTGCGATTGCCTTCCTGCAAGCAGGACACAATGTCGTGCTGACGGGCCGTCGCGCCGAGGCGCTCGAGGAGAGCATCGGGATTGCCGGAACAGGTTCCGCGACCGCTCTCGCACACGCCTGCGACATCACCGATCCGGTTGCCGTGAAGGGACTGTTCGCCGCCTGCAAGACGCGCTTTGGCCGGCTCGATGTGCTGTTCAACAACGCGGGCGTCAATTCGCCGGGCGGCGTCATGCTGGAAGATCTCACTTTCGATCAGTGGAAGGCCTGCGTCGACACCAACCTGACGGGACCTTTCCTTTGCACGCAGGAGGCCTTCCGGTTGATGAAGTCGCAAACCCCGCAAGGCGGCCGCATCATCAACAACGGTTCGGTCTCGGCCTATGCCCCGCGCCCCAATTCCGCGCCTTATGCGGCGACCAAGCATGCCATCACCGGGCTCACCAGGTCGACCTCGCTCGATGGCCGCAAGTACAACATCGCCTGCGGCCAGATCGACATCGGCAATGCCCTCACCGACATGGCGCGCAAGATGACGACCGGCGTGCCGCAGGCGGATGGCTCGGTCCGGGTCGAGCCTGTGATGGATGCGAAGCATGTCTCCGACGCCGTGCTGCACATGGCAAGCCTGCCGCTCGAAGCCAACGTGCTGTTCATGACGGTCATGGCCAGCGCCATGCCCTTTGTCGGCAGGGGCTGAGCGCTTGGTCCGCGCACCCGCACTGTGTATCATCCGGCTCTGGTTGGGTGGCCAGCGCGGGAGCGGAACATGCAGGACGATGACCGGATTGCCACGACTCTGAGCAAACCCACACGCAGGAACACCATCGAACTTGCCGGCGCGGCAGCGGCGGCCAGCCTCCTTCCCGCAGCAGCACGGGCGCAAACCGGGCGAGTCACGCTCGACAGTGCCAGCGACGTGCTGATCGTCGTCGATCTGCAGAACGATTTCCTGCCAGGCGGTGCCCTTGCCGTGCCGCAGGGAGACGAGGTCATCGCACCGATCAATGCGCTGGCGGGCAAGTTCCGGCATGTGCTGTTCACCCAGGATTGGCACCCCGCCGGCCATATCTCCTTCGCCTCGTCCCATCCGGGCAAGAAGCCGTTCGAACTGATCGATCTGCCCTACGGCAAGCAGGTGCTTTGGCCGGATCACTGCATCTGGGGCACGAAAGGCGCCGAACTCAGCGACCGGATCAGCATCCCCCACGGCCAACTCGTCATCCGCAAGGGTTTTGACCGCAACATCGACAGCTACTCCGGCTTCGTCGAGGCTGACCGCAAGACCAAGACAGGGCTTGCGGGCTACATGGCCGAGCGTGACCTGAAACGGGCCTTCGTCGTGGGTCTCGCGACGGATTTCTGTGTCGGCTGGACCGCGCTGGATGCGCGTGCGGCAGGCCTGCCGACCTTCGTGATCGAGGACGCCTGCCGGGGCATCGACGCGCAAGGCTCCCTCGCGGCTGCCTGGAAAGCGATGGCCGAGGCCGGCGTCGGCCGGATCGCGTCATCGGCCATCGGATGAGGTTTTCCGCCGCGCGCCCTTGAAAGCGCGCCAGCCCATCCCGACGTCCAAGTCCGTAATGGAGTCCAAGTCCGTAATGGAGAACGTCATGCGCCTGCTGATCAAGCTCAAGTTGATTGCCCTGATCGCCATCTGGAGCTTGATCTGTCTCGGGCTGTATCTTGTGGTCGCGCTCGGCGAGGCCATGCTTGAAATCAGCGCGGATGCCGCAAGTGCGGTCGTCGGCCAGGGCGGAGCCGCATCCGGGCTGGTGGACCTGACAGGCGACATCGTGCAGTGGGGCGTGGGCCTTGTCTGGGTCGCAGGCGCGGGCGCTCTCTGGTTCGTCAAGCAGCGGCTGACGGCGCGGCGGATGCCCCTTTCCGCCACCGGCGTCGCGACGACAACCGTGCCTCCGAAAGCCGCCCCGCACGCCATCGACAGGAGGCATCCGGCAGGACCGGCAGCGGCTGCCGCGAACGGGCCTGCCGCGCGCATCCTCGGAGGGATGATGGCGCGAAAGCGGCAGAAACCATAGCGCTCAGGTGACCGGCAGATCGCGGAAGCACGCCGCACTCGGCCGTGCGATGATGCGCTTGTGCCAGGCCTCGACATGCGGTCTTGGCTCGCGCGCGATCGGCATGTTGAGCCAGCGATGCATCGTGGGTCCGAGCGCGAGGTCCCCGATGCCGAAATGTGCGCCGCCGAGATAGGCGCTGCCCTCCAGATGTCTGTCGAGCATCGCCATCAGCACTTCCGTCTTCGCGCGCGACGCCTCGATAGTCACCGGGTCGCGCTTCTCGGGCGGGGTCCTCACCAGCAGCCGGAACGCATCGGCATACGCCGCATAGAACGCCGTCGACTGCCAATCCATCCACTTGTCGCTTCTGGCGCGTTCCGCGGCATCCGCAGGCCAGATGCTGCCGGCGCCATATCTGGCCGCGAGATAGCGCACGATGGCGTTCGATTCCCACAGCACGAAGCCGTCGTCATCGATCACCGGCACCAGTCCATTCGGGTTCATGGCGCGGTATTCGGCGGTGTCGACGATCCCGAAGGCCATGCCGGCATCATGACGTACATGCGCCAGTCCCAAATCCGTCGCCGCCCAGACCACCTTCTGGACATTGATCGAGTTCATCCGCCCCCAGATTGTCAGCATTTGCGTCAGACCCTTGTTGCCAATTGCGCCAGCGTTTCATACGCACGGCAAAGCCGAGGCATGCCACATGTTTTTCCACGCGTCCAAACTGTTGTGGTTTTTTGCGGCGCCAACGAACGCGCTGGTGCTGCTCGGCCTCCTGTCGGCTTTGCTGATGTTCACGCGATTTGCCCGATCCGCTCGTTGGGCCGGGCTTCTTGCAGCGTTCGGACTGCTGGTTTGCGGCATGAGTCCGCTCCCGTACTGGCTGCTTCGCCCGCTGGAGGACCGCTTTCCGAAAGTGGTGCTGAAAGGCCCCGTTGACGGCGTCATCGTGCTCGGCGGGGCGATCGGCACCACGCGCGGCATGACAAGCGTGACGGATGCGGGCGCTCGGATGACCGAGTCGGCGGCGCTGGCACTGAGATTTCCCGGCGCACGCCTCGTGTTCACTGGCGGAGACGGCTCGGTGCTGAACAACACGCCGGACGGCGAGGCAAAAACCGAAGCCGAGGCGGCGCAGCAGTTCTACCGCTCGCTCGGCATCCCTGCCGAGCAGATCCTCATCGAGGACAAGTCGCGCAACACCCGCGAGAATGCGGTGTTCACCAAGGCTCTGCTCGAGCAGAAGCCGGGCCAGCGCTGGCTTCTGATCACGTCCGCCTGGCACATGCCCCGCTCCATGGGGATTTTCCGCCGGGCGGGCCTCGATGTGCTGCCCTACCCGGTCGACTTCGCCACGCGCGGCCTCCCCGAAGATTACTGGCGACCAAACCGAAGCTTGTCGCACGGGCTGACCCTGACCGACCTGGCCGTGAAGGAGTGGATCGGCCTCGTCGCCTACCGGCTGGCAGGCTACACCGACAGCCTCCTGCCAGGGCCATGAACGCCGCTCAGTCCTCGACTGGCGGGAGCGACAGGCGGTAGACGCCCTTGAAACTCTCGGGATCGACCGCCCTGCCCTTGCGCGTGATCACCAGAGCGCCTTGCGCTGCGAGCCTGACGGCCGCCTTGCGCACCGGCTGCATCAATGGCCCCCAGCCGTCGGGGTGCGGGCCACCCAGCGCCCGCGCCGCTTCGGATGGGCAGATCGTCTTGCCCGCGCCGCGCTCGCTGATCAATCTCAGGATCGTGGCCTCGATCGCATCGGCATCTTCCGGCATGCTGCCACTCCCCAAATCAGATCGAACCGGTTATCACCGAGCGGCACGAGGAGCCAGCCAGATGAGCCAGACCATCACCAAGGGTTACAAGGCCCTGCTCGCCGAGGCCGAGGCCGGGATCGAGACGCTGGATGTCGCGGACGCAAGCCGCCTGCATGGTGCGCCAGACGTGGTCTTCGTCGATCTGCGCGACCCGCGGGAACTCGAACGCGAGGGCAGGCTGCCCGGCGCGTTCCATTGCCCGCGTGGGATGCTGGAATTCTGGATCGACCCGGAAAGCCCCTATGCCAAGCCGGTGTTTCAGGAAACCAAGCGCTTCGTCTTCTTCTGCGCTGGCGGCTGGCGCTCTGCGCTGGCGGCGAAGGCGGCGCAGGACATGGGCCTCAAGCCCGTCGCGCACATCGCCGGGGGCTTCGGGGCCTGGAAGGCCGCTGGCGCGCCGGTTGAAGCCATCGAGCCAACGCCTTGAATTGACTCATGTCTGAGAGGCTTCACCCTTGACCTGGTTTCTGACCGGCACTGCGCTCGGCCTGTGGCTGTTTCGCAAGCAGATTTCGCGCCGGCTGGCCCCCCATCTGCCAGACAGGACCACCCGCCACCGCGTGCTGGGCTTCATCATCATCGCTTTTGCCGTCACCGCGCTGGTGCGGTTCGGGGCGCGGTTCGTGACCGGCTGATGGCCGCAGCGTCCAGCGACGTTCCATGGCGCGCTTCGGAGCTTGCGAGCGGCTCATGCGCCCTGAGCCTGAAAAGAACGTGCGTCAACCGTTCGCCAGAACCACGAATCCGCTTTGCCCCGCCCTCGCCGTCAGAAGGTCCTCCGTCGCCTCGGTCCTGTCGATGGCCGTCACGTCCGCCATCGGCGGGCCGCCTCGGCAGTTCTCGATCATCAGGTCGATGCTTGCTGGTTCTCCGGCCAGAACGGCCTCCACGGCGTTGTCGCCGAGGTTGCGCACCCAGCCTCCAAGCCCGAGCGCCGAAGCCTGCCCCGCGCACCACATGCGGTAACCGACGCCCTGCACCCGGCCATGAATGACGACGCGGACAACGCGGCTCATGGCTTCCAACTCCAGACATCGGAGGCACGCTGCGGCTTGCCGAGCGTCGTCCAGGGCGCCGAAGCGCGCGGCTGAACGCCAGTGACGGTCGCCTGCGGCTTGGCCTCGGAATGCAGCGCAGGCCCGGAGCGCAGGAAGCGCCTCATCTCCAGCAGATGGGCCGGCGGGAGGCTCCAGGTTTCGGCGGCGGCAATCACGGCTTCGAGGTAGCCGGCGCGCGGGCTGCCTGCCTCCGCGTTGACGCCCACGTAGACCAGCGCGCGCCGCGAGCCTTCCTCGGTGATCACCGGCTGCATGATCTTCGCATAGAGCCCGCGGTCGACATCCTCGAACTTGTCGAGCGTGCGCATGTCGGATAGGGCCAGATCCCAGATCACCCCATGCACCGTCGCGCGCGGATCGCGCAGAACCGACGCATAGCCGTCACGCGTGATGATGAAGCGGTGGCGCGCCAGCTTCGCCCGGCCCAAGGCGCGCGAACGCGGACACCGCAGCGCCATCGCGTCGCGGTCCATGTTGGCTCCATAGGCGAAGTAAAGCGGCATGTTGCGTCCTCAAGGCCCGGCGATGGCGGCATCATTCTCGAGAACGGTTGTGCAGACAATAGGGCGCGCGACACCGGCGACATCGGAAACCGGCACGAGCACGCCATCGCTCTCCCTCAGCCAGGCGAGGGAGCCTGTCCGCACATCGAAATGCGCGCCGTGCAGGTGCAGCTTTCCACGCGCTTCGAGGATCTGCACGCAGGGAAAGGTGCGCAGGTTCTTCAGGCTCTGCTGCAACGCCAGAACCTCGAGGATGGCTGCGAAGCGATCGGGCACGGCGCGGTCCTCGGCGGAGACCTTTTCGGCCGCCGGCTCAAGCAGCGACATCCAGCGGCCGACGAAATCGCCCGGCGAGAGTGCAGCCCTGTCCTGCTCGGCAAAGGCGCGCACGCCGCCGCAGCGCCCGTGCCCCATCACCACCACATGCTCGACCCTGAGCGCCTGGATCGCATATTCGAGCGCGGCGCTGGTGCCATGCAACTCGCTGTCGGGCTTATAGGGCGGCACCAGATTGGCGACATTGCGCACCACGAAGATCTCGCCCGGCCTGGCATTGAAGATGACTTCCGGCGGCACGCGGCTGTCGCAGCAGCCAACCAGCATCACCTTGGGCGACTGCCCCTCCGCCGCGAGATCGGCAAAGCGCTGCTGCTCTTGCGGCAAGCGGCCCGCAACAAAGGCGTGGTAGCCTTCGACCAATGCTGGCGGCAACCCTTTGGCCACGGCGTCCGCCATCACGCGAATTCCATGATCACGGCATCGACAGCCAGGCTGTCGCCTTCTTTGGCGTTGAGCTTGGCCACCGTCACGTCCCGCTCGGCACGCAGCACGTTTTCCATCTTCATGGCTTCGACAATGCACAGCATCTCGCCCGCTTTGACCTCCTGCCCCGCCTTCACGGCGATTGCCTTGACCAACCCCGGCATCGGGCAGAGCAGCGTTTTTGATGTGTCGCCCGCCAGCTTTGCCGGCATCATGGCGGCAAGCTCCGCCTCGCGGCGCGTGTAGACGCGCGCCAGGGCATGCGCGCCGGCATGGGCCAGCGTCACGCCGTTCTGCACGGGCCTGACCTGAACCGCGATGGGCACCCCGCCGACATGGCCGCGCCAGACCGGCTGGCCGGGCCGCCAATCGGTTGCCGCCTCGATGGTCTCGCCATCGTCGAACGTGACATTCACGGCATCCAGCGCGCCAGCCACGGTCGCCTGGAAAGTCGCCTGGCCGATCGACACGACGCGGGCGGCCTCGAAGCTCACCTCGCGCCAGCCCTGCATCTGATCCGAAATGCCGCGCTTGCGCAGGTTCTGCACATGGTCGATCGCCATCGCCACCACCGCCATGCGACGCGCCGCAGCGCCGGTCGGGGCCAGCAACTCAAATCCGTTCGGAAACTCTTCGCTGATGTAGCCGGTCGACAGATCTCCCGCACGCCAGCGCTCCTGCCCCATCATGGTCGCGAGGAACGGGATGTTGTGGCGGATGCCGTCGATGGCGAACGCATCGAGCGCGCTGGCCTGCGCGTCGATGGCCTCCAGCCGCGATGGAGCCCAGGTCACCAGCTTGGCGATCATCGGATCATAGTAGATCGAGATTTCGCCGCCCTCGAACACGCCGGTGTCGTTGCGCACCATCGCCGCGCCGTCCTGCCCTTCGTTCGGCGGCCGATATGTCACCAGCCGGCCGGTGGACGGCAGGAAATTCCGGGTAGGATCTTCGGCATAGATGCGGCTTTCGACGGCCCAGCCATTCAGCTTCACGTCGGCCTGCTTCAGGCGCAGCTTCTCGCCATAGGCCACACGGATCATTTCCTCGACGAGGTCGACGCCGGTGATCATTTCGGTGACAGGGTGCTCGACCTGAAGCCGGGTGTTCATTTCCAGAAAGAAGAACGAGCGATCCTGCCCGGCCACGAACTCCACCGTGCCTGCCGAGTCGTAGTTCACGGCCCTTGCCAGCGCCACGGCCTGCTCACCCATCTTCGCGCGGGTTGCTTCATCCAGCAGCGGCGACGGCGCTTCCTCGATCACCTTCTGGTTGCGCCGCTGCACGGAGCATTCGCGCTCTCCAAGATGGATCACGTTGCCATGCTTGTCGCCGAGCACCTGGATTTCGATGTGGCGCGGGTTGACGATGAATTTCTCGACGAACATCCGGTCGTCGCCGAAAGACGATTTCGCCTCCGACTTCGAGCGATCGAAGCCTTCCTGCACCTCCGACGCGCTCCAGGCGATGCGCATGCCCTTGCCGCCGCCGCCAGCGGAGGCCTTCAGCATCACCGGATAGCCGATCTCCTCGGCGATCTTCATGGCGTGCCGGGCGTCATCGATCACGCCAAGATGGCCCGGCACGGTCGAGACGCCTGCCGCCGCTGCCGCCTTCTTGCTTTCGATCTTGTCGCCCATCGCGGCTATGGCACGGGCATTGGGTCCGATGAAGACGATGCCGCTATCGCTCAGGGCCCGGGCGAATGCCTCGCGTTCGGACAGGAAGCCGTAGCCCGGATGGACCGCCTCCGCGCCGGTCTGCTTGCAGGCAGCGATGATCCTGTCGATGGCGAGGTAACTTTCGGCGGCGGCAGGCGCACCGATGTGGACAGCCTCATCTGCCATCTCGACATGCAGCGCGTCGCGGTCGGCATCGGAGAACACGGCGACAGTACGGATGCCCATCCGCCGCGCCGTCTTGATCACGCGGCAGGCGATCTCGCCGCGATTGGCGATCAGGATCTTGTTGAACATGCTTGCCCGCCCGGAAGAGTTAGTCTTGTGGTGCCCTGCGGGGTTTAGGGCACGCTGCGGGCGGCGTCCACATCTCCGAAAGTCGGCAACGGAAAACGCCGCCTGCGCATCCATGCACAGGCGGCGCTTGTCCGGTCGGAGCGATCAAGCGACAAGCAATGCCGCATTGCTGTCCGAAAGGCTCTGTGCAGGTTGGAGGCGAGGCCGGCTCATGGCGAACGAGATCAGGATCTCGTCGCAGCGCTCGGCTTCGCGCACCACTTCAAACGCGATGCGGCGGGCGTTCATCGTCGGCCCCTCGCCCACCGACAGCGTGGCGACAAGCCATTGGGCCAGGTCACGGCTGACGATCCCGGTCGGGCGGCTGGTCCAGACCACATGATCGACCACCGTCGCCACCAGAAACTCCGCCCAGTTCGCATTCGGTGCGGCAACAGCGCGGTCGAGCGCGATCAACACGTCGATGACGTCATGCGACATGAGGTTATCGCCAAGAATGTCACGCGCAAGTCTGTTGACGTCTGCATCATCAATCTTGCCGTTTTCCAGAATAGTCTCGACGAAATCACGGAGCTCATTCGTAATCATTGCTTGTACTCCTGCGCCGGTTTGTTGTAGCGCTTATCCCTGTTTGTGAAATGAGTATTGAACTCCGGCGGTGGTTAAGTGGTTAATTTGCAAATCGGAACTTTTATTCACCTTAAATGCTTGTAAGCAGACGTGGTTTCGCAAAGATGATCTTTACATCCCGTCAACCTTGCGCAATTGCAAACCCCAACTTGTGTGTCTTTTCATTCCAGCAAGCTCTGCCCATCTGCCAGTCCATAGCGGCACACAGGCCGCGCCATCGACAGGAGCCCACGATGAAAGGCATTCACCACGTCACCGCCATCGCCAGCGACGCTGCCGGCAACCTTGCGTTCTATCGCGACGTGCTTGGCCTGCGGCTGATCAAGCAGACCGTGAACTTCGACGATCCGGGCACCCATCACCTGTATTTTGGCGACGAGGCCGGCAGTCCCGGTTCCATCCTCACGTTCTTCCCCCATGCCGGGGCCGCGCCGGGTCGTGTCGGCGCCGGACAGGTCGGAGAGACGGTCTTTGCTGTTCCGGGCGGAAGCATCGGCTATTGGACCGAGCGCTTCATTGCCCACGGTGTCACCTTCACCACGCCGGAAAAGCGTTTTGGCGAAACCATGCTGCCATTTCAGGATCGTGACGGCACCCGGCTTGCGCTGGTTGCATTGCCCGCCGCTGATGGCCTGGCTGCCTGGGCCGGCAACGGCGTCGGGCTCGAGCACGCCATCCGCGGCATCCGCAGCGTCACGATGTGGGTCTCCACCAGCGACCGCAGCGGAGCCGTCCTCACCGAAGCGCTCGGCTTTCGCGAGCAGGCACGCGACGGCAACTTCGTGCGCTACAGCGCAGGCGTTGAGGCAAGCGCTCCCGTGATGGGCGGCGCTGTTGACCTGCGCCTTGTCGCGGATGCCTTGCCGGGGCGCATGGGCGCAGGTTCGGTGCACCATGTCGCCTTCCGCGCCGAGAGCGACGCGGCGCAGGGCGAAATGTCGGCCACGCTGGCGGACAAGCTCGGCATCGAGGCTACCGAACAGATGGATCGATGCTACTTCCGCTCGATCTATTTCCGTGAGCCATCCGGCGTCATCTTCGAGATCGCGACAGATGCACCGGGCTTTGCCACGGACGAAACCGTCGAGACACTGGGGCAAAAACTGCAGTTGCCCAGTTGGCTAGAGCCGCGCCGCGCTGATATTGTCCGTGCGCTGCCGGTGCTCGAGCCCACGGCGTAGAGTCTGGCGTCGCTACCGGCGCGCTGCAGGCGCGGGAATCCAACGTCGCGACAGTGCGCTCAATATAGCCCTCGGCGGCCCTGTGGCCGCCGGGGATGACGCGAATGACCAAGGACTGTTCCAATGATCAACGCCATCAACGGCCATCACATCCGGTTCCAGCCGGGCAGCAACCCGGAAGCAACACCGCTTCTGCTGCTGCACGGCACGGGCGGAGACGAGAGCAGCCTGTTGGAGCTTGGCCGCGCCATCGCTCCCGACGCGCCATTGCTCGGCGTTCGCGGCTCTGTCCTCGAAGGCGCGACGACGCGCTGGTTCCGGCGCTTTGCCGAAGGCGTGCTCGACATGGAGGATGTGACGCGGCGTGCCGATGAACTTGCTGCGTTCATCGAGATTGCCGCCGTCAAGCTGCGCTTTGGAGCGATGCCGATTGCGGTCGGCTATTCCAACGGAGCCAACATCACGTCTGCGCTGCTGATGCGCCGGCCGGACGTGATCGGCTCGGCCGTGATGATGCGCGCCATGGACACCATCGGCCCCGTTCCCGGCCTCTCGCTCGCTGGCAAGCGCGTGCTGTTTCTCAGCGGCGCGCATGATCCGCTCGCGCCGTCGGAAAGCCGCGCGCTCATGGTGGCGAAGATGCGGGCGGCCGGTGCGGAGATCGACGAGAAGATCACCGGTCCCGGGCACGAGATCGGCATGGCCGATGCCGTCGCGGCGCGCGAGTGGCTCAGCCTGCCGGGGCCAGGTTCCGCCTGAGGCACTCGGCAATCATCGCCGGCAGGTCTGCAACGGTGTCAGCCACCATGTCGGCGCCGGCCGCGACCAGCAGCGGCGCAGGCTGGAAGCCCCATGACACGGCAATCGCGGCGGCGCCCGCCGCCTTCGCCATGCGCATGTCGTGCACGCTGTCGCCGATCATCACTGTGCGGCGAGCGGCGGTCATGGTCTCCGCATTCGCCTGATGGATCATGCCGGGATCGGGCTTGGACGGCGCATTGTCGGCGGTCTGCAGCGTGGCGAAGACGTCATGCCAGCCATACATCTCCACCACATAGTCGAGCCCGCGCTTCGTCTTTCCGGTGGCGATTCCCAGCTTGACGTCCTGCCATGACGACAGATGGGTCAGGATTTCCGGCACACCTTCGAACAAGGGCTCCTCAAAGCCCGGCGTGCCGCGCATGCCGTTGAAGATGCGCTTGTAGACATCGCTCATTTCGGCCGCCGGCACCTCATCGCCGAACAACTGCGAAAGCGCGAGATCGAGCGAGAGCCCGACCACGCCGAAGCCGGCCTCACGGCCCGGATGCACCAGCCCCAGCGCGCTCGCCGTGCGCTCCTGCGCGCCGATGATGATGTTGCCGGAATCCAGCAACGTTCCGTCCATGTCGAACAGCACAAGATCAGCGCTCATCTCGGCTCACTCATCGGGGGCTTCGACAATCGGGTCATATGGCGCGGCGTCGAAGCCGAGCAGGTTCCAGCTCTGCTTCATGTGGTCCGGCAACGGCGCGGTCACGTCGATCACGCCCTGTCCGCGCGGGTGCGGCAGCACGATGCGGCGCGCCAGCAAATGCAGCTTGTTCTGGATGCCGCCGGGGATTTCGGCATTGTGCCGGTCGAAATATTTCGGGTCGCCAATGATCGGATGGCCGATATGCGCCGCGTGCGCGCGCAGTTGATGGGTGCGCCCGGTCACTGGCTTCAGCGACAGCCACGCCACCTTCTGCGCTGCCGTCTCCACAGTGGCATAGTAGGTCACGGCATGCTGTGCGCCCTCGTCGCCATGCTGCGCCACTTTCATCCGGCTGTCGCCGTCGACCTGCGCCTCGCGCGCCAGATAGGTCGAGATGCGGCCCTGCTTGACGCGCGGCACGAGATACACCAGCGCCCAGTAGATCTTGCGGGCCGAGCGGTGGCGGAAGGTCTTGGCCAGCGTCGAGGCGGCAAAGCGCGTCTTGGCGATCACAAGGCAGCCCGCCGTGTCCTTGTCGAGCCGATGCACCAGCCTCGGCCGCGTCGCCTCGTCCTCGGCCAGCGCCATCAGCATGCCGTCGACATGGCGCGTCGTGCCCGATCCGCCCTGCACGGCAAGCCCGGCCGGTTTGTCGATCACCAGCACGTCGGCGTCTTCATACAGCGTGATGGATTTCAGGAAGGCGCGCACGTCGCCTTCCTTGTGTTGCTGGCCACGCGGGCGGCTGTCGCTGCTGAGCTTGAGCGGCGGCACGCGCACCTTCTGGCCGGCCTCGATCCGGTCATTGGTGTCGACCCGCTTCATGTCGACGCGCAGTTCGCCCTTGCGGGCAATGCGCTGGATGTGGCTGAACGGCAATTGCGGAAAGCGCGAGATCAGGAAGCGGTCAACCCTCATCCCGGCCTCGTCCGCAGTGACAACCAGCGTCTGCACGCCGGTCGCGATCGTCTCGGATGCCTCGGCCTTGGCCTCGCGTTTGGTGCGGATCGGCCCTTCTTCGGCAGTGCGCGCCGCTTGCGGATCGTGGCCGCCCTCGCTGCCGCGCGGTGCGCGTTCGGCCTGGTGTTCCCCTTGCCGGTCGACGCGCGGGCGATAGCCCGTTGGCTTGCCGGGTCTTCGCGGCTCGTCGGAAAAGCCCGGCCTGGTGGTGCGCGCAGCCTGCGCCCGCCCGACGGCTGTCTTGCGGCCCGCTTCCTTGCGTGCTTCGCGGTCCTCGCCGCGTCCGCGCCTGTCGCGCCCGCCCGAAGCAGGCTGCGCGCCGCGCGCGCCGCCCTTGGTCGGCGGCCTGCCATTTTTTCTCATGAAAGCGCCCTACCCACACCAAGGCCTGCGCCCAGCGCGGCAATTGACAAGACCACGGAAGCCATCGCGTAGGCCCCCGCATGGAACAATGCGCCCCGCTCCCAGAGCAGCCACGCATCGAGCGAAAACGCGGAAAATGTGGTGAACCCGCCGAGCACGCCCGTCATCAGCAGCAGGCGAACGTCGTGCGACCACAACCCCCCTGCCCGCGCCGCAACCCACGCGGCAAGCACCCCCATCGCCAGCGAACCCGCCACGTTCACAGCCAGCGTCCCCCACGGAAAACCAACCCCGAACCAGCGCAGGCAGGCGAGATTGGTCAGGTGGCGCAGCACGCCGCCAGTGCCTGCGCCAAGGAACACAAGAAGGATGGGCTTCATCAGGTGTCTTTAGAGCGCAGCAGAGCGGCTGTCATCTGTTGAGAATGGCGCGCTTTGCGCACGGCAATGTCTGGGTTCCGGGTTCTGCTCCGCATTCGCTGCACAGCCCCCGAAACCCGCCGACCCTCCACGCGCTTCCGGGGCTGGAATGGCGCAGCCATGCAAGGAACCCGGAATCCAGCGCATGTTCCGCACGAAGCGCTCTGAGCCCTACCCCCCGCGCTCGCGCCTGAGCTTCTCCCACCACTCCAGCCGCTTGGCGATTTCGCGCTCGAAGCCGCGGTCGGGCGGGTCGTAGAACCGCTGCCTTCCCAGTTTTTCCGGCCAGTAGTCCTGCCCGGAGAAGGCATCGGGAGCATCGTGATCGTAGGCATAGCCCGAGCCGTAGCCTTCGCCTTTCATCAGCTTGGTCGGCGCATTGAGAATGGTCTTGGGCGGGGTCAGCGAGCCGGCCTCCCTGGCCACGCGCATCGCTGCCTTGTAGGCGACATAGGCTGCGTTCGATTTCGGTGCGGTGGCCAAGTAGATCACGCAATTGGCGAGCGCCAGCTCACCCTCCGGAGAGCCGAGTTGCTCGAAGGTTTCCGCCGCGGCGCGGGCGTGGACCAGCGCCTGCGGGTCGGCAAGCCCGATGTCCTCGACCGCCATGCGCACCAGCCGGCGCGCCAGAAAGCGCGGGTCTTCGCCGGCATCGAGCATGCGGGCGAAGTAATAGAGCGCGGCATCAGGATCGGAGCCGCGCACCGTCTTGTGCAGGGCTGAAATCAGGTTGTAGTGCCCGTCCTCGGCCTTGTCGTAGACCGGCGCGCGACGTTGCAGTGCCTGCCCGAGCGCAGCCTCGTCCATAACTTCGCCGGGCCGGGCCGCACGCCACAATTCTTCGCTCAACGTCAGCGCTGCACGTCCGTCGCCGTCAGCGAAGCGGATGAAGGCGTCGCGTGCGGCCTCGGTCAGCGGCAATGGCTTTCCCTCAAGCGCTTCCGCGCGGACCAGAAGCGCCGCAATCGCCGCCTCGTCCAGCGCCTTGAACACCAGCACCCGCGCCCGCGACAACAAGGCCGCATTGAGCGCGAAGGACGGGTTCTCCGTCGTGGCGCCGATCAGCGTGATCGTGCCATCCTCCATGACCGGCAGGAACGCATCCTGCTGCGTCTTGTTGAAGCGGTGGATCTCGTCGACGAACAGCAGAGTGCCGCGGCCCTGCAAGCGTCGCGCGCGAGCCCCCTCGAACACCTTCTTCAGGTCGGCAACACCGGAAAAGATCGCGCTGATCTGCTCGAACACGAGGTCCGTCTGCCCGGCCAGCAGCCGCGCAACCGTGGTCTTGCCGGTGCCGGGCGGACCCCAGAAAATCGCGCTGCCGATCGCGCCGGAGGCCAGAAGGCGCGTCAGCGCACCATCGGTTCCGAGCAGATGGTCCTGCCCGGCAACCTCCCCCAGCGATGTCGGCCGCATCCGGTCGGCCAGCGGGCGCGGGCCTGCCTTGTCGAGGCCGGACGCGGCGAACAGATCGCTCACCCGCGCACGAAGGTGTTGAACACCTGTCCGCCCCGGTTGATGCTGAGTTCCCAGCCGCGGGAACGCACGGCCATCAGCCGGTCGATATCGCGCGAGGTGGCGATCGCCTCGCGATTGACCGACACGATGATGTCGCCCTTCTTGAAGCCAAGCTGCGCTGCCGGGCTGTCGGGATCGATGTCGGACACCGCGACGCCTTCCGCTGATGGGTCGATCGACAATTCCTCGGCAACCGCAGGCGAAAGATTGACCATGGTGAGGCCGCTCAGCGGCGTCCGCCCGGCAACCTTGACCGGATCGCGCGGGCGGGTCTCCGGCGCCACCGCCATCTTGACAGGCAATGTCAGCCGGTTGCGGCCACGCATGACGGACAGGGATGCGGTGGAGCCCAGTTCGCGGGTGGCGAGCCGGTAGCCGAAGCTGTCGGGATCATCGATCTGCTGGCCGTCCATCTGCAGGATGACGTCGCCACGCCGGAGGCCGGCGTCCCCGGCAGGGCTTTTCTCGTGAACGGTCGCCACGACCACGCCGACGGGCCTGTCGAGCCCAAGCCCCTCGGCAATCTCCGCCGTCAGGCCCTGCAGCCTCGCGCCGAACCAGGGCCGGCGCACCGAGGCGCTGCCGGCGCGGGCCGATTCCACCACGATCCTCACCATCGTTGCCGGAATGGCGAAGCCGATGCCATGGCTGGCTCCGGTCTTCGAGAAGATGGCGGTGTTGATGCCGATCAGCCGTCCCTGCATGTCGACCAGCGCGCCGCCCGAGTTGCCCGGATTGATCGCGGCATCGGTCTGGATGAAGGACTGGAAATCCGCGATGCCGACCTGCGTGCGCGCAAGCGCCGACACGATGCCCTGCGTCACCGTCTGGCCCACGCCAAACGGATTGCCAATGGCGAGAACGAGATCGCCCACCTGCAGATCATCCGAGTTGCCAATCTCGAGCGCCGCCAGAAGCCCGCCATTGTTCTTGAGCTTCAGCACCGCGAGATCGGTCCGCGGATCGCGCAGCACGATCTCGGCTTCGACCTCGCGCTTGTCGGCCAGCGCCACCTTGACTTCGGTCATGCCCTCGATGACGTGATGGTTCGTGACCACCAATCCGGCGCGGACATCCACGACGACGCCGGACCCGAGCGACTGCTGAGCCCGCTCGCGCGGCACGCCGAAGCCCCCGTCGCCAAAAAAACGGCGGAAGAACGGGTCATCCATGAACGGGTTCGAGCCGCGTCGCTCCTGGCGCAGGCCATAGACATTGACGACCGCGGGCGTTGTTTTCTGCACCACGGGCGCGAAGGACAGCGTGATCTGCTGGCGCGTTTCGGGCGTCTGCCGAAAAAGCTGGGCGTTGGCTGGCGCCGTCAGCATCACGAGCGCGCAGACGGCGGGGAAGGCGGCCGCCCGCATGGCATCGAACCGGTTGCGCATCATCTGTCCGTCCTCGTCGTGTGACCCTGCGGCTGAGATAAGCGCGGCCGCAGCCGCACGCAATCGAAGGGTCGAGATTTCGTGTTGCCGGCGCTGTCATCAGCTACTGCGGCGCAGCGCGCATAAGTTGAGACCCCAACTTGACGCAATCGAAACGCAACAGCACGGTCAAATCATGAGTCTTGACCATATCATCTACACCAGCACCGCACAGTTGCCAGCCGATCCGGCAGCACGCAACGCCAGCCTTGTCGCGCTGCTGGCCAGCGCCCGCAAATTCAACAGTGACCATGACCTGTCGGGCTACCTCACATTGGTCGACAACCAGTTCCTGCAAATTCTCGAAGGCGAAACCGCACCGTTGGCCGAAGTCATGGAGCGCATCAAGCGTGATCGGCGCAACACAGACGTGATCGTGCGCGAGCAAAACACCATCGACGGCAAGATGTTCGAGGATTGGGCCATGGGCTGCTCCCTCGACCCGGAACTCTTGCGCACTGCCATGACATTTGCCGGCCTGCCAAGCGATGTGAATTTCGCCAACGCATCGCCGGAAGCGCTGACGACTTTCCTTGTGATGCTGTCGAACATGTCCGAACGGCGCGGCGCGGAACTCATGGGCTGACGAAGCCCCTCTCCCTCGCCGGCGGCTGATGCCGATGCGGATTGCGTCGTTTTTCACAACAAAAAGGCGGCCCTTGCGGACCGCCCTTGTATGGCACGAAATCACGATCCGGATCAGGCGGCTTCTGCGCCCTCTTCCTTCATGGTCGGGCCTGAATCCTTGCCGCGCGCTGTCACGTCGCGATCCACCATCTCGATGACGGCGAGCGGCGCGTTGTCGCCATAGCGGAAACCTGCCTTGAGCACGCGGGTATAACCGCCGTTGCGATCCTTGTAGCGCGGCCCGATCACGTCGATGAGCTTCTTCGCCATGTCGACGTCCTTGAGCTGCGCGATGAGCTGACGGCGGGCATGCAGGTCGCCGCGCTTGCCAAGCGTGATCAACTTCTCGATCACCGGGCGAAGGTCCTTCGCCTTGGGCAAGGTGGTGACGATCTGCTCGTGCTTGATCAGGGCATTGCACATGTTCGAGAACATGGCCTTGCGGTGTTCAGTGGTGCGGTTGAAACGACGACCGCGAAATCCGTGACGCATTTGGCTCTCCTAATGTCAGGGGTTATCCGCGCGCCGGGCCAAGGGTCGTGCGGTTTTTAAAGGCGAGTTGCAAATGGCGAGTTGCGAATTGAATACCTCCAATCGCACTTCGCCCATCGACACCCGCTCAGTAATGTTCCTCGAAGCGCTTCGCGAGCGATTCGATGTCTTCCGGCGGCCAGCCCGACACTTCCATGCCGAGATGCAGGCCCATGCCGGCGAGGACTTCCTTGATCTCGTTGAGCGACTTGCGGCCGAAGTTCGGCGTGCGCAACATCTCCGCTTCCGTCTTCTGGATCAGGTCGCCGATGTAGACGATGTTGTCGTTCTTCAGGCAGTTTGCCGAGCGGACCGACAATTCGAGTTCGTCCACCTTCTTGAGCAGGGCCGGGTTGAACGGAAGCTGCGGCGCATTCGACACCACTTCTTCCTTGCGCGGCTCCTCGAAGGTGATGAACACCGCGAGCTGATCCTGGAGGATGCGTGCCGAATAAGCCAGCGCGTCCTCCGGCGAGATCGAACCGTCGGTTTCGATCGTCATGGTCAGCATGTCGCGGTCGAGGTTCTGGCCTTCGCGGGTGTTCTCCACGCGATACGAGACCTTGCGCACTGGCGAGTACAACGCATCGACGGGGATGAGGCCGATCGGCGCATCTTCCGGGCGGTTGTGCTCGGCAGGAACATAGCCCTTTCCGGTCGCCACAGTGAATTCCATGCGGATTTCCGCGCCGTCGTCGAGCGTGCAGATCACATGGTCGGGATTGAGAATGGAGACGTCGCCAACGGTGTTGATGTCGCCAGCGGTGACCGTGCCCGGACCCTGCTTGCGCAGCGTCATGCGCTTGGCGGTGTCGCCCTGCATCTTGATCGCGATGGCCTTGACGTTGAGCACGATGTCGGTGACGTCTTCGCGAACGCCGGGGATCGAATAGAACTCGTGCAGCACGCCATCGATCTGGATGGCCGTGACGGCGGCGCCCTGCAGCGACGACAGCAGCACGCGGCGCAGCGAGTTGCCGAGCGTCTGGCCAAAACCGCGCTCGAGCGGGCGCGCCACCACGGTGGCCATGCGCTTGGCATCATCGCCGGGCTTCACTTCCAGCTTGTTCGGCTTCGAGAGATCTTGCCAATTCTTGCTAATCACGACCGCACCTTTCCTGAGAGGGGTCTTGCCGGCAATGGCCGTGTGCCATCGCCCATATTCGTCGAAGCGCCTCGCATGAACCCTGCGGCGGCGCTCCGGCGGTGTGAAACGACATCAGACGCGGCGACGCTTGCGCGGACGGCAGCCATTGTGCGGAATTGGGGTCACGTCACGGATCGACGTCACGGTGAACCCTGCCGCCTGCAAGGCACGGAGCGCGGACTCGCGGCCTGAACCGGGCCCGAGAACCTCCACTTCAACCGTCCGCATGCCGTGCTCGGCTGCCTTGCGCGCCGCATCCTCGGCGGCAACCTGGGCTGCATAAGGGGTCGATTTGCGCGAACCCTTGAAACCCATCACGCCGGCGGACGACCACGAGATCGTGTTGCCCTGCGCGTCCGAGATGGTGATCATGGTGTTGTTGAACGAGGCGTTCACATGAACGATGCCGGAGGCGATGTTCTTGCGTTCGCGGCGCTTCACGCGTTGTGCTTCTTTAGCCATTCTTCTGTCCTTCAAGCGCGCCCGTCATGCCAGGCGCTGGGGATTGAGGTGATCAACTCCCGCATGTCATGGTCGGGCTTGACCCAAACAAGACGTGCGCGGAACTGGAATCTTCGGGTCAAGCCCGAGGGTGACGACACAGATTCGCCGTCACTTCTTCTTGCCGGCGATGGCCTTTGGCTTGCCCTTGCGGGTGCGCGCATTGGTGTGGGTGCGCTGGCCACGGACCGGCAGGCCCTTGCGGTGACGCAGGCCACGATACGAACCCAGATCCATCAACCGCTTGATGTTCATCGAGACTTCGCGGCGCAGGTCGCCTTCCACCTGATAATCGCGGTCGATGGTCTCGCGGATCTGGAGGATTTCGGCGTCAGAAAGTTGTGCAACGCGGCGCTCGGCCGGAATTGACACCTTCTCGCAGATTTCCGAAGCGAACTTCGCACCGATGCCGTGGATATACTGAAGCGCGATGACGACGCGCTTGTTGGTCGGGATATTGACACCCGCGATACGAGCCATGGCTCTCTCCATTGCAGGGCTGGCCGAAGCCGCCGGTTACATTCCCCCGCGTCCGGTGGAGGCCGGCCCTTGCGGAGCACTTCGGACAAAACAATTCTAATGCCCGCAAAGGCGCAAATTGAACTTCTCCGATGAGTGTTGGGCGTTAACGATCAAGCCTGATCGTGTCAAGCGAAAATAGGCATCAGTCAACCAACCGTCACGCTCAGCCATCCTGACGGCGTTGCGGACCATGGCAGCCTGTCGCCCTAGCCCAAAGCCTTCGCTATCGCCGCCGTGACATGGTCGACCGGCTGCATGCCATCGATCACGGTCAATTGCCCGCGCTTCTCGTAATACGGAGCGACCACCGCGGTGTCGCGGTTGTAGGCCTCGAGACGGGTCTTGAAGACCTCCGGATCATCATCCTTGCGCACGGGTTGGCCCGCCGCCCTCGCCTCGTCGGCACGCTTGACAATGCGGCCCACCAGCTTGGTCTGATCGACACGCAGTTCGATCACGGCCCGAAGGTGCTGGCCCTTGCCGCCCAGCAACGCATCAAGCGCCACAGCCTGCGCCACCGTGCGCGGAAAACCATCTAGGATGAAGCCCTTCGCGGCATCCGGTTCCTTGATGCGATCGGCAATTATGCCGATGACAATCTCGTCCGATACGAGTCCGCCTGAATCCATCACGGCTTTTGCCTGCTTGCCGACAGGGGTGCCGGCAGCCACGGCTGCCCGCAGCATGTCTCCGGTGGAGAGCTGCGGAATGCCATGTTTCTCGACCAGTCTCGCGGCCTGCGTGCCCTTGCCCGCCCCCGGCGGACCCAGCAGGATCAGTTTCATCAGCGCCTCGCACCCTTGAGTTTAGCCTTCTTGACCAGCCCCTCGTATTGATGGGCCAGCAGGTGACCATGCACCTGGGCCACCGTGTCCATCGTGGTCGTGACCACGATCAGAAGCGATGTGCCGCCCAGAAGAATGATCGGTATCTGGGCATAGGAGATCATGAACTCGGGGATCAAGCAAACTATAGTCAAATAGGCCGCGCCAATCACTGTGATCCGGGTCAGCGTGTAGTCGATATGCTCGGCAGTGCGCTCGCCTGGCCGAATTCCGGGAATGAAGCCGCCCTGCTTCTTGAGGTTGTCTGCCGTCTCCGCGGGGTTGAAGACGATCGCGGTGTAGAAGAAGCAGAAGAAGATGATCAGCGCCGCATAAAGCAGCATGAACAACGGACGCCCGTGGCCAAGGTATGTCGCCATGTTGGACAGCCAGCCCGTGCCGCCGGACGCCTGCTGGAAGCTGGCGATGGTGGCGGGCAGAAGCAGCAGCGACGAAGCAAAAATCGGCGGGATCACGCCGGCGGTGTTGAGTTTCAGCGGCAGAAACGACGTCTGTCCCTGATAGACCTTGTTGCCTTCCTGACGCTTTGGATACTGGATCAGAAGGCGGCGCTGGGCCCGCTCCATGAACACGCACAGCGCGATCACTGCAATCGCCATCACCAGCACGGCCAGCAGCAGCGGCGTCGAGAGCGCGCCCTGGCGGCCCAGTTCGAGCGTCTGCATCAACTGCGCCGGAAACTCGGCGATGATGCCGGCGAAGATGATCATGGACGGACCGTTGCCGATCCCGCGGCTGGTGATCTGTTCGCCCATCCAGAGCAGGAACATGGTCCCGCCCACCAGCGTGATCGTGGTGGAAATGATGAAGAACATGCCGGGATCCTGCACCAAGTTGCCCGAACCCTGCAGCCCGACCGCGATGCCCCAGGCCTGAAAAAGCGCCAGCACCAGCGTGAGATAGCGCGTGTACTGGTTCAGCACCTTGCGGCCCGACTCGCCCTCCTTCTTCAATGCTTCCAGCGAGGGGACAACCGACGTCAGCAACTGGATGATGATCGAGGCCGAGATGTACGGCATGATGTTGAGCGCGAAAATCGCCAGGCGCCCGACCGCGCCGCCCGAAAACATGTTGAACAGGCCAAGAATGCCGGACTGCGCCTGCCTGAACAGATCCGCGACGGCATCAGGATTGATGCCGGGAAGCGGGATGTAAGTGCCGAGCCGATAGACCACGAGCGCTGCAAGCGTGAAGTAGATGCGCTTCTTCAGCTCGTCCGCCTTGGCGAGCGCCCCGAAATTCATCCTCGAAGCGAGCTGTTCTGCAGCCGATGCCATCGCGTGTTCCTCAGGTCTTCAAAAGCGGATGCAGTGTCGGCGCGCAATCGCTGCCCACCTGCCGAAATCAGCGAAACGGCGGCCTGATGGGTCTTCCGAACCCAGGGCCGCCGTCCCTTGTCACCCATCTAGGCGTTCTGCTCACGCCTGTGAAGCAGGCCCGAGGATTTTCACCGAACCACCGCTCTTTTCGATGGCTTCGACCGCCGACTTGGACGCAGCGAACACTTCGAAAGCGAGCTTGGCGGTGATGTCGCCGATGCCAAGGATCTTGACGCCGTCGCGCGGCTTGGAGCACACGCCTGCCGCCACCAACGCCTCGATGGTCACCGGCGTGGTCGACGCCAGCTTGCCGGCATCCACCGCCTGCTGCACGCGGCCGATGTTGACCTCGTTGAGATCGCGCGCGAACGTCGCGTTCGAAAAACCGCGCTTTGGCAGGCGGCGATGCAGTGGCATCTGGCCACCTTCGAAGCCCTTGACGGCAACGCCGGTACGGGCCTTCTGACCCTTGACGCCGCGGCCTGCGGTCTTGCCCTTGCCCGAGCCGATGCCGCGACCAACGCGCATGCGGTCCTTGGTGGCGCCGGGATTATCACGAAGATCTGTGAGTTTCATCGATCTGCCCTCACTTCGCCGATGACTTGGCGTCGACGATACGGACGAGGTGCTTCACGCGCTCGATCATGCCGCGGATGGCGGGCGTGTCTTCGAGGGTGGAGCGACGACGGATCTTGTTGAGGCCCAAGCCAACAAGCGTCTCGCGCTGCTGGTGGACCCGGCGGATCGGCGAGCCAATCTGCTCGACGGTGATTCTCTTGTCAGACATCGGTCAACTCCCCTCACGCGTCGGCTTCGACAGCAGCAGCATCGGCGTCGCGCCGACGGGTCTGCAGTTGGGAAACCTTGAGGTTGCGCCGGGCCGCGACGCCGCGCGGACTGTCCTCGTTCTTCAGCGCCGAAAATGTGGCACGGACGAGGTTGTAGGGGTTCGACGAGCCGAGCGACTTGGACACGACATCCTGGATGCCGACCGTTTCGAACACCGCGCGCATCGGGCCACCGGCGATGATGCCGGTACCGGCAGGAGCCGCGCGCAGCACAACCCGGCCAGCGCCGTGGCGGCCGACGACGTCATGATGCAGGGTGCGGCCTTCCTTGAGGGGCACGCGCACCAGCGAGCGCTTGGCGGACTCAGTCGCCTTGCGGATCGCCTCGGGAACTTCGCGGGCCTTGCCGTGGCCGAAACCGACGCGGCCCTTCTGGTCGCCGACAACGACAAGTGCGGCAAACGCCATGCGGCGGCCACCCTTCACGGTCTTGGCGACACGGTTGATGTGAACGAGGCGGTCAACGAATTCGCTGTCCACCTTCTCGCCGCGTTCGGGGCGGGGTTCTCTTGCCATGATGTCCTCGTACTTGCGCGGCGCACGATATTGTGCCCGCTCGCTTGAGTTTGTCGTCAAATGAAGATGCTTTCAGGCTGTGTCAACCTGAAAGCATCTCATCTGGATCAGATAACGGGCGCGATGCTGCGCCCGGATGGATCAGAAGCTGAGACCGCCTTCGCGGGCGGCTTCGGCCAGCGCCTTGACGCGGCCATGATAGAGATAGGCCCCGCGGTCGAATACGACCTCGGTCACGCCGGCTTTGACCGCGCGCTCGGCAATCGCCTTGCCGATGGCTGTCGCAGCCGCCACGTTCGCGCCGGACTTGACCTCAGCCTTGAGATCGCCTTCGAGCGAAGAAGCAGACGCGATCGTCACGCCTTTTTCGTCGTCGATGATCTGGGCATAGATCTGCTTGTTGGTGCGATGCACCGACAGACGCGGACGGCCATTGGCGGCAGCCCTGATCGCCCTGCGGACACGCGCCTTGCGGCGCTCTGTTGGGGATAGCTTGGTCATGTCGCCGGTCCTTACTTCTTCTTCCCTTCCTTGCGGAAGATGAACTCGCCAGCATACTTGACGCCCTTGCCCTTGTAGGGCTCGGGGCCACGATAATCGCGAATTTCGGCTGCGGTCTGGCCGACCACCTGCCTGTCGATACCACTGATCGTGATTTCCGTCGGCTTCGGCGTCACGATGGTGATGCCTGCGGGGATTTCATAATCGATATCGTGCGAGTAACCGAGCGACAGCTTCAGGATCTTGCCCTGCACCGCCGCCTTGTAGCCAACGCCGGTGATCTCGAGCTTCTTTTCGAAGCCTTGCGTCACGCCCGTCATCAAGTTGGCAACCTGGGCGCGCGACATGCCCCACATCGCGCGGGAGCGGTTGTCCTGCCCCTTCGGCGACACGGTGATCATGCCATTGTCCATGGCGACAACGACTTCCGGTGGTGCGCTGAAGGACAACTCGCCCTTAGCACCCTTCACCTTGACGTGCTGGCCGGTGACAGAAGCGGTCACGCCCGCTGGCACGGCAACTGGTTTTTTTCCTACGCGAGACATTTTTTCGCTCCCGTCAGAAGATCTTGCAGAGCACTTCGCCGCCGACATTCATTTCGCGGGCGGCATGATCCGCCATCACGCCCTTGGGCGTTGAAATGATTGTCACGCCAAGGCCATCGGCCACGCGCGGCATCGTGTCTACGGAGGCATACACACGGCGGCCCGGCTTGGACACGCGCTCGATGGAGCGGATGACCGGCAGGCCCTCGTAGTACTTGAGTTCGATATCGAATTCGGAGCGGCCATCGGAATGCTCGGTAGAAGCATAACCCCGGATGTAGCCCTCCGACTTCAGCACGTCCAGCACGCGGGCGCGCAGCTTCGAGCCTGGCGTCGAAACGCGGCTCTTCTTGCGCATCTGGGCATTGCGGATGCGGGTGAGCATGTCGCCCAACGGATCAATGATCGTCATGGGTTATCTCCTCACCAGCTCGACTTGACAAGGCCAGGAACCAGGCCCTTGTTGCCCAGTTCGCGCATCGCGATACGGCTCATCTTGAGCTTGCGGTAGACGGCGCGCGGACGACCCGACACTTCGCAGCGGTTGCGCACGCGTGTCTTGGAGCCGTTGCGCGGCAGGGCAGCGAGCTTCAGGCGAGCTTCGAAGCGCTCGTCCATGGCCTTGCCCTCGTCATTGGCGACGGCGAGCAGGCGCATCCGCCGTCCTGCAAACTTCTTCACAAGCTTCTGACGACGCTTGTTAGTTTCGATGGAGCTTTTTTTAGCCATCGTGATCTCCTGGTTGCCGCGTTTGAGCGTCGCTCACGTCCGGAACGGGAAGTTGAACAGCTTCAGAAGCGCGCGGGCTTCTTCGTCCGTCTTGGCGGTGGTGCAGACAATCACATCCATGCCCCAGACCGCATCGACCTTGTCGTAGGCGATTTCGGGGAACACCAGATGCTCCTTGATGCCGAGGGCAAAATTGCCCGCACCATCGAAGGACTTCGGATTGAGGCCGCGAAAGTCACGCACGCGAGGAAGCGCGATGGTGACCAGGCGGTCCACAAACTCGTACATGCGCTGCTTGCGCAGCGTGACCTTGGCGCCGATCGCCAGGTTTTCGCGCAGCTTGAAGCCGGCGATCGCGTTGCGGGCCTTGGTGACGACCGGCTTCTGACCGGCGATCAGGGCCAGATCGGCGGCAGCGGTATCGACCTTCTTGCGGTCGGCCGTGCCCTCGCCCACGCCCATGTTCAGCACCACCTTGGTGATGGCAGGAACCTGCAGCGCGTTCTTGTAGCCAAACTGTTCGATCATCGCGGGGCGCACAACTTCGTCATAGTGCTTGCGCATGCGCGGCGTGTATTGAGCCTCAGCCATCGATCAGATCTCCCGAACGCTTGGCGAACCGGACCTTGCGGCCGTCGTCCAGAATCTTGAAACCCACACGCGACGGCTTGCCATCCTTGGGATCGGCGATCTGGAGGTTGCTGAGCTGGATCGCCGCTTCCTTCGTGATGATGCCGCCTTCGTTCTGCATGGTCGCCTTGGTGTGGCGCTTGACCAGGTTGATGCCGCGCACGGTGGCGCGCCCCTCGGTCGGGCTGACGTTCAGCACCTCTCCCGATTTGCCCTTGTCACGTCCCGTAATGACGACAACTTTGTCGCCCTTCTTGATTTTCGCGGCCATCAGAGCACCTCCGGCGCCAGCGAGATGATTTTCATGTGGTTCTTGCCACGCAGTTCCCGCGGAACGGGCCCGAAGATACGGGTTCCGATCGGCTCTTTCTGATTGTTGATCAGAACAGCCGCGTTCTTGTCGAAGCGGATGACGGAGCCATCCACACGCTGAACGTCCTTGGCGGTGCGAACGACGACAGCCTTCATGACATCGCCCTTCTTCACGCGCCCACGTGGAATCGCTTCCTTGATGGAAACGACGATAATGTCGCCGACGCCAGCATAACGACGCTTGGAGCCGCCGAGGACCTTGATGCACATGACGCGTCGGGCGCCCGAATTATCGGCAACCTCGAGGTTGGTTTGCACCTGGATCATGGCCGTGATCCTTTCTCTATGTTCAGACCGGTTTCCAGCCTTGCGGCCGGACTACGACTGTCGGGAGCTTCATGAGATGGCACGTGGATACACCGCGCACCTGAAGGCCCCCAGCCAAACGAATGGAAATCACACCCGGGAAAATCAAGAGCCCGGTGCGTTTTCCAGCACAACCCAGCGCTTCAGCTTGGAAATTGGTGCGGATTCTTCAATCCAGACCAAATCTCCCGCCTTGAAGCGGTTGGCTTCATCATGCGCGTGGTAGTTCTTGCTCCGGCGCACCGTCTTCTTGAGAAGAGGATGCGTGAACCGGCGCTCGACCTTCACCACGAGCGTTTTTTCCTGCTTGTCGCTGACGACGACGCCCTGAAGTACGCGTTTTGGCATGTCTCTCTCCTTCAGGCCTTCGCCGAACCGGCTTTTTGCCGGGACAACGTCTTGACGCGTGCAATGTCCCTGCGAACCTCGGTGACACGCGACGTGTTTTCCATCTGGCCGGTGGCCTTCTGGAAGCGCAGGTTGAACTGTTCTTTCTTGAGCTTCAGGAGTTCATCCTGAAGCTGATCGCCCGACATCACCTTGAGATCGGACAGGCGCTGAGTGTTCTTCATCGTCCCTCTCCTTACTCTGCAATGCGCTGGATGAAACGCGTCTTGATCGGGAGCTTCGCAGCGCCGAGACGGAACGCCTCGCGTGCGGTCTCCTCGTTGACGCCCTCGACCTCGAACATGATGCGCCCAGGCTTGACACGGCACGCCCAGAATTCAGGCGCGCCCTTGCCCTTGCCCATGCGGACTTCCGTTGGCTTCTTCGATACCGGCACGTCTGGGAACACGCGGATCCAGACGCGGCCGGCACGTTTCATCGCACGGGTGATGGCGCGGCGGGCAGCTTCGATCTGACGCGCGGTGACGCGTTCAGGCTCGAGAGCCTTGAGGCCGAACTGGCCAAAGTTGAGCTCCGTGCCGCCCTTGGCAACGCCGGAGATGCGCCCCTTGAACTGCTTGCGGAAATTGGTTTTCTTCGGTTGAAGCATGACGGTCCTCGATCAACCTCAGGCTTGTTCGCGTTCGCGGCGGCGATCGCCACCGCTCGACGGACGGGAAGCCTCTTCATTCATGCGCTTGTCCTGCGCCATCGGATCATGCTCAAGAACTTCGCCCTTGAAGATCCAGACCTTGATGCCGCACGTGCCGTATGTGGTGAACGCAGTTGCAACACCATAGTCGATGTCGGCACGCATCGTGTGCAGCGGAACGCGGCCTTCACGATACCACTCCTGGCGGGCAATTTCGGCACCGCCGAGACGCCCCGCGCAGTTGATGCGGATGCCCTCGGCGCCAAGACGCATCGCCGACTGAACGGCGCGCTTCATGGCGCGGCGGAAGGCAACGCGACGCTCGAGCTGCTGGGCGATCGAATCGGCGACGAGCGTCGAGTCAACTTCCGGCTTGCGCACCTCGACGATGTTGATCGAGACGTCGGCCTTGGTCATGTTCATCACGACCTTGCGCAGCTTCTCGATGTCGGCGCCCTTCTTGCCGATCACCACGCCCGGACGAGCCGAGAGAATGGTGACGCGGCACTTCCTGTGCGGGCGCTCGATGATGATCTTCGAGATCGCGGCCTGCTTGAGCAGTTTCATCAACTCAGCGCGGATCGCGAAATCTTCATGCAGCAGCTTGCCGTACTCGGCGCCCTGCGCAAACCAGCGCGAGTCCCAGGTGCGGTTGATGCCGAGGCGAAGACCGATCGGATTGACTTTCTGACCCATCGTTTTCTCCTCAGGCTTTCGCTGCAGGCGTTTCGCGCACCACGATCGTGATGTGTGCGAACGGCTTCAGGATGCGGGCACCACGACCGCGGGCGCGGGCATGGAAACGCTTCATCACCAGGCCCTTGCCGACATGGGCATGGGCAACCACGAGGTCGTCCACATCGAGGGAGTGGTTGTTTTCGGCGTTGGCGATGGCGCTCTGCAGGCACTTGCGAACGTCGAGTGCGATGCGCTTGCGCGAGAACTCGAGATCGGCGAGCGCCGTGGAAACCTTCTTGCCGCGAATGAGACCGGCCACAAGGTTCAGCTTCTGCGGGCTGATGCGCAGATTGCGCGCCACAGCCTGGGCTTCCTTGTCGCTCAGCGCGCGGGGAGTGGCAGCCTTACTCATGGCTCACTTCCTCTTCGCTTTTTTGTCTGCGGCATGGCCGTAGAAGGTACGGGTCGGCGAATATTCGCCAAACTTCTGACCCACCATTTCCTCGGTCACAGTCACCGGAATATGCTTCTGGCCGTTGTAGACGCCGAACGTCAATCCGACGAACTGCGGCAGGATCGTGGAGCGGCGGCTCCAGATCTTGACGACTTCCGAGCGGCTCGAACCACGAGCAGCCTCGGCCTTCTTCAGAAGGTATCCGTCGACAAACGGACCTTTCCAAACAGAACGAGCCATGAGCCTCAGCCCTTCTTCTTGCGAGCGTGACGGGAAGCCACGATGAATGTATCTGTACGCTTGTTGACGCGGGTCTTCTTGCCCTTTGTGGGCTTGCCCCATGGAGTCACCGGGTGACGGCCGCCTGAGGTGCGGCCTTCGCCGCCGCCATGCGGGTGATCGACCGGGTTCATCGACACGCCGCGATTGTGCGGACGCTTGCCGAGCCAACGGTTGCGGCCAGCCTTTCCAAGCGAGATGTTCATGTGGTCCGGGTTCGACACCGCACCGACAGTCGCGAAGCACTGGCTGTTGACCAGGCGCTGCTCGCCGGAATTGAGGCGCAGGATCACGTTGCCGGAATCGCGACCGACAATCTGCGCATAGTTGCCGGCAGAGCGGGCGACAGCGCCACCCTTCCCGATCTTCAGTTCAACGTTGTGCACGATCGTGCCCACCGGGATGTTGCCGATCGGCATGGCGTTGCCAGGCTTCACGTCGGCAGTCTCGGCCGCGATCACTGTATCGCCAACGGACAGGCGCTGCGGCGCGAGGATGTAGGCCAGTGACCCATCCTCGTACTTGATCAGTGCGATGAACGCGGTGCGGTTCGGATCGTACTCCATCCGCTCCACGACAGCCGGCATGCCAAGGTGGCTGCGACGCTTGAAGTCGACAAGGCGAAGGCTGCGCTTGTGCCCGCCGCCCCGGAAGCGCACGGTGACGCGGCCCAGGTTGTTGCGGCCGCCGGATGACGACTTGCCGACAGTCAGCGCCTTGACCGGCTTGCCCTTGTAGAGCTCGCTGCGGTCGACCAGCACAAGCTGACGCATGCTGGGAGTTGTTGGCTTGTAAAGCTTGAGTGCCATTTTCCTGAGGTCCTTTGTCGTCTCAGAGACCCGTCGTCACGTCGATCTTCTGACCTTCTTCGAGGGTCACGATCGCTTTCTTGACGTCGGAGCGCTGGCCGAGCCGGCCTTTGAACACTTTCATTTTGCCTTCGGTCAGGATCGTGTTCACGGCCCTCACCTTGACATCGAACAGCTTCTCGACAGCAGCCTTGATCTGCGGCTTCGTAGCGTCCTTGCGAACCTTGAAGACAACCTTATTCTGTTCAGACAGAATGGTGGCCTTTTCAGTGATCACCGGAGCGACGATCACATCGTAATGGCGCGGGTCCATGCTCATTTGAAGCGCGCCTCCAGCGCATCGACGGCTGACTTGGTCAGGACGAGCTTCTCGCGGCGCATGATGTCATACACGTTGATGCCCTGGACCGGAAGCACGTCCACATTCGGGATCGAACGGGCAGCAAGACCGAAGTTCTTGTCGATCTCGGCACCGCCGATGATCAGCACGCTGCCAAGGCCGAGCTTGGCAAACTGGCCCCTCAGAGCCTTGGTCTTGGGCTCTGACAGCTTCACATCGTCCATGACGATGATCGACGCATCCTTGGCCTTGGCCGAGAGGGCATGCTTGAGCCCAAGCGCGCGAACCTTTTTCTGCAGGTCATGGGCATGGCTGCGCTGAACCGGACCGAACGCACGGCCACCACCACGAAACTGCGGGGCGGAAGCCGCACCGTGGCGAGCGCCGCCGGTGCCCTTCTGCTTGTAGAGCTTCTTTTTGGTGCGGTTGATTTCGCTGCGAAGCAAGGTGGCATGGCTCCCGACCTGCCGCTTGGCAAGCTGGTAGCGCACCACACGGTGGATGAGGTCAACGCGCGGCTCAAGGCCGAAGATGGCCTCGGGCAGATCAACCGATCCGACGTTGGCGCCGTCGAGGGTCGTCACATCAAGTTTCATCACTGACCCTCCACCGCTTCGGCAACTTCAGCAGCGCCATTGCCAATCTTGAACTTGCCCGGAACGGGCGCTTCCTTGGGAAGCGCGCGCTTCACGGCATCGCGAATGCGTATCCAGCCGCCGTTGACGCCAGGAACCGCACCCTGCACCAGGATGAGCCCGCGATCCGCATCGGTCGAAACAACCTTGAGGTTCTGCGTCGTCACCGTTTCGGCACCCATGTGTCCGGGCATCTTCTTGTTCTTGAAGGTCTTGCCGGGATCCTGACGGCCGCCGGTCGAACCGATCGAACGGTGCGAAACGGACACGCCGTGCGTGGCACGCAATCCACCGAAGTTCCAGCGCTTCATGCCGCCTGCGAAACCCTTGCCCGTCGTCGTGCCCGTCACATCGACGAACTGACCGGCAACGAAGTGATCGGCAGTGATTTCAGCGCCGACAGGGATCAGACCCTTGTCGTCGACGCGAAACTCGGCGAGCTTCTTCTTCGGTTCGACCTGCGCCACAGCGAAGCGTGAGCGCTCGGCCTTCGACACATTCTTGACCTTGGCCTTGCCCACGCCGACCTGCAGCGCGACATAACCATTGGTTTCCACCGTGCGGTGGGCGACAACCTGGCAGTTGTCGACTTTGAGAACCGTGACCGGAATGTTCTCACCGGCGTCATTGTAGACGCGGGTCATTCCGACCTTCTGGGCAATAACACCAGACCTCATGGCTGCTTATCCTTTTCCAGAGGAGGTCAACGATCAGAGCTTGATTTCGACGTCCACGCCGGCAGCGAGGTCGAGCTTCATCAGCGCGTCCACGGTCTGCGGAGTGGGGTCGACAATATCAAGCACCCGCTTGTGCGTGCGCATTTCGAACTGCTCGCGCGACTTCTTGTCGACGTGCGGCGAGCGGTTCACCGTGAAACGCTCGATCAGCGTCGGCAGCGGAATGGGACCGCGAACCTGAGCACCGGTCCGCTTTGCCGTCGACACGATCTCGCGTGTCGAAGCATCGAGGATGCGGTGATCAAACGCCTTCAGGCGGATGCGGATGTTCTGACCGGACATTGGTCTTGATCCTTAGTTGACGAAAAAAGGTGCGGCCGACATCAGGACGACCGCACCTGTGGCAATTGATCAGGCGAGAATCTCACCGACGACGCCGGCGCCGACGGTGCGGCCGCCTTCACGGATGGCGAAACGAAGGCTCTTTTCCATCGCGATCGGCACGATCAGGTTCACTTCCATCGAGATGTTGTCGCCAGGCATGACCATCTCGACGCCCTCTGGAAGGGTCACGATGCCGGTCACGTCCGTGGTGCGGAAGTAGAACTGCGGACGATAGTTGGTGAAGAACGGGGTATGACGACCACCTTCGTCCTTGGTCAGGATGTAGGCCTCGGCCTTGAACTTGGTGTGCGGCTTCACGGAACCGGGCTTGCACAGCACCTGGCCGCGCTCCACGTCTTCCCGCTTCGTGCCGCGCAGCAACGCGCCGATGTTGTCGCCAGCCTGACCCTGGTCGAGCAGCTTGCGGAACATTTCAACACCGGTCACGGTCGTCTTGATGGTGTCCTTGAGGCCAACCACTTCGATTTCCTCGCCGACCTTGACGATGCCGCGCTCGACGCGGCCGGTCACGACGGTGCCGCGGCCCGAGATCGAGAACACGTCCTCGACCGGCATCAGGAAGGGCTGGTCGATCGGACGCTCAGGCTGCGGAATGTACGAGTCGACGGTTTCCATCAGCTTGAGGATGGCTTCGCGACCGATCGCCGGGTTGACGTCGTCGAGAGCAGCCTTTGCGGAGCCCTTGGTGATCGGAATGTCGTCGCCAGGGAAATCGTACTTCGAGAGAAGTTCACGAACTTCCATCTCGACCAGTTCGATCAGCTCGGCGTCGTCGACGAGGTCGACCTTGTTCATGAACACGACCAGCGCAGGAACGCCGACCTGACGGGCAAGCAGGATATGCTCGCGGGTCTGGGGCATCGGGCCATCGGCGGAGGACACGACCAGGATCGCGCCATCCATCTGTGCGGCGCCCGTGATCATGTTCTTCACGTAGTCGGCGTGGCCGGGGCAATCGACGTGGGCATAGTGGCGGTTCTTGGTCTCGTACTCGACGTGCGCGGTCGAGATGGTGATGCCGCGGGCCTTCTCTTCCGGAGCCTTGTCGATCTGGTCATACGCCGTGAACGTCGCGCCGCCGGTTTCGGCCAGGATCTTCGTGATCGCAGCCGTCAGCGACGTCTTGCCATGGTCGACGTGACCAATGGTGCCGATGTTGCAGTGCGGCTTGTTCCGCTGGAATTTTTCCTTGGCCATGTTCAGTCTCCGCCAGTGGGAAGTTGCAGTTCAGGGTTGGGTTCAGTGAGCTTCGCGCAGTGCAGTTTCAGTTCAAGATCAGGCGTACTTCGCCATGACCTTCTCCGCCTCGTTGCGCGGAACCTCTTCGTAGTGATCGAATTGCATCGTATAGTTGGCGCGGCCCTGCGAGAAGGACCGCAACGTGTTCACGTAGCCGAACATGTTGGCGAGCGGCACCATGGCGTTCACGACGACTGCGTTGCCGCGCATGTCCTGACCCTGGATCTGACCGCGACGCGAGTTGAGGTCGCCGATGACCGAACCGGTATAATCTTCCGGAGTCACGACCTCGACCTTCATCACGGGCTCGAGCAACACGCAACCTGCTTTCTGCAAAGCTTCACGCAACCCGGCGCGGGAGGCGATTTCGAAGGCAAGAGCCGAGGAGTCCACCTCGTGGTAACCGCCGTCGGTCAGTTCGACACGGATGTCGACGACCGGGAAGCCTGCCAGGATGCCCGAACCGATCACGCTGTTCAGGCCCTTCTCGACGCCGGGAATGTATTCCTTCGGAACCGCACCGCCGACAATCTTGGACTCGAACACGAAGCCGGAGCCAGGCTCGCCGGGAATGAGGCTGAACTTGATCTTCGCGAACTGACCCGAACCACCCGACTGCTTCTTGTGGGTGTATTCGTGCTCGACGGCCCGACCAACCTTTTCGCGATACGCGACCTGCGGAGCGCCGATGTTGGCATCGACCTTGTAGGTGCGGCGCAGGATGTCGACCTTGATGTCGAGGTGAAGTTCACCCATGCCCTTCAGAATCGTCTGGCCTGACTCCTGATCGGTCGAGACACGGAAAGACGGGTCCTCGGCAGCGAGTTTCGCAAGCGCGATCCCCAGCTTCTCCTGGTCGGCCTTGGTCTTTGGCTCGATCGCGATCTCGATGACAGGTTCAGGGAACTCCATCTTCTCGAGGATCACAGGCTTGGACGGATCGCACAAAGTGTCACCGGTCCGGACGTCCTTGAGGCCCGCCAGAGCGACGATGTCGCCGGCAAAGGCTTCCTTGATGTCCTCGCGGTTGTTCGCGTGCATCAACAGCATCCGGCCAACACGCTCTTTCTTGTCGCGCGTCGAATTGATGACGTTGGCGCCGGACTCGATCTTGCCCGAATAAACCCGGCAGAACGTGATGGTGCCGACGAACGGATCGTCCATGATCTTGAAGGCGAGCATGGAGAACGGATCGGTATCAAGCGGACGGCGGATGACGTCTTCTTCAGTGTTGAAGTCGATGCCCTTGATGTCGCCACGACCGACCGGAGACGGCAGGAAATCAACCACTGCATCAAGAAGCGGCTGCACGCCCTTGTTCTTGAACGCGGAACCACACAGAACTGGATGGAAGGCGCGGCGTTGGACGGCAGTGCGGATGCACATCCGCAAGGTGTCTTCGTCAGGCTCCTGGCCATCGAGGTAGGCCATCATCGCCTCGTCGTTCATTTCGACGGCGGCTTCGAGCAACTTGTGCCGGTATTCCTTGGCCTGATCGACCAGGTTTGCCGGAATGTCGGTCTCGACAAATGTCGCGCCGAGCGCTTCGCCGTTCCAGACGATTGCCTTCATCTTGATCAGATCGACGACGCCGGCAAATTCGCTTTCGGCACCAATCGGGATCTGCAGACAAACGGGCTTGCCCGCCACGCGATCAATGATGTCCTGAACGCAACGAAAGAAATCAGCGCCGGTCTTGTCCATCTTGTTGACGAACACGATGCGGGGCACGTCATACTTGTCGGCCTGGCGCCATACGGTCTCAGTCTGTGGCTCAACGCCCTGGTTGCCATCGAGCACGCAGACAGCCCCGTCGAGCACACGCAGGCTGCGCTCGACTTCGATGGTGAAGTCGACGTGGCCGGGCGTGTCGATGATGTTCATGCGCTTGTCGCGCCAGAAGCAGGTGGTCGCAGCGGAGGTGATCGTGATGCCACGCTCCTGCTCCTGCTCCATCCAGTCCATCGTGGCGGCACCCTCGTGAACTTCACCGATCTTGTGCGACTTGCCCGTGTAATACAGGATCCGCTCGGTGGTCGTGGTCTTGCCGGCGTCGATGTGCGCCATGATCCCGAAATTTCGGTAATCTTCAATTTTATGGACGCGTGCCATGTCATGAAACTCCGTGAAGCCGTGAAAACCTGATCACCAGCGATAGTGCGAGAAAGCGCGGTTCGCTTCCGCCATGCGGTGAGTGTCTTCCCTCTTCTTCACTGCGTTTCCACGGTTGTTCGCAGCATCCATCAGTTCCGCTGACAGGCGCTCAACCATTGTCTTGTCGTTGCGGCCGCGGGCGGCCGTGATGATCCAGCGAATGGCCAGCGCCTGACGGCGCTCGAGGCGGACTTCGACGGGAACCTGATAGGTGGCGCCACCAACGCGGCGCGACCGAACCTCGATCGCCGGAGCGACATTCTCGAGCGCCTGCTTGAACACGTCGAGCGGGCTGGACTTCATACGTGCCTCGACCTGGTCGAACGCGCCATAGACAATGGTTTCGGCAACCGACTTCTTGCCTTCGTACATGATCGAATTCATGAACTTGGTCACGACAATGTCACCGAACTTCGGGTCCGGAATGACTTCGCGCTTTTCGGCACTGTGACGACGGGACATTTCTGTCACCCCTTCGTTTAGAAGAACATGGACCGTGAGGCCCGGTTGAATTTCACATCCAGGACCAGGTCCGGGATCATTTCAGGGCTGCATCCAATCTTACTTGGGACGCTTCGCGCCATACTTCGAACGGCGCTGCTTGCGGTTCTTGACACCCTGCGTGTCGAGAACGCCGCGCAGGATGTGGTAACGCACGCCAGGCAGATCCTTGACGCGGCCGCCCCGGATCATCACCACCGAGTGCTCCTGAAGGTTGTGGCCCTCACCTGGAATGTAGCCGATGACTTCGAAGCCATTGGTCAGACGCACCTTTGCCACCTTGCGAAGCGCCGAGTTCGGCTTCTTCGGAGTGGTTGTGTAGACGCGGGTGCAGACACCACGCTTCTGTGGGCAGGACTCCAAAGCCGGGGCCTTGTTCCTGCTCTTCTGGGCTTCCCGCGGCTTGCGGATCAGCTGGCTGATCGTGGGCATTGACGACCTCTCGCTCGTGGAGCGCTTAGCTTTCAGACACGTCACCTAGCGAAAAGGCACAGGCCAAAACAAACCAACGCCATCAGCTTTTTTCAAAGCCTCAAGCGTTGTTGCCGAGCAGAGGACCACGGTTTCCCGCGATCGTGCCAACCAAGACCAGTATCAGGTCGCTAGAAGCGGCGGCGTTTCGGTCGCGATCCTCGCCGGGCAAGCCCAAGGCGACTAACGGTGTCCGACGTCCGTCGATATGACGCGCTTATGACTCGGCAGGGGAATCGCGTCAACCCCTAATCGGACCGGCGGAATTGCATTTATCTCACCTACCCTGCCCGCCTTCGGCGCGTAATTGGCCAGGTTTCTCTTGCAAAAGCAAACGGGCCGCCCTTTCGGACGGCCCGTCGATTCTTCGCCCGGCAACCGGCGTTACTCGGCCGCAGGCTGTGCTGCCGCGAGTGCCGCCTGCGCGGCCTGGGCAGCCTTGGCCACCGCAGCAGCCGTCTCCGCCTTCTGGTTGACGATCAGGTCGTCGCGGCGCTGGGCCACGGCGCGGATCTTCGAGTTCATCGCTCCGGTGCCTGCCGGGATCAGCGAGCCGACGATGACGTTCTCCTTGAGGCCTTCCAGCGTGTCCGTCTTGCCGTTGACAGCCGCCTCGGTAAGGACGCGGGTCGTCTCCTGGAACGACGCGGCCGAGATGAAAGAGCGCGTCTGCAAGCTGGCCTTGGTGATGCCAAGCAGCACGGGAACACCCGAAGCCGGCTTCTTGCCTTGAGCGATCACCTTGTCGTTGGCTTCATCGAACTCGAGCCGGTCGACCTGGTCGCCCGTCATGATCTCGGTGTCGCCGCCATCGGTGATCTCCACCTTCTGCAGCATCTGCCGGACAATCACCTCGATGTGCTTGTCGTTGATGCTCACGCCCTGCAGGCGGTAGACTTCCTGGATTTCATTGACGAGGTAAGCGGCAAGCTCCTCCACGCCCTTGATCGCCAGGATGTCATGCGGCGCGGGGTTGCCGTCGAGGATGTAGTCCCCGAGTTCGACCACGTCGCCATCCTGCAGATGGATGTGCTTGCCCTTCGGGATCAGATGCTCAATGGCCTCCGATCCGTCATGCGGGTTGAGCGTGATGCGGCGCTTGTTTTTGTAGTCCCGGCCAAAGGCGATCGTGCCGGACTTCTCGGCGATGATCGCGGCATCCTTCGGACGACGTGCTTCGAACAGTTCCGCAACGCGCGGCAGGCCGCCCGTGATGTCACGCGTCTTGGCGCTTTCCGTCGGAATACGCGCCACGATGTCGCCCGCCTTGACGGTGACACCCGGATCGACCGACAAAATGCCATCGACCGGCAAGAGATAGCGAGCCTCGGAGCCGCGAGCGGCCTTCAGGATCTTGCCGTCCTTGCCCTGAATCACGATGGCAGGCTTCAATTCCGCCGAACGTGCGTTCGAACGCCAGTCGGTGACCATGCGCTTGGCGATGCCAGTGGCTTCGTCAACCTGTTCCGAAAGCGATGAGCCTTCGAGCAGGTCTTCATAGGCCACGATGCCATCGGCATCGGCGATGATGGGACGGGTATACGGATCCCATTCCGCGATGCGCTGGCCACGCTTGATCTTGTCGCCCTCATCGACCTTCAGCTTCGAGCCGAAGACCAGACGGTGCACCGCGCGCTCCGAGCCATCAGGCCCGGCCACCACGATCGCCACGTTGCGGCCCATGGTGATCAGATCGCCATCGGAGTTCCGCGCCACGTTGCGGTTGCGCATCTTGATCTCGCCCTCAAAATTCGAGTCGATCACGGATTGCTCGTTGATCTGCGCTGCGCCGCCGATGTGGAAGGTACGCATGGTGAGCTGCGTGCCCGGCTCGCCGATCGACTGCGCGGCGATGACGCCGACAGCCTCGCCCATGTTCACCGGCGTGCCGCGCGCAAGGTCGCGGCCATAGCAGGTGCCGCAAACCCCATTCTTGGTTTCGCAGGTCAGAACAGAGCGGATCTTGACCTCCTGGATGCCAGCCTTGGTGATGGCCTCCAGATGGCTCTCTTCCAGCATGACACCGGCTGCGACAACTGTGTTGCCGTCACCGTTGACGATGTCCTCTGCCGTCGTGCGGCCAAGAATACGCGTGCCGAGCGAAGCCACGATCTGGCCGGCGTCCACGATGGCGCGCATGCGGATGCCCTTGGTGGTGCCGCAATCGACCTCGGTGATGATCGAATCCTGCGCAACGTCGACGAGACGGCGGGTGAGATAACCCGAGTTCGCTGTCTTGAGCGCGGTGTCGGCCAGACCCTTGCGGGCCCCGTGGGTCGAGTTGAAGTACTCAAGGACGTCAAGACCTTCCTTGAAGTTCGAGATGATCGGGCTTTCGATGATCTCGCCGGACGGCTTGGCCATCAGGCCGCGCATGGCGGCGAGCTGACGCATCTGGGTTGGCGAACCGCGGGCCCCCGAGTGGCTCATCATGTAGATCGAGTTGATCGGCTTGTCGCGGCCGTGCTCGTCCTTCTTCACGGACGAGATGCGCAGCATCATTTCCTGCGCCAGCTTGTCCGAGCACTTCGACCACGCATCGACGACCTTGTTGTACTTTTCGCCCTGGGTGATCAGGCCGTCCTGGTACTGCTGCTCGTAATCCTTGGTCAGCGCGCGGGTGCCGTCGACGATCTCCCACTTGTTCTCAGGGATCACCATGTCGTCCTTGCCGAACGAAATGCCGGCCTTGAACGCGTGGGTGAAGCCAAGCTGCATGACGCGGTCGCAGAATATGACCGTGTCCTTCTGCCCGCACATGCGGTAGACGGCGTCGATCATTCCCGAGATTTCCTTCTTCGTCATCAGCTTGTTGACGACGTCGAACGAGACCTTTTCGCTCTTTGGCAAAGCTGTCGACAGGATCACGCGGCCAGGCGTGGTGTCGTAGATCTTGGCGTAGGGCTTGCCGCCCGCACCAATGCCTTCCCAGCGATACTTGATCTTGGTGTGCAGCGTCACCGTCTTGTTGGCGATGGCCTGCTCGAGTTCGCCCATGTCGGCGTAGATGCCCTTGAGCACGCCCTTCTTGCCGTCCATCTTGTACTGGCCCGGCTCGCCATCGGACATGATGGAGAGGTAGTACAGGCCCAGCACGATGTCCTGCGACGGCACGATGATGGGATGGCCGTTGGCCGGGTGCAGGATGTTGTTGGTCGACATCATCAGGACGCGCGCTTCGAGCTGCGCTTCCAGCGACAGCGGAACGTGCACGGCCATCTGGTCGCCGTCGAAGTCGGCGTTGAACGCGGCGCAGACCAGCGGGTGAAGCTGGATGGCCTTGCCCTCGATCAGCGTTGGCTCGAACGCCTGGATGCCGAGGCGGTGCAGCGTCGGCGCGCGGTTGAGCAGCACCGGGTGCTCGCGGATGACCTCGTCCAGGATGTCCCAGACCTCCGGCTTTTCCTTTTCAACCAGCTTCTTGGCCTGCTTGACGGTGGCGGAATAACCCTTGGCGTCGAGGCGGGCGTAGATGAACGGCTTGAACAGTTCGAGCGCCATCTTCTTCGGCAGGCCGCACTGGTGCAGCTTGAGTTCGGGGCCGACCACGATGACCGAGCGACCCGAATAGTCGACGCGCTTGCCAAGCAGGTTCTGCCGGAAGCGGCCCTGCTTGCCCTTGAGCATGTCGGCGAGGGACTTCAGCGGACGCTTGTTGGCGCCCGTGATGACGCGGCCGCGGCGGCCGTTGTCGAACAGCGCATCGACCGATTCCTGCAGCATCCGCTTTTCGTTGCGGATGATGATGTCGGGCGCGCGCAGCTCGATCAGCCGCTTCAGACGGTTGTTGCGGTTGATGACGCGGCGGTAGAGGTCGTTCAGGTCGGACGTGGCGAAGCGTCCGCCGTCGAGCGGAACCAGCGGGCGCAGGTCAGGCGGGATCACCGGGATCACCGTCATCACCATCCACTCGGGCTTGTTGCCCGACTGCTGGAAGGCCTCGATGATCTTGAGGCGCTTCATCAGCTTCTTGGGCTTCAGCTCCGACGTGGTTGTCGCAATCTCATGACGCAGGTCCATCTGGACCTTGTCGAGATCGAGCGAACGCAGCATCTCGCGCAGCGCCTCGGCGCCGATCATCGCGGTGAAGCTGTCTGCGCCATACTCGTCCTGGCAACGCAAGTAGTCATCTTCGGACAGTATCTGACGGTCCTTGAGCGGGGTCAGGCCCGGCTCGAGCACGATGTAGCTCTCGAAATAGAGCACGCGCTCCAGATCCTTGAGCGGCATGTCGAGCAGCAGGCCGATGCGGCTTGGCAGCGACTTGAGGAACCAAATGTGAGCAACAGGCGCGGCCAGTTCGATATGGCCCATGCGCTCGCGCCGAACGCGCGCCAGCGTGACTTCCACGCCGCACTTCTCGCAGATCACGCCCTTGTACTTCATGCGCTTGTACTTGCCGCACAGGCACTCGTAATCCTTGATGGGCCCGAAGATGCGGGCGCAGAACAGCCCGTCCCGCTCCGGCTTGAAGGTGCGGTAGTTGATCGTCTCCGGCTTCTTGATTTCGCCGAACGACCAGGACAGAATCTTCTCCGGGCTCGCAAGCGAGATGCGGATCGCGTCAAAGCCGACCGGCTGAGCCGGCTGGCCAAACAGATTCATGACCTCTTGATTCATCTGTCTCTCCTGAACCGGGTGGGCTCGCCTTTGCGAACCGCGTCCCGTTCTGCAAGTTCATCTGCCGATGGCTGTGGCCAACGGCGGTGAAGACGACCGCCGGCCCCGCAAAAGCAGGGCCAGCGAACGCGAACGCCTATTCAGCGGCCTCCGATGGCGGCAATTCCATCGGCGGCTTCTTGTTGTTCTGCAACTCGACGTTGAGGCCGAGCGAGCGCATTTCCTTGACGAGCACGTTGAAGCTCTCGGGAATGCCGGCTTCGAAGTTGTCTTCGCCGCGCACGATGCTCTCGTAGACCTTGGTGCGGCCGGCCACGTCATCCGACTTCACGGTCAGCATTTCCTGCAGCGTGTAGGCGGCGCCGTAGGCTTCGAGCGCCCAGACCTCCATTTCGCCGAAGCGCTGGCCGCCGAACTGCGCCTTGCCACCCAGCGGCTGCTGCGTGACGAGCGAGTACGGGCCGATCGAACGGGCATGCAGCTTGTCGTCGACCAGGTGGTGCAGCTTGAGCATGTAGATGTAGCCGACGGTGACCTTCCGGTCGAAAGCGTCACCGGTGCGGCCGTCATAGAGCGTGACCTGACCCGAGGCATCGAGCCCCGCGTCCGCCAGAAGCCGCTCGATGTCCGCCTCGTTGGCGCCGTCGAATACCGGGGTCGCGATCGGCACGCCGCGGCGCAGGTTGTTGCCCATCTCGGCCAGTTCATGGTCGGTCATCGCGTTGATTTCCGCGTGGTCCGACCCATAGATCTGATCGAAGGTCTTGCGCATGCCGGACGCTTCGCCCGACTTCATGTAGGCGTCGACCACCGCAGCGACCTGCTTGCCTAGGCCTGCTGCCGCCCAGCCAAGATGTGTCTCCAGGATCTGGCCCACATTCATGCGGCTCGGCACGCCGAGTGGGTTGAGCACGATGTCGGCGTGGGTGCCGTCGGCCAGGAACGGCATGTCCTCGACCGGAACGATCTTCGACACAACGCCCTTGTTGCCGTGACGGCCGGCCATCTTGTCGCCCGGCTGGATCTTGCGCTTCACCGCGACGAAGACCTTGACCATCTTCATCACGCCAGGCGGCAGTTCGTCGCCGCGCTGCAGCTTTTCGACCTTGTCAAGGAAGCGCTGTTCAAGGCGCTTCTTGGACTCGTCGTACTGCTTGCGCATCGCTTCCATCTCGGACATCTGCGCATCGTCGCCGACCGCGAACATCCACCATTGCGACCGCGGATACTGCGCAATCGCGTCCTTGCTGAGCACAGTGTCCTTCTTGAAGCCCTTGGGCCCAGCGAGCCCGACCTTGCCATCCAGCACGTCCGCGAGACGGGCATAGGTGTTGCGGTCGAGAATGGCCTGTTCGTCGTCGCGGTCCTTGGCGAGACGCTCGATTTCCTCGCGCTCGATGGCCTGCGCGCGCTCGTCCTTGTCGACGCCATGGCGGTTGAACACGCGCACTTCCACGATCGTGCCCTGCACGCCCGGAGGCACGCGCAGCGAAGTGTCGCGGACGTCGGAAGCCTTCTCGCCGAAGATGGCGCGCAGCAGCTTTTCTTCCGGCGTCATCGGGCTTTCGCCCTTCGGCGTGATCTTGCCGACCAGGATGTCGCCAGCGGCAACTTCCGCGCCGATGTAGACGATGCCGGCTTCATCGAGGTTCTTGAGGGCTTCCTCCGCAACGTTCGGAATGTCGCGGGTGATTTCCTCAGGGCCGAGCTTGGTGTCGCGGGCCATGACCTCGAATTCTTCGATGTGGATCGACGTGAACACGTCTTCCGACACGATCTTCTCCGACAGAAGGATCGAATCCTCGAAGTTATAGCCATTCCACGGCATGAACGCGACGAGCACGTTGCGGCCGAGCGCAAGCTCGCCGAGGTCAGTCGACGGGCCGTCGGCGATGATGTCGCCCTTCTTCACGATGTCGCCGACACGCACCAGCGGACGCTGGTTGATGCAGGTCGACTGGTTCGAGCGCTGGAACTTCATCATGCGGTAGATGTCGACGCCCGGCTTGGTCGGATCGGTTTCTTCCGTCGCACGCACCACGATGCGGGTCGCATCGATCTGGTCGATGATGCCAGCCCGGCGAGCGCCGATCGCGGCCCCTGAATCGCGCGCCACGACGCTTTCCATGCCGGTGCCTACGAAGGGCGCATCGGCGCGGACCAGCGGCACAGCCTGACGCTGCATGTTGGAGCCCATCAGCGCGCGGTTCGCGTCATCGTTCTCGAGGAACGGGATCAGCGCGGCAGCCACCGAAACGAGCTGCTTCGGCGACACTTCCATCAGGTCGACCTTGTCGACCGGCACGACGATGACTTCGCCGGCATGACGGCAGACGATCAGGTCTTCGGTCAGCTTGCCGCCTTTGTCCATGCTGGCATCTGCCTGGGCAACGTTATGCTTGGCCTCTTCCATCGCGGACAGATAGACGACCTCGCTGGTCACCTGGCTGTCGCGCACCTTGCGGAACGGGGTCTCGATGAAGCCGTACTTGTTGACGCGAGCGAACGTCGCCAGCGAGTTGATCAGGCCGATGTTCGGACCTTCCGGCGTCTCGATCGGGCAGATGCGACCATAGTGGGTCGGATGCACGTCGCGCACCTCGAAGCCGGCGCGCTCGCGGGTCAAGCCGCCCGGTCCAAGAGCCGAAAGACGACGCTTGTGGGTGACCTCGGACAGCGGATTGGTCTGGTCCATGAACTGCGAAAGCTGCGACGAGCCGAAGAATTCGCGCACGGCGGCCGCCGCTGGCTTGGCGTTGATCAGGTCCTGCGGCATCACCGTGTCGATGTCGACCGATGACATGCGCTCCTTGATGGCGCGCTCCATGCGCAGGAGGCCAAGGCGATACTGGTTTTCCATCAGTTCGCCGACCGAACGCACCCGGCGGTTGCCGAGATGGTCGATGTCGTCAATTTCGCCCTTGCCATCGCGCAGGTCGACGAGCGCCTTGGCGACAGCGAGGATGTCGTCCTTGCGCAGGATGCGCACGGTGTCCTCGGCGTCGAGATCAAGACGCATGTTCATCTTGACGCGGCCGACGGCGGACAGGTCATAGCGCTCCGAGTCGAAGAACAGCGATTGGAACATGTTCTGCGCGGATTCGAGAGTCGGCGGCTCGCCAGGGCGCATCACGCGGTAGATGTCGAACAGCGCTTCTTCGCGGGACGAATTCTTGTCCACGTTCAGCGTGTTGCGGATGTAGGGGCCGATCGTCATGTGGTCGATGTCGAGCACGGGGATCTCGTCGAACCCTGCATCGGTCATGGCCTTCAGCAGCTTTTCCGAGATTTCGTCGCCGGCTTCGGCATAGATTTCGCCGGTCGTCGGATTGACCATGTCTTCGGCGACATACTGGCTGATCAGGTCCTCGTCGGTGGCGCGCAGGAACTTCAGTCCCTTTTCAGCCAGCACGCGCGCCTGTCGCGCCACGAGTTTCTTGCCGACCTCGACGATCACTTCGCCGGTGTCGGCGTTGATCAGGTCGACGGTGGCCTTGTAGCCCTTCATCCGCTCGGCCTCGAACGGAATGCGCCAGGCATCCTTGTGCCGTTCAAACAGCACGCGGCCATAGAACCGGTTCAGGATCTCCTCGCCATCCATGCCAAGCGCGTAGAACAGCGACGTCACCGGCAGCTTGCGCTTGCGGTCGATGCGGGCATGCACCACGTCCTTGGCGTCGAACTCGATGTCGAGCCACGAGCCGCGATACGGAATGATGCGGGCGGCGAACAGAAGCTTGCCGGACGAGTGGGTCTTGCCCTTGTCGTGATCGAAGAACACGCCCGGCGACCGGTGCATCTGCGAAACGATGACGCGCTCGGTGCCGTTGACGATGAAGGTGCCGTTGTCGGTCATGAGCGGCATGTCGCCCATGTAGACTTCCTGCTCCTTGATGTCCTTGATCGACTTGGCCTGTGTGTCCGGATCGATGTCGAATACGATCAGGCGCAGCGTGACCTTGAGCGGGGCAGCGAAGGTGATGCCGCGCTGGCGGCACTCGTCAACGTCGTACTTCGGGGCTTCGAAGGTATACTTCACGAACTCCAGCATCGATGCGCCCGAGAAATCCGAGATCGGGAACACCGACCGGAAAACCGATTGCAGACCTTCGTCGGGGCGGCCACCCTTGGGTTCGTCGACAAGCAGGAACTGGTCATACGACGCCTTCTGAACCTCGATGAGGTTCGGCATCTGGATGACTTCCTTGATCTTGCCGAAGAACTTGCGGATGCGCCTGCGACCCTGGAGCGTGTTGGCCATGTGGTTCCTCGCTTTTCGATAACGGCTGACCTGAAAGCCGCGGGAAGGGCTCTCAGGTCAGACGCCCGGCGCCGCCTAGGGGCCGTGTGTCCGTGAATGATGCTGTTGTGGCGGGTCAACCAGCCCGCCGACGCCGCAAAGGCCCCGGGGGTTTCACCCCAGGGCCGTCACGCTTTGTCATCAGAAAACCGGCATCATGCCGGACAAGCTCACTTGAGCTCGACCTTGGCGCCAACAGCTTCCAGGGTCTTCTTGATCTTCTCGCCTTCGTCCTTGCCAACGCCTTCCTTGACGGCCTTTGGCGCGGCTTCGACGAGGTCCTTGGCTTCCTTGAGGCCCAGGCCGGTGATGGCGCGGACTTCCTTGATGACCTCGATCTTCTTGTCGCCGACGGCGGCAAGCATGACCGTGAACTCGGTCTGCTCTTCAACGGCAGCGGCGGCAGCGCCACCACCAGCAGCAGGGCCCGCAGCGACGGCAACGGCCGCAGCGGCGGACACGCCCCACTTTTCTTCCAGCATCTTCGCGAGATCTGCCGCCTCGAGGACGGTCAGGCTCGACAGCGTGTCGACGATTTTCGCCAGATCAGCCATGTCACTTTTCCTTCTAGTATGTCGATTTGAACTTTGGGTTCAGGTTCAGGGTTGGCCTCAGGCCGCTTCGTCTCGTTTGGCATAGGCTCCAAAAACACGCGCCAGCTTCGCGGCCGGTGCGGTCGAGAGCTGCGCAAGCTTCGTCGCGGGCGCGACGAGCAGGCCAACGATCTTGGCGCGCAGTTCATCGAGGGACGGCATCGTGGCAAGCGCCTTGACACTGTCCGCATTCAGAGCGGTCACACCCATCGCGCCGCCAAGGATGACAAGCTTGTCATGTGCCCTGGCGAAATCGACTGCGACCTTCGGAGCGGCAACCGGGTCCTTGCTGTAGGCGAGCAAGGTTGGGCCCTTCAGAAGGGCTCCGATGGAAGCTGCGTCCGTGCCTTCGAGAGCGATCTTGGCCAGGCGGTTCTTCGCGACCTTCACGGTGCCGCCAGCTTTGCCCATCTCGCGACGGAGCTTCTGCATGTCGGCAACGGTCAGGCCTGCGTAGTGGGCCACCACGACAACTGCGTTGGTCTTGAAGACCTCGTTCAGTTCCGCAACGGCTTCGCGTTTTTGCGAACGATCCACTTGGGCTCTCTCCGGTTTGGCGGGTCTCCCCGCCGGCTCAAGGGTGCCGCCCCATGCGTGCATCGCAGCGTTTGCCGCGACGCCCGTTTTCGGGACGACGCTCAACGCCCTGCCCCCTGAATGCGCAAGTGCGCGCCCAGGTGATGGTTCGAACCGACGCAAGGGGCTTGTCGCCCCGAAAAATCCGTTCTCACCCGTCTATGCAGGCCAGAAGGCCAGAATATGACCTTGGCTGATTAAGCCGCTTGCGCAGCGCCAGCAGTCTCGGACAGGACAACGGGCCACCGTTCGAAAGGTCACCCTTCCGCCCGCCGGCCCTGTCACCAAACAGTTTCCTGTTTGCATCCGGCACGGTGCGAAACAGCCCCATGCCACTTGGATTGCCGTCCGTTTAACGAACCCCGGCCGGTTTGCCAAGGGGATTGTTGCGCTCGACGACGAAGCCTGACACTTGGCCGCGGTTTTGCTCCTCATGTGTCAGCGCTTGCCTACCCTGCCCCGCTGCCGCCGCATCACCACGCCAGCCATCACCGCGCGCGGCGTCAGAAAAGCCGCCCACAACGCAAGCCGGTTGGGCAAACCCGGTACGACAAGGCGCTTTCCAGCCTTGAAGCCCGCCCAGCCTGCCCGCGCTACCTCAGCCGCGTCGACATGAAACAGGGTTTTCTCGGCGGTGTGCGCCCCACCCGTCGCACGCTGCAGGAAGCCAGTGTTGACCGGTCCGGGCGCCAGCGCCGTGACGCGCACACCCGTTCCCTTTGTCTCCCGCCACAGCGAATCGGTCAACGACTGCACGTAGGCCTTGGTGGCATAGTACACCGCCATGCCCGGCCCTGGCAGGAAGCCGGCGACGGAGCCGACATTGAGAATGCCGCCACTCCTGCGCGCCAGCATGTCGGGAAGCAGCGCAAGCGACAGTTCGGTGAGGAAGCGGGCATTCAGATCGATGCACTTCAACTGCCTTTCGGGGTCGAGTTCCTCAGCCAGACCCACCACCCCGAAACCTGCGTTGTTGACGAGTTGGTCGCAGACGGCGCCGCTCGCGGCCAGATGGTCGATCAGCTTCGCAGCCGCGTCGGGCAACGACCCATCCAGCGGAAGCCATGACGCCCTGCCCCCCGCCGCCTCGATTTCGCCCGCCAGCGCAGCGAGGCTGCCCGCGCTGCGCGCCACAAGCAGCACCTCGCCCTCCAGCGCCGCGAGCCGGGCCATCTCCCGCCCGATTCCCGAGGATGCACCGGTGATCACCGTCACGGCCCGCATCAAAGACGCCCCGGACGAATGGCAGACGGATGGGCACGCGTCATGGGATGAAACCTGCGGTACTTGGACAATTGAGACATACCCGCCGAGACTTACGGAGCGTGATTCGCCTATCTGATGCGCCCGGGCCGCGCCCGATGCAACCGCTCTGCCCCGGCGCAAGTCACGCTGTGGTCGAAATCTGAAAGAACAAGAGGCGTCACGATGCGCACGCGATCCGTTCCCCTGTCCGTGCCGCGACGCTTCATCGCCGATTTGTCCCGCGCGCGGCTGGCCGTTCCACTCGGCATTGTCCGGCGCACGATCAATGTCGGCCTGTTGCGCCAGACACGCCGCGAGACCCGATCGATCCCGTGGACCATCCTGTTCGCGAAAGCCTGGGCGCTGGTGGCCGCCGACAAACCTGCCCTGCGGCAGACGTACGCCAAGCTGCCATGGCCGCATCTGTCGGAGGCTGACGCAAGCGCCGCCACGATCATGATCGAACGCGAGTGGAACGGCGAAGCGGCGCTGTTCCCGGCCAAGCTCAAACGCCCCGCCGAGCGTTCCCTGACCGAACTCGCCGAAGAGCTGCAGCGCCATGTCAGCGGGCCGGTCGAAACCAACCGGCACTATGCCGTCATCCTGAGGCTGACGCGGCTGCCCCTGCCGGTGCGCCGGCTGGCCTGGTGGGTCGCATTCAATGTCGGTGCCTGGCGGGTCGCATATTTCGGCACCTTCGGCATTTCCGTGCTTGGCCAGACCGGGGTCACCATCGACGTCCCGGTCTCCCCGCTGACGACCTTCATCAGCTACGGGCCATTCCAGCCCAATGGCGATGTCGAAGTCATCGTCGCCTTCGACCATCGCGTCATGGATGGCGGGCTCGTGGCAGAGGCCATGAAACAGCTTGAACGCGTGCTGAACGGCGAAATCGTCTCGGAACTGCAGGTACTTGGGCGAAGTTCCTGACTCATGTTGTCAGGTGTCACGAGTGGCCGTCATGCTGGCCAGATCCACCAGACATAGCCGACATAGCCTGCCACCAGCGTCGCGCCTTCCGCGCGCCCGATCTTCCAGCCGGTCCGCGCCATCACCAGCAGGACAAGCGAGATGCCGAGCAGAACGAAGTTGTCGAAAGTGGCGATCTGGCGCGGGACTTCTGTCGGCGCGATCAGCGCGGTCACGCCGCCGATGCCGAGGATGTTGTAGATGTTCGAGCCCAGGATGTTGCCGAGAGCGACATCCGAGTGTTTGCGGATCGCCGCGACGATGGAGGTGATGAACTCAGGCATCGAAGTTCCGATGGCGACGATGGTCAGGCCGATCACGGTTTCCGAAATGCCGAGTCCGCGCGCCATCGTGACCGCGCCGTCGACGAAAAGCTTGCCGCCGATGACCACCAGTGCAAGGCCCGCAACGGCCATCCCCAACGAGACCGGAACCGAAATCTTCGAGACTGCAACTGGATCGGGTTTCAGCACCGGATCATGCAACTCCTCAAATGCCTCGACGCGCTCGTAGGCAGCGCTGTGCCCGCCATTGGGCACCCGCTCCTGCCGGAAGGCGAAGACAATGTAGCTGATCAGGCCCGTGATGAAGATCACCCCGACCAGACGGTCGAGCGTCCACAACAACCCCACGGCCGCCAGTGCGACGGCCGTCAGCACAACCAGCGTGCCATCCCGCTTCAGCGCGTTCGATCCGACCGCAATCGGAAAGACGATGGCCGACAACCCGAGAATCAGCAGGATATTGGCAATGTTGGAGCCGACGATGTTGCCGACCGCGATGCCGGGCGAGCCGATCAGAGCTGCCTGCACGCTGGTAACAAGTTCGGGCGTCGATGTCCCAAAGCCGACCAGCGTCAGGCCGATCACAAGCGGTGAAACACCGAACTTCTCGGCCACCTGCACCGCACCACGCACCAGAAGTTCGCCGCCGAGTGCAAGCAACACGAGGCCCCCGAGAAGCGGCAACACGACATCAAGCAACATTCAATGACTCCGTTTGGGCTGCGTCCGTCAGGTGCGACAGAGCGTCACTCAATTTTTCTGGACGACAGGGGCGTGCATCGCACGCGCTGCCACCGACAGCACCGCGACACCGGCAAGCGCAGCCATCGTCGAGCCGAGCAGCACACCAACCCGCACCTGGTTCATCAACGGCCCATCACCGAATGCCAGAACTCCAATGAACAGGCTCATGGTGAAGCCAATGCCTGCGATGAAGGAAACGCCGACAATCTGTGTCCAGTTGGACTTTTCGGGCAGGCGCGCAAGCCCAGATTTGACAGCGGTGTAGACCAGAAGCGTGATGCCGATGGGCTTTCCAAGCAGCAGACCAAGCGCAATGCCCGACGTGACCGGATGGGTCAGATCGCCAAGGCCGAGCCCTCCCAGCGGAACGCCTGCATTGGCGAAGGCAAAGATCGGCATGATCAGGAACACCACGCTGAACTTGAGCTTGCCGACAAGGTCGTGCAGCGGATGGACGCTGTCATCGGCATTGCGCATTGGCACGAACAGCGCGGTGATCACGCCCGCCAGCGTCGGATTGACGCCCGATTTCAGGATGAATAACCAGAGCGCGACGCCGACCAGCATGTAGGGCGTGATCCGGGTCACACCTCGCAGGTTGAGCACCAGCAACACGCCGATCGAAAGCGCAGCCAGCCCAAGCGCGCCGAGGCTGATCTCGGCCGTGTAAAACACGGCAATGATCAGGATTGCACCCAGGTCGTCGATCACGGCGACGGCCAGCAGGAACGCCTTGAGCGCAGGCGGCACGCGTGAGCCGAGCAGCGCCACCACGCCCACAGCAAAGGCAATGTCGGTCGCGGACGGGATGGCCCAGCCATTGACGTAGGCTGGATTGGAACCGGCCAGCGTCAGAAAGACGGCGGCTGGGGCCGCCATGCCACCGATGGCTCCGGCAAATGGCAGGATCGCACGCTTGCGGTCTGACAGCGCCCCTTCCGCGAACTCGGCTTTTATCTCCAGCCCGACGAAGAGGAAGAAGATCGCCATCAGCAGGTTCTTGACCCAGTTCTTGACCGAGTCCGCCAGCACGAAACCGCCGACATCAAGGCTTATCGGGGCGTTCAGCAAGGACTTGTAGACGTCAGCGAGGCCGGAATTGGCAAAGATGAGTGCTGCAAAAGTCGCGGCCATGAGAACAAACGCGCCGATCACCTCGTGGTTCGAGGCTTGAGGGGAAGCGGCCAAATCGGTCTCCTGCAATGCGTGATGGTGGTGTTCCAGGATATATGAACAATCAGGGGCAATCCAACCGCCTCGGCCTGCCTTTCTGATCCGGAACGACCGGGAGCAACGAAAAACCCCGCATCTCGCGATGCGGGGCCATGACCTGCCACAGTTTCCTGGAACAGATACTCGAAACTTCAAACAGTCGCCGGATCGACCTTGACGCCTGGGCCCATGGTCGAGGAGATCGCCACGCGCTGGATGTAGGTGCCTTTCGCGCCAGCCGGCTTGGCCTTGGAGACCGCGTCGGCGAAGGCCTTGATGTTGGTCACCAACTTGTCGGCGTCGAACGACGCCTTGCCGACGGCAGCGTGCACGATGCCGGCCTTCTCGACGCGGAACTCGACCGAACCGCCCTTTGCAGCCTTGACCGCGCCGGTGACGTCCATCGACACCGTGCCGACCTTCGGGTTCGGCATCAGGCCACGGGGGCCAAGCACCTTGCCGAGACGACCGACCAGCGGCATCATGTCCGGCGTCGCGATGCAGCGATCGAAATCGATCTTGCCGCCGTTGACGATCTCGAACAGGTCTTCCGCGCCGACGATGTCGGCGCCGGCCTTGGTGGCTTCCTCTGCCTTGGCGCCGCGTGCGAACACGGCGACACGCAAAGTGCGGCCCGAACCATTGGGCAGGTTGCACACTCCGCGGACCATCTGGTCTGCATGGCGCGGGTCAACCCCGAGGTTCATCGAGATTTCGATGGTCTCGTCGAACTTCGCCGTGGCGCGGTCCTTGACCATCTTCACCGCTTCGTCGATCGCGATCAGCTTGGTGCGGCTGACGCCTTCATAGGCCTTGGTGATGCGCTTGCTCATCGGTTTTCTCCTCAGGCAACGATGTCAAGGCCCATGGCCCGGGCGGAGCCACGGATCATGGAGACGGCGGCGGTGACGTCCGAGCAGTTCAGATCGACCATCTTCTTCTCGGCGATCTCGACCAGCTGGGCTTCGGTGATCTTGCCTGCGGCGGCGCCCTTGCCCGGCGTCTTGGAACCAGAAGCCGGCTTCTTGCCGATCTTGAGACCGGCGGCCTTCTTCAGGAAGAACGAGACAGGCGGCTGGCGCATCTCGAAAGTGAACGAACGGTCCTGATAGGCCGTGATCACGACTGGGATCGGCGTGCCCTTGTCGATCTGTGCGGTCTTCGCATTGAAGGCCTTGCAGAATTCCATGATGTTCAGACCACGCTGGCCGAGAGCCGGACCAATTGGTGGGGATGGGTTCGCGGCGCCCGCCGGAACCTGCAGCTTGATGTAGCCGGTGATTTTCTTCGCCATGGCACATCTCCATATCTGGCCGCCACCCTCGCGCCACGCGAGAGATCAGGCCGGTTTGAAGGTCGCGGTGCGGCATGGAAGTCCGGCGGCTAACCGGCATGCCTCCCGCGGGTTATCGGGCAAGTGGCGAGTAGTTTGCAGCTGATGACAAAGGGGTCAAACCCCTTTTGCATATCGCTACCCGCTATCCGCAGTTCGCCCCAGCAGTCAGAGCTTCTCAACCTGACTGTATTCCAGTTCGACCGGGGTGGCCCGGCCAAAGATCGAGACCGCGACCTTGACGCGGGCGCGTGGGTGATCGACGTCCTCGACCACGCCGTTGAACGAGGCAAACGGGCCATCGGCCACGCGCACCTGCTCGCCGACTTCGAAGGTGATCGTGGGCTTCGGACGATCGACACCGTCCTGCACCTGGCCCTTGATGCGCTCGGCTTCCGCATCGGGAATCGGCTGCGGCTTGGACTTGTCGGCTCCGAGAAAGCCCGTGACCTTCGGGGTGTTCTTGATCAGGTGGTAGACTTCGTCGGTCAGGTCGCACTTGACCAGCACGTAGCCGGGGAAAAACTTGCGGTCGGTTTCGTATTTGCGGCCGCGCCGCACTTCCATCACCTTCTCGGTCGGGACCATGACCTCGTCGAACAACGTGATCAGGCTCCGCTCCTTCGCCTGGGCGAGGATCGAATCGCGCACCTTGTTCTCGAAGTTCGAGTAGGCGTGAACGATGTACCAGCGCTTGGCCATGTCAGTGTGGTTCCTCAAAAACAGTGTGGCTCAGCGCCCGATGCCGAGCACAAGCGCCAGCAGCCAGCGGATCACCGTGTCGGTGAACAGGAAGAACAGGCTCGCCACCACGATCATCAGCAACACCATCGCGGTGGTGATCATGGTCTCCTTGCGCGTCGGCCACGTCACTTTGGACGCTTCCGACCGCACCTGCTGCAGAAACTCGAACGGGTTGCTTTTCGCCATCGTTCCCCCGCGCTGGACCAATCATCCGGCAGCGGCCTCGCTAAATCTGTTGTTCGCCTCCCGAAAACATCGGCGGCGCGGGGAGAGCCGCGCCGTCACAACATTTCAGGGAATGCGGCAGTCCGTTTACCCGAAATTGAGCCGACGTCAATCCATGGCATCGGGACCATGGCAGCGCTCGTCAGGTGAAGAAAGCTGGCAGGGGCTGAGGGATTCGAACTCTCGACCTATGGTTTTGGAGACCATCGCTCTAACCGACTGAGCTAAGCCCCTATTCCAGCATGAACGGCCTGCGCCGCCATGCGCGTTGTATGGCGCAACCGGGCGGCGCTTTCAAGTCGAAAGGTGCAGCGCGAAAGCCGCGGCCGCTTAAATGAGAGACGTGCCCATGCCTTTTCCGCCCGAATAGTTTAACTCGCACATGAAGATCACCTCCGCTACTGTCACGCAGCACCCTGTCGACCCACTCCGGAAAATACATTCGTCAATGTCTCCCAGATCCGCCCTCGCCCAGCACGCCGCCACGTCCGTCGAGGCTGACGTCTTCCGCGCCGCCATTCTCGACAAACTCACCTACGATGTGGGCAAGGACGCCGAAAGCGCCTCCGACCGCGATTGGCTTGTCGCCACCGTGCTGGCCACCCGCGACCGCATCGTCGACCCGTGGATGGCCACCACGCGCCAGGGCTACAAGGGCGGCAAGAAGCGGGTCTACTACCTGTCGCTCGAGTTCCTGATCGGGCGCCTGCTCGGCGACGCGCTCGGCAATCTCGGCCTCACCTCCACGGCCAGGGCCGCGCTCTCGGGCCTCGGCGTCGATCTGGAGCGCCTGCGCGCGCTCGAGCCGGACGCAGCGCTCGGCAATGGCGGCCTGGGGCGTCTCGCCGCCTGCTTCATGGAAAGCATGGCGACGTTGTCCATCGCCGCCTACGGCTATGGCATACGCTATGATCACGGCCTGTTCCGGCAGCGCATCAAGGATGGATGGCAACTCGAATATCCGGAGAACTGGCTGTCATTCGGCAACCCGTGGGAGTTCGAGCGGCCCGAAGTCGCCTATCCGATCGGATTTGGCGGCTCGGTCGAGGCCATCACCCAGGGCGATGGCGGCTTGCGCCATGTCTGGCGTCCGGCGGAAAACGTCGATGCCGTCGCCTACGACACGCCCGTGGTGGGCTGGCGCGGCCACCACGTCAACACCTTGAGGCTCTGGTCCGCGAAGGCAAACGACCCGCTCAGGCTCGATGCCTTCAACCGGGGCGACCATGTCGGAGCGCTGGCTGACCGGGTCAGGCTCGAAGCCGTGTCGAAAGTGCTTTACCCGAGCGATTCGACCCCTGCGGGCCACGAACTCCGCCTCAGGCAGGAGTTCTTCTTCGCCTCGGCATCGCTGCAGGATCTGGTTCGCCGCCATGTCAGCCAGCACGGCGACATCCGCACCCTGGCCGATCACGCCGCCATCCAGCTCAACGACACCCATCCCGCGATCGCGGTGCCGGAGTTGATGCGGCTTCTGGTCGACGAATTCCTGCTCGATTGGGATTCCGCGTGGGAGATCACGCGCCACACCTTCTCGTACACCAATCACACGCTGCTGCCGGAAGCGCTGGAAAGCTGGCCCGTGCCGCTGCTCGAACGGTTGCTGCCCCGTCACATGCAGATCATCTACCTGCTCAACGCAATGCAGCTCGAAGCGATCCGCGCCGACGAAACGCTCGACGACAACCTGATGTCGTCCGTTTCGCTGATCGACGAGCACAACGGGCGGCGCGTGCGCATGGGCAATCTCGCCTTCATGGGCTCGCACAAGGTCAACGGCGTTTCGGGGCTGCACACCGACCTGATGCGCAAGACCGTGTTCCACGATCTCAACCAGGTCTATCCCGGACGGATCGTCAACAAAACCAACGGCATCACCTTCCGCCGCTGGCTGTTCGAAGCCAATCCAGGCCTGACGAGGCTTCTGGTGGATGCCGCCGGGCCGAAGCTGCTCGATGATCCGGCAGGCTTGGAGGGCCTTGAAGCGGTTGCCGCCGACACGGCGTTCCAGGCACGCTTCAAGGCGGAGCGCCGCTCCAACAAGCTGGTGCTGGCCGCCACAATCAACGACCGCCTCGGCATCAAGGTCGATCCGGATGCGATGTTCGACATCCAGATCAAGCGCATCCACGAATACAAGCGCCAGCTTCTCAACATCCTCGAGACAATCGCGCTGTATGACGCGATCCGCGCGCAGCCGACCCGGAACTGGACGCCCCGCGTGAAGATCTTCGCCGGCAAGGCGGCCGCAAGTTACCATCAGGCCAAGTTGATCATCAAGCTTGCCAACGATGTGGCCAAGGTCGTCAACGCCGATCCGGCCATTCGCGGCCTGCTGAAAGTCGTGTTCCTGCCCAACTACAACGTCTCGCTTGCCGAAACCATGATCCCGGCGGCTGACCTCTCCGAGCAGATCTCGACAGCGGGCATGGAGGCATCGGGCACCGGCAACATGAAGTTTGCCCTCAACGGCGCCCTCACGATCGGCACGCTCGATGGCGCCAATGTCGAGATGAAGCAGCATGTCGGCGACGACAACATCTTCATCTTCGGCATGACCACCGAAGAGGTCGCGGCCCGCCGCGCCGAGGGCATCGACATGCAGGCCGTGATCGCAGCTTCGCCTGCGCTTCAGGAGGTGCTCGATGCGGTTGGCGGCGGCGTGTTCTCGCCCGACGAGCCCGGCCGCTTCAAGCCGCTGGTCGATGCCGTGACCTATCATGACTATTTCATGGTCTCGGCCGACTTCGACGCCTATGTCGCCGCCCAGCGCCAACTCGACGATCTTTGGCAGAAACCTTCGGACTGGTGGCGCAAGGCCGTGCTCAACACCGCCCGCATGGGCTGGTTCTCGTCCGACCGCGCCATTGCCGAATATGCCAGCGAAATCTGGGGCGCGCTTCCCCAATCAAGGATGTCAGCCGGCAGCGCTTCAACCGGCAAAAACTCGTGATCGGCCACTGAGATGGCGCGCAAGTCCGCCAGGGCCGATGACAGGTCAGGTGCGGACTGGCGCGCTTCCGACGCGCAGATCGCGGCGATCGTCGATGCCCGCCATGGCGATCCGTTCGCGCTGCTCGGGCCGCACCAGGTCGCCAAGGGCGTCGTCATCCGCGCCTTCGTCCCGCATGCTGAAACGCTGAGCGTGACGGACCGGAGCGGCAAACCGCTGGCCAACCTGTTCCGCCGGCACGATGCCGGGTTCTTCGAGGGCCTTCTTCCGGCAGGGCATCACGCCCCGTATCGCCTTCATGCCGGCAACACGGCATCGGCGTGGGATCTGGACGATCCCTACGCCTTCGGCCCCGTTCTCGGCGAAATGGATGACTACCTTCTTGTCGAGGGCACGCATCGCACGCTGTACCAGCGCCTCGGCGCGCATGTGATGACCCATCAGGGCGTCGAGGGCGTCAATTTTGCCGTCTGGGCCCCGCATGCCGGGCGCGTTTCGGTGGTGGGCGACTTCAATGGGTGGGATGGCCGCCGCCACCAGATGCGCAAGCGCGTCACCTCCGGCCTGTGGGAAATCTTCGCGCCGGGCGTGTCTGCCGGCACGGCCTACAAATTCGAGATCATCGGCCCGGCAGGCGAACTTCTGCCGCTGAAAGCCGATCCGATGGGCGCTGCCGCGGAAATGCGCCCCTCGACAGCCTCGCTTGTGGCGGCGCCCAGCGCGCATCGTTGGCAGGACGGCGACTGGCTGGAGCAGCGCAAGTCCCGCGACCAGCGCCGCGCGCCGATGTCGGTCTACGAAGTTCATCTCGGCTCGTGGCGGCGCAAAGCCGATGGCGGCTATCTCGGCTACGACGAGATTGCCGCTGAGTTGATACCGTATGTGAGCTGGATGGGTTTCAGCCACATCGAATTCATGCCGGTTTCCGAGCACCCGCTCGACGCGTCCTGGGGCTATCAGCCGGTTGGCCTGTTCGCGCCTTCGAGCCGCTTTGGTGATCCGGACGGATTCCGGCGGCTGGTTGACGCTGCCCATCAGGCCGGCATCGGCATCATCATCGACTGGGTGCCCGCCCATTTTCCTGTCGACGCGCATGGCCTCGCCCGCTTCGACGGCACTGCGCTCTACGAGCATGCCGACCCTAGAAAGGGCTTTCACCCCGACTGGAACACCGCGATCTACGATTTCGGCCGCGCCGAAGTCGTGACCATGCTGGCCGCCAACGCGCTCTACTGGCTTGGCGAATTCCATGTCGATGCGTTGCGCGTCGATGCCGTGGCGTCGATGCTCTACCTCGACTACTCGCGCAAGGACGGCGAGTGGATCCCCAACATCCATGGCGGCAACCACAATCTCGAGGCGGTTTCTTTCCTGCGCCACGTCAACACGCTGGTTTATGGCCTGCATCCCGGAACGGCCACCATCGCGGAGGAATCGACCGCCTGGCCCGGCGTATCCCAGCCGGTTCATGCGGGCGGCCTCGGGTTCGGCTTCAAGTGGAACATGGGCTGGATGAACGACACCCTTGTCTACATGGGCAAGGATCCGGCGCACCGGCGCTGGCATCATGACAAGATGACCTTCGGCCTGCTCTATGGCTTCAGCGAGAATTTCGTGCTGCCGATTTCCCATGACGAGGTCGTCCATGGCAAAGGCTCTGTCCTGACCCGCATGCCGGGCGACGATTGGCAGAAATTCGCCAATGTCCGTGCCTATTACGGCTTCATGTGGGGCCACCCCGGCAAGAAGCTGCTGTTCATGGGGCAGGAATTCGCGCAACGCGCCGAATGGAACCATGACGCCGCGCTCGACTGGCACCTCAACGACGCGCCCGCGCACCGCGGCGTGCAACTGCTGGTGCGCGATCTCAACCAGGCCTGCCGCGACAACCCCGCGCTGCACCGGCTTGATTGCGAGGCCGAGGGCTTCCGCTGGATCGTGGCCGATGACGCAGAGCAATCCGTGCTGGCCTGGCTGCGCTTGTCTGGCGACGGCGCCCCTCCCATTGCCGTCATCTCGAACTTCACGCCCGTGCCGCGCCCGGACTACCGCGTTGGCCTGCCGCACGCGGGGCGCTGGCGCGAAATCCTCAACACCGATGCAAGCATCTATGGCGGCTCGGGCCAGGGCAACGGCGGCTGGGTTCAGGCCGATGGCCAGCCAGGCCATGGCCTTGCGGCCTCGGCCTGCATCCTGCTGCCGCCGCTGGCGACGCTTTACCTGCGATACGAACCTGAGTGAGACTGCCAACGACGACACGACCAAGCCAGGAGCAGGCGCAAGACCTGCCTATGATGGACCCAAGGGAGCAAGCGACGATGCCGAACAGGATCCGAACCAGCGATGTTGACGCCACCCCGTCCATCAACCGCTCGCTCGGCGCGAGCGCCCCGCTGTCGCGCTCGGCCATGGCGTACGTGCTGGCCGGCGGGCGCGGCAGCCGCCTGATGGAACTGACCGACCGGCGCGCCAAGCCTGCGGTCTATTTCGGCGGCAAGTCCCGCATCATCGACTTTGCCTTGTCCAACGCGCTGAACTCCGGCATCCGCCGCATCGGCGTCGCCACCCAGTACAAGGCGCACAGCCTGATCCGGCATCTCCAGCGCGGCTGGAACTTCTTCCGGCAGGAGCGCAACGAAAGCTTCGACATCCTGCCGGCCAGCCAGCGCATCTCCGAGGACCAGTGGTATGCCGGCACGGCGGATGCGGTCTACCAGAACATCGACATCATCGAGGGCGCCGGCGCCGAATACATGGTCATCCTCGCCGGCGACCACGTCTACAAGATGGACTACGAACACATGCTCCAGCAGCACGCCAACACGGGCGCCGACGTGACCATCGGCTGCCTCGAGGTGCCGCGGATGGAAGCCGTGGGCTTCGGCGTGATGCACATCGACGAAGAGGACCGGATCATCGATTTTCTCGAGAAACCGAAGGACCCGCCGGCAATGCCAGGCAAGCCCGACGTCGCGCTGGCCAGCATGGGCATCTACGTTTTCCGCACGAGATTCCTGCTGGAAGAGCTGAAACGCGACGCTTCGGACCCCAATTCCAGCCGTGATTTCGGCAAGGACATGATCCCGTATCTCGTCAAGCACGGCAAGGCGTATGCCCACCATTTCTCGCGCTCGTGCATCCGCTCCAGCAAGGAAGCCACCTCATACTGGCGCGATGTCGGCACCATCGATGCCTATTGGGAGGCCAACATCGACCTGACGGACGTGGTGCCGGACCTCGACATCTACGACAAGGACTGGCCGATCTGGACCTATGGCGAGATCACCCCGCCCGCCAAGTTCGTGCATGACGAGGATGGACGGCGCGGGCTGGCCGTGTCGTCGCTGGTCTCCGGCGGCTGCATCGTCTCGGGCTCGTCGGTGCGCCGCACGCTCCTGTGCACCGGCGCCCGCGTCAACTCCTACTCGCGCATCGAGGAAGCGGTGATCCTGCCTTACGTCGAGATCGGGCGCGGCGTGCATCTCAGCAAGGTCGTGGTCGACCGCGGCGTCCACATTCCCGACGGGCTGACTGTCGGCGAAGATCCGGAACTGGACGCAAAGCGCTTCCGGCGTTCCGCAAAGGGCGTCTGCCTGATCACGCAAGCCATGATTGACCAGTTGCCGTGAGGAAGCCTGCCAGAGCCGCCGGGGCGCTGCCGGTCCTCTCGGTGGCGTCGGAGATATATCCGCTGATCAAGACCGGCGGGCTGGCCGATGTGGCAGGCGCGCTGCCCCTTGCGCTGGCGGCCGAGAAGGTCGCCGTGACGACGCTCGTGCCTGGCTATCCGGCCGTCCTCGCAGCGCTCGAAACACCCGTCAACGTGCTCGACATCCCAGATCTGTTTGGCGGTCCGGCCCATGTCCTCAGAGCCAGGGCCGGCGCGCTCGACATCATGGCCATCGCCGCGCCGCATCTCTATGACCGGCCTGGAAACCCCTACCTGCGCCCCGACGGCCTCGACTGGCCCGACAACGCCCAGCGCTTCGCGGCGCTCGGGGCCATGGCCGCCAGCATCGCGCGCGGCGCGGTCAAGGGCTTCAGGCCCGCGCTCGTGCATGCCCATGACTGGCAGGCCGGCCTCACCGCCGCCTACCTTGCCTTCGGTGGCCACGAGCCGCCGCCATCGGTGTTCACGGTTCACAACCTTGCCTTCCAGGGCCAGTTCCCGGCGGGGCTGATCGGTCAATTGGGCTTACCCGTCAGCGCCCTGCGTTTCGACGCCATCGAGCATCACGGCGCCATCGGCTATCTCAAGGCCGGCCTGCAGCTCTCGACGCGCATCACCACCGTGTCGCCGACCTATGCCGACGAGATCCGCACCGAGGCCGGCGGCATGGGTTTCGACGGCCTGCTTCGGCACCGGCGCGACGCCGTCTCCGGCATCATCAACGGCATCGACACGCACGTCTGGAGCCCGGCGACCGACCCTCATCTCGCAAAGACGTATGACGCGGACCGCCTGAGGAACCGCGCTGCGAACAAGGCCGCGTTGCAAAAACACTTCAGCCTGAAAGCCGATGCAAAAGCGCCATTGTTCGGGGTCGTCAGCCGCCTGAGCTGGCAGAAAGGCCTTGATCTGCTGCTCGATGCCTTGCCGATCATTCGGGAAGGCGGCGCGCAAATCGTGCTGCTCGGCGCTGGCGATGCCGCTCTCGAGCGCGGTTTCAGCGCTGCTGCGGCGGCATACCCTGGCCAGATTGGCGTGCAGATCGGCTATGACGAAGCCCTTGCCCACCAGATCCAGGGCGGCTCCGACTTGCTCATCGTGCCATCACGTTTCGAGCCTTGCGGGCTGACGCAACTGTGCGCCCTGCGCTATGGGGTGGTGCCGGTCGTCTCGCGAGTCGGCGGGCTGGCAGACACGGTGGAGGACGGCGTGACCGGCATTGTCTTCGATGATCTGACCGTTTCCGGCCTTGGCGCCGCGCTCTCGCGCGCTCTCGCGCTGTATCCCAGGCCGCGCACGTTTTCCGCCATGATCAAGGCCGGCATGGCGCGGGATGTGTCATGGTCCGGCCCGGCGCGACAGTACGCCGAACTTTACCGCGCCATCGCCAGAACCTGAAGTGCCGGAGCCGATGATGATGCAGACCATTGCCACCAGCCCCATCGCGGGCCAGAAGCCCGGCACCTCGGGCTTGCGCAAGCGCGTGCCCGAATTTCAGGCTCCGCATTATGTCGAGAACTTCGTGCAATCGGTGTTCGACAGCATCGGCGACATCAGGGGCCAGACGCTCGTGGTCGGCGGCGATGGCCGCTACTTCAATCGCGAGGTGATCCTGACCGTGATCCGCATGGCGGCCGCCAATGGCTTCGGCCGGCTGATCATCGGGCGCGGCGGCATCCTGTCGACGCCGGCCGCCTCGCACCTGATCAGGAAGCGCAAGGCGTTCGGCGGCCTCGTGCTCTCAGCCAGCCACAATCCCGGCGGCCCGAATGGTGACTTCGGCATCAAGTACAACATCGGCAATGGCGGCCCCGCGCCCGAGAAGATCACCGACGCGATCTTCGCCCGCACGAAGGACATCACGCGCTACCTGATCAGCGACGCGGCGCCCGTCGATCTCGACAGGCTCGGCACTTCGCATGTGGGTTCAAGCAATGGCGAGATGGCGGTGGAGATCGTCGATCCGGTCACGGATTACCAGCAACTCATGGAGACGCTGTTCGATTTCGACCGCATCCGCGCCGCCATCAAAGGCGGCATGCGCATGCGTTTCGATGCGATGTCGGCCGTGACGGGGCCTTATGGCCACGCCATCCTGGAAGGCGCGCTCGGCTTGCCCGTGGGCACGGTCGAGAATGGCGTGCCGCTGCCCGATTTCGGCGGCCATCATCCTGATCCGAACCTCGTGCATGCCAAGCACCTGCTTGACCTTGCCATGTCGCCCGCATCGCCGGACCTCTGCGCCGCCTCGGACGGCGACGGCGACCGCAACCTGATCATCGGGCGCGGCCAGTTCGTCACGCCGTCGGACAGCCTCGCGATCCTCGCCGCCAATGCCCATCTCGCACCGGGCTACGCCCGGGGCCTTGCCGGCATTGCCCGCTCGATGCCGACCAGCCAGGCCGCTGACCGCGTGGCCGCAAAGCTTGGCATCGCCTGTCATGAGACGCCGACCGGCTGGAAATTCTTCGGCAACCTGCTCGATGCCGGGCTGATCAGCATCTGCGGCGAAGAAAGCGCCGGCACGGGCTCGGACCATGTCCGCGAAAAGGACGGCCTGTGGGCCGTGCTGCTCTGGATGGACATTCTCGCCGCCCGCAAGCAGGGCGTGGCAGACATCGTGCGCGAGCACTGGAGCACCTATGGCCGCAACTACTATGCCCGCCATGACTACGAGGAAGTGCCGAGCGACGGCGCCAACGCGATGGTGGCGCGCCTGCGCGAGATGCTGCCGGGTCTCAAGGGCAAGAGCTTTCCAGCACGGAACTCGGGCTCGCTGACAATCGCCAACGCCGATGACTTTGCCTATCACGACAGCGTTGACGGCTCGGTCTCGCAACAGCAGGGCATCCGCGTCCTGATGGAGGACGGATCGCGCATTGTCTTCCGCTTGTCGGGCACCGGCACGGCAGGCGCAACGGTGCGCGTCTACATCGAACGCTTCGAGGCGGACGCGTCGCGTCACGGCCTCGAAACAGGCGCCGCGCTGGCAGACCTGGTCGATCTTGCGAATAATCTGGCGCAAATCACGCACCACACCGGGCGCACCGCGCCATCCGTGATCACTTGATGGGGGCAGCGTTCCGTCTCTCTGCTGGCGAACCTCACCCGCTCGGTGTCACGCTCGATGCGCACGGCATCAACGTCGCGGTCTGGTCCGCCCACGCAACGTCGGTGATGATCTGCCTGTTCGACGCGGATGACCGCGAAACGGCGCGCATCGTCCTGCCCGAACGCACGGGCGACGTGCATCACGGCCACATCGCCGGCATCAACAGCGGCCAGCGCTACGGTCTGCGCGCCGCGGGCCCGCACGCGCCCCGCGAAGGGCACCGCTTCAATGCCCACAAGCTGCTGCTCGACCCGTATGCGGCGCTGATCGACCGGCCATTTGCGCTGCATTCGAGCATGTTCGGCCACAAGCCCGGACATCCTGACGCGGACCTGTCGTTCGACGATGCCGACAGCGCGCCATTCATGCCGAAAGCGCTGGCCTTCGCGCCCGCGACGCGGCTTCGGCCAAAACCGATCACGCCGTGGAACCGCACCGTGCTCTATGAGATGCACGTGCGCGGCTTCACGAGGCTGCACCCCAAGGTGCCGGATGCCAGGCGTGGCACTTTCGCGGGCCTCGCCCACCCTGCCCCGCTCAGGCATCTGGCCGAGCTTGGCATCAGCAGCGTTGAACTCCTGCCGGTGGCGGCGTGGCTTGACGAGCGCCATCTCGGCCCGCTGGGGCTGACCAATTACTGGGGCTACAACCCGGTCGCTTTCGGCGCGCCCGACCCGCGTCTCAGCCCCGGCGGCTGGGACGAAATCCGCGAATGCGTCGAAAAGCTGGAGGCCGCCGAGATCGAGACGATCCTCGATGTGGTCCTCAACCACACCGGCGAGGGTGATCATCTGGGCCCCACCGTCTCGCTGCGCGGCCTCGACAATGCCAGCTACTACCGGCTCGATCCCGCTGACCCGCGCCTCTACGCCAACGATGCGGGTTGCGGCAACACGCTGGCGCTGGAACGCCCGGCGGTGCTGGCTCTCGCGATGGCGTCGCTGCGTCGTTTCGCGGAGCTTGGCGGCGTGCACGGCTTTCGCTTCGATCTCGCCACCACGCTGGGTCGCCGCGCCACAGGCTTCGACCCCGAACATCCGTTGCTCAGCGCCATCGCGCAGGACCCTGTGCTGGGTGGCCTGAAGCTGATCGCCGAACCTTGGGACATTGGCATGGGCGGGTATCAGCTTGGCAGATTTCCTGCCGAATGGGGCGAGTGGAACGATCGCTACCGCGACACCGCCCGCCGCTTCTGGCGCGGCGACGCTGGCCTGCTCGGCGACATGGCCACACGTGTCGCCGGCTCGGCCGATGTGTTTGCCGCGCGCCAGCGGCCGCTCTCGCGCAGCATCAACTTCATCACGGCGCATGACGGCTTCACGCTCGGTGATCTCGTCAGCCATGCGCACAAGCACAACGACGGCAACGGCGAGGACAACCGCGACGGCACGGATGCCAACCAGTCATGGAACCATGGCACCGAAGGCGCAAGCGATGACCCCGGCATCATTGCGGCGCGAATGCGCGATGCGCGCGCCCTCCTCGCCACGCTGCTGCTCTCGCGCGGCACTCCGATGCTGTCGATGGGCGACGAACTTGGCCGCAGCCAGGGCGGCAACAACAATGCCTATGCCCAGGACAACGAAACCTCGTGGCTGGACTGGAGCCGCGCCGACCATGAATTGATTGCCCATGCACGCGCTCTGATTGCGGCACGGCTGAGCAACGCTGCGCTTCATGCCGATGCGCCGTTGACGGGGCACGCCACTGACAGCAGCGGCATCCCCGATGTGGAATGGCTGCGCGCCGATGGCCAGCGCATGCAGAGCGGCGATTGGGAAAATCCGCACAATCGGCTGCTGATCGCGGCGCTGCACGCGGTGCAGGCTGGCCAGACCAGCCGCGCCGTCATCGCCATCAACGCCAGTCCGGATGCTGTCCGGGTTGCACTGCCGGAAGCGCGGGCCAGTCACGGATGGGCGCGGCCCGGCAACACCCTGGCCGAAAGCAGCGACGTGGTCATCCCTGCACGCTCGGTTGAGCTTTTCACGGAGGCACCGTCGAAAATCACCACGCCCGCGCGCACCGTCGACCACGCCACGCTGGATCAACTTTGCGCGGCGGCGGGCATTTCCCACGACTGGTGGGATATGTCCGGCAACCATCACGCCGTCACACCCGAGGTGAAACAAGCCCTGCTCGCTGCCATGCGCCTGCCAGCCGCGACCACGGGCGATGCCCGCGCCAGCCTGATGCGGCTTGCCGGCGAACGCGAAGGTCGCAGCCTGCCGATGACGCTGGTGGCGCGCGCCGGCCGGCCTGCCGCGCTGACGCTGGCGCCCGGCAACGGCCGCCAGGTGATGCTGCATATTCAGGGCGCGGATGGCGAGGTCACGCACTGGCCGATCGCGCCCGACACAGGGGAACCCGCACAGGTCACCGGCGTGGATGGCCGCCACCATGCCCGCCGCGTCGTCCCGTTGCCTGCTCTCGAGCCTGGCCGGCATACCATGCGGCTGCAGCACGCCCCGGACACCACCTGCGAACTGATCATTGCTCCTGCACGATGCTGGCTGCCGGAGATATTGAACCGGCAGCGTTTCGGCATTGCGGCGCATCTTTACACCCTGCGGCGCACGGGCGATCAGGGCATCGCTGACTTCACCACGCTGACGGAGTTTGGGGCCGAAGCTGCGAGGGCTGGGGCGGTAACGCTCGGCCTCAACCCCGTCCATGCGCTGTTCGCCCATGACCGCGGGCGCGCCAGCCCCTATCATCCAAGCGACAGGCGCTTTCTCGACCCGATTTACATCGATGTCACCAGCGGGCCGTTCGCGGAAGCGCCGTCCGTGCGCAACGCGCTGGTCCGCAACGAGGCGCTGTTTCAGCGGCTGTCGGCTCTGGATGCGGTTGACTATCCCGCTGTCTGGCAAGCGAAGCGCGAGGTGCTGCATGCTGCCTTCAGCGCCATGCAGCATGCGGCAGGCAACGCGTTCAGCGCGCTTCAGCAGGACTTCTCGAACTTCATCGCACAGGGCGGTGAAGATCTTGCAGGCTTTGCCGCCTTCGAGGCGATCAGTGCCCATCAGCGCGGAAAACCATGGCAGACCTGGCCGCAAGGCCTGCGCGATGCCGACCCCGCCGCGATTGCAGGCTTTGTCGCAGGTCAGCGTTCGGAAGTCCGCTTTGCGCAATTCCAGCAATGGCTCGCCGAGCGTGCATTCGCCGATGCGACTGCTGGCGCCAGGCTCGATCTTGGCTTCTACCGCGACCTTGCAGTGGGTTCAGCCCCCGACGGGGCCGAAGCCTGGGCAGGGCAAAAGCACTTCGCCAGCGGCGTCTCGATCGGCGCGCCGCCCGATCCCTTCGCGGCGAACGGCCAGGTCTGGAACGTGCCGGCGCCGGACCCCAACGCGCTGCAGCGCGACGGCTATCGCAGCGTCGGCAAGCTCGTCGCCGCCAACATGCGCCATGCGGGCGCGCTGCGCATCGATCATGCCATGGGCCTGAGCCGCCTGTTCTGGGTGCCTGAGGGTGCCGGCGCAAGGGACGGCGCCTATGTCGGCTATGATCTTGCCGACCAGCTTGGCGTCCTTGCGCTGGAAAGCCGGCGGGCGCGTTGCCTCGTCATCGGCGAAGACCTCGGCACCGTGCCCGACGGCTTCCGCGAGGCCATGGATGACGCGGCCGTGCTGTCGTATCGCGCGCTCTGGCTGGAACGGAGGGGCGCTGCCTTCAAGCCGCCGGCAGACTATCCTGCCAGATCGTCGGCCTGCATCGGCACCCATGACCTGCCGACGCTGGCAGGCTGGTGGCACGGCACGGACATCTCGGAACTGGAAGGCATGCAACTCATCTCAGCCGATGAGGCGGAAGCCGCCCGCCATGACCGCGACGCCGAAAAGCAGGAGCTTCTGGCCGCACTGCGCCATGGCGGCTTCGAGCCCGGCAGCGAACTCGACGACGCGCTCAGCGCCATGATCCACGCCTTTGTGGCGGGCAGCCCGGCCTGCCTGATGCTGGTGCAAGCCGACGATCTCGCCGGCGATCCAGGTCGCATCAACCTGCCTGGCACGGACCGCGAGCGCCCGAACTGGCGCCGGAAGCTGAAGCCGGACATTGCCGACATGCTGGCGACGCCGCTGGCAAGGTCCATCCTTGCAGCCGTCCGGTCACATCGCGGCTGACGCCGCGCAACGAAGCTTCAGGACACCGTGACGCGCCGATACAGGTGCCATGACGCGTGCGCCAGGACCGGGACGAAGATCGCCAGCCCGACGAAGGCCGTCGCAGCGCCGATGCCGAGGGCCAGCGTGATGATCGCGCCCCAGATCGCCATGGTGACCGGATTCTTCAGCACTGCGCGCGACGACGTCGCGATCGCCACACCGACATCGGTGTGCCTGTCGAGCAGCAGCGGAAAGGACACCGCGCTCAGCATCAAGGCGACGATGGCAAAGACCAGACCGACCGCGTGGCCGACCACGATCAACCGGACACCGTCCCACGTCGTCGTCACATCGCTGATGAACGCAGCGATGCTGGCGGGATCATCACCGCGAAAAGCCCACGCATAGATCGCCATCGCGGCCCAGAGCCAGATGGCGAACAGCACGAAAAGCATCGCGCCAAGCACGAGAATGGCGCGGATCGAGCGCGCGTCGAAAACATCGAGCGCATGCCGCCAGCTCGTGTCGAGGCCAAGCTCCCGCCGCCTGCTGATTTCATAAAGCCCGAGGCCGGCAAACGGGCCAATGAGGGCAAATCCCGCCAGCAGCGGGAAGATCAGCGGAAGGAGATTGCTGTTGACGCTGGCCTGCGCCAGCAGAAGTCCGGCGACGGGGTAGATCAGCCCGAGGAAGACGATGTGGCTCGGTTTGGCCATGAAGTCGGCCCAGCCAAGCGCCAGGGCGGCGCGCAGATCCGTGATGCCGATGCTTCGCACCTCCAGTGGCTCATGCACGAAGTCATGCGACAGGTCCGCGTCACGCTTCTCCCTCGAAACAGTTGCCGATCTTGCCATGCCATGCTCCTGTGCAGCGATGAACGGCACGCGGAAACATTGCTGACGAGATTGCGGGGCGTGCTGCGTCGGCAACATTCCGAATGCGGGTGATGCAATGCCCGGAGTTCGCACTCCGAACGTGGCGAAGTCAGGGCGGGGCTGATCACAACGAAGATTCGTGGCCCACGCGTTGCGCTTCGTCGGAGGATTGCGCTTGCTGGCTTGAATTTTGCCTGTCACACTCCTGCCAACAAGAAGCAGACTGACTGAGGGGCGAAAACGCCGAATGGCTGCCTTTGATGAGATGAGCGGTTTCGACGGGTTGACCCGCGATGCCTATGCCGAACTCGAAAACTGGCTGAAGAACACCCCGCCGGATGAGTTCGCGACGCGCCGCAGCCAGGCCGACATCTTCTTTCGCCGCATCGGCATCACCTTTGCGGTCTATGGCGACGAGCAGTCGACCGAACGGCTGATACCCTTCGACATCATCCCCCGCGTCATCACCGGCCCGGAATGGTCGGTGCTTGACCGTGGCCTGCGCCAGCGCGTGACCGCGCTCAACATGTTCCTGAAGGACATCTACGGACCGAAGGAATGCCTCCGGGCCGGCATCATCCCGGATGACCTGATCTACCGCAACGCCGGCTATTGCCTGCAGATGATCAACCAGCCGGTGCCGCATGATCTTTACGTCCACATCGCGGGCATCGACATCGTGCGCGTCGACGCGGACAACTTCTACGTGCTGGAGGACAATGCCCGCACGCCGTCCGGCGTGTCCTACATGCTCGAAAATCGCGAGGTCATGCTCCGGCTGTTTCCGGAACTGTTCGCCCGCCATCGCGTCGCGCCCGTCGAGAACTATCCCGACGCGCTGCTCGCCACCCTGCGCTCGCTCAGCCCCCGCACGGCGTCCAAGGACCCGAACATCGTGCTTTTGACGCCGGGCCAGTTCAACTCGGCCTTCTATGAACATTCGTTCCTGGCCGACAAGCTCGGCATCGAACTGGTCGAGGGCTCCGATCTGTTCGTGCGCGACGACATCGTCTACATGCGCACGACACAGGGCCCGAAGCGGGTGGACGTGATCTACCGCCGCATCGACGACGACTACATCGACCCCCTCGCCTTCCGGCCGGACTCGGTGTTGGGCGTGCCAGGGCTGATCAGCGCCTACAAGGCCGGCAATGTGACGCTGACCAACGCGGTCGGCACCGGCGTCTCCGACGACAAGGCCGTCTACAGCTACATGCCGGACATCGTGAAGTTCTACACCGGCGAGGAGCCGATCCTGAAGAATGTGCCGACACATCGCTGCCGGGAGCCGGACGCGCTCAAGTACGTTCTCGATCACCTGCCCGAACTTGTCGTGAAGGAAGTCAACGGCTCGGGCGGCTACGGAATGCTGGTCGGCCCGCACGCCTCGAAAGCGCAGATCGAGACCTTCCGCAAGAAACTGAAGACCGAGCCGGAAGGCTTCATCGCCCAGCCGACGCTGGCGCTGTCCACCTGCCCGACCTTCGTGGCGTCCGGCGTTGCGCCGCGCCATGTCGACCTGCGCCCTTTCGTGCTGACCGGCTCCGACGGCATCCGCTGCGTGCCGGGCGGCCTGACCCGCGTGGCGCTGAAGGATGGCTCGCTGGTGGTCAATTCAAGCCAGGGCGGCGGCACCAAGGACACCTGGGTTCTGGACGATGGCGGCGCCGGTCAGTCGGGTGACGGACAATACCAGCGCCAGCAGCAGGGAAATTGAGACGATGCTGTCCCGCACCGCCGACAGTCTCTTCTGGGTTTCGCGCTATGTCGAGCGCGCCGAATATCTCGCCCGCATCCTCGAGGCCACGACGCGGCTTTCCAACCTGCCGTCAAGCTATGGCGGCGCGGCGTCGGAATGGGAAAGCGCAGTCAAGACGGCGGGTTGCGGCGAGATATTCGATGCGCACCACAAGGTGGCCGACGAGGCCAGCGTGCATCATTTCCTCTGCTTCAGTGCAGAAAATCCGTCCTCGATCCGCAATTGCATCGAAATCGCGCGGGCCAATGCGCGCGCCGTGCGCACCGCGCTCACGTCCGAGATGTGGGACGCGCTAAACGGCGCGTGGCTGGAACTCAGGAAGTATGACGGCAAGAAGCTGAAGCGCGACGACTACGGCCGCTTCATCGAGTTCGTGAAGGCGCTGTCGCTGACCTTCGACGGCTCGGCCTACCGCACCATGCTGCGCTCGGATGCCTACTGGTTCTCGCGCCTCGGCGTCTATGTCGAGCGCGCCGACAACACCGCGCGCATTCTTGACGTGAAGTATCATGTGCTCCTGCCCGAAACCGAGCGCGTCGGCGGCTCGCTCGATTACTTCCAGTGGACCACGATCCTGCGCGAAGTCTCGGCGCTGACAGCCTATCATTGGGTCTATCGCGAATCGATCAAGCCCTGGCTGGTGGCTGATCTTCTGATCTTCAATCGGCAGATGCCGCGCTCGTTCGCAAGCTGCTACGAGAACATCAGCCGCTTCCTCGACGCCATCGGCGAGACCTATGGCCGGCAGGGTCCGTCGCAGCGCATGGCGCGCAAGACGCTCAGCACGCTGTCGAACCGCAAGATCGGCGACATCTACGACAACGGGCTTCATGAGTTCATCACCGAGTTCATCGATGACAACAACCGGCTTGGCAGCATCATCTCAGAGCAGTATCTCGTCTGAGGGCTGGCCCACCGCCACGCCGAGGATCCGCCCGTTGCGCATCAGAATCGCCCATGACGTCGCCTACACCTACGAGCAGCCGGTTCGCTCCGTGACCAAGGCACTTCGGGTGATGCCGCGCGACCATGAAGGCCAGGTCGTCGTGTCCTGGCGGATCGAGCCTTCGGTGGATGGCCGCCTGCGCTCCGGCGAGGACGCCTTCGGCAATCTGGTGCATCACTTCCAGGCCGATGGGCCTTTCGAGGCGCTCGCGATTCGAATCGAAGGCGTGGTCGAAACTGTCGACACGACCGGCTTCGTGCGCGGCGCCGCCGATCCACTTCCAGCCCAGGTCTACCTGCGCGACACGGCCATAACGCAACCCGATGAGGCGATGATCCTGTTCGCCCGCAAACTCGACCGCGCCGGCAAGTCCGAACTCGAGCAACTGCACCTGCTGATGGATGCGCTGCATGGTGCGTTCAGGCTGGCGCCGCTGTCCGACGTCGGCCCAGGCAAGGCCTCGGAGGCCTTTGGTCGGCGCGCCGGCACCGCGATTGACCTTGCCCACATTTTCTGTGGCTGCGCGCGCGAACTCGGCATTCCCGCGCGGATGGTCATGGGCTATGCCGCCCCGGCAGACACGCCCCCCGCATTGGGTTCAAGCCATGCCTGGGCTGAGGCCATGATCCCGGACTATGGCTGGATTGCCTTCGATCCTGCCACCAACCTGTGTCCAGGCGGCAGCCATGTGCGGGTTGCGGTGGGCCTTGACCACGCCGATGTCGCGCCACTGAGGCAGGCACGGGTCGGCGGCGGCGGCGAAACGCTGCGTAATGCCGTATTCGTCGCAGAGCTTGCACAGTAGCGGCCGCGGAAGACCACCGAAGCCTGCAGCCTCAAGCCGCCTGACATTCGCCGCCATGACGTTGCTGCAAGCGTCCAGAAAAGGAATTTCCGCGGGGTGAAGCCTTTGCTCTGCGGAGGAATTGGCGTGATTTCACCGCATCTACGTCAATACGATCTTAAGTGATCTACGCCACTATCCCGATCAGTTTCGCACTGGTGGCAAGTTTGTCTTTTTCATCGCGTTCGTCGACGTTCATCAATCGCGCGTCTGTGCTGCTCGGCGGGGTCATCGTGGCTGTCATCGTGATGATGACGACGACGCTGATTTCCATGACTGACGAAACCAATCGTGCGGCAGCCAGCGACCAGAGGAAACGGCTCGAGACAGCCGTCGAATCCGAGCTTCAACAGTTCAAGAACGATCTTTCCATCGTCGCATCGGGGCAATCGGGGCGGTATGGCGGCGACAACTCAGCCGCAGACCGAAACCCGATCGCCTCGAAGCTGGAAACGGCGTGGCATTTCTTCGGGTTCGACTCGATCTACGTGCTGGATGCGGACAATGCCGTCATCGCCGGCGCGGAATCGGGCGAGCCGGCCTCGGGCGCTGCATTCCGCCTGATCAAGCCATTGGTGTCGCATCTCATTGCGAAAGTGTTTGAAAACCCGGACGCAAGCGAAGCCGCGCCAAACTATGGTCTCGCTTCACCGAGCTTCGAGCGCCGCAATGGTGCCTCGTCGCTGGTTCGTGACGGCTCGGGGTTGGCGTTCGCGTCCGTTGTGCCGCTGAAGCGGTGGCAGCGCGGCGAAGGCAGTGTTGGCGTGATCGTCGCGCTGCGAAGCCTCTCGGACGCAAACCTGCGCGAGATTGGCCAGCGATATGGCCTCGGCAAAGTCGCGTTCCGGACAGGCATGATCACAAATCCGATCTTCTCGCTGCCTGTGTCGGATGCGAAGGGCGAACGCATCGGCCACATCACCTGGGAGTTTTCCCAACCGGGCACGGCGCTGCTGCCGAATCTGCTGCTGCTGATCGTGGCGGGCGTCCTCGCGATCGCGCTTGCCTTCGGCGTGCTCTTCGACCGCTTGCGCAAGCTCGGCGCCGAGATGGCGCGCGATGAGGAGATGACCAACCGGCTTGCCAGCCATGATCACCTGTCCGGCCTGCTCAACCGCCGCAGCTTCAGCGAGCGGATCAGCGAGGAGCTCGAGCGCTGCGAGCGCAGCCATGCCGGTTTCGCCTTGCACCTGATCGATCTTGACCGCTTCAAGGAGGTCAACGACACGCTCGGCCATCAGGCGGGCGACGAGGTCATCCGCGAAACGGCGCGGCGCATCGCCGATACGGTTCGCGGCGCGGACATCGTCGCGCGCCTCGGCGGCGACGAGTTCGGCATCATCCAGATCAACACCGAAACCACGCTGGAGGCCGGCGCGCTGGCAACCCGCCTGCGCGAAGCGCTGAACCAGCCAATCCGGATCGGCGGCGCGGAAATCAGCGTCGGCTGCTCGATCGGCATCGCCCTTGCGCCGCATGAAGAGAAGGATGGCGACGGCCTTATGAGCCTGGCCGACTCGGCGCTCTACGAAGCCAAGAACGACGGCCGCAACCGCCATCGCTTCTTCGAGCAGAGCATCGACACCAACATGAAGATGAAGCAGTTGGTCGAGGAAGAACTGCGCGACGCCATCAACAACGACCATCTCGAGTTGCACTACCAGCCGGTTGTCTCCGCTGACGGACAACGCATCCTCGGCGTCGAGGCGCTGGTGCGCTGGCGGCACCCGGTTCGAGGCCTCATTCCACCGCTCGAGTTCATCTCGCTGGCCGAGGAGCGCGGCCTCATCGTGCCGCTCAGCAACTGGGTCCTGCGCCGTGCCTGCGAGGACGGCAAGCGCTGGGACGGCATCAAGGTCGCCGTCAATGTGTCTGCCGCGCAGTTCAAGCAGCCCCATTTTGTGCGTGACCTCGTGGCGAACGTTCACGCCGCCGGTTTCGATCCGGCCAGACTCGAGCTGGAGTTGACCGAAGGCATGATCGTGGAGGACGAGGAAAAAGCCGAATCCGCCATCTACGAACTGCGCGAGCACGGCATCAGCCTTGCGCTCGACGATTTCGGCACCGGCTACTCCTCGCTGATCTACCTGCGCCGCTTCTCGTTCGACAAGATCAAGATCGACCGGTCGTTCCTCGAAGCCATGGAGACCACCGGCGAATCAGCGATCCTCGTCCATTCGGTCGTGCATCTCGGCCGTGCGCTTGGCCTGACAGTGTGCGCCGAAGGCATCGAAACCGAGGAGCAGCAGCGCTTCCTGCAGGCCGTCGGCTGCCACGAGTTGCAGGGGTTTCTGTTCTCCCGGCCGGTTCTTGCCGAAAAGATCGATGAGTTGCTTTCCAGCCCGCAGCCCTTCCGGAAAGCGGCCTGAACGAGACCAGATCAAGGCTTGATGCGCCGCGCCTTTTCCAGCAGGTCGGGCGTGTCGACGTCGAGCAGCACGCCGTCGTGCTCGATCATGACTTCGATGACCTGATCGCCGGCGTCGTCAAGCAATCTGCGTGCGCCTGCGTCGCCGAAGAGCTTTCCCACCTCGCCGAACAGGCTGCGCGTGATGATCACGGGATTGGCGCGCCGACCGTCTGCAATCGGCGCCACCGCGCTTGCCGTCGCGCTGCCAGCCAGGTTGTCGATCAGGCGGTTGATGATGGCAGGCGTGACCAGCGGCATGTCGCCCAGCATCACAAGCGCCGCAGCGCTGTTGTCCGGAACGGCGCCGATCCCCGCCTGCAGCGATGTCGACATCCCGTCGGCATGTCGCGGATTGTGCACGAATGCCACATCGAGGCCGGCCAGCGCGCGGGACACTTCATCTGCCTGGTGACCCGTGACCACTGTCACGGGTCCGGCACGGGAGGCCTTCGCCGCCTCGACGACGTGGCGCACGACGGGCTTGCCGTGCAGGTCTTCGAGCAGTTTGTTCGTGCCCATCCGGGTCGAGCGGCCCGCCGCCAGGACGACGGCCGCAACCTGCGGGTGCTCGGCATGTTCCGCCTGCGAACGTGGCTGCGGGCGCGAGAAAATCTCCATCAGCAACCCGCCGACACCCATGCCCTGGATGTCGGCCCGCGTCACGCCAAGCCCGGCGAACAGGCGTTGCAGGACCCAGTCGAACCCGTTCTCACGTGGGCTGCGGGCGCAGCCCGGCGCGCCGATCACCTGCGCGGGGCCAAGCGAGCCGAGCAGAAGGAGATTGCCCGGGTCGACGGGCATCCCGAGATGCTCGATCCGCCCGCCGGCAGCCTCGATCGCCGCCGGGATCACGTCCCGCCGGTCCGTGATCGCCGACGCGCCGAAGACAACGATGATCTCGGCACGGCTTGCGACCGCATCGGCAAGCGCGGCGGACAGCGCCGAAACCTCGTGCGGCGTGCGGACATCGCTGATGGCCCTGCACCGTGCAAGGCTCTGCAGCCGGTCGTCGAGCGCCGCCAGCGTCTTGTCGATCACGCTGGGCTTCAGGCCCGGCAAGGTGGTCGAAATCACCACGACGCGCCTTTGCGCAAAGGGCGCGACAGCCACCGCCTTGCCCGCCAGTGCGGCCGCCTTCGCCACCAGGCCGGCATCAACCGCGAACGGGATGATCTTCACGGTCGCGACCATCTCGCCGACGCCGACCTTCTTCATCGGATCGAGCGTAGCGATGGTGATGGCTTCGTCCACCATGTTGGCCGCATCAATGGCTGCCTTGTCGACGACCAGCAGGCCGCTTACGGCGCTGAACAGGTTCGAGCGCCCTGTGAAGGCCGCTTCGATCTGCGTTCCGGACCCTGACAAGGCGTTGGCGAGACGCAACGCAGCCTCGTCCTCGCCAAGGTCGCCCGTCTCGGCCAGTGCCACGACGATTTCGCGGACGCCTGCGGCATTCAGGCTCGCGATATGGGCGGCCGTGACCACCACGCCCTTCTTGAGCACCATCTCGCCCTTGCGCAGCGTATGCGCCACCACGCCGCCAAGCGCTTCTTGGATCGCGACCGGGCCGAACCTCATGTTGCCGCAACGGCTTTCGCGGCGACCCGCTCGGCGCGCAGCACCGAGACGATTTCGCCAACGATGGACAGGGCGATTTCGGCCGGGCTGACCGCGCCAATGTTCAGCCCGATCGGCGCACGGATGCGGGCGATGTCGCCGGACGCGAAACCGGCCGCCGCCAACCGCTCCACCCGCTTGCCATGGGTCTTTCGCGAGCCAAGCGCGCCGACATAGAAGCACGGTGAGCGCAAGGCTGCCTCGATCGCAGGATCGTCGATCTTCGGGTCGTGGGTCAGCGCCACAAAAGCCGTGTAGCGATCAAGCGGCATCTGTTTCAGCGCTTCATCCGGCCAGTCCGCGATGAGCCGGACGGACGGAAAGCGTTCGGGCGTCGCAAAGGCCGTGCGCGGATCGATCACCGTCATGTCGAGGCCAAGCTCGCGCGCCATCGGCTGCAGCGCCTGACTGATATGAACCGCGCCGGTGACAACGAGCTTCACCGGCGGCACATGCACGCCCAGGAAGAAAGCCTGTCCATCCTGCTCGATCGTGCCGCTCCTGCCGGTGCGCAGCGCTTCCGCCAGCGCGCCCGCAAGCGGGTCGGCAATCCACGGCTCACGCACGAGGTCAGCCTCCCGGACCAGCCGTTGCGCCCCGTCGGCCATGGCCGTCACAATCACGCAGGCACGCCGCGCCGCGCGCTCGGCGTTCAGATCGGCGAGGAGCGCAAGCTGCATCAGCTTCTGTCCGTGGCCAACTTGAGGCCCAGGCCGACAAGCAGCCCGCCCCCAATCCAGCGAATGACGGCCTGGATACGGGCACTGGCACTGACTTTGCCAATGATGAAGGCAGAGCCGAGAACCGCGACCACATCGCCAAGCCCGAAAAACAGGTTCACCACCAGCCCCAGCAGCAGCAACTGAAGCCAGACCGGGAAAGCGGCTGCAGGATCGGCAAACTGCGGCAGGAAGGCGATGAAGAAGATCGCTGTCTTCGGGTTGAGGATTTCGACGATCATGCTGTCGACGAAGGTTCGGCCAGCACTCCTGACCGGCGCTGTCGCCATATCCACGGCAGCGGCGCGCGCCCGGATGATGCTGATGCCAAGCCAGACGAGATAGGCCGCGCCGGCGAGTTTCAGGCCTGCATAAAGCTCCGGCACGTAGGCGAACAGAGCTGACAGGCCGGCTGCTGCTGCAATCACATGGAACATGCCGCCGGTTGAAACGCCGACCGCCGCCATCCAGCCGGCCGCCCGCCCGCGCGCCATGGTCTGCGCCGCGACGTAGACCATGGCCGGGCCGGGCATGAAGGCGAAAACACTGGTCGACACGAGAAACGCCAGAAGCAACTCGGTCGATCCCATCACCCGATCCTTTCGACGTAAACCTTGATGCGCCCGCCGCAGGATAACCCGACCTGCCAGGCCGTCTCGTCGGCGACGCCGAACTCAAGCACGCGCGCCTTGCCGTCTCCGATGACGTCAATGGCCTCGCTCACCACGGCGCCTTCGACACAGCCGCCCGACACGGAGCCGAGAAAGTTGCCATCCGCGTCTATGATGAGATGCGAGCCGGCCGGTCTCGGGGCTGAACCCCATGTCTCGGTCACCGTTGCAAGCGCAACGCCCCGCCCCTCTCGGACCCAGGCCTCGGCTTTGTCGAGAATATCGCTATCGGTCGAGAGCATGGCGGACGCGCTCCGTTGCAAAGGCAGTCACGCTAGACCGGGCGCGCCGCAAAAGCCAATCACGTCGTCCGGCGTCAGGCGGCCGGTGGCTCGTCAGGCGCGGCATCCGCTTTAGGCTCGACCCTGGCGATACCGGAAGACACGCCGACCAGCGCGGGCCGCAGCACACGCCCGCTGATCGCGTAGCCGGATTGAACGACCGCGACGACATGCCCCTTGGCGTGCGTGGGGTCCGGCGCTTCGAACATCGCCTGATGCAGGTTCGGATCGAATTTCTGGCCGAGCGGATCGAGTTTCTTGACGCCGTGCTTGTCGAGCGTCTTGATCAGCTCGCGCTCGGTCAATTCCACGCCCTCGACCATCAACTTGGCGCCAGCATCGAGGCTGCCTCGCCCGCTCGCGTCGAGGCTTTCAAGCCCGCGGCGCAGATTGTCCGCCACGCCCAGGAGATCGCGGGCGAAGCCCGAGACGGCATAGGCCTTGGCGTCGGCCACTTCGCGCTCGGTGCGGCGGCGCAGGTTCTCCATCTCGGCCAGGGTGCGCAGCAGCTTGTCCTTCAGTTCAAGCTTCTCCGCCTCCAGCACCGCAACTGGATCGGGAATTGCGGCTTCGGGCTGCCCGGTTTCGGTTGCCTGATCGGGTTTGGATGCATCGGCCATCGGGTCACTCATGTCAGCACCAATCGTGAAAGGGAATCATCATGTGATCGGAAGGGGTTGCACGCGATATCGTGGCTACTGCCGCGAAAATCAAGCATGCCAGGCAGGGGCCAGTCTCGCCGCTGGCGCCACGCCATCGCTCGCGAACACGTCGAGCAAGGCCTTGCGGATCGCGGCCTGCCGCTGCGGCTGCAGCACCTTGGCGTTGGTCAGGTCGGACACATAGAACACATCGACAGCCTTTTCGCCGAATGTCGCGATATGGGCGGAGGCGATGTTGAGGTTGAGCTTGCCGATCACCGTGGTCAAGTCATAGAGCAGGCCGGGCCGATCGAGACCCGAAACCTGCAGCACCGTGTGCCGCGTCGACAGAGAGTTGTCGACGATCACTTCGGGCGCAACTGTGAATGTGCCGCCCCGCGGCGGCGGCGAACGGCGCTGCGCCACCAGGTCGGCGATCTTGATCTCGCTTTTCAGCGCCCGTTCGATGGCCAGCGCGATGCGTTCACCGCGCCGCATCTCATCGTCGTCGAGGTCGAAGGCGCGCGAGACGAAGATGGTGTCGAGCGCGAGCCCGTCCGTGGTGGTGAAGATCTGCGCATCGACGATGTTGCCGCCCGCCGCCGCACAGGCCCCGGTGATGATGGCCAGAAGGCGCGGATGGTCCGGCGCAAGGATCGTCAATTCGGTCACGCCGCGAAAGCCGTCCGTCTCCACCGCCGTCGCGGTGGTCACTCCCTCACGCTCGGCCCTTGACAGGAAGCGTGCATGCTTGAGTTTGCGGGGCAGATCGACCTTAAGCCAGTAGGCGGGATAGTGCCGGTTGATGTAGGCGGCGCGCTCCGTCTCATCCCAATCAGCCAGTTCGGCGGCCAGCGCTGCCTGCGTGCGCCCGACGCGCTCCTTGCGTTCGATGGCGGAATGCCCGCCGGCCAACACAACTTCGGTCTCGTAGTAGAGCGTGCGCAGCAGTTCGCCCTTCCATCCGTTCCAGACGCCGGGCCCGACGGCCTTGATGTCGCACACGGTGAGCACCAGCAGCAGTTTCAGCCGCTCCAGCGTCTGCACGATGGCGGCAAAGCTTTCGATGGTCTTGGGATCGCCTAGATCGCGGCTCTGCGCGATGGTCGACATTTCAAGATGATACGTCACCAGCCAGGCCACTGTTTCAGTCTCGGCGTCGCTCAGCCCCAGACGGGGGCACAGGCGTCGCGCCACTTCTGCCCCGGCGACGGAATGATCTTCCGTTCGCCCCTTGGCGATGTCGTGCAGGAACAGCGCAACATAGAGCGCCCTGCGGTTCGTGATGGTCGAAAACATCTCGTTGGCCAGCGGGTGCTCGGCCTCCATCTTGCCGGCATCGATCTCGGCGAGGATGCCGATCGAACGGATCAGATGCTCGTCGACAGTGTAGTGATGATACATGTTGAATTGCATCATCGCGACAACGCGCCCGAAATCCGGCACGAAACGGCCGAGCACCCCCGCCTCGTTCATGTGCCTGAGCGCAATCTCCGGCGCGCGGCGCGATGTCAGGATGTCGAGGAAAAGCTGGTTCGCTTCACGGTCCGCCCGCAGCGCCGGCGTGATCAGCTTCAGCGAACGCGTCACCAGGTGCGTCGCATCGGGGTGGATCGCCAGATCCTGGTTGGCGGCCACATCATAAAGCCTGATCAGGTTGACAGGATCATGCTCGAAAACCTGATCGTTGACCGTGGTCAGCCGGTCATTCTCAAGCGTGAAGTCGGTGCCGCTGTAGGACAGCTTGCGGCGGCGCGTCATGCCGAGGCCGCTCAGCACGCGCTGCAACGTGGGGCGCTGCTTCTGGTGACGCGCTTCGAGCGCAGCGCAGACAATGGCCGTAAGATCGCCGACGTCCTTGGCGACGAGGAAATAGGCCTTCATGAAGCGCTCGACCCCTGACAGGCCCGTGCGCTCGGCATAGCCGAATTCCGCCGCCACGGGTCGCTGCAGATCGAATGTCAGCCGCTCCTCCGCCCGCCCCGTGATGAAGTGCATCAGCCCGCGCACCCGCCAGAGAAAATCCTCGGCGCGCTCGAATTCGGTGAGTTCCGCAGCCGTGAACAACCCTGCCGCCACCAGGTCCTTCACGTCCTTGACGCGATAGGCATATTTGGCGATCCAGAACAGCGTGTTGAGGTCACGCAGGCCGCCCTTGCCGTCCTTGACGTTGGGCTCCACCTTGTAGCGCGATGCGCCGGCGCGGCTGACGCGCAACTCGCGCTCCGCCAGCTTGGCATTGACGAAGTCGGGCGCGGTGTCCTTCACCACCTCCAGGTCGAACCGCTTCACGAAAGCGTCGAACAGCGCCCGCTCGCCGCAGATGAAGCGGGCTTCCAGCAACGCCGTGCGAATGGTCATGTCGCCTCGCGCCTCGCGGATGCAATCATCCATCGAGCGGGTGGAATAACCGACCTTCAGCTTCAGATCCCACAGCGGATACAGGATGCTTTCGACCACGCTCTCGCCCCAGCCGGTCTGCTTGTGGGGAAACAGGAACAGCAGGTCGATGTCCGAGCCTTGCGCCAGCGTGCCCCGGCCGTAGCCACCCACGGCCACGACCGCCATGTGCTCGGAGGTTGACGGGTTGATCGCCTGATACTGATGCCGCGTCGCAGCCCCGTGCAGCGCGATCATCACCGCATCCATCGCGCCTGAAAGTCTGCGCGCCGCCGCCATGCCGGACCGCGGGCGCGAGAGGATGGCCCTCGCAATGCCGTGCGCCTCATCGAGCGCCGCACGCAACTGGGCGGCAAGTTCCGCGCGCAGGCCGGCGCGATCATGCGCCGACGCCAACTCGTCGACCACGGCGATCGGGTCGGACATGAAGCGCTCAAGGGAGTGAACAGGAGGGTTGGCCATGGTGTCGGGCACTGCGCGGCGCTGCCGCAAGAGGCGTCGTGGATGCCACAAAGCGCCGCCGTGCGCCATCCGTCATCGGCAGATTTGATGGCCGCCACGCAGCGGCGGCATCCGATGCGCCGGCCCGCCATCCGACAAAGCGGACATGGCAGCCACTCCTATTGCACGTCTGTGGTTGTGTAATATAGAATTCCACATTCTCTTTCGTTTGATGTTTGACAAACAGGATTGTCCGGTTTATGAAACGAGCACGCGCCGATTTGAGCCAGCAGCTTGCGGGCGCGAAATAAGTGCAGCTAAAGCGGTGGGAGCATGGAGAGCGCGGCCAACTGGCCAGGTTCGAGATGATTTCCCTCTGCAAATTCAACCAGAAAGGGAAATACCATGTCTTCCATCGCCAATATCGCCGCCTCCCGCTCACGTCGCCAAGTTGTTCGCACTCTGGCTGCGGGGCTTGCAGTCGCATCCCTATCGTTCTTTTCAACGAACGCTATGGCGCAAACTCCGAAGGAAATTCGGGTTGATTTCGCGACATACAATCCTGTCAGCCTCGTTCTGAAGGAGCGCGGCATTCTCGAAAAGGCCCTCGCCGGCGAGGGCGTTTCAGTGCGCTGGGTCCAATCCGCCGGTTCCAACAAGGCGCTGGAGTTCCTCAATGCCGGATCGCTCGATTTCGGCTCGACCGCAGGCGCAGCGGCTCTGATCGGCCGCATCAACGGCAATCCGATCCGGTCCGTCTATGTCTATTCGAGGCCCGAGTGGACGGCCCTCGTCACGACGCCGAAAACCGGCATCGCCTCGGTCGCGGACCTCAAGGGCAAGCGCGTGGCCGTGACCCGCGGCACCGATCCGCACATTTTCCTTGTCCGCGCGCTGGCCGAGGCCAAGCTGACCGAGAAAGACGTGAAGCTGGTGCTGCTCCAGCATCAGGATGGCAAACTGGCGCTCGAGCGCGGCGATGTCGACGCCTGGGCCGGGCTCGATCCGCTGATGGCCGCCGCCGAAATCGAGACGGGCGCTGTGCTGTTTCACCGCAAGGCCGCCGACAATACCTGGGGCATCCTCAACGTCCGCGAGGACTTCGCGCAGAAGAACCCTGCCCTCGTGCGCAGCGTGCTGAAAGCTTACGAGGAAGCGCGCAAGTGGTCGGTCGAAAACCCCGACGAGTTGAAGAAGCTCCTTGTGGCCTTCACCAGATTGCCGGAACCTGTGGTGGCGCGGCAACTCGAGCGCACCGAACTGACCCACGGGCCGATCGGCAAGGCGCAGATCGAAACCATCGTGGCTGCCGGTGAAGCGCTCAAGGCCGTGGGCATCCTGCCTGCGGCGACGGACATTCCCGCTGCCGTCGACGGCCTCCTTGACCGCCGTTTCGCCGCCGCATCGCGCTGACCTGCACCCGCACGCGATCGAGTTGGCCTCGTGAGGGCGTCATGACCTTGGCCGTTGAGGAAGCGCAGCAAGCGAAACCCCGGCCCGCCGTTCAGTCACGGCGGGCCGGGGGCAACGCGTTGGGCGGGCTGACCGGCTTTATCCTGCCGTTGGTGCTGGCGCTGATCTGGGAACTGTCGGTGCGCTTCGGCTTTGCCAATGGCAGGTTGATGCCGCCGCCCTCCCGCATCGGGGCCACGCTGTGGGACCTCGCCCGCACCGGGGAACTTGCCGAGCATGCCGCGGCAACGCTCTGGCGGGTTGGCGCCGGTTTCGGCCTCGGCGCAGCCGTCGGCACGGCGCTGGGCGCGATTTCGGGTTCAAGCGCCAGCTTGCGCCGGCTGATGGATCCGACATTGCAGGCGTTGAGGGCCATCCCTTCGATTGCATGGGTGCCGCTCTTCATCCTCTGGCTCGGCATTTTCGAAGCCTCGAAAGTGGCGCTCATCGCGGTTGGCGTCTTCTTCCCGGTCTATCTCGGCGTTGCCGCCGCGCTGATGTCGGTGGACCGCAAGATCATCGAGGTCGGGCGCGTGTTCCGGCTCTCGAAGCTCGACATGCTTCGGCGCGTGACGCTCCCCGCCATCCTGCCGGCCTGGATCACCGCGCTGCGCACCGGCCTCGGCCTCGGCTTCATGTTCGTGGTCGCGGCCGAATTCATGGGGGCCAGCGAAGGTCTCGGCTACCTCCTCGTGGACGGCCAGCAACTTGGCCGCCCCGATCGCATTCTCGCCGCCATCATCGCCTTTGCCGTGCTCGGCAAGCTGGCCGATGGCCTCCTCGTGCTGCTCTCGCGCCCCCTGCTGGTCTGGCAGGATGTCGGCCGCGACAAGATGTGAAACCCGATCCCATGCTCACCATCGAAGGACTTTCCAAAACCTACGCGGACGGCAATCACGCCCTCGACCGCCTCAACCTCAAGGTCGCGAACGGGGAAATCGTGGCGCTTGTCGGCGGCTCGGGCTGCGGCAAGACCACGTTGCTGCGCCTGATCGCCGGCCTCGACACAGCCAGCACCGGGCAGATCAGGCTCGATGACCAGATCATCGCCGGGCCATCCGCAGATGTCGGCGTCATCTTCCAGGAGCCGCGCCTGTTTCCCTGGCTGACGATCGAGGACAATGTCGCGTTCGGACTGTCGCGCCTCTCCGCCTTCGAACGCGAGGGGCTGGTGGCGAACGCCCTCACCCGTGTCGGATTGTCAGGCCATGGCCAGCGCTGGCCGCGCGAACTCTCCGGCGGCCAGCAGCAGCGCGCCGCCATCGCGCGCGCCCTGATCACCCGTCCGCGCCTCCTGATCATGGACGAGCCCTTCTCCGCACTCGATCCGACCACGCGCCAGAGCCTGCACCGCCACCTGCTGTCACTCTGGGACGAGAGCCGCCCGACCGTGCTGATGGTGACCCACGATGTCGAGGAAGCCGTGAGCCTCGCTGACCGGATCATCGTGATGCAGCCCAGCCCCGGCCGCCTCTATGACGAGTTCGCCAACCCGATGGCTCGTCCGCGTGACAGGCTCGGCGTCGCATTCGAACGGCTCAGCCGCGAGGTCCTGATGGCACTGGACCAGTCGCTGAAGCCGGCGGCCCAACCGCCGCTGCGTGCCAGCACTGCTGACGCGGCATGGTGGTGAGCCAAGGAACGTCACCCATGTCAGCCATCGATCACGACAGATTCTGCCCCGAGCCCCGTTCCGCCGCCCCGGGTCTGATCGGAGCATTTTCGGCATTGGCGGCACTATGGGTGCTGGCCGTGACGGTCTGGCTTGTGACGAACAGCCTGCGGCTGGCCTCGCTCGCCATCGTCGGCGGTTTGATCGGGCTGGTGCTGGAGCGCTCGTCCTTCGGCTTCGCCGGCGGTTTTCGCCGGTTCCTGGCAGAGCGTGACGCCAGCCACATCAGGGCGCAGATCATCATGTTCGGCCTCATGAGCGCCGCCGCCATTCCACTTGTTGCCGGTGGCGAGGCCTTCGGGCTCAAGCTGGTCGGCGTCGTGACGCCCGTGGGGATCGCCTTCGTTCTCGGCGCGCTGATGTTCGGCGTCGGCATGCAACTGGGTGGCGGCTGCGCCTCCGGAACGTTGTTCGGTCTCGGCAGCGGCGATCTGAGGCTTGCGTTGACGCTCGCCGGACTGGTCGGCGGCTCGACGCTCGCCGCGTCGCACATGGGATACTGGTGGACCTTGCCGAAGCTGGAAGCCGTGACGCTGTGGCAGTCCTTCGACCTGCCTGCCGCGCTCGCCCTGCAGGCCGCCAGTCTCGGAGCAGCATGGCTGGCGGTCGGCCTGTTCGCACGCAAGAGCGCTTCCGCTCCACTGCGGACCGGCCGCTGGACGCTGCTGCAGGGCGCGATTCTGCTGGCGGCGTTGAATGTCGCGGTGCTCCTGCTGTCCGGTCAGCCCTGGGGCGAGGCCCCGGCATTCGCGCTCTGGGGCTCCAAGCTGGCCGCGGCGGCGGGCGTCGACATCCTGTGGTGGGACTACTGGTCGCGTCCCGGTTTCGACAGGCAGATCGAAGCCAGCATCTTCGCCGATTCGGTCACCATCATCACCATTGGCATTGTCGCCGGCGCGCTGGGTTCGGCAATGCAGGCCGGCACGTTTCGCTTCCGCTTCACCGGTGGGCTGCCGTCCGCAATCGGGGCTCTTCTTGGAGGAGCGCTGATGGGCTACGGCGCGCGCCTGACCAATGGCTGCAACATCGGCGCCTATTTCAGCGGCGTCGGCACCGGCGCACTTTCCGGCTGGGTCTGGCTGGCCTTTGCACTTCTCGGCAGCTATGTCGCCTTGAAGCTGATGCCGCGCGCCGGCTTCGGCACCCCTGCATCCAACGCCTGATGGAGACCGCCATGGACAGTCAAATTGATGCAGCGAGCCTGCGCGCCCTGCAGGCCCCGATCAAGGATGCTTACCGCAGCAGCCCCGACGCTGCCGTGATCACGCTCCGCGCCCGCGGCGAAATCGACGAGGCAAAGATTTCCTGCAAGGTCGAGACGGGGCGCGCGATCATGGAAGCTGGCCTGCATCCGGCAAGCGGTGGCACCGGCATGGAACTGTGCTCCGGCGACATGCTGCTCGAAGCGCTCGTTGCCTGTGCCGGCGTGACGCTGAAAGCAGTCGCCACGGCGCTCGAGATCCCGCTGACCAGGGGTGTTGTGCGTGCCGAAGGTGATCTCGATTTCCGCGGCACGCTCGGCGTCGCCAAGGACGCCCCGGTCGGCTTCCGCGCCATCCGCCTCGCCTTCGAGGTCGAGAGCGATGCCGCCCAAGACAAGCTCGACACGCTGCTCAAGCTGACCGAACGCTATTGCGTGGTGTTCCAGACGTTGAACGTGAAACCGGAGTTGAGCGCGACAATGAGGAATGGCGCCTAACCGATTCTGGCGAATCAGCAATTCCTCAGCGGTCACCCTCGGGCGAAGCGAAGACCCCAAACACCCGTAACCCATCAGGGAATGGTCGGATCACAGTCCGGCGATGACAACAGTGCCTATTCCGCAGCCCTCAGTCTCGGTGCCGGCGGAGCGGCGAGCAAGTCAGGCTGTTTCGGCGCATCGTCGAATTCAAGCGCCTCGATCCGCTCGCCGCGCTTGACGATCTTGTCGGACGAGGTGCGGATCTGCGAGACATCTTCGCTGGCCTGCCGGAAGTGGGTGTCGAGTTTCTCGACCCGGTCGCCAAGACGGCGCACATCGTCGAGCAGCTTGGCGACCTCGCTCTGGATCACGCGGGCTTCGTCCCGCATGCGGGCATCGCGCACCAGGGACTGCATCACCTGGATGGCAAGTGCCAGCAGGGACGGCGAGACGATGACGACACGCGCCCTGTGCGAGCGTTGGACCAGATCTTCGAAGTGCTCGTGGAGGTCGGCGTGGATCGCCTCGGACGGCACGAACATCAATGCCATGTCCTGCGTTTCCTCCGCCGCCACATATTTCTCGGCGATGTCCTTGATGTGCAGGCCCATGTCCGCCCGGACGCGCTGGGAGGCCGACTTGCGCGCCTCGTCCGTCTCAGCGGTGCGGAACGCCGTAAAGCCTTCCAGCGGAAATTTGGCGTCCACCACCAGCTTGCGCGTGTCGCCCGGCAGGGAAATCACGCAATCGGGCCGGGTCCGGTTCGACAGCGTCACCTGGAATTGGTAGGCGGACGTCGGCAGGCCGTCACGCACGATGGCTTCCATGCGGCCCTGCCCATAAGCCCCGCGCGCCTGCTTGTTGGACAGAACGTCCTTCAGCGTCACCACCTCGCTGGTCAGGTCGGTCAGGTTCTTCTGCGCGCTGTCGATCACGGCAAGACGCTCGTTCAGCTTCTGCAGCGTCTCGCTCGTGCTTTTGCCGCTGGCCTCCAGCCCCTGGCCCATGCTGGTGCGCAGGCCGTCGAGCCGCTCCGTCATCGCCCGCGTCATGTCCGATTGGCGCGAGCCGAATATCTCGGCCATGGTCTGCATGCGGCTGGTCAGTTCCGCCTGCAGCCGGTTCATCTCGGCGACCTTGTCGTCCATCTCGCGGGCGCGCTCGGTCGCGGCGGCAGCCTCCAGCGTGCGCTCGAAGCTCGAGCGGCGGAGGCTGAGCACCATCCAGCCCAGCAGCACGACGACAGCCAGGCCGAAGCCCACCGCAAGCTGGAGGTAACTGACGGCATGTTCGCCAATGGTGAGCGCGATTCCCTGCATTTCCCTAAGCTAATACATTCGCTCGATCCTGAAAAGAACAAAAAACGAACGAATTGACGTTTCGCACATGACAAACTATGTGCGGGGCCAGTCATTCGCAGGTTTGCAAGGCACGGATTTACAAGACATGGCCATCCGCCCCATCGTGATTTTGCCGGACCCGAAGCTCAAGCTGGTTTCGGAGCCAGTGACGGAGATCACGCCACAGATCAGGCAGCTTGCCGCCGACATGCTCGACACGATGTATGACGCCCCCGGCATCGGCATCGCCGCGATCCAGATCGGCGAGGCCAAGCGCATCGTGACTATCGATCTCGCCAAGCAGGACGAGGACAAGCGTCCGATTGTGCTGATCAACCCCGAGATCATCGCGGAGTCCGACAAGATCGGTGTCTACGAAGAAGGCTGTCTGTCGATTCCGGAGTTCTACGAGGAAGTCGAGCGGCCTGCGGCAGTGAAGGTCCGGTATATGGACCTCGACGGCAAGACGGTCGAAATCGAGGCCGACGGGTTGATGGCGACCTGCATCCAGCACGAGATCGACCATCTCGATGGCGTGCTGTTCATCGACCACATCTCGAAGCTGAAGCGCGACCGCTGCGTCAAGAAGTTCACCAAGCTGGCCAGGGAACGCGAGCGCGGCGCATGAGGGTCGTCCGTTGAGCCTTCGCCTTGTCTTCATGGGCACTCCAGATTTCGCCGTGCCGACGCTCACCGAACTGATGGGCCAGGGCCACGGGATCGTGGCGGCGTACACCCGTGCGCCGGCCGAAGGTGGTCGCGGGCTCGCGCTGCGTCCTTCGCCGATCCACCGCACGGCGGAGCGCTTCGGGATTCCCGTGCTGCATCCCAGGTCCTTGCGCGGCGCGCCTGAGCAGGAAGCCTTTGCCGCGCATGAGGCTGATCTGGCGATCGTCGTGGCTTACGGGCTGATCCTGCCCAGGCCCGTGCTGGAGGCACCAACCCACGGCTGCGTCAACCTGCACGGCTCACTGCTGCCGCGCTGGCGCGGGGCGGCGCCGATCCAGCGCGCCATCATGGCAGGCGATGCCGAAACAGGCGTGTGCGTGATGCGCATGGAAGAAGGGCTCGACACCGGCCCGGTCGGGATGGTCGAGAAGATCGCGGTCGGTCCGGACATGACCGCCGGCGAGTTGCATGACAGCATGGCAGCATTGGGGGCGGATCTGATGGTGCGCGCGGTGGCGGCCATCGAACGCGGCTCACTTCGTTTCACGCCGCAGCCGGAAGCGGGCGTCACCTATGCCGCGAAGCTTGCCAATGAGGACAGCCGCCTCGATTGGCGCAGATCCGCCGGCGAATTGCATGACCAGATCAGGGGCTTGTCGCCGTTTCCCGGAGCTTTCGCCGACGTTGATCTCGGCAAGGGGCCGGAGCGGCTGAAGGTGCTGAGGGCGCGAATCGGTTCAGGCTTAGGCGAGCCCGGAACGCTGCTCGATGGCGCGGCGACGATCGCCTGCGGCGCCGGCGCGCTGCAACTCCTGCAGGTTCAGCGGGCCGGCAGGTCGGCCATGGCGGCGGATGAGTTCCTGCGCGGCGTCCGCATGGGCGCTGGCGCAAAGCTGTAGGCGCCGCCTGCCGATGCCGCGCTACAAGCTCACCATCGAGTATAACGGCACCCCCTATTGCGGGTGGCAACGCCAGAACAATGGTCCCTCCGTGCAGCAGGCCATCGAGGAGGCGATGCAGCGCTTCGTCGGCGCGCCTGTCAGCTTGCGATGTGCGGGCCGCACCGATGCGGGCGTGCATGCGACAGGGCAGGTTGCCAGCGCTGAAATCGACAAGGACTGGAAGACCGACACGGTCCGCGATGCCACCAATGTGCATCTGAGGCCGCACCCGATCACCATCCTGTCGGCGGAGGTGGTGCCCGGCGAATTCGATGCCCGCCTGTCGGCCAAGCGGCGTTATTATCGCTTCCGCATCGTCGACCGCAGGCCGCCGCCGGCGCTTGAGGCAAACCGCGTCTGGCATGTGCCCTATCCGCTGGACCATGAAGCGATGCATCATGCCGCGCAGGCCTATCTCGGCACGCACGACTACACGACGTTCCGCGCCGCCGAGTGCCAGGCCAGCTCGCCGATCCGCACCATCGACCGCTTCGACGTGATGCGCCACGGCGACGAAATCTGCATCGAAACCAACGCGCGCTCGTTCCTGCACCATCAGGTGCGTTCGATGACGGGCGCGCTGCTGCCGGTCGGGCGCGGCAGATGGGGCCAACCGGACATCGTGCGCATCCTCAAGGCCGCCGACCGCGCGCTCTGCCCCGGCCTCGCGCCGCCATGCGGGCTGTATCTGACGCGCGTGGACTATTGAGCCGCGCTCACTGCCGCCCGAAGTAGACCCCAAGCACGCGCCGGGTGACCCGGCAGACGCCTTCGATATCGGCTGTGGCGACGCTCTCATTGACCTGGTGCATCGTCTTGCCGACCGTGCCGAACTCGACGACGGGGCAGTAGTCCTTGATGAAGCGCGCATCCGATGTGCCGCCGGTCGTCGACAGTTTCGGCTTGAGGCCCGTTTCGGCGGTCACAGCTTCCGACACCATGTCGACGAACGGCCCGGGCTCGGTGACGAACGACACGGCATTTGTCTTCGGAAACACCGCCTCAAAGCGCCCCGCGATGCTGACGGAGGCGAAGCGGCGGCGCATTTCCGCTTCAAGTGTCTCAGGGGTCCACGCATCGTTGAAACGCACGTTCATCACGGCCCGTGCCTCGCTTGGCACGACATTTCCGGCCGTATTGCCGACATCGACGCTCGTGATCTCAAGCGTGGACGGCCCGAAATAGGCCGTTCCGGCATCGAGCGGGGTTGCATCGAGAGCCGCCAGCAGCTTCACCATCGCGCGGACCGGATTGGTGGTCTGCTCGGGATAGGCGACGTGGCCCTGTTTTCCGTTCACGGTCAGCTTGCAGCTCAGCGAGCCGCGCCGCCCGATCTTGATCATGTCGCCGAGGCATTCCGGGTTGGTGGGCTCACCCAGCAGGCAGTGGTCGAAGCGCTCGCCGCGTGCATGCGCCCATTGCAGCAGCTTGACCGTGCCGTTGAGCGCAGGCCCCTCCTCATCGCCTGTCACCACGAAGGCGATCGAGCCAGGAAAGTCGGGGTTGTCCCGCGTGAACTGGATCGCCGCCGCCGTCATGCCGGCAAGGCCGCCCTTCATGTCCGAGGCGCCGCGCCCATGCAGCACGCCGTCGATGATGTCGCCCGAGAACGGATCGCGGCTCCAGCCGCCAAGATCGCCAGGCGGCACCACATCGGTGTGGCCCGCAATCACGAAGACCGGGCTCCGGGCGCCGAAGCGCGCGTAGAGGTTGTGCACATCCGGCGTTCCCGGCTCGCTGAACACGGGTCTGTGGACGCGGAAGCCAGCAGCGGCCAGTTCCAAAGCCAGCAACGCCAGCGCCCCGCCCTCCTCAGGCGTCACGGACGGGCAGCGCACCAGCGCCTGCGCCAGCGCGACAGGATCAGACCCCACAAGCGTGCTCATCGGCTCAATCGCGTAGCAGGTCGTTGATCGCGGTCTTGGAGCGCGTCTGCGCATCGACCGTCTTGACGATCACGGCGCAATACAGCGACGGACCCGGCGAGCCATCCGGCAGCGGCTTGCCCGGCAGCGAGCCCGAGACCACCACCGAATAAGGCGGCACCTTGCCGATGTGGACCTGGCCGGTGGCACGGTCGATGATCTTGGTCGAGGCAGAGATGAACACGCCCATCGAAATCACCGAGCCTTCGCCGACGATGACGCCTTCGACCACTTCGGAGCGTGCGCCGACGAAGCAATTGTCCTCGATGATGGTCGGATTGGCCTGCAAGGGCTCCAGCACGCCGCCGATGCCGACCCCGCCCGACAGGTGCACATTCTTGCCGATCTGCGCGCAGGAGCCGACGGTGGCCCAGGTGTCGACCATCGTTCCCTCATCGACGCGCGCGCCGACATTGACGAAGGATGGCATCAGGACGACGTTCTTCGCGATGAACGCCGACTGGCGCACCACCGCGCCCGGCACCATGCGGAAGCCAGCGTCGCGAAAGCGGTTCGCGCCCCAGCCATGGGTCTTGGTCTGCACCTTGTCCCAGCCATAGACGGGGCTGTCAGCGGAACCTGCATTGTCGGCATCGAACGGCACCACGACATTGTCGTTGAGCCGGAACGAGAGCAGCACCGCCTTCTTCAGCCACTGTTGCGTCACCCACTCCGCGCCCTGCTTCTCGGCCACGCGCAGCTTGCCGTCGTCCAGAAGTCCGAGCGCGGCCATCACCGCATCGCGCACGGCCCCTGTCGTGGCGGTGCTGACATTGGCGCGGTCATCCCACGCCGCTTCGATGGTGCGGGAAAGGTCGGCGGTGTTCATGGGGTGAAGTCCTCGGATAGAATGGATGCGCACGAAAAGACCAAGCGCAGCGCGCCGTCAAGCCGATCGCGGCATCTTGCGAGGCGCGGTCACCGCAGCCCGCCGAGAAACTGGGTCAGATCGCTTGTGACATGCTGCACATGTCCGGCCTTGACGATCACCTGCTCCCACGCCTCGCGGAACGGGTCAGGCGTCTTGGGCAGGATCAGCACGGTGCGCATGCCGACATCGTGCGGCACGATCAGGTTCTTCTCCATGTCCTCGAACATGGCGGCGTTCTCGGGCCGGACACCGAATGCGGCGAAGAAACGATCGAAGGCGGCGCGCTCCGGCTTTGGCGTCAATCCACCTTCCGAAATGCCGTAGACCCCGTCGAACCTGTCAAGGATGCCGAGCTTGCCGGCGACATTCTCGGCGTGTTTGCGCGTGCCGTTGGTGTAGATCAGCTTGCGCCCCGGCAGCGCCGCGATGGCGTCGCCAAGCGCCGGATCGGGATCGAGCAAGGTCAGATCGATCTGGTGGACGAAATCGAGGAAGTCATCCGGCGAGATGGCATGCTCATTCATCAGCCCGCTCAGCGTCGTGCCGTAGCGCTGGTAGAAATACTTCTGCAAGGCACGCGCCGACAAACCGTCCAGCCCGAACAACTCCGTGACAAACAACGTGATTCGCGCATCGACCTGCGGCCAGACCTGACTTTCGTGCGGATACAGCGTGTTGTCGAGGTCGAACACCCAGGTGTCGACATGGGCAAAGTCCTGCTTCGCCGCGAACGACAGGGGATGAACGGTCAAGACGCTCTCGAGGTTGGGCAAAATGGTCATGGCGTGGCTACACTAGATGGGCCGTCGAGTGTGCCGAACAAGGGTTAACCGCGGGTTTTGCAAGGAATGGGTTCCGCGCCACGCGGCCAGCATCAGTGCCCTCACCCCAGCACCCGACCCACCGCGCGCTTGATCTCGTCCTTGATCGGCTCTGCAGCGGCCATGATGTCCTCCGCCTTGAAGAAATCCAGTCCGGCGAAGGCGCCGACGGCGGGCCTCAGCAGCAGGTCGGGCGGGCGCGTTTCCAGCATGCGCTGCACCACCGCGCCCATCAGGATCTGCGACGCGCCGAACATCGCTTCCACCGGCTCGGGCAGATGGGTGGCGTCTGCGTTTGACGCGCCGCCGACATCGACCGCGATGACGAAGGTGTTGTTCGCCTCGACATGGCGATAGGGCAGCGGGTTGACCGCGCCGCCATCGATGAGCACGCGCTCCCCCAGCATCACCGGGCGCACCAGCCCCGGCAGCGCCATCGATGCGCCGACCGCCGGCGTCAGCGGGCCGGATGACAGCACCATTTCGCTGCGGCTGTGAAAATCGGTGGCGATGGCCATGAACGGGATTTTCAGCGCCTCGAACCGGTCCGGCACGGCTTCGGGCCAGAACAGGTCGAGCAACCGCTCGCCATCGACCAGAACCGGATTGCCGACGCCCGAGCGGTTGATGATCTCGCTGAGCCTGCCGACGCGCGCCTCCAGCAGTTTGGCCACCACGCGCGGCCGCTGGCGGAAGGAGGCGAGCACGAAAGCCCTGAGCGACCGCCCCTGAAGACCTGCGGCATAGGCCGCTCCGATCACCGCGCCCATTGACGAGCCGGCAATGGCAGCAGGCCTCACGCCCAGTTCGTCAAGCGCCTCCAGCGCCACGATGTGCGCCAGCCCACGTGCGCCACCCGCTCCGAGCGCAAGCGCGATGCGAGGCGGCGAAATGCGCGGTTGGCCGTCGTCCATCAGGCGAGGAAGCCCTGCAGCGCCTTCAGCGTGCCGGGACCATCCTCCTCCGCCACGAAATGACCGCCCCCAACCTGTGCGCCCGTCGCGTCCGGCGCGAACGAGCCGCGCCAGACGTCCAAGGGGTTGACGTCCTTGCCGGTGAGATAGAAATCACCCCAGACCAGCAGTGTCGGGCACGCAATCGTCCTGCCCGCCGCAAGATCGGCCTCGTCCGCTGCCAGATCGAGCGTTGCTCCAGCCCGATAATCCTCGCACATGGCGTGAATGCGCGACGGATCATTGCAGCTAGCGCGGTAGCTGGCCAGCGCTTGTGGTGCGAAGGCCGTCATGTCTCCCGCCTTGGTCCACTTCGCCATCAGGCCCTCGAAGTAGCCCTGCGGATCCTTGACGATCTCGTTTTCCGGGCCACGGGCGGGCTCTGAAAGATATGTCCAATGCGCGCCCGGCATCGCGCCTGCCCTGATCTGCTTCCACACGAAGAACGTCGGCAGGATATCCAGCAGCGCCAGCCTAGTGATCCGCCCTGGCTGGTCGAGCGCCAGCCTGTAGCCGACCCGTGCGCCGCGGTCGTGGCCGACGCAGGCAAAGGTGACATGGCCCAGTTGCTCCATGATCGCGACGATGTCCTTGCCCATTCCGCGCTTGTCGTAGCGCTCGCCATCGGAGCTTGCGGGCGCGGAAGACCAGCCATAGCCGCGCAGGTCCGGGCAGATCACGGTGTGGGTTTTCGCAAGCTGGGGCGCGATCCGGTGCCACATGGCATGGGTCTGGGGAAAGCCGTGGATCAGCACCACGGGCGGCCCATCCCCGCCGACATGGGCGAAGATGCGGCCCTCGTCACCATCGAGCCATCTTGCCGCAAATCCGGGAAAAAGCGCGGAGGTGTCGGTCATGACTGCTTGTCCTCCAAGGCCCGCCAGCCAATGTCGCGGCGGCAAAAACCATCTTCCCACATGATCGCGTCAACCGCAGCATAGGCCCGGGACCGCGCCTCCGCCACCGTCGCGCCGAGACCGACGCAATTGAGCACGCGCCCGCCATTGCCGACCAGGTGGCCGTCGCGCTCTGCGGTGCCGGCATGGAACACCAGGACATTGTCCATCGCCTCAGCCAGTTCGATCCCGCCGATCACGCCGCCCCTGGCTGGCGTGCCGGGATAACCCTTGCCGCACATCACCACGGTCAGCGCCGCCTCGTCGCTCCACGCGAAGCTCATGCCATCGAGCCTGCCGTCGCAGGCGGCCAGCATGGCGGCGACAAGGTCGCTCTTCATGCGCGGCATCAGCACCTCGCATTCGGGATCGCCGAAGCGCACATTGTATTCGATCAGTTTCGGCCCCTCGGCCGTCAGCATCAACCCGGCGAAGAGAATGCCGCGAAACGGCGTGCCGCGTGCCGCCATGCCCGCCATCGTCGGCATGATGATGTCGGCCATCACGCGCGCCTCCAGCGCCGGCGTCAGCACATTTGCGGGCGAATAGGCCCCCATGCCGCCGGTGTTGGGGCCCGTGTCGCCCTCGCCCACCCGTTTGTGGTCCTGCGCCGAAGCCATCGGGATGGCTGTCTTGCCGTCGCACATCGCGAAGAAGCTGACTTCCTCGCCGAACAGGCACTCCTCGATCACGATCTCCGAGCCTGCCGCGCCGAACTGGCCATCCAGCATGTCGTTGATCGCCGCATGCGCCTCGGCCAGCGTCTGCGCCACCACCACACCCTTGCCGAGCGCCAGCCCATCCGCCTTGATGACGATGGGCGCGCCCATCTTCGTGGCATGGTCGCGCGCCGCGGTCTTGTCCGTGAAGCGGGCGAACGCGGCGGTCGGAATGCCGACCTCGGCGCACAATTCCTTGGTGAAGGCCTTGGAGCCCTCGAGCTGCGCCGCCAGTCTTGATGGCCCGAACGTCTTGATGCCGGCTTCGGCAAGATCATCCGCCAGCCCCGCCACTGCCGGCGCGTCGGGGCCGATCACCACCAGCCCCACATCATGCGTGAAGCAGAATTCCACGATGTCGGCATGACACGTGATGTCCATGCCGACATTGGCGCCGCAGCGCGCCGTCCCAGGATTGCCCGGCGCGATGAACAGCATGTCGCAAAGAGGCGACGCCGAGATTTTCCAGGCCAGCGCATGCTCGCGCCCGCCGGAGCCGATGATGAGGATATTCATGAGCTGGCTTTATCGCGCCGCAGGCGCACGCTTCAAGCCCCTGTGCGCAGCAGTGTTCCTCCATCCACCGGCAGCGATACGCCCGTGATGAAGTTTGCCTCGTCGGACGCCAGGAACAGCCCGGCGTAGGCCACATCCCAGGCCGTGCCCATCTGCCTGCGCAATGGCACGCGCGCGTTGCGTTCGGCGGCCACATCCTCGCGCGGGCGGCCCCATTCGCGGGCGCGCGTGTCGACGGCCATCGGCGTGTCCATCAGTCCGGGCAAAATCACGTTGGCGCGCACGCCATCGCCTGCAAACTGCCGGGCAATCTGCTCGATGTAGGCAATCATGCCCGCCTTGCTGATTTTGTAGGCCACTGTCGGATAGTCGCTGGCCTGCGCCGCGATTGACGAAATCGCCAGCACCACGCCGCTTTTCTGCCGCTGCATCACCGGAAGCGCGTGCTTGCAGGCCATGGTCAGTCCGCGCAGATTGATCGCATTGACGTTGTCGAACGCCTCCTCCGTGATCGCCAGCGGCTTTGCATCGCCGCCAGCGAGGCTGACGCCCACATTGTAGTGCAACACATCAAGCCGCCCGAAGCGGACAACGACATCTTCGACCATCGCCTGCAGATCAGTCTCGCGCATCACGTCCGCTCGCAGCGCCAGCGCCTGCCCGCCCTCGGCACGGATGATCTCCGCCGTGGCTTCACCAGCGGCAAGGTCGCGGTCGGCGCAGATCACCGTCGCGCCCTCGCGGGCAAAGATCAACGCCGTCGCCCGCCCGATGCCGTAGCCCTGGCCCGGTCCCTGCCCCGCGCCGATGATGATGGCGATCTTTGCTTTCAGGCGCATGCCAGCTCTCCCATTTGAGCAAATTACCTGCCACAACAAGCCATGAACGGTGAAGCTGATTCAACCCCCACCAACGCGCTCGAATGGAGCGTCTCGGACCTGTCGGGCGCGCTCAAGCGCACCATCGAGGACCAGTTCGGCTTTGTCAGGGTGCGCGGCGAAATCACGGGATATCGCGGGCCGTCGGCGTCCGGCCATGTCTATTTCGGGCTGAAGGACCAGAATGCCAAGATCGACGCGGTGATCTGGAAAGGCGTTTTCGGGCGGCTCAAGACGAAGCCGCAGGAGGGGCTGGAGGTCATCGCCACCGGCAAGATCACCACCTTCCCCGGCAAATCATCCTACCAGATCATCATCGACAACATCGAGCCTGCAGGGCTCGGCGCGCTGATGGCGCTGCTGGAAGAGCGCCGCCGCAAACTCGCCGCCGAAGGGCTTTTCGACGAGGCGCGCAAGCAACTCATCCCCTTCCTGCCGCGCGTCATCGGGGTCATCACCTCACCGACCGGCGCGGTGATCCGCGACATCCTGCACCGGCTGGAAGATCGCTTTCCGCGCCATGTGCTGGTCTGGCCCGTGCGCGTGCAGGGCGAGACCAGCGGCGCGGAGGTGGCGGCGGCCATCTCGGGCTTCAACGCGCTGCAACCCGGCGGGCCGATTCCGCGCCCCGACGTGCTGATCGTGGCGCGCGGCGGCGGCTCGCTCGAGGATCTGATGAGCTTCAATGACGAGGCCGTGGTGCGCGCCGCCGCCGCCTCGGACATCCCGTTGATCTCGGCGGTCGGACATGAAACCGACTGGACGCTGATCGACTACGCCTCCGACATGCGCGCGCCAACACCCACGGGCGCAGCCGAGAAGGTTGTGCCGGTGCGCAGCGACCTGATGGCCGCCGTCGATGATCTTGCCCGCCGCCGCCGGGCAGCGCTGGCACGCCTGTTTGAGCAGCGCCGCCAGGGCCTGCGCGCCGTAAGCCGCGCCCTGCCCAGCCGGGAGACGCTGCTCAACCTGCCGCGCCAGAGGCTTGATCTGGCCTCGGCGCGCCTGCCCGCCGCCCTGCGGACCAACGCGCGCGGCTTCGAGCGCAGGCTCGCCACGCTCTCGCAACGGCTGCAGGCCCGCTCCCCGCAGGTGCGGCTGGCAACGGCGAGCGAACGCGTTAACGCCTTGAATCAACGTCTCATCACCGCCCGCCAAACGATTCTGCGGGCTGAACAAAAGCGGCTTGAACGTGAGCGCGAAAAGCTCACGCAACTGATGGCGCGCGCCCGCCGCGCGCTTGGCAGCATGGCCGAGCGCCGGCAGTCAAAACTTGATGCAAGCGTGCAGTTGCTGGAAGCGCTGAGCTACACCGGCGTTCTGAAGCGTGGCTTCGCACTGGTGCGCGACAGCGGCGGCAACCCTGTCCGCGGCGTCGCGGGCGCGCAGGCGGGCGCGGCGCTCAACGTCCAGTTTGCCGATGGCACAGTGGCAGTCAGGGTCGAAGGCGGGGCGGGGCCGAAGGCGATGGCAGCACCACGCAAAACGCCCGGCACATCGCAAGGCGGCCTGTTCGATTGAGCACCCCGTCATCCTCGGACTTGTTCCGAGGATGACGTTCACCTCACCGCCTGATCAGCGTGCCGGCGCCCGTGTCCGTGAACAGTTCGATCAACACCGCGTGCGGCACCTTGCCATCGAGAATGACCACCGCTTCAACGCCTTTTTCGAGCGCGTAGATGCAGGTCTCGATCTTGGGGATCATGCCGCCGGTGATTGTGCCGTCGGCCACCAGCTTGCGGCATTGCTCGATTGTCAGTTCCTTGATCAGTTGCTTGTTCTTGTCGAGCACGCCGGGCACGTCCGTGAGCAGCAGCAGGCGTTTGGCGCCCAGCGCCCCGGCAATCGCGCCGGCAAACGTGTCGGCGTTGACGTTGTAGGTCTGGCCGTCCGCGCCAGCGCAGACTGGGGCCAGAACCGGGATCAGTTCGGCTTTCAGCACCGCGTTGAGCACGGTTGTGTCGACTGTCTCCGGCTCGCCGACGAAGCCAAGATCAAGCACCTGCTCGATGCGCGAATCGGGATCGACCACGGTGCGCTGCACCTTGCGCGCCGTCACCATGTTGCCGTCCTTGCCGCACAGCCCGATGGCCTTGCCGCCCTCGCGGCTGATGTAGCCGACGATGTCCTTGTTGACCGAGCCGGCCAGCACCATCTCGACCACATCCACGGTGGCGGCATCGGTGACGCGCAAGCCCTGCTTGAACTCGCTCTTGATGTTGAGCTTCTCCAGCATCCGCGCGATCTGCGGCCCGCCGCCATGGCAGACCACGGGCTTCAGGCCCGATTGCTCCAGAAGCACGATGTCCTCGGCGAAATCCTCGGCGGTGGCAGCATCGCCCATCGCGTTGCCGCCATACTTGATGCAGACGACTTGCTGGTCGTAGCGCTGCATGTGAGGCAGGGCCTGCACGAGCAGTTCCGCCTGCACGGACGGCGACAGTTTTGTCAGGTCGGTCATCAAGCGAGCTCCGCCCAGGTCAATCACGTGGCGCTGTTTAGACGATCACGCCGCGCGGCGAAAGCGCGATCAGGCCCGCTTCGTCCAAAAGGACGTCACGGCAAGCCCGAGCCACGCCGCAATCATCAGCATGCCGCCAATCGGGCTCGCCATGGGAAACAGGCGCTGGCCGGAGACAGCCCGGACCGCGAGGTCGCCAGCGAACAGCAGGACGCCGAGCGCCAGCGCGGAGATCAGCACCATCGCCACGCGCTGGTGCAGCAGGCCGCCCTTGCGCGCGGCGGTCAGCGCAACGATCGCTGCGGCATGGATCAGCAGCATTTGCGCTGCAATCGTCGCGGACGGCTGGCCCGCATGGGTGGCCCAGGCCCAGAGCGCCACTCCGCCAGCACCAAACAGGCAGGCAATGGCGAGGTGGATGCGTGAAGCGGTCATCACGCGCCGCGCTCGCTCAGCAGCCTTGCAATGCTCGCGCGCAGTTCGGCAATGCCGGCACCATCTCGGCTTGAGGTCAGCAGCACCTCGGGAAAAGCGGCCGGCCGCCGGATGATGGCGGCGCTGGTGCGCTCGAGCAAGCCGGGAATGTCGGCTTTTTTCACCTCGTCGGCCTTCGTGAGGACGATCTGGTAGGACACGGCCGCCTTGTCGAGCGTCTCCAGCACGTCCGTGTCGACTTCCTTCAATCCATGCCGTGCATCGATCAGCAGGTAGACACGCGCCAAATTCTGTCGGCCGCGCAGATAGTCGTGGATCAGCCTGGTCCAGGTTTCCACCTTCTGCTTGCCGACCGCCGCGAACCCATAACCTGGCATGTCGACCAGCGTTGCGCGGTCGCCGATGCGGAAGAAGTTGAGCTGTTGGGTCCGGCCCGGCGTATGCGAGGTCCGGGCCAGTGCCTTGCGGCCGGTCAGCGCGTTGACGAGACTGGACTTGCCCACGTTGGACCGTCCTGCGAGCGCGAACTCGAAGCCCGTCATCGGCGGCAGGCCGTCCGCCTTGCTGGCGGCCCAGATGAACTGCCACTCTCCGGCAAAGAGCTTGCGGCCGATCTCGGCGAAGTCGGGTTCGTCGTTGGTCAAGGCAGGCACCGCTCTCCGTCATTCCGTGGCGGCAAAGCCGAGCCCGGAACGCATCAACATCCAGACTTCAGGCATCCGCGCGCGAATGCAGATGGTTCGGCAAAACCCACTCGTGGGGGCGCATGGGTTCCGGGCTCATGACGCTGCCATGCCCCGGAATGACGAGGAGCTACTTCCCCGGTTCGACCACAGGCTTCTTGCCGAACATGCCCTTGAGGTTGTCCCAAAGTTCGATCTTGGTGCCGAACTTCTTCATGATGTAAGCCTGCTGGGCGATCGACAGGAAGTTGTTCCAGGTCCAGTAGATCACCAGGCCCGCCGGGAACGAGCCGAGCAGGAAGGTGAAGAACACCGGCATCCAGGTGAACACCATCTTCTGCACAGGGTCTGTCGGCTCGGGGTTGAGCTTCATCTGCACGAACATCGTGATGCCCATCAGAATCGGCCAGACGCCGAGCAGCAGCATCGCCGGGACCGCGAAGGGCAGCAGCCCGAACAGGTTGAAGATCGAGGTCGGATCCGGCGCCGCCAGATCGCGAATCCAGCCGAAGAACGGCGCATGCCGCATCTCGATGGTGACGAACAACACCTTGTAGAGCGCGAAGAACACCGGGATCTGGATCAGCACCGGCCAGCACCCTGCCAGCGGGTTGATCTTCTCCTTCTTGTAGAGTTCCATCAGCGCCTGCTGCTGCTTCATCTTGTCGTCGGCGAAGCGGTCGCGGATGGCCACCATCTCCGGCTGCACGGCCTTCATCTTGGCCATGGACGCATAGGATTTATTGGCCAGCGGGAAGAACAGAAGCTTCAGCACCACCGTGACCAGCAGGATGGCGACGCCGAAATTGCCGGTGAGACGGAAGAACCACTCGATGGCGTAGAACATCGGCTTGGTGATGAAATAGAACCAGCCCCAGTCGATCATCAGGTCGAAGCGCTTGATGTTCTGGGTCTTTTCATAGCCGTCGATGGTGGCGACTTCCTTGGCCCCGGCGAACAGCCGCGTGGTGGCGGCGCCAGATGCACCCGGCCCAATGGTGACGCCTTCGCCTAGATAGTCGGCCTGGAAAGTCTTGTTGCCGCTCATGTTGACAGAGAAACGGCCTTCGAACTTGCGCTCCTGATCCGGGATGATCGCAGCGGCCCAGTATTTGTCGGTGATGCCGAGAAAGCCGGACGTCGCGTCCTTCCAGACCTTGCCGCGCTGCGCGCCGCCGAGAACGGCTTCCTTCTCGACGTTGTCGTAGGTGTATTCCTGCAGGCCGTTCGAACCGATCACCCCGATCAGGCCCTCGTGCAGCACGAAGTAGCCTTGCGTCACAGGTTTGCCGTGCCGTGCGACGAGGCCGTAGGGGAACAGCGTCACCGGCGTCCCACCGGCATTCTCCACGGTGTCCGTCACCGAAAACATTGCGTTCGCGTCGACCGAGATGCTGCGCTTGAAGGTCAGGCCCTGGCCGTTGTTCCATGACAGCGTCACGGGCTGGGCGGGCGTCAGCTTCGTCTGGTCGGCACTCCAGACGGTCTGCGGCGTCGGCAGCGGCGTCGTCACGCCGGCGCCCGCCGACCAGCCGAAATCGGCGTAGTAGGCGTTTGGTGAGTTTTGCGGCGAAAACAGCACGATGTGCGGGCTCGTGGGGTCGACCGTCTCGCGATAGGCCATCAGCGACACATCGTCGATGCGCCCGCCGAGCAGCGAGATCGAGCCGCTCATCCGTGGCGTTTCGATCGTGACGCGCTGTCCGGCCTGCAGCGCCGCCTCGCGGGTCACGGCAGCGCCAGCCGCTGTCGGCAGGCCCCCAGGAACAACTGACCCGGGAACGGCAGCGCCGGGGCTGCCGGGTGCCGCCGAGGGAGCCCCGCCCGGCTGCGGCGTGACAGAGCCAGGCTGCGCCGTTTGCGTCGGCTGCGCGGCGCGCCGCTGGCTTTCCATCTGCGGCACGCCGTAGAAGTAATTCCAGCCAAGCAGAACCACCGCCGAGAGGACGATTGCAAGCAGCAGGTTCTTGTTGTCTTCCCGGTTCATCATGACCGTGTCATCTCGTCGTTGTCGGGGCTGCAGGCGTCACAGCGCCCGAAGCCAGATGGTGAGGGTGCGGGCTTGACGCCGAACCGGAATTGGCTGGATGCTGTTTCCGCTGTGGCCGGGCTTTGGTCAAGCCATTGTGCAAAGTCCGGACAAGTTGGTCATAGGGCGCGCTGATCGCCTCGGGCCGGGCCACGAGGACGACATCGACACTGATGTCACAACCGGCGAACGCCTCGCGCGCCGCGGCCCTGAGCCTGCGCCGGATGCGGTTGCGCTTGACTGCATTTCCGGTCTTGCGCGACGCCGTCAGTCCGATGCGGACGCCGGGCTCGCCCTCACCGCGGTCCAGCACCTGAACGGTCAGTTCGGACGAACGAAAGCGGCGACCGTCTCCAGCCGCCGCCTGAAATTGTGCTCTCTTGACCAACCGGACCAGGCGCGGTGCGGACGTGCGCATGCAGTCCTCCAGACCTGTTGGCGCGGAAACGTCAACCTGCCGGGCGTGCAGCAGGCCGCCCGGCCAAATCGATCAGGCCGACAGGCGCTTGCGGCCATGGGCGCGGCGGGCAGCCAGCACCTTGCGGCCGCCAACGGTGGCCATGCGTGCGCGGAAGCCGTGGCGGCGCTTGCGGACGAGCTTGCTCGGCTGGTAGGTTCTCTTCACGGAACGTCTCCGGTCATTGTCAGGTGCAACCCGGAAGCGAAGCCACCAAAGGCTCCTCAAGCTTCATCGATTGCGCTATCGGCAAAAAATGTGACGCTCACCATTCGCGAGCGCCAAACTTGAGCGGGCTTATGGCGGAATGACCGGGCCAAGTCAACCGCGAGGCAGCCACCCGCCGCACGCGCTGTGGCCGCCATCGCAGCAAGTTCGCTTGCCGCGATCCGGCCGCTGCGATACCCCGTCACAATTGCGGATTGAATGGAAACCACCATGTCAGAGCTGTTGAAGCCGGATCTTTGCGTCATCGGCGCAGGCTCCGGCGGGCTGTCTGTTGCAGCGGCGGCGGCCATGTTCGGCGTGCCTGTCGTGCTCGTCGAGCGGCACAAGATGGGTGGAGACTGCCTCAATGTCGGCTGTGTGCCGTCAAAAGCCCTGATCGCTGCCGCCGGCAGAGCCGAGGATTTTCGCAGCGCAGGCCTGTTCGGCATCGTCGCGCCCACCCCTCAGGTTCATTTCAACCGGGTTCAGGCGCATGTCCAGGGCGTGATCGGTGCGATTGCCCCGAATGATTCCGTCGAGCGCTTCACGAGCCTCGGCGTCAGGGTCATCGCCGGCGAGGCCGCCTTCATCGATCGCCGCACGATCCGCGTCGGCGAGACCGAAATCCAGCCCCGCCGCTTCGTTCTGGCAACCGGTTCGAGGCCGAGGATGCCGCTGATTCCCGGCATCGAAACGGTGCCCTGCCTCACCAACGAGAGCATCTTCGACGAGACCTCGCGCCCCGACCACCTGATCGTGATCGGAGGCGGGCCGATCGGCGTCGAACTCGGCCAGGCGTTCCGTCGGCTTGGCAGCGCCGTCACGCTGTTGCAGGCCGGCCGCATCATGCCGCGCGACGATGAGGAGGCGGCGGGCTTCGTGGCGCGGGCCCTCAAGTCCGAAGGCGTCGACCTGCGCGAGGGCGTCAAGGTGGTCCGGATCGAGGGCAAGCAGGGCGACATTCGCGCCATGCTGGAGAACGGCGACGTCGTCACCGGCTCGCATCTGCTCCTCGCTGCCGGGCGCACTCCCAACCTTGAGGCGCTCAATCTTGGCGCGGCGGACATCGCGCATGATCAGGGCGGCATCATTGTCGATGCGAAGCTCAAGACCAGCAACAGCCGCGTCTACGCCATCGGAGATTGCGCCAGCGGCGCGACGGAAGGCCTGCAATTCACCCATGTGGCGAACTATCACGCCGGCATCGTCATCCGCAGCGCGCTGTTCCGGCTGCCGGCCAAGGTGAGCAACCTCGCGATCCCGCGCGTGACGTATTGCGACCCGGAGGTCGCCAGCGTCGGCATGACGGAAGAGGTGGCGCGGAAGGCCGGGCAACACATCCAGGTGCTGCGCTGGCCGTTCGCGGAGAATGATCGCGCCCAGGCCGAGCGCGCCCCCGACGGCCTCGTCAAGATCATCACCGACAAGAAAGGCCGCATTCTGGGTGCTACACTGGTCGGAAAGCACGCAGGAGAATTGCTCATGCCATGGATCATTGCCGTGCAGAAACGCTGGAGCGTGCAGGACATGGTGGGCTTCGTGTTCCCCTATCCGACATTGTCCGAAGTATCCAAGCGCGCCGCCCTCACGCATTTTGCGCCCTTGGCAGGAAAGCCATGGATTCGCCGCATCCTCGGGTTCTTGAGGAAGCTGGGCTGAGGCACGGGGATTGGACGCATCGAAGGTCGATACAACAACTGCAATGCCTGATCCGCCGCCTCGGCGGGGCTGGCGCATGGGCTTGTCGGCAAAGCTGCTGACGCTGACCGTCATCTTCGTGATGATCGCCGAGATACTGATCTTCGTGCCGTCGGTCGCGAATTTCCGCCGCACATGGCTCAACGACCGCCTGGCGGCAGCGCAGGTCGCCGTGATGGTTCTCGAAGCCGCCCCTCGCGAGGGTTTGCCGGCCGGGCTCGAAAGCCAGTTGCTCGACGGCGTCGGCGCGCTGGCGATCGCCACGCGGGCCGGAGGGGCACGCCGGCTGCTCGCCCAGGAAAACCTGCCGCCGGATGTGGGCCGCACCGTCGACCTGCGCACCAAGGGCCGTGTCGAGTCGATCGTCGAAAGCCTCGATATCCTTGTCAATGGCGCCGAGCGGCGCATCCGGGTCATCGGACAATCCGTCGGCGAAGCGGATTTCGTCGAAATCGTCATCGACGAGCGGCCCCTGCGCGCCGCGATGTTCGAGTTTGCCCGCAACATCGTCTGGCTCTCGATCTTCATCGCCGCGGTGACGGCCGCGCTGCTGTTCCTGGCGCTGAACTGGCTGATCGTGCGCCCCGTCAAGCGGCTTGCGAGCAACGTCATGGCCTTTGCCGGCGACCCGGAGAATCCCCGCCGCATCGTCGAGCCGTCCGGGCGCGGTGACGAACTTGGCGATGCCGAAAGCGCTCTCGCCGGCATGGAACGTTCGCTGGCAGGTTCGCTGCGCGAGAAGAAGCGACTGGCGGCAGTTGGCCTCGCTGTCAGCAAGATCAACCACGATCTGCGCAACATGCTGGCCTCGGCCCAGTTGCTGTCGGACCGCATCGCCGAATCGCGCGATCCGTCGGTGCAGCGCTTCGGCCCCAAGCTGATCGCCACACTGGGCCGCGCCATCGATTTCTGCCAGTCGACGCTCACCTATGGCAAGGTCAACGAACCCGCGCCCGTGCGCCAGTCGGTAGTGCTGTCGTCGCTTGTGCAGGACGCCGCCGAGATGCTCAGCCTCGGGCAGCCAGGCCAGCCCGCCTTCGACAACCGCGTGCCCGCCGACCTGCGCGGAGATGTCGACCCCGATCAGATGTTCCGCGTGCTCTCCAACCTGATGCGCAACGCGGCCCAGGCGCTGAAGGACACGAAGACCGCAGCGCCGCTCATCATCGTGGCCGCCGGCAGGAGCGATGCCGCGCGGACGGTGATCCGGGTCATCGACAACGGTCCCGGAGTGCCGCTCCGCATCCGCCAGTCGCTCTTCCAGGCGTTTGGCGGCTCGGCAAGCGTCGGCGGCACCGGCCTTGGCCTCGCCATCGCCGCAGAACTGGTGCACATGCACGGCGGCACGATCACGCTGGAGGAAAGCGAGGCGGGCGCGGTGTTCAGGATCGAGGTGTGACCCTACGCCTCCGGCAAAGGAATGAACTCCGCATCGCCCGGCACGCTGTCAAACCGCCCCTTGCGCCATTCCTCCTTGGCCTGATCGATCCGGTCCTTGGATGACGAGACGAAATTCCACCAGATGTGGCGCGGACCGTCCATCGGGTCGCCGCCCACCAGCATCAGCCGCGCATTCGACAGTGCGAGCACCGAGATGCGGTCTCCGGGCTTGAAGATCAGCAGCCTGCCGGCCCCGAACACATCGCCCGCGATGTCGATATCACCGGACACAATATAGATCGCCCGCTCATCGTAGTCGGCATCGAGCGGCAGGATCGCTCCCGGTGCCAGCACGGCTTCCGCATAAAGCGCCGCCCATGGAAAGCGCACGGGCGACGTTTCGCCGTAGGCAGAGCCCATGATCAGGCGGGTGCGAACGCCATTGTCCCGGATCACCGGCAGGTCTTCGGTGGCATGGTGCACGAAGGCCGGTTCCTGCTCCTCATGGCTCTTCGGCAGCGCGGCCCAGGCCTGAATGCCGAAAAGCCGGGAGCCCTTTGCCCGCAACTCGGTGCCGGTGCGTTCGGAATGGGTGATGCCGCGCCCCGCAGTCATCAGGTTGAGTTCTCCGGGGCGAATGGCGAGTTCGGTGCCCAGCGAGTCGCGATGCATGATCTCGCCGTCGAACAGGTAGGTCACGGTCGACAACCCGATATGCGGATGCGGCCTGACGTCGAGGCCCTGCCCGAGCAGGAACTCGGAGGGGCCCATCTGGTCGAAGAAGATGAACGGCCCGACCATCTTGCGGCCCACCGACGGCAATGCGCGCCTGACCTCGAAGCCGCCGAGATCGCGTGCAGGCGGGACGATGACCTGCTCGATGGCCGCGCAAGAGGCGGCGTTGCCGGGAACGGGATCATCGACGGGCAGATGTGACATGGCGCGCTCCTCGGCTGCAGAGCCTTGATGTGGATACGCCCACAATCGCGCGCCACGCGATCCGTGCAAGTGCGTTCTTGCGCAGATGAGGATCGCTGACGCCTCAGCGCTCCGGGTCGAGCGGCGTCACGCCGGACGCTTGCCCATCAGCGCCCACTGAAATCTTTTCGATGCGGGCCTCGGCCTTCTTCAGCAGGGTGTCGCAGCGAGATTTCAGCGCTTCGCCGCGCTCGTAAATCAGGATCGAATCTTCCAACGCCACGTTGCCGCTCTCCAGCCGCGCCACGATCTGCTCGAGTTGCTGCAAGGCTGCCTCGAAGGGCATGTCCTTCACATCATCGTTGGTTCTGCTCTCGGCCACGTTGTCGACTCGCCCGCTTTGGTGATTTGGCACCCGCACTTATCGGGTGATGGAGCGGACAGGGCAAGGGCAACGTTGTGCGGGCAACGCGATGCAAGCGGCATCACACAAAAGATCGGCAGCGTCCTCAGACGGGAAGTGCGGATGTCCGCTTGATGGTGCGCAAAGTCATCGTCGACTGCACGCGCGACACGCCGGGCAACTGCGTGATGATCTCGGAATGGATACGCTCGAAGTCCGCGCTGTCCTTGTAGGCCACGCGCACCAGGTAGTCGTGATTGCCGGCGAGGAGATAGCATTCCAGCACCTCCTCGAACAGCATGATGGCCTTCTCGAAGCGGTCGAGCGACGCGCGCCCCTGCTGGTCGAGCGTGACCGAAACGTAAGCCACGCCCGGAAACCCGGCCACCTTCTCGTCGAGCAGCATCGCGTAGCTTCTGATCAGCCCGCTGTCCTCAAGCTGCTTCACGCGGCGAAGACAGGCCGACGCCGACAAGTGCACGCGCTCGGCAAGTTCGGCATTTGTGATGCGGCCATTCTCCTGCAACAGCCGCAGGATGGTCTTGTCGCGGGTATCAAGCTCCAGTGAGGCCCAGGAGGTTCGTGGCGTGGCGTCGTTCATGTCCGAACCTGATCATTTCCGTGGCCGAAATGCAACACGTCAATAGCACTTTGGTACAAAGTGCCATTGATACTCTGTTTCGCGCAATCTTTTGATATTCGCTTCAATCAAGAAGTTCAGCGTTTACAGCAGCTTTTTGACAACACACTATGCCTGACTTGCTGGTTATTCACACCACGACATGTCAGTGATTGTGTTACCGTCAGTTAGGGTAAAAGTTGCGCACACAAAAGCGAGCGCGATAAAATCACAAATGCTTCGCATTTATGTCAAATGACACTTATTTGATGGGCGTTCTAGTGTAGCCGGGTCTGTTGCTGCAACGAGTGGCGGGTAATGTCAGAGCCTCATTACCGTAACGTCCGGCTCTCCTGCACGATTTAACCTCGGTCGTGGGCCCGTCACGTTCTTCAGCACGGCGAATCCGCAGGTCAATGTCAGTTTTGCCTGATCCTGACGGCGTCCCCTGTGGATCAATCGACGACGACCGGCATCCGGAATGGCCGGCCTTCGAAGGCATCTTCGCCACGCCCGATCCCGTTGATGGCGGCCTTCATGCGCCCTTCACGTCCTAGTGCCGCGTCAGCAACGGCGACAAGTCTTGGGTTCGGCGTTGCAGATGGCGAGGCCGCACGCAGTGACCGCGCAATTTCCTGCTCATCGCGCGACGGCTGAAGCATGCAGATGCTGATGAACGCGGCCGCCGTCGAGCGGCTGATTCCGGCCCAGCAGTGAATGACCATAGGCGCGGCGCGGTCCCAGGCACGCACGAAGCCGAGCAACCTGGCCACGTGCTCCTCGCCGGGCGTGATGTGCCCTTCCGTCGGCTCCACGATGTCCGAGACGCCGATGAACAGGTGCCGCTCGGGCGCGATCGTCGGCGGGCGCTCCACCACAGTGTTGACGTTGATGAGCGTGACCACGTGGCTGGCGCGCGCCTCGGCGACGGTCTGGTGCAGGCGCGACAGGGACGAGACATGAATGACAGGCATGCGCCGGATATAGACGATCCATGGCGATCGTCGAGTGGCGTCGGCTGGCGGATGGCCGTGCCGCGCTTGCATATCGTGCCGGGCTGTCGCATATGGGCAGCGGAAGGTTGGTGAGGGACGTAACACTCGCCAATCGGGTCAGGTCCGGAAGGAAGCAGCCCTAACGAGACAGTGCGGGTCTTCGTCCAGCCTTCCACCTCAGCCCGACACGAAAACAATCCGACCCGAAGAGTTCTTGCGCGCATGGCCCAAGGCACGAGCGGCGACACGACCGGCGACATGACCGGCGACATGCAGGACCAGCCGGGATTTCTCGATGCCCTGCCGCCTGCGAGCGCTTCGGGACCAACCGTCCAGCCTGGCTACAAAGTGCTGGCGCGCAAGTACCGCCCCAAGGATTTCACCGATCTGATCGGGCAGGACGCAATGGTGCGCACCTTGTCCAACGCCTTCGCTTCGGGGCGCATTCCGCAGGCGTGGATGCTGACCGGCGTGCGCGGCGTCGGCAAGACCACGACGGCCCGCATCCTGGCGCGCGGCCTCAATTTCCAGACCGAGGATGGGTCCGGCAGGCCGACAATCAATCTCGAGACCCCTGGCATCCATTGTCAGGCCATCATCGACGGCCGCCATATCGATGTCATGGAAATCGACGCCGCTTCGAACAACAGCGTCGAAAGCATCCGGCAACTCAATGACTCGGTGCGCTACGCGCCCGTGTCGGCGCGCTACAAGGTCTACATTTTCGACGAAGTCCACATGCTGACCGGCGCGGCCTTCAATGCCTTCCTCAAGACCCTTGAAGAGCCGCCGCCGCACGCGAAGTTCATCTTCGCCACCACTGAAATCCGCAAGGTCCCGGTGACGATCCTGTCGCGCTGCCAGCGCTTCGACCTGCGCCGCATCGATGCTGCGGTGCTCGTGGCCTACCTTGCCAAGATCTGCGCAGCAGAGGGCGTGACGGCTGACGAGGATGCGCTGCAGGCCATCGCACGCGCAGCGGAAGGCTCGGCGCGCGACGCGATGTCGCTGCTTGACCAAGCGATAGCGCATGCCGCAGGCCCGATCTCGCTCGACGATGTGCGCGCCATGCTGGGCCTTGCCGACCGCGCGCGCGTGATCGACCTGTTCGAACTGCTGATGAAGGGCGATCTGGCCGCAGCGCTCAGCGAACTTCGCAGCCAGTATGATGCCGGTGCTGACCCCGGCGCCGTTCTGTCCGAGCTGGCGGAATTCAGTCATCTGGTGACACGGCTCAAGATTGTGCCCGACGCGGCAAGCGACAGCGCCCTGACCCAGGCAGAGCGCGTCCGCGGCGCCGAATTCGCCGCGCGCCTCTCTGTCCGTGTGCTCTCGCGCACCTGGCAGATGTTGCTCAGGGGCATTGGCGAGGTGAAGGAAGCTGGCCGGCCATTGCCTGCGGCAGAGATGGTGCTTGTGCGCCTCGCTCACGCCGCCGACCTGCCGACGCCCGACGAGGCGCTGAAGTCCCTTCAAGCCGGAGGTGCTGCGCAGCCCGGTCGCGGCGCGCCAGCGGGAGCGGCTGGCTCCACAGCCCCATCCACCGCCCCGTCCGCCATTGCCGGCATGACAGCGCCGCGCCAGCAGATGAACGCGAATGGCGCATCGGCCCAGGCGCTGCCACGCGCTTTTGCGGCAGCGCCGCAGCCAGCAACTCGCGCGCATGAGCAACCGGCCATCCGTATCGGATCGCTGGAGGACATTCTGGCGCTCGCCGCCAAGAACCGTGACATCAGGCTGCAAGCCGCCATCCAGCGCGATCTGCGGCTGGTCAGCATCGAGCAGGGCCGAATCCAGGTCGCGCTGGACCCGACCGGCGACCACAACATCACCAAGGAACTCTCTCGCAAGCTGAAGGACTGGACCGGCCAGACCTGGATGGTCGCCATCGTTCAGGCCGAAGGGCAGGCCACCTTGCGCGAGCGCAAGCAGGCGGAGGATGCCAGCCGCAAGGATGGCGCCGCAGCGCACCCCGCCGTGAAGGCATTGATGTCAGCCTTTCCGGGCGCGAAGATCATTGATGTGAGAAGCCGCGGCACAGAAGATGATGCTGCGCCCGAGGACAACGACGCAGGCCTTGCCGCCTCCCTCGAATCCGGCGAAGGCCTTTTCGACAGCGACGCAGAACCGTATTCGGACATCGATTTCTGACAGATTGCCCGCCCGACGAAGGAGCCGACCGATGCGCGACATGATGGGCCTGATGAAGCAGGCGCAACAGATGCAGGCCAAGATGGCCGACATGCAGGCCGAACTTGACAGCACTGTCGTCGAAGGTGCGTCCGGCGGCGGCATGGTCAAGGTCACCGCGACCGCAAAGGGCGCGATCAAGGGCATCAGCATCGATCCCTCCCTGATGAATGCCGATGAGCGGGAGATCCTCGAGGATCTGATCATCGCGGCCTGTTCCGATGCGCGCACCAAGGGCGAGCGCGTGATGGAAAGCCGCATGGCCGAGATCACAAAGGGCCTGCCGATCCCGCCCGGCATGAAGCTGTTCTGAGCGCCCTCCCCGCATGGCGAAATTCTCCGCCGGGCCGGAAATCGAACGGCTGATCCAGCTTCTGGCCAAGCTGCCGGGCCTCGGGCCACGTTCGGCGCGACGCGCAGCGCTGCATCTGGTCAAGAAGCGCGACCAGTTGCTTGGACCCTTGTCGGAGGCGATGCAGGTCGCCCATGAAAAAATCGTGGTGTGCCGGACCTGCGGCAACATCGACACGTCCGATCCGTGCGCCGTGTGCCGCGATGCGCGCCGCGATGACAGCATCATCGTCGTGGTGGCGGATGTGGCGGACCTGTGGGCGCTGGAGCGTTCCGCCGCGATCAGCGCGCGCTACCACGTGCTCGGCGGCGTGCTCTCGGCGATGGATGGCGTCAGGCCCGAAAACCTCAACATCGACAAGCTGATAGAGCGGGCGGCGGAGCCCGCCGTGAAGGAGTTGATTCTCGCGCTCAACGCCACGATCGATGGCGCGACGACCGCGCACTACATCACCGACCGCGTTGGCCACCTGCCCGTCAAGGTGACGCGCCTCGCCCATGGCGTGCCTGTCGGCGGCGAACTCGACTATCTCGACGACGGCACCCTGAGCGCCGCGATCCGGCAGCGGACAGGGTTTTGAGCGCCTGCACCGAGCCGTCATCACCAAGCAGAGGTTAGCTTCCGGCACGAAGCAGAGGATGACGGCTCATCATGACGATCACCCCTCACTTCAGCCGCTCCTTGATCCGCCTGGCCAACGTGTCGCGCACGTCGCGATAGGCATCGAGCATCTGTTCGCGTGAGCCTTGCAGCACTGTCGGGTCGGCTGTGGGCCAATACTCGACTTCGGCGGCGATGGTGCGCGTCAGCCCTAGCGCCTTGTGGTGCGCTTCGGGCGAGAGCGTGATGATCAGGTCGAAGTTGAGGCCTTCCCACTCTTCCAGTTCGTCGATGGTGCGCGGTTTGTGCCGGGTCTCGTCGATGCCCATCTCGTCCATGACCGCCACCATGAACCCGTCGGGATCACTCTTGCGCACGCCGGCGGATTGCACATAGAGCGACCTGCCGAAAAAATGCTTGGCGAGGCCTTCAGCCATCGGCGAGCGCACGGCGTTCTGTGCGCACATGAACAGCACGCTCTGGGGCCGGCGGCGGGGATCGTCACCTGACGAAGGCGCGGCGGCGGACAAATGCCGTCAGCCTTTCCAGTGCAGGGCGAAGATCAGCGTGAACAGCCGCCGCGCCGTGTCGTGATCGACGTTCAGCTTGCCGCCCAGCCGCTCCATCAGGATCTCGGCTGCTTCGTTGTGCAGGCCGCGGCGGCCCATGTCGATCGCCTCGATCTGCGCGGGCGACGAGGTGCGGATCGCCTCATAGTAGCTTTCGCAGATCATCTCGTAGTCCTTGATCACCCGCTTGAACGGGGTCAGCGACAGAAAGTGCATGATGATCGGCTGATCGTCCTCCGAGCGGATGTCGAGGCACAGCTTGCGCTCGATCAGGCTGATGACGAGCCTGTAGGGGCCGTGATCGCGCTCCGGGATGGCGAAATGGTTGACCTCGATCAGGTCGTAGATGGCGATCGCCCGTTCGTGTTCCTGGTCCGGCGTGCCGCGCCCCAGCGACGCTTCGTCGAGCGTGATCAGGACCAGCCGGTCTTTGCCCTTGTCCTGGCTCATGCCTGATGCCGACTCCGAATCCCGCGCGTCACAGGTTGAGCCGCATCGTCACGCTTCGCGCGTGCGCCTGCAAGCCCTCCGCTTCTCCCAGCGCGGCAGCCGCCGGCGCCAGCGTGCGCAGGGCTTCGGCGCTGCACTTGAGCAGCGTGGTGCGCTTCATGAAATCGAGCACGCCGAGCCCCGACGAGAACCGTGCCGAGCGTGCCGTCGGCAGGACATGGTTCGGCCCGCCGACATAGTCGCCCACTGCTTCCGGCGTGTGATGACCAAGGAAGATCGCGCCGGCATTGCGGATCGCGGCAGCCAGCGGCTCCGGGTCCATGGTGCAGATTTCCAGATGTTCGGGCGCGAGCCTGTCCACCAGCGGAACAGACGCCATCAGATCGTCGACCAGCACGATGGCGCCGAAGGCAGCCCAGCTTGCGCCGGCGATGTCGCGGCGCGGCAGGCCGGCAAGCTGCGCCTGAATCGCTTTCTCCACGTCATCGGCCAAAGCGCTGGAATCCGTCAGCAAAATCGACTGCGCCGCCGCGTCATGCTCGGCTTGTGCCAACAGGTCGGCCGCAACCCAGTCCGGATTGGCGCTCGAATCCGCGATCACCAGCACCTCGGAAGGCCCGGCGATCATGTCGATGCCGACCGTGCCGAAGACGCGGCGCTTGGCGGCGGCGACATAGGCGTTGCCCGGCCCGACGATCTTGGCCACGGGCTCGATCGTCCGGGTGCCATGGGCCAGCGCCGCCACCGCCTGCGCTCCGCCGATGCGGTAGATTTCCGTCACGCCCGCCAGATGCGCCGCCGCAAGCACCAGCGGGTTGACGGCGCCGTGAGGCGTCGGCGCGACCATGACGATGCGCGGGCAGCCCGCCACTTTCGCGGGCACGGCGTTCATCAGCACCGAGGACGGATAGCTCGCCGTGCCGCCCGGCACGTAAAGCCCGACCGCCTCGATCGCCGTCCAGCGCCAGCCCATCTCGACCCCGGCCGCATCGGTGAAGCGCTGGTCCTCCGGCCGCTGGCGCTGATGGAACGCCTCGATGCGCTGCTTGGCAAACCGGAGCGCGTCGAGCGCCCTGGGCTCGCAGCCATCGACCGCCGCCGCGATCTCGTCATCGGACACACGCAATGTCTGCGGCGTCAGCGTCAGATGGTCGAAGCGTCGCGTCAGTTCGATCAGCGCCGCATCGCCTCGCGCGCGCACATCGGCGATGATGCCGGCGACCACCGCATCGACCTCCTCCGAGACCTCGCGCTTCATCGTCAGCAGCGCTGCGAAATCCGCCTCGAACGAGGCATCGCGGGAATTGAGGCGAATGGGCATGGACGCTTTCAGTCAGATGTCATGGGCAGGCTGATGAGCCGTTTCCCACATTCCGCCCAGGTCTTTCAACTGCGCTTCGATGCATTCGGCCTGCAATTTCAGCGCACCCCCGCCTGAAAAGGTCAGCAAAAGTTCGCCTGCGGGCGCATCCGCTTCCGTCCAGGTCATGGCCAGCAGGTTCAGCACGCTGTCCTTGGCCCTGGGCTCGATGCCCATCACCTTCAGCCCGGTGACGCGCTCGAAATGCATGGCCGTGAGCCTGCGCCGGTTCTGCCCCTCGCCGGCGCCCTCCCAGTCGAAGCGCCGCAGCAGCAGCACCAGACGCTTCTCGGCCGGCAGCCAGGTGAGGTCGCCCACTTTCACCACCGCATCCTGCACATGCGCCGACATCACGGTCAGGTCATCGGCATCGAGGGCGATCAGGCGCAAGGGGACGGGCTCGTTCATGCGAGGGATGTGGGCGGGGACGGATGCAGTGTCAATACATTCGCGCATTTCCGGGGCACGTAGCGGCTTGTCCGCGAAGTGAACCCGGAAACGCGCAACACCCGGCCCTTGCCCGTACCCCCGCCAGCCGCTAACCAGCACCCAGCAACCGTCATCCTCGGCCGTGTGCCGAGGACCCACGTCTTTTTTCGGAAACTGTCCATGTCCAGAACCGACAAGCTCAAGGCCCGCCGCCCGCGCGGGCTGGAGGATCGCGGCCCCGCCGATGTCGCCGCGACCGAGGCGATGCTGGCGAAGATCAAGCAGAGCTTCGAGCTGTTCGGCTTCGAGCCGGTGGAGACGCCGTTCATCGAATACACCGACGCGCTCGGCAAGTTCCTGCCCGATCAGGACCGGCCCAACGAGGGCGTGTTCTCGTTTCAGGATGATGACGAGCAGTGGCTTTCGCTGCGCTACGACCTGACCGCCCCCCTCGCCCGCTACGTGGCCGAGAATTTCGACGCGCTGCCCAAGCCCTATCGCAGCTACCGTGCGGGCTATGTCTTTCGCAACGAGAAGCCCGGCCCGGGCCGCTTCCGCCAATTCATGCAGTTCGATGCGGATATTGTCGGCGCAGGCTCCGTTGCGGCGGATGCCGAGGCCTGCATGCTGATGGCCGACACGCTGGAAGCCGTCGGCATCAAGCGCGGCGACTACGTGATCAAGGTGAACAACCGGAAGGTGCTCGACGGCGTGATGGAAGCCATCGGGCTGGACGGCGAGAAGAATGCCGGGAGGCGGCTTGGGGTGCTGCGGGCGATTGATAAGCTGGACAAGTTTGGGCCGGAGGGCGTGCGGCTGCTGCTCGGGCCAGGGCGCAAGGATGAGAGTGGGGATTTTACGAAGGGTGTGGGATTAGAAGAAGAACAAATCGATCCACTCATTACAATGATGAGTGTCACCATCGATGGGCAAGATGTGTTCGGTTACATGCAACTACGGAATATGCCTGACATGTCCAAATGGTCATCGGCTAAACAAGATGCTGTGAACGCCGAGTGGCATGTTTTAGGTGAAATAAAGAATCTAGTGCAATCCGCCGGCTACGGCCCCGACCGCATCCGCATCGACCCCTCTGTCGTCCGCGGCCTCGAATACTATACCGGCCCCGTCTTCGAGGCCGAACTCACTTTCCCCGTCACCAACGAGGATGGCCAGGTGGTGCGCTTCGGCTCGGTGGCGGGCGGCGGGCGTTATGACGGGCTGGTGGGGCGCTTCCGCAACGAACCCGTGCCGGCCACCGGCTTTTCGATTGGCGTGTCGCGGCTCTACACCGCGCTGAAGCTGACGAATTCGCCCATTCTGGAAGGCGCGGCCAAGCCCGGCCCTGTCGTGGTCACCGTCATGGACAAGGACCGGATCGGCGACTACCAGCGCATGGTGTCGGATTTGCGCAGCGCGAACATCGCGGCGGAACTCTACCTCGGCTCCTCCGGCTTCAACGCACAGATGAAATATGCCGACAAGCGCCGCTCGCCATGTGTGGTCATCCAGGGCACGGATGAAAAAGCCAACGGCGCCGTGCAGGTGAAAGACCTCATCATGGGCGCGGAACTGGCCAAGCTCGGCCGCGAGGGCAAGGACCGCGAGGACTATCTCGAACGCCAGAAAGAGGCGCAATTCGCCGTGCCGGAAAGCGGGCTGGTCGAGGCGGTGAACAAGGTGCTGGCGCGGCATGCCAACCCGCCGTCATCCCGGCCTTGAGCCGGGATCTCTCTGTGTGATGTCATGGCTGGCGCAGGACAGCGCTGCTCCCGTAGCGATCCCGGCTCAAGGCCGGGATGACATGGTGGTTGAGCGCTACAACCCCCAGGCCCGCGCCGCAATCGCAGCCGCCAGCCCCACCATCAGCGCCAGCACTTCGTTCCGCCTGATCAGCATCGCCCCGAGCGCAGCCGCCAGCGCGATGCCGGCCGCAAGGCCGAGCCGCTCGACGATTGGTAGCACGGTGGCCGCGATGATCGAGCCCGGCAGCGCGGCCAGCGCCCGCCTCAGGCGCGGCGTGAATGGGATCAGGTTCATGGCGAAATAGCCGGAGACGCGGCACAGATAGGTGGCCAGCCCCATGGCGACGATGGCGGCCGCCACGCCAGGCACGAGCAGGTCGGTCACGCGCCCTCCTCGCCCGGCATCAGCGCTGCCGTCAGCATGCCGGCGATGGCGCCCGCGATGATGAACAGATGCCCCGGCAGAAGCTTGGACGCGGCGAGCGCCACGGCCCCGGCGACAACCCATGGCACGGCGGCGCGCCGCCCGCGCCAGAGCGGCACCAGCAAGGCTGCGAAGAAGATCGGCATCACCAGATCGAGCGCCAGCCGCTTCGGATCGCTGACCAGCGCACCGGCCATGTGGCCGGGAATGGTGAACGCAACCCACAGCACCCAGAGCGCAAATCCGGCCCCGATCAGCACGCCAAGATCGCGTCCGCCATCGGCGTGATAGCGCGAGCCGACCAGCCAGTTGGCATCGGTGAGGAAGAACAGTTGGGCGGCGTTGAGGCCGTTGCCATGCACGCTGAGCCACGGATGGAGCGACGCGCCCTGCAGCACCATGCGGCTGTTGACCACCGCGGTGAGCGCAGCCAGCCCGGCGACTGTCGCCCATGTCCAGGCGGTGCCGGATGCCGGCCACGCCTCGAGCGTCACCATCTGGGCCATCCCGGCATAGACCAGCGCGCTCATCAAGATCGCCTCGAACAACGTCAAACCTTGGGCGGAAGCCGCCGCGCCATATGCGCCAGCGAACACGACAACGCCCGGCAAGGCCGGCATGACCAGACGGATGCCGAGCATGAAGCCGGCGCGGGTGAGGATGGGTTGGTCGGCGGGCGTTGTCATCACGGCGTTCTGCGCGAGTTGCGCCAAGGCTTCAACCAAGCCTTGCGCGGTCAGGCCATGCGGGGAGCGCAGATGCTGACATCACTCAGGCGTCGTCCGGGACGACGCGGCTGGATAACACGCAATCACCCGCCGAAATCCGCTCCGAGCTGGCGCAGCGCGCCGCCGCCGACCTTGTCGATGCCGTAGACGTCGGGGCGGAAGTGGACCATGCCGTCGGGCGTGGCGTAGCCCGTCATGTAGACCCACGCCACCGGCACGACGCGGGCAAGGCGGATGTCCTTGCGCTCGCCCGTGGCGATGCCGGCATCGATGGCGCGGCGGTCCCAGTTGCCGCCGGCGCCTTCCAGCAGCCAGGCCGCGAGGTCACGCACATCCTGCACGCGCACGCATCCGGACGAGTTGAAGCGCTGGTCGCCGCCGAACAGGTTGCGCGAGGGTGTGTCATGCATGAACACCGCATCGCGATTGGGCATGTCGATGCGCACCAGGCCGAGCGCGTTGCGGGGCCCGGGATCTTGCCGATAGGTGTAGTTGAGGGCGCGCGCGCTCGACCAGTCGATGCTGGAGGCAGGCACTTCCTGCGCGCCCGAATAGACTTTCACACCCTTCTGCGCGAGCACGTTGCGGCCCTTCTGCATGCCGGGGATGATGTCTTCCTTGATGATCGTAGGCGGCAGCGTCCAGTTCGGATTGAGGTTCACCGTGGTGATCCGCGTCTCGACCGTGGGGGAGGCACGCTCGGGCTTGCCGACGATGGCGACATAGCGGCGACGGACAGCGTCATTCTCGACCGTCTCGACATGGGCCGAAGGAATGTTGACGACGACATAGCGCTGGCCGAACGCAAACGTGCTGCCCGCGATCCGTTGCGCGGACGATGCAAGCTGGCGAAAGCGCGTCTGCGCCGAGACGTTCATCTCGTCGAGCGTCCGCCCGGCCACGATTCCGGTCTGGCGCAGGCCGTGGCGGAACTGGAAGCGCTTGACCGCGGTCGTGACGTCGCCGTCGAACGCTTCGCCACCGGGCTGGCCTTCAAGGTCGCCGCTGATCGCGAGGCGGCGCTTCAGGGTGGCGACGGCCGCGCCCTTCGCGCCCTCTTTCAGCACGATGCCCTTGGGCACCGACGGCCAGCCGCCGGCGCGCGCGATCTCGAGATAGCGCTCCGATGCCAACGCGGTGTTCGGCAGCGTGTCGGCGGTGTAGGTCGGGCGCGTGTCCTCGGCGTTGATCGTTGTCTCGCGCGGGGCTGCCGGGCGCACGATCCGGCGCGGGCGCGGCTTGGGCTGGCCGGCAGCAGGGCTGCCCGGCTCCGCTGACGGCTGCTGGAACGCATCGGCCGGCAGGGCCGGCGCGCCAAGCATCGGCACGACGGACGGCGCCGGCACAAGAGGCTGCACCGCTTGAGCCAGAGCATCGTGCGCCGATGTCAGGGCAAGAGCCGACGCAAGCGCAAGGATCACAGTGAGGCGGCAGAAGTCATGGGGCATGGCGTGACCAGTATTGCGGCACTGGTGCTCTAGCGCAAATCGAGACCTGATGCCATGCTCGTCTTGCAACCACCCGCTGCGCGGCGTGCTCTAGCGGGGTTTGCCGGCCGACCCTTGCGGCGCGGCCGCCCGGGCAAGTTCGCGCCAGGCCAGCACAATGCGCTCGAACTCGGCGAGATCGCGCCCCGGCAAGCGCCCGAGCGTGCTTGCGACATAGTCGCGTTGCGTGGCCAGTCCGCGCTCCGCCAGCGCCCGGCCGTGCCCCGTCAGATGCAGCGCATATGACCGGCGATCACTGGCGATGGCGCGCCGCTCGACCATGCCTGCCTCGACCAGCCGGTCGACAAGTCCGGAAACATTGCCCTTCGTGACATAGAGGCGGTCCGCCAGTTCGCTCTGGGTGATGCCCTCGCGCTCGCTCAGGGTGGACAAAAGGTCGAACTGCGGCACCGAAAGGCCGATCAGGCGCAGCCGCGCGGACATGGCCAGCGCGTTGCGCTGATTCAATCTGAGCAGGCGCAGCCAGACCCTCATCTCGTCGACGGGGTGTTCGGCAGGTTGTCCTGTTCGGTCGATGGCTGTCGGCATCCGCAAATCCCATTCGGTTCACATCTAAACCAGCACGGCGATGCAGCGCAACGGCGCTTCACGCCGAAGCCAAACCCGCTATCATCATGCAAAATCAACGCCGCCAGATCACAAGGCGCGCCGTCCGGGAGGGCACCATGCTTGGGCTGATGCAGGACTGGTCCTTGCTGATCCACCGCGTCATCGATCATGCGGCGGTCCAGCACGGAGAACGCGAGGTCGTCTCCGCCGCCACCGAAGGCGGCATCCGCCGCTCGACCTACGCCCGCACGCGCCAGCGCGCGCTGCAGATTGCGCAAAGGCTTCAGCGCGACGGCGTCGGGTCCGGCGACCGCATCGCGACGCTGGCATGGAACACCGACCGGCATCTCGAACTGTGGTACGGCATCACGGGCGTCGGCGCGATCTATCACACGCTCAACCCGCGTCTGTTCGAGGAGCAGATCACGTGGATCGTCAACCATGCCGAAGACCGGCTGATGTTCCTCGACCTCACCTTCGTGCCCCTGATGGAACGGCTGCAGGACCGGATGCCCACGGTCGGGCGCTTCATCGTGATGACCGACCCGGCGCACATGCCCGGGACGACCCTGCGCGGCGCCGTCGACATGGAAAGCTGGCTGGCCAGGGCCGATGGCGATTTCGCCTGGGTGGATGTGCCGGAAAATGCCGCAGCGGGCCTGTGCTACACCTCCGGCACGACCGGCAATCCCAAGGGCGTGCTGTATTCGCACCGCTCCAATGTGCTGCATGCCCTCGCCTGCTCCGCGCCGGATTTTCTCGGGCTGTCATCGCGCGACGCCGTCATGCCGGTGGTGCCGCTGTTCCACGCCAACGGCTGGTCGCTGGCCTTTTCGGCGCCGATGAACGGCTCCAAGCTGGTGATGCCAGGCCACAAGCTCGACGGGCCGAGCCTGCACAGGCTGCTGGAGGAGGAGCGCGTCACCGTCACCGCCGCGGTCCCGACGGTCTGGCTTGGGCTGCTTACCCATCTTGATGCCACCGAGGCCAAGCTCACCTCGCTGAAGCGTGTCGTCATCGGCGGCTCGGCCTGCCCGCGCGCCATGACCGAGGCCTTCGAGACCCGCCACGGCGTCACGGTCGCCCATGCCTGGGGCATGACCGAGATGAGCCCCCTCGGCTCGTTCTGCTCGATCAAGCCGGCATATGGCGGGCTCGAAGGCGAGGCGTTGCTTGATCTGAAGATGAAGCAGGGACACCCGCCCTTCACCGTCGAGATGAAGATCACCGACGATGCCGGCATGCCCCTGCCGTGGGATGGCAAGACATTCGGGCGGCTGAAAGTGCGCGGACCGGCCGTGGCGGCCAGCTACATGCGCCGCGACGGCGGCGACATTCTCGACGACGAGGGCTATTTCGACACGGGCGACGTCGCCACCATCGATGCCCATGGCTACATGGCCATCACCGACCGGGCCAAGGATGTGATCAAGTCGGGCGGCGAGTGGATTTCATCGATCGAACTCGAGAACCTCGCCATGGGCCACCCCGATGTGCAGGAGGCCGCCGTGATCGGCATCGCCCACCCCAGATGGGACGAGCGTCCACTTCTGGTGATCGTGCCAAAACCGGGCTGCACGCCGAGCCGTGCCGAGATGCTGGCCTTCATGACCGGCAGGATCGCCAAATGGTGGCTGCCGGATGACATTGCGCTCGTCGAGGCCATTCCCCACACCGCCACCGGCAAGATCCAGAAGACGGCGCTGCGCGAGATGTTCAGGGACTACAGGTTTTCGGCCTGACGGCGCTTGCTGCCCGCGCCGCTCAGCCTCTTCCAGAGCCTCCCGTCGATCGCTGCCAGCCCCGCGCCGATCATCGCCATACCGATGATGTGCCGGATCTGCAGCGCCTCGCCGAGGAACAGGATGCCGAGCATGATCGCGCTGACAGGGATGAGAAAAGTCACCAGCGCGATGTTGGTGGCCCCGGCGGAAGCCAGGATGCGGAAGAACAGCACGTAAGCCAGGGCAGTGGACAATGCGGCCAGGCCAACCATCGCGGCAATGGCGTGGAGGCTCGGCATCGGCAGAAGCCACGGCCTGTCGACCAGCAGCATGATCGGAAACAGCATCACGCTCGACGCGGCGACCTGCCCCATCGCGGTTGCAAGCGGAGACACGCCCAGGGCGCGGAAACGCCGCCCGAACACGCCGGCGAAGCCATATGAGAGCGCGGCGGCAAGGCATGCGAGTTGAGCCAGAATGCCGACCCCAAGCGATTGCAGCACGTCCGTACCGATCATGATCGCCACGCCGGCCAGCCCCACGACGACGCCAGCCAGCCGGTTGCCGGTCATCTTCTCGTCGGACGTCAGCACGTGCGCGACAATCACGGTGAACAGAGGCGTTGTCGCATTCAGGATCGAGGCCACACCGGATGCGATATGCCCCTGCCCCCAGACGATCAACGTGTAGGGCACGACGTTGTTGAGAAACCCCATCCCGAAGAAGGCCAGCCACACCGTGCGGCTGGTGGGGATCGCTGCTCCGCTGGCCTTGAGTACCGCCAGCAGGATCAGCGCGGCCAGCAGCACGCGGCCGACCACGATCGTCAGCGTCGGCAACTCCTTGACCATCACGCCGATGAAGAAGAACGAGCCGCCCCAGAGTGCGGACAAGGCGATCAGCATGGCCCATTCGCGTGACGACATGGGTTTGTTCACAGGCGCTGGGGCAGACATTCGACCTCCGATCAGATGCTGCAGGTCTATTGCCGCGCGCCGGCTTCAGCCACCCGATTTCCGGCGCACCCATAGCAGGCGATGACAAACCGTCTTTGCATTTCGCAGTGGAAGCCCGCCAGCCAAGACGATAAACGTCCACCATGCGCCGCCTTGTCCTCGAACAGCCCCTGTCCCGCGCCGCGATCTGGTCGACCCGGATCGCGTCGTTCGCGATCGTCGTGACGATCTACGGCGTCATGGTGGTGCGCGGCGGCCAGCATGGCGCACCCGGCCTGGCGGCGCTGGGGTCGGGTTTTGCGCTGGCGTTGCTCACCTTGATCACCGCGCTTGTCGGCGGCGTGATGATCTGGAACCGTGGCCTCAAGGGCTCGCGCCGCATCCTTCTCGCGACAGTGATCGGCCTCGCGATCCTGAGTGCCCCGGCCTGGCTCGCGTTCAAGGTCATGACCTTGCCGAAGCTGAACGATGTTTCCACCGACATTGACGAGCCGCCGTCCTTCTCGCGTTCTCGCGCGGTACTCGCGGCACGCAACGGGCATGTGCCTGTGGAACGCGAGCGCGCCAGCCGCCTGCCCCAGCGCGAAGCCTATCAGCGCATCACCCCGATCATCACCGAACTGCCGGCTGAAGAGGCCTTCGACATCGCGCTCAAGGCCGCCCGCAACCTGGGCTGGCAGGTGATCGAAGGCATGGTGCCCGGCGGACGGTCAGGCATCGGGCGCATCGAGGCGATCGCCACCACCCGCATCCTGCGCTTCACCGATGACATCACGATCCGTGTCCGGCCGCGCGTCGACGGGTCACGCATCGACATCCGCTCGGTCTCACGTTTGGGCGAGCATGATCTTGGGGCAAACGCCGCCCGCATCCTGGCCTTTGCCGATGAGGTCCAACTCCTGCTCACCGCGAAGTAGTTTGCGTCAGACCGGCAGAAACTCAGCTTCCAAAGTCGGCTCGCCTTGCGCGCAACGCACCAGTCCGCGCGCGACAAGATCTTCAAGATGGGCAAAAGCCGAGAGCGCCGCCGCCCCCCTCAACTGCGGCTGCAAGCCTTCATAGACCTTGGCGACGATCGCAGGAACGGCTCGGTCACCTTCCCTGACCCGCGTCAGAATGCTGGCCTCGCGCAGCCGCCGATGGGTGATCAGCGCCCTGACGAAGCGATGCGGATCACGCACCGGGCCGCCGTGGCCGGGCCAGTAGACCGTCTCGCCGCGGGCCTTCAACTTTTCCAGAGACGCCATGAAGTCAGCCATCGAGCCGTCTGGCGGCGCGACGATGCTGGTTGACCAGGCCATCACGTGGTCAGCCGAAAACAGCGCGTTCTCCTCGGGCAGCGCAAACGCCAGATGGTTTGCGGTGTGCCCGGGCGTTGCAACCGCCTGAAGCGTCCAGTCCGGCCCGGAAATCACGTCGCCATCGGCCATCTCGGCCTCCGGCGCATAGTCGTGATCAGCCGACGCATCCAGCCGATCGATCTCGCCAAGCACCAGATCGCGTGAGGCCCGGTGACGCCCGCAGCCAACGACTTTCGCACCCGTCAACGCTTTCAGTGCCGGCACGCCCGGCGAATGGTCGCGGTGGGTGTGCGACACGACGATGTGGCTCACCGTCTCGTGGCGCAACGCCTCGGCGAGCACGGCGAGATGCTCCGCCGATTGCGGACCGGGATCGAGCACCGCGACAGTGCCGCGACCGATGATGTAGGTGCAGGTGCCGGTGAAGGTGAACGGCCCGGGATTGGCCGAGATCACCCGGCGCACCGAAGGCGTCAAGGCGACCACCTGCCCGGCGACTGCGTCCAACCGGCGGTCGAGATCGAGTGTGTCGGCCATGGCCTGCAAACCTTCTTTCCGATCCTGGACAGGGCCGGTCGCAACGCCATCTGCCACGCACCGCACCGATGCACAACAAAGCCGCGTCGCAGCCTCAGCCTCGTCTTGTGAGCCTCCGGCGAACGACCTATACAACGCGCAAGTCTCCTCTTCAGCGACAAAAGGACAATTCCGATGGCAGAAGCCACATTGCGCGCCCCCAATCTGCCCGGCCTGGTGCACGCCGCATTCCCGCAGATCCTGGGCAGCCTTCCCGTTCCGGTGCGCAGCGTCGCATTGGCCGTCGCAGGCACGCTGCTGCTCATCATCTCGGCTAAGGTGCAAGTGCCGATGTGGCCCGTGCCGATGACAATGCAGAGCTTCGTGGTGCTTTTCCTGGGCGCTGCGCTCGGGCCGCGGCTCGGAATGGCAACGGTTGCGCTTTATCTGGCGCAGGGCTTCGCTGGCCTGCCTGTGTTCGCCATGCCCGGCGCAGCGGGCCCGGCCTATTTTCTCGGCTCGACCGGCGGCTTCCTGCTGTCGTTTCTGCCTGCAGCCTATGTCGCGGGAGCGTTTGCCGCCAGAAGCACCTCGCTTGCACGCGTCGCGCTCGGCATGACGCTGGCGCACGGCCTCATTCTGGCGCTCGGCATGGCATGGCTGGCCTGGTTCGCCCAGCTCGCCAGCGGCGCGACCGGGGTTGGCCTGTCACGCGCCTTCAGCGTCGGCGTGCAGCCCTTCATCGCCGGATCGGTCGTCAAGGTTGCGCTGGCCACAGCCCTTGTGGCCGCCGGCTGGAGCTTGGTCTCTCGCCGCTGAATACCGTCAAACGCAGGCGGCAAGGCCGCTCGCGATGCGCTTGAATGATGAAAATGGTCGGAGTGATAGGATTTGAACCTACGACCCCTACGTCCCGAACGTAGTGCTCTACCAGGCTGAGCCACACTCCGACTTGACCACCTCAGTGGGCCACCATGACGGGTTTCGGGCGGCAACGTGGATATAGCCAGCCCGTCGGGCTTCCGCAACACCTATTGGCGCGATGCTGCGCCGCCCTGGCTTCAGCCGACGGGAATCGGCCGGCGCACTGCGATTGCCTGTTGCATTCGCCTGGCTGCGCGGCTAACTCGGCAGCCGTGTTGGGGCGTCGCCAAGCGGTAAGGCAGCGGTTTTTGGTACCGCCATCCCCAGGTTCGAATCCTGGCGCCCCAGCCACTCATTCAAAGATCTCATGACATTCGCCGACGCACAGTAGCCATCAGTGGCTACTGTGCGTTTGGGGCACGCGACCGGCATGCAAACCGGGTCACAGAGCCCATCCGCGCAGGCGTCCATCTCCAGAAACACGGCCAACGCTGGCGCTTCCGGGCGCGACTTGGCGCCGCGGTCACGGCCCGCACGGGGGTCGGCTTCCTTGCGGTTTTCCCCGCGCTCGCTGCCTGAATCATCGCGCAGGATCGCGAGGTCCACGGCTACGAAATCTGGGCTTGTCAGCCTCGCCGGTGACGGTTCCAGGCTGCGCTTCGGTGACGGTCATGATCGGCTCGTCCTCCACTGTCGCAAGGTTATGGCGCTTGCCGATTTGGACAGATGCAGGCGCGACTGTTCAAGCGTGTGGACAGTCACTTCGGTGAAAATTCGCAAGCCTCTGAGAAATCGACAGAAATAACCTGGCATGCTGCTTGAATGGCGTTGGTCGGATCAAGTTCCATCGCGTGCGTTCGGTATGCCTTTCCAGGCATCACCAACCAGCAGGACAAATCGGACGACCGAGACATGATCAGTCTGCCCTTGCCATTGTTTCTCGGCCTCGCCGGAGCCTTCCTTGTAGCGGTTGCTTCCCCCCGTGCGGCGGCTTTGATCGGTTCGGCTACAGCCGCTCTGTGCCTTGTCAGCTATCTTGCATTCGGAGCGGACATCGGAGCAGGCCGCGTTCTCACAGAGGCCTTCTGGGGTTCGGCAAGCCTCGGCGTCACCGGCGGACTGCGGCTCGACGGACTGTCCTTTGTCTTTGCTCTTCTCATCACCGGAATTGGCGCGCTGATCTTCCTGTTCACCCAGGGCTACTTTTCCGGGGATGAACGCCGGGGGCGTTTGAGCGTCATCCTGCTTCTGTTCATGACCGCGATGCTCGGCGCCGTCACTGCCGACGATGTGATCGTCCTGTTCGTATTCTGGGAGTTAACGAGCCTCACATCGTTCCTGCTGGTCGGGTTCGACCACGAAAAGCTGAAAGCGCGGAAGGCTGCGCTTCAGGCGCTTCTGGTGACGGGCGGCGGCGGATTGGCACTGCTTGCCGGGCTGATCCTCATCGCTATGGCTGCCGGCACAACCAGCCTTTCGGGCATCCTCGCCTCGCGTGATGCGGTTCTGGCTCACCCGGCCGCAATGCCCGCCATGCTTCTGATCATTCTCGGCTGCTTCACCAAATCTGCTCAGGTTCCATTCCATTTCTGGCTGCCAAACGCGATGGCAGCCCCGACACCTGTCAGCGCCTACCTGCATTCAGCCACGATGGTGAAACTCGGCATCTACCTCCTCGCGCGGCTCAACCCGCTTTATCAGGACGTGGAACTCTGGCGCGACGTCCTGACCTGGGCCGGGACGATCACGGCCGTGACCGGAATGGTGCTGGCCTTCCGCGAAACCGATCTCAAGCGCGTCTTGGCCTACACGACCGTGACCGCGCTCGGCACGCTCACGATGCTGATCGGCATCGCGCCGGAATTGTCGATCACGGCGGCGGTGACCTTCCTGATCGTGCATGCTTTCTACAAGGCTGCCTTGTTCATGGTCGCGGGCATCATCGACCACGAAACAGGCACACGTGATGCGAGCACGTTGAGGGGCCTGCGCACGGCGATGCCTGTCACGGCGCTTGCGGCTGGCCTCGCGGCGTTCTCGATGGCCGGCCTGCCGCCCTTCGTCGGCTTCGTCGCCAAGGAACTGATCTACGAAGCCAAGCTTGAACTTGGCACGACGGCAAGCGCGCTGATCGCAGCCGGCTTCATCGTCAATGCCGCGACGGTGGCGATCGCCGGCGTGCTGGCGTGGCGCCTGTTTTTCGGCGCGCCAACGGCGACCCGTCTCAAGCCACATGATCCAAAACCGGCCATGCTTGCCGGGCCGCTTCTGCTCGCGATCCTTGGTCTGGTGGCAGGCGCGTCACCTGCAATTCTCGGTACGGCGATCATCGACCCTGCGGTGACGGCGATCCTCGGGCGACCGGCCGATGTGTCGTTGAAGCTTTGGCATGGCTTCAATCTGGTGCTCGCGCTCAGCGCGGCAACCATGGCGCTTGGCGTGCTCATCTACCTTGCGTGGGAGCGCATCGTCCCGAGGCTCAAGGCCCTGAATTTCATCGATCGGCTGGCCCCTTCCGGCTTCTATGACCGCACGCTCGACGGGGTGCTTGCCTTCGCGGCCAACACGACGCGAGTGATCCAGCACGGATCGCTGCGCGGCTATGTCCGAACGCTGTTTGCGGTCACGGCAGGGGCGAGCGTCTTTACGTTGATGTGGCGTGGTGGGCTCGCCTGGCCGCAGCTTGGCAGCGCCATTGACGCCCGCATTGCGATCGCAGTCTTGCTGATCGGCGGCTGCGTGGCGGTCATGGCGGCGCGCACCTCATTCCAGGCCGTGCTGGCGTTGGGTCTCGTTGGATTTTCCACCGCCCTCGTCTTCCTGACCTCTGGCGCGCCCGATGTCGCCTTCACCCAGTTTGCAGTCGAGACACTGCTTGTGGTGATCCTCGCCACTGCGCTGATGAAACTGCCGCTGCGCGGCCGCGATATCCGCGCCACGCATGAGAAGGCCTTTGACCTGGTTGTGGCGCTGGGTTGCGGCATCGCCATCGCGGCCATTCTTGCCGCGGTTCTGGCAAGCCCGTTCGATCCGCGTCTGTCGCTCTGGTTCGGAGAGCAGAGCGTCCCGGCCGCCCATGGCCGGAATGTCGTCAACGTCATTCTCGTCGACTTCCGGGCCCTCGATACGCTTGGCGAGATCATGGTGCTGGCCGTTGCCGCGATGGCCGTCGTGGCCCTGCTGCGCTGCACACGGGCACCAGGCGGCAAAACTCCTTCCGAAGGAACCCCATCATGACGCCCTCGCTGATCCTTCGCACCTCTGCGCCGTTGCTGTTGTGGATGCCCGTTGTCGTTTCGCTCTATGTGCTGGTGCGCGGCCATAATGATCCTGGCGGCGGTTTCATCGGCGGGCTGCTGGCTGCTGGTGGCGTGCTGTTCTACGCGATCGCCTGCGGACCCGCCGCCGCACGCAAGGCCCTGCGACTGGCGCCACTTTCGATCTGTGCGCTGGGCGTGCTGATCGCCGCCGCAAGCGGCTTGCCGTCGCTGCTTGATCCGGCGGCGCCCTACCTCACCCACCTGTGGTGGTTCCCGGATGTCGGCGTGAAGCTGCCGCTCGGGACTGCGCTGGTGTTCGACATCGGCGTCTACGTGACAGTCGTTGGCACAGTCAGCGCCTTCTTCCTTGCGCTTGTCGAGGAGGTCGCCTGATGGACGCTGTCTTCATCGTCATGGTCGGGGCATTGATCACGTCGTCGGTCTACATGTTCCTGGCCCGCGATCTGCCGCGTGTGCTGATCGGCTTCGTGCTGCTGGGCACGGCCGCAAACCTTTCCATTCTTGCCGCCGGGCGCGTCGGTTCGATGATGCCGCCTCTGGTGGCGTCGGGTGCGCAAGCGCTTGGCGCAGGTGCTGCCAATCCGCTTCCGCAGGCGCTGATACTGACAGCCATCGTCATCGGCTTCGGCCTGACAGCATTCGCGCTGATGCTTGTGGTCAAGGCTTATGGCGCGACAGGAGCGATCTCGTCCGAGGATATGTTCGACGCCGAAGGTGACAGCGACGCTGATGGGCCAGGTGATCGCAGGCCAGGTGATCGGCCCGCGCCGACGCCTGCCAAGAAGGAGGCTGCGTGATGCAACTTCTGATCGTTGCGCCGATCCTGGTCCCGCTTGTCACCGCCGCGTTCGCCGCATTGCTGTGGCGCAGACCTGACATCCAGAGGCCGCTGGGCCTGCTCGGCGCGGCCACATTGCTTGTGGCGGCACTTGCGCTGCTGTCACGGACAGCCAACGGGACAATCCTTGTCGCCCAGATGGGCAACTGGGCAGCACCCTTCGGCATCACGCTGGTCATCGATCTGTTCTCCGCGATCATGCTCGTGATCACGGGCCTCATGGCCGTGGCGGTGGCGATCTATGCCATGGGTCCGGGTGCAATCGAGCGTGACAAGGCAGGGTTCCAGCCGCTGTTTCACAGCCTGATCCTCGGTGTGTGCGGCTCGTTCTGCACCGGCGACATCTTCAACCTGTACGTCTGGTTCGAGGTGATGCTGATCGCCTCGTTCGGCCTGCTTGTGCTGGAACGGACGCGCGAGCAACTCGACGGCGGCATCCGCTATGTCGTGCTCAATCTCATCGGCACGACCTTCTTCCTGCTGGCCGTCGGCCTTCTGTACGGGCTGACAGGAACGCTGAATTTTGCCGATCTCGCGCGCGTCGCGCCATTCGTCGAGAACCAGGGCGCTCTCGCGGCTGTCGGGATGCTGCTGCTGATCGCGTTCGGCGCCAAGGCTGCGGTCTTCCCGCTCTTCAACTGGCTTCCGGCCGCGTATCACACGGCGTCGATGCCTGTTGCCGCCATCTTCGCTGCGTTGCTCACCAAGGTCGGCGTTTATGCGATCATCCGCGTCTTCACGCTGGTCTTCGCCCATGATGCCGCCTTCTTCGCGCCGATCCTTGCGGCGGTGGCGATGGCCACGATGGTCACCGGCGTGCTCGGCGCAGCCATGCACTATGACGTGCGCAAGATCCTCTCGTTCCACATCATCAGCCAGATCGGCTACATGCTGGTCGGCGTTGCCTTGATGACGCCGCTCGCGATCGCAGGCAGCGTCCTTTACATCGTCCACCACATCATCGTGAAGGCGAACCTGTTCCTGATCGCTGGTGCCATCAGGGAGGAATCCGGCGACTTCGCCCTGCAACGCATCGGCGGCCTGTGGCTGGCGAAGCCGCTTCTGGCGATCGCATTCCTGATACCGGCCCTGTCGCTGGCCGGCATTCCGCCGCTCTCCGGCTTCTGGGGAAAACTGGTGGTGATCCGATCCGGCCTTGAGGCGGAGGCCTGGCTGCTGGCCGGTGTCGCACTCGCCGTCGGTGTCCTGACGCTCTATTCCATGATCAAGATCTGGAACGAAGCGTTCTGGAAGGCTGCGCCCCAAGCTGTGCCTGTCCCGTCGTGGACGACCCGCGAGCGTCTCGCGAGCTACACGCCCATCGCGGCACTGTGCCTGCTCACGCTCACCATCGGACTCTGGACCGAGCCGTTTGCAGCGATGTCCCTGACCGCCGCAAACAGCCTGCTCGACCGTGAAGGCTACATCGCGGCTGTGCTGGGGTCGGGCGCCACAGCGCTTGCAGCGGTGCAGCCATGAGCGCCGATCCGCACCCAGGAGATCCGATCATGAATGAACCCGCATCGGCGACACGAACAGGCACGACAAACCGGGGCCGGCTGGTTGGTTGGTGCCGGGTTGCACTGACCTTTGCTGCCGAGTTGGCGCAATCCGCGTGGGCGACCGTCAAGGCCACTCTCGGACCCCCAGGCCGCTTGCGCCCGGCGATCCTCGCCGTGCCGCTCGACGTTCGCTCCGAAGGCGGCATCACCTTGTTCGCCAGCATGGTCACGCTAACGCCTGGCACGACCAGCCTCGACGTCTCCGAGGACCAGCGAACACTCTATGTCCACGTGATGGACACACATGATCATGCTGCCAGCATCGAGGCCATGAAGGCTTCGCTCGAAGCGCGCGCCAGGGAGGTGCTGCCATGACGATCCTGATGCTCAGCACGAGCGTGGCGCTTTGCCTGTTGGCCCTGGCCGTACTCGCCGTGGCATGGCGCTTGATAAGGGGCCCATCATCCGCAGACCGCGTCATTGCCACCGACATGCTCGGGCTGCTCGCGATCTGCCTGGCCGCGTTGATGGCCGGGATCACCGGTTCGCAAGGGTTTCTCGACGTCGCGTTCGGCATTGCGCTCTTCGGCTTCCTCGCAGCCATCGCCTTCGCAGCGCTGCTCGAGCGCGTCAGCACCAGCAAGGAGCCCGCAGAATGACTTTTGTTCTGGAAATCGCTGCGAGCCTGTTCATCCTGGTCGGCGCTGTGGTGACGGCGATCGCGGCCCTTGGCCTGATCAGGCTGCCTGATCCGTTCATGCGGATGCACGCGGCGACGAAGGCCGGCGTCCTCGGAGCCGGGATGGCGATGTTCGGCGTCGGGCTCTCGTTCGGCACGTTCGGCGCCATCGTGACCGGCCTTGCCGGCATTGTCTTCCTGCTTGCCACGTCGCCACTGGCATCACATGCGCTCGGGCGGGCGGCCTATGTTTCCGGCGCGCCTGTGGCCTCCGCCGACATGGCCGATGCGCTCGCGGGGATTCTGCCGCGCAACGTCTTCGACATTGCACCGGGCCGGATCAACCGAGCCAGACATGGGTCGATTGGGCCGCGCCAAAACCTCTCAAACAACGGGGAACGGGCCATGAGCGCCGTCGAATTTCGCACCCATCAGGCTCCCGCGCGCGAGCCTGTCACCAATTCCCTTCGCAGTGTCACAGCCTGGCTGATCGGCGGCCCGGCCCAGCACGCGGCAACCACCGTCAGCCTGTCGCTGGCTCGCGCTGGCGGTGCACGCCTGACAGGTTTGTCGACGATTGACGAAAGCGCAGTTGACTACACCGGGCCAGTTCCCGTTGGCGGCCTGTCATGGGCGCGGTGGCTTGGCGACCAACGCCGTGGTCGCATGCGCGAGCGCGCGTCAAAGGCGATAGCGGGCTTTGAGCAAGCCTGCGGGCATAGCGATGTCGCCAGCGCCGTTCGCCACGAAGAGCAGGAGTTTGCCGCATTGGCCGCAACCGCGGTCGGCGCCGATCTGCTCGTGGTGCCAGCGGGGGTCGACCGTGTCGGCGAGCCGGCCCGCTTTGGTGACGAGATCGCTGCCCAGTTGTCACAAGCCGCCACCGCGCCAATCCTGCGCGTGCAGCGCCCGGTTGGTTCGGTTCGCCGTGTGCTTGTCATCGTGTCCAACTCTCCTCACTGCCGTCGGCTCGCACACGCGCTTGTCCGGACCGGCCTCTGGCGTGACGCTGCAATTCGCATGGTCGTGGTTGGAGAGCATCGGGCTGCGGTTGTGGCGGCCGCGGACGAACAGGCACGCCTTCTCCGTGATCACGGTTATGCCGTAACGATGCTGCCCGCCATTGACCTCGACGAAGAGAAAGATGCCTTGATGCAGCGCATCGCGACGTCGGACGCTGTCATAACTGGAGTGCTTTCGAACCGGCGCGGATTGTTCGGCGCGGTCCGTGAAGACATTCATGAGGTCGCGGCTGACAACGCTGCCTTGATCTTGCTGCCCTGATAAGCCACCCCTGCGCGTAGTCCGCTTCAAGATTGGGAAAGCCGCACATCACTCCGGTTCGCAAGCCCATGACTGTTCTGCGATTGCCGTTTATTGCGGCCGTCATCGTGTTCGTTGTGGCGATCGGCAGCACGCAGATTGCGCTGCTGCTCGAGAATCGCGAATCCGACAAGCAGACGGAAAGGCTGACCCAGGTCTATCTCGATGGCCTTGAAGCCTCCGCACGATCATCGATCAGGGCGAGCGACTGGGATGAGGTCAAAACCAGGTTTGAGGCGGCATTTGAGTCACAGGAAGGCGTTATCGAAGTCGCTTTGCGATTGGTCCGGGCGGACGGAACGATGCTGGTGGAGGTTGATCGCGGGTTGCGGCCGTCGCTGTCGGATCCATTCGTCGATAAGCCAGCAGTCTTTCACATGGACACCCAGACCGGACTGGCTTGGGGGCGCCGCGTGCTCGAGGGGGACAGCCCCGTTGCCCTTGTTGTTGCCCTCGATATTGCCGAAATGCTCGCGGCCCGGCAAAGACTGTTCTGGTTGATCGTGATGATCGATCTGATCGTCGCAGGTCTGTGCGGCCTGGCGGCGTATGGCGTCTTGCGCAAGATTGGACGACCCGTTGACGGCTTGCTGGCACTGGTGCGCGACAGCACCGGGATACCACAACCCGTTCCAACAGCGCTGGCCTCGCAGGCAAATGCCGAATTGCAACCCGTCTTCAAGGCGTTCAACGGTATGGTTGAAGGCTTGAAGGACCGTGAAAGACTGCGCTCTGAAATTTCCGAGCGGAATCAGGCGGCGGCTTTGGGGCGGTTGGCAGCCACCATCGCCCATGAGGTGCGCAACCCACTCGGCGGTCTGGCGACCGCAGTCACGACCTTGCGCAAGTTCGGAGGCGATGCGGAGGTGCGACGCGAGTCTCTCGAGTTTCTGGCCCGTGGGATCGATTCCCTTGACGCATTGGTGACGCGAACCCTCAACATCTATCGCCCGGAAGACGAGCGTCGCCTCACGCGTGCTGACTTCGAGGATATCGAATTGCTCGTCGCACCGGCTGCCGCCAAGCGCGAGATTGTCGTCGCTTTCGGCCTTGATCTGCCTCATGCATTCAATGTTGCCGCCAGCGGAGTTCGGCAGGTTCTCCTCAACCTGATGCTGAACGCGATTGCCGCATCGCCTCCCCTGGGTTGTGTCCGGCTCGACGCGTCGATCAGCGACGGAAAACTCGTCTGCATGATCAGCGATGAAGGACGCGGAATGGAACATGCGCATATCCGCAAGCTCATGGGTCTGGAGGTTGCGGACGTTCCGTCCCGGCGCATCGGCATGGACGCCGTCGTGGCGCTTCTGGGTGATCTGCAAGCCAAAGCGTCTGTCCAGGAGACGATTGGCGGTGGCACCACTGTGCGCGTTGAAATCCCGCTGGAGACGGCGTCATGACGAGCGGTGATGGCTCAGCGGCGACCAGATCGCGGGTTCGCATTCTCCTGATCGAAGATGACGCGACCCTGGGGCCTGCCATGCTGCAGCGGCTCCGGCTCGAAGGGTACGATCCGCGCCTTGTCACCCACGGTGGGGCCGCGGTCCGTGAGATCGAGGCGCGTCCTCCCGACATCGTGCTCAGCGACATGCGGCTGCCGGACATCACCGGCGAGGAGGTTTTCACCGAGGTCACGGCAAAAATCGGGTTGCTGCCCTTCTACTTCATGACGGCGTTTGGGGATGTGGAACAGGCGGTTCGGCTGGTGAAAGCCGGAGCGCGGGACTATCTCATCAAACCCGTCGACGTGGATGCCTTGATCGACCGTCTTGAGAGCCACCACACTGTTGAGCAGGCACCTGTCACCGGTGGCGAACCGTCGGTGTCGGATGCCATGCGCAGCTTCGAGGCGAAGCTCGCAAAAGCGGCGCGGAGTGGCTTGCCACTGCTGATCCTTGGCGAGACAGGTGTCGGCAAGGAGCGGGCGGCACGGGCAGCGCATGCGTTGTCCCCTCGATCTTCAGACCCGTTCGTCGCCATCAATTGCGCTGCAATTCCCCGGGATCTTGCCGAGAGCATGCTGTTCGGCCACGAAAGAGGTGCCTTCACCGGTGCTTCAACGCGGATGCAAGGCGTTTGCGAAGAGGTTGGTGCTGGCACGCTGCTGCTCGACGAGATCGCGGAGTTGCCGCTGGACCTGCAGCCGAAACTTCTGCGTCTTCTCCAGGAAAACACATACCGGCCAATCGGCGCGGTCGGCGAGCGCCCGTTTCGTGGCCGCATCATCGCCGCCACACACCGTGACCTTGAAGCGCACGCAACTGCCGGTCTGTTCCGCGAAGACCTGTATTATCGGTTGGCGGTCGTGCCTTTGACCGTTCCGCCTCTGCGCGAACGGCCCGACGAGATCATATGGCTTGCGCATCGTTTCATGGAGGAAGCGGCCGGTCGATCCGGCGGCTTAACCCAGGGTTTCGCTTTTGCCGACGCTGCCATCGATTCCCTGCGCCGCCATGGCTGGCCGGGCAACGTGCGGGAGTTGCGAAACAGGGTCGAGCGCGCTGTTGCTCTGGCGGACACTTGCCTGCTCGGCGCCGCCGATCTGTTCCCGGAAAAAGCGGTTGCACCGACGATCGCGCCATCCTCGACGGCGACCACGCTTGGCGAGGCTGCTGATGAAGCCATCCGCAGACGTGTGCGTGAAACGCTCGAGAAAACAGGTGGAAACCAGTCAGAAGCTGCGCGCCTGCTTGGCGTCTCACGCACAACGATCTGGAAGTATGGTAGTTGACGGCGCACCCGACGTGGAACGCCAAACACCAAGGCGCCACTCCTCGCCGTGGAGCATATTCCCCCATCTTTCATGTCTGCTGTTGAACGCTGAACTGCCGATCTCGCGCACCACATGCGCCTCGGGTTCACGGCCAACGCCGGCGCGTCGCTCACGTTCCGGCTGGGTGGAGGCGGTGATGCAGGAACATTTGCCCCATCCCCGCAGTTGCTGTCGGCCGACATGGAGCGCTGTCTTGCCGCTGCGATCGAGGCGCTGAGCCAGGTTCTGCGCGGGCGGCACGATGACATCGCTCTTCATCAACAAGGCCAAGTGGAATGAGCTGCCGCCGCTTCGCCGGCAGCTTGTCGAGGTTGCGGCGTACGAGGCCAACACGCTCACACTGGCCAGATGCGATGCGCTCAATCCGGCGGCGCTCCGGCGATTGGTGGGAGCGGGTACGCAACTGCGGCACATCTCGGCCGAGATTCTCGATGTGGCGCATCGGGCGACGACGGCGTTGTTCGCAGAGTTGGCAGGCGGAACGCCATGCTCAAGCGGATCCACGAGCACATGACCGCATTCCGCAATAATCAATATCTCTGGCACCAGGTCGCCGAATTCGGCTACGACAGCTACATGATCCAGACGCGCCCGCGCGGATGATGTAATGACTGCTGGGGTCGTGATCACAATGGAAATCGCCTGAGCGATTGAGGAGCAGACAGCATGCGCACGCGCTACACGCACATGATCGCCGGTGAGGCTGTTCCAGCAGTCGACATGATACTGAACATCAACCCATCGAACACGCACGACGTGATCGGCGAGTTCGCTTCGGGCTCGAAGGCTGAAGCAGAAAAGGCAATCGGCGCTGCACGCGCAGCCTTTCCAGCGTGGTCACGGAGCAACCCGCAGGCTCGCCATGACATCTTGAAACGAGCCTCGGACGAAGTGATCGCCCGCAAGGACGAGCTTGGCCACATCCTCAGCCGTGAAGAGGGCAAGACGCTGGCCGAGGGCGTGGGCGAGGCCATGCGCGCGGGACAGGTGCTGGCCTTCTTCGCTGGCGAGACGCTGCGGCTCAACGGCGAGATGGTCAACTCGATCCGCCCGGGCGTTGGCATCGAGATCACGCGCGAACCGCTTGGCGTCATCGGCATGATCACACCGTGGAATTTTCCGATCGCCATCCCGGCGTGGAAGATCGCCCCGGCTTTGGCCTATGGCAACTGCGTGGTCATCAAACCCGCCGAACTGGTGCCCCATTCGGCCTGGGCGCTGTGCGATATCCTCAACCGCGCGGGCTTGCCGCCGGGCGTGCTCAACCTTGTCATGGGCAAAGGCTCGGTGGTTGGGCAGGCGCTGATCGATAGCCCGGACGTGGACGCCATCTCCTTCACAGGCTCCGTCTCGACCGGAAGGCGTCTCGCAGCGCAATGCGTTGCGGCAACGCCGATGAAGAAGGTGCAACTCGAGATGGGCGGCAAGAACCCGCTGGTCGTGCTCGACGACGCTGATCTTGGCGTGGCGGTGGAATGCGCCATCAATGGCGCCTTCTTCTCCACCGGCCAGCGCTGCACGGCCTCTTCCCGCCTGATCGTCACCGACGGCATTCACGACGCCTTCGTGGCAGCGCTGACCGAGCGGCTGAAGGGGCTCGTCGTTGATGACGCGCTCAAGGCTGGCACGCAAATCGGCCCGGTTGTCGATCAGGGCCAGCTCGAGACGGACGAGAAGTATATCGCCATCGGCCGCGGTGAAGGCGCGACATTGCATTGGGGCGGGGAGCGGCTCAACCGCGAGAACCCCGGTTTCTATCTTCAGCCCGCACTGTTCACGGGCGTTGCGAACACGATGCGCATCGCGCGGGAGGAGATCTTCGGCCCCGTCGCGGCGGTCATCCGTGCAAAGGACTATGAAGAGGCGCTCCATCTCGCCAACGACACCGAGTTTGGCCTGTCCTCTGGCATCTGCACCACGAGCCTGAAATACGCCACCCATTTCAAGCGCAATGCCGAGGCCGGCATGGTGATGGTCAACCTCGCCACCGCCGGCGTCGATTACCACGTGCCGTTTGGCGGCCGGAAAGGCTCAAGCTATGGCCCTCGCGAGCAAGGTGCCTATGCCCGCGAGTTCTACACGACGGTCAAGACCGCCTACACCGCAGCAGGATAGCTGACCGTTGTCCGCTTCGGAGAACGGTCACCCGCCGAGCGCGAAAATCAGCCTTGGGGCACACATCAGCCGTTCAAATTGAGCAGGCCCTTGCCGTTGTTGAAGAAGCCGTTGAGCGACGTGGGCTCGACCTCCCCGGTCGCGCCCTTGTAGCGCCCCGTGCCGCCGATGAAGCGGCCTTTGACCGCTACGGACACTGTCGTGCCCCCGGCGCTGATCCCGCCTTCATAGGCGAGATAAAGAAGGTCGCTGTCCGGCACAGCGCCTGTGGCCTCGAACATGTTGATCTTCATCGTGCTGATTGTCTCTGCGCCCTGAGCCGTCACGCGGATGGCTTTCGCGCCGTTGACATGGGTGCGCGCTTCGGTGCCATCGCCAAAACGCCACAGGAAATCGCCGGTCAGCCGCCCGGCCTGCGCGCAGATCGAGGGGGCTTGCGAGATCACTTTGAAGATGTCGGCGAACTGGTGGCTGCGGTCAGAACATCAAAGACTTAGCGTTATCAATTCAACTTGGCTCCCCGAATCCTGGCGCTCCAGCCATCAGGTCAGGCTCACGCCTGCAGGCACTCCAGCGCCACTTCCAGGCATCTGGCGGCGTCATGACCCGTCACCTCGACCGCGCCCTTGCCTTGAATCGCATCGAGGAAGCTGTCGATTTCCGCGCGCAGAGGCTCGACGAACGGCACGCTGAGGCTGTGGCTGACGAAACTGCCATGGCTGAGCCGGTTCGGTGTCGTGTCCGGCGCAAACCCCGAATACTCGTTGACGGTGCGCAGCAGCATGTCGCAGACGATGAAACGCGTGCGGGTGGACACGCTGATGCGGCGCTCCTTGTACGGCGTCAGCCAGTTGGTGTTGATGTGCGCCAGCGCGCCGCTTTCGAGCCGGAACTGCAGGAAGGCGATGTCTTCGTGAAGTCCGCGGGCGCGGGTCAGCAGCGACTGGTTCTGCACGATTTCCGAACGGCCCAGCCACCTGATCAGGTCGATGTCATGGACGCCGAGATCGGTGACGATGCCGACATCGCTGATGCGCGGCGGAAACGGCCCGACGCGCGAAATCGCGATCGAGATGATGCTTTCGTCGCCGATGGCCTCGTGCATGGCCCTGATCGCGGGGTTGAAACGCTCGACGTGGCCGACTGTCAGGATGACATCGTGCGCCTTGGCGTTGGCGATGATCGCGTGCGCTTCCGCCAGCGTGGCGGCGATCGGCTTCTCGACCAGTAGATGCACCTTCGCCTCGATCAGCCGCATCGATGTGGCGTGATGCTCGACAGTCGGCACCGCCACCACGGCGGCGTCGATGCCATGGGCGACCAGGTCGTCCAGATTGGAGAAAACCGGACAGTCGAACGCCTTTACGGCCTGTTCGCGGACGGCCTCCGAGGTGTCGACCACGGCTGCCAGTTCGGCGCGATCAAGCGTGTGCAGGATGCGGGCGTGATTGCGCCCCATTGCGCCGCCGCCGACAACCGCGACGCGAACGGGCCTTTGCATGCTCTTCATGAAGAAGTTTCCAGTTCTAGGGCCTGAACCCTATAGGCGCGCACCCTATCGCTGTCCAGAAACCGCCGGCACGCGCCTGTGGTTTGCGCCGGACGCTGGATTTGTTCTGGACGAAGCGCCCGGGAGCGCAACGCCGAAATCGTTGACGCAACCATCCATTCGTTTACTCAACGAGAAGGTATGGTCACGGCCGGCGAGGGAGCCGGCGCAGGAGAATTGTGCAGATGGGCCTTCATCCCGACAGGCTTTTTCCGGCCGAAGAGAGCGCCCGGAACGTGGCGCGTCGCCTGTTCGCCAGCGTCGAGAAACTGCCGATCATCTCGCCGCATGGCCACACCGATCCGCGCTGGTTCGCCGAAAATGAGCCATTCCCCGACCCGGCCCGCCTGTTCGTGACGCCGGACCACTACATCTTCCGCATGCTCTATTCGCAGGGCGTCCGTCTCGAGGACCTTGGCATTCCGCGCCGCGACGGCGCACCGGTCGAGACCGACGCCCGCACGATCTGGCGACGTTTTGCCGCCCATGGCCATCTGTTTCGCGGCACCCCAACCCGCATGTGGCTCGATCACGCGCTGGAAACGATCTTCGGCCTTGAGGAACGCCTCGACGCCGCGAATGCCGACAGCCATTTCGACCGCATCTCCGAGCAACTCGGCAGTCCGCAGATGAGGCCGCGCGCCCTGTTCGAACGCTTCAACATCGAGGTCATCGCCACCACCGAATCGCCCCTCGATCCCCTTGCCCATCATGCCGCGATCAGGGCCTCCGGTTGGCAGGGACGCGTCATCACCGCCTATAGGCCCGATCCGGTCGTCGATCCGGACTTCGAAGGCTTTGCCAGCAATCTGGCCAGATTTGGCGAGATCACGGGTTGCGACACCATGACATGGGCCGGCTATCTCGCCGCGCACCGCGCGCGCCGAATTGTCTTCAAGAGCTTTGGCGCAACCTCGACCGACCATGGCCACCCCACGGCCTTCACGGCGAACCTGCCGACCGCCGATGCGGCGCGCCTGTTCGAAACGGTTCGCGACGGCAAGGCCACCGCCGCCGAAGCGGAGACCTTCCGTGGCCAGATGCTGACCGAGATGGCGCGTATGAGCCTTGACGACAGGCTGGTGATGCAGATCCATCCAGGTTCGTTCCGCAACCACAACCCGGCGCTTTTCGGCGCTTTCGGGCGCGACATGGGCGCGGACATCCCCACCGCGACCAACTACGCAAGTGCGTTGAAGCCGCTGCTCGACGCCGTCGGCAACGAGCCCGATCTCACCGTCATCCTGTTCACGCTTGACGAAACCTCCTACAGCCGCGAGCTGGCGCCTTTGGCCGGGCATTACCCGGCGCTGAAGCTCGGGCCGGCCTGGTGGTTCTTCGATGCACCGGAAGGCATGCGCCGTTTTCGCGAACTGACCACCGAAACGGCAGGGTTCTACAACACCGTCGGCTTCAACGACGACACACGCGCCTATCTCTCCATTCCCGCGCGTCACGACATGGCGCGGCGTTGCGACTGCGCCTACCTCGCAAAGCTGGTCGTGGAGCACCGGCTCGACGAGGACGAGGCGCATGACGTCGCCCTTGACCTCGCCTATCGCCTCGCCAAGCAGGCTTACCGGCTCTGACAGGCCAGCAGGACAAGCACATGAGCATCCTTCGGCTGAACACTGCGGCGCTGCAGGGCTTGCCGGCCGGCGTCGACCGCCCTGTCTACGACCGCTCGGCGGTCACGCCTGGCATCGTGCATCTCGGCGTCGGCGCCTTCCACCGCGCGCATCAGGCGGTCCACGTCGATGACCGGCTCGCAGCCGGGGAAACCGGCTGGGGCATCGTCGCCGCCTCGCTGCGCTCCGCCGACACGCGTGATGCGCTCGCCCCGCAGGACGGGCTCTATGCGCTCGGCATCCGTTCCGGCGATGAGACGCGGCTGCGTGTGATCGGCGCGATCGGCGAGGTCATCGTGGCGAGCGAGGCCCGTCGGCGCCTGCTCGCGGCGATGGCCGATCCGCGCGTCCGGATCGTGTCGCTCACCGTCACGGAGAAAGGCTACTGCCGCGCCGCAAGCACCGGCCTTCTCGATGCAAGCCATCCCGACATCGCGCATGACCTCGCCCATCCCCAGGCTCCCGTCAGCACCCCCGGCCTCATCGTCGAGGCGCTCCGCCTGCGGCGCGAGGCTGGCACGCCGCCCTTCACCGTGCTGTGCTGCGACAACCTTCCGTCGAACGGCAAGACCGTGAGCGACATCCTCAGGGACCTTGCGGCGTTGCAAGATACCGGCCTTGCCCGTTTCATCGCCGACGAGGTCGCCTGCCCGTCCACCATGGTCGACCGCATCGTGCCGGCCACCACCGAAGCCGACCGGGCGCTGGCGTCCGCCGCGCTCGGCGTCAGCGACGCCTGGCCAGTGATGACCGAACCGTTCAGCCAGTGGGTGATCGAAGACCGGTTTTCGGCCGGGCGGCCACGCTTCGAGGAGTGCGGGGTCGAGTTCGTCACCGATGTCGCCGCGCACGAGAAGATGAAGCTGCGCCTGCTCAACGGCACGCACTCGGCCATGGCCTATCTCGGCCAGCTCGCAGGGCTGCAGACCATCGCCGATGTGGTGGCCGAACCCGCCTTCCGGGGCTTTGTGCGCGGCATGATGGACGAGGAGATCGGACCCACCGTGCCAGGCTTTGGCTCTGGTGAGCTTGACCGCTACAAGACGGCCCTGATTGCACGCTATGCCAACACCGCGCTCAGGCACCGCACGGCGCAGATCGCCATGGACGGCTCGCAGAAAATCCCGCAACGCCTGCTTGCCACCATGCGCGAGCGCCTGTCTGCGGGAAAGCCCGTCAACCGGATCGGCGTGGCGCTGGCGGCCTTTTGCCGCTTCATGACCGCAACTGGCGAGAATGGCGAAGCTTTGCCCGTGAATGACCCCATGGCCAGCCGCTTCGTGGCGGCAACAGCCAAGGCGGGGGCAGCCGGCATCGCCCGCGTTGCTGCACGCGGCGAGGCAGACGCCTTGGCCGACAGGCTTGTCGACGCCATGCTGTCGATCACCGAAGTGTTCGGCGATCTTGGCGAGAACCGTCAGGCGCGGGCCGCGGTCGCCACGCCGCTTGCCTCGCTATATCTCGATGGCGCGCGACAGATGATCGGCAGCTTCCCCGGTCGCCCTCCACGCTGACGCGACGGTCGAGGCCCGCGCGCCTGTTTGCCCGAGCCGCCTGAAACACTTTGCATGCACCGCTGTCATCATGCACACTACTTGGTGATGGCAACATCACGCAGCGTCGGGCGGCAGATCCAGGGGTGTTGCGCGCGGCGTGTGCATCGGCCCTGCGCGCGCATGAAGCTCTGAACTACGGGAATCGATCATTTTTCTGCATCCGGATTGACCGGTCCGGGTGCGGGATGACGTGAATGTCGGGTGACCATGACTTTGCAGATCAGCGTGTTCGGCGGATTTGGCACGCGCTTCAACGACCGCGAAATCCGTTTCAGCAATCGCAAGACGGCAGCGCTGCTGGCCTGCCTCGCCTTGAGCGACGGCGCGGCCATCCAGCGCGAGCGCTTGGTTGGGCTGCTCTGGAGCGAAGCCGACGAGAACAAGGCCAAGGCGTCGCTTCGCCAGGCGGTTCACGAGCTCAAGGACGCCCTTGTCAGTGCCGGCTATCACGGCTTGTTCGCCGACAAGCTGGAACTCAGGCTTGGGCCAGGCAGCTTCGCCGTCGACGTGATCGAGGCTGCCGAAGGCTCGCTGACGGGCCATATCCACCCATCCCTGACCGACCGGCAAAACCCGGTCGATGACATGCTCGGCGTGCTGGAATCGGTGGATCCAGCTTTTCGGGCCTGGATCATGGCCAAGCGGCGCAACATCGAGGAGCGGCTTGTCGACCGCTTCGAGGCCGCCCTGTCCGACAGCGCGCTGTCCGCCGCCGCGCGCGAGAGCGTCGCGCGGGCGCTGCTCCACATCGACCCCACGCACGAGATTGCGGTCAGGCATCTTATGACCCTGCGCTTGGAACGCGGCGACATCTCGGGCGCGCTCGGGGCCTACAAATCCTTGTGGGATCTGCTGGACGAGGAATACGAGACAGAGCCGTCGCGCCAGACCCAGGAGTTGTTCGCAGCCATCAAGATGGCGGAAGACGGCATCGTCGCGGCACCGGACCGGACCCAGCCGGAGCGCAACGGCAGCCTGCCCGCCAGCCTTTCGGCTGTCCCGGCGGCGCAGCGCCCGATCGTGTCTCCCGGCCGCCTTGTCATTTCGATACCGCCTTTCGATCTGGAGAGCCTTGGCGCCGACCGGCGCTATCTGATCCAGGGTTTTCGCAGCGACCTCATGTCGTCACTGGTCAAGTTCCGGGAATGGCTGGTGCGCGACGGCTCGCGCGGACCTTTGACACCGCAATCGGGCCTTGACGAATATGTTCTCGAGGCCAGCGCTTTCGAAAGCGGCAGCGACATGCGCCTGACGCTGATGCTGCGCGACGAGCAGACCGGCATTTATCTGTGGAGCGAGAAACTCACGGTTTCATCCGCGCTGTGGCTCGAATCGCAGCAGACTGTCGTGCGCAGGCTGGCGGCCGTCCTCAACGTGCATCTCTCGAACAGCCGCCTTGCCTCCTCGGCGCAGATCAGCGGCAAGGATGCGCTTGGCTTTGATCGCTGGCTCAGGGCGCAGGCGGACATCGTGCGCTTCACGTCGAGCGACATGGCGAAAGCCGAAGAGATCATGCGCCAGTTGACGATAGACCTGCCGAATTTTGCGCCAGCCTACAGCGCCATCGCCCAGTTTATCAACGGACGCTATTTCTCGCGGTTCGGCCACACCCGGACGGCTGAAGATTCGCTGGAAGCCATCCGCTTCGGCTCCGAAGCGATCAGGCTGGACCCGGTCGATTCGCGTGGCCACCTGGCGCTTGGCTGGGCCTATGCCATGGCGCGGCGGCATGACCGGGCCGCGGTCCACCACGAGATCGCGGCTGACCTCAACGACAGCGATCCCTGGACCTTGATGTCGGCAGGTCTGGGCGCGGCCTCGCGCGCCGAGCATGCCCGGGCGCAGGAACTGTGCGACCGCGCCATGCAGCTTTGCGTCACGCCCGGCCCGCGCGACTGGCTCTATGTGGCGCATATCGCCTTCCTGCGCGGCGACTATGACGCCTGCGCCAACGTCGATCCCCTTGCCTGGAGCGAGATCGCCTACTCGGCAGGCTGGCGCATCGTGGCTCTCGGCCATCTTGGCCACCACATGCAGGCGCGGCAGGAGTATCGCGACTATGTGGCCCGCATCAGCAGGACCTGGACCGGCCCCGAGCCGGCGACTGACGCATCGGTCGCGCGCTGGTTCCTGAAACTGTTTCCGTATTCCAAGGCCGAGGAGTGGAAAAAGCTCAGGGACGGCTTCGTCCTCGCGGGCGCGCCTGTCGAAGACGACGAGTTCGATCCCGCCTGACGATCCGCACGCCGGGCGGCATGCTCACACACAACTGTTCATCGTGTATTCGCCGATCCGGGCATGGTGAAAGTCCATGGCGTCCTGCACGGTCCGCTTGTCCGGCTTGATCTTGGTGAAGTCGGTGTAGAAATCTGGGATCGGATAATCCGAAGGCTTGAACATCGGTGCTGGAGCGCCAGGATCGGCGAAGGCGTCCGCGCCGCCCTTGATAAGCACTTCGCTGCGCTCGATCATGTCCTTCGGCGGCAAGCGCAGCGCCAGCACCTCGTGCGAATATGTGACAACGGCAAGGCCCTTGACCCAGGGCGCGACCGTGATGTCGCACTGGTGCTCATTGGCGGTGGCCAGCAACTCGGCCACCGTGTGCGGGATCGGCGGCGCGGGCTTGGCAGCGTTGAAATAGTTCTTGCCGGTGGCCCACGACTTCACGAGCTTGCCCCAGTTGATGTGGTGCCGGACGTTCAGGCTGCGCAGGAATTCGGTCATATTTTCCTCCAGTGATAAGCGAGCTTCGTGTGGTGGTCCCCTTCCCGCGCTGAGCCCCGCAACGCTGGACACCTGGGAAAAATCAGGGCGGAGAGCCAAAGGCGTTGATGTCTTTCAGCAAGAGCAGCAGGCTGGCCATGTCTTCGGGCGGCGCGGCGCCGGGTGCGGTCAATTCCGGCAACAGGTCGTCACGTCCGAGATAGAGCTTCATGGCGGCGATGATGGCCTGCTGCAGCGACATGCTCCATTCATCCGCGATCACTTGGCGGGCCTGCAGCGCGCCAAAGCATGTCTCCGCTACGACAAGGGAGCCGACCGGCCCCAGATGACGGCCCATGCCGATGCTGCTGGGGCGCCCGGCCTGCCGGCTGAAGGCAGCCTCGAAGGCCACGAAGAAAGGCCACGGCGGATCAGCCGCAATCGCCTCGATCATCGACGCATCAAGGCCGGGTCCATCGATCGCGGCATCGTCGAACGCCTGCTGAAGCCAATCCGCGATCAGCGGTTGCCAGTGGCTTTGATGATCGGCGATCGTGAGGTCCTGCAGGCCGGAGCCGCGCACTGCGGCAAGCGCCCGCAACTGCAAGGTCAAGGCAGGCACGGACCACTGGCCGGCATAGAGCGCCGACAACATGTCGCGGTGAGCGAGGCCCGAGACGTCGATGGCGGACAGGCTCTTGAAGGCTGACGAGTCCTCCAGCAGGCTGCCATAGTGCGGGCCGACGCGGTGACTGAGATTGCGCACGGCGCCGCTCGCACCCTCTCCCCGCAGATCGAAGAACAGCGACCAATCGACCATCCACTTGCGGTTGAGCGGCATGTCCTCCGGCCTGCGGCGGCTGCTGAACAGCAGGAAGTTGACGGCCGGATCAAGCGCGCTGAAATCGTTGAAGACATAGCGGTCACGCACCATCGCATGGGCGAAACGGAAGGCGCCGCGGCTGAATTCGACCGGAACGCCTCCGAACGGCTGCAACGGCGTGCCCGCGCGAGGGCCGACATAAGCGGCCCAGACCTCCGGATGCAGGATCCTCCGCAGCACATCCTGCCGCACGATCCTGCGATAGATCAGCGTCAGGATGGCCCGCGCGCAGGCGAGCTTGCGGTAGGCGACCTCCACGCCTGCCGCCTGATGGCTCATGTCCACATCCGCCATGGCCCGCATCAACGCGTTGTGGGCCTGGTGAAACAGCGCCGTCATCTGCGACAGGACGGGATGGGCATCATTGCGCGCATCCGCGATCATCGGATCGCAGAGCAGCGTCTGGCTGCCCTGCCCTGCCCGCCCGATGTCATGGAACGGACAGAAGCCGGCGCTTGGCGGCGGCGCGCCATCCTTGCACGGGCTCGTGCGTAGAAGGTTGCGCGGCATGCGGCCATGTTCGGTGACGAATGGATCGCCCGGCCCGGCTGGCTCGGCTTCATAGGTCCACGGCATGGCGTCCGGCCCAAGGCCATAGAGCGTGTCCAGCATCAGGGGCCGCACGCGCCCGTTGGCCACGGCCCCCGCCGCGGTGGGCGACAGCCCTGAATCGACCATGTCATGGGCGATGAACTGCAGCAGGTAGGTGTATCCTGCGGGCAAATCCGGATTGTCGGCGGCGTCGGCCGCAGCGCCGGTCCGTGCATCCAGCAGCCGGTCGGTCCACAGGTCCCGCGCGCCCTTCATGCGGCGCGAGAGCGCGGCAAGCCGCGCGTGCAGCGCCTCCCGCCTGTCAGCGCTGATCCGGCCCTTCGCAAGGTCGAGCGAGGCCCCGAAACTGAGCGAAGCGGGCGTGTCAGGTTCGCCGAAAAGGTTCGGCTGCTCCAGCGCCACAAGGCCGGGCAATGTCCACCCGTGCATCTGTTTCCTCACCGATTGCCATGCGCCGCCGCTGCGCCGCGACCCAGCCATACTCAACGCAGCGTCAACTCAACGTCAAGCGCGCAATGACGCTGGGTTAATGTGCCCGTTCCAGTCTTCCTCGGCGGTTGGAGAGACACATCCTCGGCGCACAGGGACATCACCAGATCGAGGAGCCTGACCATGCACACCACTCCGCAGCAGCGCACATCGCCGCCCATTGAAGCGCGCCTCCTGCCACGCGCACGCCAGCAGTCAAAACAGGTGAAGGCCGCGCAACGCGAGTTCTTTGTCCTGGTCGGCGTGTTCCTCGGCAGCCTGACGCTGGTCACCCTCGCCATCGCGATCTCGGCCGCCATCATGCTCGCCAATGCCAATTCGTGACCGGGCCCGATGCCGCACGACCGGACTTGCGCTCGAAAAAGGCAGGCGACATGAACAACCTGATCGGGCCGCTCGCCTCGCTTCCGGGGCTGGATTTCTGGCTGGGCTACACCGCATTGATCTGTGTGCCCGGTCCGAACATGATGCTGGCGGGCGCCAGCGCCGCAGCAGTCGGCTTCCGCCGGGCTGTGCCGCTCATCACGGCGCTTGCCTGCGGGGCCGCCTCGTTGGCGGCGGCGCTGCACCTGATCATCGGCGCCGCGCTGCATGGTCAGGTGCAGGTCTGGCTGTCGCCATTGAGCGGGGCCCTGATGCTTCTGGTCGGGCTGCGAACCTTCGGCTTGCAATGGGTCTGCATGCACGCCCGGCAAGAGCCGGGACGTGTCGTCAAGGCAGACCTTGCCGTCGCCTTTGCCTGTGGCGCGACGAACCCCGCCACGGCGATGTTCTTCACTGCCTGCTTTCTTGCCAGGTCTTTCGAGCCCGATCCCCTCTCGTGCGGATTGATCTTTGGCGGCACGGTGCTGTGCTGCCTCGCGGTGCTGTCCGCCGCGACGGCGCTGCTGAGCACCCGCAAGGTGCGTTCGCTGGTGGAGCGGAATTTCGCAGCCATCAAGGTTTCCTGCGCCACGGTATTCCTGGTCATCGGCGTGGTGGCGCTGTGGTCCGGGTTGCATCGCATCGCCGCGCATGTCTGAAGTGGCGCTGCGCAACGCGTTGCGGGAATAGGCCGTGCTGACACCAATCGATCCGCTGGATGCTGTGCATGCACTCCGCGATGCCGCGGGCGTCTCCCCCGCCCTGTGCCGCATGGCCAGCCGCATGCGCCGCTTGTTCTCGCTCGCAGCGCCGGATGCGCCCGGCCTCGCCCTGGCAGGCGCAGTCCTGGCTCTGGACGAGCGCGAACAGGCCGCGGCCGGCACCGCGACCATGAGCGTGACCGGCAACGGACTGACGCTGGCCGAGGCGCTGACCACGTGCTTTGGCGAAGCGGCCGACACGTTGTCGCAATTCGAGCGGGCAGGCGACCTCGCCGGCTCACGCAGCGCCCCGCAGTTGATGAGCGGCTGGATCGAGCAGGCGGCAGGCCCCGCAGCCGGCATCGACTGGATCCTCGGGCATGATGCCCGCGATGGTCACGCCATGCTCGTGCCTGCGGACATCTGCCTGCGCCGCCGGCCGGATCATCGCGCCTTTGCGCCGGCAGGGGCGCTCAGTTCGGGTTGCGCCGCCGGCCCCACTCTTGCCAATGCCTGTGCCCGCGCCACCTTCGAGTTGATCGAGCGCGATGCCGCCGCAATGTGGTGGCTTGGCGGCAGGCAAGGCGCACCCCTGCCCGTCTTGCCCGTCATCGATACCCTGCTGCAGCGCCTGCGCGCAGGCGTCCACGGCAGGCAGGTCGTTCTGCTCGACATCACCACCGAGATCGGCGTGCCGGTGGTGGCCGCCTGTTCGCATGACCGGGACGGCCGCTACTTCGCGTGCGGCGTCGCGTGCCGGTCAACGCTGGAGCAATCCGCCACGGCGGCGCTGCTGGAAATGGCGCAGATGGAAATGTCGGCCCCGGTCGCCCATGCGAAGGCGGCGGAACAGGGCGATGCGGCGCTGAATGCAGCGGACATCCGGCACATCGCGCGATCGCGCTTGAACGTCCTCGACCTGCCGATGCTCACGCCGACGGCGCAGGCGCAAGCCAGCGCTGGTGCCGCAGACCCGGCTTCCAGCCTCGATGCGAGGGGCCATGAACTGGTTTTCGTTGACATGACGAGGCCGGACATCGGCGTGCCGGTGGCGAGGGCGGTGTCGCCCGGACTGCAGCCGTTTGCCGAAAGCCCGATCACGCCGCGCCTCGCCGCGATCATCGCGAAAACCGGCGGCGGCGCGCGACACAACCGCGGCATCATGCCGTTCTGACGACCCTTGGGTGAATGGTGCCGGCGGAGAGGATTGAACTCCCGACCTTCGGTTTACAAAACCGCTGCACTACCGCTGTGCTACGCCGGCAACGCGGCTTGAATAGCTGCGTCGCGGCAGGCGCGCAACCCGAATGTCAGGCCGCGCCAATGCCCGCCGTCGCGTGGCTGTTGCCTTTTCATGTCCGGTGCCGCTGCAGGCTGCATCAATGGGGCGCCATGGTCAGGGCACGGCGGACAGGAACACGAACACGCCGAAAATCACCAGATGCACCGCGCCTTGCAGCATGGTGGTGCGTCCGGTCGCGAATGTCAGCGTGCTGACAAACAGGGTCAGCAGGAGCAGCACCATGTCATCGCTGCCAAGGCCGAGCGTGAGGGGCTGCCCGAGCATCACGGAGACAGCGCCGACGATGGGAATGGTCAGCCCGATGCTCGCTGCCGCAGAACCGAGCGAGGCATTCAGGCTGGTCTGCAGACGGTTGTTCCTTGCAGCCTTCATCGCCGTCAGGCCTTCGGGAAGCAGCACGACGGAGGCGATCACCACGCCGACCACGGCAAGCGGCAGGCCGGCGGCCGTGACGGCGCCCTCGACGGCCGGCGACAAGGTCTTGGCCAGCATGATCACCACGACAAGGCTCAGCAGCAGCAGACCCGCGCTGATCGACGTTGTCCAGCGTGTCGGGATGACGCCATGATGCCCCGCGCCGTAATCGATGATGAAGTCGGCGCGGTGGCGCACGGTCTGGATGTAGACGAAAAAGACGTAGAGCAGCAGCGACGCGGTGCCGACGAAGACCAGTTGGCTCGGCGCCAGGGTCGGCCCGGTCGTGCTCAGCGTGAAGTTGGGCAGGACAAGCGCAACGATCGCAAGCGTGGAAATCACGCTGAGGATGCCGACCGCGCCCTGCACGCGGAATTCCTGCTCGAAATGCTTGCGCGCGCCAGCCAGCAGGCACAGCCCCACGATGCCGTTGAGCACGATCATCACCACGGAGAAAACCGTGTCGCGCGCCACGGCGTCACTGCCTGCGGACCCCGACACCATCACCGAGATGATCAGCCCGACCTCGAGCGTGGTGATCGCCAGCGCCAGCAGTATGGACCCGAAGGGCTCGCCGATCTTGACCGCCAGGACCTCGGCGTGATGCACGGCGGCAAACACCGCAGCCGCGAGCAGTCCGGCCGCAAGGAGCAGAACCAATGGGCCTGCCGGATAGACGAGCCCGGCCTGCTTCACAGCGACCAGCACGCCGCCCAGCAGCGGCCCGGCGACGCACCACCAGGGTATCTTGTTCCAGTCTGCGTTGGGGTCGGCCATGCGTCGCAGTACCAGTCGGGAGGGGCGAACGCAGGCGCAGCGCGTCCGCTTCTCTCTTGCCGCACCGCTGGCGCTGTGTCACCCCGGATCTTGCCCGGCCTTTCGATGCCGACAGGCCATTCAGGCGCTCGGGCAGCTTCGTCCGGTGACGAGCCAGGACGTGACGTTGCTGCTCATGCCGCAGACCCGCAGGCCGCCGTCGAGGCAGACCGCCTCGCCGATCTGGAAGGTGCGGCCGAAAGCCCGGCATTCGCATTCCGGCTTGCCCGCGCCAGCCGGCAATGGCCGCGCCAGTACAGCAAGCCAGAGCAGCACGAGGACCGAGGCTTGCCGGCGCGATTGCCCTGTCATCGTCCCGGCTCCTGCAGCTTACCGGCGATGTAGAGATTGACGATGGCGTCGTCCGCCGGTTCCGCCTCCGCCGCCACGGGCGTGATCTGCGCCTGCACGCAGAGCCAGCGGCCGCCCTCCCGCAGATAGACATCTGTGTAGGCCGACATGCCGGTCGTTTCGCGTCCGTCGCTTGCGCGGATGACATGCTTGTTGACGGCGCGCACCAGCGCCACGGGACCGATCAGCGTGATCGTCTCGTCACGCGTGTCCCAGTAGGGGATCACATCGGCGTCGAAGCCGGTGGCCCAATCGCGCAGGTAGCTGGCCCGGTCCACCAGCGCGCCGTTGGCCCGCATGTAGACGAAATCCGGATGCAGCAGGGCATCGTGCGACGCGACGTCGTTGGTGACGAAGTTGTGGATGAAGCGCGCGTTCAGGGCGCGAAGCTCGGCCAGCGTAGCCGTTTCGTCCTGCTTGTCACCACAGTAGGCCTCGATCCTGTAGCCATCCGGATCGATGGCGAAAGCGGCGAAATAATCGGCCCCATAATCTTCGCGCAGGCCCGCCTTGCCATTGTCGGCGCCGCCATGGGCGAGCGCTGCTGCATGAAATGCGGCGACGGCGGCCCGATCGGGCGCAGCAAAACAGACGTGAAGGCCCGAGGCCGTGTCTGCCGGAACAGGCCGTTCGGTTCGGCTGATCCAGAAAAAGACGCCGCTGCGACCATAGCCGAGCGAACCCTCCCCTTCGCTCAGCCGCATGTAGCCGAGCGGAGCCAGCGCCGCATCGTAGAACGTTCGGGTGCGGACGATGTCGCTGACGCCGATCGAGATGTGGTCAAGCATGGTTCCGGTCCTCGGTGGGTCTGGCCGGCAGCCGCGCTGATCTGCGCCGCCGGGTTGTCGCCAGTTTGATGCGCCGGCGGACCTTCCGTGGCTTGGGGAAAATTGCTAATCTGCAGCGGTGGAACCCGTCCTGCGCCCAGCCGTCGAAGCGCTCTTTCCGGCGGAACCCGGCCCGTCCGATCGGCTGCTCGCAAGTGGCGCAGGCTGGTCGGCGAATGAATTCGTCTGCGTCGCCGGGCCTGGCGACCGGCCGTTCGAGGAGCGCCACGAGACAGCCTCGATCGCGCTCGTGCTGGAAGGCTCATTCACCTACCGGGCCGAGAAGGGTCGCCACCTGCTGCATCCCGGCGCACTTCTGCTTGGCAACCCCGGCGCCTGCTACAGTTGTGGCCATGACCACGGCAGAGGCGACCGCTGCATTTCGCTCAAGTTCGAGCCACATGGACTGGCCGAAATCGCGGCAAGTGCCGGCGGCACGGCGCGTTTCCGGTTTCCGGTGGCGAAACTGCCGATTGACCGCGCCCTGTTGCCCCGTTGCGCGGTGCTCGCGGCGGCAGGCGGCAGCCGCGACAGGCTTCTGCGTGACCAGGAGGTTTTTGCCCTCGTCGAGGCGGTGGTTCGCCGCCTCACCGGCGCCGCGCCAGCGCCGCAGCAGATTTCGGCACTGGACGAGCGCCGCATCGGCCGGGCGCTGCAGCATGCCGACCGTGCAGCCGACGAGCCGCTCGACCTTGATCAGCTTGCCGGTGCCGCCGCCATGAGCCGCTATCACTTTCTCAGGGTATTCCGGCGCGTCGTGGGGGAAACGCCCTATCAGTATGTGCTGGGCCTGCGCCTCGCCCGCGCCGCGGCACGGTTGCTCGCCACCGGCGATCCGGTGTCGCGCATCGCGTTCGAGCAGGGCTTTGGTGACTTGTCGACGTTCAACAGCAGTTTCCGCGACCGTTTCGGCACAACGCCAACCGCGTTCAGGTCACAGCGCCAGACGGGCTCCGCGACGTCGCCGGCAGCTTGATCGGCTCGGCCGGACCGCAGCGTCGACGCGGCCCGCAGATTTCAGGGAACCAGCCGCGCGGCGGTAGCGACGGCTTCACCGCGCTGCCAGATTGCGGTCTTCTCTGCAATCGTTTCCGCTGTGATCGTGCCGACTTGGCCAAACCGGTTCCGCATCGCACCTTCGGCAGTTGCATCGGCTGGCACCAGATGGATCGTGACTGCGCGGATGCAGCCCTGCCCGTCGGCACGCGGCACCATGATGCCGCCCGTGACCAGTTGCACGACTTTCTGCCGCGCGCCGGCGGCCGGGTTCAGCGCAGGGCCGGGAAGCCTGCCGTCGAACAACTGGAAGGTGCCGGTGAGCCTGACGGGACCGGAAGTGCACTGTGTTTGAGCCTGGCTGCTGGTCGAGACGGCAACAGCCATCGCGGCGATGGCGAAAGCGCGGGTGATGGCCAGCGAGAGGCGGAAAACGGACTGTTCGTTGTTCATGCCGGAAGCCTATCCAGCCACCGGAGCGGCTTCAACGCGGCGCTTGGACTAGTACGCCGCAGCCAGTTGCCGCAAACGGGACGCCATGTTGGAGATTGTCGGCGCGCGATTGCGCACGTCGGTCTTTGGACAACACATGGATATCACGCGGCCTGATCGATGCCGTCATCCAGCGCTGGCGATCCGTCACGGGACCATCGCCCTTGCTGCACTTCTGGGCATGGCTGGCGCTCCAGCACAGGCCAACCCTGACATTGCCGGCCTGAAGACATTCGCCAACTGGGTTGTCGGCTGCGACAACACCTTGGCCTGTCAGGCGATCTCGGCTGATTCCTTGGTCACCGAAGGTCGGCAACTTGCCATGTCGGTGGAACGTGGCCCGGCACCGCAAAGCCAAGCAGTCATCGTCTTTCGGATCGTCGCCGCACCTGGCCTCCCAATCAGTGCCATTGCCTCGCTGTCTGCCGATGGCGAGGCCCTGGCCATCCAGGTCAAGCAGCAGGACGCGAGAGTGATGCTCGGCAATGGCGGCAGCGGCCGTGCATTGCTCGGATTGATCCTGAAAAAAGGAAACATTTCCATTGTCGACCCTGCCGGACGCGCTGTCGCCACCACCTCGCTGGCAGGTCTGCCCGAGTCGCTCGGGCATATCGACATCGTGCAAGGGCGTGCCGGCACGGTGTCCGCCTTGGTCGACGCCGGTGAAAAGCCGTTGACGGTGATACCGCCTGCACCTTCGCTGGTGCAGATCCTGTCGCCGCCGCCGTCCGGCAGGCCGCACAGGCCCTTGTCCGATCAACAGGTCCGCGCGTGGCATGCGAACTTTGGATGCGTCGCGCACGATCGGCTGGCACGGCAGCGCCTGCCGACCTATCAACGCCTCGACGAGCAGACGACACTCGGTTTGATCCGATCACCCTGCGCCACTGCAGCGCGGGACGATCGTGTGCTTGCCGTGCTGATCGACGAAAGCGGCGCGGCACGCGTCGCGACATTCGACATCGCCGCGGATGCAGACGCACCGGCAAGACTTGCCAATGGCTGGTGGGACCGATCGTCGTCGCGGCTCAGGGCCTTTGCAGAAGCCGACACAAGCGGCACATGCGGCACCAGCCATCAATACGCCTGGGACGGGCAGCAGTTCCGCCTGGCCGAGCGCACCGAGATGAACGTCTGCAGCCGGACGACAAGCTTCCTGAGAACCTGGTCGGCAGATGTCCGGCAGCGCTGAGAAGATCCGCATCCTGACCATCATCGTGGCTACCGTCGTGGGCTCGGCCCTGTCCGGCGCGGCTCTTGCCCAGAACACCGAGATGCCGACGGCCACGCGCTTTCCGGCGGAGGCTGCGTTCATCAGTTGCGCGGATGAGGCAAGCGGTCGGCGCATGCTGACGGAGTTCCATGGCGTGCGAGCCGGCAGCGCCGACGAGATGCTTCTCGAACGCGGCCTGAACGTGACAGGCTGCAGGCGTGACACGGGGCCATTCAGGGTCACGCAGGCCTTCGACCGCAGGGAGGCGTCCGGCACGCGGCTCCTGTTCAAAGGCCGGCGCGAGGGCAGACGGGCATCGCCGCTTGTCGGCATCGTCAACCTGACCGAAGCCATTGCCCTGCCGCAGACGCAGTTCATTGGCTGGCTGGACGTTTACGCTCCTGGCGGCAGGCTTTCCGCCAGATCAGACGACAAGCTGGTGTTCAGGTGTCCTGACCTTGCTGTCGCAAGGCGCGTGGTCGCAGCCATTCCGGAAACGCCCGACAATCCGTTGACCACATTTGTCCCTCCGACTGATCGGTCTCCGTTCGAGAGAGCGCTGGCAGGTGAGAACTGCACCCGCACGAAAGCATCATTCCGTGTGATCGGCCTGCATGAACGGGCACGTGTCGTCCTCCCCGGCCGCAGCCAGGGCGAGAACTGGGTCGCCTTGTCGGCAGAGGACAGCGACGGCCGCGCGGTCGGCCTGCTGCATGATGATGTCAGGGCATTCTACGCGCGCCGCGCCGGGGCCCCCTGATGCAGGTCCGCCACGCGGGCATCAATGGCCTGCGTGGACGACCACGACGCTGCCACGCTTGCGGCCCGTGTCCGTGCGGGCATGCGCCTCGGGCAATCGCTCGAAAGGCAGGACGCTGTCGATCAGCGGACGAAACAGGCCGCGGTCTGCGAGATCGACGAGTTCGGCAAGATCGGCGGGCTTTTCCGCTGCTGGCGTCATGATCGACCGCTTCGTGCCCTTGCGCCGCGCCATCAGATCAGCGAGGCCGCCAGCAATCGCCAGATAGCGTCCGCCTTCCGAAAGGATGGGCATCGCCCGTTTGAAATCGAGTGCGCCCACCGTGTCGGCGATGATGTCCCAGCATTCTTCGGCGAGCGAAACATCCCGGGTTGTGTAGTCGATGACCTCGGCGGCGCCGAGCCCGCTCACGAGGTCGACATTGCCGCGAGAGGTGACAGCCGTCACGGTCGCGCCTGCCAGCTTGGCAAGCTGCACCATCGCGCTGCCGACAGTGCCCGATGCGCCGATCACCAGCACGCGCTCCCCTGCGACAAGATTGGCCAGCCGCAGGAAATCACGGGCGGTTGTGCCACCAAAACCAAGCGCGGCTGCAGTCTCAAGTGTCATGCCGACGGGTCGCGGAACGATCATCCCGTTTTCCGGAATGCGGAAATATTCGGCGTGCCCACGCAGCTTCGCGCCCGGAAAAGCGATCACCGCATCGCCGACTGCGAAGCGGATGACACGGGAGCCGACAGCCGCAACGACGCCCGTCAGCTCGGCCCCCAGCACCGGCTGCCGAAGGCGCCTGAAACCCAGGACCGCGCGCGCGATCAAACCCATGCCGGCCGGCATGTCCATGGCCCGGATGCGGTGATCAGCCGATGACACAGTGGTTGCCTGCACCCGAATGAGCACGTCATTGGGCCTGAGGCGCGGCACTGGCAGCTCAACGAGCGCCAGCACTTCAGGTCCGCCATAGCCTGTCGCGACCCATGCGCGCATGTTTTGGGGAAGCTGTGGCAATGGCCCACCCGTGTCAGCAGTCCGGATGCGTTGTTCCGTATCGATCAAGAAGCCTCCCCGCGTCGATGATTATCAAGATGCCTCTTGGGCATCAGCCGCTGCATGACGCAAGATCATCCCAATTGCCTGACCGGGCGGCACTTGCAACCTGCCGTGGAGAGCTAGTTCATCGCATGGTGTACTAGCACCGCAACTCCAATTGATCTTTGCCGCCATCCGGCGCTGATCTTGGAGATCACTCTTCCGGCTGGATCGATGCGCACGTCACGAATTCTCTATCTGATGGCCGCCCTCACGCTGGTGCTGGCCCTCTCTCCGCTGGTCGCGGCGCTTGCCGGAGCGGCCATTGCGCAAGGGCTAGCCTGCAGCATCGGACCACCGTCTGCGACCCCCTGCCTGTTGCTTGGCCACGATGTCTCGCCCGCGCTGCGTTTCATGGCCAGTTCGTTCCTGCTGCTGCTGCTGGCTGTCTATCTCATTCCGCTGGCGGCAGCGCTTGGGGTGATGGGCATCGTTTTTTCAAGACGCGAGAAACGGGGGCATCACCTGGCGGGCGCAGCCAAACTCGGCGTGGCCCTCTGCGCCTTTGGTTTGATCGCGTTGCCGGTCGGCACCGATCTGGCGGTCATTCTGATGGGTGCTGCAGCTTTGTTGTACTGGCGCGCCTCGAAGAACAGCACCGCAAGGAACAGCGCCGCAAGCATCGGCACGCAGAAACCTGACTGACCACGCCGGCGCTGGACTGTGGTCATGGCACCCGTTTGCTACTCGAATGTGTGCTGGGTAAATCCGTCGCGCCCGCTCTCGCTGAGAGTTCCGGCGGCACACATGCGCTGCCGCTCCCGGTAGCTGTGGGACAACTTGAGCTTTCCGCTGGCGGCATCCGGCCAGCCATGGTGATGCCAGATCCGGGATGCATACAGCGTCGCGCCACGGCCATTGTCTCGCAAACCATCCGTTTCGAGCTTTACCTGGCGCGTCGTTCCATCGGAGCGGCGAACGCGCCCATCCGTGACCTCGGCGCGCTCCAGCTTGTGAAGCAGTTCAAGTTCCGCGACACAGGCCGGCTGGTTGGGGAAAGCACGGGTCGACGGCATCAGCGGAACGCTGCCGCTTGCAGCCGCCATCGCGGGCATCACTGCCGAGATGGCCAGAACCATGGCAAAACACCTCACCATGCGGTGTTTCCTGCCGGCGCGTGGACCCTCTGTGCGAAGAGCCGCTGTCATGGCTTTGTCGCCACACCTTTTCCAGTGGCGTCCTCGGTCCACTGCCAGCAGGAATCGGCCAATTGAAACGAGAGCCGGCCGGGCTTGCCGATCATGCCGATGATCCGCGCCTGGCCATCGCGGTCGTTGCCGTTGCCCTCGTAGCGGATCCTGACCCAATGAACCTGCTGGACACCACCCTTTGCCTCGCCAAACCTGACACGCAGATAAGGCAGGCTGCGACCATTGGCTGGCGCATTGGCGGCGACATAGGTGTAGTCGGCCAGCGCAATCGGAAAACCAGGGTGGCCATCGGGGCCGGGTTGTCTGCGCTTGCCGTCCTCGATCCGCGTCAACGTGGTGGCCGTGTAGCGTTTGCGAACAGCGTCCGAACGCACGAACGCCTCGAAGAAGGAGCGGAAACCTTCCTGGTTGCAGGCGGCTTTGGCCTGATCAAGCCAGTATGGATCGGCGCTGGCTGTGCTTGTGCCGCCTGCCAGGGCCAGCACCACGCCGATTGCCGGAACGAGCCTGTTAACGAGCCTGTTAACGCGTCTAGTCATCGGTGCGCATGTCGCAAGTTGTCTCCTGTCGCCCGCAGATGCCCGTCACCCAGCCTGCGCCGTCGGGCTGAACCCTGTCCGGCGGAATGACCTCATCGGCGAAGCTCGTTTTGCCGCGGTATCGGACCATCGCCCATCTGCCATCACAGGCCAGAACTGCAGTGATGCGCGCCATGTTGGTCAGCCACTCGGTGTCCCTGCCATCACCGAGCGGGCTGCGGACCTCTGCGACCACGGACGCAGCGCGCTGCTGCACCGCGCGGACGCGGGACGACTGGACAGCGAAATTCACGAAGCTGCCATGGACCCAGCCGTCGCCGCCAAAGATTGGCTTTGTCTCGAAGGCAGGCCTGCCAAACTCGTCAGCCGCACCACGGATGCGAACCCAGCCATTCCGGCTCGCCGTGATCTGGAACGATATCCCGAAACCGGCATAGTCCTCCCCGAGCGTGCCGAGATCGAACGGTATGACGCCGATCACGCGCGCGGCCGGGCCCGGCTCATCGCGGACGAGCAGGCCTTGCCCTTCCCGGTTGGTCGACCAACCGCTCAACTCGCAGGTTGTGGCGACGCCCTGCGCCTGCCGGATGTCGCTTTCAGAAACCGCGATGGCAGCTCCGGCCGGAACGCATGAAACGATCAGCAACAGGCCGAGTCGCAGCGCAGTCACGGTTCGCGCACCTCGGCATGCCAGGTGCGGATGAAGGTGAAGGCGCCGCGGCAGGGCGACATGTCTTCCTGCAGCACGAGCCTGAAGGCGCGGCCATCCCAGACGTATTTCTGCACCGTGCCGCAATCCCCTTGCCCGCGGCCCTTGGCATGTGAGCCGAGGCTGCGGCCTTTGTCATCCCACCACGGATTGACCAGAAAGTTCGGCTCGTCCCTGTCCATCGGCAACTCGAACTCCGGCTTCCGTGCGGAGCCTGCCTCGTCGATCACGAGGGCGAGTTGCTGCCGGTTGTAGCCGCCGCCAAGGCAGGGCGGATCGATCAGCACAAGCGTCGACGCCGCGTCGAGGCGGTGGAACGTGGCGGACGGCCTGTATTGCGGTGCCCGATGAGACCGCCCGCAATGGCTGATGTGCTGTGACCTGAGCTCATCCACCTCGCTGTCCGCGAGTTGGCGCGGCGGTGCATCGGACGCAAGGGACCTCACCACGATGGGCGCGCGCGGCAATGGCGGCAGCGGCGTCGCGCGGGCGCCCCTGGTCACCAGCGCCGATGGACCATCGGTCCGGCCCTGCCGCTCGTCCATGTAGGCCAGCGTTTCCTGAATGCCCTTGAGCGATACAGAGGCGACCGGCTTGCCGGTGACGCCCAGCAGATCAAGCACGTGCGGATCGGAAACCTGGACGTTGAAACCGAAATGGCCATAGCCGTGAGGCAGCCAGTTGGCCGGATCATTGAATTGGACCGCACCCACGAACCTGACGTCGATGCCGGCATTGGCGCCGCCCTCGCCGCCGCGCCTGATCGCGATGGTGACATCACCGTCGCCTGCCTCGTTCTCCGTCAGATAGACCGCCATGCAGGACAGCGTGTTGTCGCAGCCGACGACCCAGTCGCCATGCACCTCGAGCGCGCCCGGTTCGGCCTTCGCCGCTGCGACGGACAGCAAGACAGATGCAGCGAGGACAAAAACGCGCATCATCGCTCAGCAGCCCCGCGCGCAGGTCAGCGACCGGAAGACGCCGCCCTCTTCAAGTTCTGTCACGACCCTGATCACGCGACGGTCTTTGGCCCATGTGAAAAGGCAAGGTGCAAGCCCGGTCCCTGAGCAGCTTGTCATCTCCGGTCTGCCCTGGCAGCGGCTGTCCTTCGCAGCGCAACGATCGGCATCCGGCGTGGTGACCGGCCGCCAGCCCTGAGCCAGAAGTTTGCGGCGAACCTGCTCGTAAGGTTCGGCGGGCTTGAACTGCGGAAGATCCTGTGCCGCGACCGAGGCCGCGGACGCGATCGGCCCGAGCATCAAGCCCACGATGGCCAAAGCCAGACACGTCGGCACGGTTGGTCTGTGGTAGGTCATGCGCAGGGCTGCTTCCCGGTATCTGGTGTGTGCGACCGATCATGGCTCCGGCTCCGAGCGGAAGGAAGGGTTGATGTCGGACTAGTGCATTTAATGAGTTGCAAATGGCCGGGCCGATCATGCGACTGGAGGAGCGGCTGTTCGAACCTGAAATTCCGCACCAAGGGTCCCGCCATGAATGTGCTCAAGGCTTTCATTCAACCTCGAGGGCTGGCGCTCGTTGCCGTCGCGATGCTGATTGCGCCATCCGCTGCCACGGCCCAGCAGGAGCCGCTGCCGCGACGCACCGACATTCCAGCCGATTACAGCACCGTGATCTGCCCCAACGAGGCCCAGGCGAGGCGGATGCTGAATGAGTTCTATGTGGCCGGGGACACCTGGTTCAACGGCCAGGCGTTCATGCGCGGGCTGACAGCTACGGGCTGCCAGCAACTCAGCGGCCCCCTGGAAATCCGTGACGTGCTGGCGCGCAAACGCGTGATCAGCACCGAAACTGGCATCTATCTGCTGTACCGGGCGACCAGACCGAGTGGCGAGAGCGTATTTGGCGTCGTGCATGAGGCAGGCAACAACCGGCATGGGCGCACGCCACAAGAAAAATGGCTGCAGAACTACAGCGCGGATGGCGTCGTCACCGCCAACACGGATGGGCGGACCACCTATGTCTGCCCGACGCCCGATGCGGCGATGGCGGTCATCGCCGCCATTCCACTTTTGCGCGACAGTGAGCGTGGCACCAAGGTCTCGCGGCAGACGCGCGCCCGTGACGCAGCCTTGAAGGCCAACAAGTGCACGCGCGGCGACGGCAAGTACACGGTATCCAATGTGCACAATCACGCCTTCATCAGTCTTGGCTATGAGTCTGGCGAAGAATGGACCGCGTTGACAGCGCTCGACCGTCGCGGTCTCACCGTTGGACTGCTCTATGATTCCAGCCAGCATTGACATTGGCGAGGCAAGGCCACTGACTTTGAAAACGGAACCGGCCTGATGTCCACATTCCACCTTCAAGCCGCCAAGAGAGTGCCGCAACCCAACGAGCATGTGGCCGAGCGTGCGCAGGCCAAGGTGCGCATTGTCATCGCCGTCATCGTGATTGCCTACATCACGCTGCGCTGGGCATTTCCGTTTGGCGGCGAGTTGTCCGACCGGCAGGCGCTGCTGCTCGTCGTCTACTACATCACCGGTTTCATGATCATTTCGGTGCTCCTGTACTGGCGGATCGTCAATCGTCCCGGGCATTCGGTGCCAAGACGCCTGTTCGCCATGACGCTGGACTACTCAAGTCTCGTGTTCACCATCATCATGGGGGGCGAGGTGATGCTGCCGCTCATGGCGGTGATGATATGGGTCACGGTCGGCAACGGCCTGCGCTTCGGGGCGCGCTATCTGCTGATCGCGATCGGCATGACGCTGGTCGCCATGGCGGTTGTCACCTGGTTCACGCCGTATCTGCGCGAGCACCCGAACCTCGTCATCACGCTGGTGCTGACCTCGCTGATCGTGCCGAGCTATGCGGTGTCGTTGCTGCGCCGCACCGAGGAGGCCCGGAAGGCGGCGCTCGAAGCCAGCATCGCCAAGTCCCGGTTCCTGGCGCAGGCCAGCCATGATCTGCGCCAGCCCGTCCACGCCATTGGCCTGTTCATCGCCAGCTTGCGGCAGGCGGGATTGAACGCATCGCAGCGCAGCATCGTCGATCGTATCGACCGCTCGTTGCAGGGCGTGGCCAACCTGTTCCGCTCCCTGCTCGACATTTCGACGCTGGACAGCGGCACGGTGACGCCCAAGCCGGAGACATTCGCGATCAGCAGCCTGTTTGACGACCTGGCCCAACAGAACATCGAGGGCGCAGCCTGGGCCGACGTCGAACTGCACTTCGCGCCCAGCCGGCTTTCGGTGATCACCGATCGCGCGCTGCTCACCACCATGGTGCAGAATCTGATTTCCAACGCCCTGAAGTATGCGCCCGGCAAGCCTGTTCTGGTGGGATGCCGGAGGCAGGATGGCGCGGTCTCCATTGTTGTCTGCGACCGGGGGCCGGGTATCGAGGCACAGCACATTCCCCATCTCTGCGAAGAATTCTACCGTGTTCGCAAGGTTGGCGATCCGGACACGCAAGGTGTCGGACTTGGCCTTGCCATCGTCGAACGGCTGTCGCGGATGATGGGTCTCGGCATCCGGATCACGTCGCGCATGGGGCGCGGCACCACGGTCAGGATCTGCGGCTTGCGACTGGCGACCGACCGCGAAACGGAAGCGGTTGCCGACATGCGCTGGGATCACAGGATGCCGCTGAAGGGCATGCGCATCCTGCTTGTCGAGGATGACCAGGATGTTCTCGATGCGACCACGGAACTTCTCATGTCATGGGGCTGCGAGGTCCAGCCGTTTCAGGCCATCCCGGGTGCCTGGAAGCCTTGCGACCTGATCATCGTCGATTTCGACATCGGAGGTGGCGTGACCGGCGCCGATTGCATCGCCGCAGTCCGTGCTCAGGTCGCACAGCGGCATGAACTCGACATTCCGGCCATCGTCATGACCGGCCACGATGAGATCAGGGTCAGCGGCATTCTCAACGATGACCGGATACCGATCCTGAAAAAGCCGATCCGCCCCGCCGAGATGCGCTCGTCGATTGCCGCGATGCGCCTGCGCCCGAGGACCGACCTGTTCTGACAGATAAACGACCACCACCGCCCTGGCCATGACCCCCGGCCTCGTGAGCTAGCACATCAGGCACGGTTGCATGACGTGGACGCCGGGGTGATCTCTTGACGCGCCATCAAGCTCGTTCGTGCAATGCCGGAGATCGACATCTTGCGTTCCATCCTGACACTTTGTGCAGCATCCTGTGCTGCTTTTGCACTGATATCCGCCGTGCCAGCCATCGCCTGCCAGAACAGCAACATCGTTCAGGGGCCAGCCACGATCCTGAACGAGGATTTTCACTTCGTTGACGATGCCTGGGGCCGGAGCGACAACGTCCGGATTGGAGCAGGTCGCGCGACCGTGACGCCCGCGCAAGCCGCAGGACAGGCCGTGATCTACTTCAATGCAGGCTTTGGCGACATCGATGCGTGTCTTGCAGTCGAGACGCCAGCCGGCTTTGACCGCGCAGCCACCCCGGTTGCGGCAGCCGGGCTTATATTCTGGGCGCAGGACGCGCTCAACCACTACTCTGTCCAGATCAACGCCAACAGGACGGTCTCGGTTCAGCAACTGGTCGCCAACCGCTGGAACCCGGTGATCTCGCACCGTCCGGTCGAGGGGCTTCGCCTTGAACCCGGCCAGATCAACACGCTCCGTGTCGTGCTCGAAGCCAACACCGCGATCATCTTCGTGAACAACGAGCGCTTCGCAGGGATTCGTGGCCAACTCCAAGAGGGCGTCCGGGGCAAGGTCGGCGTCTACGCCCAATCGGACAGCACGAAATCGACGACATGGGCCTTCACCGGCTTGAAGGTCACCAACGTTGCTGCCCCCAGACCATGATCCGCCTGCTTTTGCTCATCTGCGCCGGCGTTGTCATGTCGAAGACCGGCGCGCATGCACGAGATTGGCAAGCACAAAAGCCACCATTCACCGTGCTTGCGCAAGGCTCCACCTTCGGCACGAGCGCTGACTGGCCCTTGCGTTTCAAGCGGCACCAGTTCGGCGTGGCCTGTTTCAGCACCGCGACATGCAGCGTGCGCTATCACGGGCACAATCACGGCGCCGAGTTGCGCACGCCGACGAAGCCGGACGCCGTCGAGCACGCCAGACGCATGACAGGCAGCTTCGGCGACATCCGCAACTTCTCGCGCGGGCCGGTCCTGAATTGGCAGCCGCTGAGCGGCGGGCAACTCAACGCCGAAATCGATCTTGCGGCAATCTTCGCGGGCGAACTCATTCGCCACAACACGCGCCGTGACGAGATCCCGGACGGCATCAGCATGGGCCTCACCCACATCATCGTGGAAATCGACGATCGCACGGTGTCCGTCTACACGCGCACGATGATCCCGCTGAAAGAGCCCAGCATCCCGGGCAATCGCTTCAGCTATTTCCGCGACGATCTGATCAAGGTCTACAGCAAGACCTACTGAGCGGCGGGCGTCAGCGTCGCTCGCAATCTGGTCAGGCCCCCTCGCAAGGCAGGTTCTTCAGTCGGGCAAGCACGAGTGCCAGGTCATCCATCCGCGCTTCCATCACCATTTGCGCGTTCGCGAGCCTGATCGCCGACGCATCGCGGAATTGTCGCTGCTGGAATGCGGTCAGCGGGGCTGTCTCAAGTGCGCCTTCGGTCGGCCACAAGTGCAACGTGAGCATCGGCTTGTCGAGTTCGTCATAGAGGACCAGAAGGCCTTGCGTGCCCGTCAGCCGCGCGACACCCTCGGTATAGGCACGCTCCGCGCCGGGAATGTTGTTGATCACGGCGCCGGGCGGACTGAAGCCTGCCCTGAAGCGCCAGCGGCTTTTGGCCGGGTCATGGCTGTTGCAGCCGAACACCATTTCGGGTCCAGCGCCGGACAGGAAGGCGAGTGACGGCGCTCCGGGTTCCCGGCGTTCGGGCAGATCGAGCCTGACTGCCGCCCCGCCGCCCCAACTCCGCGTCTCGAACCACCTCGCGCCCTTGTCGCTGATCACCACCGGCTTTGCGACTGGCGGCGTCTGTGCTGCGGCGACGCTCACCCCGCACAGGATGGCGATGATGGCACGGGCGATCATTATTGTTCTGCTCCGGTTCCGAAAGTGGCTGGGCGCCCCCTTCCATAGCGCAAAGCAGCCACCGGAGGCTCTGCCCGGCGGGGTACTAGTTCACCGCAGCGGGCTGCCGCGTCGATCAAAACCTCGACACGCTCACCCGATGGCCTATCGTTGGCCGCGCCGAAGAGTGCGGGGAGACAGTTCGGGACATGCGGCGGATATCCATGGTGCTCGGCGCTGCGGCCCTGATGATCGGCGCAGCGGCGCTCGATCTGTGGCGCACGGCCCCGGCGCCGCCCATCACAGGCCAGGGGCACGGCACGGACGCCGGCCGTGCACAATTCACGCACGGCAACTTTGGCGCGATCGACCTCGACACGCTGGCGACAAGCGCACTGCCGTGGACTGTTCTTGCCGCATCGCTCGCCCTGGGCGAAGCCAACGGCGACGCCAACGCGGTGACGCCGCACCATGTGGCGCGGGCTTTTCGGCGCTTCGGCTTTCTGGACGACCCTGACGCGCAACGAGGACTGCACCCGCCGCATGGCATGACGCTCGGCGTCATCCAGCGCACCATCGTTCCGATCCGGCTTCAGGCGGTCAATCTTGGCTGCGCGGCCTGCCACAGCGGCGTCAGCTATGGGCCGGATGGCGCACCGCGCCCGGACAAGCCCTGGCCCGGCATGCCCAACACCTCGCTTGACCTGGAAGCCTATACGCAAGCCGTATTCAGCGCCTCTGCCGCTGCCCTTAAGGATGACACGGCATTGTGGGCTGCAATCGACCGCCTGTTTCCCGACCTCGACTGGCGCGAGCGGCTGACCTTGCGGCTTGTGGCGCTGCCACTGGCGCGGGCGCGCATCGGCGAACTTGAGCGCGCGGGCGGGCCTCTGCCCTTCTCGAATGGCGGGCCTGGCCGCACCAACGGCGTCGCTGCGCTCAAGCTGCGCCTCGGGCAGATCCCGGCTGGCGTGACGCTTGCCGATGCCGGCTTTGTTTCCATCCCTGACCTCGGCGACAGGGGCCTGCGCACTGCGCTGCTGGCGGACGGGGCATACGCGCTGCCGGGCAAGGCACGATTTGCCGAACGCCGCACGGGCGAGGCTGATTGGGGTGCCGCCGCCCGTATCGGCGCGTTCTTCACCGTGCCGAGCATGGGCATGACACCGACCCGCGCGCTGGCGGCGATGCCCGCGCTCGAAGCGATCGGCGGGTTTCTGGCGACCTATCGGCCGCAGCCCTATCCCGGCCCGCTGGATCGCGCGCTGGTGGAGCGTGGCCGCGATGTCTACGCCCGGGCTTGCGCAGACTGCCACGGAACCTATGACGCAAGCTTCGACAAGCCGCGCCTGCTCAGCTTTCCCAACTGGGCTGGCGAGGTCGGCACGGATATGTCGCGCGCCCGCGCCATGACGCCTCAGTTGGCCGCCGCCGTCAGTGCCAGCGCCTTCGCCCCTCATCTGAGCGCTGCGTCCACCGGCAAGGTCGCTGCGCCGCCGCTTTCGGGCGTGTGGGCCAGCGCGCCTTATCTCGTCAATGGGTCCGTGCCGACACTTCGGCACCTGCTGGAGCCGGACACGCGCCCCACCCGCTTTGACGTCGGTGGGCATCGGCTGGACCTTGGCTTTGTCGGCATCGCCGGGCGGCTGCAAACGGATGGTGTCTGGCGCGACCTTGGCCGCACATCGCGTTTCGCGGCATCACAGGTGTTCGACACGACGTTGCCCGGACAATCCAATCAGGGCCATGCCGATCAGGTGTCAGGTCTGACGGAGCCTGAGCGCGAGGCGCTGCTCGAATATCTCAAGCTCCTGTAGGCACGATCAGCTCATCCAGTGGCAGCCGCGCACGCGCTTGCGAGGGCCGTCCCGCCGGAATGCCAAGCCGGAAGACGTTGACGAGCCGCCGCTCCGGCGAAGTCTGCCCAAGTTCCCGCAAGCCCGCGTTCGAGGTTGGCCAGTCGGCCAGCACCGAGATCGGACAGGCCAGAAGCCCAAGACGCTCCATCTGCAGCCAGACCCGGTAGAAAGCACGGCCCGTTTGCAGCGGGTCTTCGCCGGCAGGCCTGTGAAACAACGCGATGGCAGCCGATGACATGGTCTTGCCCGCTTCTCTCGTCAATGGCCGCGCCAGCCCGGTCGCCCGCAACACGCCAAACAGCGGGCCGAGAACCAGCCCCGCTCCAAAGGCCTCGATGCGGCCGAGCGCCATGGCCGGCGCCGACAACCCATCGCGCAAAGCGTCAGGATGGTGCCTCGACAGACGCATCCAGCGCATCAACTCGCTGCGATGATGATCATCGCACAGAAAGTGGAAGCCAGCCTCGTCACCGAGAGTTGCGGCCCTGGCCAGCCCCTCAGCACTGCGCACAAGCGTGATGTCAGGCGAAAGCGCCTGCAGCCGATCAAGAGCCGTGCGGCTCGCGGCATCGACCGGCTTGAATGCGCCACGCCAGCTAACCCGTGTCTGGATGGGGTCAGCCAGTTCCAATGCGTCATGATAACTCTCACGGTCTCCCAGAAGGCCGCGCACGGCACCGCTTGCGATGGTCAGAAGGCCATCGGCGCGCGGGATGGCCTGTGCCGGCGCAAGATCGAGGTCGAGACCGCGTTGCTGAAGCGCCAGCACCATGCCCTCCAGCGCCGCCCCGTGCGAAAGGCGCACATCGTGCCCTGTCGGGTCTGCGGCCGGCAATCGGCGGGATGGGTCGCCAAGCAGCAAGATCTCGTCGCCATGCTGCGCCCAGCGCGTTGGCTGGATGTTGTGGACGCTCGGCGCGTTGCGGGCCTCGGCGACAAGTTCACGCCACAGGTCTTCGCTCAGGAAGCTCATGCGTGCTGAAGCTCCTTCTCGAACAGATGCAGGCGATGCAGCGGTTTCGCCCCGATCTTCTCCATCTGGCGCAGGCTCGGGGCATTGACGTCGGCGATCCAGGTCGTGCCGAGCCAGTCGTAGCCTGCGCCCTTCAGCGCCTTCACCGCCTTGTAGAGCATCGCGCCGTTCAGCCCTCTTCCGTGCCATGCCCGGTTGACCGACTGGTAGATCAGCACGGCGCGCCGGTTGGTCAGCCGGTGCCGGAGGTAGTGGAACGGCGTGCTCCAGCCGAAGCGGCCGCCAAGACGCCGCACCAGCGGATTGAGATCGGGGATGATGATGATGACGCCAATGGGTTGCCCGAGATGATGCACCATGACCGAGATTCGTTTGTCGATGACATAGAGCATCTCCCCGGCCTGGAAGAGATACTCCGCCCGGGTCGGGGGCACGAACATCGGATTGTCGGCAAACCCGTCATTCAGCACCAGCCGCGCCTCTTCCAGCCGATGGCGGAAGCCCGCCCGCGTGATCGTCAGCCATTGCAGCGAGGCATCGGACAGGATTTCGCGCTGTTTCGGGCCGATGAGCCTTTCGGGATCGAACGCCGCGACGTCGGTCTCGAATGTGGTCATCGGGAAAACCGGCCGGTAGCCCAGAACTGACAGATGTGTGGCCACATGCGGCGGGCTGTAGACCATGTCGGTGTAGGGCGAATGCCCGAAGCCATCCGTCATCACGCCGATCTGCTGCATTGCGGTCAGGTTGAAGTTGCCGGAAAGGCGGGTGCAGCCTTGCGCGCGGGCCCAGTCCTCCGCCGCGCTCAGCAGCACGCGGGCAGTCTCGACGTCATCTTCGCAGTCGAAGAAGCCGAACTGCGCCCTGCCCGCGCCGTGCAGGCGGTTGGACGCTTCATGCACGCAGGCAACGATGCGCCCGACCGGCACGCCGTCGCGCAAGGCGGTGAACAGTTCGAAACGGCCATGGCCCTCTGTGACCAGGGGATTTCGGGCCGGATCGAGCATCCGGTCGAAATCGCTCCACAATGGCGGCACGTAGAGGCTCGGCTCGGCGTAGGCTGCGCTTGCCGCAAACGCCGCCTGCCGGTCGCCGCGCGTGATCGTGATCATGCGGGGTTTCCGCGTCTCTGTTCTTGCCCTGCGGCGAGAATGCGACGAGCCAGCGCGATGGCGGTCTCGGTCGCCGGGTCGGCGGCGGCCGGCGGCACGGTCAATGCCACAAGGTCAGGCTGCGCCGCGTCGAGTACCAGCATGTGCGTCGCCTGATGGGACTTCATCAGGGACCATGCACGCTCCACCGCCGGATCGGTTGTCGCCAGCCCCCACGGCCAGTCGACGCTCCGCAGCAGCGGGCGCGCTGCCAGAAATTGCTGCAGGATCGGCGGATCGTGGGTTGCCAGCATTGGCCCGCAAAGGCGGGTTGCGCTGGCGAACACCGGATGCTGGCGCAACTGATCCAGCATGTCGTCGCGCGTGGCGCCGCGCGCCAGCGCCAGCGAGGCAAGAAGGTCGGGAGCGCCGACCTCGAAGCGTTGCCGCACCGCATCCACCAGCATGCCGATGGCAAGGACACCGGCCACCGCGACAAGCGCGAAGCGGATGGCGTCGGATGCAGACGGCGCGGTCGTCATCTGCGCGGCCGCAAGGCCCAGCAAGGCGGCGGCTGTCACCCGTGTGCCGAGCAGCAACGCCTGCTGGCGCATGTTGCCGCCCGCGCCTGCCCCGTGCAGCATCAGCGACACGGCGAGCAATGCGGCAAGCGCACCGAGGCGCACCGGAACATCCGGAACAAGAGAGCGGAAATCGGTGAGCAGCAGCGGCACGATCAGCAGGGCCGCGAAGCCCAGCCGCGTGATCGCGGCATTCTCCGTCGCGCTCAGGTCTTCGCGGTTCCGGGTCATGATCAGCAGCGCGCAACTGACGAAGCTTGCCGCCTGCACGATCGCCAGAAGAGTGCTGAAGCCGGCGCTGGCACGCATGGCGCCCAGCAGCGCAACCAGGCCAAGACCGAGCGACGATACCGCAATCGCAAGCTTGATCAGGCGCGGGGCATGACGCCGCAAGGTGACCTCGGTGGTGACAAGCGCGCCGATCGGAACGAGCGACGCAAAGACCAGCGACAGGTTCTCGATGGCATGGCTGCCGGTCCACCAGGCCACGGCGCGCGTGAACAGAAGGCCCAGCACCACGAGCAGGACCGTGTTGATCACCCGTGTCCAGGCACCGTCCGGATCACGCCGTCGCAGGGTGAGCCAGGCGATGGCGACGCCAAGTGCGCCGCACGCATTGACGATGGAATCGGCGATCAGTTCGCTGGTCATGCGGAACCGATCATCTGCTTCAGCGCACGCCGCACCAGAGGCCGCAGCAACATCGCCACCGGAGCGGGCAAGGGGCGCTCCACCGCCGGTTTGTGCGGATTGAAGAACCAGCCTCGGCAATCGGTCCCCGTGCGTTTGCCAAGGATGAGGGCAATCGCCTCATAGGCCATCATCATGCCGGTGGTGATGACCATCGGAGCGAACGACATGCGGCTGCGGCGGCCCGCCGCCACTTCGGCGGCGATGGCAAGATCGACATGCCGACGCGAACTCGAATGCAGCATCACGTGTTCGATCTCGGCCAGCATCGCGGCGCGGCGATCATCCTCGGTCACGCCGCTCCAAGGCTTGCCGACTGTCGGAAAGCCCAGCCGCTCCTCGGGCCGTGGGTCTTCGGACCGGACGACAATCACCGATGGCAGCGGCGACATGTAGGCATCGATCACCGCCACGCCGGCAGCGCGCGCCTGCCGATAAAGGTGAATGCCGGCGGCAATATCATCGATGCCGTTGACGATGCAGATGGTCCGCGCAGCGATGTCGTCGAGCCGCTCCATCCATTCGGCGCCGACAACCTCGATCTCGACCGCCGGGTTGATGGCGCGGGCGGCGTCTGCAGCGCTGCCAGCTTTCGATGCGCCGATGGTGGCGGCATTGGCGAAGACCTGCCGGTTGAGGTTCGACACTTCGAAGACGTCGATGTCGGCGATGGTGAAACGCCCGACGCCGGCCCGGACCAGCGCCATGAAGGCCGCCCCGCCCATGCCGCCGACGCCGCAGACGAAGACATGCGCCGCCCGCAGGCTGGCCTGCTCCGCCTCTGACACGAAGCCGATGTTGCGGGTGGTGAAGGTCTCGTAGGAGAAGCCTGGCATCATGTGTCGCCTCGCGCTGTCCGTGGCCGCAGCAGGCCGTAGCGCCCACGATCATTCAGCCAGTAGCCTATGGGCAGGATCATGCGCTGGAGCAGCAGCATGGCCATCGCAGCCGCGATGCCTGGAAGCGAGGCGCGGGGCACCTGTCCGGTCAGATAGCGCTGGGCGCCGGCCAGGTCGATCTGGCCAAGCTGCAACACGTCGTCGCCGCGCCCGTAGTCGAGTTCGCGGGCGCAGAAGTCGTTGTGGCGCGCCTCTCGGTGCGGCGCGGCATCTTCGAAGCGCTTCTTGAGATCGTCCGAGCCGCCGGTATAGGCATTGGTGATGACGCTGCGGGCCTCGTCGAAACCAGCATCCGCCCCGACGCCAAAGACATGCCGATGCTGCGCCATGATCGCCCTCGCCGCCTGCAGATGGGCGAAGCTCTGGCGCGACGCGGGATCAGCCGAGGGAAACACGTTGGAGAAGGTTTCCGCCACCATGCCGACAATCGCCGGAACCTGCGTCACGTTGGACACCCAGCGCGGACGCAAGCCCCCGCGCACGAACAGCAGCAGCGTCGTCAGCCCGTAGAGCACCCAGGACAGACCCTGGCCCCTCAGGTCCGGGTCGACCATCACCAGCCCGAGATGGGCGATTTCGGTCGGCTCCCCGTCAATGGTCACGCCCATCAACGCCAGTGCGTTGAAGGCGAGCGGCCGCCCCGATTTGCGATCAGTGATCAGCGTGATGACGGAGTGCGAGAGGCGCTCGCGGTCGCCGGAAAACACGCCATAGGTCAGGCCCCCGCTTGGCAGCGTCTTCGCCGCGACCGTCTTCAACTGGTCGACAAGCCGGGCCAGCGCCGCATCATCGAGCGTTGCGCCCGGCCGCTCGATGATGCGCGTGACGACATCACGGTTGGTGTTGACCGTGATGTCGAGAAACGGACGCCGCAGCGCCGTGAACCATAGCCCCAGCATGAATCAGCTTTCGATGTTCGACATGTCATCCTGCATCAATTTGACCGCGCACCAAACTCCAGCGCGACGACGGGCAAGACCGTGGCAGGTCAGGTCAGCGCAAACCGTTGAGCCACTGCGTTCGGCGGATCATCTCCTGCAGCAGGCAATCATCACGCAGGATGAGCGACGCCTGACCGCCACCGCCCTGTTGCATGGCACGCGCATCGCAGGTTTGGATGCTCTCGGTCAGCCACGCACGCTGATGCGCCCTCAATTCGGCCTGCCGGGGCTGAGCCGCCAGTCTTGCGAGCGCCAGCCGGTAGTTGCGGTTCAGGCCTTGATCGAGCCGGCCATGCTCCTGGGCGGAGCAAGCGCGCATCACGGATGTCACGCCGCCGCTCTGTGCCATGCACTGCTTGTATGGGACGGATTTCGCCGCTGCATATGCCGCGGCCGGCATTTGAAAATTGGCATAGTCCGGAAGGTCGGCCCGCGCTCCAGCCACTGGCATCACAGCGATCACGGCAGCCGCCGATATGAGCAGTCGTCTATTCATCTTGCCTGCGCACAACATCTCAATTCTCCGGCAAGGCCTGCAGCAGCATCGAGGAGCCGGCCGTGCGCAGCACGCCGCCAGCGCAGGTGCGCTCGATGGTCTCGAAGGTGATCAGAATGAACAGCCTGCCGCCATCGGGTTGCCGCTTCCCGGAGACGTGCTGCAGTTCGGACGCATAGCCCGTCACGCCGTCGTTGCGTTGCCTGATTTCGCCAAGCTTGACCCGCACTTCGTGCATCTGGCTCGCGCTGTCCCAGATGCGGCCATCTGTCTGCCTGGCCTGCTCACGGATACGTGCTGCCTCCAGCGCCACGAGGCAGGCTTCCTGCGTCGGGTGTGTTTCGGTTGCTGGATACATCGACATCAGCCGTGATGCGCCGGCGGGGAGGCTTGCAAGCACGATGATGCCCGCCGCAATGGCGCAAGCCATCGGGACCCTTGTGTTTCGCGCCCGCGATCGCATCCACGTTCAATCCTTGAGTTGCGGCAGGGGGGTGCAGCAGGCCACCTTGCTCCCATCGCATCACCCGAAGAGCAACCGCCTGCGGTGCACTAGTGCAATCGCATGGTTGCCTTCGACTGATGACAAGCTGAAAGCTGAAAATCCGCCTTCGAGGTCACCTGCGCGCGGAGATTGCTTTATTCATGACATTGCCGAAACTGACAGCGATGGCGTTGCTGATCGTTGCCGGAGCCTCGCTTTCGAGCGCCGCCATGGCCGACGAACCGTCAAGACTGACGGTGGTGAAGGATTGGATTTTCGGATGCGACAACGGGCTGAATTGCCATGCTGCCTCGCTTTCTCCGGAGGGTGGCCCGCGGTTTGCGGTGCGCATCTCCATCAAGCGCAACGCGCATTTCGCGGCGCGGCCAGTGCTCGATCTGCACTTTCCGGAGGTCGCGGAGCGGCTCGATGCCCGGCAGATCGCGATTCTGGTCGATGGCAAGGCTGTCACCCCGCTCTTCACCGCGAAGGACTTGCCGGCCTTGCTCGCCGGCGATGTCGGGCAATCCCTGCTTGCCAGGCTCGCGCCTGGCGAAGTGCTGGAGTTGCATGAGGCCGGTGGCAATGTCGTTGGCGCCGCCTCGTTGAAGGGCCTCAGAGACGCGCTTGCCTCCATGGATGCGCAGCAGAACCGAAACGGCACGGTGACCGCCATCATCAATGTTGGCCAAAGGCCGGCTGAATCAGTCCCGCGCCCGCCGCTGCCACCCATCGTCAGGGTCATGCCGCAGAGCACCAACGCGCCGAGGGCGCTGGACGAGGCTGCCATCCGCGCGCAACAACAAGCGTTCCGCTGCCGCCAGATCGAGCCGCACATGTTGCGCCAGCAGATTGTCTACGCGCGTGTCGATCACCGCACCACGTTGGCCCTGATCCCGCCGCTGTGCGGCATGGGCGCCTACAATTCCTACAAGCTTGCAGTTCTCATCGACGAGAACGGCAAAGTCCGCGCCGCTGATTTCGAGAAGCCGCGCAATCGCGACCGCCCCAACATGCTGGTCAACACCTGGTGGGACAAGGACGCACGCATGATCGGCTCGCATGGCAAGGCCCGCGGACTCGGTGATTGCGGCGTCAGCCAACGCTACCAGTGGGACGGCATCCGGTTCCGTCTGGTCGAGCAGATGGAGATGAGCGTCTGTCGCGGATCGACCGATTTCATCACCACCTGGCGGGCAACGATCGATTTGTGATTTGCGGGCAACGAGGGGAGCAGCTCGAGAATGCGTCACAATGCCGGGGTTTGGAGATGGTCGATGGATCAACGCCATGGTCTTGTTGCAGTGCTCGCCCTGGCAGCGTTTGCACTCTTGGCCCAGCCTGCGCCCGCGCAATCCGGTCAGCCCGCGATGATCGAGAGCGTGCCGTCCCGTTTCCGCGGCACGTGGGTCTATGACAAGGCGCACTGCACGGGATCATTCCCGCACCCGCATCTGTTCATCGCGGAACGGGGAATGAGCGAAGGACCGAGCCCTGTCACGGGGCGCAGGCGCGACACGCCGTTCCTCACGATTTCGGTGATGAGCGGCAGGCCGGATGAGATCGGCGTGACCATGCCGGGCGCACCCGCGCCAGCCGGCAGTCTTTCGCGCTTGTTCACGCTGATGGACGGCGACAGGACCCTGCGCATTGCGGCCGCCGCTGCATCCACGGACTTGTTCAGGTGCCGATGATTGCCATGGGTGCCGGCCTCCTGACCGCGTTCCGGATGGCATTTCCAGCGCGCGCCGACGTGCGCGGCCTGGCCTGGCGCTATTCGCTGACCGGCCCATTCTTCGGCGCCATCGCTTTCAGCGCGATCCTTTACATTTTTTCAAACGGCGTGAAACTGGCCGCCTTTCCGCTCATGATCGCAGTGGTGATCATGCCGATTTCCTATGTGATCGGCCTCATCCCCGGTTGGCTCACCGGCTCGCTGACCGGACGGCGCATTGCCGCAACAGGGTCCTGCAGCGCCTGGCGTTCCTGCGCCTATGGGGCCGTGACCAGCACGCTTATTGTCGGTGCGCCCTACGTTGCCGCAGCGATGGTCGACGCGCTGGCCAACGGCGACAGGTTCCGGCCCCTCAATCTCCTTGGCTTCGCAGCCCTGCAGGCCGCAGTCGGCTTTCTCGGCACATGGCCGACATTCGCGCTGCTGGTCGAACCCCGCACCGCCATCGCGCAGAACCTGCAAGCTTCGGAGCGTGCCGCCACGGGCCACTCCGTGTAGTCCGGCTCACCATTGCTGCGGCCTATCGTGCACTAGTTCACCAGCGTGCCTCCCTGCACGCTGCGCCGTTCTGTATTGCTGCGAGGGGGTTCAATGGCAGGTGAACGATGAGACAATTCGCGGCGGTGTTCGGGGCCATGCTTCTGGCGGCCTGTCTGGCCAGTGCTGGACAAGCCCAGACGCAGCAAAGATCCGCAGCCTATCTGCAGGCCGAACAGGCCTATCAGCGCTTCTCCGACCGGGACCGCATCTCGCTTCAGCTTCTGCTGATCTCGGCCGGTTTCTCCAGCGCGGTTCCCAACATCGATTTCAGTGCGCGCACATTCGACGCCCTGAGGACATTTCAGCAGAATGCCGGCTTCGAGCCGACCGGCGTGCTTGATCCCTCGCAGGTCGCCGTGCTGAAGGGCGCCGCCGCACCGACTGTCAGGCAATGGCAGTTGCGTGATGTCCAGCATCCGACCACGCAGCGGTCGATCTGGCTGCCCGCCGGGCTCGGTCTGACAAGGTCAGCGGTCGACAACGGCGTGCAGTTCACCAACCAGGACCGCAGCCTTGTGATCAGCTTTCTGCATTTCCCGACCACGGACTTCGGCAAGGCTCCGGAAACGATGGCGCAGGTGGTCAGCAGAAATCAGGGCCGCGTGACGTTCGACGTCAAGCGGCCGGATTTCTTCGTCATCGGCTCCGATCTGGCGGGTGGACGCTCCGGCTACCTGCGCTTCCATCGCGAGCCTGCAGGCGGCATGTCCGGCTTCATGATGCAGTGGTCCACATCGGCGACGGCCTTGCGCGGCGAGCGGATGGCAACCGTGATCTCGGCTTCGCTATGGGACAGCGCCAACCGGACGGGCCTGATGCGGACCGACAACCTTCTGGCCCTTGTGACGCCTCAGCAGCAACCGTCCCAAGCGCCGCGCCCTGAGGGTTCCCCCCCTCCGCAACAACAGCAGCAGCCCACGCAGCAAGCGCAACCTGCTCCGCAGCCCCGGCAGGAACAAGCACAGCCCCGGCAGGAGCAAGCGCCGCCGCGTTCTTCGCTCAGCACCGGGACAGGCTTTTTCGTGAGCCGTGACGGGCACATCCTGACCAACGCCCACGTCGTCGACGGCTGCAGCAACGTGGAAGTGCGGCAACTTGGGCAACCCGGCGTTCGTGCCCGGATCATGGCCCGCGACCGAACCAACGATCTCGCCATCATCGCCAGCGACGTCCGTTCGCAGGCGATCGGCGCCACGCGCGGCGCTGTGCGTCTTGGCGAGCAGGTCGTCACGTTCGGTTTCCCGCTGTCGGGCTCGCTGTCGACCTCGGGCAACTTCACCATCGGCAACGTGACATCTCTGGCCGGCCTCGGCGACGACAGCCGCTTCATCCAGATGTCGACGCCCGTGCAGCCGGGCAACTCCGGCGGCGCGCTCCTCGACCAGAGCGGCAACGTGGTCGGCATCGTCACCTCGAAGCTGAACGCCGTCCGCACCGCTGCTGCGACGGGTGACATCCCGCAGAACGTGAACTTCGCCGTGAAATCGCAGATCGCAATGGGTTTTCTCGAAACACACCGCGTGCCCTTGTCACCGACCACGGCGGAACGAGCGCTGTCCGCGACCGAACTGGCCGACACAGGACGCGCGATGACGGTGCAACTGGTGTGTCAGCCCGGACAGTGAGCCTCGGAACCGCCCAAGTTTCACCTTGATGCATCGCTTCATGATCCGAGACATCCGGAGCCTGATGATGATCTGTCCGCGAATGAAGCATCGAGGCAGCGCCCGAAGCATCGGCATCTGGTTTGTCATCTTGTTCGGGCTGCTGACGGGGCAAGACGCTGCGGCCTGCGCCTGTTGCAGCCATGATGGCCAGCGGCATGTGCGCTCGGAAACAATCAGCGACTACACGGCCGGTGTGCTGGCGCAGATCAACTTCGCCGAAGATGCTTCGCTTTCACTCGGCGACGCCGACATCGACGACATCAAGGGCATCAAGGTGACGTCAGGCTCGTTCGCCCTGCACCTCAGGCGGATCGACGCGGAATGGAGCTTCGCATTCACCGACAGAGCGGGCGGCGAAGGAATGCTGACGTTCAGCTTGCCGAACACGATTGCCCGCTTCGAGATCGATCCGCGCGCGCCGGAGCGTGACCGCCTCAGCGAATATGACCGGATGATCTCCGGACCTGTCATCTACAAGGAGTGGCAGCTCGAGGCCCCCGTGCGGACCACCGGCATGTTCGCCGTCGCCGATGCCGGCGCGCCCCGGATCACGCTGGTGCTGCACGGCCGCGGCAACAGTTGCAGCGAAGCGAAGCAATTCACGGCCTGGACGATGATCCTGCACAGCGCCGGGACGAGCAACATCATCTTCGGGCGGCTTGATTTACAATGACATGCTCAAATTATTGGAGCGGGTGAAGGGAATCGAACCCTCGTATTCAGCTTGGAAGGCTGCTGCTCTACCATTGAGCTACACCCGCGCTGCGCTTGAGTGACCAGATTTGGTCACGACGCGCAAGCCCAAAACGAGTTGCGAGAGCCAAAACTGCGGGCGCACGACAAATTGCGCAATCGTCAGCCCTTCACCCCGCCCGATGTCAGCCCGCCCACCACGCGCTCTTGGAAAATCGCGATGATGATGCAGATCGGCACGATGGCAACGATCAGCGCCGCGGAGATGATTGGCCACGGGAACGAGAACTCGCCCTGATAGAGCGTGATGCCGACCGGCAACGTCCGGCTGGCCACGCGCGGCGCGAGGGTCAGCGCCAGCAGGAACTCGTCCCAGGCGTTGACGAAGGCAAGAATGCCGGCGGTGAACACGCCGGGCGCGGTCAGCGGAATGACCACATGCCAGAGCGCGCCGAGCCGCGAGCAACCATCGATCATGGCGGCGTTTTCGAGATCGCGCGGGATGTCCTGGAAGAACGAGATCAGCACCAGCGTGCAGACCGGCATCGACAGCACCGCATAGGGGAAGATCAGCGCCCACCAGGTGTTGAGGAGCGACAGATCGCGCATCACCGAAAACAGCGGCACCATCAGCGAGATCAGCGGGAACATCGCCACCGCCAGCAGCACCGACAGGATGACGTTCGGCGCAGGGATGCGCAGGCGCACCAGCGCGTAGGCCGCCAGCGCTGAGACGGTGACGCACAGGATGGTGGAGAGCACCGCCACCACGAACGAGTTCCACATGAACAGGAAGATCGGCTGATCGGTGAACACGCGGGTGTAGTTGCCGAGCGTCGGCGCATGCGGCCAGATCGTGATCGGCAGCCGCATCAGCTCGCTTTCGGTCTTGAGCGAGGTGAACAGGATCCAGAGCGCCGGAAAGAAGCCGTTGATGGCCACGACCGCGCCGGCGATCAGCGTCATTTTCTTCGGCGACGGGAACTTCATCATGGATGCCATCAATGCCTCCCCGCGCTCGGGTCACGCCGGGTGTGGCGCAGGTAGATCGAGGTCAGGATGGCGGAGACGATGAACATCAGCACGGCCAGCGTCGAGCCATAGCCGAAATCGAGGCTGTCGATCGTGGTCTTGTGGATATACATCGCCAGTGTCTCGGTGGCGTTGCCCGGCCCGCCATCGGTCATCGCCTTGGGTATGTCGAAAGTCTGGATCGCGGTGATGGTGCGGAAGATCAGCGCCACGATGATCGCGGGCTTGAGCATCGGCAGCGTGATTTCCTTGAACTGGTTCCACTTAGATGCGCCATCGACCTCGGCCGCTTCATAGAGCGATTTCGGGATGGTCTGCAGGCCCGCCAGCAGCACAAGCGCGGCGAAACTCGATGTCTTCCATATGATCGCGACGCAGATGGCGAAGAACGCTGGCCCCTCCTGCGTCAGCCAGTTGACCGGGGAGAACCCCATCCAGAGCAGCAGGTTGTTGACCAGCCCCTGCTGGTATTCGAAGAACCAGCGGAAGATCAGGCCCGCGAACACCAGCGGCAGCGCCCATGGCAGCAGGAGGCCAAGTCTCACCGGCCATTTCACCTTGAAGGGCTGGTTGGCAAGGAGCGCGAGGCCCAGGCCAAGGGCGACGGCGCCCGGCACGGTCACGATGATGTAAAGTGCTGTATGCCAGCTTGCCTCCCACAGCCGCTGGTCGCCCAACGCCTTCCAGTAGTTCTCGAAGCCGATCCACGGCCTCGCTGCCCAAGGCTCGGTCAGCTTGTTTTCGCTGAACGACATGCGGATGAGGTTGTAGATCGGATACAGCACCACGCCCGCCAGCAAGGCGAACGCCGGCAAAAGCAGCGCGATGCCGAGACGACGCTCGGAGCGTTCGAGGGAGGAAAGTTTGGTGGTCATGGAACCCTACCTGAGCGTTTCGCGTCTCTTCTCACCGTCATGCTCGTCCTCGGACGTGATCCGAGGATCGTCCCGAGCACCCACGTCTTGTGCGGGCGCATGGTCAAGGCGTGGGTCCTCGGGACGAGCCCGAGGATGACGATCGCGGACTATCGCGTGCTCAACGGATGACCTGCCCCAGATCGCGCGTCATGTCGGCTAGGGCCGCGTCAGCGGTTTTCGCACCGGCGAGAAAGGCGTTCATGTTGCTGCGGATCACTTCGGAAACGCGCGGATAGGACGGCGACACCGGCCGGGCGCGGGCCGTCTGGACCACCGGCAGGGCCTGGGCGAACCACGGGTTGGCCTTCAGGACCTCCGGATCGGTGTAGACCTCTGGGAACACCGGCAGGTGCGACGCGGCGATGGCCTGCGCCTTCGACACTTCCGGCGAGGACAGATACATGGCGAAGTCGAAGGCGGCTTTCTTGTTCTTCGAGAAGGCCGAGACTGCCAGTTGCCAGCCGCCGATGCAGGTTGCGGCCTTGTCGGCCGTGAAGCCCGGCAGCGGCACCACGCCGACCTTGCCTTTCACCAGGCTGTCCTGATCATTCTCGGCGCGCTGCCAGACATAGCCCCAGGTCATGCCGAAGATGAGGTTCCCGGCCTGGAAATTCTGGCGGATGCGGTCCGTCGGGATTTCCGCCAGGTTCGGCGGCGTCACGTTGGCGGCCTTCATGCCTGCCCACAGTTCGAACGGCTTCTTCGCTTCGGCAGTGCCGAGGTTGAGCTTGCCCGCCGCGTCGGTCAGGTTGGCGCCTGCGCCCCACATCGGCACCAGATAGGTGCAGACCGTGCCTTCGATCGGCGCGCCTGCGGTCTGGAAGCCCGACAGGTTCGGGTTGCCCTCTGCGGCCTGGATTTTCTGAGCGGCGGCCTGCAGTTCTGCCCAGGTCTTCGGCGGCTGCACGCCGTGCTTTTCGAGCAGGTCCTTGCGGTAATAGAGGAACTGCGCATCAGCGAAGTACGGCAGCGCGATCACCTTGCCGCCGACGATGTTCGCTTCACGGTAGGCGGGCAGATAGCGCGCCATGGTCTTGTCCTTGTCCGCCCCAAGGAAGGCGTCGAGCGGCTCGGCCCACTGCGCCGCCGCCCACTGGGCAGGGCGGATCACGTCGATCAGGATCACATCTAGGGCGCTGTCCTTCGAGGCCAGCACGGTGTTGAGATACTGCTGCTGCTGCTCGGACGTCGCGCCGCCGACCTCGACCTCGATCTTCACGCCAGGCGTGCGTTTTTCGTAGTCGTCAGCGATCTTGCGCATCACGTCGGGGCGCTGCTGGCCGCCGGTGAAGATGCGCAGCGTTGTCTGCGCGACAGCGAGGCTCGCCGTGCTGACGCTGAGCGCAAGACCGAGCGAGATGCCGAGAAATGTCCGCTTCTTCATGAGATGTCCTCCCTTGGACGTTTATTGCGTTGCGCTGTTTAAGCTTGCTTATCCGGACGCATCAGACGGCCAGCGCCCGGCCGGTTTCTGTGTCGAACAGATGCATCTCCGCAGCGCCAAGCGACACGGTCACCTCCTCGCCGGACTTGACGCCCGCCTGCGGCGGAAAGCGCCCGGTGAGCATGGCCCCTCCGATGCTGAGCAGCGCCAGCGTTTCAGCTCCGAGCGGCTCGAGGATCTCCACCCGCGCCGTGGTGTTCACCGCGCCGGCAAAAGCGTCGGCCCCCAGCCTGACGTGTTCGGGCCGGAAGCCGGCATCGTAGGCCCTGCCCGCGCCGAGGCCCGCGCGCGCCGGCAGGACGACGCCTGAGGGCATGGTGAGAGACCGCCCGTCGCTGCTTGCGGTCAGCCGCGCGAAGCTCATGGGCGGCGAGCCCATGAAGCCCGCGACGAACTTCGAGGCCGGCCTGTTGTAGATTTCGTCCGGCGTGGCGAACTGCTCCAGGTGGCCGCCGCGCAGCACGGCGATCCGGTCAGCCAGCGTCATCGCCTCGACCTGGTCATGCGTCACGTAGATGATCGAGGTGCCGAAGCGCTGGTGCAGCTTCTTGATTTCGATGCGCACTTCGGCGCGAAGCTGTGCATCGAGATTGGACAGCGGCTCGTCGAACAGGAACACCTTTGGCCGGCGCACGATGGCGCGGCCCATGGCGACGCGCTGGCGCTGGCCGCCGGACAATTGGCCAGGCCGCCGGTCGAGCAGGTGCCCGATCTGCAGCACGTCGGACGCCTCCTTGACACGCTCCTCGATCTCCGAGGCGGCCGCGCCGCGCATCTTCAAGCCGAAGCCCATGTTGTCGTAGACGCTCTTGTGCGGATATAGCGCGTAGTCCTGAAACACCATGGCGATGTCGCGGTCACGCGGGGCAAGGTCGTTGACCACTTTCCCGCCGATGTCGATTTCGCCGTCAGTGACCGATTCCAGCCCCGCGACCATGCGCAGAAGGGTGGATTTGCCGCAGCCTGACGGGCCGACCAGCACCACGAATTCACCGTCCCCGAACGTCAGGTCGACGCCGTGGATCACCTCCACCTTGCCAAAGACCTTGCGGACCTTGCGGATCGTCACCGCTGCCACGTGCCTCTCCCTGCGTTGTCACGGCATCTCTGACGGATGCCTTCCTTGATCGTGACCGAACTCGTTTCCGAGCGCCAGCCCCATAGTTATGACGACGCCTTCGGCAAAAGACAAGTCTTATATAAGACATAAGACTGAGCGGTGCCGACGAGAAGACTAAGCCTGTCGAGGCGGTGAAAACGCGCGGCGATGGCTGGAGCAGAGAATTGGTGGGGGAAGCAGGACTCGAACCTGCGAAGGCTTAGCCAGCGGATTTACAGTCCGCCCCCTTTGCCGCTCGGGACATTCCCCCACTTGGATGCGGGGCCAGGCCTGAACCTGTCGCAGCACCAACCGGCGTCGAGCCGGGAGCGGCGCTTTTTAGGGGCCACATTGCTGCCATGTCAACCGCAAGAACTGCGCCCATGTCGTTTATGCCCTGCTCAGCCCGTTTATTGTCACAATGCGTTTGGCGATCGCGAGAGGAATGCTACGACGGCGCGTGCCGGCTCTTCCGGCGCGGACACGGGAAAGCGCAAGATGAGCGACGACGAGCGGCCAAGAGGCCCACAGGGACCGCGCGGCCCACGCAAGACCTTCGGCAGGCCCCATGCCGGGGGTGGCCGGCCCTTCGAAGCAAGGGGCGGCGCACGCTTCGGCGGCAACCGCGCTCGCGGCCCGCGCCCGCCGATGCCGCTCGACGTCACGGTGCTCTACGGCTGGCACCCGGTCGCCGAAGCCCTGCGCAACCCCGAACGCAGCCACCGGCGTCTGATGGCGACCGAGAACGCCATGATCCGCGTCCGCGAGGAGATCGGAGAGCCGCCCTGCCCGGTCGAACTGGTTCGTCCTGGCGAGATCGACCGCCTCCTGACGCCGGACGCCGTGCATCAGGGCCTCTATCTCGAATGCGAGCCGCTGGAGCCGCCGACGCTCGAGGAGCTTGGGCCGGATGCGGTGGTGCTGGTGCTCGACCAGATCACCGACCCGCACAATGTCGGGGCCATGCTGCGCTCTGCAGCGGCGTTCGGCGTCAGCGCCGTCATCGTCACGGTGCGCCACTCGCCTGACGCCACAGGCGTGCTGGCCAAAAGCGCCTCGGGGGCGCTCGAGCATGTGCCGATCATCCCGGTGCGAAACCTTGGCGACGCGCTGCTGGAATTGCGCGACGCCGGCTACCTGCGCGTCGGCTTCGATTCAGAGGCCGATCAGCCCTACGAGGCGATCAAGCTCACCCGCCCGCTGGCCCTGGTGATGGGCGCCGAAGGCAAGGGCCTGCGCCAGCGCACGCTCGGCCTGTGCGATGCGGTCGCGCGCCTCGACATGCCCGGCTCGATCAAGAGCCTGAATGTCTCCAATGCCACCGCGATCGCGCTCTATTCGGCAAACCTGCGGCTGCCGCCAGCCTGACCGCCGCCATCAGTTCCGTTGGCTGCCACGCACGATGATGATCCGCGGCGTGGTCGTGTCAGGCTGCACGTGATGAACGCCAGCCAACGCCATTCTTCTGCGGCGCCCCTGTTCGCGCGCCATACGGCATGTCTGGCCGCGCTGGAGGCCGTCCGAAATGCGATAGATCACTGGCGCGGCGTCCGGCGCGCGGCGAATGCCCATCACGACCGGAACCGGGTTGATTGTGACCGTCACATTGGCCTCAAGGGCGGGATGAGCACCATTGCTTGCGACAATCGTCCGGCCTGCGGCAGAAGACGGCAGATACCCGGATGGCAGATACGCAAATGGCGGATAAGCCTGCGGACGACCTGCGAAAATCGGCCTGAACCGTCCCGGTGCCTGCACCGCCACGCGGCGCGTCGGTGCAGAGACACCGACCGGAGCGCCGAAAGAAGCCCTGACGGCGGCACGGTGATGCGGGTGCTGAAAAGGCCCGGCGGACGCAGATGACACGGCAGTGAAGCCACCGGCAAGGAGCACGGACATGGCAAGAAGGCTGGCGCGCAGCATGGCGCTCTCCCAAGTTTGACGGCCTCCACCATCACGCTAGCGCAAGCCCGGCGCCGAAGCGAGTCCGCTGGCGCACGTGGGCAGCGCACAATCCGGTTTTGACAGATCACGATCGGCAACCGATGCTGCAAGCCGATCAAACCGGACTGCAGCAGATGCCCGCGTCACACCAGCTCATTGTCTCCCTCGGCGACCGACGCTACCGCGTCGAAAGGCCTTTCGGTGCCTGGCCGGCGAATGCCGGCTTCGTCAGCGATGTCGCGGTGGACAGCAGGGGGCATGTCTTCGTCGGCCTGAGGCATGACCCGCTGACGGACAAAGATGACCCGCGCATTGTCGAACTCGCGCCCGATGGCGGCTTTGTCGGCCATTGGGGCGGCACGCTCATCGCCGACACCCATTGCCTCACCACCACGCCCGATGACAGGCTTCTCGTGGTCGACCGCGACATGCACGAGGTCATCATCGCCACACGTGCCGGCGAGCACACAGGCAGCCTCGGCGGGCGCGGCAAGCCATGCCAGCCGTTCAATCATCCCAGCGACGTCGCGGTTGCACCATCAGGTGACATCTACGTGTCCGATGGCTACGCGGCGCATCTGGTGCATCGCTTTGGCCCCGCCGGGGACTATCTCGGCGCATTCGGCAGCGCGGGCCGCCAGCCGGGGCGGTTCATCGAGCCGCACGCGCTCTGGGCCTTCGCTGACGGGCGGGTTGCGGTTGTGGACCGCTGCAATGACCGGGTGCAGGTTTTCACGAGCGCTGGCGAGTTGCTGACCATCTGGGACAATTTCTACCGTCCTGTCGCCATCTGGGGCGACGTCGAGGGCAATGCCTACATCACTGACAGCGTGCCGCGCCTGCACATGATCGACCGGAATGGCGCGCGCAAGGGCATCTGCCGCCCGGTCTTGAACGGCGCGCACGGGATCTTCGGCGCGCCGAACGGAGACATTTTCCTGGCGGAAAGCTCGCCAAGCCGCGTGACGCGACTGGTGCTGCTAGACTGACCGCGTCGCCCCGCCATCGATCCTGATTGTCGCGCCTGTCACGTAGGATGCGCGCGTGCTGGCGAGGAACGCAACCACGTCCGCAAATTCCGCAGCAGTGCCGAGGCGGCCGGCCGGGATGGTCGCCAGCGAAGCCTGCTTCACAGCCTCCATGGTCATGCCGGAGCGGTCGGCATTGGCCTTGTCGAGTTGCTCGATCCGCTCCGTGGCGATGCGGCCGGGGAGCACCATGTTCACCGTCACGCCGTGTTTCGCCACCTCGGCCGAGAGCGTCTTCGACCAGCCCAGAACCGCAGAGCGGATGCCGTTCGAGAGCGCGAGGTTGGGGATGGGCTGTTCGATGCCCGACGAGGCGATGGTGATGATGCGCCCGAACTTGTTCTCGATCATCCGCGGCAGCATGGCCTGGGTGATGTGGAACAGGCTGGCGGCCATCGCCTCGAACTGGGTGAGCCAGTCGGAGCGCTTTGCGTCAAGCGCGCTGCTCGGCGGCGGCCCGCCGGAATTGTTGACCAGCACGTCCACGCCGCCGCTCGCCACAACATCGGCGATCAGCTTTTCGACCGACGCGAAATCACCGAGGTCGAGCGGCAATGCCTTGACGCGGCCCCCGGCTTCGCCGAGCGCAGCGGCCCAGGCGCCGATGGCGGCCGTGTTGCGCGCCGCCGCGATGACGTTGGCTCCTTCGCGCGCAAGTTGCTCCGCGATGGCGCGGCCCAGGCCCTTGCTCGCGCCCAGCACCAGCGCTGTCTTGCCGCTCAAACCGAGATCCATGTGATGTGTCCTTCCAGAATGTGCGGTTGTTCTCGCACAGTTTCGGGCGAGTGCAAGCGAGAGTTGCCATGCCTCATTCGACCTCATCCTGAGCCCGTCGAAGGACGAGGTCGTGGCAGTGCACAAGCAAGATGCTCTTCCTTCGACGGGCTCAGGATGAGGATTTTGGAGCGCAGCTTGCACGAACAACCAGCAGCGAACGCAATCTATTTTGCCCCGCTGATGTTCAGCACCGCCTCGATCAGTTCGCGCGTGTAGGGGTCCGTCGCCTCGCGGAAGATCGTGTCGTTCGAGCCGATCTCGACGATCTTTCCGAGGCGCAGCACCACGATCCGTTCGCACATCATCCGCACCACGTTGAGGTCATGGCTGACAAAAAGCAGGCTGAGGCCATCCTGCCGGCGCAGGCCGTCGAGCAGTTGCAGGATGATCGCCTGCACCGAGACATCCAGTGCCGCCGTCGGCTCGTCGAGGATCAGCAGGCGCGGACGGCAGGCGATCGCGCGGGCAATGCCGACGCGCGCCTTCTGTCCGCCGGAGAGCTGGTGCGGGAAGCGTTCCAGCAAATCGTGAGGCAGCCCAGTGCGTTGGGCGCAGTCCCTGACTCGTTCCGTCAGCGCCGCGCCGTCCTTCATGTTGAGCAGCCGCCTGAGCGGATGCGCGATGCATTCGAAGGCATTGTAGCGCGGATTGAGGCTCTCGGTCGGGTCCTGGAAGACGATCTGGATGTCTTTTCTGACAGGCGATGCGTGGAAGCTTCGCGACGGCTGATCGCCGATCGACTGGCCATCGAACAGGATCTGCCCTTCCGATGGGTCGATCAGCCGGCAGACCAGACGCGAGATCGTGCTCTTGCCGGAGCCGGACTCGCCCACCAGCCCGAGGCTCTCCCCTGCCGCGATCCGGAAAGACACATCATCAACCGCGACCACGCCGCGGTCATAGCGCTTGACGAGATTCTGCACCTCGAGAAGTGGCGGCGTGCCAGGAGTGATCGAAAATCTGGCGTCATCCCCGGCGCGCGCAGCGCGGGAAGGGGATCCATCTTTCTGCTCAATCGTGGATCCCCTTCCCGCGCCGTTCGGCGCGCCGGGGATGACAGCATCTTGGGTTGCCAAATCCGCAATCGTCGATGTCGCGGTCGGCGATGCTGCTACCAGACGCTTTGTGTAAGCATGTTGCGGTTGGCTGAACAGCGTGTTCGGAACAGCCTCCTCCACCACCCTGCCCTGCTCCATCACCATAACGCGCTGGCAATAGCGGGCGGCAAGGCCGAGATCATGGGTGATCAGGATCATCGACATGCCGCGTTCCGCGATGATGCGGGCGACGAGGTCCATCACCGTCTTCTGCGTGGTGACGTCGAGCCCCGTGGTCGGCTCGTCAGCGATCAGCAGTGATGGCTTGCCGGCGATGGCCATGGCGATCATCACGCGCTGGCACATGCCGCCGGACAACTCGTGCGGGTAGGCATCGAGGCGCTTTTCAGGGTCCCGGATCAGCACCGATTTCAGCAACTCGAGAGCCCGCGCCCGGCCGTCGCCTGCCGACAGGCGCTCATGTGCATTGATCGCGTCCGCAAGCTGCAGCCCGACCGTGCGGATCGGGTTGAGCGCGGCACGCGGGTTCTGAAAGATCATCGAGATCGCTGCGCCGTGCAGGCTGCGCAACTGCTTCGAACTCGCCCGCGTGATGTCCTGCCCGCGAAAACGAATGCGCCCCGCGCTGATCCGGCCGGCGGCATCAAGCAGCCGCGTCACGGCAAAGGCGGTGACGGACTTGCCCGAACCGCTCTCGCCGACGACGCCAAGCGTCTCGCCCTCCGCAACCATGAGCGACACGCCGCGCACGGCGTTGACGATGCCGTTCCGGGTCGAGAAATCGACATGCAGATCATCCACCGCCAGCAGCGGGGCAACATTCACCGGCGGCATGCTCATGTGCGCATGCGCGGATCGAGAATGTCGCGCAGGCCATCGCCGAGCAGGTTGAAGCACAGCACGGTCAGCATCAGCGCGAGGCCGGGGAACGCCACGAGCCACCACTTGCCCGTGGAGATGAAGCGTGCGCCCTCGGCCACCATGATGCCCCATTCGGGCGTCGGCGGCTTGACGCCAAGCCCGATGAACGACAGGCCCGCCGCATTCAGGATGGCCCAGCCGAGGTTAAGCGACACCTGCACCGCCATGGCCGGCAGCACATTGGGCAGCAGGAAACGCAGGATCACCGACGTGTGGCTGTCTCCGCAGGCCCGGGCCGCCTCGACCCACCCCGCATTGCGGCGCACGTTCACCTCGGCCCGCGCGAAGCGGATGTAGAACGGCAGGTTGATGATGGCCGTGGCGATGACGATGTTCTCCACCCGGTTGCCCAGCGCCGCCACCATCGCCATGGCCAGCACGAACAGCGGGAACGCCATCAGGATGTCGACGAAGCGCCCGACGTAGCGATCGACGCGGCCGCCCATGTAGCCGCAGATCGCGCCGATCACCGCACCGATTGCGAAGGACAGGCTCACGGCGGACAGTGCGATCGCAAGGTCCAGCCGTGCCGCCACCACCAGCCGGCTGAAGACATCGCGGCCAAGCTGATCGGTTCCGGCCCAGTGCTGCGCGCTTGGCGGCTTCAAGGCATTGGCAACGTTCGACGCGATCGGGTCGTAAGGCACGATCGAAGGGCCGATGATGGCGAGCAGGCACAGGATGATCGCCCCGGCCGCCGCGACGGCCGTGACAGGGTTGCCGCGCAGCACCCATATGGTGTGACGCAGTGTGGAGGACGAGGCGACAGCGCTCATTCGCGAATGCTCATTCGACCGACACCCTCGGATCGGCGATGCCGTAGAGCACATCGACCGTGAGGTTCACGAACACGAAGATCGCCGCCATCAGCAGCACGAAGCCCTGCACCGGCGCATAGTCCGACGACAGCAGCGCATCGAGCGCATATGACGCGACGCCCGGCCACGAGAACACTTTCTCGACCAGCACGTTGGCTCCGAGCATGGTCGAGAACACGATGCCCGCGATGGTCAGCACCGGCAGGATGGCGTTGCGCAGCGCATAAGTGACGATGACCTTTCCGCCCGGCAGCCCCAGCGATCTTGCCGTGCGGATGAAATCACTGCCGAGCGAGGCCAGCATCGAGGCGCGCGTCATGCGCGCGAGCGGCGCCACGACGAACAGCGCCATTGTCAAGGCAGGCAGGATCAACTGCCGCGCCGCCGCCGCCCAGCCCTCCCAGTCCCCCGCCAGCGCAAAATCGATCAGCAGGAAGCCGGTCACGCGTGGCGGCTGACTGAGAAAGATGTCGATGCGTCCGGTCGGATCGGGGGCAAGCCCGAAGAGATAGTAGAACACATAGATCAGCAGCAGCCCCGACACGAAGGTCGGCACGCAGACCCCGAGCGCGCAAATGAAGCGCACGATATGATCCACAGCCGAGCCAGGCTTCAGCGCAGCGAGAATGCCGAGCGGCACGGCGGTGAGAAGCGCAATCAGCAGCGCCGTGAACGTCAGCTCTAGCGAGGCCGGCAGCCGGTTGCGCAGGTCGTCCAGCACGGGTTGGCCCGTGGTCAGCGAGCGGCCGAGATTGCCCTGCCCGAGATCGCCGAGATAGAGCAGAAGCTGCTGCGGCACCGGCTTGTCGAGGCCCATCTGCTGCCGGATCATCGCGATCTCCTCGGGGCCGGCCTGCGGCCCCGAAGCGAAGAACACGGCCGGATCGCCAGGCAGCACCCGCATCAACAGGAAGGTGAAGACCACGACGCCGAACAGCGCGGGCAATGACGACAGGAATCGCCACCATGCCCGTTTCGCTGTTGCGCCGAGATTCAACGTCCTGACCTCACCCGCCCCGTCACCCGCCCCGTCACTTGCGGCTCAGGTCGCGGAAGTCGATCTGGCGGTGGAACTGGTAGGTGTAGCCCTCGATGCCGGTGGCCATCACCGCATCCTGCGAAGGCTGCCACAGCGGAATCTGCGGCATCAGTTCATAGTGCATCGTGTTGAGCTGCACGCCGTAGGCCGCATACTTCGCCTTGTCCTGCTCGAAACGCGCGGCCTGGGCGATTTCGGTCAGCTTCGGATCGTTGAGCGAGGAATAATTCCAGCGGATCGGGCCGATGTAGAAGTTGCGGTAGAAGTAGTCCATCGACGGCAGCCAGGCGACAATGCCCTCGATGAAGAAGGGCACCTTCTTCTCGTTGATCAGCGTCGACATCTGCGCGTCGGGAAGCTTCTGGATATCGACGGTGATGCCGATCTTGGCGAGCGATTCCTTGATCAGCGCCGCCATCGGATCAGCCGTGCCGGCCTGCCCGACGTTGAAGCTCAGCGCGGTCGAGAACCCGTTGGGAAAACCCGCCGCCGTCAGCAGGCGCTTGGCCTCGGCAAGGTCGGTTTTGAGCGGCTGCACGATTGGAAAGCTGTCGCCGGTCGGCGCCTTGCCATCGGGCCAGGTCGCGCCGTAGAGCCGCTTGCCGCGCTCGAACAGCGCCGCCTTGAACATGTCCTCGTAAGGCATGGCCGCCGCGATGGCGCGCCGCACGCCGACATTGTCGAACGGCGCCATCGTGTTGTTGAACGACACGAAGGTGATGGCGTTGTACTGCGGCGTCGAAATGACCTTCAGGCGGCCCTTCTTTTCGAGGTCCGCCGCATCCGAGGCCTGCAGGTCGATGACGATGTCGGCGTCGCCGCGCTCGACGAGGTTGGCGCGCGTTGCCGCCTCGGGCACGGTCTGGGTGATGATGCGCTTGAAGTGCGCCTGTGTATTGCCAGGTCCGCGCTTCCAGTCCTCGTTGCGGCGCAGGATCGTGGTTTCGCCGGGTTTGAAGCTTTCGATGATGTAGGCGCCAGAGCCTGCAGTGTTGGTCTTGAGCCATTCCTGCGCCCACGGGTCTTCGGCAGTGGCCTTGGACTTGGCGAGCTTGGAGTTGAAGATCACCGGGTAGATCGTGGCGAGGTTCGGCAGCGCCAGCTTGTCGGGCGCTGGCAAGGTCATCACCAGCGTGTGCGCGTCCACAACAGCGAACTGGTCCGCCTTGGTGATCGAGCCTGTCAGCATCTGCCCCGCCGCCAGCGAGCGCGCGGTGACGGCGCGGTCCAGCGACCACTTCACGTCGTCGGCAGTGACCGGCGCGCCATCGTGGAACTTGGCGTCCCTGCGCAGATGAAAGGTGATCTTGAGCCCATCGGGGCTGACCTCGAAGCGTTCGGCCAACTCGCCGCGGATGGTGTCGAGATCGAACACCCATTTGCCGTCGAGTTGCTTGCGTCCGAACGACACCAGCCGGTCATAGGTCAGCAGGCTGAGGCCGAACGCCTCACGGGTCGAGCCGGGCATGGTGGGGTCCAGCGTGTTGATCGAGGCCCCGGTGACGTGGCGAAGCGTCTCGGCGCGGGTCTGCGCCAGCGCCGGCAATGCCGTCAGCGCCGTCGATGCAAGCGCCGCCGCAAGATAACCTGACTTGAGAACATTCATGGCCGTCTCCCCTCTTGTTTGCACGAGTGTCACGCAGTTGCCGGGCGGTAGCAAGCAGCATGCCAAGTCAGTCCCGATTGGAACGATTTTCATGTTGGAAGGTCAGCAGGTCGGCCACCGACGCTTCAAGTCCGAAGCGGGCGCGCCAACCGATGTCGTGGGCCATGGTCTCGGCCGACATGGGGGCGCGGTCGGTCGGCCCATACAGATCGATGTCGGCTGTCTCGCCCGGCAGCGCCAGACGGCACTCACCGCCGGCGATGCCGCGCGCGACGGCCTGCCCCCAGTCAAGCACCGACCACACCTGCCCGTTGGTCACATTGTAGACCTTCCGGCGCAGCGACGGCGCGCCTGACACGGCGGCCACCGCTTCCGCCACATCGGTTGCATGCACCCAGTCGCGCAGGCCGGGGCGCGGCAGGATCGCCGGTCGCCCCGCCGCCAGCGCCGCCAGCACCTGGAACTGCGGGCTTGGCGTGTCCCGCACGCCGGTCGCGTGTTCCCAGCGTCCGAAGACGCCGCTCAGCCTGACGCTGACGAAATCAAGTCCCCACAGCCCGCACACGCGCGCGCCGATACGCTCGCTCGCCCATTTGGTGATCGGATAGAGCGCAACCGGATCAGGCGCAGCATCCTCGTCGAGCACGGCAAGCCGCTCCCCGGCTTGCCCGTAGGCGGCGGCGGAACTCAGGTTGATCACGCGGCGGACGCGCGCATCGCGCGCAGCCTCCAGCATGGCGATTTGCGCCAGCAGGTTGACCGATATGATGCTCGCCGGATCGCCCGCCTCCCGTTCAGGGCCGGCGGTGATGGCAGCGCCAAGCACGACAAGGTCCGTGCCCGGCGTGACGGCGGCCTTGACCGCAGCAGCATCACAGACGTCGCCCTCGATCGGCACGAGCGCTCCGGGCAGCCTTTTCGCCACAGCCAGCCAGGCGGCAAGCGGCGTGCGCCTGTCGAAAAGCGTCACGGTCTTGCCCGCGGCCAGGAACGCCAGGGCGATGTTGAGCCCGACAAAGCCGGCGCCCCCAAAGATGACGACGCTCATGTCGGTTCGATCACCCCGACCTGCGCGGTGATGCGGCCGTATTGCTCGATCCGGCGATGGCGCTTGAAATCGAAGATCGTCTCCTTGCCGAAGCGCGTCGCATCAAGATCGCAGGCATGCACGAGGATGCCGTCATCTTCGCCGGGCAGTTCGGCCACGATGTGACCGTCCGGATCGACGATCAGCGTGCCGCCCATGAGATGATGCCCGTCTTCGGTGCCTGCCTTGGCCACGGCAACCACCCAAGTCGCGTTCTGGTAAGCCCCGGCCTGCAATGACAGCCGATGATGGAACAGCCGCTCGTCCAGCGCCTCGCTCGCTTTCTGGCTGTTGACCGACGGCGTGTTGAAGCCGAGCAGCACCATCTCGACGCCCTGCAGGCCCATGACACGGTATGTCTCGGGCCAGCGCCGGTCGTTGCAGATGCACATGCCGAACAGCCCGCCCATGCTGCGCCAGACGGGAAAGCCAAGATCGCCCGGTTCGAAATAGCGCTTCTCAAGATGCTGGTGCGTTCGCTCGGGGTCGAACTCGACATGGCCGGGCAGATGCACCTTGCGGTAGATGCCAACGGTGCTGCCCATATCGTCGACAAGGATCGACGTGTTGAAATGCCGTCCGTCCGGCGTCTTTTCAGCATACCCGAAGCTCATCGCCATCTTGTGCGCGCGGGCCCGGTCGAACAGCGGCTGCACCGCCGGGTTCGGCATCGATGTCTCGAACCACGGGTCGGCGTCGGCGCGGTCCGCGTGATGCCAGCGCGGAAAAAAGGTCGTCAGCGCCAGTTCAGGGTAGACGATGAGGGTCGCGCCCTTGCCATGGGCAGCGTCCATCAGGTGGAGCATGCGCGCCACCACTTCGGCGCGGCTGTCCGCCCTCTGGATCGACCCAAGCTGCGCTGCGGCGACCGTGACCATGCGTGCCAATTGAGTGCTCCCGGGCAATTACGCCGCACAAGCTATCGGGCGCGCCGCGAGACACAAGCCAATTTCGGACCATGCGGCATGCACGCCATGCGGGGCGCCACCGCCTATCCCGCCAGCCAGCCGCCATCGACGCGCAGGCAGGCGCCGGTGGTGAAGCTGGCGTCGTCGCTGGCGAGGAACAACGCGGCCTGCGCGACTTCGTGCGGCTGGCCAAGCCGGCCCAATGGGTGCCGTGCCACGGAGCGCGCCTCCGCTTCGGCCGGGTTGGCGCTGCGCGCGAACGATCGCCGCAGCAGCGGCGTGTCGATCGCGCCGGGAATGACGGCATTGACGCGGATGCCCTCCGCCGCATGATCGACGGCCATCGACTGCATCAGGCTGACGACGCCGCCCTTGGCTGCGAGATAGGCGGCGTTGCTGCGCCCGCCGGCGAATGCGAGTTGCGAGCCGACAAGGATGATCGCGCCGCGCCGCGCCGCGCGCATCGGTCCGAGCACGGCGCGGGACCACAGGAACGAGCCTGTCAGATTGGCGCGAATGACCGCGTCCCAAGCGTCAAGCGCGGTATCGGGCACGGCGGTCCCTGAGGAAAATCCTGCCGCGGCGAGCAGCACATCCACGCGCCCGAAGCGCGCCAGGACGGCCTCCAGATCCGCCGCCACCGCCGCCTCGTCTGCGACATCGCTGCACCGTGCCAGCACCGGCACACCGCGAGCCGCCAGCCCGCGCTCGGCCACAGCGAGTTGCGCCGGATCGCGGTCAACGATTGCCACCGCCGCGCCTTCCGCCCCGAACAGCAGCGCAGCTTCGGCCCCGATGCCGGAGCCGCCGCCGGTGATGATGGCGACCCTGCCGGCGAGGCGGCCCGAACTGGCGGTCATGATGGGCTCCGAGGCTTGGGAATTGCGACACTCCATCTGTATCGCGCGCGCATGCGCTCGCTCGCAAGCAAATCTCTTTCTTGGCGCAGCGCGAACAGGCTAAGGTTGCGCTGCGCCCCTACCCGAAAGACAAACCCGCCACGCCGATGACAAGCGACGCTTCACACAGGCCGGGAATGGATCGCGGCAATGACTGCGACGTGGCTGTCATCGGTGGCGGAGTGGTCGGCATGTCGCTGGCCTGGGGCTTGGCCGGGCATGGTCTTTCCGTCACCGTCCTCGATCAGGGCGACGCAGCGCATCGTGCCTCGCGCGGCAATTTCGCGTTGGTCTGGGTGCAGGGCAAGGGCCTGGGCATGGCGGACTACGCGCGCTGGACTCTGCGCTCCGCCGGACTCTGGCGTGGCTTCGCCGACGAACTCGGCCGCGAAGCTGGCCTCGACCTGCGCTTCGAGCAGCGCGGCGGCCTGATGGCCTGCCTGAGCGATGAGCAGCTTGACGTGCGCACACACGACCTGAAGCGGCTTCACAACGCCGTGCCGGGCACCGCTTCGGTGGAAACGCTCGGACACGCCGCGATGAAGAGGCTGCTGCCCGATCTTGGCCCGAAGGTCGTCGGCGGCACCTTCTGTCCGCTTGACGGCCACGTCAATTCGCTGAAGCTGTTCAGTGCGCTGCATCACGCTGTCATCGGGCGCGGCGCGCGCTATCGTGCGAACTGCGATGTCGCGCAGATCATTCCGGCCGCAGACGGCTTCCGCATTTTGACAGCGGGCGGCGAAGTCCGCGCCGGCAAGGTCGTGCTCGCTGCAGGCCTCGGCAATGCCAGGCTGGCCCCGATGATCGGGCTTGAAGCACCCGTGAGGCCGCAGCGTGGGCAGGTGATGGTCACCGAAAAGCTCGCGCCATTCCTGCACTATCCCCTCGGCACCCTGCGCCAGACCGACGAAGGCGGCGTCATGATCGGCGCCTCCAGCGAGGAGGTCGGCCTCGATGACGGCACCTCCCATGAGGTTCTCGCGCGCATCGCCAGCGAAGCCGTGCAGGTCTTCCCGCGGCTCGAACGGGCTCGGATTGTCCGCACCTGGGGCGCCCTGCGCGTGATGAGCCCGGACGGGTTCCCGATCTACGACCGCTCAGTGAGCAATCCGCGCGGCTACGTTGTCACCAGCCACAGCGGCATCACGCTGGCAGCCATCCACGCCACCACGCTCGCCGATGCCATCGCCGGCGACACCGCCGATCACATCTGGGCAGACGAACTGCAGGCTTTCAGCGCCAGGAGGTTCAACGATGTTCAAGCGGCTGCATGAAGCGCGGCAGGTCGTGCGGATCACCGTGAACGGCCGCGACGTCAGCGCCGGCGCAGGCGACACCGTCGCCGCGGCGTTGCTGCTCGCCGGGCATCAGGCCTTCCGCCGCAGCATGCTCAGCGGCGCCGCGCGCGGGCCTTATTGCGCCATGGGCGCCTGTTTCGAATGCCTCGTCAGCATCGATGGGCAGCAGGGCCTGCAGGCCTGTCTCGTGCCGGTTCGCGACGGCATGATGATCGAGACAATGGCGCAAGCGACATGACCGAACCGCCATGCGACCTCCTGATCATCGGCGCCGGCCCGGCTGGCATGCAAGCCGCCGTGACCGCAGCGCGCCATGGGCTTGGCGTCGTGGTCGCTGACGAAAATCCCGCTCCGGGAGGCCAGATCTACCGCAATGCCCACGCCCGCCACGCCAGTCTTACCCATGTCCTCGGCCCGGACGACGCTGCGGGCCGCGACCTGGCGGCAGCGTTTGCCGCTTCCGGCGCGAAGCACATGGCCGGCGCGACCGCCTTCATGATCGAGCGCGCCGGGCCGGACGGCTTCGATGTCGGCCTGCTGTCGCCAGCCGGCGCACGGATGCACCGCGCCCGCAAGGTGCTGATCGCCACCGGTGCGCTGGAGCGGCCCTTCCCGATCTCAGGCTGGACACTGCCGGGCGTGATGACGGCGGGCGCCGCGCAGACCTTGCTGAAATCCGGCGGCATCGTGCCGGAGGGGCCTACCGTGCTGGCCGGGACCGGGCCGCTGCTGTATCTGCTGGCCGCGCAATATGCCCGCGCCGGCGTGAGGCTGGAGGCGCTGCTCGACACCACGCCGCGTGGCAACTGGCTGGGCGCCCTGCCCCATCTGCCAGAATTCCTGACGAGCCCCTACGTTGCCAAGGGGCTCAGACTGCTGCGCGAGGCACATGCCGCGCACCGCATCATCCGCCATGTCTCCGACCTCGCAGCACATGGCGACGGCAGCCTGTCCCACGTGACGGCGACCGCAGGCGGCAGGCCCTTCCGCTTCGAAGCGCGCGTCCTGCTTCTGCATCAGGGAGTGGTGCCACAGGTCAATCTGGCCATGGCCTCGGGCGCTGCGCATGATTGGCAGGCCGAACGCCTTGCCTTCGAGCCTCGCCTGAGCGCGGACGGCGAAAGCAGCGTGCCCGGCCTGTTCATCGCCGGCGACAGCGCCGGCATCGGCGGCGCGGACGTGGCACGGCACAGCGGCGAGGTGACGGTTCTGGCAATCCTTAACGCTCTGGGCCGCTCGAACGCGCAACGCGCGACCGAAGCCAGGGCCACCCTGGCCAGAAAGCTGCGCGGCCGCAGGTTCCTTGACAGGCTCCATCGGCCAGCGCCCAGTTTCCGCATGCCCGCAGATGACGTCATCATCTGCCGCTGCGAGGAGATCACGGCTGGTGAAATCCGCCGGCTGACAACCCGCGGCGCGCAAGGGCCGAACCAGATCAAGGCCTTCTGTCGCGCCGGCATGGGCCCCTGCCAGGGGCGCAGTTGCGCGCTGACCGTGACGGAACTGATGGCGCATCAAAGCGGCAAGACACCCGAAGACATCGGCCACATGCGGCTGCGCGCCCCCGTCAAGCCGCTCACGGTGGGACAGATGGCGGCAATGGCCGGTGACGACACATGAGATCACCCACGCAAGGCGGGGGAGCGGGTTGTCGTCACACAAATACAGGAGAGATGGCGCGCCCGAAAGGATTCGAACCTCTGACCCTCAGATTCGTAGTCTGATGCTCTATCCAGCTGAGCTACGGGCGCATCTCGAAGCGGTGGTGCCGCTGAGTTGTCGTGTGTCTACCGGGTCGGGCTTGCCTTGGCAACCCTCTTTTGCGGTTTCGTGACAAGCGAATGCAGGCCCTGCTGTTGCTACCCGCCCGTGCCTCAAAAGCTGCATGCGGCCAACGCCGATGGAACTTGCGGGCACATTGCTTTTGCCGGACAACAGTCGTGACGCCGGGTGCGCCGCGCCTGCCAAACTCCGTGGGAAGCCATGCCCCGCTATTCAGCCAATATCTCGATCATGTTCCAGGAACTGCCCTTTCTCGCCCGCTTCGGTGCCGCGCGCGCGGCCGGCTTCGAAGCAGTCGAATGCTGGTTTCCATATGACCACCCCGGACCCGTCGTGAAGGACCACCTCGACGAGCATGGCCTTGCGCTTGTCGGCATCAACACCGCGCCCGGCGACGTGAGCAAGGGGGAATGGGGCGTGACCGCCCTTCCCGGCCATGAAGCGCAGTTCGAACGCCAGTTCGACGAGGCGCTCGGCTATGCGACGACGCTCGGGGCAAGCGGCATCCACGTGATGGCGGCGATGACGGGCAGCCTCGACGCTGCCGCGTGCGAGCGCGTCTACATCGCAAATCTGGAGCGTGCGGCCAGAAAAGCCGAGGGCACCGGCGTCAATCTGCTGATCGAACCCCTGAACGCCAGGGACAGGCCCGGCTATTTCCTGTCGCGCTCGGATCACGCCATCGACATCATCGGCCGCATTGGCGCGCCGAACCTGAAGCTGATGTTCGACGTGTATCATGTGCAGGTCATGGAGGGTGACATCTTCCGCCGCCTGCGCGCGCACCTGCCCCATGTCGGCCACATCCAGATCGCCGCCGTGCCAACCCGCCACGAGCCCGACGAGGGCGAGTTGGATTATCGCGCCATCCTTGCGGAAATCGATGCTCTGGGCTGGCAGGGCTGGGTCGGCTGCGAATACAAGCCGCGCGGAGGCACCGTCGAGGGGCTCGGCTGGCGTGACGCGATGCGCGCCGCGTGAGTGCTCACGTCACTTTCGTGCCGTTTGCCGCCGCAATGAAATCCGCCAGCATCGGCACATAGTCGTCGCCCTTGCCGCTGGCGACAGCCGCCGCATAACTGTTCTTAACGGCGGAGCCGACCGGATTGGCCACCCGGCCATCATCGGCAAGGGCCGCAAGGTAACGCATGTCCTTGGCGGCATTGCTGAGCGTGAACTGGTGGGCGTTTCGGTCACCTTCCAGCACGTAGCGGAAAAAAGTCTGGTAGAAGCCGCAATCCATCCGGCTGCCGCGCAGCACACTGTCGAAGACTTCGGGCGTGATGCCGACCTTCCGCCCCAGCGCAAGCGCTTCGGCATAGATCGCGCCATAGCCCATGGCGATGAAATTGTTGATCAACTTCATCTTGTGACCCATGCCGACCTCCCCGATGTGGCGCACGGTCCTGGCCCAGGTCAGGCAGATCGGCTCGAGAATGGCGAAGGTGGCGGCGTCGCAGCCGATCATGGCCGAGAGTTGGCCTGCCTCAGCGCCCTCCGGCGTGCCGCCAAGCGGCGCATCGCAGAAGCTGGCGCCGACCTCGGCGAACTCCGCCGCAAGCGCGATGGTCGAAACCGGGTTCGAGGTCGAGCAATCTGCAATGATCAGCCCCGCCTGCGCGCCTGCCTTCAGCCCGTCAGGCCCGCGCGCCAGCTTTTCGACCACGGATGAATCGGTGACGCAGAGAAACACCACGTCGGAAGTGGCAGCAACGTCGCGCGCGGTCTTGACCTCACTTGCGCCGCGCCCGACCAGGTCATCCACCGGCGCGCGGTTGCGATTGCCCAGAATCGTCAGCGCATGGCCCTTCTCGACGATGTTCCTGGCCATGCCATGGCCCATCAGGCCGACGCCGATGAAGCCGATGCGAGGTTTGGTCATGGGACTTTTCCTTGGCAATCTGTGGTCGCTGCGTATGCAATGAGATCGATTCAGGTTCCATTGAGGGCGCGGTAGGCCCTGATCACCTGGCTGTCATCGGCCTTGCCGTGGCCTGCGCCGGAGGCTGCAAGGAACATCTGGTGCGCCGCGGCGGCAATCGGCAGCGCGGTGCGGGCCGCGCGGCCGGCATCCATGACGATGCCGAGATCCTTGACGAAGATATCGACGGCGCTGTTGGCGACGGGCTCCGCTTCCAGCATGCGCGGACCGCGATTGGCCAGCATCCAGCTTCCGGCTGCGGACTGGCTCAGAATGTCGAGCATCAGCGCCGTGTCGATGCCGGCCTTCTCGGCGAGGGCGAACGCCTCCGCAGCGACGGCAATGTGCACGCCGCACAAAAGCTGGTTGACGGTCTTGACCGTGGCGCCCTGCCCTGCGGCCTCACCTACATGAAACAGCCCCGAACCGATTGCACTAAGGACGGGTTTTGCGCGCTCGAACACCGCTGTCGGCGCGGCCGCCATGATGGTGAGCGTGCCGGCTTCCGCGCCGACCACGCCGCCTGAAACAGGCGCGTCGACGAAATGCCGCCCGCTTGCCGCGACGCGCGCTGCCATGGCCTCGACGCGGCCGGGTGCGCAGGTGGCCATCAGGATCACGCTGGCATCCGGCGCCAGCACGGACAAGGCATCATCGGCGAACAGCACGGCTTCGGCCTGGTCGGCATTGACCACCATCAGCACGAGACAATCGGCGCCGGTCGCCGCCGCGCGCGCCGAGGCGCCATGATGACCGCCATGGGCAGCAAGATCAGCCAGCGCCGCAGCGTTGAGATCGTAGCCGGTCACATGATATTGCTGCGCCGCCAGCCGCTTGGCCATCGGCCTGCCCATGGCTCCGAGCCCGATGAAGCCGATGCGCGGGGCTGCCATGGCGTCCGTGCCCTTGCTGGAGGAGACCGTCACTCAGGCCGCCATCCGCTTGCCGCTGCTTTCGTCGAACAGATGGGTCAGTTTGGCGTCCGGCGTGATGCGGATCATTTCGCCCGGCTTGGCCTGGATTCGTTCGCGGAAAACGCAGGTGATGTTCTGGCCGCCGATGTCGGCGACAACCTGCGTTTCCGAGCCCATCGGCTCGACCACGTGAACGCGCGCCTCGATGCCGGCCCCATCAAGCCTGATGGCCTCGGGACGCAGGCCGTAAACCGCCGCCATGCCGCTCGAGCCTGCCGGCGCGCCCGCGATCGGCAGATTGAAGCCGCCTGTTGCATGAAACCCCGAGCCGTCGATCTTGCCCTTGATCAGGTTCATGGCGGGCGAGCCGATGAAACCCGCGACGAACAGGTTGGCGGGCCGGTCGTAAAGCTCCAGCGGCGCGCCGATCTGCTCGACGATGCCGTCGTGCATGACGACGATCTTGTCCGCCATCGTCATCGCCTCGATCTGGTCATGGGTGACATACACTGTCGTGGTCTTCAGCCGCTGGTGCAGTTCCTTGATCTCGGTGCGCATCTGCACCCTGAGTTTGGCGTCGAGGTTGGACAGGGGCTCGTCGAACAGAAACACCTGCGGATCGCGCACGATGGCGCGGCCCATGGCGACGCGCTGGCGCTGGCCGCCGGAGAGCTGGCGCGGATAACGCTCCAGCAGCGGGCCGAGCGACAGGATCTTCGCGGCCTTGTCGACACGGGTCCTGATTTCGTCTTTCGGCGCGCCGCGCAGCTTCATGGAGAAGGCCATGTTGTCGGCCACGGTCATGTGCGGGTAGAGCGCGTAGTTCTGGAACACCATGGCGATGTCCCGCTCTTTCGGCGGGATATTGTTGACCACGCGGTCACCAATGGCGATCTCGCCGCCGGTGATGTTCTCCAGCCCCGCGATCATGCGCAGAAGCGTCGATTTCCCGCATCCGGACGGGCCGACGAGGATCACGAACTCTCCATCCTGGATATCGATGCTGACCCCATGGATGATCGGAGTCGCGCCATAGGCCTTGCGCACGTCGCGGATGCTGACCGATGCCATCTGGTGTTCTCCCTGCCGTCCCGCCACGCCTTGATGGGGCGCGATCTTTCAAGTGCCGTGAGTGAACCGGATTGCTCCGGGATGCGCAACCGGAAAAGGCCGCAGGCGGATATTCGCCTGCGATCGGTCACCCTCAAGATGGCGTTTGCAGGGTTCTTTCGGCAACGATCCGCTTGTTGCAGTTACGCAAGATTATTGCGAACCGCACCCTGTCTCGTGCGCGAATTGCGTCGGCCATCACCCGGAACGCCCCAAGGTGTGGCAGGATGCCGCTGCCGATGCGGCATGATTAACCAATGCTTAAACAATTGGTTGCGCCGGATCGGGGCGCGCTCCAAAGTGCCAATGGGCTGATCCGGTCAAAACCGGAATGTTATGCGGGCGGCATGATTGCATGGAATTGACATCCAACGCCGACGCGGCATGTGTCGTTGCCACGCATGACCATGTCGCCGATCTGCGCGATCTGTCAGCGACGCTGGGTTTTCACAGCACCGTCTATGACCAGATGGACGTAACGCTCGATCCGTCGCAGAGCACCGCCTGGGTCCGCTTCAACTCCGTCGACTCGCCCAGTTTCACACCGGCGCTGTTGCATGATCTGCTGCGGTTCGAGGCGGCCCTGGCGCGCCTGCTGGCCGCGAACAGCGTTGCCGAGGCCCCCGTCAAGTTCGTCGTCAGCGCCTCGCGCATGCCTGGCACCTATAATCTTGGCGGCGATCTCGCCCTGTTCGCAGATTGCATCCGTCGCCGTGACCGCGCGGGGCTGAGCACCTACGCCCGTGAGTGCTGCGAGATGGTCTATCACGGCTACACGGCCTTCAAGCTGCCGGTTGTGCTGGTCGGGTTGATACAGGGCGATGCGCTGGGTGGCGGTTTCGAGTGCGCGCTGTCGTGCGGCGTGCTCGTGGCCGAGCGCAAGGCGCGCTTCGGCATGCCGGAAATTCTGTTCAACATGTTTCCGGGCATGGGGGCCTACAGCTTGCTGTCGCGCCGCGTCGGGCAGATCAAGGCCGAGCAGATGATTCTCAGCGGCAAGATCTTCACCGCCGAAGAGATGTTCGAAATGGGGCTGGTCGACATCCTCGCCGAGGATGGAGAGGGCGAGAAGGCCGTGCAGGACTACATCGCCCGGAACATGAAGCGCCAGAGCACGATTCAGGCGCTGCATGACGTGCGCCGCCGTGTCGGCGGCCTGGACATGCAGGAGTTGCTCGACGTGACCGAGCGCTGGGTCGACGAAGCCATGAAGATGGATGAAGGCAGCCTGAGGCGCATGGAGCGGCTGCGGCTGGCGCAGGCAAGACGCATGAGCGGCGCCGTCAGTTCCGCTGCCTGAGATATTAGCCGCCTGACGTTTAGGTCGTCAGCCCGCTTTGCGCCGAAGCAACTCGTCGTCGGCAAGGCGCTGGTCGATCCACTGCGCCATCGCGACCTGGGTCTGTTCCAGAAGCGCGAGAAGATGACTGACGCGAGCGTCGCCGCTGTTGACCACGTCCTCGGTGGAGGAATTGCGCCATTCGAGGCAAAGCGCGAACATGCGGCGCGCCCCGACGTTGGCAGCGCTGCTCCGCAACGAATGTGTGATGTCGCGAAACGCGGCGCTATCGACCTGTTCGACGGCCCTTCCCAACGCATCGATCTGGCCAAGCGCGTCCGATGTGAACTGCGCGACGAGGTCGGCAATGAAGTCAGCGCCGCCGAGTTCGTGCAGGTTTGACAGCGTTCCCGGATCAGCAAGCGGGACCTGCTCCAGATCGAGCGGTTCGTCCTTGCCGCGTGCGTCCGGCGTGGCTCCGTGCGCGGCATCCGATGCCACGACCAGCCCGGGAACCACGGATTTCCGCCCGGCGATCGACATCAGGACGGTCTGCAATTCATGCTGCTCGATGGGCTTGTGCAGGCAGCCGTCCATGCCCGCATCGGCACAGGCGCGGCGCGTGTCCGCCGTCACGTCCGCCGTCAGCGCGTAGATCGGTGTGCGGCCGCGTCCGAGCGACGCGAAACGATGAAGCCTGGTGGCGTCCAGCCCGTTCATCACCGGCATGTTGATGTCCATCAGGACAAGGTCGTAGTCGGCCTTGGTCAGCGCCTCGACGGCCTGTTCGCCGTTGTCGACCATGTGCACCTCGTGGCCATCGCGCTCCAGCAGCTTGATCAGCACCTTCTGGTTCGTGAGATTGTCTTCCGCCGCGAGGATGCTGAGGCTGCGGGCGCAGACGTCCCTGACCTCGTCGGGATCGGCCGCTACCGTCAGCGGCCTCGACAACGCCCCGAACGCTGCGAGTTCCGGCGCCGAGAACGGGTAGCGCAACGCGACGACAAACTGCAACGCGGCGAACATCGCGTGCTGTTCGCTGTCGCCAGACAGCACGCCAACGAGCGTATCGGCCAGAACCTGAGACTTCCAACGCTCGATGCCAGCGACTTCGCGTCCGGAAATCGTGTCGGTATCGATGATCACCACAGGCTTGAGGTCCGCTGCGGACCAGTGCCGCAACGCGGCCGGAAGCAGGTCGGGTGCGGCAACGCGGCTCACCGCTATGCCGTGGAACCGGAGTTGGGCCTCCAGTGCAAGGTTGCGCGACACCACGATCGCCGCCCAGTCCGACGGCTCGGGCGCCACAGCCGCGGTCGCCGGCGTGAGCGCGAAGCTGAACGAGAAGGTGCTGCCCTCGCCCTGCTCGCTGCGCACCGAAATCACGCCGCCATTGCGCTCCACCAGTTGCTTGACGATCGACAAGCCAAGGCCCGTGCCGCCATAGCGGTCGATGATCGTCGCGTCAGCCTGGACAAAGCTTTCGAAGATGCGGCGCTGGGCATCCTCGGCGATGCCGATCCCGGTGTCGCTGACGGAGACCTCGATCATCTCGCCGACAGCCTCGACCGACACCCGGACACCGCCATGGCTGGTGAACTTGATCGCATTGCCGATCAGGTTCACGACGATTTCCTCAAGATCCTGCGCAGCGCCCCTCGCCAGGGCCGGCACGCCCGGGCCGATCCACATCGCAAGCGTCAGGCCCTTCGCGCTGGCTTCCACGTTCAGAACGCGCCAAGTCTGGGCGAAGACCCGATAGACGTCGAAATCCTCCAGGATACGGGTGTTGCGCCCCGCTTCGATGCGCGACAGATCGAGGATGTTGTTGATCATCTTGAGAAGGGAGCGTCCGGATGTCGCGATGGTCTGCGCCATCTCGCGCGGTTCGCGCTTGACCTGCGCCTGCCCGAGCAGATCGCTCAGGGTGATGATGGCGTTCAGCGGCGTCCTCAGTTCATGGCTGACGCTGGCCAGGAACATGCTCTTGGCCTTGCTCGCCTCTTCCGCCTGCCGCTTCGCCGCCGAGAGCTTGCGTATCAGCGCGGCGACATAGGCCGGCAGGACAACGAGGCCGACCATCAGGCCAATCGACAGATCGAGATCCCTGATCCAGATCGGCGTGGTCGCGATCACCGCCGAAAAGCCCACAACGGCCGCCGCCGCCGACGCTGCCAGGTATCTCACGCCAAAGCGGAAGCCGTTGCCGAAGATGATCCACAGATAGATCGGGTAGCCGAGAGCGAAGGCCGAGTCGCCGAGATACATGCCCAGCGACAGCACCGTCATGTCCATGACAAGCGCGCAGCACCGCCGCACATGCGAGACACCTGGCTGGTAGATGATGTGACCGAGCAGCAGGACCGACAGGATCGCATACGCGGCGCACAGCACAAACCCGCGCCGGAACGCTTCCGCCGCTTCGGCAGACCCATAGAACGAGGCAATCCACAGATAGCCGAGCCCGACCGTCACCATCACCAGCCGGTTGAGCATCATTTCGTGCTCGCTGTCCGGCCGGGATTTCAGCCGCCGGCGCAGCATCACGCTGTAGCGCCGCCAGTGCCCCGCCCTGCGGTCCAGGTCGGTTTCGAAGCTCATGCCGTGCGGGCCGACTGCGTGTTGGACAGGGCGAACCGGACGAAATCGTCGAAGGGCAGCGGCTTGGCGAAGAAATAGCCCTGGAACTCGTCGCAACCTTCGGCGGCGAGGAAGTCGCGCTGCACATCGGTCTCCACGCCTTCCGCGATGATCGACAGATCAAGGCTGTGGCCCAGCGACATGATGGTGCGGACGATGGCGACATCGTTTGGATCATGCGGCAGGTTGCGCACGAATGACTGGTCGATCTTCAGCCGGTCGACCGGAAAGCGCTTGACATAGCGCAGCGACGAATAACCCGTTCCAAAGTCATCGATCGAGATCTCGCAGCCCAGCAGGCGAAGCTGCGCCAGTTCGCCGATCAGCTTCTCGCTGTCTTCGAGAACGGAACTCTCCGTCAGTTCGAGGTCGAGAAGCCTCGGATCAAGTCCGCTGGCCGCCAGCGCCCTGGTGATGAGCAGCGGCACGTTCTGGCGGGTGAATTGCAGCGGCGACAGGTTGACGCCAATCCGCACGCCGGTGAGCCCATGGCTCTGCCAGGCTTTGCCGGCGCGGCACGCCTCCATCACCACCCATTCGTTGATCGCGACGATGAAGCCCGTCGCCTCGGCGCGCGGCAGGAAGCTGCCGGGCGATTGCAGGCCGATGCCGGGCCGGTTCCAGCGGATCAGAGCCTCCCCGCCGGTGATCTTGCCGCTCCTTGCGCTGATCTGCGGCTGGAAGTGCAGCAGGAATTCGCCATTCTCCAGCGCATTGCGCATGTCCACGTCGAGTGTGGCGCTGGCGATCGCTGCACTCTGCATGTCCGAAGCGTAGAGCGACGCCTTGTTGCCGCCATCGGACTTGGCGCGGTACATTGCCGTGTCGGCATTCTTCAACAGCGTTGCGCCATCGGAAGCGTCATCGGGGTGCAAGGTGATCCCGATGCTGCCCGTCGAGGACACCATGCCGCTTTCGCACGTGAACGGAACCGCAATCGCCTCGAGCAGTTTCCGGGAGAACTGCACAGCATCATCCGCACGGGTGATGTGGGTCTGCAGGACGGCAAACTCGTCACCGCCGATGCGCGCGACCGTATCCTGCCGCCGGACCAGTTCCTTCAGCCGCTGCCCGATGGCGGTGATGTAGATGTCGCCGACGCCATGGCCATGCACGTCGTTGATGGCCTTGAAATCGTCGAGATCGACAAGATGCAGCGCGAAAGCGCGGTCCCCGCGGCGGGCGCGCGCAATCTCGCGGTTGATCCGCTGATGCAGCAAGGTGCGGTTCGGCAGTCCTGTCAGCGCATCGTGATGCGCCATGTGATGCAGGTATTCTTCCGCCTGCTTGCGTTCGGAGATGTCGATCGATGTGGTCAGCACGCCGCAGATCGCGCCGTCAGCCTCGAGCAGAGGCGTCTTTGATGACAGGAACACCCGCTTGCCGCCGTTGCCGTCGACGACCTCTTCCTCGAAAGACGGCGCCGGCCTGTAGGTCTCCCAGACCATCCGGTCGAGCGCGTTGCTCCGCGCGCCCGCCTCATCGCCAAGGAAGCGCGACACGGGCTCGCCAACCACTTCGGTGGCGCTCTTGGCCATCAGCTTCGCCTGGTAGGCGTTCACAAACAGGACCTTGCCATCAAGGTCGGCGCAGCGAACGACGGCGGGAATGCTGTCGATCACTTGCGCCAGCCGCTCGCGCGAATCGCGCATGGCCAGTTCCCGCGTGCGTTCGCTCTCGTCCAGTTCTGCCTTCAGGTGATCGGCCCGTTGCGCGAGCAGCAACTGCTGCTTGCGAAGCCTCAACAGATTGCGGGCGCGGGTCACGAATTCCTGATGATCGACCGGGCTTTGCAGGAAATCCGTCGCTCCGCACTCCAGCGCCTTCAGCCGGAAACTGCGTTCCTCATAGACCGTCAGCACCACGACCGGCACATCCGCTGCGCCCGGCAATTCCCGGAAATGCCGCACGAACTCCGCCCCGTCCATGTTGGGCATCTTGAAGTCGGTGATGACAAGGTCGACGCTTCTGTCCTTCAACTCCTCCAGTGCCTGCAGCGGATCGGCAAACGTCTCCACCGTGACATCATCGGCAATCGACGCCGCGAGCCGGGCAAAAATCTGCCGGTTCGTGAACTGATCGTCGAGAATTGCAATGACTGGCATGGAAACCGGAAGGTTATTGCGCAAATATTTCTCTGCTCGGCGGAAAATGACGCCCATGCCCCGCCAACATCACCTTGCACATTGCCATTGCGTGGTTAACGAACAGTTCGATCTGCAACCATGGCGCGCTTTTTCGCCACAATTCTGGCGGCAGTGGCGCGCTCCCTCGGTCATGCGGCGTGCTGGCCCTTGCCCGGAAATGTTTCAAGCTTAAAATAAGTTTGTCGCTCATGCGGATGATGTCCGCTGCGGTCATCGGTGGAGAAAGCCATGAAAATTGCGGTGATCGGAGGCGGTCCGGCCGGACTTTATTTCGCGCTTCTGCTGAAGAAAGCGCGCCCCGGCACGTCCATCGTGGTGCACGAGCGCAACAAGGCGGACGACCTGTTCGGGTTCGGCGTGGTCTTCTCGGACCAGACGCTGGACACCTTCAAGGCGCATGACCTCGAGAGCTACGAAGCCATCCGGCGTTCGTTTGCCTATTGGGACGACATCGAAATCCATTTCAAGGACACCGTCCACCGCATTGGCGGCAATGGCTTTTGCGGCTGCTCGCGACGCACCTTGCTGCAACTGCTGCAGGCCCGCGCCCGCGCACTGGGCGTGGAACTGGTGTTCGGCGCGGACATCGAGGACGAAGCCAGCCTGAGCGCGGACATGATCGTCATCGCCGACGGCATCAACTCACGCCTGCGCGAAAAACATCGCGATCACTTCGGCACGAAAACCGACCTGCGCCCCAACAAGTTCTCGTGGATGGGCTCGACCCAGCCCTTCGACGCCTTCAACTATTTCTTCCGCGAGACCGAGCACGGCGTGTTCATCGCCCACTGCTACCAGTATGAGGCGGGCGCCTCGACCTGGGTGCTGGAAACCACCAACGAGACCTGGGAGCGCGCCGGCCTTGGCGCGATGAGCGAGAAGGACAGCGCACGGTTCCTCGAACGCGTTTTCGCCAGAGAGCTGAAAGGCCACAGGCTCCAGACCAACCGCTCGATCTGGCGCAACTTCCCGATGATCCGCAACGAAAGGTGGGTCAAGGACAACATGGTCCTGATCGGCGACGCCAAGGCCACCGCCCATTTCTCGATCGGCTCCGGCACCAAGCTCGCCATGGAAGATGCGATCGCGCTCTACAAGTCCGTGCTCGCCACGAACAGCGTGCCGGATGCGATGGCGCATTTCGAGACCACGCGGCGGCAGGAGGTGGAGCGCACCCAGCACGCGGCCGACACTTCGCTGGTCTGGTTCGAGGAGGTCGAGCGCTTCTGGGGCATGGACCCGACCCAGTTCGCCTTCGGGCTGATGACGCGTTCCAAAGCCATCACCTACGACAATCTGATGCTGCGCGCGCCGGATTTCGTTGCCGAGGTCGACGACATGGTGGCGCGCGAGGTCGCGAAGGCGGGCATCACTCCAGAGCCGAGGCGCGCTGTCGCGCCCATGTTCCAGCCCTTCCGCTTGCGCGACATGGCCATCTCCAACCGCGTCGTCGTCTCGCCGATGTGCATGTATTCGGCGACCGATGGCGTGCCGGGTGATTTCCACCTCGTGCACTATGGCGCACGCGCCATGGGCGGGGCGGGCCTGATCTTCACCGAAATGACCTGCCCATCGGCGGATGCCCGCATCACGCCGGGCTGCACCGGGCTGTGGAATGACGAACAGCAGGCCGCCTGGACACGCATCGTCGATTTCACCCACCAGCAGAGCGACGCGCGCATCTGCCTTCAGCTCGGCCACGCCGGCCGCAAGGGCGCCAGCCGTCTGATGTGGGACGGCATGGACCGCCCGCTCAGCGCAGGCGCATGGGACATCATCGCGCCCTCAGCCCTGCCCTATTATCCAGAAAGCCAGACCCCGCGCGAAATGACCGAGGCCGACATGGCCAGGGTCACCGCCGATTTCGTCGCGGCCACGCACCGCGCCGAGGCCTGCGGCTTCGACATGCTGGAACTGCACTGCGCCCACGGCTACCTGCTGGCCTCCTTCATTTCGCCGGTGACCAACAAGCGCACCGACGAATATGGCGCCAGCCTCGAAAACCGCCTGCGCTTTCCGTTAGCGGTCTTCGACGCGATGCGCGCGGCATGGCCCGCCCACAAGCCGATGTCCGTGCGCATCTCAGCCTCCGATTGGATGGAGGGCGGCATCACCATGGCGGACACGGTCGAAGCCAGCCGCGCCTTCGCCCGCGCCGGCGTCGACCTGATCGACGTCTCCAGCGGCCAGACTTCGCCAAAGTCGAAGCCGCACTACGGCCGCATGTTCCAGACGCCCTTCGCCGACCAGATCCGCAACGAGGCCAAAGTGGCTGTGATGGCAGTGGGTTCGATCACCGGCGCTGACCAGATCAACACGATCATCGCAGCAGGCCGCGCAGACCTCGTGGCGCTTGGCCGCCCCCACCTCGCTGACCCCGCCTTCACGCTCCGCGCCGCCGCCTGGTACGGCGACAAGGAACATCACGCGGCCAAACAGTATGCCCCCGGCCGCGATGCGCTCTATCGCCAGTTGGAGAAAGAGCGCGCGGATTTGACGGAGCTGAGGTTGAAGGCGAGGCCGAAGAGCCATGCGCCGGAAGAGGCCCGCGAGGGGCGGATGGCGGCGGAGTAGGCCATCATCGCGAGCGAAGCAATCCAGCGCTGCGGTTCGCGCCAATCGGCATCATTGAAGAAGCGGCGAAGCTGGATTGCTTCGCTCCGCTAGCGATGACGCGCACCTCACCCCGCCTTCAGCCACGCGCGCGGGTCTGCCACCCTGCCCCCGCCACCGAGCGCCTTCACCAGCGCCTCCATGCTTTGCAGATTGTGGATGGTGCGGAATTCGTCGACATGGGGCAGAAGCGCGCGGATGCCGCCGGCGCGGGCCTCGAACTGGTCGAAGCGCAGCAGCGGATTGAGCCAGACGAGCTTGCGGCATGAGCGGTGCAGCCGATCGGCCTCGAAGCTCAATTGTTCCAGCCCCTGCCGCTCCAGCCCGTCCGTGAACAGGAGCACCACCGCGCCGCCGCCGAGCACGCGGCGGGACCACAGCCGATTGAAGTCATGCAGCGCCTGGCCGATGCGGGTGCCGCCCTCCCAATCGGGCGCGGCTTTGCCGCACAGCGCCAGCGCCTCGTCCGGGTCCTTGGTGCGCAGCAGGCGCGATACGTTCGTCAGGCGCGTGCCAAAGGTGAAGGAATGCACCTGTCGGCGATGATCGGTCAGTGCATGCAGGAAATGCAGCAGGATGCGGCTGTATTCCGCCATCGAACCGGAAATATCCACCAGCGCCACCACCGGCGGATGCTTCGCGGATTGTTCGCGGAAGGCCAACTCGATGCCCGCCCCGCCCGCGCGCATCGACTGGCGCAAGGTGCGGCGCAGATCGATGCGCGCGCCATGCGCATCCGGCCTGAAGCGGCGGACCCGAACCTTGTCATCAGGCAAGCGAAGCTGCGCGATCAGCCGCATGGCGCGGGTGACCTCATCGGCGCCCATCTGCGCGAAATCGCGCCCCTTCAACGTCTCCTTCTCGGAAATGGTCAGGCGGCCTGAAAATTCGGTCAGCTCACGGATCACGTCCTCGTCGCGCGCTTTCGGCGGATTGAACGCGTCCTGCACGCGCAGCGCCCCGGCTTCGGGCGCCTTGTCGACCTTCTGCGGCCCCAGCGCCTCCGGCGACAGCATCGCCATCATTTTCTCGATCAACGCGCGCCTGCGCCAGAACAGTGCGAACGCCTGATCGAACAGGCCCATGTCCTCGCGGCGCTTCACGAACACCGCGTGCAACGTCCAGTAGACATCGGCCCGCCCGCCGAGCGCCCCGGTTTCCAGCGCATGCACGGCATCCAGCACGGCGCCGGGGCCGACCTTGAGGCCCGCTCCGCGCAAGGCACGGGCGAAATAGGCGACATTGTCGGCGATGAGGCCGGTCATTACCTGCCCTTAACCTCATCGAGCAGCTTCTTCACCGCCGAGCCCTGCATCTTCTGGATGTCGTCCTGGTATTTCAGAAGTGCGCCGATCGTGTCCGAGACCAGCGCCGGATCAAGCGCGACCGCATCGAGTTCCACCAGCGCGGTCGCCCAATCCAGCGTCTCGGCCACGCCGGGCGACTTGAACAGTTCCTCTTTTCGGATCGCCTGCACGAAGGCGACGATCTGCTTCGACAGCTTGGCCGGCGCGCCCGGCGCCTTGGCCTTGAGGATCGCCAGTTCCCGCTCCGAATCGGGATAATCGACCCAGTGATACAGACAGCGTCGCTTGAGTGCGTCATGGATCTCGCGCGTGCGGTTCGACGTCACGATCACGATCGGCGGCTGGGCGGCCTTGATGGTGCCAAGCTCTGGAATCGTGATCTGCGCGTCTGACAGCACCTCGAGAAGGAAGGCCTCGAAGGCTTCGTCGGTGCGGTCAAGCTCGTCGATCAACAGGATCGGCGGGCCTCCCTCATGCGGCTCGAGCGCCTGCAGAAGCGGCCGGCGGATGAGGTAGCGCTCCGAGAAAAGTTCGCCCTCCAGCTTGTCGCGGTTGACGTTCCCGCCAGCCTCCGCCAGCCGGATCGCCATCATCTGCTGGGCATAGTTCCACTCGTAGACCGCCGACGAGACATCGAGCCCCTCGTAGCATTGCAGGCGGATCAGCTTGCGGCCAAGCGTTGCGCTGAGAACCTTGGCGATCTCGGTCTTGCCGACACCCGCCTCCCCTTCCAGCAGAAGCGGCCGGCCCATGCGCAGGCTGAGAAACAGCACGGTCGCAAGCGCGCGGTCCGCGACATAGCCGCCCGATTTGAGCAGCGCGGCCGTGGCATCGATGGAGGCGGGAATGGGGATCATGAAACCGAACTGGCAGGAGGAACACGCGGGCGATCTTTATGGCCGAAACCGTCGCCGCCGTCACCAAGTTGACAACTGCAAATGCAATGGAGTAACTGTTGACAAATCGAACATATCATGAACATGGAGAGTGACATGACGACCGCAGACATCGCAAAAGCGTTCACGGACATGCTCAAGGCCGGTGATCACCATGGCGCGGCGGCAAACTTCAATTCGCCGGACATTGTCAGCATGGAGGCAATGGACGGGCCGATGGCGCGCGTGCAGGGCACGGAAGCCGTGAAGGCGAAGTCGGATTGGTGGTACGCGAACCACGAAATCCATTCGGCCACAGCCCATGGGCCGTTCGTCCATGGCGACCAGTTTGCCGTGCGCTTCAACATGGACGTGACGGCAAAGGAAAGCGGGCAACGCATACAGATGGAAGAGGTTGGCCTCTACACCGTCAAGGACGGCAAGATCGTCGAAGAAAAATTTATGTACTGAGGTGAGCCGCGCCTATGAAGTCATCCCGGCCTTGAGCCGGGATGACCAAATTTCGGCATTACTTCCCCAAAGCCGCATCGACCGCGCGGCGCGCCATCACTCCAATCAAATGGGCGCGGTATTCGGCATCGGCATGAATGTCGGCGTTAAGGCCAGCAGCCTTGGCCGCCATTCCCTCCAGTGACTTCGACGAGAAGCGCTTGGTCAGAGCCGCCTCGGCCTCCGCCCAGCGGAACACGCCGGATGCGCCCGCCCCTGTCACGGCGACCCGGACCTCGGCGCCGCGCTTGGCCACGCATACCCCGACCAGCGCATAGCGCGAAGCGGGGTTCGGGAACTTGGCGTAGGCCGCCTTGCCCGGCATCGGGAACGAAATTTTGGTGACAATCTCGCCGTCTTCCAGCGCAGTGTCGAACATGCCCTGGAAGAAGTCATCGGCAGCGATCTTGCGCCGGTTGGTGACGATGGTCGCGCCCAGGGCCAGGCACGCGGCGGGATAGTCAGCCGCCGGGTCATTGTTCGCCACGGAGCCGCCGATGGTGCCGCGGTTGCGCACATGCGGATCGCCGATGTTGCCGGCCAGCGCGGCAAGGCCGGGAATGGCCTCCTGCACAACCGGGCTGTCAGCCACTTCGGCATGCGTGGCCATCGCGCCGATCACAACCGTGCGGCCCTTGCGTTCGATGCCCTTGAGATCGGCCACCGCGCCGAGGTCGACGACATTGGCGGGTGAGGCGAGACGCTGCTTCATTGTCGGCAGCAGCGTCTGGCCACCAGCCAGAACCTTGACGTCCTCCTTGCGGGCCACAAGTCCTGCGGCCTGGCGAACGGTGTCCGGGCGATGATAGGTGAATGCGTACATGGGTTGGTCCTCCCTCGGCCATTTTCAGCCGTCATGTCGTTATCTGCAGCCATCCACAAGACGGGACAATGCCTGCCTGGCGTTAGTTATCGGAAACACTCTGTCGAAACCAACGGCACCGCTCACGACCCGCAATGACGAAGCATTGCCAATCGTCGTCGCCAGTGTCTTCAATGCACTGAAATCACGATTTGTCACGAGATCCAGCTTCATGCAGGTGTGTGCTACATCACAGTCCATCATGACCTCGGCGGAATTACCTGAACCAGTCTGGATCGTGAACGGGACTTGCAACTTGCGATCAGCAGCAAGACCAAATGACTGAACCAGGACCGCCACGTCCTGATCCTTCACATTGCATGAGAGCCCGAAAGAGGCTCCCTCAACGAAGACGGTTGCAGTCAATTCCTCCGCATCGGACTTGAAGCGCCATGGTTCCTGGAAGGCCGTCGCGGCAGACACCGTGAATGCAAAGACAAGCGTGCCAAGACCGAGAATGCGCTTCATGCCAGCCTTACTCCGCCGCCATCTTGCGCAGAGCCTTCTGCGCGGCGCGCCAGACCACCTTTGGTGTCGCCGGCATCGCCACCTCCTCGTGGCCGACCGCATCCGTGATCGCGTTGATCAACGCTGCCGGCGCGGCAATGGCTCCGGCTTCGCCGCAGCCCTTGATGCCGAGAGGGTTCGACGGGCAGGCTGTCACCGTCATGCCGACCGAGAACGACGGCAGGTCGTCGGCGCGCGGCATGCAGTAGTCCATGTAGCTTGCCGTGAGCAACTGACCTTCCTTGTCGTAGACCACGCCTTCCAGCATCGCCTGGCCGATGCCCTGGGCGATGCCGCCATGAACCTGCCCTTCGACGATCATCGGATTGATGACGATGCCGAAATCATCCACCGCAGTCCAGTTGACGACCTTGGTGACGCCGGTGTCCGGATCGACCTCGACTTCCGCGATATGCACCCCTGCCGGGAATGTGAAGTTGGTCGGATCATAGAACGCGCCCTCCTTCATGCCCGGCTCGAGATCCTGCCCGTTGAACTTGTGGGCAATGTAGGCCTGCAGCGCGCAGGCCCCGAAATCGAGCGTCTTGTCGGTGCCCTTCACGGTGAACTTGCCGTCCTTGAAGTCGATGTCCTTCTCGGAGGCTTCGAGCACGTAGGCAGCGACCTTCTTGCCCTTGGCGATGACCTTGTCGAGCGCCTTGGCGATGGCCGACATGCCGACCGCGCCGGAGCGCGAACCATAGGTGCCCATGCCCATCTGCACTTTGTCGGTGTCGCCATGGATGATCGAGACGTTCTCGATCGGCACGCCAAGCCTGTCGCAGACAAGCTGCGCAAAGGTGGTTTCATGACCTTGGCCGTGGCTGTGCGAGCCGGTCAGGATTTCCACGGTGCCGATCGGGTTGACGCGCACCTCGGCGGATTCCCACAGTCCGACGCCCGCGCCGAGCGAGCCGACAGCCGCCGACGGGGCGATGCCGCAGGCCTCGATGTAGGACGAGAAACCGAGACCGCGCAGCTTGCCGCGCTTCTCTGCCTCCCGGCGGCGCTTGCCGAAGCCCTTGTAGTCGGCCGCTTCCAGCGCCTTCTTCATTGAGGCATTATAGTTGCCGGCGTCGTAGCACATGATGATGGGCGTCTGGTGCGGAAACTTGGTGATGTAGTTCATCTGCCGGAACTTGGCCGGGTCAATGCCAAGCTGCCGGGCCGCGACTTCCACCAGCCGCTCGACCACGAACGTGGCCTCCGGCCGGCCCGCGCCGCGATAGGCATCGACTGGCGCAGTGGTGGTGTAGACCGCATCGACCTCGGCATAGACGGCCGGGATGTTGTACTGGCCGGACAGCAGCGGGGCGTAGAGATAGGTCGGCACCGACGACGAGAAGGTCGACAAATAGGCTCCAAGATTGGCGATGGTATGCACGCGCAACCCGGTGATCTTGTTGTTCTCATCGACCGCAAGCTGCGCCTCGGTGACATGGTCGCGGCCATGCGCGTCGCACAGGAAGGCCTCGGTGCGGTCCGAGTTCCACTTGACCGGGCGGCCGACCTTCTTCGAGGCCCAGACGCAGACGGTTTCTTCGGCGTAGATGAAGATCTTCGAGCCGAACCCGCCACCCACGTCCGGTGCGATCACCCGAAGCTTGTTCTCCGGCGCGATGCCGATGAAAGCTGACAGCACCAGCCGCGCCACATGCGGGTTCTGGCTGGTGGTGTAGAGCGTGTAGTGATCCTCGGCCTTGTCATAGAGGCCGATCGCAGCGCGCGGCTCCATCGGGTTCGGCGCGAGACGGTTGTTCACGATTTTCATCTTGACGACGTTCTTTGCCTTGGCGAAGGCGGCGTCTGTCTCGTCCTTGTTGCCAAGGTGCCAGTTGAACACGGAATTGTCGGGCGCCACGTCGTGCACGACCGTCTTCGACTTCGTCGCCGTTGCCGTGTCGACCACTGCGGGAAGCAGGCCATAATCGACGGTGACGGCCTCGGCCGCATCGCGCGCCTCGGCCAGGGTGTCGGCCACGATCACGGCGACATGATCGCCGACATAACGCACCTTGCCCTGCGCCAGCGCGGGGTGCCCGCCAGCCCGCATCGGCGAGCCATCCTTGTTGTGGATCATCCAGCCGCAGATCAGGCCGCCGATCTTGTCGGCAGCGAGATCATCGCCCGTGAGAACGGCCAGGACGCCGGGCATCTGCCGCGCCTTGGCGGTGTCGATCTTCTTGATGGTGGCGTGCGCATGCGGCGAACGCAGGAAATAGGCATAGGCCTGGCCCGGACGATTGATGTCGTCGGTGTAGCGCCCGGCGCCTGTGATGAAACGGTGGTCTTCCTTGCGCTTGACTGAAGCGCCGATTCCGGTGGCGGACATGGTGAAATCTCCCGAATGCGTTGCTGTGGAGGCAATTGGCAGTCGGCAATGGGCAGTCGGAAGGCAATCGCAGCGGTCGGACGGTGGTCTGGCGGGTGTTCACCGCCATGTCACGACTGCCGATTGCCGACTGCCGACTGCCTTACTCGGCGGCGTGCTTCATGGCCGGAACGGCCATGGCCTTCGCCCCGGCATCGACGGCCTTGACGATGTTGTGGTAGCCGGTGCAACGGCAAATGTTGCCTTCAAGCTCTTCGCGGATGGTGTGCTCGTCGAGATTGCTGCCCTTGCGGTTGACGATGTCGATGGCCGACATGATCATTCCGGGCGTGCAGAAGCCGCATTGCAGGCCGTGGTGCTCGCGGAAAGCCTCCTGCATCGGATGCAGCGTGCCGTCGGCAGCGGCAATCCCCTCGATCGTGACGACATTGGCGCCCTGGCATTGCAATGCGAGCGTGGTGCAGGCCTTCACGGCCTTGCCATCGATGTGGACGACGCACGCGCCACACTGGCTGGTGTCGCATCCCACATGGGTGCCGGTCAGGCGCTGGTTCTCGCGGATGAACTGGACCAGAAGGGTCCTTGGGTCGATATCGCCGGTGACGGACTTGCCGTTCACCGTCATCGAGACGGCGGCCATGAAGTAACTCCTCCAGTTGGTGCCGACGCGTCGCAGGATAGCGCGCGTGGTCGTTCTTGATCGCTCCGGCCACCTGCAACACTGAACATGGCCCGAACATCCGAACCTTTATTCCGGTGGCTGAAATGGTCACGCCCGAGATCGTGCAGTTGCGAGCCATTCCAATGAAAAACAGAGTGAACCCCAGTTTTTCAGGCGTCAAGCGCTTTCAAAAAATAAAAAATGGTCGGAATCGCGGGATATTTGGCCGAACCGCGCCATGGCCGGCGCGCCCGGATGACTGCGCAGGAACATTCCAGCCTGCGCGGCACGCTGACTGGCGTAAGCTGCTGCCGGACCATCGGCCCCACGTCCAAATCGGCATGCCACAACGTGTCCCAGCTCAAGTCGATCCGGACGAAGCTTGCGATCACGGAAAGTATAACCTGTTGAGGCGATAGCCGTGCAAACCGCCTGTCAACTTCGATCACGCCCGTTTCAGGTTCAGGTGCCGTTCTGATTTGTCTTTGACCCAGTGCGGGCTTCAAGCCATACAGGCGACAATTACCAACCGGAGCGCGATGCGACCTCATCACATGCCAATGCTGAGACATTTTGCTGCAATCTTGCTCGCCGCGACGGTCGGGCTGATGCTTCAGATTGCAACGGGGCTTGCCCAGACCAAGCCGCCCGCCGCGACGCCGGCCAAATCTGTCCTGTCGCTGCCCGCCGCTCCTGCTGCGCAAGCTGCATGGGACGGCAGGTGGAACGGACGCTTTGGCGCGCGCTCGGACGTGAGCGTCACGTTTTCCGGTGAGCGCATCACAGGCGTGTCGTTCCTCGGCCAGCCGCTGACGGTTATGTCCACCTCGGTCAACGGCGCGATCGCGAAGATGAGCGGCCCGGATTTCTCCCTGACATTGACGCGCATCGGCCCGGCCAGCGCGCAGGGCATCTATGAGAACAACCGCAAGGAAAAGGCGGCCGTCCTGCTCAGCAGGAACTGAACTAGCTGGCCACCGCCACGGCAAACTTGGCGAAGAACTCGTCGGCATACTTCTTCGCCACCGAATCGATCAGCCGCGAGCCAAGCTGCATGATCTTGCCGCCGACCTGCGCATCGACCTCGTAGGTCAACAGCGTTCCGCCGCCGTCCGCGTCGCTGAGCGCCACCTTGGCTCCGCCCTTGGCAAAACCGGCAATGCCGCCCTCGCCTTCGCCGCTGATGGTGTAGCCATTGGGCGGATCGAGGTCGGACAGCGCAACCTTGCCCTTGAATGTGGCTTTCACCGGGCCAAGCTTGATCTTGGCCACGGCCGAGAAATGCGTATCGTCGTCCTTGGTCAGTTCCTCGCAGCCCGGAATGCACGCCTTCAGCACCTCGGGGTCGTTCAGCTTGGCCCAGACCACATCACGGCTGGCGGGCAGCGAGACCTCACCTTGCATCTTCATGGCCATGTCATGCTCTCCGGGTTTGGCATTTCGACTTGCGACAAGGGTGCGCAGGCAGCTATCGATGACAAATTACCGCCCTGCGCAAGAGGGCAGCAAGGCTTTTCCATGTTGCCCACCCATCCGGCCCACCTGTTCGACGCGCTGATGCATGATGCCAGGGTCGCGGCGCTTCTCGGTGACGTGAGCCATGTGCGCGCCATGCTGACCTTCGAGGCGGCGCTGGCCAGGGCCGAAGCTGCGGCTGGCGTCATCCCGCAGGAGGCCGCCCACGCCATCAACACGGCTGTCGACACCATGCACTCCGGCGAACTCGAGGAGATGGCCGCCGCGATCGCCGAAGGAACCGCCCGGGCCGGAACGCCGGTGATTCCCCTGGTCAAGCTTCTCGCCAGCCGCACGGACGCGGCGGGCCAGCCATTCGTGCACTGGGGCGCCACCACGCAGGATGTGATGGACACGGCATTGGTGCTGCAGGTGCGCGATGTCTGCGCCGTGTTCGGCGAGGGCCTTTACCAGCTTGGCACGGCGCTGGCGACGCTGGCATCTCGCCATCGCGACGCACCGATGGTGGCGCGCACGGTGATGCAGCACGCTCTGCCGACGACATTCGGCCTGAAGGCCGCAGGCTGGCTGAGCGCCGTGACGCGCCATCATGGCCGCCTCGGCGAGCTTGGCCCGCGCGTCCTCGCCCTGCAGTTCGGCGGGGCGGCCGGCACTCTGGCCTCGCTTGGCGACAAGGGGCCGGAGGTGCGCGCCAACCTGGCTGGCGTGCTTGGCCTCGCCCTGCCCGCCCTGCCGTGGCACTCGGCCCGCGACCGCATCTCCGAGATGGCCACGTTCTGCGGGCTGCTCTGCGGCACGCTTGGCAAGATCGGGCGCGATGTCGTGCTGATGATGCAGACGGAAGTGCAGGAGGCCTTCGAGCCCGAGGCGCCGGGCAGAGGCGGTTCCTCCACCATGCCGCACAAGCGCAACCCCGTGCTGTCGGCAGTGATGATCGGTGCGGCCACTGCTGCGCCGGGGCTCGTGAGCACGATCCTGTCAGCGCAGATGCACGAGCACGAGCGCGCGGCAGGCTCAGCCCATGCCGAGTGGCGCACCTTGCCTGAGCTTCTGCGCCTCACCGGGGGCGCACTGAAAGCTGCAGTCGCGCTGGCCGAAGGGCTTCAGATCGACGAGACGCGCATGCGCCACAATCTCGAAGCCACCAACGGGCTGATCATGGCCGAAGCCGTGATGATGCAGCTTGGCGCAAAGATCGGCCGCCTCGAGGCGCATCATCTGGTCGAAGCCGCCTGCCGGCTCGCGCTGGCCGAGCGGCAGCATCTGAAGGCGGTGCTGGGCCATGATCCGGCTGTCAGGGCGCATCTGTCGGATGATGATCTGGCCGGTGTTTTCAAACCGGAGAGCTATCTCGGTTCGGCAGGCCATTTCGTCGACGCGGCGCTTGCGGCGCATCGAAAGCTGCCTGCCGCGATGGCGGCATTCCAAGCCATGATGGAGCACAGCGTTCGCAAATGAGCATCCTCAACGAACACGAACGCGGCATCGCCGCCGGAACGGACGGCAAGGCCATGGCCATGCGCATCGTCGCGGAGAGCGCCCGGCTGCTGGGCGCGCCTCGCCTGATACCGGTGCAATCGGCACATATCGACGGCGCACTGTATCACGGCGATGCCGGCACGCTTTTCGCGGAAGAACTGGTGCGGCTCGGTGCAAAGGTCGCCATCCGTGCCACGCTCAATGTCGGCGCACTCGACCTGACAGGCTGCTCGAAAAGCCGCCTCACGGGCGCGACCCGCGACATGGCCAAGAGACTGATGCTGGCCTACGAGGCCATGGGCTGCGAAAAAAGCTGGACCTGCGCACCCTACCAGGCCGGTCACCGCCCCGCGTTCGGCAGCGACGTCGCCTGGGGCGAAAGCAACGCGGTCGCCTTCTGCAACTCGGTGCTCGGTGCGCGCACAAACCGCTACGGCGACTATCTCGACATCGCTTGCGCCATCACCGGGCGCGCGCCTGATTGCGGGCTGCATCGCGCCGAGAACCGGCTCGCCACCGTTGTTGTCGATGTCGGCGCGCTGCCGGCCGCGCTTTTCGACAGCGACTGGATCTGGCCGGTGCTTGGCACGCTCTACGGCCGCGAGATCGGCACTGCCATCGGCGTCGTGGCGGGCGTCACGTGCAAGGTCTCCGAAGACAAGCTGAAAGCGTTCGGCGCTGCTGCAGCGTCGTCAGGCGGCGTCGGTTTGTTCCATATAGCAGGCGTGACGCCGGAGGCGCCGGATGTCGCTGCGGCGACCGGCGGCAAGGCCTCGGCCCGCATCACGGTCACGCGGGCCATGATCCGCGCCGCGCAAGCCGGCCTGACAACCGCGCATGATGCCGCGACCATCGACGCTGTCGCCATCGGCAGCCCTCACCTGTCGCTTGAAGAACTTGAATCAGTTTGCCAGCTGCTTGAATCACGCCCCGCCAAAGTGCCGATCTACGCCTGCACCGGACGCCACGTGGTCGGCGAGGCGACACGAACGGGTCTGCGCAAGACGCTGGAAAGTTTGAACGTCATCGTGGTGGCGGACACCTGCGTTGTGGTGACGCCCATCCTGCCCGCCATCGCCGGCATCCTGATGACCAACTCCGGCAAGTTCGCGCACTATGCCCCCGGCAACACAGGCTATGGCGTGGTCTATGGCTCAATGGCTGACTGCATCGAAAGCGCTGTCGCAGGCCGCCCGTTGATCACGGAGGCTGCATGGACATGAGCCTGCAGGCCGACATCCTGATCCCCGGCCCCGCCGCCCAGGGCGAGGCGTTGGTTCTCGCTGCGCCGATCAGTTTCTGGGGCGGCGTCGATCCACTCACTGGCGATATCATCGATGCGCGCCACCCGAATCGCGGCCAGAACATCACCGGCAAGGTGCTGGCCCTGCCCGGGACCATCGGCTCATCATCCGCATCCGCCGTGCTGCTCGAACTGGTGCGCGCGGGCCGCGCGCCCGCCGCCATCATCCTGCATGAGCCCGACGCGATCCTGTTGCTCGGCCTCATCGTCGCCCGCGAGATGGGCTGGCCGACGCCGATCGCGCTGAGGCTTGATCGAGAGATGCAGAAGGGATTGGCGGGGACCGTCGAGGTCGGCGGCCATGGCGCGCTGACAGCGGCTGGCCGGCAACAATCTTCATTGTGAAGCCGCCGATTGATGAAGACGGCAACTGAAAAGGTGATTTTCTCGACGTAAGCCCTACCGCTTCTTCAAAACGTCCCGAACAGCCTGTTGCGGTAGATCAGCCCCGGACCGGCCTGCTTGCCGCCGAGCGCGACGACCTCGCCGATGACGATGCGGTGTGTGGCCATGGTGCGCACATCCACCAACCGGCAGTCGAAGCTGTTGAGCGATGTGACGAGCACGGGTGAGCCGGTGGCGGCGGTTGTCCAGTCGCCGATGCCGAAGCGGGCCTCGCCCTCAAGCCCCTTGCGGCCCGCGAACGCCTCGGCGATCGCCTGGTCGGCGTCCGACAGCGTGTTGACGCAGAACACGCCGTTGGCCTCGATCTCGGTCAGCGTGTTGCTGTCGGTGCGGATGCAGGCCAGCATCATCGGCGGCGCGTCCGAGAGCGACGTGACCGCGCTGGCCGTGAGGCCGGCCCGGTGGAGGCCATCCTTCGCCGTCGTGATCACATGCACCGAAGCCGTGATCTGAGCCATCGCCTGCCTGAAGTCGGCCGACGACACTGCGCTGGAGGCAAGGCTGCCGCCTGCCGGGAAAATGGGTCTCGCTGTCATGCAATCCCGATCTGCCGGCACAAAGAGACGGCTTCATATCGCGTATGTAAGCGCGTTGCCCGAAAAAGCCAGTGCCGACAGCCGAATGTGGACAATGCCGCACAAGGACGTGGCCAGATGTTGGCTACGTGTTGGTCCGGCGCGACTTCCCGGTCTATATGACATGCAGAAGCTGGATTTTTCTCCAATGCACATCCTGATTGTCGGGGCCGGCGTCACGGGCACGTCCTGCGCTCACGCCTTGCTCGACGAAGGCCATTGCGTCACCCTGATCGACCCCGACGGCAGCGCGGCGCGCGCCCGCGGCACGCCCTCCGCCGGCAATGCCGGCTGGATTGCCCATGGCGACATCCTGCCGCTGGCCCACCCCAAGATCGTGCTGCAGGCGCCGCGCATGCTGTTCGACCCGCAAGGCCCGCTCAGCATCCGGAGCAGCTACCTCCTGCCGCTGCTGCCTTGGCTGGCCCGCTTTGTCTGGGCTTCGCGCCCTTCCGCGGTCGAAGCCTCGACAAAGGCGCTGGTCTCGCTCCAGACCCGGGCGCTGCCGGCCTGGCTTGCCCGCGCCAAGGCGCTCGGCCTCGACAGGCACATCAGGCGCAAGGGCGGCCTCTACATGCTCGACACGCCGCAAAGCGTCGGCAAGGCCCGCATCGAAGCCCTGCGCCAGCAGCGCGAGGGCATCGCCGTCGACCTGCTCACGCTCGACGAGGCACGGCAGCTTGAACCGGCCCTGAAGAGCGTCTTCGCGGGCGCGCTGCATCATGCCGATGGGGCGCATATCTCAGACCCGCTGCTGCTCACGACTGCATTGTTCGAGGCTGCAGTCGCACGTGGCGCCGCTTCAACGGTTGCGACCGTCCGCGCGCTTTCGGCGGACGGCAAGCCGGCGGCGCTGACCGATGATGGCGTGATCGAGGCGGACGCCATCGTGCTGTGCGCAGGCATCTGGTCGAAGGCGCTGGCTGCGGGCCTTGGCGACAGGACGCCGCTCGACACCGAACGCGGCTACAATGTCAGCTTCAAGGGCGTGACCGGCATTGTCTCGCGCCCGGTTGCTTTCAAGGACCACGGCTTCGTGATGACAGCGCTTGATTCCGGCTTGCGCATCGGCGGCGCCGTCGAATTGGGCGGGCTGAAGGCTGCCCCAGACCACAGGCGCACGCGCGCGCTTTACGACAAGGCGAACCGCTTCGTTGACGGCCTGCCCGCCTTCGGCGCCGGCGAAGTCTGGATGGGGTTCCGCCCGTCCCTGCCGGATTCGCTGCCCGTGATCGGGCCGTCGAAGGTCTCCAACCGTATCATCTACGCCTTTGGCCATGGCCATCTTGGAATGACGCAGTCACAGGTGACAGCCGGACTGGTGGCAGACATGATCGCCGGTCGCGCGAGCGAGATCGACATGGCGCCTTTCAGTGCGCAGCGGTTCTGAGCAGAAGCCGGCGGCAACAGGCTTTCAGAAGCGAAAATACCTGGCGAGTGCGGCATTGCGCTTTTGGTTGACCAAGGCTCGCCGCATGCGCCTCGCCGCGCCGGCAGCCTTGCGCAGGACGGCTCCGGCGACTGGCACATTCTTCAGCATGGCACGCAGGCCCGACGTCGCGCCGGCAGCTTCCAATGATGGCGCATCGGCATAGCGGAAATCCTTGGCGTTGAAGCTCACGCCGCCATTGTGGACGCGCCTGGACTCGATCGCGCAAAGCGCGCGGTTGACCTCGAAGACCACGAACGACTCGTAGAACCGGACGCCAAAGACGGTGTCATCGAAAGCCTTTCCCGCTTTCTTCGTCTCCTCGAAACGGTGATTGACGCCATCGACCCTGTTCTTGGCATAGCTGACGAAGGAATGGCGGCTTGGCCCGCCGAAGCGGGCAAGATACGACGTGTGGGTATCCTCGACCACCAGCATGCCGCCATCGCGGACATGCGGCAAGACGCAGTCGGTGGTGATGATCTGCTGTTCGAACGTATGGCCGCCATCGTCGAGCAGGATGTCGATGGGTCCGACGCCTGCGAAGAATGTCTCCCAGAACGCCGGATCGGACTGGCTGCCGATGTGGATTTCAAAGCCCTCGGCTTCCCATCGCTTCGCTTCGGGGTTGAGGTCGATGCCAATGATGCGGGCATCGGGGCCAAACAACGCACGCCACATGAAAAGCGAGCCACCATTCAGCACACCGACCTCCACAAACGTGATCCCCCGTCCGACATGCGCAGAAAAGACATGGTCGTACACAGCAAAATAAGTCGAGTGCTTGACGCTGTCATACGGGGAGCTCAGGTAAGCGTCATGACTTCGGACTGCAGCCTGCCGATGAATTAAGCTGTCAAGTGACTGCATCAATAAAATCTCCATTATATTATTGTAATCTTTACGATATATCGCTTCGAAAGATAATATATATTTCTGATGTTTTCGAAAGAAGTTTGTCTTTCATCTCTCGAAACGATGAATAACCAGAAATATGTTCGACAGATGACCGTTTTGTCAAAAAATTGATTGGCATGTTTGCGCGAAAGCAACCGCCGTGCTGGCCTCGAAGCCTTCTGGCCGTTTCTTCACCATCCTCATCCTGGGGCCGTCGAAGGATGAGTTCCAGCTTGAGCAACGTCTGGAACCTCTTCGTCGAAGGGGCTCGGCATGGGGATCGAGGCGATCAACCTGACTTTCCAGACAGGCTCTCAGTGCCGCTTGTCATTTCTGCCGTGATCCGACAGTTTGGAGGCCCTTCTGCCGGACCTTCCCATGACCTCTCGGACGTTTTTCTGCATTGACGGCCACACCTGCGGCAACCCTGTGCGCGTGGTGGCGGGCGGCGGTCCGCTCCTTGAGGGGGCGAACATGGTCGAAAAGCGCGCGCATTTCCTCGCCGAGTTCGACTGGGTCCGCACCGGCCTGATGTTCGAGCCGCGCGGCCATGACATGATGTCGGGTGCGATCCTCTACCCGCCAACGCGGGACGACGCGGACATCGCCTTCCTGTTCATCGAGACGTCTGGCTGCCTGCCCATGTGCGGCCACGGCACCATCGGAACGGTGACCATGGCGCTGGAGCGTGGGCTGGTGACACCGAAGACGCCCGGAACGCTCAGGATCGACACCCCTGCCGGCCTCGTCACCGCCACCTACGTGCAGAACGGCCCTTATGTGGACTCGGTGCGCATCACGAATGTCGCGTCCTACCTCCACGCCTCCGGCCTCACCGCGCATGTGGACGGACTCGGTGAAATCACGGCGGATGTCGCCTATGGCGGCAATTTCTACGCCATCATCGACGCCCAAGCCGCCTTCAGCGACATCGCCGATGTGTCGCCGTCGGATCTCTTGCGCTGGAGCCCGAAGGTGCGCGAGGCGTTCCGCGCCAGATACACCTTCGTGCACCCGGAAAACCCCGCCATCAACGGCCTCAGCCATGTGCAGTGGACCGGCAAGCCGCAGCATGCCGACGCCCACGCCCGCAATGCCGTGTTCTACGGCGACAAGGCCATCGACCGCTCGCCCTGCGGCACCGGCACCTCGGCGCGGATGGCGCAATGGGCCGCTGAGGGAAAGCTGAAAGTCGGCGATGATTTCGTCCATGAAAGCATCATCGGCACGCTGTTCCGCGGCCGCGTGGAAGCGGCAGCCAGGGTGGGCGACTACGACGCCATCATTCCGTCCATTGAAGGCTGGGCGCGGATGACAGGTTACAACACCATATTCATCGACGACCGCGACCCGCTGGCTCACGGGTTCCAGTTGAAGGATTGAGGCGTCGTGGATGCCCACGCTGGCCCCAGTGCATCACGCAGGCGATGCACGCGGCATGAAGCCAATCTGCGCACGCTGCTGCGCCACGACAGTGCGCCGCCGTGGCATGCTGCCCTGCAGCACAACATTTACCGTGTTCCGACGTACTAGTTCACCAAAAAGCGCTTATTTGCTTGACCGCTTGTCCCGCGTACTTTCTTCTGACGCAGCGTCAAAAAAACATGCAACAGGAAAACAACATGCGTAAACTTTTCGTGGCTGGGGCCATCGCGCTGGCTTTGGCAGGATGCCAGACCCCGCAGGAATCACTCGCCAGTGCAACCGATGTCTGCCGTCAATCTGGCTTGAGGCCAGGAACGCAGTCGTACTCGCGTTGCGTGAACGGCAACTACCAGGAAAATCGGCGCGTGTCGCAGGAAACAAGCAATGCAGTCGCCGCCGGCGTTGTTGCCGGCGTCGTCGGCGGCGCCATCATCGGCGCGTCGTCGCGGCCCTATTACGGCCGCCGCTACTATGGCCGGGGCTATTACTACTGAGAAGCCTCCGACTTCTGCCTCGAACCATCGGGGCACGGTCTCGAATGCCCGCCACCTTGCTCATGGCATGACAGTGGCGCAGAGGCTTTAAACCATCTGCCAATCCATCATGGCCAGGCTTGCCCCGGCCATGATGGTGCAAAGCTGCGCAGATATGATCGTGCCGACAACCGCCAAGTGAGGCAGCTGCGCGACGCCGCGGCCGAAAATTCACCAATGGCCGGATATGCGCAATAAAAGTGCGTGAATTTACCCCTTCCCCAAATCCCGTCTCAAATATGTCATTTTTTCTGCCGTCATGCGGAAAACCATTGTCGGCCATGCATCTGGTTGCTAGCAATGGTCACCCGGGCAGACAGACACCCGTGAGGCCCGGCTTTCCGTATGCGGAGCATGGCGTCATACAGAAGTGTCTGGTGCCTCGCGCGACAGGGGACAGGCGACAGACATGGAAATCTTCCTCCAGCAGCTCATCAACGGGCTGACCCTGGGCTCGATCTACGGCCTCATCGCCATCGGCTACACGATGGTTTTCGGCATCATCGGCATGGTCAACTTCGCCCGTGGCGACGTGTTCATGCTGTCGTGCTTCATCGCGCTGATCTGTTTCATGATCATCTCCTCGTTTCTGGGCACGGGCATGGTGGTTGTCGCACTCTTGCTGGTGCTCGTCATCGGAATGGTGCTCACGGGCCTTTGGAACTGGGCCATCGAGCGCGTCGCCTATCGGCCGCTGCGCGGCTCGTTCCGCCTTGCGCCATTGATTTCCGCCATCGGCATGTCGATCTTCCTGATGAACCTCGTGCAGGTCATCCAGGGACCGCGCAACAAGTCGATCCCGCCTATCGTGGACGGCGGATTCGTGTTCTTTGCCTCCGGCGATTATCCCGTCAGGCTTGCGTCCAAGCAGATCATCATCATGGGCGTCACCGCCATTCTGCTGCTCGGGTTCTGGTATCTGGTGCAGAAGACCTCGCTTGGCCGGGCCCAGCGCGCGTGCGAGCAGGACCGCAAGATGGCGGCGCTGCTCGGCATCGACGTCGACAAGACGATCTCCATCACGTTCGTCATCGGGGCCGCCCTCGCGGCGGTGGCGGGTGTGATGTACCTGCTGCAGTATGGTGTCATCAGCTTCAATGACGGCTTCATTCCCGGCGTGAAGGCCTTCACAGCCGCGGTTCTGGGCGGCATTGGCTCCTTGCCCGGCGCAGTGCTCGGCGGATTGATCATCGGCCTCATCGAAGTGATGTGGTCGGCCTATTTCTCGATCGACTACAAAGACGTTGCGGCCTTTTCGATCCTCGCGATCACGCTGATCTTCCTGCCCTCCGGCATCCTTGGCCGGCCAGAAGTGGAGAAGGTCTGATGGCGAAAGTCGACAACCGGACAGTCGAACAATCGGGCCCGGTCAAGACCGGCCTGATGCCGGCGCTGAAGGAGGCGGCCTTTGCAGGCCTGATAACCTTCGGCCTCTCGATCCCGATCCTCGCCTATGGCACGCGGCAGGACATCAACAACAGGCTGGTGCTTGACGCGCGCTGGGATGCGGTGGCGTGGGCGGTGGCGATCGTCTTCATCGGCAGGCTTCTGGTCACCCTGAACGGCCAGCGCCGCGCCGCGGGCGGGGCAAAACTGTTCCGGGTGCCGCTGGCCATGCAGCCGACGCTGGCAAAGCTCATGCCGATCCTCGCACCGCTCGCCATCGGCTTCCTGTTCGCCTTCCCGGTGATTTCGATCCTGCTGTCGGGCTGGCAGGGCTCCACCAAGTGGATCGACAATTTCGGGGTGCAGATCCTGATTTACGTGATGCTCGGCTGGGGCCTCAACATCGTGGTCGGCCTCGCCGGACTGCTCGATCTGGGCTATGTCGCGTTCTACGCCGTGGGTGCCTATTCCTATGCGCTGTTCGCCACCAAGGTCATCCCGGCCACCTACCCCGCACTCGGCGTCTGGGCGTTCTGGATATGCCTGCCGGTCGCGGGCATTCTGGCGGCCTTCTGGGGCATCCTGCTCGGTTTCCCAGTCTTGCGTTTGCGCGGCGATTACCTCGCCATCGTCACGCTGGCCTTCGGCGAAATGATCCGCCTCGTGCTGATCAACTGGACCGATTTCAGCCAGGGTTACGCCGGCATCTCCGGCATTCCCCGGCCAAGTTTCTTCGGCATTCCGTTCAATGCCAATGACAATGGTTTTGCGGCCACGTTCGGACTCGAGTTCACGCCGATCTACCGCACCATCTTCCTGTATTACCTCATCCTCGTGCTGGCCTTGCTGACGGCCTTCATCACCATCCGCCTGCGCCGCATGCCGGTCGGGCGCGCCTGGGAAGCGTTGCGCGAGGACGAGATCGCCTGCCGCTCGCTCGGCATCAACACCACCACGACCAAGCTGACGGCCTTCTCGCTGGGTGCCGGCTTCGGCGGGGTGGCGGGCGCGTTCTTCGCGGCCAAGCAGGGCTTCATCTCGCCCGAGAGCTTCACCTTCATGGAATCGGCCGTGATCCTGGCCATCGTGGTGCTCGGCGGCATGGGCTCGCTCTGGGGCGTCGCCATCGCTGCGGTGGTGATGATCGGCGGGCCGGAGTTGATGCGCGAGATGGAGTTCACCAAGGAGATCTTCGGCAAGGACTTCGACCCGACGCAATATCGCATGCTGCTCTTCGGCCTCGCGATGGTGGTGATCATGATCTGGAAACCGCGCGGGCTGATCTCGACGCGCGAGCCGACGGCCTTTCTCAAGACGAGCAAGGCCGTCTCGGGAGCCCACGTCAAGGAAGGGCACGGCTGATGAGCGATGCGTCCATGTCGTCCCCCCTCCTCCGCGTCGAGCACCTGACCATGCGCTTCGGCGGTCTGGTCGCGGTCAACGACCTGTCCTTCGATGTCCACAAGGGCGACATCACGGCGCTGATCGGCCCCAACGGAGCCGGCAAGACAACCGTGTTCAATTGCATCACCGGCTTTTACAAGCCGACCGAAGGCATGATGACGCTGACCTTGCCGGACGGCGCGCAGCACCTGCTGGAGCGCATGCCGGACTTCAGGATTTCCGCCAAGGCGAAAGTCGCGCGCACCTTCCAGAACATCAGACTGTTCACCGGGATGACGGTGCTGGAGAACCTCCTGGTGGCGCAGCACAACGTGCTGATGAAGGCCTCCGGCTACACTGTAATGGGTTTACTTGGGATCGGCGGCTACAGAGCAGCGTCGAACGCGTCTGTCGAGAAGGCCAAGTACTGGCTCGACAAGACGAGGTTGACCGATCGCGCCGATGATCCCGCAGGTGACCTGCCTTATGGCGACCAGCGCCGCCTCGAAATCGCGCGTGCCATGTGCACCGAGCCGACTTTGCTCTGCCTCGACGAGCCTGCCGCCGGCCTCAACCCGCGCGAGAGCCTTGAACTCAACAATCTGCTGCGCTCGATCCGCAAGGATGATGGCGTCTCAGTGCTGCTGATCGAGCATGACATGAGCGTGGTCATGGAAATCTCCGACCACGTCGTGGTGCTCGACTACGGCACCAAGATCTCCGACGGCACGCCCAATCATGTGCAGAACGACCCGAAAGTGATTGCTGCCTATCTCGGCGTCGAGGACGAAGAGGTCGAGGCTGTGGAAGCGGAGGTCGGGCTGTGACGGAAACCTCTGCGAGCACCATGACGGAAACCGCCGCCATGCCGGAGGTCGCAGGCGCGCCGATGCTGACCGTGCGCGGCGTGAAGACCTACTACGGCAACATCATCGCGCTGAAGGGCGTCGACATCGATGTGCGCCAGGGCGAGATCGTCACGCTGATCGGCGCGAACGGCGCCGGCAAGTCGACGCTGATGATGACCATCTTCGGCAACCCGCGCGCGCGCGAAGGCGCCATCACCTATGATGGGCAGGACATCACCAACATGCCGACGCACCTGATCGCGCGCCTGGGGCTTGCCCAGTCGCCGGAAGGCCGTCGCATCTTCCCGCGCATGACGGTTTTCGAGAATCTGCAGATGGGCGCGTCGGTCGCCGGCATGACGCATTTCGAGCAGGATCTGGAGCGCATCTGCACGCTGTTCCCGCGCCTGAAGGAGCGGCTCAACCAGCGCGGCGGCACGCTCTCGGGCGGGGAGCAGCAGATGCTGGCGATCGCCCGCGCGCTGATGAGCCGGCCCAAGCTGCTGCTGCTGGACGAGCCTTCGCTCGGGCTTGCCCCGCTGATCGTCAAGCTGATCTTCGACGCCATCCGCGACCTCAACAAGTCCGAAGGGCTGACGGTGTTCCTCGTCGAGCAGAATGCCTTCCATGCGCTGAAGCTCGCGCACCGTGGCTACGTCATGGTCAACGGCGTCATCACCATGAGCGGCACCGGCAAGGAACTGCTGGCGAACCCGCAGGTCCGGGCGGCATACCTCGAAGGCGGGCGGCACTGATGGTGGGCAGTCGGGCGCGCCGTTGCAGAGGTGACGTGTTGCGCGCTTCCAGACTGCCGACTGCCGGCCGCCCAATGCCGACGACCAACGGGAGCACCTGATGCAAGGCATCCTCTACGAAGAACCAACCATCTGGCTGTTCATCCTCGTCACCATCATCATGGGCGGCTGGACCGCGTGGATGACGGGGCGCGCCATCGCGCTGACATGGCGGCCGGAGTGGCAATTGCCGCTCTACATCCTGGTCCTCGGCCTGTTCGTTCGCTTCATCCATTTTGCGCTGTTCGGCGGGACGTTGCTGTCGCCTTGGTTCTACCTGGTGGATTGCGCATTCCTGATCGTGATTGCCGCCATCGGGCATCGCCACACGCGCACCACGCAGATGACGACGCAGTATCGCTGGCTTTACGAGCGCACCGGTCCATTGAGCTGGAAGCCGCGCGGGCAAGGCGTGTGACGTGCGATAACCAACAATCGACATCAAGGTCTTGAGGGCGCAATTCTTTCAAGATTTCACGAGCTTGACGGGTGACATCAGGTTTAAAACGCGCCACACTGCGCGCTACGGTGGTGTCATTCGCCGGGACAGACAGGCACCTAGACGGGCCTCGCATCTGTGGTCAAACAAGGGAGAAGGTATCCATGAAGAAAATCATGTTGAGCGGAATCGCGCTCGGCACTGTTCTCGCGTTTTCGAGCGTGGCGCAGGCCCAGATCAAGCTTGGCGTCGCCGGGCCGATCACCGGTCCGAACGCAGCCTTCGGCGCACAGCTCAAGAACGGCGTCGAGCAGGCCGTTGAAGACATCAATGCGGCTGGCGGCATCATGGGCCAGCGCGTCACCGTTTCGATCGGCGACGATCGTTCGGACCCGAAGGAAGGCGTCTCGGTCGCCAACAAGTTCGTTGCCGACGGCATCAAGATGGTGCTCGGTCACTTCAACTCCGGCGTCACCATGCCGGCTTCGGAAGTTTACGCCGAAAACGGCATCCTGATGGTCACGCCATCGGCCACAAACCCGCGCATCACCGAGCGCGGCCTGTGGAACGCCTTCCGCACCTGCGGTCGTGATGACCAGCAAGGCGCGGTTGCAGCCGACTACATCGTCAAGAACCTCAAGGGCAAGAAGGTTGCCGTCGTCCATGACAAGACCACCTACGGTCAGGGCCTGGCAGACGAAACCCGCAAGGCCATGCGCGCTGCCGGCGTCAATGACGTGCTGTATGAAGGCGTGAACACCGGCGAGAAGGATTTCTCCGCGCTTGTGTCCAAGCTCAAGGCAGCCGGTGCCGATATCGTCTATTGGGGCGGCCTGCACACTGAAGGCGGCCTGATCGTGCGCCAGATGCGCGACCAGGGCCTCAACACCGTGATGATGTCCGGCGACGGCATCACCTCCGACGAGTTCGCCTCGATCGGTGGCCCAGGCGTTGTCGGCACGCTGATGACCTTCCCGCCAGACCCGCGCAAGCGTCCTGAAGCGGCCGCTGTCGTGAAGAAGTTCGAAGCCAAGAAGTTCAACCCCGAAGCCTACACGCTCTATTCGTATGCCGGCGTTGAAATCATGAAGCAGGCTGCGGAAGGCGCGAAGTCGCTTGATCCGAAGAAGATGGCCGAATTCATGAAGACGGGCTTCAAGTTCAAGACCGTCATCGGCGAAATCGCCTTCGACAAGAAGGGCGACATCACCCGTCCGGACTACACCATGTACACATGGAAGCCAGGCGCGGACGGCAAGATCACCTACGTCGAGAATTGATCTTCGCGATAGCGTTGCAGTTCAGCCCGCCCGGAGCGATCCGGGCGGGTTTTTCATTGGCGCCCGTCATTGCAAGCGGACCGGAGCAATCCACTTTGGCGGTACGAAAAAGATTGGCCACAACCAGGAATCCTCATCCTGAGCCCATCGAAGGATGATCCAGCTTGCACCCCGCTGGAACTCCTCCTTCCACGTTGCTGAGAGTGGGGATGGATGTACGGACGATGCGCGTCGCCGACGGCGACATTCCATGCGCGTCGCCGACGGCGACCCCGGCCCTCGCTTGCGCTCGTGCGTTCGGCTCCTTTGAAAGCTCCACCGGAGCTTTCAATCCGCAAGCGGACCGGAGCCTCACCCCAACGCGGCGAGTTGCGGGAATGTCTCCAGCAGCCAGAACGCCATGCGTTCCATGCCGCCCGTCAGAAAGGCCACGCCGGTCACGACAAGCAGCCCGCCCATTGCCAGTTCGATCTTGCGGAAATGCCGCTTGATTCCGGCCATCGCGCCGATGAAGCGTTCGATCCCCAGGGCCGCGATGATGAACGGGATGCCCAGACCGAGCGAATAGACGCCAAGCAGCGACATGCCGCGATAGACCGTGTCCGACGAGCCCGCGACCGCGAGGATTGCAGCCAGGATCGGCCCGATGCACGGCGTCCAGCCAAAGGCGAAGGCCAGCCCCATCAGGTAAGCCCCGCCCGGCCCGGCAGGGGTCGCAACGTCCATGCGTTTCTCGCGATACAACAGCGCCAGCCGGAAAACGCCCAGGAAATGCAGCCCCATGACGATGATGGCCGCGCCTGCCGCCCACGACAGGGCCCACATGTAGTCGCGCAGGATTTGTCCGAGCGCGCTGGCCGTGGCCCCCAGCAGCACGAAAACCGTGCTGAACCCGGCCACGAACGACGCTGCCGCCAGCATCACGTCGCGGCGCGCCGCCACCGTGCCTGCCCCCTCCTCGCGCATTTCCTCAATGGTCGTGCCGGCGAGATAGCACAGGTAAGGCGGCACAAGCGGCAGGACGCATGGGCTGAGGAACGACAGCACCCCCGCCATCAGCGCAGCAATGTATCCGACATCAGCCATGCACTGCTGATAGCGCGAAGACAGCCCGCGCGCCTAGTGCAAGTTGGCGCAAGCCATGCGTCGAGCCACCACGAAGCCGTGAGCGAACGCAAGTCGGGCGCCTGCCGGCGTTTGCTTTTTCGCCGGAACACACCTTTACCTGTCCTGTGTTAGCCTCCATCTGTTGGTGACGAACCGGAGCAGCGCCGATGACAGCAACCCGCAACAAGGCACGGATCGAGGCAGCAACCGCGCTCGGCATCGTCGACCCGGTATGGGCGCGCGTCCGCGATGAGGCCGAACGGATCGTGGCGACCGAGCCGACGCTGGCGAGCTTCATCCTGTCGACGGTCCTCAACCAGCGCTCGCTTGAAGAGGCCATCTCGCACCGGGTCGCTGCACGGCTCGGCCATCCGGCCGTGCCGACCGACCTGATCGCCCAGACATTCGATGAAGCGCTGGCCAGCGACGGCGGCATAAGCGAGGGCTTTCGTGCCGACGTCGCTGCGGTTGTCGACCGTGATCCCGCCTGCACGCGCTTCATCGAGCCGGTGCTCCACTACAAGGGTTTCCACGCCCTGCAGACGCATCGCCTGGCGCACTGGCTCTGGACCCGGGGCCGCACCGATCTCGCGCTTTACCTGCAAAGCCGCGCATCCGAGGTTTTCCAGACCGACATCCACCCCGCGGCGCGCATCGGGCGCGGCATCTTCCTCGATCACGCCACCGGGCTTGTGGTCGGCTCGACAGCCGTGATCGGTGACAACGTGTCGATGCTGCAGGACGTGACGTTGGGAGGCACCGGCAAGGAAAAGGGCGACCGTCACCCCAAGATTCGCTCGGGCGTCCTGATCGGCGCGGGCGCCAAGATCCTCGGCAACATCGAGGTGGGAGAGTGCGCCCGGGTGGCGGCGGGTTCGGTCGTTCTGGCCCCGGTGCCGCGCAACACCACGGTGGCCGGCGTTCCTGCACGGGTCGTCGGCGAAGCCGGCTGCGCCGAACCTGCCCGCGCCATGGACCAGTTGCTCGCCGAGATGGGGTGAGTCACTCCACGCTTGCCCTCCGGCTGCACACGTGGCATCGCTGGCCCATCGCACTCCCGCCTCGCCAAACCTGCTGGATCAAACCACCGTGGACAAGACCGAACTCGCCAAGCTCGAGCGCTTCCTGCGCCGCACCTTCGCCAATCATGGCATCGCCGTGAAGGCCCGCCCCAAGAAGAACGACTCGGCGGAGGTCTACATCGGTGACGAATACGTCGGCATCATCCATGTCGATGACGAGGACGGTGACCGCTCGTTCAACTTCACCATGGCGATTCTCGACGTCGACCTCGAAGACTGAACCTGCGTGCGGATGAGCGGCCCGGCATCGACGCCGCTCCCCTTGCCCTGCAATCGCATCAATCCGCGCGGCGGAAGCCATCCACCAGCTTGCGCACGCCGTCCGACAGCGCCTGCCACTCGGTCAGCGCCTCGCGCGGAAAACGCAGCGCGATGTCGAAACCGGCATGCTTGAGCACGGCGCGGCATCCCTCATCGAGTTTGGTCGCGCCGATGTCGGCCGTGCAGCGCGCAAAGAAGGCCGCACCGTCCGGCATCGACATGAACAACTCGTCCTGCTCGAAGGGCGAACCCTTCTTGAAGCCACGCATCATCAGGCCGCCCGGGTTTGACCATGCGCCCGATGTCAGAAAACGCGCCAGCGTGGCGAACTGCGCCCGCGGGTCGGTGCTGGCGGAAGCCGGCCCGATGGTGATGTGGACTTCGGCCTTGTCGCCGTCAGCGGGCGCGGCCAGTTCGGGCCAGGTCACGCGCAGCCGCGTCATGCCGACTTCCCGGCCCATGTCTGCGGTGCGCGGGCCTTTGTAGTTGGATGGAAACACCAGTTTCTCCGTGCCGATCCGCATTTCGAGAACCTGCGGCGGCGCTGGCGGGCGGTTGACCCACCACACCCCGGCGGCGACCCCGCCGATGCTGAGACAAGCCAGCAGCACGACAGCGATCGCGATCAACCAGTCAGCGCGGGGCAAGGGCGACACAAGCACCTTGTTGCGCGATCGCGCCAGCGCGGCGGCGGAGTGGCCGGTCCTGGGCCTGTCAGGGGCATGGGCGGAAGTGGCTGTGGTCATGGGCGCAACGGAAAGGGATCAGCGGCAAGGTCAGCGTGTTTCATCGTTAAGCATAAGGCCACATCCCGCTTAACGTTCGCTTAAGCATGCGCGATAACGGATCGTTAAGTTTTGCAGGGCCGCGGCCCGGGCTGCAGAGGTGTCGGCGTTGAGTCTGGAACCGGAAACGATCCACGCCTTTCAGGCGATCTTCATCGGGTTTGCCTTTGCCGGTCTCGTGGCCTCGGCCTTCGAGATGTTCACGGCCCGCAAGGCGAGCTTTCACCTGTTGCAGACCGGCGGCGTGCTTGCCGTGGCCAGCGTGCCGGTGATCGTGTTTTCAGCGCCTTTCATCATCCTGCGCAACACCATCCTGGGCCGGCAGATCGAGGGTCGCCCGATCCCCTTCGTCGCGATCGCGACCGTGATCGCAGGCTTCTGGAGCATGGCCTGCGGCCAGGTCGTGCTGAAGTTCGCCGGCGGGCTGCTGGGGGCCTGAAGGCTCAACCCAGCGAGCGCAGGAAACCGGCGAACCGCATCAGTCCTTCCGGCCAAGGCCCGTGACCGGACTCGACGTTGATGTGCCCTGCATCCCCCGCATCCGAGAATTCGGCGCCCCACGCGCCTGCCAACTCCTGCGCTTCATCGACCGTGCAGTATGGGTCGGTGGTGCTGGATGCGAGCACGGCGCGGAACGGCAGCTTGTGGCGGGTGTGCCGGGCAAAATCGGCAGGCATGCCCGGGATGGCGTGCAGCGCACGTTCCGAAGCCGGCGCGACGAGAAAAGCGCCGGCAACGTTCAGGCCCGCCAGATCCTGCGCCGCGTGGGCCACCGAACTCACGCCGGCGCTGTGAGCCACCAGCACGATCGGACGAGTCGAAGACCTGACCGCCGCGATGATGTTGTTCGCCCAAGCACTGCGGTTCGGCTTGTTCCAGTCGGCCTGCTCCACGCGCAGCGCCGTGCTGAGCTTGCCTTGCCAGCGCGTCTGCCAATGCTCGGGACCGGAGCCGCCCCAACCGGGAATGATGAGAATGTCGGCATCGGATGTGCGCATGAAATCGAACCGTCCTGGCAATGTCGCGCTGGCCTAGAGCATGCCGCGACCCAGGCGGCAACCCTACCTGACAGTCCGTTCCATCATCACCGTCTCGACGCCTGCATTCGATTGCCCCCGCCCGACGCGGGAAAATCCCATGTGGGCGTAGAAGTCCACTGCAGTCAGCGAGGCGGCAACCATGACACGCTCGATGCCTGCACGTTTGGAGCGCTCGACCAGTTCGTCCAGAAGCGACCCGCCCACGCCCATGCCCTGCACCGATGGATCGACGAACAGCGCCTCGATCACGGCCACGTCGTCGCTGCTGGCACGCGGCGCCCGCAGCGCGACCAGCACGCCGGTCAGCACCCGGTCGGCGCTGGCCCAGACCGGGGTTTCCGCCACCAGGAACGCGGCAGACCGTGTCAGCCGGCGCTTCATCGCGGGCAAGGTGTAATCCGCCAGCACGCGCATCTGCTGCTCGGCCGTGTAGTCCGTCGCATTCGAGATGCGGACGGAACGGTCGATCAGCGCCGTGACCAGGCGCATGTCTTCGAGGACAGCGGGGCGGATCGGCGTGGTCAGGGCTCAGGCCTCCCCGAAAACGCGGCGAAAGATCGTGTCGACATGCTTGAAGTGATAGCCCTCGTCGAACATCGCGCCAAGTTCGGATGGGGCGAGGCGCGCCGTCACGTCGGCATCAGCCTTGAGATTGGTCAGGAAATCCTCGCCATGCTCCCAGGTGCGCATGGCGTTGCGCTGAACCAGCGCGTAGCTTTCTTCGCGGCTGGCTCCGGCCTGGGTCAGGGCCAGCAGCACGCGCTGCGAATTGTGCAGCCCGCCGAGCCGGTCGAGGTTCTTGCGCATGTTGTCCGGATAGACCAGCAGCTTGTCGATCACGCCGGTGAGCCGCGCCAGCGCGAAATCGAGCGTGATGGTGGCATCGGGGCCGATCATGCGCTCAACCGACGAGTGCGAGATGTCGCGCTCATGCCACAGCGCCACGTTCTCCATGGCCGGCAGCGCCATGCCGCGCACGAGGCGTGCAAGGCCTGTCAGGTTCTCGGTCAGCACCGGGTTGCGCTTGTGCGGCATGGCGGACGAGCCCTTCTGGCCCGGGGAGAAGAATTCCTCCGCCTCATACACCTCGGTGCGCTGCAAGTGCCGTATTTCGGTCGCCAGGCGCTCGACGCAGGAGGCCACGACACCCAGCGTCGCGAAGAACATCGCGTGCCGGTCACGCGGAATCACCTGCGTGGAAATCGGCTCGACGCTGAGGCCCATCTTTGCCGCCACATGCTCCTCGACCGAAGGATCGATGTTGGCGAATGTGCCGACCGCGCCAGAGATGGCGCAGGTGGCGACCTCCGCACGTGCTGCCACCAGCCGCAGCTTGCAGCGCGAGAATTCGGCATAGGCCTGGGCAAGCTTGAGCCCGAACGTCACCGGCTCGGCATGAATGCCATGCGAGCGACCGATGGTCGGCGTCAGCTTGTGCTCTAACGCGCGGCGCTTCAGCGCGCCCAGCAGCGCATCGACGTCCGCGATCAGGATGTCGGCGGCGCGGGCAAGCTGCACGGCAAGCGTCGTGTCCAGCACATCGGAGGACGTCATGCCCTGATGCACGAAGCGCGCCTCGGGCCCGACGATCTCGGCCAGATGGGTCAGGAAAGCGATCACGTCATGCTTCGTCACACGCTCGATCTCGTCGATGCGCGCCACATCGAACACGGCGTCGCGCGCCTTGGCCCAGATCGTGGCTGCAGCCTCCTTCGGCACCACGCCAAGCTCGGCCAGCCTGTCGGTGGCATGGGCCTCGATCTCGAACCAGATGCGGAACCGCGCCTGCGGCTCCCAGATCGCGACCATGTCGGGGCGGGAATAGCGGAGGATCATGGTATATCTCTCATTTTCGCTTGGCGTGAAATATAATATCTAATGCTGGCTTGATATCCTGATTACCAGTAATTTTGAAAAGTGTATTTCCACGATCATCTTTTATTGGCAGTCTCGCAATAGGTTTAAAATGATCGACATCCCCTCGAACTGTCACTGATAATTGATCGATACGTGGCTGCACAATAACATACCAAAAATTGTCTGGTGTATCGCTAAAATTTCGCGATTTTCCGCGTTTTAATTCGCCAGGAGATCTCTCTCTGATCAAACTAAGGAGGTCGATAGCTGTCTTTTGCATGGATAAAGACATTTCAGATTTGACCATTGACAAAAACAACAAATCACCAGGAGAAAAATCAGCATCAAACTTCATCCAATTTTTTGTTAGTTTATTTTCTTCAAGCGCATCAATACAAATAACATTTTGTCCTGTTCCTATATTTAGGACATTTATGTTTTCAATATCACAATGAAGTTCTTTGATTTCTTTAATAAAAATCGGTGACTTGCATATCATTACGCTTTTAGCACCTACTGATGACGTCGGCTGGTTGATGCGCCTGATTTGATGCGGAGGCATCTGGAACTCCCAAACTCCATCCGAAAGCTCGCTAACGCTTGTCCCCACAAGTTTGAGAGTCATAGTACGTCCTCCAGCAAAGATTTTCTATCTGCAGAATTATCTGGGCAGATAGAAAACGTCAAGTGCGATATCAGCGACTTGAAATCGTAGAATGCATTTAGAAGTTGGATCAAACCCATCCGCCGAGAGCACCTTCGGCAGCCTTGCGGATCGCCGCGATGTTCGTGGCGTAGGCGCCCTCGCCTCCCCTGAACACGGCAGAGCCGGCCACCAGCACATTGGCGCCCGCGCCCACGACCAGCGGCGCGGTCTCAGGCGTGCAGCCGCCGTCGATCTCGATGTCGATGGGCCGCCCGCCGACCATGGCCTTGATGCGCCGGATCTTCTCGCAGATCTCGGGGATGAAGGCCTGGCCGCCGAAGCCGGGATTGACCGTCATGCACAGGACAAGGTCGACACTGTCCAGCAGGTATTCGATGGCGCTTTCCGGCGTTCCGGGGTTGAGCGCGATGCCGGCCTTCTTGCCGAGCGCCCTGATGGCCTGCAGCGAGCGGTGCGCATGAGGACCGGCCTCGACATGGATGGTGATGATGTCGGCCCCGGCCTTCGCGAAAGCCTCGATGTAAGGATCAACCGGCGCGATCATCAGATGCACGTCGAACACCTTCGTCGTATGGGGGCGAATCGCTTTCAGGATATCGGGACCGAACGTGATGTTCGGCACGAAATGCCCATCCATCACATCGCAATGGATCCAGTCAGCCCCCGCCGTGTCGATGGCCGCGACTTCGGCGCCGAGACGGGCAAAGTCGGCGGACAGGATCGACGGCGCTATGATCACGGGCTTGGACATGCTGGCGGGTTAGCATTGGCGCACGCGCGGGGCAATGTGCCGTGAGTCGTCGTTGCAAGCGCAGCGAAGCAATTTCAGGCTTTGCGCACAGCGAAACTGGATTGCTTCGCTGCACTTGCAACGACGTCAGGACGTTTTGGCAAACCTCGCCGCGAGCGGCTTCAGCAACTGCGGCATCAGATAGATCGGGAATTGCGCCAGTGCGAAGAACAGGAATGTCGTCTCGGGCGTTGCGGCCCCGAGAGCCGCGATCATCGCGCCCATGTTGCGCTGGGCCGTGCCATATCCCATCAGGAAGACATCGGCCGGCCTCATCAGCAGGCGCAGCGCCACCCAGGCGAGGATGAACCCCGCCAGCACCACGGCAAAGGCAATGCCGAGAAAAAGAAAGACCTTCGCGGGGCGGGTCATGAAGGCATCCGTCACCCCATCCATGGCCGCAATGGCGAACAGAAAATACATCACCACGCCGAAGCCATCGAGCGAGACTTTGTGTTCCACGATGCGCCGGTAGCCGACCAGCCTGCGGACGGCCAGCGCCAGGATGATGGCCCCGCCGATGAGGCCGAGCAGCCGCAGCATCAGCACCTGCGTGTCGATGGGCGCCGGCCCGCCCAGCAGCAACTCGGCAATCGGTGGCCCGAGAAAAGGCGCCGCCGCAGTGGTGATGATCGTCGCCGCGATCAGCACCGTCGGCTCGATGTTGAGCATCATGGCGACGGCCGGCCCGGACATGATCGGCGGCGAGGCCGCCACCACCACCAGTCCCAGCACGAGCCCCGGATCGAGCGAGGCCCTGGGGAAGACGGCGAAGATGGCCAGCATCATCAGGATCGGCGCGATGGTCAGCCAGACCACGGCGATGATGACCGCCTTCGGGCTGCGCAAGGCCGCCTTCATGGCCCCGAGATCGGCACGCGCGAAGGTCATCGCCACGAACAGGAAAATCGTGACTGGCAACAGCGGGCGTGCCGCCGCGGCAAACTGCGGCAAGGCCAGACCCATGAAGATCGAAAGCGCAAACCCTTGCGTGCCATAGCGGCCCAGAAAGGCCAGAGCGGAGAGAACCAGACCCAACAGCCGAAGCCCTTGCAACAATGCGGCGACGCCGTTGGCCTAGCAGAACTGGTCAGGCACGCAACTGATTGCGACACCGTGCGGCACGGGCCCGTGCAGACTGCCGCAGATGACATAGCAGATCGACAGACAACAACCGGTTGAATCAGATACTCAACATATCCGCACAATCATCTGCCGTCTCGTGTATTTTCACGATTTCATTGCGCCTCTTTCGCGTTATCCTGAGAACATTCGGCAAGTGGGGCGATGGCATGCGCGTGGATTGTCTGGTTCTTGGCGCGGGCATTGTCGGCGTTTCGGTGGCGCTGCACCTGCAGAAGCGCGGGCTCGGCACCGTGTTGCTGGACCGGCGCGGCGTCTCCGAGGAAACCTCCTTCGGCAATGCAGGCCTCATCCAGCGCGAAGGCGTCTACCCTTACGGCTTTCCGCATGATTTCGGCGCGCTCATCCGCTACGCCATGAACAACACCATCGATGCGCATTATCACTACAGCGCCATCCCCAAGCTCGCGCCGTTCCTGTTTTCGTACTGGATGCACTCGCGCAAGGCCAAGCACGAGGCTATCGCCCGGCAATACGCCACGCTGATCGAGCACTGTGTCAGCGAGCATGACGTCCTTGCCGAAGAGGCCGGCGCAAGCCACCTGCTGCGCCGCAAAGGCTGGATGAAGGTGTTCCGCAGCGAAGCCGAGCGTGATGCGCGCTGGGCCGAGGCTGACAAATGGCATGCCGAGTTTGGCCTCAACCACAAGAAGCTCGGCGCTGCCGATGTGCGGGAGGCCGAACCGCACCTGACACATGACCTGATCGGCGGCCTGCACTGGACCGACCCGGTGTCCGTGTCCGACCCGCACGGTCTCGGCGTCGCCTATCTCAAACGCTTCGAGGCACTCGGCGGGCAGTTCCTGCATGGAGACGCCACCACGCTCACCCAGGCCAAAGACGGCACATGGACCGCCGTGACCTTCGACGGCGTCATCATCACCGCGCGAGATGCGGTGGTCTGCCTCGGTCCATGGGCCGATCTGGTGACGACCTCGCTGGGCTACCGCTTTCCGCTCGCGGTCAAGCGCGGCTACCACATGCACTACCAGCCGCTTGGCAACGCCATGCTCAATCACCCGGTGCTCGACCATGAACGCGGCTATTTCCTCGCGCCGATGCTGAAGGGCGTGCGCCTGACCACCGGCGCTGAATTCGCCACCCGCGGCTCAGCCCCGACGCCGGTGCAGCTTGCCCGTGCCGAGCCGATCGCGAAGCAGTTCTTCCCGCTGGGCGAACGCCTCGACGCCGAGCCCTGGCTGGGCAACCGGCCCTGCACGCCGGACATGATGCCGATCATCGGCAAAGCTCCCGCTCACAAAAACCTCACCTTCGCCTTCGGCCACGCCCATCACGGCCTGACGCTAGGCGCCGTGACAGGCCGAATGGTGGCGGAGATGGTGACGGGCTCGGAGGTGTTCGTGAACCCCGAACCGTTCAGGCCGGGCCGGTTTTGAGCACCGCATAAAGCGCTTCCCCGCGCCCGAAAGACCAATCCATCGGAGTGTTCTCACTCAGCGCGATCATCACATCATCGGGCTTGATGGCGGCATGCGCTTCCGCCTCGGCCACCACCGCGCGATAGAAGGCCTGCTTTTGTGCGTCCGTTCGCCCTGCCCTGAGTGAGACGGAAACCAACAGCGCTTCGGCCGTTCGCTCGACTGACGGATAGCGCGGATCGATCAGCAGGTTCTCCGGCTCGTGCCGGGTGATGACCTGAAAGCGGTCCGCTTCCGGCACGTTCATGTGGGCGACAAGCGCCGCATGAACCGCATCGGCCACAGCGCGCAGGCGTGCGGGCGGCAGCGCGGCGGGCGCATCGATCCTGACGAGCGGCATCAGCCCAGCCTCTCCATACGCTGGGCGGATTGCTCGCGATGGAGCAGCCCACGCAGCCAGTTCACCACCGCACGAAAAGCCTCTTGCATCGCCAGATGGCGCTCGTGCCGAGCAGCCCTGGCATATGCCTCGATGTCGATGCCGCCATCGGGCGTCCTGCGCACCGGTGTCTGCTGATAACGTGACAAGTCACTCATGAAGCACATGGTTTTCTCCTTGAATTGATTGCAGGTTCAAAGTTATTATATAAATTCAGATACATAATTAGCTCAAATGCATATTTAGAAGATACGGACATTCATGAATAAGACATCATCATCCGAAGAGATCGCCATTTTCGTCCGCGTCGCAGAGACAGGTGGCTTTGCCGCTGCTGCCGAAGAACTGGGTCTCACCCCGTCGGGCGCGTCGAAGGCAGTGACGCGGCTGGAGGACCGGCTGGGCGTCAGGTTGATGCAGCGCACCACACGGCGGCTGGTCCTGACCGGCGAAGGCGAGACCCTGCTGACCCGTGGGCGCGAAATCCTTGCCTCCATCGAGGCTGCCGAAGCTGAAGTGACCATCGCGCGCGGCAAGCCGCGCGGCCTGCTCAAGGTCAACACGGGCACAGCCTATGCCAAGCACCATCTGGCCCCGCTGCTGCCAGAGTTCCGTGACCAGTTTCCCGAGATTTCGCTGGAATTGTCGATTGCCGATCGCCGCATCGATGTCATCGGCGAGCAGATCGATGTGGCCATCCGCACCGGAGGCTCGGGCGATTCAAGCTTGATCACCCGTCGCATCGGCACCATGCGCCGCATCATCTGCGCAAGCCCGGCCTATCTCGCCCTCCACGGAACGCCAATTCAACCGGCAGATCTGGCGCGGCACAATTGCCTTCTGCTCACCGGCTTCGCACGTCTTGCCGCCTGGCCGATGCGGGTGGATGGGCGTGTCAAGGAACTCAATGTCAAAGGCACAATCACCTGTGACAGCGCCGAACTCTTGCTCGACATGACAATTGCGGGACTTGGCATCTCCCGCTTCGGAGATTTTCTGGCCGCCGACGCCCTGGCGAAAGGCCAACTTGTGCCGCTGCTTGTTGATGATCACGTGGTCGAGGATGCGCCGATCTCGGCCTTGATGCCGCCTGGCCGTCAGCATCTGCCAAGGGTCAGGGCATTCGTCGATTTTCTCGCCACGAGAACAGGTCAGCCCTTGCTCCCGCATTCGTGATCAAATCCCGCGAAACAGACGTTGATTTGTCTTGGCTGCGCGCTAACTCCGCGTACGGCCATAGATTTCATAAGAACCGCGCAAGGACATTCCAATGATCGATCTTTCACGCCGTGAGGCCTTCATGACGGCTGCTGCCGCAACTGCCATTGCCGCCACGGGCGCGGGCCTCCCGGATGCCGCGCGGGCGCAGGCTGCCGCACCTGCACAGGCCCCGGGGTTCTATCGCTACAAGATCGGCGACATCACCGTGACCGCCATCAATGACGGCTTTGGCCGTCGCCCGCTTGAAGGCTTCATCCGCAATGCGGAACTGCCGGCCGTTCAGGCCGCGATGCAGGCCGCCTTCCTGCCGACCGACAACATGACGATCCCGTTCACGACCCTTGTGGTGCAGAACGGCGCGCAGATCACCTTGCTGGACACCGGCAATGGCGATTCGGGAGCGCCGACCTCAGGTGTGTGGATGCGCAACTTCCGCGCTGCCGGGTTCACGCCGGAGCAGGTCACCCGCGTTGTGTTCAGCCATTTTCATGGCGACCACATCAATGGCATGCGCCTCAAGGACGGCACGCTGACGTTCCCGAATGCCGAAGTGCAGGTGCCGGCCCCGGAATGGGCCTTCTGGATGGACGATGCGCGCATGGGCACCGCTCCGGAAGCCATGCGCGGGGCCTTCGCCAACGTGCGCCGCGTCTTCGCGCCGATCGCAGCCAACGTTAAGCAGTTCCAGCCCGGCGCGGAAGTTGCCTCCGGCATCACGTCCGTGGCCGCCTTCGGCCATACCCCCGGCCACTGCGTGTTCATGATTTCGTCGGGCGCCGGCAAGCTGATGTTCATGGCCGACACCTCCAATCATCCGGCCTTGTTCGTGCGCAATCCGGACTGGTCGGCGATTTTCGACATGGATGCTGATGCCGCCCGCGCCACGCGGCGGCGCCTGCTCGACATGGCAGCCGCCGAAAAGACGCAGGTGCATTTTTACCATGCGCCTTTTCCAGCCACCGGCTTCATCACCAAATCCAACCCCAGCTTCGACTTCGTGCCCGTGCAGTGGTCGTCAGTGGTCTGAGCCCGGACTGAAACTGTCATCCCGGTCTCTGGCCGGGATGACAGCCCCTTGCTTCATGCTATGGAGAATGCGCGAGCAATCCGCTTCGGCGTTGCTGCCCTGACCAGTCTGGTGCGCGCATGAACACGGCGGCCTTGTCCCGCAACACGATCGAGAAGATCGCCTTCGTCGCCGGTGAAAGCGATGACGCGCAAACGGCGCTGCGGCGCCTGTCGCAAGCCTATGGCGACACGCCGCCGGACGCGGCGGACGTGATTGTCGCGCTGGGTGGCGACGGGCTGATGCTGCAGACGTTGCACCGCTTCATGAACGGCAAGGGCGCGTCAAAGCCCATCTACGGCATGCACCGCGGCTCGGTCGGTTTCCTGATGAACGACTATCGCGAGAAGGGCCTGCTGGAGCGCCTGCGCAACGCCGCGATCTCGATCGTGCATCCGCTCCAGATGCGTGCCACCGATGCGGCCGGCAAGGTGCACAGCGCCCGCGCCATCAATGAGGTGCATCTGTTGCGCCGTTCCTATCAGGCGGCCAAGCTCAGCATCCACATCGACGGCAAGGAGCGGTTGCCGGAACTCATCGCGGACGGCGTGATGGTGGCGACGCCGGCAGGCTCGACCGCCTACAACCTCTCGGCCAATGGCCCCATCCTGCCGCTCAACGCCACCTTGATGGCGCTGACGCCCATCTCGGCCTTCAGGCCGCGGCGCTGGCGCGGCGCGCTGCTGCCGGACCGGGCCTCGGTGACGGTGGAAGTGCTGGAAGCGGACAAGCGCCCGGTCAGCGCGGTTGCCGACCATACGCAGGTTGATGATGTGGTCCGGGTCGAAATCGCCATGGATCACGGCATCGATCTCTTGATGATGCACGATCCGGGGCATAGCCTCGACGAGCGAATCCTGCGCGAACAGTTCGGATACTGAGGCGCCAACTGTCGCCGCGCATTGGCGCGCTCGGCCGCGGACCGGCGCCGGAATGTGAATGAACGGAATGCCTGATGCGGATCGACTTCACCAAATTGAGCTTTCTGGTCGTCGACGACAATCCGTTCATGCGCCGCGTTTTCAAGGCACTGCTGCACGGCTTCGGCGCGCGGGAGGTCATGGAAGCCGAGGATGGCGCGATCGGTCTGGAACTGTTCATGACTTTTTCACCGGATATTGTGCTTCTTGATTGGGAAATGCCAATTCTGGACGGACTTGAAGTGACGAGGATGATGCGCCAGCCCACCACCAGCGTGAACCCGTTCGTGCCGATCATCATGGTATCGGGCCACGCCGAGCGGCGGCGCGTGGTGATGGCGCGCGATGCCGGCGTCAACGAATTCCTGGTCAAACCTATTTCGCCAAAGGCGCTCTACGACAGGCTGCTGGCGGTCGTTGCTTTTCCGCGCCCGTTCATCCGCACCAAGAGCTTCTTCGGGCCGGATCGCCGCCGTGGCGCCAACAACAACTACACCGGTCCGGAGCGGCGCAAGGGCGGGGACGCGGAACGCATCAAGACCAAGGCCCTCATCGACAAGACAAAGGCTAAATCATGACCTCATCCGGAGCCTGGGGCGAGAAGCTCAAATCGGTCGAGCATGAAGATTATGCCGTGATCGTGCCGGTGAACACCCTTGCCGAACGCGCCGTGCGCGGCGGCGTGCCCAAGGACATCGAGCGCCAGATCGCCGCCGCCGAGGAAAGCCTCGCCACGCTCAGACAGGAGTTTCCGGCCTGGATGGCCAGCGAACTCGCCGGGATCGAAGCCGTCTGGCAGCATTACAAGTCAGGGGCCGAGGACGGCCCGAAGCTGCTGTTCCGGAAGGTTCACGACATGCGCGGGCAAGCGGCGACGTTCGGCTTTCCGCTCGCCGGACGCGCGGCCGACAACCTGTGCAAGTTGATGGATGCCTTGAAGAAAGTGCCCGATGACATCATCGAGGCCCATATCCAGACCATTCGCGTCATCATCCGGGAGCAGGTCAACGTCGAGGATCACCCGCTTGGCATCGCCATGGTCCAATCCCTCGAAGGGCTGGGCGCAGGGCTGATCAAGAAGGCGCTGACCAACACCTAGAAGTCACCGCACGTCCGTCAGGCGGCGGCGAGCAAGTCTGGCGCGTTGGCCACTTTCAGCGCCGAAACCTCATCGTCCACCAGCAAGGTCAGTTCCGGATCGATTTCGAGCAGCGCCGCCAATGCCGCGTCGTCGGCGAGCGCGCGCGCCATCTCCTGCGCTTCCTCGCGGGCGGCATCGGCCTCGAAGCGCCTCAACAGCGCCATCAGAGGCGCATTCTCCTCCGTGCCGGCGCAGTCGCAGGCAATCAGGACGCGCTCGATGATCAGGCGTGAGATGGCCGGCCTCTGCGCATCGGACTCCGGCGCGCCGATCTCCCGAGCCGCCTCTGCCGCAGCAACGAAAGCGGGGATCAGCAGGGCCGGAATGCCGGCCTTGCGACACAAGGCGGCGATGCCGTTGCCGCGGCGGTCGTGCAGGACCCCGGAGGCGCGTGACATCGGCATGCCGGCCAGATCGGCCAACGCAGCCCCGGCCAGCGCGGTGTCCCCGGTCAGCAGCGAGCGCAGCATCAGTCCGGGCGTCAGGCGGTTGCTGCGGCGCAACTGCCCGATCAGCGACATAATGTCGGCCTCGAATGCGCCTGCAGCGGCGGCGAGTGTCAACGCCACTTTCTCGCTGGCTTCGCGGGTGACGCGCTCCGCCCTCTCATGGCTCATCAGGCCGCAGCCGCCAGCCCATGACGACAGGCTTTCGGCCACGTTGAGCGCAAGCTGGTGACGGATCGAAACGGGCAGGTGCGGACTGGCGAGAAGCGCTTCGCGCAGTTCCGGCGCGGTCGCGGCGCGGTCGGCGGCGCGCTGCAACGTCGAGGCCGCAATGTCGGCGTGTTCGTTCTCGATCAGCGCCTGCACGGCGGCGGCGCAGCCGACCTCCGCGATGGCGGCCGCGAGCGCGATGCCGACATCGCGGCGGCGGGCGATCACGCATTGCGCAAGATCGCCGCCCACGGCCACGGCGTCCACCAGGTCGGATTGCGTCAGCACCGGCGAAGCCGCCAGCACGAATGCCGCGACATCCGGCTGGTCCTGCGCCAACCCCAGAATGACGGCACGCGGCGCATGCTCGCCGGCCAGCGCCTCCGCCATCGCCCGCCGCACCATGGCTGACGGGTCGTCGAGCATGGCCAGCAATGCGGTCTCGGCTTCGCGCCTGTCGCCATCGGACATCGGCGAGCGCAGGTAGGCCTCGGCAAGTGCCCCTGTCGCGGTGGCGCGGTCACTGGCGCTGGCGGTCCTCGCCCAGAGCAGGAAGCGGCGAATGATCATCTTGAAACTCCGCTGCGCAGGAAAGCCATCAGGTCCAGCGGCTTCGACCGGCGCTCCCGACGCTGTACTGCGGCGCTGTCGACCAGACCGGACGGGCGCTCGGGCGGCAGCGGCGCATCGACCACGCGCGCGGCTGCGGATGGCGTCGCAGCCGTTTCAACCCGGTCGATGCCGCTGCTGTTCGGAAAGAAGCGCTGGGACGGCTCGGCGGAAGCCAGTTGCAGCCGCGCGCCGCGTTGTCCTGTCCAAAGGGCAGCCACCGCGTCCGACACCGGCTTGCGGGTGCCCTCGGTGGAAAACAAGCCCATCAGTCCCTTGCGCTCGGGGCCGGCAGCATCGCTGCCGCGCGGGCCTGTGACGCTGGCGATGTCTGCATGGTGCGCCGAAAGCACCTGATGGACCTCTGCCACCGTCCGCGCCTTTCCGGCCTTGTCGAAGAAGATGTTGCGGTTGGCGGCGGCTGCGTCGGGAAAATCGCGGGCCGCCACGCGGGTGGGCGAATTCCCGGCGGCGTCGATCAGGTCCTGCGCGCCGCGCGCACCGAGCACGTGGGCGATGTAGAGTTCGCCGCCGCTCGGCTCGCGCCCAAGCGCTGCACTGAGCTGGTCGCGATTGCGCCGCGTGAAGGCCCCGGCCATCGTCGAGGCGACCTGCGGGTCGCGGCGCAGCGCCATGATCTCGTCACGCATTTTCGCGTCAGGCACGCTCAGCCGCCCGTCGGAACCCTGCACGATGGCCTTGGAAGCATCGTCGAGGCCGTGCTTCGAGCCTTCGCTGCGCACCATTCCGAGCCAGGTCTGCTCGATGAACTGGAACAGGCCGGTCGCGCTGGACGTGCGCGCTTTCGCCTCCGGATCAAGCGCCGATTCGCGTTGCGCGGTCTTGACCAGATAGTCGAAGTTCGTGCCGGTCCGGTCAGCGCCCTGACGGATCGCGTCCATCACCGGGTTGGCCGGTGTCGGCTGGCTTGGGCCACTGGTTCGGAAAAGGAACATGGACAACCGGATGAGGACATGGCGCAGAATGCGGATCATCCGCACCAATCGCGGTCTTCACGATGACGCATTTATGGTAAGCGAACGGTTAAGCGCACCCGGCGCGATCTGTGCCGAACAGGGATATTCGAGATGAGCCTGCATGACGCAGCCGAGCGCCACTGGCGCGGCGGCCTTTATCTGGAAGACATGCATGTCGGCGACATCATTCGCCACCGGCTGACCCGCACCGTCACCCAGATGGACAACATGCTGTTCTCGAACATGACGCTGAACCCGCAGCCGCTGCACATCGACGCGCATTTCTGCGCCACCGAAACAGAATGGGGCAAGCCGTTGATGAACTCGCTGTTCACGCTTGGCCTGATGATCGGCATCTCGGTCAACGACACCACGGTCGGAACCACCATCGCCAATCTCGGCATGTCAGACGTGACGTTCCCTGCGCCATTGTTCGAAGGCGACACGATCAACTGCACCACCGAAATCGTTGCCAAGCGCGAGTCGAAATCGCGCTCCGATGCCGGCATCGTCGACCTGATCCATCGCGCCTACCGCCAGGACGGCGTGCTGGTGGCCCAGTGCCGCCGCCAGGCGTTCATGCGCAAGCGGCCGGCACCCGCGACGATCGAGGTCTGAGCGATGCGATCCTTGCTGTTCGTGCCTGCTGACAATGAGAAGAAATTGGAAAAGGCATTCGGCTCAGGGGCCGATGCGCTGATCATCGACCTGGAGGATTCGGTCGCCATCGACCGCAAGCCGGTGGCGCGCGGCATCGCGGCGGCCTTCATCCGCGCCCACACCAGGCTTGCGGCGCGTCCCAGGCTGATCGTGCGGGTCAACGCGCTTGGCACCCGCCTGACCGATGCCGACCTCGATGGCGTCATGGCGGCTGCTCCCGACGCGATCATGCTGCCAAAGGCGGAGGGTGGCGTCAGCGTGCAGCATATCGGCGCCAAGATGGCAGTGCGCGAGGCCGAGCATGACCTTGGCGACGGCGTCATCAAGATCATTGCCATCGGCTCCGAGACCGCGCGCGGCGTCTTCCAGCTTGGCACCTATGCCGGCGCATCCCACCGACTGACCGCGCTGACGTGGGGCGGCGAAGACTTGTCGGCCGACATCGGCGCGGAAACCAACAGGCTGAGCGACGGGTCCTATGCCGACCCATATCGCCTCGCCCGCGCCCTCACCTTGATGGGCGCTGCGGCAGCCGAGATCGATCCGATCGACTCGGTGTTCACCGCCTTCCGCGACGAAGCCGGGCTGCGCGCCGAATGCGAGTCGGGCCAGCGCGACGGCTTCATCGGCAAGATGGCGATCCACCCGGCGCAGGTCGCCGTGATCAACGAGGTCTTCACGCCCGCGCCCGCTGCAGTCGAACGCGCCCGCGCCATCGTCGCGGCCTTCGCCGCAAATCCGGACCTCGGCGTCATCGGCATCGACGGCGAGATGATCGACATGCCGCATCTCAAGCGCGCCGAGCGGCTGTTGAAGCGCGTCTGACCAGCATCTCCACCATCCTCTTCCTGAACCCTTCGAAGGATCAGGATCGGGGCTCGATCACTGCACGTCGATGATCCGGCAGTTGCGGCGGCCTGATTCGAGGCATTCGAGCGCCCGGCGCGCCTTGTCGAGTTCGAACACCAGCCACAGACCGGCGCTTCCAAGCGTCGCGACCATGACGAGGCGGACAATCATCGCCTTGCGCCGCTGCAGGCGCTTGTTCTCGTCCGCGAGTGGCTTCAACGGCCGCGGCATGCCGCTCAGCCGCCCGGCGGCCGCTGGATCGAGAACACCTGATCCACCACCGCGTAGTCGGAGTATCCACAACGCGCGATTGTTCGCGCCGCCGTCATGTCGAAACGGCCGTCAATGATGCAGCGATCATCGATGTAGACGCCGATCACCTGCCCCAGCACCATGAACCGGTCGATCCTGCGCCCGGTGATGTCCGTCAGTTCCTGGATCGAGATCAGCCTGCATTCGAGCGCCGCAGGCGTGCCCTTGACACGAGGCGGCCTGACAAGTTCGGACGCTTCCGTCTCAAGCCCCGCGTGGCCGAATTCGCTCGTGCCGCGCGGCAGCGGCGCGGATGTCAGGCTCATCTGATCGGCCATGGCATAAGTCGCCAGCGAGCAGGTGAACTCCCCTGTCTCCTCGACGAAGCTGACTGCATCTTTTTTGCCCTCGGAAGAGAACATCACGATGGGGGTCGGCGGCGAGGAAATCAGATTGAAGAACGAATATGGCGACAGGTTGAGCGCGCCGTCCTTGCTCAGCGCGCTTATCCAGCCGATCGGGCGGGGAGCCACGATCGCCTTGATCGGATCATGCGGCAGCAGGGTGCTGTCGCGCGCCTCTGGACGATAGTGCATGGCGTGACCTCAATGTCGGGAGACGATGTCGGCGAGCGCTGGCCGCTCGCGCTCCTCGGGCGGCACGTCGCTCTTGCCGATGTGGATGAAGCCGGCCATGCGCTCGTGCGGCGCGAGACCAAGCCCGTCAAGCACGCGCCGGTCATAGCCATACCACTCGGTCAGCCAGTTGGTGCCATAGCCAAGCGCGTTGGCGGCAATGATCAGGTTCATGCAGACCGCGCCTGCGGACAGCACCTGCTCCCATTCGGGGATCTTGGCATGCGCCCTGGCCGACGAAACCACACCGATCACCAGCGGCGCGCGGGCCAGCCGCCTCGCCTCGAAGGCGACCGTGCCTGCATCCGCGCCCGGATTGTCGGCGCTGAACACCTGGGCGATCAGCGCACCTGCGCGCACGCAGGCCTCCCCCTCGAACACGATGAAGCGCCACGGCGCCAGCTTGCCATGGTCCGGCGTGCGCGCCGCGACGCCAAGGATCGTATCGATCTCGGCTGCGCTCGGGCCGCCGCCCTGCATCAGCATCGGCTTCACCGAACGGCGGGTTTTCAGCAGATCAAGCATCTCGTGAGGCATGGCATGGTTCCGGCAGGTGGCTGTCGGTAGCCCAACGGCGTATCGTCGGCAACCCGTGCAGGCGCAGGGGCCTGTCACAGTTTCGCGCCTTTTGCGCAGCAGGATCGCAGATCAAAAAGCATGGCTTGGCCACCAGTGCCGTCGTCACGGTGCCGGCCCCGATCGTGGCGCTTGCGGAGGCTGCCTTGCAAACATGGATTGATCCCGCAAACCGACTGGCCAATGGCAACTTCCGGGGATAGATGTCGCGCATGACGGGTCTAAAGCCATGGTCGGCAACCATCTGCGCAACGGCGGCGTTGCTGACGGCTGCGCAGGCGCAGGCGCCGTCGCTGCGTCAGGGCGTCAACCTGTCTGCCCTCTACGCCACCGAGAACAAGCCAATTCCCGCTGGCATCGTCTGGCGCGTGCTGGTCGATGATCCGGGCGGCGCCTCGCCCCGCATCGTCGCCCGCTCAGAGCAGGCCGCGCCGCAGTTCACGCTGGAGCCTGGCAACTACGTGGTGCACGCCTCTTACGGCTATGCCAGCGGCTGGAAGCGCATCACGGTTCCGGCCAGCGGCAATCTCAGCGAGCGCGTGAGCCTCAGCGCAGGCGGGCTTTCGCTGGCCGGCATCATCGTTGACCGGCCGGTCCCGGCCAATGCCATCAGTTTCTCGGTGTTCGTGCCGCTGGCAGGCAACTCCGAGGGCCGCCTCGTGGCCGAGAACGTCAAGTCGGGTGAAGTTCTGCGCCTGCCCGAGGGCACCTACCACGTCGTCTCGACCTATGGCGACGCCAACGCCATCCGGCGCGCCGACGTGAAGGTCGAGAGCGGCAAGCTGGTCGAGGCGACCCTTTTTCACCGCGCCGCCAGGGCGACCCTGAAGCTGGTCCAGACCCCCGGCGGCGAGGCCTTCGCCGGCACGGCCTTCTCCGTGCTCACGCCGGGCGGCGATGTCATCCGCGAGGCCATCGGCGCATTTCCGGAGGTCATTCTGGCCGAGGGCGAATATGTGCTGATCGCGCGGCAGGGGGGGCAGGTCCACACCCATGAATTCAAGATCGAGGCCGGCCTCAACCGCGACATCGAGGTCGTGGTCGGGCGGTGACGCACGCGCCTTCGATGCGGGCAGTCATGATCCGCCCGACAATAATGCCCTGCAATTCAGCATCAACTTAATATGGCGGTTCATCGTACACGGGTTTGCCGTCGATCAGCAGGGACTTGATGGCCGCCTTGCCGGACGGCGCAACTGCAGCGATGATGTCGACACGGGATGCTTCGGTGGTTTCTATGTTTTTGCCGTGTCCTTCCGGCACGAAGTAGCTTTCAAGGCCGTAGGTGACTTGGGTCATGACATCGCCGGGCCTGCACTCCGCTTCGGGCCGCCCGTTGCAGTCGAAGCTTCCAAATGCGGTGCCGTCCAACCAGATCAGATCAAGGCCGCGCGGCTCACCCTTTCTGGCAAGACGTGCGACTTCCGCCCGTCCGTTGCTGCCGGCTCGCACACCGACATGCACCGGTTCATAGCGCCTGAGCCCTTCGGAAATGCCAATTTTCGTCAGGTTGATCTCGCTGATCTCGTAGCGAAGCACCACGTAATCGCCGCGGAACAGGTCGCGCGGGTCCACCGGCGTGGTGGCAAGTCTGACCGTTGTGCCACTGCGCAGGATGCTGGCGCGCTCCATGAGCATCGCCACGATCAGACCGGACAACACACAGGCGGCAGCGACAGCGCGAACCGTGGCGGGGATGCGCGCCATCATCTGGTCGGCGGCGATCATCGCACGCCTCCGTTGGCCGGGGCGAAAGCGCCGAGAAGCTTGCGGACACCGAATGCCATGGCGATCAGCAGGATGCCGCCAACCAAGAAGAACAGCGACTGGTCGAGCAACGAGCCAACCGTCCTGTACAGCAGAACGACGATCGCCAATCCGAACGCTGTCGCGCCAGCAAGGAGCACCCGCCGCTGACCGAGCACGCCACCTGCAACGATCATGGCGCAGGCAGACGTCAGGATCAGGGCTGAAACCAGAACGCGCCCGGCGAAGGTTTGCCCCAATCTCATCCAGAAAACGATCGATGTCGCCATGGCCAAAGCCAAGGTCAGAGCCATCGCGATTGCACCCCTGCGATCCGGGAAGCGATGCAGCAAGAAACCAAGCGCAGCGACTGCGAGCACGCCCGAAACAATCACCCGCAATGCCGCTGTTCCACCGGCACCGCCAACCGGATCGAGGATGCGGATCAACTGGACCGTCAGCACCAGTACGAAGCCGATCAAGGCCCAATCAAGGCCGGCGGCGAACAGCGGAGGCAATCTGCCGACCGAGGCCATCAGGCCGAAAACAATGAGGGTCACTGATGCGAACAGCAGGTAGGCGATGTGCGTGCCAAACACGGTGTCATCCAGCAGCGTCTCGCCAACGAGAAAGGCCAACCACATGATCCCCCCCAGCACGGCGGCATGGTGAACTGCGCGATTGACACGTCCGATGGCCAGCATGAAAGCGGGCAGATAGAAAGCCAGATACCACCAGTTGATCATCGGCATCCGCTCGGAATGCGTGCCGAACAGCCAGGCCGCCATGCAGGCGAACGCAATGATCAGCGCGCCGTCCGATCGCATCAGAAGCGACACCGCCAGCGCACCGACCCCCACCAGCGCCATTCCGGCAGGCCAATCCGCCGGAAGATGATACATTTGCCCGACCAGAGCCACGCCGGCTCCGAAGATCAGCGTCGCCGTCGTCGCGGCGGCATCGCTTGCAAGCCACGCCTCCTTCCGCATGAAATGCAAGGCGACGGCAAGAGCTGCCACGATGAGCGCAAGGATGCCGACAAGCTTGCCGATCCGCGGCAACCAATCCCAATTCGAAGCCACGAACGCAATGACGCTGGACGCCAGCAACAGCCCGCCGAGAAAACCCAGCATGGCAGGAAGTTTTACGCCTCCGGCCTCAGCCCCCACCGCAAGCCGGATGTCGCCAGCCTGTTCGGGCTGGATCAAGCCGGACGCTGTCCATTTGACAAGATCGTCCTCAAGGCGCCTGCGGTAGCTTTGAAACAGCATGTCGCGACAGTGACCCGAGAATTGCCAAATGTCGACATTGAACGTGTGCGCCTCACTCCGCCGCCAGCAGCGCCCGTGCCCGCCGCTCGTCCGGGGCCAGGGCCTCGTCCATGAAGGCGGCAACGGCCTCCTTCAGCGTCATCGACGTCTGCGCTTGCGAGCCTAGCCTGCGCACCGAGACGGTTTTCTCCTCCGCCTCGCGCTTGCCCACCGCCAGGATGATCGGCGTCTTGGCCAGTGAATGCTCTCGCACCTTGTAGTTGATCTTCTCGTTGCGCAGGTCCGCGCGGGCGCGCAGGCCGTGCGCCAGCATCGCTTCGGTCACCTGTTCGGCATAGGCGTCGGCTTCGGACGTGATCGGGCAGACGACGATCTGCTCGGCCGCAAGCCAGAGCGGGAAGTGGCCGGCATAGCTTTCGATGATGATGCCGAGGAAGCGCTCCAGCGAGCCGACAATGGCACGGTGAACCATTACGGGCTGCTTCTTCTCGCCATCCGATCCGATGTAGAACGCGCCAAAGCGCTCGGGCAGGTTGAAGTCGACCTGCGTCGTTCCGCACTGCCAGTCGCGCCCGATGGCATCCTTCAGCGTGTATTCGAATTTCGGACCGTAGAATGTTCCCTCGCCCTCGTTGATGCCGGTCTTGATAGCCCCGTTTGATTCCGACGCCATGCGGGCCAGCGCACTCCTGAGGATCGCCTCGGCATGGTCCCACATCGCATCGGTGCCGACGCGCTTTTCGGGCCGCGTCGCGAGCTTGACCACCACTTCGGTGAAGCCGAAATCGCGGTAGACCGACATCATCAGGTCGTTGATCTTCAGGATCTCGGCTTCAAGCTGCTCCTCGGTGCAGAACACGTGCGCGTCATCCTGCGTGAAGCCGCGCACACGCATCAGCCCGTGCAGCGCGCCAGACGCCTCATAGCGATGCACCACGCCGAACTCTGCGATGCGGATCGGCAGGTCGCGGTAGCTCTTCAGCCCGTGCTTGAAGATCTGCACATGGCCGGGGCAATTCATCGGTTTCAGCGCAAACACCTTCTGGTCGGCGTTTTCGTCTTTCGGGTTCATGAAGGCGTGGGCCGACTTCACCGCGAACATGTTCTCCTGATACCAGCCCCAGTGGCCGGAGGTTTCCCACAGGCTCTTGTCGAGGATCTGCGGGGCGTTGACCTCCTCATAGTCGCGGCGGATGCGGCGCCGGTTGTAGGCGATCAGTTGCTGGAACATGGTCCAGCCCTTGGCATGCCAGAACACCGTGCCCGGCCCTTCGTCCTGGAAATGAAAAAGGTTCATCTCGCGGCCAAGCTTGCGGTGGTCGCGCTTTTCCGCCTCCTCGATCTGGTGAAGGTGGGCGTCCAGTTCCTCCTGCTTGGCGAAGGCGGTGCCATAGATGCGCGTCAGCATCGGATTGTTCGAGTCGCCCCGCCAGTAGGCCCCTGCCACCTTCATCAGCTTGAAGGCATTGCCGACCTTGCCGGTCGACGTCATGTGCGGGCCACGGCACAGGTCGATCCAGTCACCCTGGGCATACATCTTGAGCGTCTGGTCTTCCGGGATCGCGTCGACCAGTTCGATCTTGAAGGCCTCGCCCTTGTCGCGAAAGAACGCCTTCGCCTTGTCGCGGCTCCACTCGTCCTTGGTGAAGGGCTTGTCGCGGGCGATCACCTCCCGCATCTTCTTTTCGATGACAGGGAGGTCATCGAGCGTGAACGGCTGCTCGCGGTGGAAATCGTAGAAGAAGCCGTTGTCGATCACCGGCCCGATGGTGACCTGCGTGCCCGGAAACAATTCCTGCACCGCCTCGGCCAGCACGTGCGCGCAGTCATGCCGGATCAACTCCAGCGCGCGCGGGTCTTCGCGATTGATCAACTCGATGCGCGCATCGGCAATGATCGGGTCCGCCAGATCGCAGACCATGCCGTCAAGCGCCATCGCCACGGTTCGCTTGAGCAACGATGGCGAGATGCCGCCCGCGATCTGGGCACCGGTTGTCCCGCGCGGAAATTCACGCCGGGCGCCATCGGGAAATGTAACGGAAACGGAAGGAGCGCTCATCGGCTCATCTCCTGCTCACTCGGGGTCACGATCCCCGTAAGTCAGTCCAGCCGCGCATGTGAGGCATTCGAAAGGGCCCGCGACCGGAACAGCCCATCCGAAGAACAGGGCTTGCAAAGCGCATCGCCTGCAAACACCTTACGGAACGGATAGACGACGCTGGCGGAGCAAACAAGCGTGTTGTGGCGGGGGAACGGTCAGGTGCTTTGTCATCCCCTGCGACGCGGAACGCGTCGGGAAGGGGAACCTTCTCCTTTTGTCATGATGTGGCTCCCCTTCCCGGCCCGTTGGGCTGCCGGGGATGACACCGCCAGTGCGGCAGTTGCAACTCTGGCACGGCGACCGCCAAGCCCTTCCTTCAGGCACTTCGCTCGGCAGGCCGCTCTTGCGCTGTTGCTCGGCGGCGGTGCGCTGGCCCAAGCCACCCCCACCCTGACCCCCACCCCCACCCCGCCCCCCGCCGCGCCGACCTATGCGCCGACCGGGCCTGCAATGACCTTCCGCCTCGCCGAGGGCGCAGGTCCGCGCGGCGCGGTGCGCTGGGTCAGCGCGACCGGCCAGATCCAGAGCGACACGCCGGTCCAGTTCGCGCTGTTCTCGAAGCTGAACAAGCTTGAGGGGCTGACGCTCGTGCTCGATTCGACCGGCGGGCGCGTGCGCAGCGCCATGACGCTGGGCCGCCTCGTCCGTGCGGCCAAGCTCAACACCAGCGTCGGACGAACGATTTCCGTCGACGGCAAGGATTCGGTCCGCAGCAGCGAGGTGGGTTGTTCTTCCGCCTGCGTGCTGGTGCTGATGGGCGGCGTCGAGCGCGTCGTGCCGGAGGACGCCTCGCTCAATGTCCACATGTTCAGCGTCGAAATCGACGCCGCCGGCAACAAGGCGCGCGGCGAGCCGAGCTTCCGCGACATCGAGCAGACCCAGCGCACCATGGCGGCGCACGCGGTCTACATCGCCGAGATGGGCGTGGCGGCGCGTTTTCTCGAGATCATGACCGAGGCCAGTTTCCGTGGCGCGATGCGGCGCATCACGCGGCCCGAGATCGAGGCCATCAAGCTCGCCAGCGTCGTCGCGCGCGACGTCAGCGCACCTGTTGCGAGCAACTGGTCGCTCAGCCCCGCCAGCGCGCCTCCCCAACTTGTCCGCACCGCGCGGCTGACCGAGACCGAACGCATGACTGTCAACCACGAGTTGCTGATCGAATGCGACGTGGTGCGCAGCTTCTTTCTCGTCACCTATCGCCAGCAACTGGTCAGGTTCGAAGGCCCGAAAGGCAGCCCGCAACCGGTGACCATGCAGACAGCAAGGCTTGATACCGGCGGCTGGGACTACATCTTCCGCGCGCCCGGCCGAGGCTTCGGCATCAACACCGTCGGCAACGATTTCTGGATGCGCCGCAGCGTCCCGCGCAAGGTCTTCGAAGATGCCACAGCCAATGGCCGCTTGAGTGTCGAGGTGGTGGCGCAAGGCCGGCCAACCCGAACTCAAAGCCTGCATGATGCCTCGCTCACACAGCTTTTGCCGGATCTGGCAAGGCGCTGCGATGCGCGTCCGGGACTGGTGACGGTTGGCCCGAACCCGCGTCGCTGACAGGTTCGGGCGGACCGTTGACGCCGCGCCAGCGGCCATAGCGCCATGGCGTCAGGCTGGTGGCATCGTCGGGCAATTGCTCGCAGACAAGGTCGATGCCGTCCGTGCCCCAGGGGTTGCAGCGGCAGATTCGCGCCAGCCCGATCCATGAACCGGCCCACAGGCCATGCCTCTGGATCGCCTGGTCAGCATAGTCCGAGCATGAGGGCCAATGGCGGCATTGCCGGCCGACCAACGCCGAGACACTGAGTTGGTAGCCGCGGATGGCATAATGCGCCGCGCGGCGGACCGGCCTCACGGCAAGTCACCAGATGGCGCGGACGATGAGCGCCAGCGCCGTGATGATCAACGCCGTCAACGTCATGATCATGCCGCCGACACGGCCGACGCTGCTGCCGGCGCTCTGCGTCAAACCGAGCGCATGGGCGATGCGCCCGAATACTGCCAGCAGCCCGACGCCGTGGATGACGACCGCCGGCGCGCCGATCAGCGCCAGCATCACCAACCCGGCCAGCACGAACGGCACGTTCTCTGCGAAGTTGCCGTGAACGCGGATGGCCCGCGCCAGTTCCGTGTCCTGGCCATCGCCGATGCCGATCTTCTTGGTGCGGCGATGGCCGATGACGCGCCACTGCAGCACGATGCCGATCAGGATGAGAACGCCGGTGTAGAGGGCAGCAGCGGAGATATGGGAAGGAACATTTTCCATGAAGGTTCTTTTCTGAAACCGGACTATTCCGCCGCGACTGAAGCGGACGAGCGGGCACTCTCGATCTTGGTGATCGCATCGACCACCGCGTCGAAGGTCAGCAGCGTCGACGCATGCCGTGCCTTGTAGTCACGGACCGGCAGCAGGACGGCAAGGTCGGCCCATTTGCCTTCGGGCGGATCACCCATCTCCTTCAAGAGCCGCCGCGCCGCCGCGCGCACGGCGCGCAGTTCGTCGGCGGTCGAGCCGACGACATGGCGCGCCATGATCGACGACGAGGCCTGCCCGAGCGCGCACGCCTTCACCTCATGCGCGAAGTCCGTGACGACATCCCCGTCCATGACAAGGTCGACAGTCACCTTTGACCCACACAGCTTCGAGTGCGCCACGGCGCTTGCGTCAGGTGCATCGAGCCGCCCGATGCGCCCGATGTTGGCGGCCAGTTCCAGAATGCGCTTGTTGTAGACATCGCTGATCATGATTTGCTGAATATAGGCGGTTACCGTTCCGCTGGCGAGGGGTGCAAGCCCGCCTTTGATCGATTGCCGAGCGCGCGGCCTTCACCAGAACGTGAGCCTTGCGGCCAAGGGTCGCGGCTTGTGGTCTGCCCGCTGGCCCCTCACGTAAATGATCTAGAAACAAGTGAAAGGTAGGCGCCATGAACCCCGTGGTTAAGCCCTCGGTCGTCACCGCAACAGCCGTGGCGGCCCCGTCCGCGCAGCAGGCGGCCCCCAAGAACGAGCAGTTCATTCTCCGCCAGCCGAGCCGCGAGGAAGCGGAGGCTGCAGTGCGCACGCTCATTCTGTGGGCCGGCGACGACCCCTCGCGCGAAGGCCTTCTCGACACGCCGAAGCGTGTCACCAAGGCTTTCAAGGAATTCTACAAGGGCTACGACGAAGACGCCCACGACATCCTCGACCGTGTGTTCGAAGAGGTCGACGGTTATTCCGACATCGTTCTGGTGCGTGACATTCCGTTCTATTCGCACTGCGAACACCATCTCGTTCCCTTCGTCGGCAAGGCGCACATCGCCTACTATCCGTCGAAGGGCGTGGTTGGCTTGTCCAAGCTTGCACGCGTGGTCGACACCTACGCGCGCCGCATGCAGACGCAGGAAACGATGACAGCGCAGATCGCGAACGTCATCGACGAGGTGCTGCAGCCGCGCGGCGTCGCTGTCCTGATCGAGGCCGAGCACATGTGCATGTCGATGCGCGGCGTGCAGAAGCACGGCTCGTCCACCCTGACCACCCAGTATCGCGGCGTGTTCGAGGCCGAGCCGGCCGAACAGGTGAAATTCTTCACGATGGTGAAGTCGCAGCCATTGCGCATGTCGCTTTGACGCAAGGGATGCCGGCACGCTAAATCTCAGACGCGCCGGAAACGGCGCGTTTTTTGTTACCGTGCGAGGCATGACGTGAGCGCATTCCCCAAATCCCCGAGCAAACGCGACCTTGAAGAGGGTGTCGCCCTCACCCCGGCGTTCGATGCCGCAGGCCTGATCACATGCGTCACCACCGAGGCGGACACGGGCGAGGTGCTGATGGTCGCGCACATGAACGCCGAGGCGCTGAAGCTCACGATCGAGAGCGGCGAGGCGTGGTACTGGTCGCGCTCGCGCCAGGCGCTCTGGCACAAGGGCGACACCTCGGGCCAGGTCCAGACAGTGGTCGAGATGCGCATCGACTGCGACCAGGACGCCGTCTGGCTGCGCGTCAAGGTGGCGGGCGACGGCGGTTGTTGCCACACGGGCCGGAAGGGCTGCTTTTATCGCGTCCAGCCGCGCAGCGACGGTGCGGCCGAATTGCGCCCGCTGGTTATGTGCCAGTGAAGTGGATTGGTCACCATCCTGTCAAAAGTTCCGGCTAACCGCAGTGCAGGATGACAGGACGTTAACCGGATGTGACGCTTTTGACCCGATCCTGATGACAATCTGGCTGTTCGAGGGAACGCTGCCATGTTGTGGGACAGGATCGTGCATCGCGCCACAGGTCTCGGAGGGGGCGGAACCGGCATGAACATCGAGACGGTGGGCCGGCAGGAAGCCCCGTCGGGCAAGCCCAGGCTCGGTCTGGCGCTGGGCGGCGGCGCGGCGCGCGGCTGGGCCCATATCGGCGTGCTCAAGGCGTTGACCAGGGCAGGGTTCAAGCCTGACATCCTTGCCGGCACCTCGATCGGCTCGCTTGTCGGCGGCGTCTACGCGGCTGGCCGCCTCCAGGATCTCGAAGACTGGGCCCGGTCGCTCACCAAGAGACGCATGGTCGGGCTGATGGATTTCCATATCGGCGGCTCGGGGCTGATCTCGGGTGATCGCCTGAAGCGGTTGCTGGGCACCGAACTGATGGACATCAGGATCGAGGATTTGCCGCTGACCTATGCCGCCATTGCCACCGAACTTGGCACTGGGCATGAAATCTGGCTGACGCACGGCCTGCTGGTCGACGCCATGCGCGCATCCTATGCACTGCCGGGCGTGTTCGATCCGGTCAAGCTCGGCGGCCGCTGGCTGATGGACGGGGCGATGGTCAACCCGATCCCCGTCTCCGCCGCGCGCGCCATGGGCGCCGACGTGGTGGTGTGCGTGAACCTCAATGGCGATGCGGGCGGCCGTGGCACCATCATCCAGGCGCACCGCGCCGACCGCGACGAAAGTTCGATGACGCCAGAACTCGAGGTGCGCCCTTCGGCTTCATGGCTTTCATCGATCTCGGGGGCTGCCCAGCGCGTGCGCTCGCTCGTCGGCCGCGCGCATGACGAGAACCCTGCCCCGGGCCTTGTCGGCGTCATGATAGATGCCTTCAACATCACGCAGGATCGCATCTCGCGTTCACGTCTCGCAGGTGATCCGCCTGACACAATGATCGCGCCAAGGCTGGGCAAGATAGGCCTGTTCGATTTTCATCGAGCTGCGGAAACCATCGAGCAAGGCGAGATCGCCGCCGAAAAGGCGCTCGACGACATCATGGCCGCCATCGCCGCCTGCCCGACATTGCGCTGAAGCGCCGGCGTCACGCCATCGCGATGTAGTCACGCATGGCCTTGGTCTCGGCCTCGATCTTCTCGATGTGCCGCTTGACCACGTCCCCGATCGAGATGATGCCGCTGAGCCGTCCGTTCTGCACGATCGGCAGATGGCGGAATTTTCCGGCCGTCATCATCTCCATGGCGGTTTCGATGCTGGTGGATTCGGGGCAACTCATCACCTTGGCCGTCATCCGCTTCGAGACAGGTTCGGCAAGCGCCTCGGAACCGGCCTCGGAGACCGCACGCACGATGTCGCGCTCCGACAGGATGCCGAGCACGGCGCCGTCAGCGCCCGTGACCACGGCGGCCCCGATGCGGCGCTCGGCCAGGATGCGGGCCGCCTCCGCCAGCGTCCGGTGAGGCTGGATGGTCTGCACGTCGCGGCCCTTGTCGGCCAGGATATTGGCAATGCTCATGGCGTGTTCCTCGGTGTGGCGGGTGCCTTTGCGCAGGCACGCTCGTTCATGTCGAAGTCGTTCGCAGTTCGAAGTCTCTCGCTGGGCGATGCAGTTGCAACCGCGTCGGAAGCGCAGTCTGCGACGAAAGTCGCATCTGCCGCAAGGGGCATGACAAGCCGGGCTATTTCATGTCCGCGTCTGGCAAAGTGGCGGCAGATCGTGGGTCCAGCCATGGAAAAAACAGCAGTCCCAGGAGGAACCCGCCGACATGCGCCTCCCACGCAATCGAGCCCTCATCGCTGCCGAAGGCCACCACGCCGGAGCCGAACAGCCAGTTGGTCACAAACCACAGTCCGATGAAGGTCATTGCCTGCCGGTTGCGCACCAGTCCGGCCAGCGGCAATGCCGGCAGCGCGCGCACATGCGCGTCATCGGCCATCGCGCCGAAACGCAGGCCGCCCGAGAACACGAAACGGGCCGAAGCACCCGTTGCAGCCGAAACGCCTGCCGATGCGCCGACCAGCGGCACGACGTCGCCTGCATGCATGAATATGTGCGCCAGCGCGCCGGCGACAGTGCCGGCCACAATCATCACGAGGAAACCGCCAACGCCGAGCCGCCGCGCCAGCGGGCTGCCGAACACCGCGAGCCAGATCGTGTTCATCACGATATGCGCCGTGCCGGAATGAAGCAGTCCGTAGCTGACGAGGCTCCACCAGCGCGGCCCGCCGCCGTCGAGGAAATAGCGCGCCACCGCCATGCGCTCGGATGCCGCCTGCCCGTCGAGGCCGGCCAGGGCATCCTCGACGAGGCGGGCCTGGTCCAGCCAGCCCAGTTCCAGCGCAAACCGGGCCGGCACGACCGCGAACTCGGCGAGGATCGACAGATCCCGCTCGAAGCTGAGCGTCAACCGCCACAGATGAATGGCCACAAGGATGCCGATCACCACGGTGACGACGCCCGGCAGATTGAGGATCGGCTCACGCCGCGGCTGCTGAAGCGGGCCAAGGCCCGTGAAAGGCTCGGATCGGCGGCGCGGATCATCTGGCATGTTCATGCCGCCACGATTGCCGATCGGCCAGCCGACGGCAAGGCGAGTGACGGACAAAAAAAGGGGAGATTGCGCGCTGCGCAACCTCCCCGGTCCGGCAAATGTCTCATGGCCGGTTGGGTCTCGCGAAGAGCCCGGCCACGCCGCTGCCACCTTGAGTGTGCCCGGCATGATGCGAAGGAGTGAAGCCCGCAGCGCCAGGAAGCCGTGTTCCCCTTGATCCCACCACCGGCCTCGTCTGGCAATCTCAACCCCTTGTTAAGGTTAACAAAGGGTTACGCACCAATCCGCAGCAGAACGGCATAGTTATCGCTGGCCGCTGGCAACCATCCGGAATGCGCCTCCCCGCTGTGCCAGAACGGCATCGCGCCGGCCCGTTCGGGAAGCCAACCTGCGCTGCCTGCCTGACGAACGCCACGGACGATCCATGAAGACCACATCAACCACCCTAATCTTCCAATACTGGGACCAGTTGCGCGGCTCGCGTGCGGCGCCCGAGCGCGGCGAGATCGAGCCCGGCGCGGTGCGTCAGGCGCTGCTCGACACGTTCATCCTCGAGAACACGGCGGCAGGGCTGACCTTCCGCCTGGCCGGAACACGGCTTTGCGCCCTGTTCGGCGGTGAACTCAAGGACAGGCCGTTCACCTCGCTCTGGCCGGATGCGCCGACACGGGTTGAATTGTCGCGCATGACGGATGCCGTGATGGATGACAGCGCAGGGGCCGTGATCGGGCTCAGCTTCGGCACCGATCGGGGCGGCATCGGCGATTTCGAGATGATTGTCCTGCCGCTCCGCCATCGTGGCAAGACACATGAAAGACTGATGGGCGCACTCAGCCCCGTGGCGCTTCCGGATTGGCTCGGCCATGAACGGATCGTCTCGGCGGAGATCAGGTCGATGCGAATCATCTGGCCGTCCGGCCTCAACCGGACTGCCCCGCACAACCGGAAATCGGTCGAGGAGCGGCGCGCCCAATTCACCGTGCTGCCGGGTGGGCGCGCCTGACGGCATTCCTCCGGGATGAAACCGGAAACTCGTCCGAACGTAAGGCATGGTTAACCTGCCAGCGGTTAGTGTCGTGGAAATTAACTCCCATGACCGTATCGAGATGTCGGCAGCACCCAAACTCGCCTCACGCCCGATCGAACGCCGCCGGCACGCCCGCGTGAAAGTGGCCCTGCTCGGGCGCTACATGCTGCCCAACCGCACGGAGTATCCGTGCCAGAGCGTCGACATGTCGGTTGGCGGGCTGCTGCTGACGGCCCCCGTCAAGGGCAAGGTCGGCGACCGCGTGATCGTCTATCTGGAGCATGTCGGCCGCATCGAAGGCGACATCGCGCGCCACACGCCTGACGGCTTCGGCATGACGGTGATGGCCACCAGCCGAAAGCGCGAGAAGCTCGCAGCCCAGCTCACCTGGCTGGTCAACCGCGCCGCGCTCGGCCTGCCCGAAGATCGCCGCCATGACCGCATCCAGCCGAAGCTGTCGCGCATCATGCTGACGCTGCCGGATGGCCAGCAACTGCCGGTCAAGATGCTGGACATGTCGCTGTCGGGGGCGGCGTTCAGCGCCGACATCAAGCTGATGATCACGGATCTGGTCATGCTCGGCAAGACCCAGGCCCGCGTGATGCGCAAGTTCGAGGGCGGTTACGCGGTCGAGTTCCGCCAGGCCTTCAAGGTCGAGAGCATCGAGCAGATCGATCTCTGAACCGCTATCTGCCGCCGCTGACATCGACGATGGCGCCCGTCGTGTAGCTCGACGCATCCGACAGCAGGAACATCACGGTCTGCGCGATCTCGTCAGGCTCGCCGATGCGTTGCATCGGAATGCCGGGCCTGATGCGCTCGATGCGCCCGACATCGCCGGTGCTGCGCTCGTGAATGTCGGTCATGACCATGCCGGGCGAAACCGCGTTGACGCGCACGCCATCGAGCGCAAGCTCCTTGGCCAGCCCGAGCGTCAAGGCCTCGATCGCGCCTTTCGAGGCGGCATACCACACATACTCGAACGGACTGCCGATTCTCGCCGCCACCGAGGAGATGTTGACCATTGCGCCGCCCGCCCCGCCATGACGGGTGGATATCCGCCTCGCCGCCTCGCGCGCCACGAGAATGGCGCCGGTCACGTTGACATCGATGCAATCACGGATCACCGCGCTTTCGGTCGCATCGAGACGGCCTGACTTGCCGGTGACCCCTGCGTTGTTGACGAGGTGCGTGAGCCGCCCCAGCCTGGCGTCGATCTCGCCGAACAGCCGCATGATGTCAGCCTCGCGCGCCATGTCGGCCTGAACTGCGATGACGCGGCTCGTGCCGGACGATGCCAAGGCAGCAGCCAGCGCCTCGGCTGCAGCCTGCTCGGCGCGATAGCTAATCGCGACATCGTAGCCCTGTGCGACGGCAAGACGTGCGCATGCGGCGCCGATGCCTCGGCTGCCGCCCGTGATCAGAACAATTGGAGCCATGCCGCCTCTGCGCTTGGTTGAATGCCTAGACGATCAGGCCATGACAGCCTGCAAGGCGCAAGCCCGACTCTTCCGCAAGCCTGAAACCAATGCGGACAATTTGATCAAACCACTGCAACTGCCCGTTCACGCTGACCCGACGAAGCCTGGCGATTGGGTGTTCGGGACCCCGATTGCATAAAATGCGAGGTATTTTTCTCAGCGGATTCGGCAAATCCGCATGCGAACTCCAGACCCATGGACAGGGATTGGAGCGATCACATGCCAAAGAAGCATGGTCAGACCGGCAAGTGGATCAAGGCAGCGGCGACAGCGCTGATACTGACGGCAACAACGCCGGGAGCCCAGGCGCAGAGCCAGCGGCAGTCACCCACGACGACGGGAGCGCTGACACCCGCGACAAGCCTCGATGTGACCCGCTCGGGAGACACGCGCCCGCCGATCGGCTGGGTCCAGTTCTGCAGCACGAAGGCCTATGCCGCCGAGTGCGCGGTGGACCCGTCGGAGGCCGAAAAGGTCGAACTGACGCCAAAGACATGGCGCCTGGTCACGGCACTCAACACGCGGGTCAACAAGGAAATCGATCCGGTCACCGACATGGACCATTGGGGCATCGTCGAACGATGGGACATGGCCGAAGACGGACGCGGCGACTGCGAGGAATATGTCAACATCAAGCGCAAGCGCCTTGTCGAAGCCGGCATTCCGCGTCGCGCCCTGCGTGTCGTCGTGGTCATCGATGAGGAGAATGCCGGCCATGCCGTATTGATGCTCCGCACCGACAAGGGTGATTTCATCCTCGACAACAAGCGCAACGCCGTCCTGTCCTGGCACCAGACCGGATATGTCTACATCAAGCGCGAAAGCCAGGACCGCATCGGCTGGGTGGCGCTCGGCGGGGTGGCAGGCCCGCAGGTGGCAACGCGCTGAGATCAGGCGACCGCTGCGCGACGCCCCGATTGCAGAATGCCTCAATCATCGCCGGGTTTGCCGCCGCGCGCCCGCTTGATTGCGCCGCGCTTGACCTTGCTGTCGACGCGCCTGACTGTCGAGGCGCGCGTCGGCCGTGTCGCGATGCGCGGCTTTGGCCTGATGGATGCCTCCTTGATCAACTCGACCAGCCTGTCCTGCGCATCCTGCCGGTTGAGCGCCTGGGTGCGGAAGCGCTCGGCGCTGATGATCAGGTCGCCGTCCGCCGTCAGCCTCCTGCCGGCCAGCAGCGTCAGCCGGGCGCGCATGTCGTCCGGCATGCCGGCAAGCTTGCCGATGGCGTAGCGCAATTGCACTGCGGTCGACAGCTTGTTGACGTTCTGCCCGCCCGGGCCGGATGAGCGCACGAAGCTCTCCTCAAGGTCGGCGGGGTCGATGAAGAGGCTTCGGGTGATCCGGATCATGGAAAAACCCCTTAGCAGATGCGCGGGGGCCTTGCGACAGGGCCGCAATTGCGCTTTTGCATGACGCCTCTTCTGTGATCCAGCCAGCCCGGAGCTGCCCGCCATGGCCAACCCGATGTCCCCCAAGGCCTTTCCCGTGTCATGGGACCAGTTCCATCGCGACGCGCGCGCCCTCGCCTGGCGGCTGGCGGACGCCGGGCCGTTCGAGGCCATCGTCTGCATCACGCGCGGCGGGCTGGTGCCGGCCGCTGTCGTCTGCCGCGAGCTTGGGCTGCGCGTCATCGAGACCATCGGCATCGCCAGCTATCACGATTACAAGAACCAGTCGGACCTGCAGGTCGTCAAGGACATCGCGCCGTCCATCCGCGCAATCGGCGACGGCAAGGGCAAGGGCGTGCTGATCCTCGATGACCTCGTCGACACCGGCAAGACCGCGAAGATCGTGCGGGACATGCTGCCCAACGCCCACCTCGCCACGGTCTACGCCAAGCCCGCCGGCCGCCCGATGGTCGACACGTTCATCACCGAAGTCAGCCAGGACACCTGGATCTACTTTCCGTGGGACATGGGCCTGAGCTACGTCGAGCCCATCGCAAAGGGTGAGACCACGGTCGGCAAAGCCGATTGAAAGGTCCGGTTGACCTTTCAATCGGTCGAACGCCCTGACCCAAGCGAAGGGCCGGTGTCGCCATCCGACGACGGGCGTGGATGGGGCGCCGCCCCGCCGCCGATTGTTATGCGGCTGAGGAATAAAGCGCCGTCCGGGCCGTTTGTCTCCCCCAGAACCTGTTTCATCTGGAGGACGGCCTATGACCATGACATGCCTCGATGCCCGCGCACGGGCGCGCCTTGCCGCCTTATCAGTGGCCCGCGCCACAGGCCGGCTCCCCGCAGGCTTTCAAGGCCAGTTCAGGCCGATACTGGCCGCGCTGGCGGCGGTTGCCGTCACGTGGAGCATCTGGACGATTCCGACGGGCCTTTCCGACGACGCGCGCATCAGCATCATCGTGCTGGCTCTGGCGATCATCGGCTGGACCATGACCCGGCTTGGCGACACGGCGATCGCACTGGTCGCCTGCATGGCGCTGGTCGCCGCTGGGGTCGTGGGCCAGGATGACCTGCATGGCGCGCTCGGCAACGAGTTGATCTGGCTGCTGGTCGGCGCCTTCGTGCTCGCGGCAGTGCTGAAGCAGAGCGGCCTCACCGAAGCGTTGGCGTTCACGCTTCTGCGGCGCGTCACCGGCGTGCGGGCGCTGTTCCATGGCGTGTCGCTGCTACTGATCGCGACCGCCCTGTTCGTGCCGTCCACCTCCGGGCGGGCGGCGCTGGCGGTTCCGGTGTTCCTGGCGCTGGCGGACCGGCTGGAGGACCGCGCGCTGGTCCGCGCCCTCGCGCTGCTCTTTCCGACCATCATCCTGCTGTCCGCCGGAGGTTCATTGATCGGGGCAGGCGCGCATCTGATTGCAATCGATTTCATGCGCATGCTGGGCGGCCAGCGCATCGACTATCTCGGCTGGCTCGCGCTTGGCCTGCCGCTGGCGCTGGTCGTCTGCTTCGGCGCGACGGAGATCATCCTGCGCCTGTTCCTGTCCGCCGATCAGCGCGCGCAGTCGCTCGAAACGCACGCCCTGCCCTCGCGAAGCTTCGCCTTGCGGGACGGGTTGCTGATCGCCATCATCCTCGTGACCGTTGCGTTGTGGATGACCACAGCGTGGCATGGCGCGAGCATCGCGCTTGTCACCATGGCGGCCGCGTTGGTGGCGACCGCGCCCGGCATCTCGTCGGTGTCGCTCAAGAAAGCGGTCAAGTCGGTTGAATGGGACCTGCTGCTGTTCATGGCTGCGACGCTGCTGATCGGCGAAGCGCTGCTGACGACGAACGCGGAGGAGTGGGCGGCACGGCGTCTGGTGATGCTGATCGGCGGCTCCGGCGCGCCATCGGTCGCGCTGATCGTGAGCTGCGTGATCGTCCTGTCGCTGGCGGCCCATCTGGTGATCACATCGCGCACCGCGCGGGTCGCGGTCCTGATCCCCACGCTCGTCATTCCGCTGTCGGGGCTGGGCGTCGACCCGGCTGCGCTGATCCTCATCTGCGTCATGGGAACCGGCTTCTGCCAGACGCTGCCCGCCAGCGCCAAGCCGGTCGCGCTCTATGCCGATCTCGAGCGCGAGACCTACAGCGGCGTTGACCTGCTCAGGCTGAGCCTGACGTTGGCCCCGCTGATGGCCGGGACGCTTGCCGTCTTTGCCTTCGTGGTCTGGCCGGCGATGGGACTTTCGCCCTGGCGCTGACGGCCGCGCGTCACGCCCCATCGGCAAGGGCCGCGCTCATGCGCGGCCTTTCTGCATGATGCCGGGAATAATCTTGAGCCGCCTCACGTTCTCCATGCAAGCGCCGACCTGGCGCGAAACGATCGGAGACACCCCCCATGTCCATCACCGTTCTCATCGCCCCGTCGGGCTTCAAGGAAAGTCTGTCCGTCAAGGACGTCACACGTGTCATCGCCGATGGCGTGCGCCGGGCCATTCCCAGCGCCCGCATCCTCAAGGCGCCCATGGTCGACGGCGGCGAAGGCTTCACCGAAGGATTGATCGACGCCACCGGCGGCCGCATCATCCATTGCAACGTCACCGGCCCTGTCGGCCAGCAGGTCCCGTCTTTCTTCGGCATCATGGGCGGCTCTGGCCCGCGCACGGCCGTGATCGAGATGGCGGCAGCCGCCGGCCTCAGCCTCGTTCCGCGGGAGCGCCGCGACCCGACAAAGACCACCAGCTACGGCGTCGGCGAGTTGATCAGGGCAGCGCTGGATGCCGGCGCGCAGCGCATCCTGCTCGGCTGCGGCGACAGCGGCGTGAACGATGGCGGCGCAGGCATGGCGCAGGCGCTCGGCGCGCGCCTGTGGGATGTGAATGGCGACGAGATCGGGCACGGCGGAGCCGCGCTCGCCAGGATCGCCCATATCGACCTGGCCGAGCTTGATCCGCGTCTGTCGCGCATCGAGTTCGATGCTGCCGTCAACTGGCACAACGTGCTGCTCGGCGAACGCGGCGTCGCCCGCGTCTTCGCGCCCCAGAAGGGCGCAACCCCGGCGCAGGTCGAGATGCTGGAGGCAGCGCTGGAGAACTACGCCGCCCGCATTCTCGAAGCCACAGGCAAGGATGTCCGCACCGGGCCTGGCACCGGCGCGTCGGGCGGCCTTGGCGCGGCCATCGCGGGCCTGCTAGGCGGCACGCTGCACCCACGCTTCGACATCGTGATGCGCTATCTGGATTTCGAAAAGCTGCTGACCAGGGCCGATCTCGTGCTCACGGCAGAAGGCAGCCTCGATGGACAGACCCCGTTCGGCAAGATTCCCGCCGAAGTCGGCCGCCGCGCCCGCGCGCAGGGCATTCCGGTGATCGCGCTCGCCGGAACCATCGGGAAAGGCGCCGCGCTCAATTTCGATCATGGCATCGATGCCTTCGCCTCGATCGTCAAGGGCCCCTGCTCGCTCGACGACGCCATCGCCCGCGCGCCGAAACTGCTGCGTCGCGCAGCCGAAGATGCCGCGCGCATGGTGCTTGTCGGCATGACGCTGGGCGCGCGCGGCCACCGCATCGCCGCCTGAGAACCATGGCCGGGCGCGCGGAATAAGCCATGTGCCCGGCCGTTGTCGCTGCATCCCCCACACGCGCGGCATCGCCGCCAACCTACCAAGGACACCGTCATGAAGACCCACGCCATTGCCGCAGCCTTTGCAGCCACCCTTCTTCTCCCCGCCGCCGCCGATGCGCGTCCGCTGAGAGGCTCCCTGCCGCTCGAATACAACGCTGCCAACCGTGACCATGTCCGCCTCGCCGAGCAGTCGCAGGCCATCCGCAACGGACAGCGCCTCGACCTCGACCTGCAGTTCGAGTTGGAAGCTGGCCCCGAGCGCGTCGCCTCGGCCGGTCCGGCGCGTGGCCGTCCGCTGCGCCGCGCCATCGAGATCGGCGACGAGGCGAGCCAGCGCATGCAGGAGATCATCTGCCTGACCGACGTCAACGCGGCCCTCAACTACACCAAGCAGAACTATTTCAGGCTGAAGCTGTTCGAGAACTTCGAGCACGTGACTTTCAAGGTCTACCCAGGCGACAAGGCCGATTTCCCGCGCAACGACGCGTCATGCGTTCATGATCAGAGCGCGCCGGGCCGCAAGATGTTCCATCTGCGCGGCCGCTTCGAAGCCATCGTCAACCCCACGCCGCGCGGCATGGTGGTGCAGCTCAGGCCAGTGCGATAGAGCGCTGTGGCAGCGATGGCAGTGGCGGGTGTCCAACATCCGCGCTTCCCCTCTCCGCCCCTTTCGCCTAGCTTGAATGTCTGACAGGAACGCCCAACCGAAAGCGAAGCCAAAAATGGCCGCCAACTTTTCCATTCCGGCGACACGGCGCACGCTGTGGTCGGCGCTGCTCGATGCGGTCAGCGCCCATGGCAAGAACAAGATCATCCTCGAAGATCCCGAGCGCAGCCCGCTGACCTATGGCCGGCTCGCGCTTGGCGCGCTGGTTCTTGGCGCCAAGCTCCGTGACGCCACCAACAACGCCGAGCGGGTCGGCGTGCTTCTGCCCAACGTCCAGGGCATCGCGGTGACGGTGTTCGGGCTGACCGCCTTCGGCCGTGTGCCGGCGATGCTGAACTTCACCGCAGGAATCAAGAACCTGCGCGCCGCGTGCGAGGTCGGCTCCATCCGCACCATCGTCACCTCGCGCCGTTTTGTGGACCAGGGCAAACTCGATGATGTGGTCTCGGCGCTCGAGCAGGGCCGCCGCATCATCTATCTGGAAGATGTCCGCAAGGAGATCAGCAGCCTGGACAAGCTCAAGGGAGCGTTCGCCAGCCTGACGCCGCGCTCGTCGCCGGGCGCGAGGCTGGGCGTTGACGACGAGGCTGTGGTGCTGTTCACCTCCGGCACCGAGGGCACGCCGAAGGGCGTGGTGCTCAGCCACGCCAATCTCGTGGCGAACGCCATGCAGATCTTCGCGCATGCCGACGGCATGTTGACGGCGAACGATGTGGTGATGAACCCGCTGCCGGCGTTCCACTCCTTCGGGCTGACGGCGGCAACATTGATGCCGTTGCTCAACGGCATGAAGACGGTGATGTATCCGACCCCGCTGCACTACAAGCAGGTGCCGAGGCTGATCGGCGAAACGTCCGCGACCGTGCTGTTCGGCACCGACACCTTCCTGCAAGGCTATGCCCGCGCCTGTGATGAGGGCGACCTGAAAACCGTGCGCATCGTGATCGCGGGCGCAGAGCGCGTGAAGGACGAGACGCGGGCCATGTGGGCGCCCTTCGGTGCAATCATCTGCGAGGGCTATGGCTGCACCGAATGCGCACCCGTGCTGGCCTGCAACACCCTTGGGGACGGCGCGAAGGCGGGCTCGGTCGGCCGGCTCTTGCCTGGCATCACGCCGAGACTTGAGAAGGTCGAGGGCATCGACACCGGCGGGCGGCTCCACGTGTCGGGACCGAACATCATGCTGGGCTATCTTCTCGCTGACCGTCCCAACGAGATCGTCGCCCCGGAAGGCGGCTGGCATGACACCGGGGACATCGTCGATCTGGACAAGGCGGGCTTCATCACCATCAAAGGCCGCGCCAAGCGCTTCGCCAAACTTGGCGGAGAGATGATTTCGCTGGCGGCAGTGGAAAGCATGGTCGCTTCGGTCTGGCCTGGCCACAACCATGTGGTGGTGTCGCTGCCCGACCCGAAGAAGGGCGAGCAACTCGTGCTGGTGACCGAGAAGCCCAGCGGCGACAGGAAAGCGCTGTTGAAGGAGGCGCAAGCGCAGGGCTTCCCCGAACTGTGGATTCCGCGCGCCATCCTCGTCACCGCGACCATTCCCGTGCTCGGCTCCGGCAAGGTCGACTACGCCGCCACCAGGGAACTGGCGCTGACCATGCGGGCCTTGCTGTAGGCGGAGCCTGCACGCGGCCGCAATGCCCTTTTCAGGCGGCGACGCCTGCGGTAACCGTTGATCGTCGCGGACATGGCGAAACTGGTAGACGCAAGGGACTTAAAATCTCTGCGTGTCTGCGGAATAAGCTAACCGGATCATGCGCTTAGGCCGATGCGTGCCAGAAATGGCCCGACATAGGCCCGACGCGCGTGGCTGACATGGGCTGCGGGCCTGTGTAGAGGGACGTGAGAACAACTAAAGGCCGCTTGCCGAAACTGGTAGACGGAAGGCACTTAAAATGCCTCGGGCATTGCCCGTGCGGGTTCGAGTCCCGCAGCGGCCACCATCAACAGCTTACTGGCATCGCCGCCACCCTGCCCCTTGAGCACAACGATTTTGTTGTATAGAGAGGGAGTATGATGGAATGTTCAATGATTCTTAACGAACGAGAGGCCCGCGACGCTCGGGCAACAGCCAATGAGCTAGCCCAGTTGTTGTGCTCGGAGCGGTCGTTTGAACCAATAGTCGCCGGCCTTCCCCCCGAGGTTGTGAACGGGTTCCGAAAGGCCGTCAAAGCGGAGAAGCGAGAGCTTGAAGCTTTGGTAGCGGCGTATGAGACGGCGAAGGCTGGAGACTTTGACGACCTCAAACGTCGGGCCAATAATGACCTTGGCTTGACGCTAGTGGTTGCTCGCATCGCACGCGGCCTCACGCAGAAAGAGCTGGCGAGAAAGCTTGGTCTGAAAGAGCAGCAGATTCAAAGGTACGAGGCCGACAGATACGGCTCGATAAGCCTCACAAACTTTCGGCGCATTGCGCGGTTTCTCGGCGTGGATTGGGAGATGAACCTGTCCGGCTGGTTTGGAGGCGGGTGGAATGTCGCGCACGATGTCTCAGCGGTTGAGGTCAAGAAAGTCCTAAAGCACGCCCGCGCCAACGGCTGGTTCGGGAATGAAGACCCGGCGGTTCCGGCCGAAGAGGAAAGTTTCAATTATCTGCAGCGGTACGTGTCCGACCATATATTGAAGTATGGCAGCCCCTCCCTACTGCGCACCGGGCTGAACGTGCAGGATCATTCCGATGACCTTCTGCTTTTGGCGTGGAAGGCGCGAGTAACCCGCCTTGCTGAGCAGATTATCGCCGCCCAAGCCGTGGTCTATCGCCCTCTCGACATAACATGGCTATTGGACCTGGTAAGACTCAGCCAGCATGACGACGGTCCGGCGCGCGCGCGGGACCTGTTGTTGAGCAAGGGGATAGTGCTGATAGCCGAGCCGCAGATACCCGGAATGAAGGTCGATGGTGCCGCGTTCTTGCTAGCGGGCGTGCCAGTTATTGGCCTTACGATACGAAGAGACACAGTCGACGGATTCTGGTTCACGCTGCTGCACGAAGTCGGGCACGTCGTGCTCCACTACCGGACCGGACTTAGCACCGGCTTCTTCGACGACACGGACACTACCGAGGTTGATGAAATCGAGCAGGAGGCGAACTCGTTTGCCTCCAACGTGCTCATCCCTGAGGAGCGGTGGAAGCGTTCGCCAGCCCGCATCGCGAAGTCCGCCGCTGTTGTCGAGAAGTTTGCGAAGGAGCTGGGGATACATCCCGCCATCGTTTTCGGCAGAATACAGAAAGAACGAGCAAACTATGCAATCTTTTCCAACGGGATCGGGAGAGGCGCGGTCAAGAAGCATCTAATCGAGTCTTCGAAAGGAACTTAAACCCATGGCTCGCACTAACCCCATCTACGTGCCAGCGCTTCGCCTTAAGCAGGGCGAGTATCGCGGCTTACAGCGCCTCTCCCCCGACGTTGCGGACAAAATTATCCCGCGTCTCGTCGTTCCTCCTCCCAAGGAGCGTGACCCGGAGAAGCATCGCCTTCTCAGCAAAGACGAGATCGTCCACGAGACGGGGCGACGCATCGGCGATCACTGGAAATTGCGGGACGCCTTTCTCGACGTGCGCTTCCTTTTCCCCGAGTTTGGAGAGGCGGATTGCGCAGAGTGGCTGCCCAAGATGTTCGACGTGGCACGCAAGGCCTATGCCCAGCCTATCCCCGTCATGAGTCTGACAGACGCTCTTGGGTCGCGAGCCATGGCCTTTCGCGGGGCTTTTGCGACCGAAGGTTCAACAAAGGCTGCAATACGGATCGAGTCCGGCGAGATTGATAGGGAACTTGCCGGCCGCTTGGCCGCAGTCATGGCTGCGCTTAACCTTGATACCGAACAGTGCGCGATAATCGCGGATTTCTCGGACGCTGACTTCTCCGACGCTTTAGCTGTGGCCAGCATCGCGCAAGCTGCCCTCGAAGACCTACAGGCTATCGGACGATGGCGCCATGTCGTGTTCCAGGGAACAAACTACCCTGAAGTAAACCCAGCGCAGTCGGACGGTAACGCAGTCATCCCACGCAATGAGTGGCTGGCATGGAAGGAAGCGATCAAACTGGATGGGACCTCGCCCGAACATCTGGTGTTTGGCGACTACGGAGCGGACAGCGCAAAGTTCGAGTTCAGAAAGGCGTCCGGCGGCATCCCAATACGGCACTATCGATACACCACCCCCGATAGCTGGCTCGTTGTCCGCGGCTCGGCTGAGGGTCAGGCTCAGGCCGTCATGCGCGGCGTGTGCGAGCGAATACTTAGCAGCGGCAAGTTTGCCGGGCGCGGCTTCAGCTCAGCTGACGACTATATCTTCAAAACCGCCAAAGGATGGGACGGGCCAGGCAACGGTTCAACGTGGCGCGAGATAAATACGGCCCATCACATCACACAAGTGGTCCGCGACATAGGCGGCATCAAGGGCATGTCGTTCACAGAGACGACGTTTAGCGACCCGGTTGATCAGCCGTCGTTCCTCTGATGCGAATGCGTTGCGCTAGCTCTTCGAGATCCAACGGGCCGAGGGAGCATTCCCATACCTCTACGACCTCCCATCCTGCCGTTTCGAGCTTTGATCTAACTCGAGCGTCCCGAGACCTGTTTTTTCCGATCTTGTCTCGCCAGAAGTCGGTGCGAGTCGCCGGAATGGTTGCCCTATTGCACCCCTCGTGGCCGTGCCAGAAGCAACCATGGACGAAGATCACGATGCGTCGTGATCGGAACACAAGGTCGGGCTTACCCGAAAGATTTTTGTCGTGAAGGACATAGCGGAGCCCAGCAGCGTGCAGGTAGCGGCGAACGCGCAGCTCCGGCTTGGTGTCCTTACCCCTTACGCGAGACATAACCTCGCTTCGCTTCTGTGGGTCGAAAATGTCCATCTCGCCTTACACCTTCGCGCGGCTCGGGGAATTTTGTATCATGCCGCTCCATTCTTGAACGACTCGCGATAGCTTGGAGAGCATGAAACTGAATGTAGTCGACCTTTTTTCGGGATCAGGTGGAATGTCGTGCGGGTTTGCCCGTGACGGTCGCTTTTCCATGATCGGTGCCGCCGACCTTGAAGTAGCAAAGCCCAGCCATGGCGTCGGTGCAACGAGCTGCAACGACACCTATGCCCATAACATTGGCCTTAGGCCTATGAGCGCCGACCTTTCCAAGGTGATGCCCGACGAGGTCGCCGAGCACTTTGGGTTCTCGCCGTCCGATGTAGACGTGCTGATCTCATGCGCTCCGTGCACCGGTTTCAGCCAGAAGCAGTCCCGCAACCACGTCCAAGACGATCCTCGCAATCAGCTCGTCGAGCGCTCAGCGCTTTTCGCAGAAGCATGGCGCCCAAAGTACCTCATCATTGAAAATGTGAAAGAGCTCCTCAGAGGCAAGCACCGGCACCATTTTCAAGGCCTGCATCGGCGATTGACCGAGCTTGGATACAATGTGTTTGCTGAGGTGCACGACCTGAAAGAGTTTGGACTCTCGCAAAGTCGCCTTCGGTCCCTCATCGTCGCAAAGCTAGGTGGAAGTTTCGAGCTCGATCTACCTCGTGTCGCGCGACCTCGGACGGTACGAGACACCATATCCCATCTGCCGCCGATTGATGCCGGCGAGCGCTATCCCGGCGACCCGATGCACTTGTGCCCGAGCATGAATGATCGGTCTCTCGCTCGGATGCGGGCCATTCCTCGCGACGGCGGGAGTTGGACAGACATCCCCGACGAGCTAGGCCACCTACGCATCCCAAGCATGAATGTGAAGGATCCAGGCTCATTTCCCGACGTTTACGGTCGGCTGGCTTGGGACAAGGTCGCGCCCACTGTGACACGGGAATGTAGCCACCCCGGCAATGGCCGCTACTCTCACCCCGAGCAAGATAGGCTTTTGACCGTCCGCGAGATGGCGCTGATCCAAGGCTTCCCCTCAGATTACCATTTTCTCGGTAGCCTCTCGTTCAAATACCGACAGATAGGAGACGCCGTTCCGCCGCTGGTCAGCGCGCTGATCGCCGACGCCGTGGCGTCGGACGCGGCTGGAAATGCTGCTCCACGCAAGGAGCGCCATACGAGCACGCAGCTTGCGCTTACAGTTTAGTCAGGCTTCGCGAGACTCCACCAGGCATGAAGAGGGCACAGTTCGACGTCCAAGTTTGTGACCGTCAGCTTGTCGTCGCTTCCGTCCAGCCTGAACCTGAAAGCGGTGCGACCGTTCAGGGTAACCGCCGCCGATGTTGTGCGGGTTCTCGTGAGTGCCGAAAAGTCTGGGGCCGAAAGGTCGCCGATCCTTTCAAGCAGGTCCTTGGGTATCTCTCGCAGGTCGTATCGGATGAAGCCCTCACGCTCTGTTGCCGCGTAGGATCGTAGGATGAAAACGCGATCGTAGTTGGCGAAGTGAGGCATGACCATCGATGCAATGAAGTCGGGGATGTCCTCCAAAGCAGTCACTTGCTTAATCCATGCGGCTTCCATCAGCTTCGAGATGGTTATCGAAGCGCTGCGGAGGCCCTGCGACGCCTCGGTCTTGAGCGAAAGCGTGACGCCACCAACAGTGAGGTCCGCCCCTCGAACAGTCATGCCCTTCGCCCGCACCGTGGTGACGCCAGACCTGCGGAACGCCTGCTCTAGGCTCAGGACCTATTAATGTGCAAGCGAATGTGATTCAGAGTCCCTTTCGAGGAGATTCTGATGAGTGGCCTGTTTCTGCTGAGCGAGCGTCAAATGGCTCGGATCACACCGTTTTTTCCCTT